>Ga0228535_1000023_pt1 | contig 499705 bp, 466 predicted proteins | sample SJ1metagenome_FD_168457 | JGI IMG/M metagenome (GOLD analysis project Ga0228535, IMG submission 168457) | Enriched culture of PCE-dechlorinating microbial communities from Ithaca, New York, USA - SJ1 | ecosystem: Engineered > Modeled > Simulated communities (microbial... > Unclassified... | reverse complement strand
TCTTCGACGATTCTCCGCATCGTCTCGTCTGACCAAGATCTCCTCTTTGCCACACCCTCTGCCCCCTCAACTAGACTCTAGCTTAGAAGCATCAAGTGTCCAAGGTAGTTACGGGGCTTAAGAGGTCCGGCACCGGTTACCGCATCATCCCGGTGCGCCTGGGACACCCCCAGGCCTTCGCGGCTCGGTGGGATTGTCGGGTGGGGCATTCTGCCCCGGGTCATCGGTAGGAGCGGTGCCGTCCGGCACCGGTTACGGCATGATCCCGGTGCGCCTGGGACACCCCCAGGCCGTCGCGGCTGGGCGGGATCACCGGGTGGGGCATTCTGCCCCGGGTCATCGGTAGGAGCGGTGCCGTCCGGCACCGGTTACGACATTGCCCCGGTGCGCCTGGGACACCCCCAGGCCGTCGCGGCTGGGCGGGATCACCGGGTGGGGCATTCTGCCCCGGGTCATCGGTAGGAGCGGTGCCGTCCGGCACCGGTTACGACATTGCCCCGGTGCGTCTGGGACACCCCCAGGCCGTCGTGGCTGGGCGAGATCGCCGGGTGGGGCATTCTGCCCCGGGTCATCGGTAGGAGCGGTGCCGTCCGGCACCGGTTACCGCATCATCCCGGTGCGCCTGGGACACCCCCAGGCCTTCGCGGCTCGGTGGGATTGTCGGGTGGGGCATTCTGCCCCGGGTCATCGTGAGGAGCGGTGCCGGCTGGCACCGGATACGGCATTGTCCCGGTGCGTCTGGGACACCCCCAGGCAGTCGAGGCTCGGTGGGATTGCCGGGTGGGGCATTTCGTCCCGGGTCATCGTTAGGAGCGGTGCCGACTGGCACCGGTTACGTCATTATCCCGGTGCGCCTGGGACACCCCCAGGCGAGCAAACCAGCCCAAACCCGCCGGGGGCGCCGGTTAATCGGACCCCCACACCCAAAGCGAGGCGATGCGCCGCTCGCAGCCTCACCCGGCGCGTGACCCCAGCCGCGCCAATGAGGCAAGAGCGGCGCAATGCCTCGCGCCCTTACCCCCGCAACGCAATCATCGCCACCCCCGCCACAATCAACGCGGCGCCCCCCAGCTTGGACGCCGGAAACGGCTCCCGCAGCAGGAGCACCCCGAACATCACCCCGATCATCGTGGACATCTCTCGGGCCGGCACCACGTAGGCCACGGGCGCGAGCCGCATCGCAAACAGCACCAGGATGTAGGCCAGGTTTTGGCCGATGGCCACGATCACCACATCCCGCCTCGACCGGCCCGCCTCGGCCGCGATGCGCTCGCGCTGCCGGAGCATCCACCGGGAGTAGCCAACGAACGCCACCAGATGGCTCAACCACAGGTAAGCAATGGGGTTGATGTGTCTTACCCCGAACTTGTCCACCAGGCTGTAGGACGAGATCAGCAGGGCGGTCACGCAGGCGGCCTGGCCGGCCGGCCCGCGAAATGCCTCCAGCAGCGGCCATCGCATGCCCTGGCCCGGCTGGTACCTGACCTGCAGCAGGGCGATGCCGCCGACAACCAGCGCCACCCCGCCCAACCCCCAGCCGGTCAGGGGCTCACGCAGGAACAACAACGAAGCCACTGCCACCAGCACCGGCGCCGATCCGCGGGCCATGGGGTAGGTCAGGGAGAAGTCGTACTGATACATTCGCGACAGGCTCCAGTAGTAGCCCGCGTGGATGATGCCGGAGGCGACGACAAAGACCCAGCCCACCGCGTCGGGCGGGTAACGCCACAGCGCATAGGCGGCGGCGGGCAGGTAGAGCACCAGGCCGGCGCCGAGGCCAAGCCACAGGAAGACCAGCCGGTCCTGGGAGCGTTTGGTCAAGAGATTCCAGGTAGCGTGGATGGCCGAGGCCATGACCACAAGTGACAGCGCTGCCCCGCTCATGAGACGCCCCTCTCCGCTACCGCGAGTATTCCGTCGGTCAGGGCGAGCAGCCGCGGGCCGTCAAGCTGGCACGGGAGCACCCTCTCCAGCTCGGCGACGAGCCACTCCATCATGACGAAACCCTGCTCCGCCCCCCTTCGCGCCGCCGCGCCCCGCTCCGCACCCTTCGGGTAAGTCGCCAGAATGATCACCGCCCTGACCAGCGCCTCCTGCACGGCACGGTACAGGCCCACACCGGGCGCCGGACCCCAATAGCCGATGGGCTCCATCAGGGCCGCGAGGGCGGCTGTCGAGCCCGCGGATCTGCTAGCGTTGGTCAAAGCTTCGAGCTCTGGCATCAGGGGCCTCAGCGCCGGCCGGATCACCATGTGGACTGCCTCGTGGATGACGCTGCCGGCCAGGTCCGGGTCGGCCGAGGCGACGACGCTCCAGAGGGTCCCACCGATCAGGTACTGGTCGGCCAGCCAGCGCGATTGCAGGAGGTTGGGGACGACCCGGATGCTTTCGAAGGGCCAGGAAGATATGCAGAGTAGGGTTTCGACTGAGCGGAGCAGGTCGCCGGCAGCTTCCTGCATGGCCGCCGTTCCCTCCAGGTGCCGCGCAAGCACCTCCGACCACAGCTCGGCGGCCCCCGTGCGCGCCGCGAACGAGTCGAGGATGGGCCCGAGCTCGCCGAGCCCGGCGAGCAGGTCGCCGGGCGGCTCAATCGGCAGCTCTAGCAGCTGATCCTGGAGCCAGGCGGCGAAGGCGCAGTCGCATCCCGGGCCAAAGCTGCCGCCCGGCTCAGAGGGCCAGTGCGCCTGGTGCAGGGCGTATGCCTCGCACAACGAGACGCGCGGCCACGGCGGCTTGGTCAGCTCGAACCACAGAGCCTCAGCGGCCGGGGCGGGCGCTCCGGCTTGCCGGTGCCTCACTGCCTCACGCAGGCCTAGCCGCACGGGGTGCATCGCCGGGTCGCCCTCGAGGTCGTAGCCGTGCGCGTTGAGTGCCAGGAACAGCACAAACAGCCGGTAATCGGGGGCGACGAGGATCTCCATGGGGCCCCCTGTCATTGGCGCGCGAGTCGTGCCAGGCGCATGTCCCGCGCGATCGTATCCCGGTGAAACCGCTCGTGGTACATCAGCCTGCGGATCACCTTGCGGGGCGTCCACACTTCGCCGTTTACCCTGGTGCGGATCGCCAGATCGTGCTCGCCCATGCCGGCGAGGGTACGCACAACCAGGCCGCGCACTGCGGCAAGGCGCTCCCAGGGGCCAGCCGAAACCGGCAGGCGCGGCAGCTCTGGCCGGATGCGCACCAGGTACCAGCGCTCGACGGCTGCGATATGCATGAGTTGCTCAGCGATGGACTTGCGGTCGGGGCGCGACCGGAAGGCGAGCATTGCGGCCGGGTCCGGAGAGCACTCGAGCAGGGGGCGCAGGGCGAGCAGGTGGCGGCGTGATTCAGCGAGCAACTCGAGGCTCGCAGTCACGTCGGCCGGGGTGAGCGGAGCTAGGTCGAGCCGGAAGGTGGCCGAAGTGTTGCCGTTGGCAACGGCGCCGCGGCGTTCGCGGGTTTCGATGATCGCTACCTCGGTTTGCTCTCCCCCTGGGGCCGCCGGCGGCGTGGCCCCAGTCGGCCACGGAGAACGTTTGCCCGCCGCCTCCAGCGACCGCCCCGCCGCAGCCGCCATCGCGCGCAACTCCGGCCAGCCCCGCTCGGCCGCCTCTCGCACCGCGGCCCCCAGTGAGGTCCCGCGCGCAAGCAGGCCTGGCGGGTCAAAGGAGAACAACAGCACCCCGCCGTCCTGGCCGATCTCGGCGTATGCCTCGATGCGCCGCTCCGGCCCATGCCGACCATCCATCTGAGACCTCAGCCCCTTTCCTCGCAGCCCAGCACCCTAGCACACCTTAATACCACCTGCCAGCGGTCCATCCTGCATTGGGCGCCATCGACTCCGGCACTAATAGTCCTGGAGGTGTACTGAGGATCATGGACAGATCGCACTTCACCCGCATCGAATGGCCGGCCCGCCTGGTGGCCGGGGCCGTTTCCGGCCTCTGGGGCAGCGCCTCGGCGGCGCTGATCCTGTGGGGCGCCTGGATGTTGCCGGTGCTCGGCCTGGTGATCAACGGGGCGGTGCCCTGGGCGGGCGTCGGCACTGTGGCGCTGCTGGGAGTCATCGCCGGGGCCGTGTACGGACTGCTGCGCCCAGCGCCCGGCATCCGCCCGCTCACCTCCGCCCTCGGCGGGCTGGCGCTCGGCGCCGTGATGTGGGTGCTCGGCGCGCTGGTCGCGATTCCCCTGATCCTCGGCCTACCGGCGGTGCCGGCGGACCCGCGCTCGCAGTGGCCGACGCTGGCCGCATTCGTGGCTTACGGCCTGGCCACCGCGATGGCTTACGAGTTAGCGGTTGGGCGGATGGCGCGCCGCCACCAGGATCGCCACGGGGACCACGCAGAAACCCGCCAACAGCGCCGCGCCCGCAGGCACGGGGCCGCTGCCGCCTGGAGCCCGCTGGCGATCACTCTGACGCTGACCGGCCTCGCGGCCGTAACCGCGGTGCTGCTGTTGCGAGGCGCGCATACGACGGATCCGGCGGCGCTGGCCGTGCGCCCGGGCTTCCGGGCTGAGGTGGTGGCCAAGGGCTTCACCTTTCCGACGAGCCTGGCCTGGGGGCCCGAAGGCGTGCTCTACGTCGGCGAGTCCGGCTATAGCTATGGGCCCAAGGAAAGCGTGGCCCGCGTCGTGGCGGTCGAGGTTGGTGAGGCGGCAGGCCGGGGCGGCGCCGGCGGCGGCGACGCTGCTCTAGCGAGCTTGGTCGAGGTGGCGAGCGGTTTCGAAGGGCCGCTCAACGGCCTTGCCTACCGCGACGGGCTGCTCTACGTGTCGCACCGCGGCAAGGTGACCGTGCTGCACCCGGACGACGGCGCCCAGAACGAACGGCGCGACCTCGTCACCGGCCTGCCGTCCTGGGGCGACCACCACAACAATGAGCTGGCCTTTGGCGCGGACGGCTACCTCTACCTCGGCCAGGGCACCGTGACCAACGCGGGTGTCGTGGGCAGTGATAACTTCGTATACGCGTGGGCCGACCGCCGCCCTTGGCTCGCCGACATTCCGTCGCGCGAGTGGCGGCTGGCCGGGCACAACTACAGCGATGTCGACCTCCGTACCGCTAACCCGGTCGATCGTGTCAACACCGGGGCGTTTGCCCCATTCGGGGTGACCCGCTCTCCCGATGAAACCATCCCCAGTCAAACCCCAGCCAGCGGCACCATACTGCGTATCGACCCAGCCACCGGCGCGATGACGGTGTATGCCGACGGGCTGCGCAACCCGTACGGCCTGGCGGTTGGGCCAGGTGGCGAGCTGTACGCCTCCAACCTCGGCTACGACGACCGGGGGGTGCGCGCGGTCCGGCAGAGCCCGGATTGGGTGCTGCGAATCGAGCAGGGTGCCTGGTACGGCTGGCCGGACTACGCCGGCGACGTGCCGTTGACGGACCCGCGCTTTGAGAGCCGCCGTGGCGTCGACCGCCGGCCGCTCTTGTCCGACCCGCCGCCGGTCGCGGCGCCGCTGGCCACGCTCGAGCCGCACGTCAACCCGATGAAACTCGCCGTCAGCCCAGGCGGGGCGTGGGGAGACGCGGGCGGCATCTACGTCGCCGCCTTCGGCGATGTCGACCCCCTGACCGAGGAGTTGCCTGCTCCGGTGCCGACCGGGGTGCTCCGGATCGATCCGGCTGATGGGAGCGTGGAGTGGTTTCTTCGAAACCAGGCCGGCGGGCGAGCCGCGCGTTGGGGCGCCGGGCTCAAGCGGGCGATCGCCGTGTTGTTTGCACCCGACGGCAGCGCGATGTACCTGCTGGACTTCGGGCAGATCGATACCACCGACCTCGCGCCCAACCCCATCCCAGGTACTGGGGTGCTGTGGCGGATCGTGCCGGATGAGGGTGGGCCATAGGATCTGGGGGACTGGGGGCTGAGGGCGGAGGGGGCTGAAGGCGGGGGGCGGGTTTTTCGAGCGTGGTTGGTGCCCCGGCGCGTGAATTTCACGCGCCGGGGGGGCAGGAGGGCTTGATTTTGCCGCGTTGAGCTGCCGCCGGGGGCCTGATGCGTGAATTTCGAGCGTGGGCGAGACCACGGCGCGCCAAGTTGCCGCCCAACCGGCCCTGGTCCGCGGCAAAAACAACGCGCCGCGCCCCCCCCCGGCCCGGCCTACGCCCCAGCCGCTTGTCCTCTGCTCTCGCTCCGCCGCAAAGCCGCCCTTGCCGCATCCTCCGGTGTGAGCTATAGTGGGGGATGGCATCAGCATCTTCCGGAGGTGATTTGTGTGGCTGTCAGGACGGCTACCGCGCTGCAGCAGCGCCTGGTCCTGGCTTGCCATGGTCAGCTCCGTCTCCCGGTGTCAGATTGATCTGAGCAGGGATCGAGCCTTTGGAGGCCCCGGACCGCTCGCTGCGGACCGGGGCTTTTTGCGTGCGCCGGTGGCCCGGTAGCCGAGCTCTGTGCATCCAGCCGAGCACACTGATCCCAGACTCACCAGACACCGAGAGGAGCATCCACGTTGAAACCAACCCGAGTAGTCAGAGGAGCAACACCACAGGAAATGCCTCAGGTTGCCGACCTCATGGAGCGCGGCTTCGGCCACTATGACGAGCGGCACCTGTTTGAGTACCTAGCCGCAAATGACCCAACCTGCACCCCGGAGGCCTGCCGGATCGCCGTCGTGGACGGCGCCTTCGTGGCGTGCACCGTCGTTCTGCCGCGCCGCGTGCGCACGCGCTGGGGCTGGGTCGCCGGCGTGATCGTCACGCTCGTTTGCACCGACCCGAACCACCGCCTCGCGGGGCACGGCGCGGCGACAGTGCGCGACTCGCTGGCCGTCGCGGCCAAGCAGGGGGCCAGCCTGGCGATACTTTACGGGGTGCCGGCGTACTATCCGCGGTTCGGTTTCGTCCCGGTATTGCCACGCCGCTACGAAACCACCCTCGACCTCACCGCACCGCCCACCGCGTCCGCCACGCCACCCCGTGAGCTCGCGTCTGAGCAGCCTGTGGCCGTCTCGCCGCGCATCACGCTGGCGAGCGATAGTCCTGGTGCTGCCGACCTGCAAGCGTTGGAGGACGGCAACATCGCCGCCGTCTGCGAGCTGTATCATGCGACGCTGGGCCGCTATCCGGTGGCGGTCGAGCGCGCGCCGGAGCAGTGGATCTGGCGCTTTCGGACCGATGACGCCCGGCAGCTGTTGGTGTGGCCGGTCGGAGGCGGGCTCGGCGGCTATGCGCTGACCGTACCCGACGCGGACAGCAGCACCTTGACCGTACCCGAGGCGGCCGTCACCGAGCCCGGGCATGCGCCGCAGATGCTGCGGGCCCTGGGGCGTTATGCTGCTGAGCTTGGTTTGAGCAAGCTGACCCTGCAGTTGCCGCCGGGCGAGCCGCTGGCGCGGGCCGCCCGGCTGGCGGGCGCTGAGAGGCGGCAGATCGCGGCCATCTCCGGCATGGCCGCTGTCCTGAGCTGGGACGGGTTACTGCCAGAAGGCTATGCCGTCAGCCCGCGGGGCGAGCTGCTGTTGGAAGGGCGGCCAGTCCTGCGTACCGACTACCCGATGATGGCTCAGTTGGTGCTGGGCCATGCGAGCGCCACCGACCTGGAGGCGGCGGGCGGCGACCGATGCGAGTGGCTGGTGGACGGCCCCTGGCGCGAGCGCGTGCGCGAGACGTTCGGCGACGCCTTGCCCCGGTGGACGCTCGCGCCGTACTGGTGAGCCGGAGACGGGGGGGGCAGCTGCGATGAACGTGTTGCGTAAGTTCATGGCGGCCGAGGCGCAGGCGCTCAAGCCGCTGTTGGATATGGCGTATGGGGCGATCGTGCGGTTTCAGCGGGATAGGACTGCTGCCAACGAAACCAAGCTCCGGACGGCGTTCGAGCCGGCCATCCGCCAGCTGATGGTCTTCCGGCCGTACATGCCCGCCTACAAGCAGGCGGCGTTTGACGTGCTGGAGGACAGCTGGCGCGCGCTGCCGGCCGGCGACCTAATTATGTTGTTTGACCACTGCGTCGACATCATGCACCTGCGGCTTAGCCGCGAGTTGTCGCCGGAGGAGCAGCAGCAGCCGTGGAGCCGCGACCTGCTCGAGATCCTGGAGCAGCGGCGGCGGGCGCCGCACGTGGCGGCGGCGACGGGTGACTTCGCGTGCAGCGGGGTAGGGGCGGCGCCCGGAAGGGCGGCAGGGCCGGCCCGGGTGGTGCGCAGCGATGAGGATCTCGAGGCGTTGCGGGCCGGCGAAGTTGTGGTCTGCCGCATGAGCAACACAGAGTGGGTTGCCGCGCTTGGACGGGTGGCGGCGCTGGTGACGGATCAGGGCGGCATGGCCTGCCACGCGGCGATCATCGCGCGCGAGATGGGCTTACCGTGCGTGGTGGGCTGCGGCAACGCGACGGCTGCAATCAAGACGGGCGACGTGATCGAGGTCGACGGCGACCTCGGCCTGGTGACGCGGCCAGGGGGCTAGCGGAGGTTCATAAGCCCAGCTTGCCGGGGTCGCACTGGCGTACCTCGGAGGGCTGCGGCCGCCAGTCGACGCCGGCCGCGCCGCAGTGGTCGACTGGGCCGTGGCCGTGGCCGATGCGGAGCGCGGCGGCGAGCTCGATCGCCCGCGTGATGAAACCCTTGGCGACCGCAATCGCCTCCAGCGCGTCGTGCCCATGGGCCAGCGCCGCCGCGATGGCCGCCGAGAAGGTGCAGCCGGTGCCGTGGGTGTTTCCTGTGGGCACGCGTCTTGCAGGAAGCAGGTAGCACTGGCCGTCGACGCCGGCGACCAGGTCAGTGCTGTCCTCGCCGTCGAGATGGCCGCCCTTGAGGACCACCCAGCGGGGGCCGAGCTCGAGGATGGCCTGGGCGGCGGCGTAGGCTTGTGGTAAGGTTTGGACCGGGCGGTCCGCCAGCACCTCGGCCTCGTGCCGGTTGGGGGTCACGACCAGGGCCAGGGGCAGTAGCTCGGTGATCACCGCGTGGCGCGCCTCGGGCAGCAGAAGGTGGTGGCCACTCTTGGCGATCATCACCGGGTCGACGACGAGGCGGGGCCAGGCGTAACGGCGGGCCGCGGCGGCGACCTCGTTGACGATGGCGGCGGAGCTGAGCATGCCCGTCTTGACGGTGTCGACGCCGACGTCCGTCGCCACGGCATCGATCTGCGCCCGGACGAAGTCGGGCTCGACGGGGCTAATGCCTTGGACTCCCAGGGTGTTTTGGGCGGTTAGGGCAGTTATCACGGCCATGCCGTAGCAGTCCATGACGGTAAACGTCTTAAGATCGGCCTGGATACCGGCGCCGCCGCTGCTATCCGAGCCGGCGATGGTGAGGGTACGGCGATCAGCGCGGGTCATGGCTGTGCCTCCTTGGGGCAGGGCATTCAGTGCGGCCGCGGCATCGTACATATCGAGCATATTGTTGCCGTCGCCGGCGTTGTTCCTTCGTCGTCGGGAGGGGGACGCCTGCCGGGTGCGCTCCTGGGGCGGGGCGAGGGGCGGCAGGTGGCGGGACTAGGGGCGGCACGGCAGAATGCCGCGCGGGGCCGGAAGCTGCACGGAAGGAACACGCATAGGGTCGGGCGAGGCGCAGCAAAATGCGGCGCAGCTGCCCAGGGCGAGGCGGTATGCGGAAAAACCACGCGCAGGCACGGGCGCGGCGCAGCAGACTTCGGCGCAGGGTCGGCAGCGGCGCGGCAAAAACACGCGCAGCCGGCGCCCCAGCCGACGCGGGGCCAAGCAGAGGCAGCAGCGAAAGACCGCCGTGGGCCAAGCACTATAACAACAGAGAGCCGCGGCGGGGCGGAGCAGAGCATGGAAGCAGCGCAAACACTGGAGGGGTTGGCATTGAGCACACAGGTGAGGCCGCTGACGGCAGATGACTACGGGGCGTACGCGCGGATTGCGAGTTACGCATTCAACTGCCTGCCGGCACAGATCATGGACGAACTAGCAAGAGGCGCGCCTACCCTGGGCGTCTTCGCCGAGGGCCAGCTCGCGGCCGCACTGCTCGACCGCCGGTTTGACCTCAACGTCAACGGTACGATGGTGCGGGCCAACGGCATCGGCATGGTTGCCTCGGCGCCGGAGACGCGCCGGCGGGGCATGGTGCGCGAGCTGTTCGCGGCGCACCTGGAGCAGCTGCGGGATGACGGAGTCGTGCTGTCGCTGTTGTACCCGTTCAACTTCGGGTACTACAACCGTTTCGGGTGGGGTTTCGGCGAGAGAAGGCTCAAGCTCTTTGTGCCGCCCCGCGAGTTTGCCGGCTACGGGCGCCCGGTCGGCCGGGTGCGCGAGATCCTGTATGTCGAGAAGGACGTCCTGAAGCCGGCTGACGGCGAGACGCTGGACTCGGTTATCGAAACCCTCGACCGCCTCTACCGCGCGGAGGCCGCTCGCTGGAATCTCTCCGCTCAGCGCTCGCGCGCCGATTGGCAGCGCATGCTGGAGGTCCACCGGGGGCGGCGCTTCGTGTTCGTGTGGGAGCCTGAGGGCGGCGGCGAGGCGCAGGGGTACTTCATCGGCTACTTCCGGGAGGAGCGCCACGATGGCGATCTTACCTGTCGGCAGATTATTGCGGCGACCCCGGACGCCTGGCGGGGGCTGTGTGACTTCCTGCGCAGCCACGACTCGCAGAACAAGCACATCGTGTTCGACGTGCCCTTCGAGCACCGGCTGCTCGACCTGCTCGACAATCCCCGGGTGGATAACAAGGCCCTCGAGCACGGGCCGATGGTGCGCGCGGTCGACCTCGTCGGCCTGCTGGAGGCGCGGGGCGTCGATGGCATCTGCTCGGGGCGCTGCGTCCTTGAGGTAGCCGATGGGCTGGCGCCATGGAACGACGGCCGGTTTAGCGTGACCATGGCGAATGGCAGGCTCACGGCGGAGCGTAGCGAGGCCGCGGAGGGCGCTGCCGAGGCCGACCTTAGCGGGCCGATCGACGTGATTTCGCAGCTCGCGGTGGGCGTGCGCTCGGTCGATGACATGATGCGGTTTGGGTTTGCTCAGGGCCGGCCCGGTCGTGGCCTCGACTTTGCGCGCGGGCTGTTTGCGCCGAGGCCTATCTGGCACAACGAGTACTACTAGGATCTGACGGCGGTCGGCGAGGGTTGGTGATGTGGTTGAGCCGGGCGGCTGTGGGCCGCCCGGCTCTTGAGGGGTGGGGGCAGGGGGGGGCCGGATTGCCCCACCTCCGCCGGGCAACTGGGTCAGAAGTGATCCACTCAGTAGGTCAGGGTGGTCCCTCCGGGACCCCCGCCGCCGCGGCTCGGCGCGAGTGGGGCCGGATTGCCCCACCTCTGCCAGGCAAGTGGGTCAGAAGTGATCCACTCAGTAGGTCAGGGTGGTCCCTCCGGGTCCCCCGCCGCCGCGGCTCGGCGCGAGTGGGGCCGGATTGCCCCACCAACGCCAGGCAACTGGGTCAGAAGTGATCCACTTGGTAGGCTAGGGTGGTCCCTCCGGGACCCCTGCCGCGGCGGCTCAGAGGGAGTGGGGCCGGATTGCCCCACCTCCACCGGGCAAGTGGGTCAGAAGTGATCCACTCAGTAGGTCAGGGTGGTCCCTCCGGGACCCCTGCCAGTGCAGCCCGGCGCGAGCGTGGCGGGCTCCCCCCGCCCGAGCCCTCTCAGAGCCTCCGCCCCATCACGATCCGCTCCACCGGCAGCATCTCCGGTGGCAGCAGGTGATCGAAGGCCCGCGTGCGCCGCCGCGACAGCTCGGCGAAGCCGTGCCGCTCGTACAGCCCCAGCGCAGCTTGGTGGCGGTTGGTGGTAACCAGGTGAATCCCACGAACCCCTGCCGCGCCCAGCCTGTCGAGCAGGGCCGTCAACAGGGCTCCGCCCAGGCCCCGCCGGTGGAAACCCGGGTGCACCGCCATGTGCAGGTGAGCCGGCAGGGCGGCGAGCTCGCGCGCCTGCCCCCCAGGCGCCCTGCGTACCAGCTCCCCGGCACCCTGCAGCGCCAGGCGGCAACTCGCCGCCCAGCCGGCCACGCCGCTCCGCAGGAAGCTTGCCGCGAGCACCGGGGCCATCCGAACGATCCGCCGGTCGCGGGCGCGCGTGTCGGAGCAGCCGGTGATGTAGCCGGCGAGGGTGTGGGAGGTGGTTTCGACTGCAACGAAAGCCCAGGGACGCTCGTAGCGCAGGTAGTACTCAAGCATCGCGTCGGCCATGAGGTCCGGGTGCGGGAAGTAGCGCACGACGGGCTGCCCCAGCAGACCCGTCAGCCCAAACACCGCCCGGATGCCCGTCCGGTCGCCGGGTGAGCTGGCGTCGTACGGACGGATGACGAAACCCTCCGGCACAGCCCCAGCCCCCATCCCCGCACCACCCCAAAGAGCGTCTCTGAGACGGCATACCCAGGTGAGAGCCATATATTCGGCTACTCGGTGGTCCTATGGCCACAACCATGCCGCGATGCCTGTGTGACCTTGCTGCGCCAGGCGTGATCTTGCCGCGCAGTGGGCGCCGCGGCGCGCGATTTTCGCGCGTGGGTGCAGCAGCAGTGCTCGATTTTGCTGCGCCACGGCCCGGCCGGCGACCCTGGGCGTGGAAATCGAGCATTGACTCCCCTGCGGCGCGTTGTTTTGCTGCGCCGCCCGCCCCAGCCCGCGGCAAAAACACGCGCAGCCCCCCGCGCAACCCCCGCCGGCAGCCTCCACCGGCAACCCCCGCTGGCTACCCCCAGTAACCAAGGCCAAAAGGAGAGCAGGTCCGGAGCGAGCGCTCCGGACCTGCTTCCCATGCCCATGCGTTGCCTCTCGAGCTCTGCTCCCCACGAGCCCTCCCGCCTAGCTACTCATCCTCGATGATCTCGTCCTTCTTGCCCCCGCTCATCATCCGCTTCATGATCTTCATCTTGAGCGGAGCCACGACCACCGCCAGAGCCACTAGCAGGACCCAGGCCCACCACGGGATGCTCGCCCAGTCGATTGCCATCACCATTGCCATCTGCCTCACCCCCGTAGAACCAATCTGCGCCGGATCATGTTCCATGTCGCACCCAAGAACACCAGGCTGACCGCCAGCCCGATACCGACGAGCCGCAGCACCTCCGCCCAGCTGCCGCCAGGCTCAAAGGTGGTGCGAAACGCCATCGCCATCCAGTAGGTGGGGATCCAGTAGAGCGCCGCGTGCCACTGCGCCGGAACCACGAACACCAGGAACGGGACCGTCATGAACGGAATTGCGATCATCTTGAGCACGCCGACCGCCTCGATCTGGTTGTTGGCCACGCCCCCGATGTACAGGCCGGCCACGACCGCCAGCACCGTGCCGGCCACGGTGATCACAGCGACCTGCCCCACATGGACCGGCCACGTGCCCATCACCGGCAGCGAGACCAGCGCGATCACGATGGCGACCGCGATCGCGAGCAGGCTGTGGCCGCCGACGTATTCGATGCGCCCGAGCGGCGTGGTGCCGAGCGCTGAGGCGACGTTGGTTTCCTTCTCCTCGACCACGTTGAGGCCGATCACCAGGCCGCCGATGAGCATGCCCGCGATGGGCAGCAGCGACGAGAACATCGGCCGGAGCGGCGACGTCGCCCGCCCCAGGTCACGCTCCGTGATGCCGACCCGCTGCGGGCCCAGGATGTCAGCGAGCACCAGCCCCGGCAGCACCGCCGTCTCCTCGGACTCGTTGCCCTCCAGGATTATCTCGAAACCATCCCCCGACCGCACGATGCCCGCTGCGTCGTCCCAGCCGCGCACGCGCGCCTCGACCGCGGCCAGGTCCTTGACCACCTCAACCCGGCCGTAAGCCCGGAGCGCCTCCACCAGCGATTCCCCAAGGTCCGCCGTCACCACGAAGTTGATCGTCGTCTCACCGACGCTGGGGATGAACGCCCGCATCACCAGCGCCAGCAGCAGGGGTGACAGGATGCTCATCAGCACCATGCTGTCCCGCAGGCTGCTCTTGGTGTCGCGCCTGAATACCGACAAGATGCGCCGGATCATCACACATCCCTCACAACGAGCTGGCGGCGGAAGGTCAACACCGCGAGCGGGAAGACCAGCGCCAGCGTCAGTAGTAGTTGGCCGACCGAGCCGGTGAGCAGGGCGTGGTTTCCGGTTGGGAAGTACGCCTCGCGCAGCGCGAAGACCAACGGGTAGCTCGGCAGCGCCCTCACCCAAACAGGGCTGTAGCTCGGCATAAAGTACGCCACCCCCGGCAGCGTCAAGACCGTGATCATCGCCATCGCCGGGTACATGAACTCACCGATCGAGTTGAACAGGTTGGCCATCACCATCACGATCGCCGTGACCACCATGGAGGCCAAGAACACCAGCGGTAGCAGCACCGGCCAGTTGGCCCGCAGTCCGACCGTCAGCAACGTGATCGGTACGGCCGAGATCAGCGCCAGCAGCCCCATGGCCACGCACCGCGCGACCAGGTACTCCGCCACGCTTGCCGGCGAGGTGCGATAGGCCCGGAGCGTGCGGTCCTCCTTCTCGGAGTAGAGCAGGGCCGCGGCCAGGAAGATCCCGACCATGCACGACTCCATCAGGATCGCGAGCGGCACTACTGCCTGGTCAAACGGCGGCCGCTGCACCGGGCGGTCCGGCTCGAGCACCCGCGTCGCGAACGACGGGAGTCCCCCTCCAGAGCCGCTGCCGCTGTCGCCGCCACCGATCGCCGCCGCATACTGCTGCATAGTTGCGGCGAGCAGGCGGCGCGTACGTGTGCTCTCATGCCCCTGGAACGTCAGCTCGAACTGCTGGAGGGCCGCCGCGCCGTCGGCGCGGATGCCGATCCGATTGCCGGGCACGGCCAGGGCCGCATCATAGGCGGCGGCGTCCCCGACCACGATCAGGGTGCCGCCCTCGGCTCCCGCGTGCGCTTCCATCCACTGCCGCACCATGCCGGTGCCCGTGTTGTCCCAGACCACGACCGCCGGCTTGGTGTCAACGTCCGCCGGGATCAAGAACCTGATGCTCACGATCAACAGCGCCGCGATGACCAGCACGGCAGCCATGTAGTAGCTGCGCACGATCATGCGCATGTCTTTGGCTGTCAGAGAAACGAAACGGCGCAGCATCCCCATCACCCCTGTAGGCCGCGTCCGGCCACCTTGATAAACACCTGCTCGAGCGTGGCTTCCTGTGAGTGTAGGGTCTCGACGGTTTCCTCTGCCATGATGCGCTGCAGCTCCGCCCGCTCCCCGTCATCCGTCAACGACAGCAGCTGCTGGTGCAGGCCGCCGTTGTCGCGGTACTCGACCCGCACGAGTTTGTTGCCATAGCTGAGCTTGAGGTTGCGCGGGGTATCCATGGCCACGATCTCGCCCTCGTTGATGAACGCAACCCGGTCGCACATCTCCTCGGCGATATGCATGTTGTGCGTGGTCAGGAACACCGTGGCACCGCGCTCGCGCTCCTCCACGATGATGCTCTTGACGATCTGGGTCATCGTCGGATCAAGTCCGGCCGTCGGCTCATCCAGAAACCACATCTCCGGCCGGTTGAGCAGCGAACGCGCAAACACCAGCCGCTGCTGCATGCCCTTGGAGTAGGCCCCGGCGCGCCTGCCAGCAGCGTCCTCCAGACCTACCCGCCGCAGCAGCGTCATCGGATCGGCGGTCGGCACGTCGTAGAGGCTCGCGTGAAACTGCAGGTTCTCGAGGCCGGTGAGCTTGCGGTACAGGTTGGGGTTTTCAAACGAAACCCCGATCCGGTTGAACAGCTCGCGACCGTAAGTGCGAACGTCCTTGCCCACCACGGTTGCCTCGCCCCGCTGCAGGGGCAGCAGACCCGTGAGGATCTTCTGAGTCGTCGACTTGCCCGCCCCGTTGGGTCCCAGGAAGCCGAAGATCTCTCCCCGCTCCACCCCGAAGCTCACGCCGCGTACTGCGTAGCTCTGGTCTTTGGTGTACGAATGATACAGCTCGCTGACGTGGATCATGCCTTACCCTCCTCCTGCTGCTTGCCCTTGCCGGGCGCGCTCTCCGCCCGGCCGCCTCTCTCGTCGCCACGGCCCTCACGCGGCCGCATTCCATACTGGAGGACATCCATGACCTGCCGGAACATCGGAATCACGCTCTCGCGCGGCAGCCGTCCCGCGGCCATGTCCCGTCCCATGCTCATGAACACGGCCTGGATGATGTAACTCGCTACCCCAGGCTGGATCCGCCTGTCGATGTCGCCGCGCTGGTGCGCGTCCCGGATCCAGCTGTCCATGGTCGCGTCCTTGGCCGCTCCGAAGCGGCTGAGCAGGGCGTAAAGAAACTCGTCGCTCTCGGACATCATCCGGTCGCCCAGTCGCTGCAGCCAGGGATTGTCCCGGGCCATCTGCAGGCCTGCCTCCGCCGCCGCCGACATCAACTCGTAAAAACCAGCAACCGGCGGCAATGACTCGATCGCCTCGCGCACGTACCTCATCTTGATGTCCGCCGTCAGGGTGACCAGGTACACGTACAGGTCAAACTTGTCCTCGAAGTACTGGTACATGGAGCCCTTGGCGATACCGGCCCGCTCAACGATCCGCGACAGGGACGCCTGGTGGTACGGTTGCGACGCAAACTCCTCCAGGGCGACATCGATGATGCGCTGCCGCTTGTCGTCGGGCAGGTTGTCGAACGTGCTCTTGGGCAACTGCCGCCCTCCTCTCTTGTGACCGTCCGGTCATGTGACCAAGCAGTCATATGACTATCTAGTCACATGGTAATCTTGCCGCCAGGTGGTGTCAATACTTTGTTGTGCGCATCTCTCGGGAACGCTACGATGTGTGATCACACCGATCGGGGGGGCCACGATGCAGGCCGAGGAAGGCAGTTGGCAAGCGGCAGTATCGACTCATGCACCGGAGCCAAGTGCCCTGGCGCCGCCAAGGGCGGCGTTGCCCGGAGGGTTGCGCCTGGCCGCTACAGTGATCAGGCGCGTCCTGCCGGCGGTCGGCGAGGAGCTCGCCGCGTGGCAGTCGGCTGCAAGCGAGATTCCTGATCTCGCTCTGAGGCGTCAGGCCCTGGACAGCATCGGGGATAAGGCGTTTCACTGCCAGGGTGGGGCGGCCTTGGCGCTGTTGGCCGGAGCGCGCTGGCGCGATGCCGTGCGATTCATCGTCGCGGTGCAGACAATCAGCGACTATCTGGACAACCTGTGCGACCGCAACGGACAACACGGCGCAACCGCCTTACGTCGCCTGCACCTGGGCATGGCCTATGCCGTCGATCCGCCTGGAGCGATCAGCGCAAACCTCGCGCAGCTCGCCCTGCCGAACTTCTATGCCTGGTATCCCGAGCGGCAGGACGGGGGCTACTACGGCAGACTGATCGCGGTCGCCAACGATTTCGTGCTCGACGCCGGCCTGTCACCTGAGGTGCGGCGGGCCGGGCGGCGGCTGGTCCTGTTGTACCGGGAGCTTCAGGCGGCCAAGCACGCGCCGTGGCCGGAGCGCCTGCCGCGCCTTACCGCATGGCATCAGCGCGAGACCTCGGCGGTGTCGAGCCGGGAGGGGCGGGGCGCAGGGCTGTGCGTCTCCCGCGTGGTACCGAGTGGCGCGGATGCCCTGCATTGGGCGGAGTTCGCCGCCGCCTGCGGCTCCACGCTGCCGCTCTTTGCGCTATATTGCTGCGCCGCCAACCCTGCGCTGGCCGCGGCGGAGTCCGAGGCCGAGTTGCGCGCACTGTTGGCGGCTTACTTCCCCTGGGTCGCGAGCCTGCACATTCAGCTGGACTACTTCATCGACCAGGAGGTTGACCAGGCCGAGGACCAGCTCAACCTGACAGCCTACTATGACTCGCCGTCCGAGCGGCAGCGGCGTCTCTGCTGGCTGGCGCAGCGGGCCGGCCGGGCGGTTGCGGCGTTGCCGGATCGGGAGTTTCACCAGAGCGTGGTCGATGGGTTGGTGGGGCTGTACCTGTCGGACCGCAAGGCGCGGTCGCCCCGCCTAGCAGTGGAAACCAAACATCTCCTCACCGCCGCCGGACCCCGGGCCCAAGCCCTGTGGCAGGTCTGCCGCGGGCTGCGGATGGCCGGGATAGGGTAGGCTGCGCGCCGCCGTCAGCACTCCCGGGCCGCCAGCGCGCCAAGCACTGGCGCGAGCAGTTGGTCTGCCCGTGCGCGTTGGCGCGCCGGTAGCAGGGCTAGGCAGTCCCCAGCCTGCTGCAGCAGCCCGCGCACCGCGTCGCGCGTGTAGGCTGCAGCCCCGCCAGACACCACAGCCTCCTGGACCTGCTTGATTAGGTTGGCCGGTACGTGATGCTGCGAGAGCCCCTCGCGCAGTTGGGCTGCTACGGGTCCGCCGCCAGCCAGCAGGCGTGCGGCCGGCAAGGTTAGCAGGCCGCGGGCGAGATCCTGGCCCGTTGGCTTGCCGAGCCGCGCTGGATCTCCGGTGTAGTCGAGCAGGTCGTCGGTGACCTGAAACGCGCTGCCCAGCAGCATGCCGAAGTCCTTGGCCACACTGGAGTACCTGCCCTCAGCTCCGCCCGCGACGGCTCCAGCCTCGCAGGCGGCTGCGAAGAGGCTGCCGGTCTTGCCGCGGACGCAGCGCCAGTAGGTTTCCTCTGCGGTCTCCCCCGACGCCGGCACCCGGTAAGCCACGCTCAGTTGCTCGACCTCGGCCTCGCTCATGTCCCGCAGTGCGCGCGCTAGAGCGCCCAGCGCGTGGTATTGCCCGCCGCCGACCAGCATGCCGAACGCCGACGCGAAGAGGAAGTCCCCCGCCAACACCGCCGCCGCACCGCCCCACTGAGACGCGACCGTCGGCATCCCGCGCCGCTCGGCCGCCCCGTCAACCAGGTCGTCATGCAGCAGCGATGCCAGGTGAACGAGCTCAACCGTCGTCGCCGTATCCACCAGGACCGGACTCCGGGGCTGGTCCAGGTCGGCGAACACATCATGCCACACGACGACCAAAGCCGGCCGCAACCGCTTGCCTCGCGTTTGCCCAAGGTAGGCCATGATGGCGGCAGTAGACGCGCCGTCGCACCTTACCGCCTGCTCCAGGCGGCGCTCCACGCACTCCATGACCTCTCGGATTCCAGGTAGCTCGGCCTGTTGCTGCACGACGGCGGCCGCCTGCATTGAGATTGTGGTTGTTTGGTCCATGGGATCCCCTCGCTGACGCAGACTCTGGCTAGGGTAGTATTCCCAGGTTGGGAGCGGCGCGAGTCAATGTGCACGCGCGAGACGCGAGGTGCTGTCGCCGCTCTTGCCTCATTGGCGCACGCGCGAGGCGCTCCGCCGCTCTTGCCTGCGGTTGTGGGGACCCGTTTCGGGAGTGTGGGTCAGATTTTCACCGGGTCATTGGGAGGAGCGGTGCCGCCGGTCCCGGTTATCGCATCATCCTGGTGAGTCTGCGACCCTCCCCGGCAAGCAGATTGGCTCGAGGAGGCCTTTGGGGTCAGACTTTCACCGGGTCATTGGGAGGAGCGGGGCCACCGGCCCCGGTTACCGCATCATCCTGGTGAGTCTGTGACCCTCCCCGGCAAGCAGATCGGCCTGAGGAGGCCTTGTGGGTCAGATCTTCACCGGGTCATTGGGAGGAGCGGGGCCGCCGGCCCCGGTTACCGCATGGTCCTGGTGAGTCTGTGACCCTCCCCGGCGGGCAGATCGGCGCGAGGAGGCCTTGGGGTCAGATTATCACCGGGTCATTGGGAGGAGCGGGGCCACCGGCCCCGGTTACCGCATCGTCCTGGTGAGTCTGTGACCCTCCCGGCGGGCAGATCGGCCCTAGCCCACCCTGGGTGTCAGATCTTCACCGGGTCATTGGGAGGAGCGGGGCCACCGGCCCCGGTTACCACATGGTCCTGGTGAGTCCGTGACCCAGCCCGGCGGGCAGATCGGCTCGAGGAGGCCTTTGGGGTCAGATTTTCACCGGGTCATTGGAAGGAGCGGGGCCACCGGCCCCGGTTACCACATGGTCCTGGTGAGTCTGTGACCCTCCCCGGCGGGCAGGCCGACCTGGGGCTGGTTGGTGGGGCGAGTTGCCCCAGGTCATCGGGGGGAGCGGTGCCGCCTGGCACCGGTTGCCGCAAGACCCTGGTGCGTCCGGGACCCTCCACGGCCGACAGATCAACCCAGGCCCCGCCGGGGAGTCGGTCAATCGGACCCCCACATCTAGAGCGAGGCGCTGCGCCGCTCGCAGCCTCACCCGGCGCGTGACCCCAGCCGCGCCAATGAGGCAAGAGCGGTGTCAGCGCCTCGCGTGCCCGTGACCCCAGCCGCGCCAATGAGGCAAGAGCGGCGTCAGCGCCTCGCCTCAGCCTAGCCGCAGCACCCGCTCCGCCTGGTGTAGGGCCTGCAACACGGCATTCCGCCGCCTGATCGCATCCGCCACCGCAAAGCCAAAGCCCTCGTCAGCTTGCTCCATCCGCGCCAGCCGCTCCAGCGGAGCCAGTAGTGGCAGGACGGACGTCGGCGTTGCCGGTCCGTGCTCGTGCGCCGGCGCCGCCGAGAAGCTAACCGGCGTCAACCAGCGGATGGCGGCCAGCGCCGCACCATCGAAACCGTCTCCCGCCTCATCCGCGCGCTCGTCAAACCGGGCCGCCGCGGAGGTCAGGAGCTGGGCTGCGGTTGTTAGGCGTTGGGTTTCCACTAGCGGGTTTGCGTCAGTGCCGGCCAGCATGCCGGCCAGCTCAGCGACACGCTGCTCGAGCTCGGCGGCCAGAGGCCGGAGCCGGAAAGGAAGGCGCGCCGCCGTGCACAGGCGCCAGGCCGCGAGGGCGTAGATGCGAGTGTCCAGCTCTAGGACTTTAGCCTCGACCTTGTCGATGGTGTCCTGCTCCGTGTGCCACCACCAGCCCATGCCCGAGCCGCCGACCGCGGCCCGCTGCCCCGGCGGACGGTTGGAGAGCAGCATGAACAGCGAGCTGACGCCAGGGCCCCAGAAAGACTGATCGCCGGCGCGCACCGGCCGCTCGATCTCCGGCGTGGTGCCCGTCAGCTCGCGCACGACCTCCTGCGCAAACGCCGCGTTCTCGGCCACAGCCGTGACGGCCGAATAGTCGTAAGCGCCGAGGCAGCCCGGCGAGTCGATGTTGATGTAGGTCACGCAGTGGTCGTGCAGCAACTGCCAGTAATGGTCGCAGTACCAGGTCGAGCCCGCGTAGCGGCCCGTGGAGTGGCCCGGCCACCAGGCGATGCGGACCCCGCGCTCAAGCCCGCCCTGCTGACGGGCCGCGGCCGCCAGCACCCTGGCCAGCTCCAGGCAGCTCACGTTGCCGGTTGCGTTGTCGGTGGCCCCGAGGTGCCAGGAATCGAGGTGCCCGGCGATGAGGACGAAGTCGGATGTCCGCCCCGGGATTACGGCTTCGGGAAGGACGAGGGAGTGCCATCCTGTTTCGACTTCGGTGTGGATTGTCGCCACAACCGGCCGCTCGGCAGCCGCCTCCCGGAGCTTGAGGCCGTCCAGCCGCTTGACCGAGATCACCGGGATGCCCGGCAGCGCCGCAAGTGCGCCCGGAGCGGGGGTGCCCCAGATGGGTGTGGCGATGCCCTCGTGAATCACATCCTCGTCGCTGGACCAGAGGTGAATGTAGGCCACGGCGCCGCGCTGCCGTGCCGCCAGCATGTTCTGGCGGCCGCCGCCCTCGCTGAGCACGACCTTGCCGGCGAGGTCCAGGCGCAGCAGGCGCTCGACGGTTTCGGTATCGGTGAACATGTCGCTCGACCCGGGGACGTAAATGATCTCCCCGCTAACCCCGCCGGGCGGCGTCGACGCGGAGAACGACCTTGTCTTGGCGGGGAAGGTCCCCGGCGCTACTCCCGCCACCCGAAGGCTCGCGGAGCGCGGATAGCTCAGGTAGGCATCCAGCCGGTGCATCTCGACATAGCAGCCGTAGCTTCGCAGCTCCGCCGCGATGTACTCGGCGGCCTGGAGCTCGCCCGGGCTGCCTGAGGTGCGGTCGATGGCGCACAGGTACTCGAGATGCCGCCACATCTCGGAGACGTCAATGGAGTCAAGCAGCTGTTGCTCTTGCGGTGTAATCGGCATACAAACCTCCCAGGTCGGACTTGTGGCGGGCGATGGGACTGCTGCCGCTCCGCCGGTGTAACTTGGTGTGTTCAGTAACCTTAACCTTTCCACCTGCGAAGGAAGGCCTTGTGCGGGCGCGAATCACACGTAGAGCCCAAATGGAGGTCGATCCCGTGCCCGCACCCTCAACCGTAGCCGCATCTGGATCCACGGCTCCCGCCGGCGCCGCGCCCGCCCTGTTTACCCGGGACTTCATATTGCTGATGACGTCGACGTTCGCCCTGTTCTCCAGCTTCTACTTTCTGATGCCCGTGCTGCCGCTCTACGTGTCCGAGCGCCTTGGCGGCGACCAGGCCACCATCGGAATGGTGGCCAGCATGTTCACGGTGACCGCCGTTGTCTTCCGGCCGATCGGTGGCTTCCTGATGGACCGGTTTGGGCGGCGCGGCGTGCACCTGCTTGCGCTGTTAGCCTTCGCGATCGCCGTTGCCTGCTACAGTCTGGCCGGCGCGCTCGGGGCCCTGATCTTGGTGCGGCTGTTCCATGGGTTTCCTTGGGGCGCCGCCAACACCGCCGCCAACACGGTGGCTGCGGATCTGGTTCCGGTCGAGCGGCGCGGCGAGGGGATCGGGCTTTTCGGTATGTCCCAGACTCTGGCGATGGCCGTCGCGCCTGCGGCAGCCATCGCGATTGTCGGAGATGACCGGTTCCAGCTGCTGTTTGCCTCGGCCGCCGGGCTGGCCGTGCTGGCGCTGCTCCTTGGGCTGCCCGTGCGGCACCCGGCTGTCGCCAATCCGCAGGTCAGGCTGCAGATAGCCAAGCTGCTGGAGGGCCGGGTCGCGTGGCTCGCCGCCAGCCTGCTGTTCGTCACGGCCGGATACGGCAGTGTTACCACGTTCGTCGTCGTGTACGCCAAGGAGCTGGGCGTTACCAACCCCGGCCTGTTCTTCACGTTGCTCGCGGCTGGCCTGGTGTTGTCCCGGCTTACCGCAGGCAGGCTGTTTGACAGGCACGGACCGGCGCTGGTTATCGGCACCGGAATGGCATTGATGGGCCTGTGCTACGTGTTGCTGGCGGCCGGCAGGGCAGGGTACTACGCGGCGGCAATCGTCCTTGGCATGGGCTTCGGCGCTGTGGCGCCATCGTTCCAGGCCATGGTCCCGGGCATGGTGCCCGAATCGCGCCGCGGGGCCGCATTCGCGACCGTGCTGGGCTCTTTTGACGTCGGCGTCGGCCTTGGCTCATATCTGCTGGGCCAGGTGGCGCGCGCCATGGGCTATCGGCCAATGTACCTGATCGCAGGTTCGCTGCTGTTGGTTTCGGTATGGATACTGCTAATAAAGATCGCGCCTGCCTACGCCAGGGCCACCGCCAAGGGCAAGGCGCTTGAGAGGAGCAATCACCCAGCCTATGAACAGAGAGCAAGCCAAACAAGCCGCAAATAAAGCCATCGACGGCCATGCCCAACGGCTGATCGCTCTCGGCGAGGACATCTTCGCTCACCCCGAGCTTGGGTACAAAGAGCACCGCACGGCAGAGAAGATCGAGGCGGAGTTCCGGGCGATGGGCGTGCCGTACCGCACGGGGATCGCAGTTACGGGGCTTCGTGCCGAGCTGCCGGGACCCGATGCCGCGGGCTCTGGTGACGGTAAGGGCGGTGGCGTGCCGCGCATCGCGATCATGGGCGAGCTCGACTCGGTGCTTTGCCCGGGTCACCCGCACGCGGACCCGCTGACCGGCGCCGCGCACTCGTGCGGTCACAACGCCCAGCTGATGATGATGCTGGGGGTTGGTTACGGCTTACTCGAAACCGGCCTAGCCGGCAAGCTGGCCGGCAACGTGTCGCTCATGGCGGTGCCGGCGGAGGAGTACGTCGAGCTCGAATACCGCGACAAGCTGCGGCGCGAGGGCAAGATTCGGTTCCTTGGCGGCAAGCAGGAATGGATCCGCCTCGGCGAGTTTGACAACGTGGACCTGGCGATGATGTGCCACACCACCGGGACGCCGCCCGGCAAGACGATTTCCATGGGTGGGACGTCCAACGGTTTCATCGGAAAGTACGTGCGCTACCACGGCAAGGAGGCGCACGCGGGCGGCGCGCCGCACGCGGGCGTTAACGCACTCAATGCGGCGATGCTGGGGCTGATGGGGATCCACGCCAACCGGGAGACCTTCCGGGACGACGACACCATCCGGGTGCACCCGATCATCACCAAGGGCGGGGATCTCGTCAACATCATCCCGGCGGACGTGCGCATGGAAACCTACGTGCGCGGCAAGCGGATGGAGGCGATCCTCGACGCCGGGCGCAAGGTTAACCGGGCGCTGCGCGCCGGGGCGATGGCGACCGGAGCGGAGTGCGAGATCACCGAGCTGCCGGGGTACCTGCCGCGCTTTAATAATGCGCGCATGAATGAGCTGTTCACCGCCAACGCCGGCGAGTTGGTCGGCCCCGAAACGATCCTGCCGCCCGGACACACGACCGGGTCGAGCGATATGGGCGATGTGATGCACCTCGTGCCGGGGATTCACCCGTATACGGGCGGGGCGGCCGGCGTGGGGCATTCCGAGAGCTACCGCATCGTCGACCCACAGCTGGCGTACATCATGCCGGCTAAGGCGATGGTGATGACCATTATCGACCTGTTGTGGGATGACGCGGCTGAGGCGCGGCGGATCATGGCGGAGTACGTGCCGGTGTACACCAAGGAGTCGTATCTCGCGATGTGGGAGCAGTTGTTTGCGGGTGAGTAAACGCATCGACTACGAAGGCGCTCTCTCCGGCGTCTACGCCCGGTACCGCGCCGCGAGCCCGCGTATCTTGGGCAAGCTGGCCGCTTACGCGAGCCGGTACGAGGCGCCACGGCTGGTCGAGGTCGGGTGCGGCACCGGCGATTACGCGGCTGCGCTGCGGTTTCTGGTGGCGCCGTCAGGGGGTGAGGTGAGCGATTTCGACAAGGCTCAGGCCATGCTGGAGCAGGCGCGATCCAAGCACCCCGGACTCAACGTGTGCCAGGCCGACGCGGAGGGACAGTGGCCGCTGCCTGACCATTGCGCGGACCTGGCGTTTTCCGTTGACGTGATTCATTACATCCGGGACCTTGACCAGTACTTTGGCGAAGCTCGGCGCGTGCTCCGCCCCGGCGGCATGGTCGTGACCGTGACGGATTCGGAGGAGGACATCGCGGGGCGCACGATTACGCGCTTCTTCCCAGAAACCGTCCCGCACGAACTAGCCCGCTACCACCCGGTGCGCCGCCTCGCGGCCGCGATGGGGCGGGCCGGCTTTGGGCCTACCGGGACCGACCACACCAGCTACGAGACAGAGATGGTGGAAGCCAGCGTTGAGCGGTTTAGGCAGCGCGCCTACTCATCGCTGCGCCTGATCGCCGACGAGGAGTACCGGCGTGGCCTCGCCAAGCTCGAGGCCGCTTGGGCGGCTGGGCCGTGTCAGATCGTCGAGCTGTATACCTATTGCTGGGGAGTGCGGGAGGGAGCCTGATCGCTGGGAAGTGCAACAGAGGAGCCTGGTCGGCTAAGAGCCAAACTCAAAGTGAAGGGCCGCCCTCCGCAAGGAGGCCGGCCCTCTCTCACATCTCCGCCTCGGTCGAGGCCGAGGTCTTGGTCTCGGCCTCGCTCACGGTCTGCGTCTCTGTCTCGGTCTCGGTCGCGGTCTGGGTCTCGGTCGCGGTCTGGGTCGCGGTCTGGGTCGCGGCTAGGCAGCCTAGCTCGGCTTGGACTCTCCATGACACGCCTTGACCTGCTCCGGCGTGCAGTCCATGGGCTTTTTGCCCTTGTCACAGCACTTCTCCGTCTCCTGAGCCTTGACCGGCTCGCACTTGCAGCCACACTTCGTCATTGCTTACTCTCCTCCCGTTCCAGGGCCTCCCGGCAGCTACTTAGGAAGGTCCCCAGCGTCTCGACTATTCCCTGCACCGAGGTGTGCCACGAACGCAGAAACTCATACCCCTCAGGCGTCACCGAGTAAACCCGGCGCGCAGGGCCGCTGCCCTCGGTGCTCCATTCCGAACGCAGGACGCCGTCCTCCTCCAGCCGCCGCAGTGTGCGGTAGAGCGTGCCGGCGTCGATCGCCTGAGCGTCGAGGCCGAACTCAGCCAGCCTCGGCAACAAATCATAGCCGTGAGCTGGGCCTGCGCTCAGCAGTAAGACCGCGCACGGCTCCACGAAGCCTCGCAGGCGGCCGATGTCGCAGGTGCAGCGATGGGCGGACGGGTGCTCGCAGCTATGGTGCGGGCGCCGGTGACCGTGCTCGTGGTGCCGTCGCATAGGACTCATCGCTCCTCTAAGGCTGTGGCGTAGAGGTCCTCGCTCAGTGCCTAGTTTGGGTATGTGGAGTTGGCACTTAGTGCTTCTGCCCACAGATATACCTCGGCTGCGGTGCGGTTGTCAACCAGGGCGGCACAGCTCGCAGCGCGCCGGGCGTGGTGAGCCTGGCCGGTGGCCAGCCGATGGCGGCGGGGGCAGAGACTGCCGGATCTCGGGCATTGCCGGGCCCAATGATGCCCAAATCCGGCAGACTGGCGGCCAGTGTTGCTCTCTACGCGACATTAAGGGGCCTAAGTGACGTCTTAGAGCAGATGTCGGCCCGCGGTGTGCTTCCTGAGAGCACATCGCGGGCCCGAGTCTGCCCTAATCGCGCACCATGACCTGGCCTCGGCTCCCCGGTGTCCGAGGGCCTGAGATCTGCCGGATTTCGAGCATCGCCGAGTCCAATGATGCTCAAATCCGGCAGACTGGCGGCCAGTGTTGCTCTCTAGGCGACATTAAGGGGCTTAAGTGACGTCTTGGAGCAGATGCCGCCCCCCGATGTGCTACCTGGTTGCACATCTGCGGCCCGAGTCTGCCCTAATCGCGCAGTCTGACCTGGCCTCGGCTCCCCGGTGGGCCCCCCGGCAACCGCGGGCGTCGGACCAGCGCCTCCCCGCCCAGCCCATCGCACTTAGCTCTGTGTGAGCTGCTAGTCCCGCTCCTCCGGCCTGATGCCGATCTGCGGCCCCAGCCGCCGCAGCGCGCTAAGCACAGGTACTGCCAGGACAACGCTGCCGAAACCCTGCACCAGGTTACCCGGTACCTCGGCCACCGCCGCAGCGTAACCCACCCGCACGCCTCCGGCCAGGTAGTAACCGAGCACCATCCAGCCGGCCGCCAGCAGCATCCCAGCCAGCGCGCCTGGCTTGAGCGGGCCACCGCGCCGAAACGCCCGATAAGCGATCAGGCCGGCGATGAGCCCCTCGACCCCCTTGATCACCAGGGTCCAGGGGGCCCAATCCGCGTATCCACCGATCACATCGGCGAGCATGGAGCCGAGCCCGCCCGCAATCAGGCCGGCCCGGGGCCCAAGCAGCAGCGCAGCTGTGAAAATCATCGTATCGCCGACGTTGATGTACCCGGTCGTTGCCGGCACCGGAACCCGGATCAGCATGGTGGCCACCGTTACCAGAGCCACGAACACCGCCGTCCACGTCAGATCCCTGATCGACTGATTGCGCATGGTTTGTGCCCTCCCGCACTACTCCAAAGTGAAAGACGCCCAGCTAAAGTGAAAGACGCCCCGCTGCTGTCTCGGGGCGTCTTGGTAGGGCAGGGTAGCGCATGCGGGCCGCTTGACGGGTCGCAAAGAAAACCGAACCGCCGCCGGCCGACGCATCGCTTGTCTCCGCCCAAACAGACTATACTGGCGGCCCCGGATTCTCACCGGCTCGGCTGTTGAGGCTGTTGGGCTCGTCCCGTCGTTGCCGCGGGCATCACCACCGGTCGGGACTTGGCGCGCTCGTTACCACCGCACGCCTCACCCGGCCCCGAAGACACGTTACTATGCTATTTTGTCTGGCCGCTGACGTGCACGCGGCCGCAAGCAATTGGCTAGAATTCGGCGCACGAGGACCTGTTCCTGCCGAGCATCCAGCACCGTTGTGTATTTGTGGGCCTCACTGTGGTATAATCCTGGCGATTGCTTCCCGATGACATGAAAGGTGACGCCCTCTCTGGCAGGGATTGCAGTAAACTCATATATCTAGGAGTGCTAATGTACAACAACTTCAACGACTTCAACCTCTCACCGACCCTCCTCGCCAACATCGAAGGACTCGAGTACGCACAGCCGACCCAAGTGCAGCGAGAAGGTATCCCTGCCGTACTGCGCGGCCGCAACCTGGTTGTGACCGCCGAGACGGGCAGCGGCAAGACCGCGGCGTTTCTGGTGCCGATCATTCAGCGGCTGAGCGAGCAGCCCGGCGGCCGCCTGTCTGCATTGGTGCTGTGCCCGACGCGCGAGATCGCCTCGCAGACGACGGAGTTTGCGCACGCCCTGGCGCAGGGCACACACGTCCGCGCCGCGACGATCTACGGCGGCGTCGGCTATGGACCACAGGAGCAGGCGCTGCGCTCGGGCGTCGAGATCATCATCGCGACTCCCGGCAGGCTGCTCGACCATGTCCAGCGGGGCAACGCCAAGCTGGGCACGGTTTCATACCTAGTGATTGACGAGGCCGACCGCCTGATGGATATGGGCTTTATGCCGGACCTTAAGAAGGTGCTGCGGTACCTCCCGGCGGAGCGGCAGACGGTGCTGTTCTCGGCCACGATGCCGTCCGAGATCATGGCGCTGGTGCGGAGCATTATGACTGACCCGGTGCGGATCGAGATTGGGCAGGTATCCATGCCGCCCGAAGCGATTGAGCAGACGGTGTTTCCGGTGGCGCCGGAGCGCAAGACCGACCTGTTGATCGCCCTGCTTCGCGGACGCCTGCAGGAGGAGCTCGACACGGTGCTGGTGTTTTGCCGGACCAAGCGGCGCGCCGAGCGGCTGGCGCGCGATCTCGGCCGGGCGCGGCTGGACGTGGCGGCGATCCACGGTGATCGCACCCAGTCTCAGCGAGAAACCGCCCTCGCCGGCTTCCGCCAAGGCAAGTTCCGGATTCTCGTCGCCACCGATGTCGCCGCCCGCGGACTCGACGTCGAGGGCATCAGCCACGTGATCAACTTCGACCTGCCCGAGGCAGCCGAGGTCTACGTCCACCGCATCGGTCGGACCGCACGCGCCGGCGCGACCGGCCGGGCGTACAGCTTCCTGACCACGGAGGACCGCGCTAGCCTGTCGAGGATCGAGAAGTCCCTGGGCCAGCGCATCCCGCGCCTGACCGTGTCTGACTTCGCCCCCGGTGATGCCGGTGACGACGGTCTGGCAAAGGAAACCCGCGTGATCTCCACGACCGCACGCACTGCCGCCAACGGCGGCGGCGCGCGCCCGGTGGGTAACTGGTCGAGGCGATAGGAGGCGCTGCTCCACTCCCGGCCGCGGCCCGGAGCCGTCGCGGCGCTTGGGGTGTGTGAGGGCAAGCGTAGGGTCGATAGGTGGCGGTGCCGCTGGCACCGCCTTTTTGCTGCAGCTGCCACGGCCGCGCGCCGCTCTTGCCTCATTGGCGCGGCTGGGGTCACGCGCCGGGTGAGGCTGCGAGCGGCGCAGCACCTCGCTTCAGATGTGTGGGTCCAACGGGCCTACCCCCGGTAGGGGTGCCGACCCGCCCGGAGGGAGGTTCACAGACTCACCAGGGTCATGCGGTAACCGGGGCCTGCGGCCCCGCTCCGCCCGATGACGCGGTGACGATCTGGCCCACACCCCCAAAATAGGTGCCTCAACAACCTAAGCGAGGCGCGTTGACTCGCTCCCATAGTACAATCGGCTGGGGGGAATGCGGCGTGCGTAGGGAGTCTGATTGGTTTCGGCAGGCTGAGAAGGATCTGACCCACGCGACTGCCTCATTGGCGCAGGCCCACTTTGAATGGACCTGTTACGCAGCGCATCAGGCGGCAGAGAAGGCCGTCAAGGCTCTGCTCCAGTCGCTCGGCGTAGATGCTTGGGGTCACTCGATAACCTTCATGCTCTCAGAGGCCGGCAAGGAGATAGATCTGCCGGCCAACCTAGCCGACCTGGCAAAGCAGCTGGACCGGCATTACGTTCCGGCGCGCTATCCAGATGCTCATCCTCAGGGCGCCCCGACGGACTTCTATACCGCCAAAGAAGCTACTGCTGCGATCGAGGCCTCCCGGGAGGTGCTGGAGTTTGTCCGCAAGCGGCTACCGACGCCTTGATAGACGGCGAGTTATGGACGCCTTGGAGGAGTACGTTGGGCGGATCGAGCGTGATCCGGACCTGCTAGCCGTTATCCTGCACGGTTCCGTGGCGGCGGGCAAGCATACAGGCAGCAGCGATGTCGATTTGCTCATCATCCTACGCCAGTCGTCCGAGGCTTTCTTGGATAGGATTCCGGCCTTCATTGATTCCAGCTTCCCGGCTCCGATGGACCCCAAGGTCTATACGATCGAGGAGATCCGGGATGAGGCCGTAAGGCAGGGCAGTTACGTTCGCGAGGCGCTGGAAACAGGCCACTGGCTCTACCGTCGGCCAGGTGTGGAGATGCCCTTCTGAGTCGCCGGATGATGGCCCGAGGCGTTCGAGCGATTGGTCCTTCACGCGTAAAGCGAGGCGATGCGCCGCTCGCAGTCTCACCCGGCGCGTGACCCCAGCCGCGCCAACGAAGCTGCGAGCGGCGCAGCACCTCGCGCCCGCGTCCTACCGCCCCAACTCCGGCGGATCCTGCGCGATCAAAATCAGCTCCGCCCCAGCCTCAACCAACTCGCCCGGCAGCGGACCCATCCGGATCTCGCCATCGCGCCTGATCCCGACGACCAGGGCGCCGTGAGCGCTGTGGATCGACGCCAGCACCTCGCCAAATGGCTTGCCTGCCAACCGCCTCGGCACCGGCTGCACGTAGAGCTCTGCTCCGATGTGCGCCGACGCAAGCTCGGCAACGGCTGAGATCACGCCCCGGTGTCGCGATGAGCGGGCGAGCAGGCTGCCGACCAGGGAGTTGGTGGGCAGGATCTCGTCGACTCCGGCCCGCTGCAGATGCTCGACCGCCTTGGAGCTCAGGGCCTCTACGCATGTGTAGACCTCGGGGCGAGTTGACTCGACAGCAAGCGCCGTCATGACGGTCCGGGCGTCACTGGCGGGTCCCTCGGCTGTGTCCGCCAGGATGATGGCCGCCGTTGCCTGCTGCAGGCCCGCCTTTGCGAGCGACTCGGACTCGTACGGTTTGCCGCGCACGAACGTGAAGTCAGGGGCCTCGAACGGCCGCTCGGCCAGATCGGCCAGCAAGGTGATAGGCTCCTGGGTCTCGCGGCGCAACTCGCCCACGATCAACGAGACCTTATCGTTGTAGCCCAAGATAAGCAGATGCTGATGCACACGCACGGGCTTGAGCCCCCTTCCTTCACGCAGCATGCCGTCGATAAACACCGTCGCAATCGCAGCTGTGAACAGGCCGACAACACCCGTCCCGGCGAGCCGCATCACCAGCCGCAGGATCAGGCCGCCGTTGGTCATCGGGTTGACCTCAGTGCCGCCCGCCGCGGCGACGGTCGAGAAAGACCACATCAGCGCAGGCCCGAGCCCACTTAGCTTGGGGTTGACCCCGCGCTCCAAGAGAAACAGGCCCACGCCGCCGACAAACGCGACGAGGGAAGCGCAGACAGCCAGGAAGATCATCCGGCGGCGCGTGATCAGGCGGCGGAGTCTCTCGACAGTGATGTTGATTGGAGTCTTCATTGTCTTTGGCACCCCCGCGAGGGGAGATATCCGAGCAATTTTCGAGATACTTCCTCGTTACACCTCCGTTGGTCGGTGTTAACAATTAGCGTCGGGATTACGACACTATTGTCTAGTAGTCTGACACTCGTCAGGAGGTAGTACGGATGACCACTAAGCGAGAGGGGGTAACAACCCTGACACCGGGACCGGGCAAGAGCGAGACGATTCTCGGCCGTGACGTCCACATTCGCGGTAACCTGACGTCAAGCGGCGTCCTGCGCATTGAGGGCAAAGTGGAGGGCGAGATCGTCAACGAGGGCGATGTTATCGTTGGAGAAACCGGCGTGGTCACAGCGAAGATCAAGGCGACCCGGCTGATGCTGGGTGGCACGCTCAACGGCAACGTCGAGGTCGATGGCCGCGTCGAGCTGACGCCGACCGCCAGGCTGCGCGGCGACATCAAGGCGGCGGAACTGATTGTGGCTGAGGGTGCGCTGCTCAACGGCACCGTCGACATGAAGGCCACCGAGAAGCCGGCAGAGGCACGGATTCTCAAGACGGCATAGTTGCAGCACCCGCCCCGGCCCGCATCAGGCTGGCTGCTACCTAAGGCAAGGTGAGCCAGTACTTGATGCAGATGCCGTCGCGTGGCTGCTCGAATAACGCATAGGTAAAGCCCTGGTCCACCAAAAACCGGTGATCGGGCTCGTCCGTGCTACGTGCGCCAGGGCACAGGATGATTTGCCCGCCCGGCTTGGTGACCCGAGCCATCTCCGCCAGCTCCTCCGCGGGTGCGTCCCCGAAGACGTGCCCGCTCATGGTCACGTCGGCCGTATCCTCCGGCAGGGGGATATCGGTCATCAGCCCGTCGAGCGGGAAGACGTTACTGAGCCCAGCTCGGCGGGCCTTGTCCTTGAGATAATCCCGCAGGTTGGCGATCGGCTCGACCGCGAACACGGCGCGCGCCTGTGGAGCGACGGCCAGCGTCTGGCGGCCCGTACCGGCGCCGATGTCGATCACTACTTTGTCTCGCCAGTCCGCCAGCGATAGCAGCTCGCCTGTATCCCAGCCCAAAAAGGGCTGCTCGTCGTAGATGTGCGGGGCCACCACGTATACCAGCCAATCGTTAAGCGACTCCATTACCGCAATCTCCGCCCGGCGCACCGCACGCGGGTCCAAGGCCTCTTCCCCGGCCGCCAAGGCCAGGACCTCGTCGACAAGCGGGCATACCGCGGGACATTTGTGCCGCAGAAACCACTCCACCGCCGGGTTAGTCCGCAGGGCCAGGCCGAGCTCGCGGCGCGGCACGTTGCTGTTAACCAGCCAACCTACCTGGTCGGCTTCCAGGAGCAGCAGGCTCCAGAACGACAGGTCCTTGGTATCCATCCAGTTGAGCGGCAAGCGTCGGGCTCCTCTCCAAGTCAGCAGGTTGTGTTCTGGCGGGGACAGGAATAGCCCTGCGCCTCGGCCAAGACCTAAGGGCACGGCCCATTCTAGCTTATCCGGAGGTGCGTTGTGATGGCCTCATTCCCGCCCGAGGTGTACCGCCAGCGGCAGTCGCTGGTATTCCAACGGATGCAGCAGCGGGGCATTCACGCCCTGTACCTTCCCCCATCCGGCGATCTAGAGTACCTGACCGGTTTCTTGCGGCGCAGGGCCGGTAGCACTGACATCGTGCAACCAGCGGACTGGCTGTTCGGGGTGCTGATGGTGCCGGGTTTCGGCAGCTTCGTGATCGCGCCCTACATGGTTTCCAACTACGTGCGGAGCCACGTGGCCGACAAGCCCTGGCTAAAGGATGTCCTGTACGTGCCCGAGCACGAGGATCCCCACGCCTTCCTGGCTGCGCTGCCGCGCCGGTTTGGGTTGGGTGGGGGACTTGGCGGCTTCACGCTGGCCGTTGGCAACCGTATGTGGGCCGAGACGGTGTTTGGCCTGCAGCGTGCGTTTCCCGGACTCAGGGTGGTGCCGGCCGGCGATCTCGTGTCGCTCTCCCGGATGGTCAAGGCGCCGGCCGAGCTCGAGCTGATGCGCCGCGCCGCCTCCATCGCTGACCAGGCCTTTGCGGCGGTCGTGGGCAAGCTCCGCCCGGGCATGACCGACCTCGACGTTGCCACGGAGGTCGACTACCAGCTGCAGTTACACGGCGCCTCGCACCCGAGCTTCCCGACCGGACTGATCTTCTCCGGCCAGGCCGACGTCCGCGACGAGCATGAGGCCCGTGAGATCGGCGGGCCGGCCCGCCAGGTCTTGCGGCCGGGGATGCACATTGCGTTCGACTTCGGCGCGGTCTACCAGGGGTATTGCTCGGATTTTGGCCGTACCGTATTCTGCGGCGAGCCTTCCAAGGAGCAGCGCCGGCTCTACGACTTGGTCATGGCCGCGCAGGCGGCCGGCATCGCGGCCATGCGCGCCGGCGAGGCCACGGGCGCCGACGTCGACCGGACGGCCCGGTCGGTGTTGGCCGACGCCGGTTACGGTGGTGACTTCTGGCACCGGCTGGGGCACGGCATTGGGTGCGACGTGCACGAGCCGATCTTCCTGACATCCTCCGAGACCCGCTTGATCGAGGCCGGCATGACGTTCACCGTTGAGCCGAGCGTGCTGCGCCTTGGCACCGCAATCAGGGTCGAGGATGTGATCCTCGCCACGCCCGCAGGCGGCACGAGCCTCAATGAGGCGACCCGCGAGCTGATCGTCGTCGGATGAGCACGCCGCATGGCGCGCCAGCGCGGCGTCGGCACGGCGCAGCTTGACTGGGTGGTTGGCAACAACGAGGCCGAAGGGCTGTGGCGGAGCATGGGCTTGCTGCCCGTCGCCGTTACAGCGTGCCGGAGGCTGGAATAGGGGAGATGTCGCCCATGGAGACGGCAATGATCGGGAGCCTCCGGGTATCGCGGGTTGGGTTTGGATGCTACGGGATGGGTGGCGCTTACGGCCCAACCGAGCCGGCGGTCTGGGAGCAACAGGTGCGGTTGGCGCTCGACCTCGGGATCACGTTCTTCGATGTGGCGGCCGCCTACGGTGAGGCTGAGGGATGGCTGGGCCGGTGGCTTGCGCCGCGTCGCGACGAGGTTGTGATTGCGACGAAGTTCGGTATCGGGGACGACCTTCGGACCGACGCGTCGGCTGCGGCCGTAATCCGTGCCTGTGAGGCGAGCCTTTCCCGGCTCGGCACGGAATGGATCGACCTGTATCAGGTGCACTTCGACGACCCGAGCACCCCGACCGCCGAAACCACCGCCGCCCTCGACGCGCTGCGCCGCCAGGGCAAGATCCGTGAGTACGGGGTGGGCCACCTGCCTGCCCCTCGGGTCGCCGAGTACCTACGGGCCGGCACGCCCGCCGGTCTCCTGCTGGAGCTAAGCCTGCTGGCGCAGGATAGGGTTGCCCAACTCGCGCCACTGGCGAGCGAGCACGGGGCGTCGATGATCGCCTTTAGTCCGACGGGCCGGGGACTGCTGACGGGGCAGGTGCAGGCCGGGACCGCCTTTGGCGAGGGCGACATCCGCCGGATGGACCCGCTGTTCGCCACTGAGCGGCGCGAGGCCGGGGTTCAGCTTGCGGCGCGGCTGGCCGAGGTTGGGCGGGAGCTGGGAGCGAGCGCCGCGGGCGTGGCCATCGCCTGGGTACTGGCCCAGCCCGGAGTCGCGGCGGCCCTGACCGGTCCCTCGCGCCCCGAGCACCTGCGCCAGAACGCTGCCGCTGCTGAGCTCGTGCTACCGGACGAGCTGGTAGCTGAGCTGGGCCGTGAGGGGCGCCGCCTAGGTGAGCAGGCGCAGCGGGCCGCCATCGCGGTGATGTACGCAACCCTGGATGCGAAGGCGACCGGCGATGCGGGGGAGATGACGCGGCGGTTGCTTGGGGCAATGGAAACCGCAATCGGTGCAGGATTGGCCACCGAAGAGGCGGTAACACCCCTTGCGCTGCGGTTGCTGCGCCCGGGGCGCGAAGGGCGGCCGCTTGGTGCCGATGAGTTTGACGAGATCAGAGCGGATTTGGCGGGTCTAGTACACGCCGCCAAGGAACCGCGCGAAGGGAGCCAATGAGACTACATGGTCGCATCTGCAGGACAACTACTCGGGCAAGCACAGGCAATCGCCGCCGATCTCAGCGCTTGGCGGCGCGATTTCCACATGCACCCCGAGTGCGGCATGGAAGAGCACCGCACGGCGGGCATTGTCGCCGCCCACCTGCGTGGGTTGGGCTATGAGGCAAGAGAGGGGGTCGGCGGCCCGGGCGTGGTGGGTCTGCTGCGCGGCGGTAAGCCGGGGCGAGTGGTCGCCTTACGCGCGGACATGGACGCCTTGCCGATTCAGGATGCCAAGGACGTCCCATATGCGTCCACGGTCCCCGGCAAGATGCACGCTTGCGGGCATGACGGCCACACGGCGATCCTGATGGGGGCGGCGACGCTGCTGGCCGCGATGCGCGAGGATCTGCCTGGGCAGGTCAAGCTGCTGTTTCAGCCGGCTGAGGAGGGCCCGGGCGGCGCCAAGCCGATGATCGATGACGGCGCGCTCGAGAGCCCGCGACCGGAGGCGGTGTTTGGCCTGCACCTCTGGTCCGATCTTGAGGTCGGGACGGCGGCGATCCGGCCTGGCCCCCATATGGCGGCGTCGGACACTGTCAGGCTGACGATCGGAGGCGTGGGCGGCCACGGCGCGTACCCGCACGCGGGAGTTGACGCGATCGCGGTGGCTGGCCAGGTGATCTGCGCCCTGCAGAATGTGGTCAGCCGGGAGGTCGACCCCCTGGACTCGGCTGTCGTGACGCTGGGGACGATCGAGGGTGGTTTCCGCAGTAACGTAATAGCCCCGGAGGTGCGGATGAGCGGTACGGTGCGGACGCTGCGCGCCGAGCTGCGCAACTCGATGGAGGCGCGCATCAGGCGGGTGTTCGAGGGGACCTGCCGGATGCTGCGGGCCGAGCCGCGCATGGAGTACTCCTACGGCTACCCCGTGACGAGCAACGATCCGGCGATGGCCGCGCTGATGGCGTCGGCGGCGGACGACGTGTTGGGGGTAGGTAAGACGGATAGAGACGCTCGCCCGGCAATGGGCGGCGAGGACTTTGCCTACTTCGCGGAGCTCGTGCCATCAGCATACTTGCGGCTGGGCAGCATGAACGCTAAGGCTGGGATCACGGCTCAGGCACACAACCCGCACTACGATATCGACGAGGCCGCATTGCCGCTGGGTGCGGCGATCATGGTGCACGCGGCTTTACGGTTCTTACAGGGGGGCGGCAGGTAAGACATGGCTCTGGCGGGTCGGCTATGGGAGTTGCTCTACACGAGCGCCGCCGAGGCGTTTATCACGGTGGGCGTGTTTGTCGGCGCCGTGTTGCTGGCCTTCCAGTACATCAACTTCGTGCAACAGGGCAGGCTGGTCGGCCGCATCGAGCGCGCGGCCGGCTGGCAGCCCGTGATCGGTGCTCTGCTCGGCCTAACCCCGGGGTGCGGCGGGGCCATCTTTGTGATGACGCTGTACCTGCGCGGTGGGGTCTCTTTTGGCGCTGTTGTGGCCACCTTGGTGGCGACGATGGGCGATGCAGCCTTTGTGCTGATCGCCGCGGCTCCGCTGCATTATGTGTACGTTACCGTCGCCTCACTGATTGCCGCGGTGCTGACAGGGTACGCGGTGGACGCGCTGGGGATCGGGGCGGCCTTACGGCGGGGCCGTGTGCGGGGCAAGACCAGCGGCGGCGACGGTAAGCCAGGGGAAACCTCACCCGACGCCCACCTGCGCGATGTGCACGGGCACGGCCAGTCGGCTCGCGACATGGTCAGCGACTCGGCGCAGCTTGCCCACGTCGGGCACGCCGAGGGCGATGAGATCGATATGGCCCTACACCATGGGGGAGGGCCGCGTGCGGCCGAGGGTGGCTGGGGGCAACGGTTTACCCACTCCGGCTTCGCAGGGTACTGGGTGCTGCTGGCGGTGGGGTTGGCATTCGGCGTCGCGGATGTCCTCGGCCGGGATCTGGGCGAGAGCCTATTTGGGCGCCCAGAGGTGACCGTTGTGCTAGGCGTTGGCGGCACGCTATTCGGCATCCTGCTGACGGTTGCGGCGCGGCGCTGGGGCGTCAACACCTCGCACGAAGACGAGGAACACAAGCTCTTCTCGCTGCGCGAGACCCTCGTGCACGGGGCGATGGACACGGCGTTCGTGACTTCCTGGGTGTTTGTGTCGTTTGTGGCCTACCACCTCGGGGTGCTGTGGCTGGGCGGAGGAGACATCGCGGCCGGCGAGCTCGTGATGGCCGGCTGGATGCAGCGGACCGGCTTGATCACCGTGATCGTCGGGGCGCTTCTAGGGCTGATCCCGGGTTGCGGCCCGCAGATCCTGTTTGTGACGATGTTCGCGCGCGGGCTGTTGCCGTTTGCCGCCCTGCTCGCGAACGCCATCTCGCAGGATGGGGACGCGCTCTTCCCGCTGTTGGTGCTGGACCGGCGGTCGGCCCTGGTGGCTACGGTCGTGACGACGGTGCCGGCGATATTGCTGGGGCTGCTCGTCTATTGGCTGGAGCTCTCGACCGGGCTCGGAGTGTTGTTGCGGCCGGGGTAGGCGGGCGCGGCGCTGTGCGGCTGCGGCGGCCAGTGGCAGATGACTCGACCGAACACAGTACAGCGGGCCTGAAGGGCAAGCCCCTCAGGCCCGTAGTCCCAAGCGTCGGCAACCCCGCCGCAGGCGCCGACGCTTATTGGGTGCATCGTATGACTCCCTGCCGTACCCGGAGCCCTATAGAGCCCATGGTATTTGCTATGTGTTAACCGTTTGTTACCGCGACGGCCGTTTGTGAACAGGATTTGCCCCTGCCGCACGTTAAGGTTCCATGGATATGAGTACAGGCACTCGAGCACGATCGATCTTGCCCGATCAGGCGCCCTACCCGAGTCGGCGTAGCCTGGTCGTCTCTGTCTGGCCGATGTTCGTGGTGCTCCTAGTCGCGTCGCAGCTCGCTCTGGGCTGGCACACTCCGCTGTGGCTAGTACATCGCCATCGTGTGCCATACGAAATCATCAGGGACGACCTCCGCAACCTTGATCTGGCCATCGGCGCCGTAAGCCGCTATGTGCGCCGCAATGACATTGATGATTACCTGGTCATCTTAGGGGACTCCGTTGGCTACAGCGGGCCCGGCGGCCCCGAGCAGGCAGTCTCGCGCTACCTCGCTGACCTGTCGCGCCCCGAGGGCGGTCCCGTGGTCTTTAACTTCTCGATCCCCGGCGCACAGATCGGTGACATCTATGTCTTGCTGCTCAAGCTGCATGAGCACGGGCTGAGGCCGGCGCACCTGGTGATCAACACCTTGTACTCCGGATTCATGCCGCGGACGCCCGATCCTCCGCCCGTCTTCTGGCTGCGCGACGAGCTGACGCGACTCGATCCGGACGCAAGCGCGGTTACACCTCCCGCTTCCCCGCCAGAGCAAAAGGATGGTACGGCCGCAGATCGGCTGGAGGAGCGACTGGTCGCTGCCGCGAGGCGCTGGCTGCCGGTACTGGCGTACCGGGACTTCATCCGGGAAGCAGCACTAGACGCGGCCGGCATTGCGGAGAGCGAGGGCCGGGCTCCCGAGGCCTGGTATGAGAAACCATGGCTTGACCACTACCTGCGCCAGCCACAGTACCAGCGCGTCTACGATCTGCGGCCGGTGGTCTTGGACCAGAGCAACCCTAATGTGTACTTCCTTGAACGGATTGTGGCGGCCAAGGCGCCGCATACCCAGCTGCTCTTCTTCGCGACACCGACAAACCAGAGCCTGCTGGCGGACATCCAAGCTGATCACCGGATGGCTGCTAATCGCGGCCGTATCGACGGCTATATGCGCGATCTGGCGTCAGGCGATCCGAGAGTGGACTACGTGGATTGGACTACGGCTGTGCCTGACGACCTCTTTGTCGATCATCTTCACCTGCTGCCGGACGGCTACCGCCTGTTGGCGGAGCTGATTTGGCAGCGGCTTGCTAAGGCGGGAACCGGCGCCTGCACAGAGGTTGCGGAGCAGCGAGAGGTAGGTTACTAGTGTCCTTCCACACGCTGCTCTTCGGGGCATTCCTGGCCATCGTTGTCGTGGCGTACTACCCCGTCGGCAAACGGCGGCTTCCGCTACTCGGCCTGGCCAATGCCGTCTTCTATGGCTTTGCCGGGCTGCCACACCTGACCTTGTTTGTCGGGGTAAGCGCGGTTACTTACTGGTGTTCGCACCGTCGGCACCGGGGGTGGCTGTGGCTCGGGATCGCCGTCAATCTGGCCAATCTGGGTTTCTTCAAGTACGCCGGGTTCTTCGCATCCGGGCTGGAGCAGCGGCTGGCCGGCATCGCTTTGCCGATCGGGATTTCCTTTTACACCTTTCAGATGATCTCGTATCTGGTCGACGTGATGCGTGGGCAACTCCACCCCAGCCGCAGTTGGCTCGAGTTTTGGGTTTACGTGTCCTTCTTCGCGCAGCTGATTGCTGGACCGATCATGAGGGGCCGGGAACTGCTAGGGCAGATCAGAAGAGTCGGACACGTCTCATGGGATCGCGCTAGGCACGAGGCCGGGCTGCGGCTTGTCCTAATCGGTCTGGGCAAAAAACTAGTGCTGGCAGATACACTCGCCCCCATCGTGGAGAGGCTGTTTAGCCAGGGTCCTGCTTTGAGCTCCGCCGAGGCTTGGCTTGCGGCGTACCTGTTTGGGTTTCAGATTTACTATGACTTCTCCGCCTACAGCGACATAGCGCTCGGCATCGGGCGCCTGCTTGGCATCAGGTTGGCGCGCAACTTCGACACCCCATATCTCAGCGCCAGCCCACGCGAGTTTTGGCGCCGGTGGCATATCACTCTCAGTAGTTGGATTAGAGATTACATCTACATCCCGCTCGGCGGTTCGCGGCAGAGCTTGACTCGTAGCTGCCTGGCCCTGATGGCTGCGATGGGGTTGTCTGGGCTGTGGCACGGCGCGGCCTGGACATTCGTCTATTGGGGGCTCTTCCACGGGCTGCTCGTCTGTTTGCACCGGCTATGGTCCCAGCTGATGCGCAGGATCGGTCGCGATGCTGCCAAGTCCCGTTTGTGGTCTAGGCCGGTGGGTGTTGCGCTAACGTTTCACCTCGTGACCTGGGGATGGGTGCTGTTCCGCGCCGGCGATCTGGCGTCCGCGATCGGTATGATGCGGGCGATGGCGCTCTGGACGAGCCCCGGTATGCCACCCCGCGCAGCTGCGTACGCGGCGATACTCGGTCTGCTCTTCTCGCTGCACGTTGCTGAGCAATGGGCGCTCGCCAACCACGACAGGCTGCTGGTGGGCTGGCGAGCGCTGCCCGCTCCGGTACGAGGTGCCTGCTGGGCTGTAGCTGTGCTGGTGCTGCTGGCGTTCACGAGACCGGAGGCTTCAAGTTTCATCTACTTCCGGTTCTAACAGGAGTCGGCCCACGACTATGCAGTATCTGAGATTGGCACTAATCCCGCAGAGGCCGGGCAGAAGCTTTCATGGGCATGTATGCATAACCAAGAGGTCCTTGTAGGCTGACCGCCGAAGGGCATCCGTAGCATCAGCAAACCCACGAGCGAGCGGGAGGGGTGAGACCGCTATGAGCCAGCCGGAGGACAAATGCGTCGTTCCGGCCAAGGGCCCGATTACAGCCCCGGCAGCGGCGCAGGCCGGCGCCGAGGAGCGGGGCGACCAAGGGGAGGTAGAGCTGCAGGTGGCACCTCTAGTGGGGCGCGAGGCGCCCGATTTCGAGGCCAGCGCTTACTTCGCCGGCGGATTCCGCAACATCAAGCTTTCGAGCTACCGCGGCAAGTGGCTGGTACTGTGTTTTTATCCTGGTGACTTCACCTTTGTCTGACCCACCGAACTGGCGTCAGTTGGCGCCAAGTACGGTGAGCTGCAGGAGCTCGGCGTTGAGGCTCTGTCCGTCAGCGTCGACAGCCGCTTTACCCACAAGATCTGGCAGGAGCAGGAGCTATCCAAGATGGTCCCTGGAGGTGTACCGTTCCCGATGCTGTCCGACCCTGGCGGCAAGATCGGCCGGGTCTACGGCGTCTACGACGAGGCTTCGGGGGTCAACATCCGCGGACGCTTCCTGATCGACCCTGACGGCATCATCCAGGCCATGGAGGTCCTGGCCCCGCCGGTCGGGCGCAACTTCGTTGAGCTCATCCGGCAGATTAAGGCCTTCCAGCACGTCCGCAAGACGGGCGAGGTCATGCCGGCGGAGTGGCAGCCAGGCAAGCCCACGCTCAAGCCCAACCCGGATCTGGTGGGCAAGGTGTGGCAGGTGTGGCAGCCGGAGGAGTAGAGGTTGCCGGCGGTCTAAGATAGATAGCGCAGGCTCGCACCTCTTGCTGGGTGCGGGCCTGCGCTTGCTTCAGGCGCGCGGGCCGCTCGGCCGGGGTGCGCCTCTCACCGAAACCGACCTGAGCAGCCCTAACTGCGTAACGCCCTAACCCGGCAAGTCCGCGCTCGGCGCCGCTCCCCCCGCAGAGATGCCTGACGCCTGCTCGATATAGGCGCTGAACACCGCGAGCCTGAAGACCACCGAGAATGCCGTAGAGACGGCCATCTGGATGAGCCAGACCAGCTTGCCGACCGTAGTCTCGAAGAACATGCCACCGGAGCCCGCGTAGAACAGCTCGAAGATCCGCGGCACGAGGAAATCCACTGCGACGGCGGCCCCAAGCACCACGCCGAACACCGCAAGGTTGCCAAGCAGCACGTCAATCCCAGACCTTACCGCCGGGATCGGCCCGTGGCCGCCCAAAACCACGCCCGCCAGCCACAGGTGGACAAAGGCGCCGATCCCCAGGAACAGCGGCGTGAAGACGAACCATGTTGCCGTGGGCAGGAGCAGGCCGAGGATCGCATAGGCCGCTGCCACAGCAACGATGCCCGTAAGCATGGTCGGCAGGTGACGGCTGAGGTTGTTGACAAACGTGACCACCGTCGCCTGCTCACCTCGGGCGGAGGCCGCGACCATGCTGTTGTAACCGCTAACGGTAGCTCCGGCTACTACCAACACAATCACGGCGTGGACTAGAGCCGTGAAGAGACTCATCGAGTAGTGAGCCGGCTTGAACAGCATCCATATGCTGTAGATCGGCGTCACCGGCCAGAAGATCGCGATAGCACCCAAGGCCACTGGAATCCCCAGAAGGATGGGCTGTCGGCGCACGGTCGCGTACGCGCGCAGGATGTAGGACACTCGTTGGGCACCCCCGTACTGGGCAGCCATCAAGCTGTTTGGCGGCGGCGCAAGCGAGCTTGCCACTGCACTGCAATATCTCTAATGGCAGATTACACCGGTGGCTCAAATCGGGCAAGATGCCTGTCCGTGGTTGCCGCGAGGTCGCCGCATGCAAACGAGCAGGTACAATCGTACGTCTGCCGAAAGGCTATCAGAATTGCCCCGACCAAGCACCAACACAAGGAGACGTAGACATTGACGCAGCTGCTGACGACGCTAGCCGTAATCCTGGGCTCGCTGACCGCCGGATACACCTATCGCGTGCTGACCCTGCGCCGCGACGGGCAGCGCGGGGAGCACCTGCGCGCCATTGCGACGCGCATGCAGCGCACCGTAATCACGTGCATCACCCCGGTCGTGCTGATCAACACCTTCTGGGCCTTGCGCATCTCGGGTGGCACGCTGGTCTTGTTTCCGGTGCTAGGGCTGCTCTCGCACCTCATCGGCGGACTGATCGGGCTCGCGCTATCGAGGCGAATGGGCCACAGCCGCAAACAGGCGGGGTCGATGTTTACCTGCGGCGCGTTCACCAACCTGGCGTCGTTTGGCGGCTTGGTGGCGTTCATGTTCTACGGCGAGGCGGGCTATGCGCTGGCGGCGCTGTTCAAGCTGTTCGAGCCGGTCGTGTACTTCAGCATTGGGTTTCCACTGGCGAAGTTGTTTTCCGATGAAACCCCACCCGGCACCAAATGGCGCCTCGATCTGCGCGCCCTCGCCAAGGACCGCATCGTGGTCCTCCCGCTCGTCGGCATCACCACCGGAACCCTGCTCAACCTCTCCGGCCTCGTCCGGCCTGAGTTTGTCGGCTCACTGATCTCGCCGCTGGTCATGATTTCGACTTCGATGATGCTCCTGTCCGTCGGCATCAACATGCGGCCGGCCGCCGTCGGCGGGTATGTGCGTGAGGCGGTTGCCATCGCGTCGCTCAAGCACGTTCTGATGCCGGCGCTCATGCTTGGCGTCGGGTTGGCCCTCGGCTACGGCCGGCTCAACGGCGGGCTCCCGCTCCGGCTGCTTGTGACGATGGGCGCGATGCCGGTGGCCTTTAACTCTCTGATCCCGCCGTCGCTGTATGGCCTGGACACCGACTTGGCCAACTCGTGCTGGATCGTCAGCACGGGGCTGTTTGCGGCGGTGGTGCTGCCGCTGCTGTTTTTGGTCAGCCGGATGTAGGTGGGTCTGGGGGGCGGGTCGGCCTCGGGCGGGCGTGGGGTGCCTGATCTAGACCGGTCACGTCGCCCGGGATGCCTGGATCAGACGGGTAAGGTGCCTCCGGCGGTCTGCAGAGGACAGGCGGGCCTAAAGGGCAACCGGGCCCAAAGGACAAGCGGGCCTCCGGATTGGGGGCAGATGCCCGAACTGAGCAGGGGAGGCCGGGTAAGTTGTCCGTAGCGGACAACCGCAGTGCCTCCGGTTGCTCAAAACGAGCAACCGGGCACCCGGAGCGGGGGCAGATGTCCAGACTGAGCAAGTGAGGTCGGGATGGTTGTCCGTAGCGGACAACCACAGCGCCTCCTGTTGCTCAAAACGAGCAACCAGTCACCCAGATCGGGGCCAGATGTCCAGACTGAGCAAGTGAGGCCGGGTAAGTTGTCCGTAGCAGACAACCGCAGTGCCTCCGGTTGCTCAAAACGAGCAACCAGTGGCCTAGATCGGAGCCAGATGTCCGAACTGCGCAGGTGAGGCCGGGTAAGTTGTCCGTAGCAGACAACCGCAGTGCCTCCGGCTGCTCAAAACGACCAACCCAACCCCCAACCCCCAGCCCTACCCCCGCCCCCAGTACACCGAAGCCTTGTTGTCCTCGACCGTGATAAACTCCAGCACTGCCGGCCTGCCTTTGGCGTTGGCGGCGATGGCGCGGCGCACCGCCGGCTCGATCTCGTCGGGCCGCTCGACGCGCTCTGCGTGGGCGCCCAAGCCCTCGGCGATCTTGGTGTAGTCGCCGGTCAGCCAGCGCGTGCCGTACTTCTCGGTCGCGTGGTGGAGGTACTTGTCGTAGCCGCCGAGGCGGGAGTTGTTGAGCAGGATGGTTGTGGTGCCGATGGAGTGGCGGGAGGCGGTTTCTATTTCCAAGCCGCTCATCCCAAACGCCGCATCACCCATGATATTGATGCAGTGCATCTCCGGCCGTGCCAGCTTGGCCCCCATCGCCAGCGGCAGGCCGTACCCGAGGTGCGTGGACTTGCCCCAGCCGATGTAGGTGTGCGGCTCGAGGGCCGCCCAGAACGGCGCCATCTGGTCGCGCGGGCTGCCCGCGTCGTGCGTTGCGATGGTCCGGCGAACGTCCAGCACCTGCTGGAGCTGCCAGATCACGCGGTACGGGTTGAGGGGTACCTCATCGGAAACCAGCTTAGGCATCCACTCGTCCAGCCACTCCCGCCGCACCGCCGCGATCGCCCGCGCCGTCCGTTCGTCGCCCTTGCGGCCCTCCGGCCCGAGGCGCGCCCGCACCGCCTCGATCAACTGCCCGAGTACCAGCTTGGCGTCGCCCATGAGGGGGTAGGGGACAGGGTACTCCTTGTTGAGGTCCCGCTCGTCCACCGTGAGCTGCACGGCGACTTTGCCGGCCGGGATCGGCGCCGCAAAGCTTGAGATAGACATGCTTGCGCCCGCCGCGAAGATGACGTCGGACTCGATAAGCCACCGCGCCGCCGCCAGGGTGCCGCTGCGGCCGCCCGTGCCGAGCGCCAAGGGGTGGTCCTCCGGGAAGCAGCTCTTGCCCGGCAAAGTTGACATAACACCAGCCCCAAGCAACTCCGCCAACTCAACGAGCTCCGGCGTCGCCCCGGCGTACAGGATCCCCTGGCCCGCGTGAATCAGCGGCCGCTCCGCACGGACCAGCACCTCGGCCGCTGCTGCAACCTGCGCCGGGTCTGCCATGGACCGACCGCCGGTGACTGGCGCGTGCGCATCTTGCGCCTCGCCGGCCTCTGCTGCCAAAACGTCCTGCGGCATCTCCAAGAGCACCGGGCCGGGCCGTCCGCTACGCAGGTAGGTGTAGGCGCGGCGCATCATTTCGGGGATCATGGCGGCGCTGGTCACCCGCGCCGACCACTTGGTCACGCGCTCGAAGTTGCGCACCGCATCGAAGTTGGGCAGGGCAGCCACGCGGTGCTGGTGCTCGCCGCGCGGCAGGACTAGGATCGGAACCGAATCCGAAAACGCCTGCGCCACCCCGCCAAAGGCGTTCTCGATGCCGGGGCCGTTTTGCACCGCGACAACCCCCGTGCGCTTGCCGCCGGTAACGCGGGTGTAGCCGTCGGCCATGCCGACCGCCGTGCGCTCGGTGCGTGTCATGATCGGCCGGATATCCTGGTAGGCTGCTGCCTCGATCAGGTCGTTGTTGGGAAAGCAGAAGAGATACTCCGTGCCCTCGCGGCGGAGCACGTCTGTGACTGCCGAAGCGCCCTTCATGACTTATCCTCCTCTGATGCTGCTTGCTCTTAAAGAGGAGTTCGGTCGTCGCCTTGGCTATCCCTTGCCCCATGCGCGAGTAGCAGGTACTACTCCGACTACCGGGCGGCGTCCCCAAAGAGGTGGCAGGCTACCCTGTGGCCCGGAGAGACCTCGCAAGAAACGGGCTCCTCAACTGAACACACCGGCATGACCTGAGCACACCTCGTATGAAACCGGCATCCCGGCGGCGGGTTGAGGGGACTGGGGACATCACCCTCCAACGTCACCCCGATCCGGCGGGCCGCCGGGTTGGGCACGGGGATCGCAGCCATTAAGGCCTGCGTGTAGGGATGCATGGGGGTGCGGAACACATTGTCCGCCGGTGCTTCCTCGACGATCTTGCCTAGATACATCACCGCCACCCGGTCGCTCACATGCTTGATGACGTTGAGGCCGTGCGCAATGAAGATGTACGTCAGGCCGAAGTCCTGTTGCAGCTGCCGCAAGAGGTTGAGGATCTGCGACTGGATGGAGACATCCAGCGCCGAGACCGGCTCGTCGCACAGGATGAGCTTGGGGCGCAGCACAAGCGCCCGCGCGATGCCGATCCGCTGGCGCTGACCCCCGGAGAACTCGTGTGGATAGCGGTCGAGGTCGCGCGGTCCGAGGCCGACGACCTCCAGGCTCTCAGCCGCACGCGCGAGGCGCTCCGGCCGGCTGAGCTTGGTGTGGATCTTGAGCGGCTCTGAGATGATGCTGCCGACCTTCATCCGCGGGTTGAGCGAGCTGAAGGGATCCTGGAAGATGATCTGCATCTGCCTGCGCAGCCGTCGCAGGTCGTCGGGGGCTGCCCGGACGATGTCCTGGCCGTCGAACACGACCGACCCGCTATCGGCCTGCAGCAGGCATAGCACCACGCGGGCCAAGGTCGTCTTGCCGCAGCCTGATTCGCCGACGAGGCCGAGCGTCTGGCCGGACTTAACCCCTAGGCTGACTCCGTCGACCGCCCGGACGTAGTTGACCGCCCGGCCCAGCGCGCCAGCGCGCACTGGGAAGTACTTGACCAGGTTGTCGATGCGGAGCAGATACTCCGATCCCGCCGCCGTACCTTGCTCTACTGCCGCTACACCCTCCACAGCGCTCGCCGCCATCATTTGCCGCCCCCCTGTCCCGCGTCGTACAGCCAGCATGCCACGTACCGCCCATCCTTGGACGTCGCAGGCGGAGGCTCTTCGCGGCAGATATCCATCGCCTCAGGGCACCTCGGATGGAACCTGCATCCCGTCGGAAACCTCAGAGGGCTAGGAACCTGACCAGAGATGATCTGTAGCTCGCCCCGCTCCTGGTCTAGGCGCGGAATGCAGCTCAGCAGTCCTCTCGTGTAGGGATGCAGCGGCTCAGCGAAGACTTCACCGACCGTGCCCTGCTCGGCAACCTTACCCCCGTACATGACCACAACCCTTTGAGCCATCTCCGCAACGACCCCAAGGTCGTGCGTGATCAGCATCACAGCCATGCCGACTTCGGCCTTGAGCGACCGGATGAGCTCCAGGATCTGAGCCTGAACTGTAACGTCGAGTGCAGTCGTCGGCTCGTCGGCGATGAGCAGTTTGGGGCGGCATGACAGGGCCATCGCGATCATGGCCCGCTGCCTCATGCCCCCAGAAAGTTGGTGCGGAAACTCGTGGACGCGGCGATGTGGATCCGGCACCTTGACCAGGCGCAGCGCTTCCTCGGCCATCACCAGAGCTTCCTTTTTGGACTCCGAGCGGTGAAGCCTGACGGCCTCGGCGATCTGCCGGCCGACGGTGTGCACTGGGTTGAGGGAGGTCATCGGCTCCTGGAAGACCATCGCGATCTCGCGGCCGCGGACCTGTCGCATTTCCTCGCGGGTCAGCTCAAGGAGGTTCCTACCCTCGAAGTTGATGCTGCCCGACACGTACCTACCCGGCGGCGTGGGAACGAGCTGCATGATGGAGTGCGCGGTAACGCTCTTGCCGCAGCCGGACTCACCCACTACGCAGAGCGTTTCGCCGCGGTCAATATGGAACGACACCCCGTCCACGGCCGGCAACACGCCGTCGTCCGTGAAGAAGTGCGTCTGGAGCTCGTTGATCTCGAGAAGCCGCTGATCAGCTGACTCGGTAATTGCCATCCCCGCCCCTCCTAGAGGACACCGCGCAGGCGGGGGTCGACCAAATCGCGCAGGCCGTCGCCAAAGAGGTTGAGCCCCAGCACGCAGATGATGATGGCCAGCCCGGGAAACCAGGTCATCCAGGGCGCGGCGTTGATGAAGAGCCTCCCGCCGGTCATGATGTTGCCCCAGCTCGGGATCCACGGCGGGATGCCCACGCCGAGGTAGCTCAGAGCCGCCTCAGATAGAACCGACTGGGCAAAGATGAAGCTGCTCTGCACGATGATCGGATCGAGGCAGTTGGGCAGGATGTGAAAAAGCATGATCTTCCACGCCGGCGCCCCGATCGCCACCGCGGCCTCCACGTACGCGAGCTCGCGGACGGTGAGCACCACGCCGCGGACCACCCTCGCAACTCGCGGGATGTACACGATTGACAGGGCGATGATCACGTTGGACATCCTGGCCCCGAGCGCCGCCATCATGGCGATGGCCAATAGGGTAGTGGGGAAGGCCATCAGACCGTCCATCACGCGCATGACGACCTTGTCCACCTTGTCGTAGTAGCCCGACATAAGCCCAATTAGAGTGCCGATCAGGTTAGAGCTGAGGACTACCAGGGCTCCGACCAACAGCGACACGCGTGACCCATATACCACCCTGCTAAAGACATCGCGCCCAACGTCATCAGTGCCCAGCCAGTTGTCTGGACCGGGCGCCTGCAGGCGGTTCATGGGATCGAGGTATAGCGGGTCATGCGTCGCAATCCACGGCGCGAGGAGGGCCACCAGGCAAACCAGGCTCATGATGCCAAGCCCTAGGGTCATCATCTTGCTGCGGCGCAGGGCTCGAAGGCCGCCGGCCAAAGCCGATCGGCGGATCTTGCCCTTCGCAGGTGCCGGCACTGTTGCCATAAGCCGCTGTGGCAGCTCCTTTACATGTATTTGACCCGAGGGTCAAGGTAGACGTAGAGAATGTCCACAACCAGGTTGACGACCACGTATATCGCTGCGAAGTAGAGGAGGATGCCCTGGATCACGGGGTAATCCCGGCGCCCGATCGACGAGAGCACCAGGCGCCCGACCCCAGGCAGAGCAAAGACCTGCTCGATGACCATGGCGCCGCCGATCAGGCTCCCCACCGTCATGCCGACCATCGTGACCGTTGGTATGAGAGCATTACGAAAGGCGTGAAACACGATCACCGCCCGCTCATGCACACCTTTGGCCCGTGCCGTCCGGATGTAATCCTCGTTGAGCACCTGCAACATGCTCGACCGGACCATGCGCGCGATGGGCGCGGCGCTGACGAACCCAAGGGTGACCGCAGGCAGGGTGAGCGAGCGCAGGCAGCTCCAGAGGCCATCCGCCAGAGGCACGTACATGGCCGCCGGGAACAGCTTCCAGCGCAGCGCAAACAAGAGGATTAGATTGAGGCCAAGCCAGAAGCTTGGCATTGAGACGCCGAGCAGCGCCACCACCATCAAGGACCCGTCGACTGCGGTGTTGTGCTTGACGGCGGCAACGATGCCCATAACTACTCCAAGGACAACGGCGATCGCCAGGCCGTAGGCGGTGAGTAGCAGGGTAGTCTCCAGGCGCTCTGTGATCGCCTCAAGCACAGGTTTGTGGAGGAAAAAGGATTGCCCTAGGTCGCCGCGGGCCACCTTTCCCAGCCAACTCACCCATTGGACGAGGACCGGCCGGTTGAGGCCCAGCTCCTCGCGGAGCTGCAGAACTGTCTCCTCCGTCGCCTCCTCACCAAGCATGACTGCAGCCGGGTCACCTGGAGTCAAGTGGATCAGCATAAAGCCGATGGTGGCGACGATGAGCAGTGTCGGCACCAGGGCGAGCATACGGTTGAGAATATAGCCCTTCATGCTGCAGCGGGTCCTCCCTCAGACGACCAAGGCATCCAACCTTCGGCCTTGTCGATGTTCGCCCGCGCCGACCTGGAGGTCGGCGCGGGCGAACGATCCAGAGTCACAACTCAGATATCGCTGTTACTTTTTGGCCGGGGCCAGCGACACGTTCCAGAAGAACGAAGTCTGCATGGCCTGGTAGCCCTGAAGCTCTGGGCGGTGGATGTGCAAGTTGAAGTAATCGCCGAACTTGATCACCGGCACATCGTCCCAGAAGATGGCCTGAGCCTGGTCCCAGAGCTCCTTGCGGACTGCGGGATCGCTCTCGCTACGCATCTCGCCGAGCAGGCGGATCATCTCGGGGTCCTGTGACGCCACGGCCTTGGCCGGCCACTCCGGGCTGAGCATCAAGCCCAAGACCGGGTCCCATGTCGTGCCAAAGGCGGTGCTGAAGAGCTCATAGCCCTTAGGATCGCTACGCAGGGTCACGACTGTCGCCCAGTCGACCACGACCAACTCAACGTTGAAACCAGCCTCTTCAAGCTGCTGCTTGCCCACCAGGGCGGTCGTGTAGTACGCGGGGTAGGTCTGGGTGGTCAACCAGCGAATCGTCTGGCCTTTGTAGCCGGCTTCCTTAGCAAGCTGCCTCGCCCGCTCGGGGTCGGCCTGGTTGTAGAACTCCTTGCCGGCGTCCGAGTACATGCCCTGCTCCTGGAAAAGCACGCCGGAGTCAAGGCGCCAGAAGTCCTCATGCCCATACGCAGCCTTCATGATCGGCTCCATGTCGAAGGCTGCCAGGATCGCTTGCCGCAGCTTCTTGTTGGCCATCATGGCCCCGGGGCCGCGGTTGAAGCTTGCCGTCGTCCAGCCGGCGGGCTTGATGATCTTGGTGACGACGTTGGAGATGCCTTTCAGCCGCTCGTACTCGTCGGGCGGGATCCATTCGCCAAAGTGATAGTCACCGGTCTGAACACCGGCGATCCTAACCGCGGGGTCATCGATCGGGATGAACAACAACTCGTCGACGAGTGCCTCGCGCTTGCCGCCGTAGCCATTGGGCGCCCCGGGAAGCGGCGTGTAGCCAGCGAACTTCTTGAGCTTAATGTGCCGATCCGGAACGAACTCCACAAACTCAAACGGACCCGTGCCAATAAACTTGTTTACCTGGCCCGTGCCGGCCTCGGTGATGATCTCTTTGGGCATGATGGCTAGGTTTGAGGTTGTGAGATACAGAGGCACGATGGCAACGGGCTCGGTGAGCTCCAGGATGACCTGGTACTTGCCGTTCGCGGTTAGCGATTCCTTGACTTGCCAGAGGTTCTTACCCCAGGTCGCGTGCTCACCCCAGCGCTCCAGCGAGGCAATGACGTCGTCGGCCGTCATCTCCTTGCCGTTGTGGAACTTGATGCCTTCACGAAGGTTGAACTTGTACGTGAGTCCGTCCTCGGACACTGTCCAGTCGTTCTTGACCAGATGAGGTATCGGGTTGTAGTTGGCATCCATGGTGAAGAGCGACTCGAAGACGTGCCACATGGTATACAGTGTTACGCTCGCCGTTGTCCGGCCAATGTCGAGCGTCTGCGGGTTGCCGATGATGGCAACTTTAAGAGACGTCGGCGCCGGCGGCTTGGCGCAGCTGGTGACAACAAGTGCTACCACCAACAACGCGACCAGCAGAAATGCTGCACTTCTCCACTTTGACAATGCTCCACGCTCCCTTCAGACTTCCTATCCCTAACCCCTCGCAGGAAGGGGTGCGGCCAAATAGTCATAAGAGCGACGCTCAGTGGGATAATCCCAGGGCTCTCGGGATCGGCGAACGTAGGGTGGAGTGCGTGCCATTTACCGGCCTGATTGGGTAATGCCCTTTCCCCATATATGCGCCATTTCCTGCCGCTACCCCATCCTCCATGTGGTCCGATATCTGGAGGGATGGCATCCCCATGCTTAGTAGCAGGTATTGCTCGGCAGATGGGGAGAATTGAATGGGGCTTGTCATGGGAAAGGGGCCAAAGAGCTAGATTATGGGTCTTGACACATTGCAGGGGCGGTGGTTGAGGCGGCTCGGCCTGGCATTGATCGCCTTGTCGCTGGTGGTTTCCTTGCCATACCTCGCATCCCGCTGGGCCGATGAGTCGCGCACGTATAAGCACGTGGCGTTGGCGGTGGACCTTGAGGAATGGGCCGACCTCGCCATCGCGCACGGCGGCGACCTGGTCGGCCTGATGCGGGACGTGCGCGAAGCAGGCGTCAACCTGCTGTCCATCAAGGAGGTTAAGATCGCCCGCCTTGAGGCCTACGGGCTGGTCAAGCTGTACGACCCGATGCTTGGGCCACAGTGGCCTGCCGATATGCCCTTCCCATACCAGCCGGGTTACATATACCTACGGGCCGATGCGCCGCACGTGTTCGAGATGCTGGCCGACAGCTTACCGTGGCGGCTCAACCCGGGGGCGGTGCGCGCCGAGTTGCCGTACATCCAGGTGCGCGCCGACCTGGAAACCGTGCGTGACCTCCGGACAGGGTTTCTCGTGGATGACTTCGCGCTCGCCGAGGCCCTCGGCTTCGATGTACTGCTTCGCCCCGCCAATCTCCCTGGGTCCGACGACCCAACTGCCCGCCTCGACGCGCTGGCGCGCTACGGAGTTGAGATCCCCGCCGGCACCGTGCTCTTGCACCAGGGCAATGAGGTGCTCGGCTTCCCAGACGCCGTGCCCGCCGTTGCCGACGCCATGCGCGAGCGTGGCCTGGTGTTAGGGCTGCTCGAGACGCCCGTGCAGCTGGGGCTGGTCGAGCAATCGGGCTACCGCGACCTCGCCCGGCTGCTCGGCTATCGCGCGGTGCGGGTGCATGCCTTTACTGAGCTGGAGCTGCGCAAGCTGGTCCCAGCCGATCTTGTGGACCGCTCGCTGCGCGCCGTGCGCGATCGCGGCATCGGCGTGTTGTACCTCAAGGCGATCCCGCCAGCGTTGGAGCAGTACGCTTGGCAGCCAATCACAGACCGCGCCATGGCGTACTATGCGGGGCTGGCAGCCGACCTGCGGGCCCAGGGATACACCATCGGCCCGGTCGAGGCCCACGGGGTAAGCGACATGCCGCCTGCGGCCTACGCGGGCCTCGGGGGGGCGGTCGGGGCGGCGCTCATCGTCGTTGGCGCGCTGCTCGACCTGCTTTGGCCGGGGCGGCGCCTCACAGCTCTGCTGCTCCTCGTCCCGGTGGCTATTCTGCCGCTGGCGGCGATGGCGCGCCTCGCGGGCGGGACCAGCCTGTTGCGGGAGTTTTCGGCCTTCGCAGTGGCCACGATGGTCCCGGCAGCGGCGATGGCCCTGGTTGTGGCCTACTTCGGGCCGGTAGCGGCCAGCGGTGGCCCGCGGCGGCGTTGCTGGGTGCGGAGCATCGGCGTCCTCGCCGCGGCGACCGCGCTGGGCATCGGCGGCGGTATGCTGTTGGCCGCTACGCTGTCAGGGCCGCTATACACGCTTGAGTTTGGCTACTTCCGCGGCGTCAAGCTGGCCCACATCGTGCCGCCCGCCATCGCAGCAGCCCTCGGCATCCTCGCCTGGTGGCGCAATGAGCACGGGCAGCGGCTGACGCTGCCGGAGATGGGGGCGCGGCTGATGGCTTTCCTCAGCAGCCCGTTGACGTGGGCCGCGGCGGCAGCAGGCGTTGTGGCCGGTGGAGGCCTCTTGTTGGTGATGGGGCGGAGCGGGCATACGGCCGGCTTCGAGGTTTCGGCCCTGGAGGTGGCGTTCCGGGATCTGATGGACGTCAGGCTGCTGGCCAGGCCGCGTTTCAAGGAGATCATGCTCGGGCATCCTGCGCTCTTGCTCCTGCTATGGCTGGGGCTTGAGCCGCGCGGCAGGTGGGGCTGGGTCTTTGGCCTGGGCCTCGCGGCCGCTGCGTTCGGCCAGGTGTCGGTGGTCAACTCGTTCGCGCACATCCGGACGCCGTTGTTGGTTTCGCTGGTGAGATCGCTAAACGGCCTGTGGGTGGGCATCCTCATCTCCGCAGCCGCCATTGCAGCGCTGTGGCTGGCGATACGGGTGGCGAGGTGGTCGACCAAGGATGCCTGACCCGGCCCTACCGGCAGAGCGGGTAGTCGTCGTCGGCTACTATGGCCACGGCAACATCGGCGACGAGTCGATCCTGCGCTCGCTGCTGGCCGGGGTGCACCGGCTGCGCCCGGAGCTGGGCTTTTACGTGCTGTGCGGCGGCAGCGCAAACCTCCCCAGCCACCACCCCGCCGCCAGCCGTGCGCCCGCATCGCCTGGCAAGCCCGGCCCCAGCATGACGTACGTCCCACGCCTTGCTCCAGCTCGGCTGCTCAGCGCCATGCGCCGTAGCCGAATGCTCGTGCTCGGCGGCGGCGGCCTGATCCAAGACGTCACGAGCCTGCGCTCCCTGATGTACTACCTCGGCCTGATCTGGACCGCCAAGCGCCTCGGCCTGCCCGTGGCGATCTGTGGCGGCGGCATCGGCCCGGTTGATACTGCCTTGGGGCGGTGGCTGGCGGGCCGGATTCTGCCCCAGATTGACGTGTTGGCTCTGCGGGACCGCCGGAGCATCGAGGTCGCTGAGTCGCTCGGGGTGCCGGCGGAGCGGCTGGTGCTGACGGCCGATCCCGCCTTTAGTCTGGGGGCCGACCTGGCCGGCGGGCTGCCGGCGGGCGAGGGGCTCGAGCGGGAGGTAGTGGAGGCCCTGGTCGCGTCGGGTGTGCCCAAGGAGCTTGTTGGAGCCCCAGGGGCCGGCGCCGCAGGCCGGCTGCTAGGGGTGGCCCTGCGACCGCCGATGCTGCGGGAGGACGAGGCGGCCGTCGTCCAGGCCTTGCGGGGGGCGGTAGCGGGGCAGGGGGTGTTTCCGGTGCTGGTGCCGTTTCACCCAGAGCAGGATACAGCCCTGCTAGAGCGGATTGCGGCGGCTGGAGTCGATGCGGCCGTGCTGCGCGGGGTGCGCGAGCCGGAGACCCTGTTTGGGGTCATCCGGCGGTTGCGGGCGATGGTTTCGATGCGGTTGCATGGCGTGATTTTTGCTGTGGCTGCCGGGGTGCCCAGCGTGGCCCTACCTTACAACCCCAAAGTGGACGCACTGGCCGAGGACGTGCCTCAGATCCGTTACGTCCAGTACCCGCGGATTGATGCCGCGGAGCTCGGGGCGGCGATCGAGGAGGCGTGGCTCGCTCCGGACCAGCTGCGTGACGGTTTGCTGGCGGCTGCCGGCTCGCTGCGCAGCCGGGCCCAGGCCAACGCCCGGCTGATGGTTGAAACGCTCGACCGCCCGAAGGGAGGCCGCCGATAAGCCCATGTATGTTCATGAGGCGATCCGAGGCCCCAAGCCGGACTTTTACCGGCGACTGGCCGCCGCGATGGAAGAACTGCTCAGCCACGAGCCCGACCAGCTGGCCAACCTGTGCAACGCGGCGGGGCTGCTCGGGTGCCAGCTGGAGGACATAAACTGGGTGGGTTTCTACCTCCACCAGGACGGGGTCCTGACGCTCGGCCCTTACCAGGGCCTGCCCGCCTGTACGCGCATCGCCGTCGGCAGCGGCGTTTGCGGAACGGCGGCCGCCGAGCAGCGCACGGTCGTCGTGCCGGACGTGCACGCCTTCCCCGGACACATTGCGTGCGACGCTGCCTCGCGCTCAGAGATCGTGGTGCCGGTGCTTGCGCCGGACGGCAGCCTGTTTGGCGTGCTCGACGTGGATAGCCCGGAGCTTGCCCGATTTGATGAGCAGGATGCGGTGGGGCTGGAGGAGATTGCGGGGGTTGTGGCCAGGTACGTGTGCCCGTGATTCGCGACGGCGCTGCGCCGCTCTTGCCTCATTGGCGCGGCTAGGGTCACGCGCCGGGTGAGGCTGCGAGCGGCGGAGCGCCTCGCTCCTGGTGGTTGACCCATTACTCTCCCACGGGTGCGACTAGGTCCCGTCGCTGTGGGGTAGATCAGCTAGAGCCCGCCGGGGGGGGCCAGATCTGTACCGGGTCATCGGGAGGAGCGGTGCCGAATGGCACCGGTTACCGCATCAACCCGGTCTGATTAGGACCCTCCCGGGCGGACAGGTGGGCTCGAGCCCGCTGGGTGGGTTAGATCTGTACCGGGTCACCGGGAGGAGCGGTGCCGTTCGGCACCGGTTACGACATCATCCCGGTCTGTTTTAGCCCCTCCCCGGCGGGCAGGTGGGCTCGAGCCCGCCAGGTGGGTTAGATCTGTACCGGGTCATCGGGAGGAGCGGTGCCAAATGGCACCGGTTACCGCATCATCCCGGTCTGATTAAGACCCTCCAGGGCGGACAGGTCAGCTCGAGCCCGCCAGGTGGGTTAGATCTGTACCGGGTCACCGGGAGGAGCGGTGCCGTTCGGCACCGGTTACGACATCATCCCGGTCTGATTAAGACCCTCCCCGGCGGGCAAATCAGTCCGCGCTCCCAGGGGACCTGTCAGTTGGACCCCCACATCCAAAGCGAGGCGCTGCGCCGCTCGCAGCCTCCGGCGCGTGACCCCAGCCGCGCCACTGAGGCAAGAGCGGCGGCAGTGCCTCGCCAACTCAGCAGGTCCAGCCCGCCCCGCGCACCGAATCGCCTCTTGTACACCCACGCATTCACCAAGGAGGCGACCCCTTTTGCCTGGAGCTGCTACGGCGCATCCGCCCCTCACCCTCGACGACGTGTTGGACCTCAAGTACCTCGGCAAGTGGGAATGGTCTCCGAACAGCAAGCTGCTCGGCTGGCTCTGGGATCACGGCGGCGTGCAGGACCTTTGGCTCGGCCGGCCCGATACCGGGGACACCCGATCCCTGACGGCGGCCAAGGAGGGCGTGACGGACTTCGCGTGGCGGCCGCACAGCGAGGAGCTGGCCTTCGCGCAGGATGGCGACCTCTACCTGGCCCGCCCCGACGAAACCAACTGGTACACCCTGCACAAAATTGTCGCCCGCCACGATAAGCACGGCCAATTGGCCTGGTCTCCCGACGGCGCGCAGCTCGCTTACGGCTGCGCGGGCTCGCTGTGGATCTATGACCTGGCCTCAGGGGCCCATCGCGAGCTCAAGCTGCCCGGCAAGCTTACGGCAGGTTGGCAGGCGTCGGCGCCGATTGCGTGGTCGGGGAGCGGGCGGTGGTTGGCGTGCGGTTTCGTCAGTGAGGTCGGCCTGCCCGCCGTTGCGGTGATCAGCCCCGAGGGCAGGCTTGCCTGGCGCAGCACCGAGCCCGACCCCGTCGGCGGCCAGGTCTGGGTGGACCAGGATACGCTGGTCTTCCGGACGTCGCGGCAGCTAAACACCGTCGTGGACGCCTACCTGCTGGTCCTGGCCAACGGCGAGGCTACTCAAGAGGAAACCCCACCCCCACCACGCGCCGTCCTTCGGCAGATCTACCACTCCGACGGCGACGGCAAGGGCCCGGCCTGGGGCGCTCCGGCCGTGCCATCGCCCGACGGCAGCCAGATCCTGATGCTCTTGGAGGACGACGGCTGGGCGCACCAGTACCTCTACGACCGGTCGGCCAGTGAGCTTGAGCAGGTGACGTTTGGCGCGTGCGAGGACTTCGGGCATGCGGGAGACCAGGCCGTCTGGACGGCGGATGGGCAGTACGTGGTGTATTCATCCAACCGGGCCGGCCACGGCTGGCGGCACCTGTGGGTGCTGGAGGCGGCGACTGGCGAGAACCGCCAGCTCACCTGCGGCGAGGTCACGGATGTGCAGCCTAAGGTTTCGCCTGATGGAAAGCAGCTGGCATTCGTGCGTACCGACTGCTACCGCAACATGGACCTCTGGGTTGCGCCATGGGGCGACGTCAGCGCCGGCGCGCGGCAGATAACGTTTTCCATGCCGCCTGCCTGGACCGAGGCCAACCAGGTCAAGGCCGAGGAGGTCACCTACACGGGGGCAGGAGGCTGGCAGATCCACGCGCAGCTGTACCGGCCGCACGGCATGGGTGATGACGGGTCTGGCGGCGCGGCCAAGCGCTATCCGGCGCTGGTCTGGGTGCACGGGGGACCGGTGCGGCAGATGAGGCCGACGTGGCATCCGATGCACTCGTATGCGCTGTTTCATGCATATCACCAGTACCTGCTGCACCGGGGGTATGCGGTGCTGGTGATTAACTTCCGGGGCGGCATCGGGTACGGGCGGGCCTTCAGGCATGGGCTGTACCACAAGATGGGCGTGGACGATGTGGCGGACGTGGTGGAGGCGGGGAGGTTTCTCAAGAGCCTGCCGTTCGTGGACCCCGAACGCGTTGCGGTGTGGGGCCTGAGCTATGGCGGATACATGACCTTGCATGCGCTGACGCAGTATCCGGGTGAGTTTTGCCTGGGGATCAATCTCGCTGGTATCTGGGACTTTGCCCAGTGGACGCGGTGGGTCGAGAAGAAGCACGGGCGGACGGGCGGGCTGTTCAAGGCGTTCTTGGGCGGCGACCCTGAGCAGGGCACCGAGCTGTACCGCCAGGCGTCGCCGTGCACGTTCAAGGAAGCCCTGGCCCAGCCGCTGGTCAACTTCCACGGCACGATCGACGCCAATGTCGACTTTGAGCAAATGGACCGCATCGTGCAGGATTGCGTCAAGCTGGGCAAAGAATACGAGGCCTACTACTATCCGCAGGAAGTGCATACGTTCCGGTGGCGCCATACGTGGCGGGATGCCTTTGCTAAGATTGAGCGGGAGATGGCGAGGTATTTGCGGCCCTCATAGCGAGCGATGCCGCCACGCGAGGCGGCGTCCGCGGGGCGCGGTTGAGGTAGCCCGCCGAATCCGCCGCCGCCCCGCGTGCTGGCCTCGTCTGTAAGAGGGATCTGCCGCTACTCTGACTCCGTCGCGCCGCCGGCCTGCGGGGCAGGCTCAGGGGACTCGAAAATCCGGCGATAGAGATCGTCACCATAGCTTGTTGGCAGCGGCGCGCCCTCGACCATCCGGAAGGTCCGCTCCCCGCTCGGGAGGCGCTCTGCCCTGACGAATATCGAGCCGGGCATCCGCTGCTCATGGAGGCCCTGAGCCAGCTGATGCAGGTGCGTAACCATCAGGACCCGCACACCGCTGTCAACCAGAGCCCGTAGGATCTGCCCGGCGATCTCGGAGCCCTCTCGCTCGTTTGTTCCGGCGAAGGACTCGTTAAGCAAGACCATGCCCCCGGCCCGGACCAGCCCCGCGATTGCGCTCATGCGGCTCAGTTCCTCGGCGAGGCGGCCGTGCCGCATGCTCTTGTCTTCTTCGCGCTTGAAGTGGGTTAGGATGCCGGTGCTAACCGTGCTGCAGTACTCGTGCGCAGGCACAAACATACCGCACTGCATCATTAGCTGGGCCAGGCCGACGCTGCGCAGGAAGGTGGACTTGCCGCCTTTGTTGGCGCCGGTGATGATTACCTGAGTCTTGCCGTTCGCCTCAAGGTCGTTGCCGACTGGGGCGCTGCCAGTTGTCAAGGCCAGACAGAGGTCGTACAGGCCCTGGAACGACAGGCGCGCATGCTCGGCGGCAGGGACCGGGAAGCACAGCGGTAACTGAGCCTCGGTGAGGGTTTCGTGAAGGTTGAGGCAGGCAACATAAAAAGCCAGCTCGGCCCGGAGCGAGGAGAAGAAGCTCTCGATGTGGTCCGCCGATTGCACTAGGGCGTTGCCTACTCGATTGAGCGCTCGGTCCTGCATGTCGGCGAGCACTCGCGAGCCGGCATCGTCACGCTCGTGGATGCGAAAGGTCATGGCAGCACGGGCCCTGCCCGATAGCAGTGATCGCAGGAGGCCCGACGCGCGCTGGCGCCTACTAAGTGCATAATCGGTGCCGGCGTTGGATCTGCCGAGCCTGACGTTGGTGACAATGCCCAAGCTCATCTGCAGGTCGGTGAGGTGCTCGGCCACGCGGGTCAAGTATTCGTCATCAAGCTCTGCCCGTAGCAGGGCAAACAGCTTCAGCAGGCCTGGGGACTCGACCTTGGTCCCGAAGTCGTCGGCGATGAGCCGCAGCTGCCGTAACTGTCCAGTGAACAGCTCCAGGACCGCCCGCCCCTGGTAGACGAGCGAAGTCGGCGAACTCCTCCGGTAGATCCCGAGATAGGACTTGCGCTTGCTCTCCAGCGCGTCCACAGCGACCTGGTACAGCTGACGCAGCATCAATGGATGGTTGATGCAATCCTGCAGGATCGCCTGTCGGTAGATGATGGGCTCGGGCTCGTGGATGCTGCGCAGGACTGCCTGCCGGGCCACCTTGTCGAGGTAGGGGTCGTTGCGGGCCATGGCGGCAAACATCGTATCGAGCTCTAGATCCTGGGTAAGCTCAGCCCCCCAGGGCGGCGGGCCGCCGTCAAGCCCAAAATCCCGATCGGCAAACATCAGCAAGGCCTTCATTTGCCGATCCGCTCCCTTAGCTGCTGGTATGTCGCTCCGTGCTTCTGGGCGATCGTTTGCGCGTAAGCGAGTCCATCGGCAGGCTTGCGCTGGATGCGGAACGTCCTCACCTCGGGATCCTCGGGCAGCACGGTACTCACCATGCTCACGATCCGCGGGTGGAGCGAGGCAAACTCGTCAACAAAGGTCACAAACACGCACAACGCCTCGAGCTTGATGATTTGCCCCAGCAGGCGGGTGCCGATCAGCACCGTATCTTGCAGGGTAGTGCCGCTCAGGGTTTCATTTAGCACGATCACGCTGTCCCCCGTGGCCTGAGCCAGGATGGAGCGCATGCGCAGCAGGTCCTCTTCGAGGTGGCCGGTGAGGTCCTTGATGTCCTCTTCCCTGGTAAAGTGGGTGAACACCTGATCACACAGGAACATCTTTGCCTCCCGGCCGGGTACCAGGCAACCCAGGGCGGCCAGGTGGAACAGCTGGCCGAACATGCGGGCAAAGGTGGTCTTACCACCCTGATTGGGGCCGGTGACGACCATGATGCGCTCCCCGGCGCGGAGGTGGATGTCATTGCAGACCACCGGTAGCTTTTTGCCCACGAGCGAACTGGCCAGGGCCAGGTCAAAGGAGTCCCGCACACAGATGTGCTTATCCTCGGACGAGACTTGGGGACAGCAGAACGGTAGCCCTGCCTTCCGGAGGGGCTCTACAAAGTCAAGATAGGCGAGATAGAACTGGATCTCCTGTGCGAAGGCTCCGATGGTATCGTCCACGAAGCCGGAGTGGTTGGAGCAGAAACCCTCGAGAGCAGCAAACTCAGCAGGGAAGAGCCTCGTCAGGCGCTCGAGAACCTGCTCTTGGACATGATTGGCCTGGGGGTGGCTAGAGTGACTCACGCGATAGTCAGTTGCCTCGGAGTGCCGAAACCGAGCAAACGTCTCCTCGATCTCGTCCGCGTAGTCGCCCTCGTCCGCGAAAGGGCGCACCTCTACCCGGAGCCCTCGTATTGCCAGGCTGTACCGTATCGCATCTAGTGCGGTGACCGTCTGCCGGGTATCGCCGTCCAATGCGGCAAACTCCGGACTGAGGCAGTATCGGCGCAAGTAGTCAAGGAAAGACAACAATCCCTCTGACTCCAGCTTAGTACCAGCTAAGCCAGCAGCCAGGCGCCGGACCGCCTCGCAGTAGACGACGGATGTGTCCAGGAACAGCCTGGCCCTCTGATAGGGGAAGGGGTGCTTGGCAACTCCGGATAAGGCGCTCTGCACCATGCGCATCTGATCATAGAACTCGCGGACCACCGCACTGACCGATCCACGCTCGAGGTCGCGCATTACCTGCTGGCGGTAGTTGATCGTTAGCGCATCCGGTGCCGGGGAATAAAAGTACGATCTCAGGTCGGGGTTGGACCATCGGGATGCAATCCGGTCAACGACTTGGTCGAGATTGAGGTCGCCAAAGAACGCCGGACGCTCGGCCAATCCGGACCAATCATGCCTGCCTGGCCCGGGGCATAACATGCTCATAGCAGGCATGTTGACGACCACCCCTGGTAACATGGCTTGGCGGGGCAGAGATCAGCCTCAGCCCTCACGTGGTAGAGGCTATCGTCCCAGGCGGGCTGGGCTGTTTGGGAGAGACATCCGAGGCGAGCCTCATCGCCTAACTGCGGTCTGCTTATGTCTGATTCAACCATCCCGGCAGCGGCTGGTCAAGCCGACGCCCTCCAGGAAACCACGCCAGGGAGAGGAATATCCGTCTATCATAGCTGTCACAGCGCTGCGCCTCAAAGGAGATGCTGCCCCCATGACAACCAAGCGTTCTGCGACCCCAACCACCGAGCCCGACCCGCGCCGCCTCGTGACCCTGATCGAGGCCCGCCTTACCGAGGTCGCCGCTAACGACCCGCTCAACCGCGCCGCAGCCTACGGCGGCCGCCGCATCTACGACGACCCGCTAGTTGGGATCGCAGCCGCCGCCGACCCGCTCTTCGAGCGCCTGCGCGACGAGACGATCGTCGGCCCGCACCACCTCACCCCGCGAGAGTGGCTGCCCGAGGCCAAGTCCGTCGTATCGTACTTCCTGCCCTTTGCGGACTGGATCCGCGAGCCCAACCGCGCGCCCGGCATGGTCGCCGAGGAGTGGGTGGTGGGGAGGTTCGACGGGGAGGACTTTAACAATCACCTGCGGCGCCAGCTTGCCGCGTACCTAGTTGAGCTCGGCGGCAAGGCCGTCGTCCCCAGCCACACCGACCGCCATCGCATCACGGCCCGTCGCTCCAACTGGTCCGAGCGGCATGCGGCCTTCGTCAGCGGCCTGGGGACATTCGGGCTCAGCCGGTCGATGATCACGCGGGCAGGGTCCGCCGGGCGTTTCGGCAGCGCCATCACGACGCTCGACCTCGCCCCGACCCCGCGCGACTACGACGGACCTTACGACCGCTGCCCGTGGCTCGTGACCGGTGGCTGCGGCGCCTGCATCGGCCGCTGCCCCTCCGGCGCCATCACGGCCGACGGCAAGGACACGGCGACGTGTGCGCACTACCTCGATCATGTGGTCAAACCCCTCTTTGCCTCCCGCTACGGCTGCGGCAAGTGCCAGACCGGCGTGCCGTGCGAGAGCGGCATTCCCGCTCCCGGCATGAAACCGCTCCATGCCCGCTGACGGCCGCCGCCAGCCAGCGGCCCCGGCCCAGCCGCCGCCACTGCGTCTCGCAATCCTGGGCGCCGGCAACGTGGCCTGGGCACTCTGCCAGTTGCTGGCCGAGGGCGTGGCGGGCCGCCTGGATCCCCCCGGCAGGCCGCTGGTCGTGACGGCTATCGCCAGCCGCCGGCGCGGGGTGCTTATCGACCCAAACGGCCTCGATCCCGCCTGCCTCGCTGCCGATCTAGCCCCCGATGCGGGCCCGGAGGCTCCGGGGCTCGCAAGGAAGACCTGGCCTCCTGGCTGGGATGGCCGCACCTTCGCCGCCCAAGCCCCGGCCGACGTCCTGGTGGAGTTGACGACCCTTGACATCACCAGCGGGCAGCCCGCCATCGCGCATATAGAGGCCGCCCTGCTGACAGGCAAGGATGTCGTGACCGCCAACAAGGGGCCGATTGCCTGGGACTACCGCCGCCTCCGCGACCTCGCCGCCGCGCAGGGCAGGCGGCTTCGCTTCGAGGCAGCCGTAATGGATGGTGCTCCGGTCTTCAATCTGCACCGCCACTGCCTGCGCGCCTGCACGGTGACCGGGGTGCGCGGCATCCTCAACAGCACGACCAATGTGATCCTGGAGCGGATGGGGGAGGGGTTGGGTTTCGATGATGCGGTTGCCGAGGCCCAGCGGCTCGGGATTGCCGAGGCAGATCCCTCGCTCGACGTTGACGGGCACGATGCCGCAGCCAAGCTTTGCTGCCTCGCCAATGTGTTGATGCGGGCGCAACTGGCGCCACCGCAGGTTGAGCGCGCGGGGATTCGCGGACTCGGCCCGCCAGACCTCATCGTTGCACGACAGGCAGGCCAGGTAATCAAGCTCGTGGCTGAGGCGGGCCTGTCGTCCGACGGCCGCGCCTGGGGCCGGGTGGCGCCTGCGGCCATCCCCCTCACCGACCCGCTGGCCTTGGTGCGCGGCACCTCATCCGTGCTAACGATCACCACGGACCTGCTCGGGGTCTTAACTATAACGGAGCAGGCGCCGCAACTGCGGCAAACTGCATACGGGGTGCTCGGCGACCTGCTGGAACTGGCCGAGGAGCCGGTGCAAGCTGAGCCCATCCGGTAGAGCGGGCTACTTGGGCGGCGCCGCCCGCAGGATCAGCCCGCCGGTTCGCACGGTGGCCTTGGCTTTCATCGTCACGGGCAGCTGGGGGAACAGCTCGCCCCAATCGTCCACGATCTGCCGCCAGTGCCGCGGAAACCGGCGGTGGATCTCCGCCCCGAAGCCGTAGATGTCGGAGCGGTACTCTAACTGGACCTTGTCCAGCGTCTGCTGCATCTCGTCCATGATAACCTGGGCGGCGGCCTCCTCAAGGTAGCGGATCACGTCACGGTCCGTGAGGTCGAGCGGCAGCGTAGTTTCCTCAACTCTGAACGTGGCCTTGATCCGCAGCTCCATCCGCAAACCAGTCTCGTCGAGCCGAGGTCGGTAGTTGCAGTCACTGTTGATGCTGTGCATTATGACTTTGCCGTCCGGATGCCCGGGATGTTGCACCGCGATGGCTGTCTGTGTGATACCTCCGGTCGCCCACAGGAAACCGCGCGCCTCCAGCCCGTCGATCGCGCCCACGAACTGCTCGCCGCGAAAGACGGAGAGGCCGATGAAGACTGTCTGCTCGGGCTGTGGTAGCCCAGAGCCCTGGAGGTTCTGCCTTGGGTCAACCGGCGGATCCACCTCGCTCCGGGGATCCTCGCCGCTGGGACGCTTGATCTCGCCGTCCTGTCCGATCGCCTGGACTGAACGCGTGCCCTCACGAGCAACGTAGATGTCGTACGTAGGGCGGCCCACGGTGTGCATCGCGATGGGTTCGATGCCTGGCTCGGCCAGCCGGCGCAGGAACTCGTTTAGCGTCACGATCCGGCTCATCGAGTTGGTTCCCGTCGTGCGCGCCAGGCCATCGAGGGTTAGTGACGGGATGTCCTCGATGTAGGGTCGCTGGAGCAGCCCGGTGGCGGTATCGCAGACGGACATGTATATGGACCTGCGGATGATGTCCGTCCGGGCCAGGAAGTCGAGCCATGGGCCGACTCCGGCCTCGGCCGCCCGCCGCCCGAAGATGACCATGTTGACATGGCCGAGGTACGGTATACGGGGCAACCGCCGGGAGATCTGCTCAAACGCCTGCGTGTAAGAGGCCATGGGTTCAAGCATCATCCAGGCGACGATCGATTCGCCGGCGGCACCCGCCTCCGTCACTCCGCGGGCCAAAGCAGCCGGGTTGAGGATCTCCGCCCCCAGAATGGGCATCCCGTTGAGATCCACATCTAGGCCCAGCGCTCCGATGATCGCCAGGTCGCTGATCTCCCGTTGGTCCCAGCAGCCGGCGCAGGTCACCGCGAGGACCACGAGCAGCGCTAGGGCTGCGGGTGCACGCTTACTTCTCACGTGATGCACCTCCAGCGCTGCGGCGGCTCGTGTGCCGACCTGGCCGGCGAATCAGGTCCATGGCCCAGGTCGAGATAATCACCGCAAGGATGGCGAGTATCAGCGGCAAGGCCAGCCGCGTCTGCCAGGTGACCAGCTCGAACAGGTTAGGGTGCGGGAGGGCGGCCGCAACAACCACGATAGCTCCCCCAAGTAGCACAGCGTGCCTAATCTGCAGGGAAGTGATGCCGGCCAGCAGGCGCGCGGCCGCCCAGAGCAGGAAAGCGCCGGCCAAGCCCGCGGCCGGCACCCAGATGGCGACGACCAGTATCTCCATCCGCCGCACAATACCGCCGATCTGCAGGTTCTTGACCAGGGAGTAGACCGGCGAGAGGAGCTTTGCTGCCTCCGCTGGCCCGAACTGTCCAACGACCACGATGCTAACCAAAACCAGAACCGCCCCAGCGACGACGTTGCCCATGATCAGGGTTGGTAGAATCCGTTGCCGTTGATCGACGTGGGGATAAGCCGCTAGTGCGGTCAGCGAGAACGCCAAGAACCAAACTAGCCCCACTGGGATCGAGCTTAGGATGGGCGACAGGCCGTGCTCCATCACCGGCAGGATCCACCGCCACTCGAGCTCCGGCACCGAAACCAGCGGGAAGATCACGACAAAGGTCAGCGCCAGCAGAGTGATGACGATTTCTGCCGAGCGCCCTAGGCCGTCCAGTCCCCGCCACGCCACGAACGTCGGCGGGAGCACGGCGATGATCGACAAAGTCCAGTCGGGGGTATTGGGCAGCGCGGTAACCGTGATTAGATCGGTGAATGTCCGCAATTGCGCAAACGCACCCGCAAGGAGGATCCCGCAAAGGCCCAAGGTCATGGCCCTGCCCAGCCAGGCGCCCCACACGTCCAGACTATACTCCGCGAACGACTGTCGCCCGAGGCGTCTGACAAAGGACGCCAGGAGCACCGAGAAGATAACCGCGGCGAGCGTCATCAGCAACGAGGCGATCCACGCGTCCCGGCCGGCTCTGCCCGTTGTAAGCACGGGCAGGGTAGCCGTGATCACAGCCACGCGGGACGCGGCAATCAGCAGCCATAGCTGGCGAGCACTGATGGCTTGATGCCCCTGCTGCCGGACTCTCATTTGCGCTTGGTCTTGCGCGCCAGCGCGTTTTCCGCCAGCGGGGCGCGCGCCTTAACTCTGGGCGGTGGCCCAGCCCGGTAGCGGTCTCGGTAGCTCATCTTGCGCTTGGCGGACACCAGCCTAGGCGGCGCGATGAACAACGACTCTAGCAACTGCACTCCTCGGCCGGGGGTGTACATGGCGAGGAATGGCACCCCGAAGCTCTTAATGGAGCACAGGTCAAACAAGGCGAGCATTGCGACCGAGCTTACCCCGTACAACCCAAACAAGCCCCCAGCCAGCAGCGCCGGAAAGCGCAGCAGCCGGAAGGCCACCGCTGCGCCGTAATCTGGCAGGGCAAACGATGCGATGGCGGCCACGGCAACAACCACGACCAGCCCGGGCGGTGCGAAGCCTGCGGTGATCGCCGCTTGGCCGATCACGATTGTGCCGACGATGGAGGTGGCCGCGCCGACCGGGCGCGGCAGGCGGATACCGGCCTCACGCACAACCTCGATTACGATCTCCATCACGAAGGCGATGAAGATCAGCGGAAACGGCACACCCTCCTGGCTTACCGCAATGTTGAGCATCAGCGGCAGGGGGATCATTTCCGGGTGGAAGGTCACCAAGGCGACGTACACCGGCGTCATGAACGCGGAGATGACCAGGCTGATCACCCGCATGATGCGCATCAGTGCGGCGAAGTAAAAGGGCTCCGATTGGTCGTCCGGCGCCCAGAAGTAGTTGCTAGCTGTAGCTGGCAGGAGCACAGCGAACGGCGTGCCGTCGACCAGGATCGCTACCCGTCCCTGTGTCATCTGGTCGACGATTCGCTCGGCCCGCTCGGTCCGCTCTAAGATCGGCCACAGCGCATACGGGTGGTCGGAAATCAGGTGCTCAATAGTTGCGGAGTAGATCAGGATGTCCCGCTTGATCTGTCCCAGCCGGCGTTCGACTTCCCGGACTATCGCCGGCGGGGCGATGTGCTGATCGTATACCAGGCGCACCTTCGTCCGCGACTCGTCGCCGATAATCAAGTTGCGGATCACCAGGTGTGGGCTCTTGTACCGCCGGCGGATCAGCGACGTACTTGTCTCGATATCCTCGGTCAGTCCCTCAAACGGTCCGCGAACGCTGGTCTCGTTCATTGGCTCGCTCAAGCTCCGCGACTTGAAGCCCGCCGCCCGCACGATCATCGCCTTGTCGATCCCGTCGACAAAGAGTGCCCCGTGCCCGTTGAACAGCCCGATGAGCACGTCACCCAAGGACTCCGCCTCTAAGATCTGGGTTGCGACCATGAGCCGCTCGCGGATCTCCTGGAGATCGGGCCGCGGGCCCCCTTCGTAGAAGCTTGGCCTAGCCCAGACGACGAGTGGCTGCAACACATGCGTGTGCAGGAAGTCGCTGTTGGCCATGGCCTGATAGTAATAGACAGTGCAGTCGACCCCGCGCTGGCCGCCGAGCCGCAAGTCGTGCTGGATCAGGTCGTCGGAGTGCCCGAGGATCTCGTCAATGGTGCTTCGATTGACCTTGATGTCGGGGGAGATGCGGATCTCCGATGGCTGCTCGATCTCCTGGTCGGTCGTCGGGGGGGCCACCGGGGTCTCCGGACGATTGGCCGCATCGTGGCGCTTGCGGGGCGCGGTTGGCTTACGGATGGCCCTCCTTTTCACGCCGTGCCCCCCTCCAACGCGGCCGTGATCAGTCCTGCCGCCGCACGGCTTATTGTCGCCCCAGAGAACGGCAGCTATGCCAGGGCCTCGCGGCTGCACTATAGCCGTATGGAGGGTTGCTTATGGCTAAGGGGGTGTGGCGGAGTGCCGCCGCCTGCTAGCTGACGACCTCCCGCCCCACCGGAAAGCGCTCGTACTCCCGCTCCGCCGCGATCTGCCGCAGGTGCTCCACGACCTGCCAGACCTCAGCGTAAGTGTTGTACAGCGGCACGGGCGCGAGCCGGATGATATCCGGCGGCCGGAAGTCGGGCACCACACCCCGACTCCGCAGTGCCTTGACAACTCGCACAGCCTCCGGGTGCTCGACTGCCACATGTCCGCCGCGCCGCTCGGGCTCGCGAGGCGTGCCGATGCCGTAGCCGAGGCCGGAGGGTACGAGGACCTCGTCGATCAGGTACATCAGGTAGCTTGTCAGCTGCAGCGACTTGGCCCGGATGGTTTCGATGCCCGCCGCGCAAGTGACCTCCAGCGCGCCGAGCAGGGCGGCGGTGCCGAGTACCGGGGTGGTCGAGATCTGCCAGCCGCCGGCGTGGCCGGCCGGCCGCCACTCGGTCAACATGTCAAACTGCTCGTCCTTGCGGTAACCCCACCAGCCGGCCATGCCGACCGGAGCGCCGTGGTGGCGGCGGTTGACATAGAGAGCCGCAGGGCCGCCTGGCCCGCTGTTGAGGTACTTGTAGGTGCACCAGAAGGCGAAGTCCACGTCGTCCGCACTAAGCTGGTGCGGGATCACCCCGGCGGAGTGGCACAAGTCGAAACCGATCGCGATACCCTGCGCATGAGCTGCCCCAGTCAGCCGGGCGATGTCGAGCAGCTGGCCCGAGCGGTAGAGGACGGACGGCAGCACGACGAGAGCGACGGTCTCGTCCATGGCGGCGATCAGGTCCTCTTCGCTGATGGTCCGGCCATCACGGCTGGCGGCGAGGATCAGGTCCCGGCCCGGGTCCATGCCCCGCAGTGCCAGGTGGCTCTGCATGGCGTAGAGGTCCGAGGGGAAGTTGAGCTCGTCGGCGAGGATGCGGCGGCGGCTCCCGGAAGGGCGATAGAACGTCGCTAGCAGGCTGTGCAGGTTGACCGTAGTCGTGCCGGTGACGACGACCTCATCGGAGTCTGCGCCGACGAGCCCGGCCATCCGGGCGCCGAGCTGCTCCCCGAGGGAGAACCACGGCGGATCCGCCTCGAGCCAGCCGCCGATGGCTAGGTCGCGCCACTGCCGTAAGGCACGTTGCACTGCGGACTCAGCCGAACGTGAAAGAATCCCCAACGAGTTGCCGTCCATGTACACGGTTCCCGGGCCAAGATAGAAGTGCTCCCGATAGGCCGCCAACGGATCGGCGGCGTCAAGCTGTAGGGCCAGGCTCTGGGCAGTAGAAGAGAACAATCCAAACACCCCCGGAGACGGGTTCTCGCGCCGCGAGCGGACGTCCTGCTCCGGCGCAGTTACGCGAACGGATCATAAGTGAGATATGACTGGAGGTAACCGCCATGGCCGACCGCACTGGCCGCATGTTTCTCGCCATCATGCTAATCATCTTCGGATTCTTCTTCAGCGCCGTCCTCTATGTACCTGGCTGGCTTAGCCCCGATGTCTGGTGGCCCGCCTTCATCCTCGTACCCGGCCTGACCATGCTAGTGGTCGGCCTCGCCGGCATTGCCGGCCGCAGCCGTGGCATGATCGCCATGGTGATCCCGGGCTGCATCGTCTCCACGGTAGGCGGCATCCTGCTCTTCTGCAATGTCACTAACCGCTGGGAGAGCTGGGCCTATGCCTGGACGCTGATTCCCGCGGCCGTCGGCCTCGGGATCTGGACCGCCTCGCACTTCGGGGTAGGTGACGCCGGAGCCGCGCGCGCCGGCCGCTGGCTGATGCTCCTGGGCGCGTCGGGGTTCGTGCTGTTTGGCGCTTTCTTCGAGGGCCTCATCTTCGGCGGCGTTGTCAGCCGCTACTGGCCGGCCGCCTTGATCCTGTTGGGCGTGGTCGTCTTGCTGAGCTCAGCGCGGCGCGACAGCGGGTCGGGCAGCTAGGCCGTGCCGCTGACCAAAGAGGAGCTCCGGCGTGCGTTGACGCTGGAGCGGTTTCCGCTGTCGGCCAAGTACGACCCCAAGTGGATGATCGTCAATGACATGGGGCCGAGCTCGGTGTGGCTGGCCGAGTACCTGGTCGAGGCCATGGAGCTGCGCCCCGGCATGCGCGTGCTGGACATGGGCTGTGGCAAGGCGATGAGCTCGATCTTCCTGGCGCGGGAGTTTGGGTGCCAGGTGTGGGCGACTGATCTGTGGATCAGCCCGACAGATAACTGGCGCAGGATCAGCGACGCTGGAGTCGGCGGCCTGGTGTACCCCGTGCGCGCCGAGGCGCATGATCTGCCTTACGCCGAGGGTTTCTTCGATGCAGCGGTGAGCCTGGATGCCTACCACTACTTTGGGACGAGCGAGATGTACCTGCTCAAGTTCGCCCGGCTGGTCAGGCCCGGTGGGCAGATCGGGATCGTGGTACCTGGCCTCACCAAGGAGTTCCCCGATGAGGGCGTGCCGGAGCGGTTGCGGCCCTGGTGGGACCCGGAGTGGTACACCTTCCACTCGCCAGGTTGGTGGGCGCAGCTATGGCGGAGATCGGAGGCCGTCGAGGTTGAGGTTGCCGACAATATGCCGGGAGGCTATGACGTCTGGCTGCACTGGGAGCAGACGGCCAAGGCGTCGGGGCTGTGGGGGCGCAGTGGCGACATCGACTTGTTGACGGCCGACGGCGGCGAGTACTTTGGGTTTACGAGGGTGGTTGGGCGAAGGCGGGATTAGTCCCGCCTCGCGCCCAAGCGCACAGCATCGGCACCGCTTAAGTTGGCAACACTGCGCCTCTCGCCTCCCACACTACCCGGCCGCCCACCATCGTCAGCACCGGCTTAACCTCACGGATCTGGCTCTCCGGCACCGCGAAGTAGTCTCGATCGAGGACGACGAGGTCGGCGAGCTTGCCGGGCTCGAGGGTGCCCTTGTGCCCCTCCTCGCGGGTCAGCCAGCAGCCGGCTGAGGTGTAGGCGCGCAGGGCTTCGAGCCTGGTGATGCCCTGATCGGGGGCGATGAGGTCGCCTTGGGCGTTTCGCCTGGTAACGAGGCTGTACATGCCGCAGAATGGCTCGGCGGTCACCGTGCTCGGCAGGTCGGAGCTGGCCGTCAGCGGCACGCCGGCGCCGAGGTAGCGGCGGGCGGGCTTGTAGTTGCGGGCGCGGCGCTCGCCCACATCCCGGAAGATCAGCGTACCTTCCCAGTAGATAAACGACGGCTGGATGACCGCCGCGATCTGGTGCCGGGCCATCAACTCCAGGGCCCGCTCGGATGGGAAGTAGGCGTGAATGATGTTGTGCCGCATGTCGGGGCGCGGGTGGGTGGTCATGGCGGCGGCGAGGGCCTCGACGGCGATGTCTTGGGCGTGGTCGCCGCAGCAGTGGATGCCGACGTCCCAGCCGAGCCGCTGGGCGGTGCCGAAGTAGCGGCGCAGGTCGTCGGGGGAGAGGCGGAGCAGGGCGGTCATTTCGGTTTCGCCCTCGTAGGGCTCGTACATCAGGGCGGTGCGCGGCGAGGTGCCGCCGTCGACGGCCATCTTGAGCCCACCGAGGCGCAGCCACTCGTCGCCGAGGCCGGTAGACAGGCCGAGCTCGGTGGCGCGGGAGTCGAGCTGGGCTTCGGTTTCGTCGTCCTGGAAACCGTGCCAGTTGGGCATGATGTTGGTCCGCACGGTCAGCGCGCCGCGCCGCCACGCCTCCACGTACGCCTGCATCTCGTGCGGGTAGAGCCCCGGATCCACGATGCTCGTGATGCCCAGGCGGTTGAGGTCTAGGCAACCGAGCCGCAGCGCCTCCGCGAGCTCAGCGGGCGTGGACTGCGGCAGCAAGCGGCGGACCAGCGTCTTTGCCGTGCCGCGCAGGAGCCCGTTTGGCCGGCCGGCGGCGTCGTGCTCGACGCGGCCCCCGACGGGGTTGGGCGTACCGGACGTTACGCCGGCGAGCCGTAGGGCGTGCGAGTTGACGAGGTCGGTGTTGAAGAAACGCATTAGGATCACCGGGTGGTCTGGCGCCGCGGCGTCGATGTCATCGAGGACCGGCAGACGGCCCCCAGGGAAGTTGCCTTCGTTCCAGCCCATGCCGATGATCCACCCGCCGGGCGGGGTCGCGCGGGCGCGCTCCCGCACCAGCTCGGCCATATCGGCCGGGGATTGGCACTCGTCGAGGCGCAGCCAGGATAGCTTTTCCCCGACCTCAAGCATGTGGTTGTGGCTGTCGAAGATGCCGGGGATCACGGCGCGTCGCTCGAGGTCGACGCGCGAGGTGCCCTCGCCGGCCAGCTGGAGGACGGCGATGTCGGCGCCGGCGGCGACGACACGGCCGTCTTTGATCGCTAGGGCTTGGACGGTGGCGTTGCGTTGGTCAAGGGTGTAGATCCGCCCGTTGTGCAGGATCAGGTCGGGGGCAAGACGGCGTACGCTAGCCATGTGTGGCACCTCCGCAGGGTTTGCCTGTAGTTTTGCCGCGGCGGTGGCCGCATCCTTCGCCGCCTCTCGGGGCGGTGCGAAGGCGCAGCTAGCGAGGCGGGCAGGTGGGGTGGGCAGGTTTCGGAGCAGCTACTGCTGAACTCACCGGGACACGTTTTGGCACAGGATGGGGGTTTCCAGGTGGTGGTGGTTGGCCGTGGTGGGTTGGGTTGCACGAGGCGGACAACCGCACACCCTCCGGTTACCAGCAATGGACAGCCGCGTTCCTTATGCCAGGCCAGATGTCCGAGACGGACAAGTAGGGCCGGGATGGCTGTCCGAAGCAGACAACCGCGGTGCCTGGGGTTGCTCAAAATGGACAGGCGGGCTCCCGGATCGGGGCCAGATGTCCGAAATGGGCAAGTGAGGTCGGGCTGGTTGCCCGAAGCAGACAACCGCGGTGCCTGGGGTTGCTCAAAATGGACAGGCGGGCTCCCGGATCGGGGCCAGATGTCCGAAATGGGCAAGTGAGGTCGGGCTGGTTGCACGAAGCAGACAACTGCGGTGCCTCGGGTTGCTCGAAATGGACAGGCGGGCTCCCGGATCGGGGCCAGATGTCCGAAATGGACAAGTAGGGCCGGGTTGGTTGCCCGATACGGACAACCGCATTCCCTCCGGTTGCCCGCAATGAACAACCGAACTCCTGAAGCAAAGCCAGATGTCCCAAACAGACAAGCGAGGTTAGGTTAGTTGCGCGATACGGACAACTCCAGTCCCTTGGTTGCCCCAAGTGAGCAACCAAGCCTCCCGACCCGGGCCAGACGCCCGAAGCGTGCGAGCCTAGGCCGCCCCAGTGACCGGCGGGTAGTCTGGCTCGTCGTCGGGCTGCTAGTCCTCGTCAATCTCGGCATCATCGCGCGGCTGGCCCCGCAGTGGGTCGAGCAGGCCCTCGGCGAGCAGCCCTACGCTGTAGTGCATCACGCCGTCGTCGTGAGCCTGCCGTGGCCGGACGGTGCCCTGCGGATTGATAACACGTTCACCCTGTCCCTCCGTGAGGATGGCGGCGACGTGCGGCAGATTCACCTGCGCCTGGGGACGGCCTTGGTAGTCGAGGAGGTCGAGCTCTTGCCGCCCGATAGGGATGGCGATGCTGACAGCTCAATCCCTGAGTTGCTGTACACGCGTGCCGGGGCCTCGATATACTTGAGGCTGGCGGGAGGACTCGGTTGGAGTGAGGTTGCCAATGACCAGGGGACCGTCGACGTGCGCCTGGTTACGACCGTCGCCGCCGGGGAGAGGGGGCCGCTAACCCCGCAAGGCGTCTTCCTGCTCTACGATGACATGTGGCTGCCCGCGACCACCGAGTTAGCGGCGCAGCATACGGGAAGCCTTGCGGTCGTTCATCCGGCAGATCTGCCGGTGGCGGCGTCGGGGCGAAGGGCCGGGTCGGAGCCCGGTGGCGAAGCAGGTACCATGATCTCCGAATGGCGCTGGGATCGGCCGCTAGCCGGCGGCATCACCCTCGTCGCGTCTCCGGAGTACACGGTCGTGGCCGACGATGCCGAGGACCCACGTGTGCTCTGCTACGTCTTTCCCACTGAAGCAGAAACCGCCCCTGTCGTCGCAGACTGGGCCCGCGACTGCATTGACTACTTTGTCGCCATCCTCGGGTACCCGCCGCCCGTCCCGTACCAGATCGTGACCGCGCCCCGGGGAACCAGCATGGCGCAGGGCACCTATGGGCTGACCGTGTTCCGGGATGTCGCCTGGGGATGGGGCTCGAGCGGGGTACCGGCTGCGACCTGGCGGTATCACTCAGTGGTCGCGCACGAGATCGCCCACCATTGGTGGGGACACATCTCCCAGGTGTACCATGCCCGGGGCGGCATGGGGCTCGCCGAAGGGATGGCCGAGTACTGGTCGGTCCGCGCGCTCGAGGATCTGGGCGACCAGGCCGGGGCTGCCTCATACGCCAACGAGAGGCAACGCCGCTGGTCGCGCGAGGCCAACGAACGCAGCGACAACGTCCCGCTTAGCAAGCTGTGGATCACCAACGCCATCTTTGGCACGCAGCACATCGCCTACCTCAAGGGCGGAGTGGCAATGCAGGCGCTGGAGTGGTATGTGGGGCGGGAGGCATTTGATCAGGCGTGCCGGGCGCTAATTGCGGCGTGCGACTACGGGCTCGGCACGCTTGGCGACCTGCGGGCGCAGATCGAGGCGGCCGCGCCGGACCTGGCAGGGGCGGGTGCGGCGGGGTTGGTGGAGTTCTGGACAAGGTGGTATGACTCGACCGGCGTGCCCGAGGTTACGGGGCTCATGGCGGTGGCGGCGGAGGCGCAGCTACCGGACGGCAGCCCGGGGTGGCTGCTGAGCATCGCGGTGGAGCAGCAGGGCGAGCGGCGCTTCGTGATGCGCCTGCCGGCAGAGATCCGCCGCGAGGATGGCACGAGCGAACGGGTGTGGGTGTTGTTGGGGCCGGAGCGGGTTTCAGATGTCGAGGTGGTCCTCACAGGCTCGTCGCCGCCCAGGCAACTGCGTCTCGACCCGGATCGAATGGGGCTCTACGCGGGGGTACCGGCTCTCGTGACGCAGGTGGTTCTCGACCCGGCGGGCGGTGAGTGAGGTGGCAGGAGAGATGGCAGATGGGGAAGACATTCGGCGCCTGGTGTCCCGCGAGTTAGAGGGTACCGGCGTGCCCGGGGCGTCCGTCGCGGTCGTCCACGACGGGGCGCTGGCGTATGCGGCGGGCTTCGGGTTGGCGCATGTGGAGCAGGGGCGGGCGGCGACGGCGGATACGGTGTACAGCATTCAGAGCATCTCCAAGAGTTACGCGGCCGTGTCTGTGCTGCAGCTGGTGGAGCGCGGACGGCTGGAGCTGGACCGGCCAGTGGTTGCGTATCTGCCGTACTTCCGGACGGCTGATAAGGCCGCCAGTGACCAGATCACGGTGCGGCACCTGCTCAGTCACACGGCTGGCTTCGACGGCGGAACTGGCATCGCCAACGCGATCTGCCCCAACCGTGACCAGCACCCATGGATAGCCGAGATGTGCTTGCAGCTGGGCATCACCCAATCTGACCTTGACCAGGTGCGGACGCGGGAGGATGTGACCCGGTACTTCGCGCGCGTAGAGCTGGGCTGGTCTCCCGGAGCGGGCTGGAAGTACTGCACCGACGCTTACGCCATCGTGGGCGACCTAATCGACAAAGCGGGCGGCGAGCCTTGGGAGCGCGCCCTAGCCCGCGACGTTCTCGGCCCGCTGGGGTTAGGCCGAACGTCCGCCGACCCGGAGTGGGCGATGTCGCAGCCTGACGGCGCGCGGTACTACGAGCTGAGCCGGGAGGGCGAACGGGCCGGTCAGGCTGGCTGCGTGCCACCGGAGGTGATCCCGGTGCCGTTTCCGATTAACCCTGTTGCGGCGCCGATTGGGTTTCTATACTCGACGGCGCCCGACGTTGCCCGCTTTTACAGCGGGCTGATGCAGTACGACGGCTCGCCCATGCTACGCGGCGAGAGCCTGCGGGAAATGCAGACGACCGTGGCCCCCACGCGGCAGGGGCCCTCGCGCAGCGAGCGCGGCTACGCGCTTGGGATCGGAACTCTCTTGCGCCGCGGGGTGCGAGTACTCATCCACACCGGCGGGTACACAGGGGTGAGCGCAACGGCCCTGGGCGTGCCCGCGTACGGTCTGGCTGTGGCGGTGCTCACCAACTGTGGCACTGCGCCGGATGAGCGAATCGCCGCCGGAATCCTCGACTTGTGCCTCGATGGCTTCCGGGTTAGGCGGATCTAGGGGATCTCTCAGCTCAACGACGCCAGCCGGGCGATTGCCTTGGGCAGGTCGGCCAAGTCGGCGACGACGGCGTCGGGGGCGAGAGCAGTTGCGTCGCCGGAGTTGCGGTGGGGGCGGCTGCCGTGCCAGCCGCCGGTCAGCAAGATAGCCTTCATACCGGCCAGCTTGGCGCCATGAACGTCAGTGGTCGGGTCGTCGCCGATGTGGACCGCTTCGCGCGGGGCGACGCCGAGTTGGCCGAGGGCGGTCTGGAACGGCAGCGGATGCGGCTTGCGGTAGCCGAGCTCGTCCGAGGCTACCAGTGCGCGGAGGTGCGCCATCAGGTCGAGGCGATGCAGCATGGCCCGCAGCACAGAGCCGGGTGACGTGCCAGTGTTGCAGATGACGGCCAGCGGATAGTCCGCGGCGAGGCGGGCGAGCGTGGCGGGAGCAGCGGGGAACACCTCAGGCAGGATCTCCAGCGACGCTTCACAGTAGGGGCCGAACATAGCCGGTGCGGCGGCGTCGGCGGCGGCGTCGGACAGGCCCAGGGCTCCGAGAATCCACCGGATCTGCTCCAGCGGCCCCATCTCGCGGCTGCCCGCGAGGGCGACGCGGGCGCGCGTGCACTCGGCCATGACGTCAAGAAGGCGGGGCGGCGTTATGTCGTGTCCGTGCGCGGCGAGGGCTGCGGCCATGCCCTGGGCGCGGAGGGCGGCGCGGCGCGGCTCGTGCGGGTCGTAGAGCAGGGTCTGCCATAAGTCGAAGGTCAGGGCGCGGATCATCGCGGCGTCGCGCACCTCCTGCGGCGTGGTTATTGGCGTCGTAGGCTGGGGATTCGGGTTTGGGCTGGTGGAAACCCTGCTTGCTGCACAGCCGCGCCTGCGGGGCAAGGGGACGGAGGGCTCACAATGCATGGCGCAGAGCATCTAAAGTGGGAGCAGTTCGAGGCCGTTGACATACGCGCCGGCAGAGTCCTTGGCGCCGAGCCGCTGCCGGGAGCGCGGCAGCCGGCATACCGGATGGAGATCGACTTTGGCCCAACTATTGGGGTCAAGCAGTCCTCCGCGCAGTTAACCGGGCTGTACGCGGCGGAGGACCTGGTGGGCCGCCAGGTTCTTGCGGTGGTCAACTTCGCGCCCAAGCGTATCGCGGGCTTCGTGTCCGAGGTCCTCGTCCTCGGGCTGCCGTCGGGGGACGGTGACGTGGTGCTGCTCCAGCCGGAGCGGGAGGTGCCGCTGGGGGCTCGCGTGTACTAGGGACGCGAGGCGCTGCCGCCGCTCTTGCCTCATTGGCGCCCGCGCGACGCGCCGACGCCGCTCTTGCCTCATTGGCGCGGCTGGGGTCACGCGCCGGGTGAGGCTGCGAGCGGCGCAGCACCTCGCTGGAGATGTGTGGGCCCATTTGACCGCCACCTGGCGGGCTCGGGTCGGTCTGCTCGCCCCGGAGGGTCCCGGACGCACCGGGATCATGGCGCAACTGGGGCTGGCGGCCCCGCTCCTCCCGATGACCCGGTGAAAATCTGATACCCAGGGCAGGCTTGGGCCGACCTATGCGCCGGGGAGGGTCACAGGCTCACCAGGATCATGTGGTAACCGGGGCCGACGGCCCCGCTCCGCCCGATGACCTGGTGAAAATCTGATACCCAGGCAGGGTCGAGCCGACCTGCGCGCCGGGGAGGGTCACAGGCTCACCAGGATCATGTGGTAACCGGGGCCTGCGGCCCCGCTCCGCCCGATGACCCGGTGAAAGTCTGACACCCAGGGCAGGTTCGGGCCGACCTGTGCGCCGGGGAGGGTCACAGACTCACCAGGATCATGTGGTAACCGGGGCCTGCGGCCCCGCTCCTCCCGATGACCCGGTGAAAATCTGACACCCAGGGCAGGTTGGGCCGACCTGTGCGCCGGGGAGGGTCACAGACTCACCAGGATCATGTGGTAACCGGGGCCGACGGCCCCGCTCCGCCCGATGACCCGGTGAAAATCTGACACCCAGGGCAGGTTCGGGCCGACCTGCGCGCCGGGGAGGGTCACAGACTCACCAGGATCATGTGGTAACCGGGGCCGACGGCCCCGCTCCGCCCGATGACCCGGTGAAAATCTGATACCCAGGCAGGCTTGGGCCGACCTACGCGCCGGGGAGGGTCACAGACTCACCAGGATCAGGCGGTAACCGGGGCAAGCGGCCCCGCTCCGCCCGATGACCCGGTGAAAATCTGATACCCAGGCAGGCTCGGGCCGGCCTGCGCGGCGTGTCGGGAACTCCAGACCTCCCGTGGACAGATCGCTTAGGTCAATCACGCCCAAGCGAGGCTTCAGCACCTCGCTTGCCTTGCCAGCAATTGCCGTCGCACCCTCCGGAACACGCCCCCGCAGACCTGCGTCCAAGCAGACAAACGCAAGTAGCAGTCGCTCAACTGTTACGGGAACAAACAATACGGGGGTTTCATCAATGCTGCGTCGCCTGTTAATCACGTTGTTGGTCCCGGTGCTGTTGCTCGGGGCCGCCGCGCCCGCCTTTGGGGCGGGGTACCGCGAGACTGCGCTATCGTACCTGACGGAGCGCTTCGAGGTCTCGGCGGACCAGATCGAGCTGTACGAAGGCGGGCTCGTCGAGCTGGAGTTCACGCGGGTCTCGATGTGGGTCGCTAGGTACATTATCTCTGATGGCTCTGGATCAGGTGCGGCGACCGGCGGCCGCGAGCCGGCCACCAGCGGTTCGACCACCGACGGGCACACGCCGACGACCGACCGCGCCACGGCCCCAGCCGAGCCCAAAGGCGAGCTTACTCCGTTGCCCGCGCCACGGATCCTGCCGGCGCCGCCCGACAAAGGAGATGGCGGGAGCTGGAGCGATGGGGGTTTCGTTTACGGTGCAGTCTACATCAGCACCGCCACCGGGCGCGTGCTGGAGCCCGCTGAGGCCGAGGCGCTCTTCGCCGCCGAGCAGGAAATCGCCGTCCGGGAGTGGGAGCGGCTGAGCCGCGAGGCCGGTAAGGTTGATGTGTCGCTCTACCGCAGGCTACTGGCCGCGGCCGCGACGGATGTGTTCCCGGTGTGGATCGTGCCGGTGCCGGTGATTGACGATGAGGTTAGGGCTGCTTTCGAGGAGCTCAAGGCGGCCTACCCGCGCATCGCGGCGGACCGGGGTGTGACGTTGGAGGGGGTGCTTTTTCCGCAGCATGCTGAAACCCTCCCGTTCCCCATGCCGTTCCTTGGCGCCGCCGACACGCCCGTCGCGGTGACCGATCCCGCCCCGCCCACCATCGGCAGCACGCGCCCTGCGCCCACCACGGATAAGCCCGGCGGCGGCACTGAGCCCGCCGTACGCGAGCCGGCGCTGGATGACGAGTACTGGCGCGAGTCGGCGGCATTTTGGGAAGGCGTCGAGGAGATCCGCGCCATGGCCGTCGCCGGTTCGCTTGAGGAGCTGGGAGCAGCACTGGACGAGATGGGCGTTGCCTACGAGAATCAGCAGACTGGCCTGTCGGCCGAGATGACTTCCGCCCAGATCAATGCCATCGCCGGGTCGCCGCACGTCGCGGCCATCTGGGAAAACGCGGTCCACACCATGGACGCCTCCTCAGGCTACGACACGTGGCGCGGCATCGAGCAGACCACCTCGGCTCCGGCGCCTGGCTTCGGCGCCCGCACTGCCGCTGCGGCGAGTGAGTTGGCGGAGACTGCCGCCAAGGCCGCGCCCGCCGTGCTTCTGGGGATGGCAATCGTATGCGGCGGAGCCGTGATGCTGCAGCGCCGCCGCAGGCAGTAGACATATCTCGGAGAAACCAAGGCCGATCAACGCAGCAGGCAGAGGCCGCGGGGTAGCTCAAGCCCCGCGGCCTGTCTTTGTCGGTGCCGCGCCCGATTGCGCCCATCCCATGCGGGCGATATACTCGGACCAATGAACTGAATACGCCAGCGGGTGCCCTGAGTACGCGGCGAGCAACGGCAAGTGCCGCGAGACGCGAAGGGCTAAGAGGGAATCAGGTGCGATACCTGAGCGGTCCCGCCACTGTAACCCGAGAGCACCGGGCAAGGCCACTGCCCCAGAGATGGGGGTGGGAAGGCGCCCGGCAGCAATGACAGGGGAGCCAGGAGACCTGCCCGACCGGCGAGCGTGGTGCACCCTCGTGGCTGGGGGGCCTGCGGACCAGAGCCAGTCTCACAACAGCGACTCGCCGCGCACAACCCCTCGCGGCGCACAGGTGGTCCAGCAGCCAGGCCAAGGGCGGTGCAAATCCCACCCAAAGGAGCTGCGTGGACAGCATGTTGAGAGCAAAGTCGCATCCCATCGTTCGCATCCTCCAGGTCGCGCTAGTCCTCAGTTTGGTCACGGTTCTCGCTGGCTGCAACTCGATTGCCGCGCTATGGGGCGGCGGTACGGTCAAGGTCACGGACGGCATGGGTCGCGAGATCGAGGTACCGCGCCGGATCAGCCGGGTGGTTTCGATGGCGCCGGGCATCACTGAGATGCTGTTTGCCCTCGGTGCCGGGGACAAGCTGGTCGGCGTGGATGTTTTCAGTGACTACCCTGAGGCGGCCCTCGACGTCCCGCGCATCGGCGACTATCACGCGATCAGCGTCGAGGCGGTCGTGGCCGCCAAGCCGGACGTCGTCTTGGCCAGCACCATTCACAAGACCCCCGTCGAGCAGCTGGAGCAACTCGGCATCAAGTGCCTGGTCATCGAGCCGCGCTCCATCGACGACGTGTGCCGTGACCTCGAGCTGCTGGCCGGGCTCCTCGGCCGCGAGGATGCCGCCAAGGGCGTCGTCTCCGACATCCGCGCCAAGCTGGCCGGCGTGGCCGCGAAGCTCGCCGGGGTGCCAGAGGAGCAGCGCCCGCTGGTCTTCTACGAGGTCTGGGACGACCCACTGATGACGGCCGGCGCCAACACCTACACCAATGAGGTCATCGTCCTCGCGGGCGGCCGCAACCTGGGGGCGGACCTTACCGGCGACTACCCGATGATTGGTTTCGAGGTGGTAGTGGCGCGCAACCCGGAGGCAATCGTTTTCCCCACGTTCCATGGCGGTGTGCCGCTGACGCCTGAGCGGCTCGCCCAGCGCCCGGGCTGGGCCGCTGTCAGCGCGGTCCGTGACGGCCGGATCCACGGCATCGACGCCGACATCATGGCGCGGGGCGGCCCCCGCCTGGCGGACGCGGTCGTGGAGATGGCCAGGTTGCTGTATCCCGAGCTGTTCGAGTAGGGAGGTTAGGTTGAAACCACCCACTTCCCCCTCACCTAGCGCCGCCGCAGCCGGGGACCGCCCCGGCCGCGGCGACCCGCGCTCGCGCTCACGCCGTCTCTTTGCCCTGACGGTGGGCATCGGCCTGCCCTTGACCGTCGTGCTGGCGGTCGGCCTGGGCGCGACGCGCATCCCGCCGGGCGAGGTGCTGCGGCACGTCGGCACCGGCCTGGCGCGGCTGGTGGGCTTGGCGGGGCAGGGTGGGGGGGCGCCGCCCGAGCCAGCCGAAACCATCCTCCTCCTCGTCCGCCTTCCCCGCGCCCTGATGGCCGCCATGGTCGGCGCTGCTCTGGCCCTGGCAGGGGCGACGTTCCAGGCGGTGTTCCGCAATCCGCTCGCCGATCCGTACATCCTGGGCGCGTCATCCGGCGCCGCGCTTGGCGCTGCGGCCGCGATAGTGTTTGGCCTCGGGGCCGGGGCCTTGGCGCGCCTGGCTTTGCCGGCGGCGGCCTTCGTGGGCAGCCTCCTGGCGGTCGGCATGGCTTACCTGCTGGCGAGGCGGGCGGGTGGGGTTTCGGCGTTGAGTTTGCTGCTGGCCGGGGTCGTGGTCGGCACCTGGCTGTCGTCGGTGCTGTCGCTGCTGATCTACTACTCGGGCCGCTTCCTGGCCCAGATCGTGTTCTGGCTGATGGGCGGCTTCGGGGGGGCGACATGGCGCGGCCTCCTGACCGCGCTGCCGTACACGCTCACGGGGGCCCTGCTGTTGCTGACGCGGGTGCGCGACCTCAACGCGCTGAGCATGGGTGACGATACGGCGATCGGGCTGGGGGTCGACGTCGAGGCGAGCCGGAGGCGGCTGGTGTTGGGCGCGACGCTGCTCACGGCGGCGGCGGTAGCGGTGAGCGGGCCGATCGGCTTCGTGGGGCTGTTGGTGCCGCACCTGGTGCGATTGGTGCTGGGCGCCGACCACTGGCGGCTGCTGCCGGGGGCGGCGGCTGCGGGGGCGATACTCATGGTCGCGGCGGATACCGTGGCGCGGCTGGTGCTGGCGCCGTCGGAGTTGCCGGTGGGCATTATCACGGCGCTGCTGGGCGGGCCGTTCTTCCTGTGGCTGCTGGCCAGGCGGCGGCATTACGCGGCTTTTGGGGGTGAGCGGCGGTGAGCGGGCTGCCGAGGGCCGAGGGGGCGAGCGCGGTGTGGGCGGCAGGTGCTACGGGCAGCGTGGCCGCCAGTATGCCAGACGCCCCCGCAGGCGCGCCGCTGATCGAGCTGCGGGATGTCGTGGCCGGGTATCCGGGCGCGGCGGCGGCGGTGCTGCATGGGGTCTCGCTGGCGTTGGAGCCGGGCGCGGCGGTGGCGATGATCGGGCCCAACGGCGGCGGCAAGACCACGCTGCTGCGGGTGGCCTGCCGGGCGTTGCGGCCGCGGGCGGGCCAGGTGCTGCTTGCGGGGGGCGATGCGGCGGCGATGGCTCAGGTCGAGGTGGCGCGGCTCGTTGGCTACGTGCCGCAATTCGCCGGGGCCGGTCAGGAGTTCACGGTGGAGGAAGCCGTGTTGATGGGCCGCTACCCGCACCTGGGTGGGCTGGGGCGACCGTCGCTTGACGATCTTGGCATCGCGGAGCAGGCCATGCAGGCGACCGGCGTGCTCGCGCTGCGTGACCGGCTGCTGGCTGAGCTGAGCGGCGGCGAGGTTCAGCGGGTGCTGGTAGCGCGCTGTCTGGCGCAGCAACCGCGCGCGATGCTGCTCGACGAGCCGACGTCGCATCTGGACCTCGCGTACCAGGCAGAGGTGCTCGCCCTGGTCCGGCGGCTCAACGGCGAGGGCCTAACGGTGCTGGCGGTGCTGCACGACCTAAACTTGGCGGCGCAGTTCTTTGGGCGGTTTGTGCTGCTTAGCGGCGGGCGAGTCCTGGCGCAGGGGACGCAGGACGAGGTCCTGACGCCTGAACTGCTCGGCCAGGCGTACGGGGCGACGGTGCGTGTGCTGCGCGATGCGAGCGGGCGGATCGTGCGGATCTATGCGGAGGCTGGGCAAGCCTAGGCAGCCATGTGTCCGGTCGGGTTTGTGCCAACTGCGGTGACAGCCTACTGCGGCACCACGAACGGCAGCACGAGCTGATACTCCGTACGCCTTCCGACGAGGCGGATAACGGCCGGCGGCTCGGGGAGGCCGTGCCACTGGATGAGGAGTTCGCCGCGCCCCTCGACGTGGGTGAACTCGCCGTGATCGCTGGGTGTGCCGCTATGCCTCACGCTTGCACTAAGGCGCGGCCTGGTTTCCAGGTTGTCGCTGGTGCAGTCCACGAAGAACGACTGGTCCCCTGCCGCCAGCTCAAACGTGTGGCTCATGCTGGCGCTGCCGTGGGCAGCCGCCAGGAGGCGCGCCTCCAGAACGCCTTCGGCGAAGCTCCACCCCACGATGGTCAGGGTCAAGCCCTCGGGTCCGTGGTACACCTCCTGGGAGGCTGCGCCGCCGGGGACCAGGGTGAAGTCTAGATCGACCGGCTCGACCGGAGCAAGCCTAATCAGCAGAGCCTGCTCGCCGCGGTAGCGAATCGGCGGCAGTTCGAGTGCGATGCTGTCTGCGCCTTCACGCACGGTCTGGATCGAGCCGCTATTGGGCGACCGATAGCCCAGCATGGGCGCGAGATTGCCGTACGGCACCAGGCCCGTGTACCGAACTGTGGCTTGGGTACCCGTGTGGCCGAGCGCGACCTCCTCAAGCGTAACGGTGACGCCGGCGACGGTAGCAGAGGTGCCGGGGCGAATCGTCCTGACGTACGCAGCGGCGGCGCGCAGATCCACCGGGAGGCGAACGGCCAGCAGCGGCTCGAGCTTCACTTCCGGCCACTGAGTCAGATCCACCGCGCATAGCCGCAGCGTCAGATGGCGAGTCTCGAACCGCACCGGCGCGAACTCCAGCGCCATATCGAGCCGCACCAGCCCCTCGCCGGCATCATGTGCCTCGTAGCCAGGCCAGGAACGGTCGCTGCTCTTGTGGCCCCACTGATCCTCGAGCTGCATGACGAATCTCCGCGTGACCGTGGAGCCGCTTAGGGTCTCCGTCCGCTCGTAATACCGCTCCGGCACGATTGCCTCAGCTGTGATCAGGGTCCGCTGGTTATCTGCGGTCAACTCCAAGACGCGCAGGGTGATCCCGTGGCCGGACACCTCGCGATCGATGGTGGCGACCAGCCCGGGCGGGTATTTCATCGCCAGGGACTCCGTGAACCCGATTCGCTGAAACGCCACACCGACACCCGGCAGCGAGCCCGCCCAGAGGGCGACTGCGGGGAAGATGGCCGACAGCGCGACGACCAGCACCGCGGCACCCGCCAGGGCTGCGGCGGCCATGGCGCCCGCCCTGAGCCAGCCCCGGCGCCGGGATGTGGTGCGGCGGAGTGGCAGCGTCTCGGCCGCCAAGGCCGCCCGCCAAGCGGCGGCTGCATGCTGCGGGATTCCGGAGTCCCGGACCTGAGCGAGGTGCTCCTGCAGGAGAGCGGCGGCATCGGAGGGCACGGCCGGTCCTTCGGCGCCGGTACGTGGCCGACTACGCGTCATCGGAGGCCCTCCTTTCGCCATCGGAGTCTTTGAGCATCATCGCCTGTAGCTGCTTGAGGCCGTAGTGCAATCGTGACTTAACCGTCCCGAGAGGCGCACGGGTCAGCCGGGCGACCTCGCGCAGCGGCAGGTCCTCGTAGAAGCGGAGGACGAGGGTCAGGCGGGTTTCCGCTGGGAGAGCCGCCAAAGCCGCTGCTATGTCGCACCGCTGCTCGATGGCGCTTAGCCTTGGATCCGGTGCGGTATCGCCGGCTGGCTCGGGCGTCCTGCCAGGGCTCTCCCGCTGACGGCGACGCAGCAGCGCGCGCGCCTCGTTGACCACGATCTGGCGGAGCCACGCATCGAAGCTCTCGGGGCGGCGAAGCCGCGGCAGGCTGCGGTACGCCTGGAGCACCGCGCTCTGCAGGGCGTCGGCGGCGTCGTGCGGCGAGCCGAGCAGGGCGACTGCCAGCCCGTAGAGCCGCCCTTCGCGCTGGGCGATAAGGCTCTCGAACGCAGCTTTGTCACCGCTTGCCGCGAGGCCGAGCACCTCGGACTGCTCCATACGACACTCCTTTGTCAGTAGGATGCGGGGCGGGGGGGAAAGGTTCACGGATTGGGCTTCGCTTCCCCGTCGCAGGCGGTGGATGTCCGGATCCAACAACCAAAAGGACCCGGGTTGTCGGTGCTGAGCAACCACAGTTGCTCAGGTCGGACAACCAGCCCCCGCTGCCCGCCCTGGATGTCCGGATCCAACAACCAAAAGGACCCGGGTTGTCGGTGCTGAGCAACCACAGTTGCTCAGGTCGGACAACCAGCCCCCGCTGCCCGCCCTGGATGTCCGGATCCAACAACCTTAGGGGCCCGGGTTGTCGGTGCTGAGCAACCACTGGGGGTCCGGTTGCTCAAATCGGACAACCAGCCCCCGCTGCAAGCGGTGGATGTCCGGATCCAACAGCCAAAAGGACCCGGTTGTCCGTGCTGAGCAACCACTGGGGTTCCAGTTGCTCAAGTCGGACAACCAGCCCCCGCTGCAAGCGGTGGATGTCCGGATCCAACAACCTGAGGGACCCGGGTTGTCCGAAGAGGGTAACCCTACTAGCCCCACTTGTCCCAAATCAGGCACCCCACCTCTGCCGCCCGCCTAACCTGTCTGATTCAGACCGGATGAGGCGCCTTAGCCGCCTACTTCAGACCGGATCTCGGCCTCAACCGGTATATTTGAGGCACCCCACCTCTGCCGCCCGCCCAACCTGTCTGATTCAGACCGGATGAGGCGCCCAGGCCGCCTATTTCAGACCGGATCTCGGCCTCAACCGGTCTATTTGAGGCACCCCACCTCTGCCGCCCGCCCAACCTGTCTGATTCGGACCGGATGAGGCGCTCAGGCCGCCTATTTCAGGCCGGATGCCGGCCCCAACCGGCCCAAATCAGGCACCCCAGCCCAGCCCCCGCCGCCCCATCCCGCGCTCGCCCCCGCCCACGCCCATCACCCACGCCTCAGCCGCCCCGCCGCCTCAAACCACGCCACCGTGTCTGCCAGGCTCTCCGCCAGCGGCCGCGGCGCGTACCCGAACAGCGCCGTCGCCTTCGCATGACTTACCAGGGAGTTGGACCGCAAGGTTTCTAGGGCGTCCCTCGTCAAGCGCGGCCGCCCCCCGCTCAGCCGGTAGTACACGGGGCTAGCCCAAGCCGCCACATCCGCCATCCATCCCGGTAGCTCCGGGCACCGCCCCCGCTCCCCAATCAGCTCACGTAGCAGCGCCACAATCTGCCGCACACTAATCTGCTCGCCCGACAAGATGTAGTGCTCGCCGCCCCTGCCGCCGCCCGCCACCCCAATCAGCCCGTCCGCCACATCCCTCACGTCGACGAAGTCATAAGCTCCTCGTACGGTCGCCGGCAGCCTACCCGCCGCATAGTCGAGGATTAGCTGGCCCATCTCAGACGGGCGGTAGTCGTGCGGCCCGATCACTCCGGTGGGGCAGGCGACCACGACATCGAGTCCCCGTCCCTGCCGGGCGACCTCCAGTACGGCGAGCGTGCCGCGTGCCTTGGAGTTGCCGTAAGGCATGCGAATCGCGGCCGGCTCAAACGGCTGGCCCTCGTCAAACGCAACCCCGGCCGGCGGCTCCCGCAGTGCGTGGATCGAGCTCACATGAACCATCCGCCCAACCCCCGCTTCGAGGCACACCGTGGCGACGTTACGCGCGCCATCCACATTGACCTCAGCCATCAGCCGCGGCGGAGCCCCCGCGATCGAGATCACCGACGCTAGATGGTAGACCAGCCGCGCGCCCGCAACTATCCCCATCAGCCCAGCCAGATCGCGCACATCGCCGCGCAGGACCTCGACGTCCAGCCCCGCCAGCGGCAAGGTGCACTCGGCCGGGAGCAGCAGGCACCGCACCTGCTCATCGCCCCCAACTAGGCGGCGCACCAGGTTGTTGCCCAGATGGCCGGCGGCCCCCGTGACGACGATCACACGCCACGCCTCCCCTCAGCGGAAACCAATCACCGCGGCCCCAAGTTCCCTCCGGTGCCAGGATTCGGCTTTGCCATGAGCCCCGCCTCCGTCTCCCGGGCGCCTCGTGGTCTTTATACTTGCTTAACACGTGCGTGGTAGCATGGCCTCGGAGGCGATGCGCTTGCGCCTGCTAATCGTCGAAGACGCAATTGAGCTGGCCCGCGCTCTGGCGGACGGCCTACGTGCCCAGGGCCTGGCGGTCGACATTGCCGCCTGCGCCGCTGAGGCCCAGGACAAGACCACGCTCGTCGAGTACGACCTGATCATCCTCGACCTCAATCTGCCGGACGGCGACGGCGTCGAGCTTTGCCGGGTGCTTCGGTCCGGCGGTAGCGGGGCCGCCATCCTGATGCTCACCGCGCGGAGCCGGATAAGTGACCGCGTACGCGGGCTCGACAGCGGCGCGGACGACTACCTGGTTAAGCCGTTCGCGTTCGAGGAGTTGCTCGCCCGGATCCGCGCGCTGCTCCGGCGCCCGGCCGAGCAGCGCCAGCCTGAGGTGCGCGTCGGCCGGCTGGTGATCTGTCCGGCGACGTTCCGGGCCGCCTATGGGGGACAAGGGCTGAGTCTGACCGCCCGCGAGTTCGCCGTGCTGGAGTACCTAGCGCGGCGCAGTCCGAGTGTGGTTTCAGCTGAGGAGCTGTTGGAGAAAGTCTGCGATGAGCACGCCAATCCCTTCTCTAACACGATCCGCGTGCACCTAGCCAACCTGCGGCGCAAGCTGCGCCTGGCTGCGGGAGCCGAGCTAATTGAGACCGTCGTAGGAAGGGGGTACCGGCTGTGCCCAGGCGACCCGCCCCAACCCCAACCCTAACCCGCGCGAGGCTCGCTTGGTCGCTGAGCTTGGTAATCGCCGCCACGGGCCTGCTGTTTATCGGCGCCCTCTCGACTGCCCTGGCCAGCAGCTACCGGCGGCAGCCGCCCGTATTAAGCGTCGTGCCCTCTGCCGTCTACATCACCACCTTCGAGCCAGATCCTGCCGGAGACCCCGCTGGGATTGCCCTGCTTGACCCCGGCGCGGATCCTGAGTCCCTGCGGATTATTGGCAGCCGGCTGCTGTCGGCCGGCGATTTCGATCACCGCTGGTCGGTAATGGCCATGCAGCGCCTTGTCAGTTACGCGACTGGCGCCGCCGCGGCAGTGCTGCTGCTCGCCGTAGCTGCAGGACGCACCGTAGCCCGGCGGGTCAGCTACCCGCTCGAGTCGCTTGCCGATACCGCCGCCGGCCTGTCTGCGGCCGACCTGAGCCGCCGCATCGACGTGCCCCTGGACGCTGACCAAGAGATCCGCCAGCTAGCCGGGGCGCTCAACGGAATGCTCGACCGGCTGCAGGGCTCATTCGATGATCTTGAGTCGCTCAACGCCTACGTGTCGCATGAGCTGCGCACCGGATTGGCCACCATGCGCACCCAGCTCGAGGTGGGGCTCGCAGGCGCCACTGATCTGAGGCGCGCCGCCGAGTCGGCCCTCCTGGCCGCCGGGCGGACCGCGGAGATGGTCGAGGATGTGCTATCTTTGGCCGCACAGGCGATTCCCGAGGAAACCCAACCTGTAGACATGGCCCTTGTCGCCGCGCAGGCTATCGATGAGTTCGCCGCCCCCGGCCGCCAACTCACTCTGACAATCCCGCCCGACGGGGTGCCGCCGGTCAGCGGCCACGAGACCTGGCTCTACCGCGCAGTCGTCAACTTGCTCGACAACGCCCTCAAGCACGGCCCCGCCAACGGGCCCGTAGAGGTCAAGGTTGCTCACCGTTACGGCGCCGTGGTGGTTTCGGTCCGCGACTACGGGCCCGGCATCGCCGTCCAGCATCAGGAGCTGATTTGGCAGCGCTTTTGGCGGGCCCCAGCGGCCGCCGCCGCCGATGTTTCCCATGGGCAAACCGGTCACGGCCGCGGCTACGGTCTTGGCCTGGCCCTGGTCCGCCAGGCGGCCGAGGCGGCGGGCGGCGCAGTCTGGCTGGAGAGCGAGCCGGGTCAAGGGGCCACGTTCTACCTCTCCCTACCGGTAGCCCACCTTTAAGTCAGCTTAAACCCCTCCGGGGTAAGCTCTTACTTGTGGCGGACGCCGCGCCCCGGCACCCGGTCCCCGGCCTCGTCCGGCCGACGCCTGCGCCGCAGGCCAGCTAGGGCGCAACCACGAGCACGAGGAGGATGTCCCTAGGATGATGACCGTGATCTCCAGAGCCTGGCGCAACCTGCGCCGCTCACCAGGCCGCACCGCGCTGCTGACAGCGGTGCTCAGCGTGGTGATTGCCTTAGGTGTCGTAGGCCTCGCCGTCGAGGCCGGGGCAAACGATGGTATTGCCGGCGTTCGCCGCAGCCTCGGCAATGAGGTGAGGCTATCGGCCAACTTCGGTGACATGCGGATGCGGGCGGCGGATTGGCTCCGGCAGCCTCGCGGCGGCTCAGCCCGGCTGGCGGTGGCCTCGATGGTTGAGGAGCGGTGGGCCGAGCAGCTTGGCTCGCTGCCCTACGTTGTCGAGACTGACCGCGTCCTCCGGGGCTGGGCCGAGAGCCAGGACATTGCCCTGATCGATGCAGACGTCGGCGGGCTCCCCGCCGGGGGGTTACGGTGGCTCGGCCAGCAGCAGGCGGCGTTTACGCTTGTCGGCGGTCAGTCCGCGGCAAGGATCGCTGAGTTTGCGGATGGCCGGCGCGGCATCGCTTCCGGGCGGCTCTACAGCGATGCCGAGGGATACAGTGCCGCGCCCGTCGCCGTGATCGACGAGCTGCTCGCCGCCCACAACGGCCTCACCGTCGGCGATCGCTTTACCTTGGCCGACAGCCAGTCGGGCCGCACGATAGAACTGGAGGTAGTCGGCATCAGCCGGGACCTCGCACCCCCCGAACAGGCCGACTACGGCCGGCTGGCAATCCAGTCGCTGCTCGGCGCGAGCAACACCTTCTACGTCCCTTATGGTGTCGTCCAGGAGCTTAATGCTCAGGAGGGCATGCTGACGTCGATTTCCTTCTACCTCGACGACCCGATGCTTGTGGAGGACTTCCGCAGCCAAGCCGCCGCTGCCGGCCTCGACACCAACGAGTACGCCCTGTGGTCATCGGATACGCAGTTCGAGATGATGGCTGGCCCGCTGGTCAAGCTGGCCGGTTTCACCCGCACCGGCCTAGTCGCCGTAATCATCGCTGGAGCGCTGGTCATCTCCCTCCTCATGACGCTCGTCACCCGCGAGCGCAGCCTTGAAATCGGGGTGCTTCGCGCGCTCGGCGCGAGCCGTAAGGCGATCGCCGTCCAGCTTGCGGTCGAAACCCTCACGATCTCTGCGCTCGCAGTGCTGCTCGGGCTGGCCCTCGGCGCGTCTGGCGCCCAAGCCGCCGCCGACAGCCTGCTGGCCCGCGAGGTTGCTGCGCTGCACGACCAGGGGCTGGGGCGCAGCATCGTCACGGGAGCCGGCGCGAGCATCTTCCGGCTACCGGGGATGGGTGAGTTCCTGCGGCAGAGTACTCCCGAGGTGAATGCGGGGATTGGTTTACGCCAGCTCGGGGCGATCGCCGGGGTCGGGCTGCTGCTTGCGCTCTGTGGCAGCATGGTGGCCGCCTTCTGGAGCATGAAGATGGACCCCGCTGCGATCCTCGCGGCGCGGAGCTAGGAGGATCACCATGTCTACAGGCACCGTAGCCTCAGCCTCAGGCGCGCCGCTACTGAGCTTGGACCGGGTCAACTATGCCTACCGTTCGGGCGGCGCCGGAGTTGAGCCGGTTGCGGCGGTCCGCGAGGTCAGCGCGGAGTTCTGGCCGGGGCGCGTCTCGGCCATCGTGGGCCGGTCCGGCAGCGGCAAGTCCACCCTGCTTTCGCTGATCGCCGGCCTTGCGGCGCCGGACAGCGGCGAGGTCAGGTGGGAGGGTCAACCACTAGCGAGGCTCAACCTCGATCACTACCGCAGCCGCAGGGTCGGTATGGTGTTTCAGGCTTTCAATCTGCTGCCGCAGCTCACAGCGGCCGAGAACGTGATGCTGTCGCTGGAGATCGCGGCCTGGCCTTCCGCCCAGCGCCGCAGCCGTGCGCTGGAGCTGCTAGCCGGGGTCGGGATCACCGGGGCGACAGCCGGCCGGCGGCCGCTGCGCCTGAGCGGCGGCGAGCAGCAACGGGTGGCGATTGCGCGGGCGCTGGCCACTGATCCGCCGCTCGTCATCGCCGACGAGCCGACCGGCAACTTGGATGAGGAAACCGGCCATGAGATCATCGCGCTGCTGTGCGGTCTGGCACGCCAAGGCGGGCGCGCCGTGCTCGTGGCCACGCACTCGAGCGCGCTCGCCCGCCGTGCGGACGAGGTCTGGCTGATGCGCGACGGGCGGCTGTTGCCCGGCACGGCGGATTGACGATTGGATCCCGTATCCGATGGAGGGATGGCAGTGAGCAGTGCCAAGCAAAGGTCCAGCCGGCGGCTACTCGCCGCATTCGTGGTCGTAGCGGTAGCCGCGGCAGTGGTCTGGTACTTCGGGTGGGGCAACTCCCGGGCCCTGACGGCCGGTAGTGGGCTGGCCTGGGCATCGGCGGCGGTACAAGTCGGCGATATCGAGGTCACGGTTACCGGTACGGCCGCCTTGCAGCCGACCGGGGTCGAGCGGGTGCGCACGGCGGTTTCGGGTACCATCAGGCGCGTGCTCGCGCAGGAGGGCGACCGGGTGACTGCCGGGCAGCCGCTGCTGGAGCTGGATAACGAATCAGTGCTCCTCGCGCTCGAGCAGGCGTTCCTCAACTACGAGGCAGAGGTCGAGAAGCTGGAGCAGCTGCGGGCCTCGGCCGGCGGCACCGGCGGCAACACCGCCCTCCGGTCCGCGGAGTTGGCAGTGGCCTCGGCGCGCATGACCCTGGAGACGAGGCAGCAGCAGGTACAGGATCTCCAAGTCCGGGCGCCTGTCGGCGGCATCGTCGGCGAGGTGGCAGTACATGCCGGCGATCAGGTCGGGACCGGCGGCCTACTGGCGACACTGCTGGACGACACCGGCGGCCATGTCAAGATCACGGTGGGGGAGGATCGGGTGCGCGACGTCCGGCCAGGTGACCCGGCCAGCATCATACTTGGTCCATTGCCCCAGATCAGCACCGTGCGCCTGGTCCTCGACGAGATCTCGGTTTACGGCCTGCGGGTCGGCGATCGCGTGGAGGCCAACATTGCGGGTGAATGGGTTTCCTCGCAGAGCTTCCGGCTCTACGGCTCGATCGTGTCGATCACCCCCAAGAGCGGCCGCCTCTTTGACGTGGTCTGCCGCCTGCCGGGCGTGCCCGCCTCGGTACCGGCCGGCGCCTCTATCCCCTACATGCAGATCTACCCCAGCGGGGAGCAGGGCAAGGGAACGGTGATTACCGCTGCCGGCAACTTGACCATCGAGACCGATGCCTGGGGTCTTGAGGAGCTCCACGCTGCGGGCGAAGGGCTGGCCGCCGAAGTGCTCGCGGTTCCGCTGCAGGGTACCCGCACGCAGTCCGGTGCAGTGGCGTACGAGGTCACGCTGGTACTCACCGAGCCGTCGGCGGAAGCCCGGTCGGGGATGTCCGTGCACGCCGCGGTGGAGCCGGGCGCCGGCGGGCCCATCTACAGCCTCTCGACGTACGACCTGCCACTCGGCCGGCTGACCTCAAGCTCCGGCGGCAAGGTCCAGGAGGTTCTGGTCCGGGCGGGAGATGAGGTTGCGGCGGGCCAGTTGCTGATGGTCCTGACCAACGACAATCTCCTACACCAGCTGGAGCAAGCGCGCAATGACCTTGTGGTGCAGGAAAACCGCCTGCGGGATCTCGGGGCCGGCAGCAGCGCCGAGCGCGACCTCCGTGCCCAGGAGATCAGGGTCCGCCAGGCGGAGCTGGCCTTGGAGGCGCGGCAGGCGGAGGCTGAGGGGCTGGTGGTCATGGCTCCGCAGGCCGGCCGCATCTCCGGCTGGAGCAGCGACCTGGCTGCCGGCCGTAACGTCAACAGCGGCTTCGAGGTCTGCCGAGTGCTCAACTACGACACCATGGAGATGCGGATCATGGTCGACGAGCTGCAGGTGGCCGGTTTGCGCCGGGGGATGGCCGCCGCGGTGACCGTCGATGCGCTCCCAGGCCAGGTGTTTGAGGCCGTGGTCCGCGACGTATCCGAGGAGGGACAGTACTCCCAGGGGGTCTCGCGCTTCGAGGTCGTGTTGCAGTTGGCCGGGGCGACGGGCTTGCGGGCGCAGATGACGGCCAATGCCACGATTAGCGTGGCCCAGAAGCGGGGCGTGCTCATCGCACCCGCCGAGGCCGTGACGCTGTTTGGCGGCACGCGCGGCGCGGTCAATGTCCTAGCGGCCAACGGTGCGATTGAGGCGCGCGAGATCCAGGTCGGCCTGCGCAGTGTCTCGCAGGTCGAGGTGACGGGTGGCCTCACCGCCGGTGAGCGGGTGATCACGGGCATGGCCGGTTCCAACCAAAACACCGGCCGGTTTGGCACTGTTCCTGGTGGGGGTACCATCACGGTTCCTGGCGGCGGCGGCACGATCACCGTGCCGGGCGGAGGCTCCACCCCGGGCGGGGTGCGGCCGCGATGATCTCGCTGGGTGGGGTGAGTAAGGTCTACGAGGGCGCCTACGAGGTGCATGCGTTGCGCGATGTGCACCTGGAGATCGAGGCGGGTGAGTACGTAGCGGTGATGGGCCCGTCGGGCAGCGGCAAGAGCACGCTGATGAACATCATCGGGTGCCTCGACCGCCCGACGAGCGGCAGCTATGTGCTGGACGGCCGCGAGGTGGCCGGCCTTAGCGACGACCAATTGGCCCAGGTACGCAATCAGGTGATCGGGTTCGTCTTTCAGACGTTCAACCTGCTGGCAAGACAGACTGCCTTGCGCAACGTGGAGTTGCCGATGGTTTACCGTGGGGCGTCGCCTGCCGAGCGCCGCAGGCGGGCGCTCGAGGTACTGGAGCAGGTGGGGCTGGCAGATCGCGTCCACCACCGGCCTACCCAGCTCTCAGGCGGGCAGCAGCAGCGGGTTGCGGTTGCCCGCGCCCTGGTTGGGCAGCCGGCATTCGTGCTGGCCGATGAGCCGACGGGCAACCTCGACAGCCGTTCGGGGCAGGAGGTCATGACCATCTTTGGCCGCCTCAACCGCGCCGGCATCACGATTCTGCTCGTCACCCACGACGAGCGGATCGCCGCGCACGCAAAGCGGGTAATCCGGTTGATGGACGGCCGGATTGTGTCTGATGAGCGCAATCCCGAGCCTCTCGATCCCGAAACCGAACTGCAACGGCTGGTGAGCCAGCCGGCGGCGGGCGCTGTCGCGAGTGCCGGGGCGGGGGGCGGGAGCGCATGAACCTGCTCGAGGCCATGCGCACCGCCCTTGACGGCATCGCTGCCAACAAGCTGCGGTCGGCTCTGACCACACTGGGAGTTGTCATCGGCGTGGCGGCCGTGATTGCCTTGGTGGCTGTGGCGCAGGGGGCGACCGCACGGATGACCGAGCAGATCGAAGCGATGGGCTCCAATCTGATCACGGTCAGATCGCGAGGGGTTTCAGCGCAACTGACCTTGGCCGACGCCGAAGGGCTGGCAGCGCGCGTGCCGGCCCTGGCTGCCGTTGCGCCCGAGCACTCGGCGCGGGGCACCGTCAAGTGGGGCACCAGCACTCACACGACGACGATCGAGGGCGGCGGCTCGCACAACGTGACCGTCCGTAACCGGTCGGTGGCGTGGGGACGCGACATCACGGACAACGATGTGCAGTTCCTCCGGCAGGTGGCGGTGGTCGGCCACCAGTTGTACATCGACCTGTTCCTCGGGCGTGACCCGGTCGGCGAGATCCTGACCGTCTACGGGCAGCAGTTCACCGTCATCGGGGTGCTGGCGGAGAAGGGTTCGACGATGGGGACCAGCCCCGATGACGTCGTAATCATCCCGGTGACAACGGCGCAGCGTTTGGCCGGGACCAACGTGCTGTCAACCATCTACGCCCAGGTGAGCGACGGTCGGCTCGCTACCGCCGCCAAAGCCCAGATCGAGGCCATTTTCGCCAGCAAGTATGGGCGAAGCGACCAGGTCTACGTGCAGAGCCAGGACGAGATGCTGGAGGCGATCACGACGGCGACGCGGACGGCCTCGATGATGCTCGGGGCCATCGCGGGGATTTCGTTGGTCGTCGGCGGGATCGGAATCATGAACATCATGCTGGTCTCGGTCAGCGAGCGGACGCGTGAGATCGGTCTGCGTAAGGCGGTGGGTGCGCGGCGGCGGGACATCCTCGCGCAGTTCCTGATCGAGGCGCTGACGCTCAGCTTCGCCGGTGGCCTGATTGGCGTCGGCATCGGGGCCGGGCTGGCGAGGATCGTCGCCAACACGGGCGGCTGGAACGCAGTTGTCTCGGCGTCGTCGGTCGCGGTGTCGTTCGGGTTCGCCGCGGCGGTGGGCATGATCTTCGGCATCTACCCGGCGGTCAGGGCCTCGCGGCTCGACCCGATCCGAGCCCTGCGGTACGAGTAGAGCGAGCGACGGGGGGCGCGCGTTGGAGGCGCGCCCCCCGTCGCCGTGCTGTCGGGGGCTAGGGGTTTCCGCTAGTCGCGTCGCCCCGGCCACGCCAGCAGCGCGTCGCGGAACGACATGCGGTCGGGCGGCATCACGGCCTCGGCCGCCCAGCCGAGTGACAAGTAAGTGACGACCTCGATGTAGTCGGGCAGCGCGAAGTGCTCGTGGATGCCCGCTATCTGCTCCGGCGAGAACGTCGACCAGCAGCCGCCGAGGCCCAGCGCATGGGCCATCAGGGCCATGTTTTGCATGGCGGCACCGACGTCGAGGAGCTTGTTCTTCTCGGGCGGCGGGTACTGCACGTGATCGTAGCCGCGCACGTCCATGCAGCAGACGATCTTGACCTTCTCCACCTCAAACTCGAGGTTGCGGAACCTACGCAGCACCTCCGGATCCTCCATGACGATAAAGCGCCAGATCTCCAGGTTGCACCCGCTGGCTGCCCACATGCCCGCCTCGAGGATCTTCTCGACCATCCAGGACGGCACCGGCCGGTCGTCCCAGTGCCGGTAGGAGCGGCGGCCGCGCAGGAGCTTTTCCCAGGAGGCCATCTCGGCGGGCGACAGGGCCTCAGGAAGGTAGCCGCCGGGAACGGTGACATCCTCGCCGCGCTTGACCTGCTCTGCGAGGTCCATTAGGCGGTAGATCCACTGGATATCCGGGGCGTCGGTCGGCAGGCCGCGCGCCTCCCAGACGTCCAGGATCTCGCGGGCGATGTCGCCAAACTTGGCAGTCACGCTGCGGTCGCCGTAGATCGCCGAGTAGAGCTGGTGCTCAACGGTGTGGTGGACTCGCTCGCGCAGGTGCATGCGCAGGAACATCGGGTCCATCTGCATCATCTCGTCGCGGGTGAACTTGCCGGCCATCGGAAACCTCCTCTTGCTGCCACTTCGGTGGGCAGGGTGAGCTTGCGGGTCGCACGTGTTTTTCTGTCCCCTAAGTATACGGGATTGCAGGCAGGAGCACCTGCGGCGGGCACGGCAGTATGGGGCCAGCTACACAAGCAAGCAGGCAATCCGTCGCGAGTATGGCTTGGAGATCGAGACCATCGCGAACCATAGTCGGGTCTCTGTGCTTGATTAGGTCAGTTGACCCAACTGTGGGCGGTTGATTGGGCGTGAGGGCATAGTCGGCAGTCTGGGGCTATGCTCTAGAGCACAATGAGCTTGCTGGGTGTGCATAATCGCACAGGTCAGGGCGAGCAGGTGGGCTCTGGAGCACACATCGGCACCAAACTATGTGTCTGACAGCTCAGTACGTCGGCCGGGTATGTCCTAGCGCCCAGCCTTGGCCGGTGCATTGTGCACAGGAACACAACGCACCGGCCATGCCTATGCCAAACAGCATAACCGCCAACTCACGAGCAGCAGCAGCGGCAGGATGGGCGTCCGGACCCCGGCCCTCCAGGCCTCACGGCGGGTGTTACCCGACGATCACATCCGCCCGCCGCCGCTTGGGCACATGGTGCGTGCCGTCGGGATCGCGGTAATACGTCGTGTCGGCGTCGCCCGGCACATCCTCAAGCACGATGCGCTCGCGCGGCTTGCCGATGGCTACGGCGAGCAGGATGTCGTAGCGGTCGGGGATGCCGAGTGCCGCCTGCAGCTTGGGGCGGTTGATTGAGCCGAACATACACCCGCCCAGGCCCAGATCCGTCGCGCCCAGCAGGATGCTGTGGGCGGCGATGCCGTGATCGACGCCCGGGCTGCCGCCGAGCTCCCTGTCGCCGACGATGATGATGTAGGCGGTCGGCCGCTCACCGGGGCCGGGGCCCGGCCAGTCGGGCAGCTTGGCGGCCCAGACCAGGTGCGGGAAGATCAGCGCATTGCGTTCGGCATCAGCGCTGAGGACGTACTTGAGCGGCTGGCGGTTCATGCCGGCCGGCGACCAACGGGCGAGGTCGACGAGCTGCTCGAGCGTCTCCCGCGCCACCGGATGCTGCTCATCAAACCGCCGGTAGCTGCGGCATCTCTGCACAAGTTGCTGGAACGACATTGTGGGCGGAGCACCTCCCAGAGAGGTAATCGGCAACCGGTGCACCGGGGCACGCAGCTGCCTTGGTGGAAACCAGCTTCCCGCCCGCCCCGTCCTCCACCTGCCTAGCCCTGCGGCGAGCCTCGTCGCCCGAATCTCATGGGGATCAGACACTCATGAGGGCGGTGGCTCATGGGGACCAGATACCCATGAGGCGCATGTAAGGGCGAGGGTGGCCGGTCGGGATGTCCGAAATGAGCAACTGAACCTGGGTGGGTTGCTCGATACGAACATGCTGGAGGCCTTCAGATGTCCGAAACAGACAACCGGAGCCAAGTGGCTGGCTGGGATGTCCGAAATGAGCAACGGAGCCTGGGCGGGTTGCTCGATCCAAACATGCTGGAGGCCTTCAGATGTCCGAAACAGACAACCGGAGCCGAGTGGCTGGCTGGGATGTCCGAAATGAGCAACTGAACCTGGGCGGGTTGCCCGAACGGACACGCTGGCGGCCTTCCGATGTTCAAAGCGGACACCTCTGCGTCCGCAGAGCCCAATCAGCGCCGAGAGGGCCGGCGTTCCCGCCGCCGGCCCTCTCAGACACTACATGCCACACAGTCTGGTGACTGCTACTCCTGCGGTTGGTTGCGCTCGCGCTGGCGACGCTCCTGCTCGTTCTGGCTGCGTCCCGCCTGGGTGCCGGGCAAGTCAACGCGCGGCTGACCTGGCCAGATCTCGCGCGCGGTTTCGTGATCGCGGGAGGACCCGCCAGTTGTAGCCTGGCGTCCAGGGCTGGTGCTCGTCCGCTGCTGGTTGCCGGACTGGCTGCTTGACTGGTTGTTACGCCTGTCTTGGCTGCCCTGGCGACCTTGGGTGGAAGTGCCACCTTTGGTGATGTCCTTGCTCATCTACCACACCTCCTTCTGCCGCTCTGAGTTACGAAGATAACTTGCGTTGAGCAGCAGCGGAGTATCCAGGGCCTACAGGATATATGAGATATCAATACGCCTATAATATCAGCTACGCCTGCTGCAAGCCGCTCGCCGACGGCACCCTCGGGAGGGTCAGGCCTCCCTCCGGCATCACTACGACCGTGGGCCGCGGCCCCAGCCTTTCCCGGGCCATCGCCAGCGCCGCATCCAGGCTCGCTGCCGGGGTCAGCAGCAGCTCGCGCACGGCTTCGTCATCCATCGCTGAAACCATAATGATCTCCGCCCGCCGCAAAAGGCGCGTCACCGCGTACGCCTTGTGCCCGCCGAGCTGAAAGTTGGTGCGCGTCGCCTCTGCGATCGCCTCAGGCGTGCGGTAGCGGCGCATCCATTCGAGGTACATATCGTTGCCCGCGCCCTCCGAGCACTCTGCCAGCAAGATCACCACGCCGCCCGGCCTGACGGCCTCTATGGCGTTGTCCATGGTCTTCTGCGCCTGATACACGTTGATGTCCTTGGGCCAGCCGCCGCACGATGCCACGACCAAGTCCGCTGGCCTGGCCAGTGGCACGCCGTAGGTACGGTCCACGAACGCGCAGCCCTCCCGGTGCGCCGCCTCAAAGTCGCCGGCGAAGATAGCCGCGATCTCGTGCGCCTCATTAAGCACCACGTTGAGCAGGAAGTCCGGCCTGACCATCCGCGCGCCCTCCAGCAGGTCCTCGTGCACCGGGTTACCATCCAAGCGGCCGATCGTGGCCGCAGGGTCAAGCATCATGGCGTGGTTGTGCTGGATTGTCGACAGGGCCGCGCAGCCCGGCACGACGGCCTTGCGCCCACCGCCGAAACCCGCAAAGAAGTGATACACAATGCTTCCCGTCAACACGATCCGGTCGCATTCGACGAGCCGCCGGTTGACCAGGATCTCGTTGCCGCGGCTGGTGCGGCCCACCCGCACCAGCATCGCGTCATCACGGCAGTCGTGGTTTACAAGCTTGATCCGGCCGGCCGCCGCAGCGCCCACAAGCTCGACCATCTCGCGCCGCTCCAGCGGTCGGTGGGCGCCGAGAGCGAACAGCCCTGTGATTGACTCATCCGGCACGCCGCACCGGTTGAGCTCATCGAGCAGCGCCGGCAGAAACAGCTCAGTGCGCGCCAGCCTGGTCTGGTCGTTGAGCACCACGACAACGCTCTCCCCCGGTCGCACGATCTCACCGAGCGGCGGCGACCCGATTGGCGAGGCGAGCGCGGCGTGGACCTGGCGGTCCAGCTGCCCTTGATTAGTCGCCAGGGCAGGCGCGTCCGCGATCCGCAGGCAATCCAACACGGCATCAGATGGTAAGCTCAAGCTCACCGTCGTCTTACCGTAGGCCAGCTCGAAGCGCGCGCAATCTGCCTCGTACATCGGCGATCCCTCCCCGCGGTTTCTACGAAACCCCGTAGCTCAGCAGCGTCACAGCCTGAAAGGTCTTGAACCCGGTCAGGTAGTCCGGGCTGCCGAAGGCCACGGTGCGGTCGGCGGTGCGCTCGACGCCGGGCACGAGGCACGCGAGGTCGGCCATGACGCTGTAGACCCAGTCGATCTCCCACTGGACCGGCGCGGGCTCGGCCATCAGCATGCCGGCGGTCCCGCCGGACTTGGCGGCGGCGACGGCGTCGGTCGCGGCGGCGGTGATGATTCGGTGCGCTTCGGACGGGTGCAGGGCGCGCCCCGCGCCGCGGTTGTACGACCACTTGACCACGGCGCCGCGCACGCCGGGGGCGTCGGCCTGGGTCTGGCGGATGGTGGCCTCGTCGCCGGTGACCATGCCGACCGGCACGCCGAAGTGCCCCGCAACCCGCCCGTTGAGCATGCTCTCCGAGAGGGGCTTGCCGCCCACCCGGACGTTGTAGACGCCGCGCGAGTTGTACGAGTGGTTGTAAAACCCGTCGGCGGTGCCGATGGCCGCATGGTAGCCGACGAAGAAGACCAAATCGAAGTCCGCGCTGATCCCCTCCATCATGTAGAGGGGCTTGGGGTGGCCCTGCGAGAGCTGGGCGCGGGGGTCCAGGCGGTCGGGCAGAATGTTGTTCATGTGGCCGTGCGAGTCATTAACCAGCACGTAGGTTGCGCCGGCGTCGTAGGCGCCGCGGATGGCCGCGTTGACCTCATCGGTGAGCAGGATGCGGGCCTCGGCGAACTGGCGGCCCTCCGGAACCAGCTGCAGCTCGCGGCTGGCGATGCCGGCGACGCCCTCCATATCGGCGGATAGGTAGATGCGCACTGTGATCTCTCCTCCTGGGTGCGAGCTTGGTTGTGTTTGGCGCGTGTATTTATTTCGTCTCACGGGGTTTCGCCGGTGGCCGGGGGGCGCTCCTGCGGTTGCGGGACCTTTCCGGCGACAGGCACGTCTATTATGGTCATATATCTCTAGAGAAACCGAGAGGGCTTCCCCCACAGCTGGCTTCCGTCGTTACCCCGGCAGGCAGGGGCGACGGCCAACCAGCGAGAAATGCCCTGCACTACACGCAGACAAGGAGGAGGGTAAGGGGCGAATGGTCAGATGGAGCGTACGTTCCGTCTATTATTACCTGGTTAGTCTGATTATGCTGCTCACCGTGGTTTTTGGCTCGGTCTCGTTGGTCAACGCGGTGATCGATATGTTCCAGCCGGACAGCTTCTACGCGGCGCCGATCGATCCGTCGAGGGAGTTTTACTGGCAGCAGGAATACCGGCGCCAGTTCCCAGATGCGAGCGACGAGCAGATTCAGCGGTGGGCCCGCGAGCGTATGGAAGAGGAGCAAAAGCAGCCGCAAAGCCGTGACTGGTTCTACCGCTGGCGGCGTCTGATTCAGGCGGCGATCCTGGTGCTGGTGGCGTTCCCCGTCTACCGGTACCATTGGCGGTTGGCGCAGGCGCTGAGTGAGTGAGCAGGTGAGTGAGCACCAGCCCTGGCATGCGTGCGTGGGGCTGGGTGGGTACGGAGTGACGGCCGGCGGGACAGGCCCGCCGGCCGTCGTGCGTGAATGCGCGCATTAGTGCGGTGGATGCCCAGACGGGCGGGCGCCTCGGTGCAATAGATGCACAGGTGGTCTGGGCGGTCAATGGAAAGCCTCCGGCGGCCCCACCACCATCCACCGTGAGCCACCGGAGGCACCCGTCCGAGTCTCCCGGCTACTGCTTTAGATAGTGCTCAAACCACGCCTGCGTCCGCGCAAACCGGTCCATCTTGTGGCTCGGCTTCGTAAACCCGTGGTACTCGCCCGGGTATCGCACCAGCACCGCAGTGCGCCCGAGATAGCGCAGCGACTGGTACATCTGCTCGGCCTGCTCGACGGGGCACCGCAGGTCGGCCTCGCCGTGCAGCAGGAGCACCGGCGTCGTGATACGGTGGACGAAGCGCGACGGCGACCGCTCCAGCAGGGCCGCCTCTTGCTCCCAGGGTACGCCGGCGAAGTGCCAGCTACCGAAGTTGAAACCGATATCGCTCGTTCCCCAGAAGTTGAGCCGATTGTACACGATCGCACCCGCCACGGCCGCCCGGAAACGCTGCGTCTGCCCGATGGTCCAGGTGGTCATGTAGCCGCCGTAGCTCCAGCCGGTGATGCCAAGCCGCTCGGGATCGGCAACCCCCATCTGGATGACCCGGTCGACGCCCGCCTGGATATCCTGGTAGTCGGCGCCGCCCCAGTCGCCGCGCACAGAGACCGCGAACTCCTGGCCGTAGTTCTGGCTGCCGCGCGGGTTGGTGTACACCACGGCCATGCCGTTGGCCGCCGCGAGCTGCACTTGGAACATGAAACTGTGCCCGTACACCCCGTGCGGTCCGCCGTGGATGAACAGCACCGTCGGCCACGGGCCGTTACCAGCCGCCCCGCGCGCGTGGCCGGCCGGACGGACCAGGAAACCCTCGATCTCCCAGCCCTCGGCCCCCGCATACCGGAACGGCTCCATCTCCGCCAGCTCGAGCTCGTCGAGCAGCTTATCGTTGACGTGGCTCAGCCGCACCTCGGGACCCGCGCCGTCCCAGGCGAAGATATCGCTAGGGCAGGTGGGGGTTTCGGCTTGATAGACCAGGCGGCCGCCGCGGTAGTCGAAGCCCGCGATAACCCGGTTCTCGGCCTCCACTACCGCCACCGGCGCCGCCAGATTTCCCTGCGGTGCCGCGCCCGCCGCCAGGCCGGCCGGTACCTCCGCCCGCGCGATCACCGTGTGGCCGCCCTGGCCCATCAGGCAGTAGACCGCGCGCGAGTCGGCCGACCACCGGGGCGGCGTGACCATCGCAGCGTAGCGAACGTCCGAGCTGATCGTGCACCCCGCCGGCCGATCGGCAGGGGCAGTCAGGTTGACCGCGTCTCCCTGCTGCAGCGGCAGCCGCGGCGCTGCGGCAAGCGGCAGCACGTGCAAGCTGGGAGTGGTCGAGCCCTGGTACTTGCCGTCATGGCCCAGGAAGGCGACGAATGACCCGTCCGGCGATACCGACGGGGCATTGGCCAGCCCGGTGCCCTCATAGAGCAGGGTGCCGGTTGCAGCCTCCACATCCCAGAGCCACATGTCCTGGCCCGTGCGCCAATCGGCGTCCTCGCGCCGGGTCGCGGCCACAACCAGCTTGCCGTCCGGGGTCCAGGACAGGTCGCGGTGGTCGTAATCGTCTCGAGTGATCTGGCGGCAGGGTGCAGGACCGCCCTCGGGACCGGCGGCGTCTACCACAAACACCTGGCTGCGCTTATCGCCGTGGTAGCCGATGCCGTCGAACCTGTAGATCAGCCGCGTGGCAACTGTAACGTCGCTCTTCGGGCTGCCGCCCGGCCCAGGCTTAGCCCCGGGCTCGCCGTTGACCTTGCCGCGATCCGCGGTAGCCTGCTCAACGGCGCGCTCGCGATCGCCGGTCGGGGCGCCGGGGTATGGCTGCCAGTCGTCGGCTTTGGAGAACACCTTGGCCGTAAAAGCCAGCTTGGCGCCGTCGCGGGACCACTCGGCCGCCGAGCCCACGGCCTGTGCCGTCTTGAGCTGCCAGGCCTCGCCGCCGTCGAGGCGAATCAGCCAGATCTGGGCCGTGCCGCTCCGGTCGCTAACAAACGCAATAGTCGACCCGTCTGGCGACCACCGCGGCAGGCGGTCCTTGCCCGAAGCGGTTAGTGGTCGCGCCGGAGCCGAGCCGTCGGCCGGCGCTATCCAGATGTCGGTGCGGTTACGGTCCTCATCGGCGACCGGGGTCTGGACGACCCACGCCGCCCAGCGGCCATCGGGTGAGAGCTGGGGGTCACCCGGCGCCCGGAACAGCTTGATGTCCCCCGGAACCAGGTGCCGTTTGGTCGTGGACACGATAGGCTCAGCTCCTTATCCTGTGTGTGCTGACCTTGCGTTGGCTTGCCTTTGGCGTGCGGTTCGTTCCTACGAGGGACGAATTACCCGGCGGGGGAGGCGATACCTTCCCCGCCGGGTATAGTGGCCCAGAGTGGTCTTCGGGGCCTAGCTTGCTACTCGTACCGCAACGCGGCGATAGGAGCGAGCCGCGCCGCCTTGATCGCTGGGTACACTCCGAAGATGATGCCGACTGCCGCCGCGAACGAGAACGAGAGGATTACTGAGCTGACCGAGACGGCCGTCTGTAGCTCGGAGAACTTACTGATCAGGCGGGATACTCCATAGCCCGCCCAGACACCGAGAGCCCCGCCAGCCATACTGATCAGCACGGCCTCGATCAGGAACTGGCCGAGGATGCTCCGCCGCTTGGCGCCGAGGGCCTTGCGCAGGCCGATCTCGCGGGTGCGCTCGGTTACGGAGACGAGCATGATGTTCATGATCCCGATTCCGCCAACCAGCAGCGCGATGCTCGCAATGGCGGCGAGCATCAGAGTGCCGGTGCGGTGGGCCTCGGCGATGCGCTTGAGCATTTCCTCCTGGCTCTCGACGTAGACCATCTCGCGACCGCCTGACCGGTGGCTGAATATCGCCTGGATATGCTGCACCGTCTGCGCCGAGGCCTCTCTGTCAGTCAACTGCCCGTAGAGCATGTGGATCCAGCCCATTCGTAGTACGCGCTGCGCCGTCGTGATTGGGATCATCGCCAGGTTGCGGGGATAGTACCCGAACATGCCGCCCTTGTCCTCCAGCACACCCACCACTGTGAACTGCTGGCCGTGCAACGTGACGGTTTCGCCTAGCGGATCACGGCCCCGAAATAGCTCCTGGACCACCGTCTCGCTGATGACTGCTACCGGCCGGTTAAACTGCACATCGGTTTCCGAGATAAACCGTCCCCACGAGAGCTTGTAGTTGCGCACCTCAAGGTACGCCGGGCCCACGCCCGCGATCTGAGTATGGTAGTTGGTCAGGCCCCATTTGATCGTCGACGAAGTCTCCAGGTGCGGCACGACGGCCTTAAGCGTCGGCACGCGGCGCTCCAGTTCCGCCGCGTCCTCAACCGTGAACGTCATGCCGCCAGAGTGGATCGTGATCAGGTCGGTGCCCATCTCCTCGATCTGCGCCGTTATCTGCCGGATGGACCCCTCGCTGATGGAAACCAACGAAATCACCGCCGCCACCCCGATAATCACGCCCAGGGTGGTAAGCACGGCTCGCATCTTGTTGGCGGCGATCCCGTCGAAGGCGCTGCGTGCGGCCTCCAGGATGTTCACCGGTCGTCACCTCCAGTGAGGCCATGAGGCATGGCTGCCCCAGAACTGCTGCCATGGTTGTCCCCGTTGTTGGCGCCCACCGGCGCCTCCTGTCTGATGCGCTCCAGCTCAGCCTGGGCATCAAGCGGCTGCTCGTTGCGCACATCGCTGAGCACGACCCCATCCAGCAGCCGCACGATGCGGCGGGCGTGCCGCGCGATGCGGTCGTCGTGGGTGACGAGCACGACCGTGATCCCCTCGCCGTTGAGGCGCTCCAGGATGGTCATGATCTCCTGGCCGGAGCGGCTGTCGAGGTTGCCGGTGGGCTCATCGGCCAGCACAAAACGCGGCCGCGTCACCAGCGCCCGTGCGATGGCGACGCGCTGCTGCTGGCCGCCCGAGAGCTGGTTGGGCCGGTGGGCTCCCCTGTCGGCAAGCCCTACCTCCTCCAGCATCGCCAGGGCGCGGAGCCGGCGCTCACGGGCGGCGACTCCCCCGTAGACCAGGGGCAGCTCGACGTTGCGCAGTGCTGACTGGCGGGGCAGGAGCATGAATGTCTGAAACACAAACCCCACCGCCCGGTTGCGCAGCGTCGCCAGGCGGTCGTCGCTCAGCTTGGCGACCTCCTGCCCATCGATCTGGTAACTGCCGCTGCTGGGGCGATCGAGGCATCCGAGGATGTTCATCATCGTCGACTTGCCCGAGCCGGACGGCCCCATGATGGCCACGTAATCGCCGTCAGCGATGTCGAGGTCCACCCGGCGTAGCGCGTGCACTGGGCGGGTACCGCCGTAGGTCTTGGTGACCCCCGCAAGGGCCATCATTTGGTCATGCCCTCGCGAATGACGCCGTGAGTCATCCAGGGCGCGCCGGGGTTCTGGCGGCCGACGCCGAGGACGACCTGCTCACCCTCGGTCAGCCCGCCGGTTACCTCCACCTGGGCGTGGTTGTAGAGGCCGATCTGCACGCGGCGCGGTGCCGGCACCCCCCGTCCGTCGATCACCGTGACCTCCGCGCCGCCGTCGCCAAAGATGGTGACCGCCTCAGCGGGCACCAGCAGGACCCCCTGCCGCTCCGCCACCTGAATCCGAGCGTTGGCGGTCATCTGGGCCCTTAGCTCAGGAGCGCCCTCAACCTCCAAGGTTACCTCAAACGAGGAAACCCCCATCTGATACTGGCCCTCGCTGGCGATGCTGCGTACCCTCGCCGCGAACGGCCGCCCCGGCAGGGCATCCACCGACACCTGCGCCTGCATGCCCGGCCGCAGCGCCACGATCTGCAGCTCGTCGACGGAGATGGTCACCGACATTTGCTCGTAGTTGACGATCCGGCCCCACACGTGGCCAGCCCCCAAGGTCTGGCCGAGGCTGATCTCCTGGCTCCAGCCCACGATGCGGCCAGAGGTGTTGGCCCGCACAACCAGCGCGTCCGCGTCCACGTAGCGCGTCTCTAGGGCCATCTCGGCCTGGCGCACCCGGATCTCCAGCGAGCGGATCTCGCGCGCGGCTCGATCGGTCAGACTGAGGTCGCGCAGCTTGTTCTCGGCCAAGCGCAGCTCGGCCCGTGCCTGCTCTAGCTGATACTCAAGGGTCGGGTTAGAGACGAGCATCAAGATGTCGCCCGACTGGACTCTCTGGCCCGCGCGGGCGTAGACCGCCTCGACCTTGCCGCCGTCGGACGCAGTAATGCGGTGGTAAGGTGCCTGGTAGGTCGTCAGTGCGCCGAGCGGATCACCTTTGGCGGGGATCACCATCGCGTGGGCCGACATGCCCGAGCGAATCGGAGTCGCGGACTCCTCCGCCAGCTCCAGGGTCACTGGATACACCACGCGGCCCTGCGCGTCGCGCTGGGACTCGGCGCCGATGGAGCTGATGCGCGCCCTCCGGCCCTCGCCGTCTAGGTGCGCCTGGTCGAGGCCCCACTCGTCAACCACTACCCGCAGCTCGCCGCCGGCGATGATCGTCTGGCCCTTGGACTGCTCGCCGGTCGGGTAGATCTCCATGTAGAGGGCCTTGGCGCCATCGGGGATGCCGGAGGGCACTCCCGGCAGGCGGCAGACGATCTCGAAGTAGGGCAGGCTCCGCTGAATCGAAACCACCGTACCCCACGCCGTCACGCTACCTCCGGTGCCCGGAATCCATTGCCCGTCGACGGTGGCACGGAGCCGGTCGCCGATGCGCAGGCCGTAGACGGTTTCGTCAATCAGGCTGAGCCGGACCACGTGAACCTCTGGCAGCGGAGCCAGGATGACGCTCGCCTCGTCGCCCAGCTTGACGTCGAGGATGCGGTCCTCGGGCACGGTGATGCTCACCTGTCCGGGGCTGCCCGACAGCACGGCAGCGAGCAGCGCTCCCGGTGAGACCTGATCGCCCTGGCGCACCGGCAACTCGGCGATCTCGCCCGGCCCCGGCGCCTTGACCACAAGTGCGTCAACCTGCTTCTCTAGGCGCTCCAGGTTGAGCTTGGCGGTCGCCACGGCAAGCTGGGCGGAGCGGGTCGCGGACTCGTCACCACCTGACTGCGCGCGAAGCTCAGCGAGCTGCTCCAGGTCGGCCTCGTACGCTAACTGGGCCTGCTCGAGGGCCAACATAACGCCCTCGTTCTCCAGCTCGGCCAGGACTTGCCCGGCAGCCACGGTCTGGCCTTCGGAGACGTGAATCCTGCGGACAGTGCCGCCCACCAAGCTCCTGACGTCCTGGCTGCCGCCCGGCTGCAGCGGAGCGGTACCCGTAACTGCAACCTCGATGTCCCCCATGGTTGCGACCGCGGTGGCCAGAGTGCCTGGGCCGCCCACCGGAGCCGGCCTCGCTCGCCGGCCCGCCCACACGCGGTAGCCCCCACCAGCGGCCAGTGCCAGTACCAGCAAAACGGCCACGAAACGCGCTCTAGCCCTGATCCAGTTGCTCAGCTTACCCAATCCGATCGCCTCCCCAGATGCCTGCACCCAACAGCCTTGGATAATAACACCAAGTGGGCGGGGCGGCCACCCTCTCTTGTTTGAGTTGGTCTGCTCGCGCCCACCTATGCCACGATGCCCACGAGATATGCCGACGTAGAGGCAGGGCGCGGAGTTCCAGATTGGACAGGACATCCAGGCGTGACGCCCGGGCGGTGCCGGAGGGCAGGGGTCTTGGAGGTAAGCTACAGTTGGAAGACCACAGGCGCTGCCTCACACGGGTAACCCACAGCTACATGCAGCTCGCCGGCGGTGAGATCGACGGCCACGGCCGCGATCGTGCGAACGTGAGGGTTAGCGGGCGCGGCCAGGTGCTTGCACACCGACTTGGGGTAGTTGGCGTGATCGCTGAGCATGGCAAGCACTGTTGCAGGCGTGTGCCCTCCGGCCGGCGGGGCGGCGGCGAGCAGTTGCTCCAGGCGTGCCTGGCGTAGCTGTGAGTTGAGCAGGTCGGCGCGCTCCAGTTGAGCGAGCGACGCGGTCTGAGCGTGGTTGGTGTGCACGAGCGTTCGGCCGCAGCTCCAGATGACTGCGTGCCTGGTAGCGGAAACCTCCACATCACACATCAAACCGCTTCGCTCGGCCAACAGGTGGTTTTGCCCGTTGGCGCGCCACGGTGCCGCCGCCGTGCGGATGGCCTCTTCGAGGAATCCCGCGCCAAGCGCCGCCCGGTAGGCCGGCAGCTTGGGCGTCCCTTGAGCCTTGATGTCCGAGAAGTACAGCGCGTTGCCGACTTGCCCGATGCCGGCCGAGTTGAGTCCCTGATGCAGCAGCAACCCCGCATACGTGAACGCGAGGTAGGCCGGTCCCCGGTCCGGGCGCGCATGAACGACGTAGCAGGTTTCCTCATAGCCGGCGCCGCTGTCCTCGTTGTGGCCGAGCAGGACACCGCCGGCTGCCGTCATTGCGGGCGGCAGGCCGACGCACGAGCACCCCTCGCCGCCCGCGACACGGCCCGCCCCTAGTTCTTGGCCCGCATTGGCCGCGATGAGCAGGTCATATGGCACCCCGGCGCCACGAGCCATGCCCCGCAACTCTGCGGCGCACTCTGGCATGTAACGCTCGAGTGCCTCGCGATAGGGCCCGACCCGCGCGCGCACATCGAGCCAGTGCTTAGGCTGCCAGCGCGCGCACATCATTGCGACGCCGCGGGCGATCTGGCGCGTGGCGGCGCGGCCGATGGCGTAGCCGATCTCCTCGGGACCACCGGAAGTCTGGATGTAGGTTAGGCTGCCATGGTGCACGACGCGGGTGGACATGGATTGTCACCTTCCTGCCCGGAACTAAGGCGTAGTTTGCCGGCCGCGGCGCCTAGACCTCTACGGCTGTGGGCGCTGTCGGCGCAAGTCTGAGTGCGGGCGGGGAGGGTGTCTGATTTGGACCGGATGAGGGCCCTGGGGTGCCCAAATCGGACCGGAAAGGTGCCTCCGGCGGTCTGATTTAGACAGGTTGGCCGCCGAATTGCCTCCGGGGGCGGGGAGGGTGTCTGATATAGACCGGATGGGGGCCCGTGGGTGCCTAGATCAGACCGGAAGGGTGCCTACACCGGTCCTATTTAGACAGGTTGGCCGCCGGACGGCCTCCGGGGCGGGGAGGGTGTCTGATTTGGACCGGCTAGAGCCCTGGGGGTGCCTAGATCAGACCGGAAGGGTGCCTACGGCGGTCTGATTTAGGCCGGCTGGCCGTCGGACGGCCTCCGGGGGCGGGGAGGGTGCCTGATTTGGACCGGATGGGGGCCCTGGGGTGCCTAAATCGGACCGGAAAGGTGCCTCCGGCGGTCTGATTTAGACAGGTTGGACACCGGAGACAGGTCTTGAGCGAATATGGCGGTTTCGCATAATGTGTAATGTAGCTGCCAACCCAATAGACATGCTCTTCGCGCATCAAGCAACTTGACAAAGGCCCCGCCGATTTCCTACAATGGAATCGCTCCAGCCTGGCCGAGGGCACAGCTAATCGTGGTCTGGCGAGGCATCTACGAGACAAACTGCGAGGAGGAGGCTGACCTAGGTGTCTTTGCGGACATGGGATCCCTATCGAGACTTCACTGCGCTGCGGGAAAACATCAACCGCCTGTTTGAGGATTCTTGGCGCAGCGGCGACCGGCCGCCCGAGATGGCGGCTTCCACCTGGCCGGTACCTGTCGACATCTATGAGACCAGCGACGCGATCGTGGTGCGCGCGGAGGTGCCCGGCATCAATCCTAAGGACGTTAAGATCTCCTTGACTGGAGATCAACTGGTGATCGGAGGGCGCCGCGAGCAGGAGGCCAAGTCTGAGGGGCGCAATTATGTGCGCACGGAGCGCCGTTTCGGGAGTTTCATCCGGTCGTTTACGGTCAATGTCCCGGTCAAGGGCGATCAGATCAAGGCTAACTACAAGGACGGCCTGCTCGAGGTCACCCTGCCCAAGGCTGATGAGGTCAAGCCGCGGGAGATCGAGATCACCGTCGAGTAACAGCGCGGCAGAGGCCAGTAGGCTACGAGAGCCGGCCGGGCCAGCCCAGCGGCGGGGCGCGGCCGGCTTTTCCGGGTATAGGGTCATAGGCAAGGCAGATGCGGGAGCGAGGTGGCGGGGTTGGCCAGGGCGACGGACTGGAAGGATTACTACGAGATCCTTGGCGTCAAGCGCGAGGCTACTGAGGACGAGATCAAACGCGCTTACCGCCAGCTGGCGCGCAAGTACCACCCTGACGTCAACCCTGACGACAAGGCTGCCGAGGCTAAGTTCAAGGAGGCCAATGAGGCCTACCAGGTGCTCAGCGACGCTACCAAGCGGGCGCGTTACGACCAGCTCGGGGCCAACTGGCATCAGTACCGGGCGCAGGGCACGCCGTACGAGGAGTGGTTCCGGCAGGCGGCCGGGCGTGGGGCAGGGGCCCAGCCTGGGCCAGGCGGCGGGTGGCAGGTGTACACGTTCGGCGGCGACGCCGCGGATATGGGCGACATGGGCGGCTTTAGCGACTTCTTCCGGGCGTTCTTCGGGGACCTCGGTGGGCCGCAGCGGGCCGGTTTCCGGGGGGTGCGCTTCGGCGACTTCCCGGGTGGCGCCAGCTTTGCGGGGCAGCCGCAATCGGCGCAGGGGCAGGATCTCGAGCATGAGTTTGAGGTTTCGCTGGAGGAGGCCGCCCTCGGTGGCATGCGCACCCTGGAGATCATGACGCCCGACGATGGCGTGGGCGGTGGCGGGGGCGGCGGGCGGAGCCGGCGGATTGAGGTCAAGATTCCGGCCGGCGTCCGCGACGGCTCCAAGCTGCGGGTAGCCGGCGAGGGCGGACGCGGGCTCGGGGGCGCTCCGGCAGGCGATCTCTACCTCATTGTCAAGCTGCGGCAGCATCCGATCTTCGAGGTCCGCGGTGATGACCTGTGGGCCGAGGCCCCGGTGGGGCTATACGATGCGCTGCTCGGCGGGCAAATCGTGGTGCCGACGATCAAGGGCCGGGCGGATATGACGATCCCGCCCGAGACGCAAAACGGCCAGATCTTCCGGCTGCGCGGGCAGGGCCTGCCCGCGTTACGCGGCGGGGCGGCCGGCGATGCCATGATCAAGGTTAAGGTGGAGCTGCCGCGCCAGTTGACGCCGCGCGAGCGGGAGCTGTTTGCGGAGTTGGCCAAGCTGCGGGGGCGGGGCGAGGGAGAGTAAGGAACGCCTCGATGGGGCAGGCGGCTCCGAGCATGGACGACCTAGCCCAATCGCCCGGGCACTCGCAGACTGCCCCGGCCACACCCGGCTCGCCCTCGACCCTAGTCCGGAGGCAGCTCTCCTGGGCCTCCAAGCTCGGCTCTCGTGTCTAGCTCTCGAAACCACTCCACCGCCCGGCAGCACTGCTCCACGACATGGTCGACGATCCGCTTGCCCCGGTCCGCCCGGCTCAATGATGGGTCGCCGATGACCCCGATGCGCGACGTGTCCAGTGAGAAGGGATACACGTGCACGGCCACGCCATCGACATCGACGGCCGTGCCCTGCGCCGGCCGTCCGGCAAACGTTGCCCGCGACGCCGGAGCGACGAGATCGGGCCGGCAGCTCTCCGGAGCGATGTAAGCCATCACCGAGCCGATCGGCTCCGACCCGTGTCCGGTCATCGGCGACGGCTGGCCGTAGAGCTCGCGGTACCAGTCGGCGCTGAGCATGCGCCACAGATCGAGTGTCGCAGTACGCAACCCCCTGGTCCTGATCAGCTCCCGCGCGTGATGCTCGATGATCGGCATGTTGCCGCCGTGGCCGCAAAGCCAAAGGATGCGGTCCACTCCCACCTCGACCAGGCAGTCGGTGAGATCCTGCAGCGTGGCGCGGAGCGTCTCCGGGCGGTAGGTAAGCGTGCCGTGGAAACCCCGATGCGTCTCCGAATAACCAAACGGCAGCGTCGGCGTGTATAACGAGCCCGTGCGCTCCGCCACCAGGCGGGCCACCAACTCGGATGCCAGGTAATCGCCGACGGGCGTGTGCGGCCCATGCTGCTCAACCGAGCCGAGCGGGACGATAACGACGGGGTTCGGAGCAAGCGCCTCGCGGATCTCGACCCAGGTCATGCGGGCCCATTCGTGCTTTGCTGGTCTTTGGCTCACTGCGTAGACCTCCCATCATCGAGTTGCCGGTTCGCGCAGGCACAGCCCGCCACCTGCACCGGGGCCTCCCCGGCTAAGGCCGATAGGGAATCGCGACGGGCATGGCGAAGGCGGACGGTGCTATCTCCGGCGGCGGGGCGCCCGTCCGGCTGCCGGAGAGGCCTTACTCAAGTGGAAACCCAACTCGCCCGAGGAGGTTTCAGAACAGCATGGACACCACACCAAAGCGCAAGATGGTTCCCGAGGACGTCTGGCGGTTTAAGTTTGCGGGGGATCCCCAGGTCTCACCCGATGGCCGCCGGGTTGCCTTCGTCGTCACGCTGCCCGACAAGGACAAGAACGGGTACACCTCGTCAATCTGGGTCGCCGACCTGGACGCGGACGGCAGCGCCGCCGGCAAGCCGCGTCAGTTTACGCTAGGCCGCGGCAGCAACGGTCCCTGCCGCGACCACACGCCCCGCTGGGCGCCTGATGGTTCGCGGCTCGCCTTCGTGTCCGACCGCGCCGGCAAGCCCCAGCTCTGGCTGATGGAGATGGATGGCGGCGAGGCCAGCCAGCTCACCCGCCATGACGAGCCGGTCGGCGAGCCGGTGTGGGCGCCGGACAGCAAGCGCCTCGCCTTCGTGGCGCGTGTGCCCCGGTCACAGGAGGAGAAGGACGCCGAGGCCAAGCGGCCCAAGGATGTCACCGTGATCACCACGCTGCGGTACAAGTTCAACGGGGTCGGCTTTGTCGATCCGCGGTCGCGTCAGATCTGGACCGTCGGCCTTGACGGCCAGATCCAGCAGGTGACCAGAGGCGACTATAGCTGCGCCGGGCTTTCGTGGTCGCCGTGCGGCACGATGATTGCCTTTGCATCGAGCCGCGACCCGGATTGGGAGCTCCGCAGCATCTCCGACCTCTGGTACGTGCGGGTCGCGGATGGCGAGATCGTCAAGCTGACGCGGTCACGGGGCCAGGCCGCTAGCCCGGCGTGGTCCCCCTGCGGCAAGTGGGTCGCCTACTACGGCAACGAGAAGGGCGAGCTCTCCAGCCTCAATACCGAGGTGATGATCGCGGCGGCCGATGCATCTGGCGATGTCCGCAGCGTGAGCGGCCACTGGGACCGCAACGTGGGTGGCGGGATCAGCACCGATGCCCGGATCGACAACGGCGGGGCCGGCCCGGCGTGGTCTGCCGACGGCAAGATGATCTACTTCGCGACGGCGGATGGCGGCAAGAGCTTTGTGTATCGCATCGCTCTCGACGGTGGCAGCCTGCCAGAGCGGGTCTCCGAGCCGGTACCGGCGGTCTCCTCCTATGACCTTGCGCCGGCGGCTTGCGGCGGTGGTCCTGTGGTGGCGTTCTGCGGCGGAGACATGCTGCAGATCGGCGAGATCTATGCCGTCTGCCCGGATGGCGGCCGACCGCCGGTCCGCCTGACGGGGCTCAACGACGAGCTGCTGGGCGAGTTGTTGCTCAGTGAGCCTGAGCGGATAACGTTTGCCGGCACCGGCGGGGTGGAGATCGAGGGCTGGCTGATGAAACCGCTCGACTTCGAGCCCGGCAAGCAGTACCCCGTCGTGCTGGAAATGCACGGCGGCCCCGCCGCGACCTACGGCTATTCGTTCATGCACGAGTTCCAGCTGCTGTGCGCGGCCGGCATCGGCGTGCTCTTCACCAACCCGCAGGGCAGCCAGGGGTACGGCGAGCGCTTCTGCAGCATCCTTGACGGCGACTGGGGCGGCATCGACTACAACGACTTCATGCTTGCGTGCGACTATGCGGTCGCCAATCACCCCTGGGTTGATCCCAACCGGCTCGGCCTGGCCGGCGGCTCGTATGGCGGGTTCACGACCAACTGGATCGTCAGCCAGACGACACGCTTCGCCGCTGCGGTGACTATGCGGTCTATCAGCAACATGTACACCAAGATCGCGGGCTCGGACATCGGCTACATCAGCAACAAGCAGCGCATGGGCGGGGCCGATTTGTGGACCCATGAGGACTTCATCATGTCGCGGTCCCCGATCCGGTACGCGCCAAACGTGCGCACGCCCATCCTGATCATCCACTCGGAGCAAGATCTCCGGTGCCCGATGGAGCAGGCCGAGCAGTGGTATACCTCGCTCAAGCGGCTGGGCAAGTGCCCGGTGGAGTTCGTGCGCTACGCCAGCGAGAACCACGAGTTGTCGCGGTCCGGCAAGCCGCTCAACCGCATCGACCGCCTCGAGCGGATCGTGGGTTGGTTCGCCAAGTACCTGCGGCCGTAACAGGAATCATCGCCCGCAGGCAGCCGCTGCGGGTGGTAGGTCAGAGGCGCGGGGCAGGGGGCCCGGAATGCTTGGCCTCCCTGTCCCGCGCTGATGTGGTTTCAGTGATAGAAACCATGGAAGGGCGTGATTTGGATGAACGGTGACGACCCGCTCCGCCACTGGCGCAAGTCGCTGCAGTGGCAGTTGGCAGGCGTCAGCGCGCACATTGAGCCGGGCAAAGCGTTGGCTGGGCTCACCGCCGAGCAGGCCGGGCTGCCTGTGCCGGGTGGACTGCACAGCGCCCACCGGCTGCTTCATCACCTGGTCTACTGGCAGGACCTGATGTTGGCGCCGGTGGCGGGCGTGGAGGTCCAGTGGCCGAAGGGGCCCGAGGACTGGGCGAGCGAGATGCCGCCGTGGGCCGAGCTGTGCAGGAGGTTTACCGAGGGCATCGCGCGGGCGCACGGGCTGGCGCAAGAAGCTGACCTAGCTCGACCGATCCCAGCCTGGGGCCCCGAGATGACCGCAGGCGGCGCGCTCGGCGCCGTGATCATCCACAACTCGTACCACCTCGGCCAACTGATCGACGCGCGGCGGGCAACCGGGCGGTGGCCGCCGGCGTCCGCAAGCCCGCAGTAGCAAGGCTAGCTGGGCGGGAAGGGTCGCCTGCTTAACGTTGAGCGAGCATTGGTCGCCGGTCTCTCGAGTATCGGTCGCCGGTCGCCGGTCGCCGAGCAGGCCCGGGTAGGTCAAATAGCATAGGTTGGCGGCTGAGATTGGGCTGTCCGGCCTAATAGGGCTCTGCGGGCTGTGCGTTTGAGCACAATGCCCGCGCCGGGTAGGTCAAATAGCACAGGTTGGCGGCTGAGATTGGGCTGTACAGCCCAATGGGGCTCTGCAAGCTGTGCGTTTGAGCACAATGTCCGCGCCGGGTAGGTCAAATAGCATAGGTTGGCGGCTGCGATTGGGCTGTACAGCCCAATGGGGCTCCGCGGGCTGTGCGTTTGAGCACAATGTCCGCGCCAGGTGTGTCAAATAGCATAGGTTGGCGGCTGAGATTGGGCTGTACAGCCCAATGGGGCTCTGCAAGCTGTGCGTTTGAGCACAATGCCCATGACGCCGGCGCCCCCGGCCGCCCCCCGCGCCCGCCCCCCGCGCCCGCCCCCCGCAGGCCGGCAGCTGTCGACCTATGCCCAAGGTCAACTCCCCGGCAACCCGCCCACAACCAGCCCCACGAGATACAGCGGCGGCATAACGGGCAGCCCGGCCGCAAACCGGAGGATGCCCTCCGCCGTGTCAAGCAGGCCAAAGTAGCCCTGCCAGTAGGCCGGCACGGAGCGCAGCAGCACAGGCACGTCGACGCCGACCCGGCGGGCGGGCAGTTCTTCGGCCTCCACGACGCGGCCAAAGGCCGTCTGAATGGCGGTGAGCGGCTCCGCAGCAAGCCCGCGGTTGTAGGTGAGCGCGTAGCGGCCGCCGGGGACGTCGGCGATGGCGGTTTCTACTGGATCGGTGGGCCCCGGCTCGGTCGGCCTCCCCCGCCAATAAAAGGCTAAATTGGCGTCGGTCCCCCCGGCCGCCCGCCCGATGCCGTAGATGACGTACCCGTGGCCGATGCGGGCGCGGCCGAGCGGCTGGCCGGTGGCCATCAACTCGGCGGAGATCAGGTTGGCGGCGCGGCTCCCCTGGTTGCGGTACTCCCAGGCGTCGGCCGCATAGCCCTGCCAGAGGGGCCTGGTGAAGATGAGCCACAGGCCCACGACGAGCGCCGTGACGACGATGATTAGGGTGCCGGCGGCCGGATTGCCGGGACGGGTCAGGGGCACGCCGCGGAAGCGCTCGAGGCGCTGCGGGCGGAAACGGCGAATCCCGGCCGAGATGGCGCGCCACAGCAGCCACCACGGCAGGAGAGCCGCGATGGCGGCCAGTATGACCAGCGGAATCGTCAGCACCGGCATCTCTCACTCTCCTCCAGCATCTCGCAGCTATGCTCTACTATCCCCAGAAACCGACCTTCGAGCTTTGGCCGCCGGTCACCTGGCGCCTCGGGTATTAACTAGGTTTGGTCAATTCGGCTCAAATATCAAATAGTTGTTGACAACGCCCCCCAAAGGCCTTATCTTAAGACCCAATATCCATCTCCTGTGCGGCCTAGATGACAATGGCCCAGCTAGGAGAGTAGTCCATTGTGGTCCAAGTCCTTGCGGCAGGACCCAGCGCGGCAGACCTGGGCGAGCACGAGTCCCGGCGGCAGCGCTCATAGCGGAAGGGCACCTAGGGTTCCGGCGCAGCTGAGTGCAAGCTAGCGGCGCGTCTGGTCCGAGCGGCGCCGGGCGGCGCGATTGACGCACCGCCACACCGTGGGTACAAAAGACCCCAGCGGCAAGTTCCAACCACCGGAGCTTGCCGCTTTCCTTTTGGGGCTTTCGGTAGCTAAAGCAAGGTTCCGCTCGAGTCGAGCGCCCATATTGTCAGCAGGCGATGACGGAAACAAGCTTGGAAGGGTCTCGTTCCAGAGAGCCGGGTAAGGTGAGAGCCGGCACGAGGACGTCCAGGGTGATCATTCCCGAGCCGGTCTGGTGAACAGGTGAGCAACATACCTGCTAGCCCGGCCCGGAGCCGCACCGTTAGCAGCGGAGACCAGGATGTGCGTGCGCACTGGGCGCCCGCCTCCGGGTCAGCGAGGGCTGTAACGCGAGTTGTGGCCAAAACCGGGGTGGTACCGCGCACCCGTGCCTCCGGAGACGTCGGAGGACGGGTGCTTTTGTTTTACCCAGGCCCAGGCGATTGGGGTCTGAGGTCAAGCGATCAGCGATCAGCGACTTACTGAAGGGAGGGGTAGGCGGTGAGGCACACATTGTCGGTCCTCGTCGAGAACAAACCAGGGGTGTTGACCCGAATTGCGAGCCTGTTCGGGCGCCGGGCATATAACATCGACAGCCTCACCGTCGCCGAGACAGAGCGGCCCGAGCTGTCCCGGATGACCATCGTTGCCCGGGGGCAAGGGCCGGTGATCGAGCAGATCCAGAAGCAGCTGTATAAGCAGATCAACGTGCTCAAAGTCAGCACGCTCGCTCCTGGCAGCTCCATCGAGCGCGAGCTGTGCCTGGTCAAGGTGCACACCGACGCGGAGAGCAGGGCGGCCGTCACTGAGATCGCGTCGATCTTCCGGGCCAGGATCGTCGACGTGGCGCCGCGGTCACTGGTGGTCGAGGCGACCGGCGACAGGGATAAGGTCGACGCAATCATCGCCAACCTCCGCCCCTTTGGGATTAAGGAAGTAGTTCGTTCTGGCCCCGTGGCCCTTACGCGGGGAGCCACGGTGCTGCAAGGTTCGCCGGAGCGAAGCTCGGATGGCCGTGATTCGTCCGCCTTGGGCCGGAGCCTGGCATCGACGGCTGACGGCCCTGCCGTCGCAGCGCAGTCGGCAGATGGGGCGACGCCATACGCGGCTGCCGCCCATGTGCCCACCTAGCAGCAGTATCACGAGAATACACCCAAGGGCGCCGGGAGGCGGCGGCCCGGGAGGGAGAAACCAAGATGGCATCAACCGATCAGGCCCAGGTGTCACCATCCACTTCGGCGGCGGCCGGCGAGGCCCGCATGTACTACTGCCAGGACGCCGACCCGAGCCTTCTGACAGGTAGGACCGTAGCCGTCATCGGCTATGGCAGCCAGGGTCACGCTCAGGCGCTCAACCTGCGTGACAGCGGGGTGCCCGTGATCATCGGCCTCTACGAGGGCAGCAAATCGGCCGCTCAGGCCAGAGCCGACGGGTTCGAGGTTCTTGGCGTTGCCGAGGCGGCAGAGCGGGCATCAATTGTGCAGATGCTGATCCCCGACGAGAGGCAGCCCGAGGTATTCTACCGGGACGTGCTTCCGGCGCTAACCCGCAAGGCGGCCGCTGCCCGGCAGTCGGGCGACGCTTCCCTGGTGCCTGCGTACGGGTGCTCGCACGGTTTCAATATCCACTTTAGGCAGATCCGCGTGCCCGACGGCGTTGATGTTTTCATGGTCGCCCCCAAGAGCCCTGGCCATCTCGAGCGGCGCGTGTACGAGCAGGGCGGGGGAGTGCCGGGGCTGCTGGCCGTTGACCAGGACGCCTCCGGCCACGCTTGGCAGGTAGGGCTGGCATACGCGTGGGGCATTGGTTGCACGCGGGCGGGCGTGATCCGGACGACCTTTCAAGAGGAAACCGAGACGGATCTCTTCGGCGAGCAGGCGGTCCTATGCGGTGGTGTCTCGCAACTGGTCAAGCTGGGGTTTGAGACTCTGGTCGGTGCCGGCTACCAGCCCGAGATCGCGTATTTCGAGTGCCTGCACGAGCTTAAGCTGATCGTTGATCTGATGTACGAGGGCGGCCTCGGCCGCATGCGGTGGTCCGTGAGCGATACCGCAACCTACGGGGATTTGACGGTCGGCCCCAAGGTGGTTGGCGAAGGGGTGCGGCGGGCCATGGCCGAGTGCCTGGAGAACGTGCAGAGCGGGCGTTTTGCCCGTGACTGGATCCTGGAAAACCAGGCCGGACGGCCGGTATACAACGCGCTCGAGCGCCGCGACCGCCATCACCAGATTGAGCTGGTCGGCGAGCGCCTGCGCGGCATGATGACCTGGCTGGGAAAGGGGAAATAGAGGTGGCAGACCAAGACAGCGGCGGTCCGGACTCCAACCGAATCATCATCTTCGATACGACTCTCCGTGACGGCGAGCAGTCGCCGGGGGCAAGCCTTAGCCACGCTGAGAAGCTTGAGCTGGCGGCGCAGTTAGCCCGGCTAGGAGTCGACGTGATCGAGGCCGGGTTCCCCATCACCTCACCGGGGGACTTTGCGGCGGTTCGCGGCATCGCCCAGGCGTCGCGGTCTTGGGACCATCAGCCCATTATCGCCGGGCTGAGCCGGGCGATCTCCGCCGACATCGACGCCTGCTGGCGGGCAATCCAGGCAGCGGCCCGCCCGCGAATCCACACGTTTATCTCCACCTCGCCCTTGCACATGGAGCATCAGATGCGCAAGCCGCCCGCGGAGGTCCTCCGGCAGGCTGTAGCGGCGGTCGAGCGGGCGCGCGGCTATGCCGAGGACGTGGAGTTCTCGGCTATGGACGCCTCGCGCAGCGAGATCCAGTTTCTCTGCGAGGTCGCCGCGGCAGCCGCCGAGGCGGGAGCCTCGACGATCAACATCCCGGATACGGTTGGGTACGCTCTGCCCCACGAGTTCGCCCAGATGATTGCCGCCGTGGTTGCCGCGGTGCCGCCGGGAGTCGTCATCTCGGTGCATACGCACGATGACCTCGGCTTGGCCACGGCCAATGCGCTTGCTGCCGTCCAGGCCGGCGCGCGTCAAGTAGAGGTAACTGTCAACGGTATCGGCGAGCGCGCCGGGAATGCCGCCCTGGAAGAGATCGTGATGATCCTGCACACCAGGCGCAACAGCCTTCCCTACCACACGACGGTCAACACCCAAGAGATCTACCGCTCGAGCCGGCTGGTTGCGGCGCTGACCGGAATGGCCGTGCCGGCCAACAAGGCCGTGATCGGCGCCAACGCCTTTGCACATGAATCGGGCATCCACCAGGACGGCGTGCTCAAGGCGCCGGAGACGTTCGAGATCATGAATCCGGTGCTCATCGGGCGGCCCAAGAGCCGCCTCGTCCTCGGCAAGCTCTCCGGCAGTCACGCCTTCCGCAACCGGCTGGAGGAGCTCGGCATCCGCCTCGACGATGAGCGGGTCCGGTCGGCGTTCGCTCAGTTTAAGGAGTTGGCCGACCGCAAGGCCGAGATCACGGACGCGGATCTTGAGGCCATCGCCGGCGGCGCGCCCGTTGGTGTGTCTGAGACTTACGTGCTCGAGGATTTCCAGATCAGCACCGGCAATCGCAGCACGCCCACGGCCACGGTACGGCTGCGCTCCGCCGATAGCGGGATACTCGAGGAATCAGCCTCCGGCGACGGTCCCGTCGATGCGATATACCACGCGGTAGACAAGATCACCGGGGTGCCAGTCACGCTCGGCGACTACAACCTGTCCGCGGCAACCTCCGGCAAGGACGCGCTCGGCGAGGTCTCGGTCAAACTGGAGTACAAGGGGCACATCTACTCCGGGCGAGGCGTCAGCACGGACGTCTTGGAGGCCAGCCTAAGGGCGTATATCCACGCCCTCAACAAGATCGTCGCCAACGGCGGCCGGGCGAGGGCTGCCCGGCAAGAGGACTAGGATGATGCCCCCGGTACCAGGAGGATTGCGCCCATGACTCCGATGACTCCGGCGACTCCGGCGATGACCTACGCCGAGAAAATCCTCGCCGCCCACTGCGGCCGCGATCACGTCCGTCCCGGCGAGCTAATCGAGGCCGAGATCGACCTGGCACTGGCCAACGAGGTGACCGGTCCGCCGGCTGCGGACGAGTTTCGCCGCACTGGTGCCTCACGCGTCTGGGACGCGGGACGCATCGTCATGGTCCCGGATCACTTTACGCCCGCCGGCAACATCGCCGCGGCGGACCTGTGCCGCCGGATGAAGGAGTTTGCCCGCGAGCAGGAGCTCGAGCTGTACTTCGAGGTGGGGCGTTGCGGGGTTGAGCACGCCTTCCTGCCGGAGCAGGGGCTCGTGCTGCCCGGCGACCTGGTCATCGGCGCGGACTCGCATACCGTAACCTACGGCGGGGTCGGTGCGTTTTCCACCGGCGTCGGGCAGACCGACCTCGGGGCGGCCCTGGCAACCGGCACGATGTGGTTTCGGGTACCCGAGACGCTGCGGTTTGAGATGGAGGGCGGCCTGCCGCCATGGGTGGGCGGCAAGGACCTGATCCTCTACGCGATCGGACAGATCGGAGTTGACGGGGCTCGCTACGCGGCCATGGAGTTCGGCGGGCGGGCCATCGCGGAGTTGAGCATCGAGGGGCGCCTGACCATGGCCAACATGGCGATCGAGGCTGGCGGCAAGGCCGGGCTATTTCCGCCGGACGACAAGACGTGGGCATACGCCGCCTCGCGGCCGCCGCGACGCTTTGAGCAACGTGGGCGGTCGCTCGGCCGGGACGAGTTGGCGCCTGATCCGGGCGCGGACTATGCCCAGGTATATACCTGGGACGTCAGCACGCTGCGCCCGCAGGTTGCCCTACCGCACCTGCCGTCCAACGTCAAGCCGGTCGACGAGGTGGCCGGCGAGGGCATATCCGTCGACCAGGTGTTCATCGGCTCGTGCACCAATGGCCGCTACGAGGACCTGGCGGTTGCGGCCTCGATCCTGCGCGGCCGCAAGGTAGCCCCGCACGTACGCCTGATCGTCCTCCCCGCCACGCCGGAGATCTGGCGGCGGGCGATGCGCGAGGGGCTGTTCGAGGTTTTCCTTGATGCCGGCGCCTCCATCGGTCCGCCCTCGTGCGGCCCGTGCTTCGGCGGCTCGCTTGGGGTGTTGGCGCCGGGCGAGCGGTGCGTGAGCACCAGCAACCGCAACTTCGTCGGCCGGATGGGTCACGCCAGCAGCGAGGTATACCTTGCCGGTCCAGCGGTCGCCGCCGCGTCGGCCGTTGTGGGCGCTATCGCCGCGCCGGAGCAAGCAGTGAGCGGGGGCGTGGCAAAGTGAGCGACAGCGATTACATCCGCGGCCGAGCGCATGTACTCGGCGACAACATCAACACCGATGACATCGTCCCGGGCCGGTACCTTAACACAGCCGACCCCGTTGAGCTGGAGAAACACCTGTTTGAGGACTTTGACCCTGAGCTAGGCCGGCGTCTGGGCGCGGGCGACATAATCGTCGCCGGGGCCAACTTTGGGTGCGGCTCGTCCCGCGAGCACGCGCCGCAAGCCCTCAAGCAACGGGGCATCGCCTGCGTGATCGCCGGCTCGTTTGCTCGGATTTTCTATCGTAACTCCTACAACATCGGCCTGCTGATCGTGGAGTGCCCGGGAGCCGCAGACCTTGCCCGCGACGGTGAAACCGTGACAGTCGACATCGAAGCGGGCCAAGTCGCCTTTAGCGGATCCGGCGCTACGCTGACGGCCAGGCCGGTACCGCCCTTCATGCGCGAGATACTAGCGGCCGGAGGGCTTATCCCGTACGTCGCGGCGCGCCTTCGGGCGACGCCCGGAGGGGAGAGCCAGGGATGAGCCGCAGTCAGGCACCGCCCGTCCACCCTGAGCAACCCAGCTGCCACCGCCTTGCGATCCTGCCGGGAGACGGCATTGGCCGTGAAGTCACGGAGCAGGCGGTCGGGGTTCTCCGCGAAGCCGCCCGCCTCGATGGGTGCCGCCGCCTGGAGTTGGCCGATGGTCGCATCGGAGGCGACGCGCTGGAGCACCACGGCGAGCCGCTGCCTGCGGCGACCGCCGAGCTCTGCCGGACGGCCGACGCGGTATTGCTGGGGGCGGTTGGCGGACCGCAGTGGGATGGGGTTGACGCGCTGCGGCGCCCCGAAGCAGGCCTTTTGGCCCTGCGCCGCGAGCTTGACCTCTTTGCCAACATCCGCCCTGTGCATGCCTATCCGCAGCTTGCGGCGGCAAGTCCGCTACGGGCCGACTTGGTAGCTGGGGCGGACCTGGTGATTTACCGTGAGCTGGGGGGCGGCCTGTACTACGGTCGGCCCCGCCTGACGGAGCCCTGGCCGGGCCCGGGGGGCGGAGACGAACGGGCGGTCGACACGATGGTCTACACTACCGCTGAGATCGAGCGGTTGGTGCGGCTGGGTTTCGAGGCGGCGCGCCGGCGGCGAGGGCTGGTGACCTCAGTGGATAAGGCCAACGTCCTGGAATGCTCCCGCCTGTGGCGGCGCACGGTGCAGCAGGTAGCACGCGACTACCCGGACGTCCAGGTTGAGCACGCTTACGTGGACAGCGCCGCGATGGAGTTGGTGGCACGCCCCCGGCGCTTTGATGTGATCGTCACGGAGAACACCTTTGGCGACATACTCTCGGATCTGGCAGCCTGCATCGGGGGCTCGATGGGCATGTTGCCATCTGCCAGTCTCGGGACGCGCGGTGCGTTGTATGAGCCGGTGCACGGCTCGGCGCCGGATATCGCCGGCCAGGACCGCGCCAACCCGCTGGCGGCCATCCTCTCGGCTGCGATGATGTGCGAGCTGAGCTTGGACTGGCCGGCGGCTGCGCGTGCCATCCGGACCGCCGTTGCAGCGGTACTGGATGCGGGCTACCGCACGGCCGACATCGCCGGAGGGCGCGCCGGGGACGCCTGCGGCACGGCTGAGATGGGCAGGAGGGTAAGGGAAACGCTGGCGAAGGTATGGTCTGTCGCGTGATAATGGGGAGGGCCATTCCGGCGCCAGAATCCAACGGCGCCAGCACACAGGAGGGTTTGGAGATCATGAAGCATGGCAGGGACACCTGGACCACCAAGCAGCCCAAGCCGGCTGAGGGACGGCTGATCTACCTCGACGGCGAGTTCGTGCCGGCCGACCAGGCCAAGGTGTCGGTGTTCGACCACGGCTATCTCTATGGAGACGGCGTGTTCGAGGGTATCCGCGCCTATAACGGGCGGGTCTTCCGCAATCGCGAGCACATCGAGCGGCTGTACGACTCAGCGAGAGCGATCATGATGGACATCCCGATCCCGCTCGAAGAGATGGAAGAGGTTGTGCTGGAGACGGTGCGCATCAACGGCCTGTGGGACGCCTACATCCGGCTCGTAGTGTCGCGCGGCGTGGGCGACCTCGGCCTCGACCCCCGTAAGTGCCCCATCGCCTCCGTCGTGTGTATCGCCGACACGATCAAGCTGTGGCCCCAGGAGATGTTTGACCAGGGCCTCAAGATCGTCACGGCCGCGACCCGCCGCAACCTGCCCGAGGCGATCAATCCCCGGATTAAGGGCCTCAATTACCTCAACAACGTGATGGGCAAGATCGAGGCCAACCAGGCAGGCGCGATGGAGGCCCTCATGCTGACGCAGGACGGTTACGTGTCCGAGGGCACCGGCGACAACCTGTTTATCGTCGCCAAAGGTGTGGTCAAGACCCCGGCGCCACACCACGGCATCCTGCACGGTATTACCCGCGCGTACGTCATGGACATCGCAGCTAAGGCCGGCCACAAGGTAGAGGAAACCACTCTGACCCGCTACGACATCTGGACCGCGGACGAGTGCTTCCTGACCGGCACGGCCGCTGAGGTTATCCCTGTTGTGGAGCTGGACAGCCGGCCGATCGGTACCGGCAAGCCCGGCCCGATCGTCAAGAAGCTGATGGCCTCATTCCGGGCCGGCGTCGCAGCTGAGGGCGCCGAGGTCTACGCGCCGGAAGAGCGCGCCAAGCGGGAAAAGGCTCAAGGCTAGGATGAGCCAGCCCCGACCCAGTCATCGGGTCACCCGGGGCCCGGAACGAGCGCCGCATCGATCGCTCTTCCGGGCCCTCGGCTTAGGCGAAACCGACTTCGCCAAGCCGCTCATCGGGGTGGTCAACACCGAGAGCACTCTGATTCCCGGCCACATGCACCTGGCTGCCATCACCCAGGCCGCCCGCGAGGGAGTGGCGGCGGGCGGCGGGACGCCGCTTGAGTTTGGCACGATCGGTATCTGCGACGGCATCGCCATGGGGCACCTCGGTATGAAGTACTCGCTGGCGAGCCGCGAGTTGATCGCCGACTCGATCGAGAGTATGGCCGTATCACACGCACTCGACGGTCTCGTCATGATCGCCAGCTGCGACAAAATCGTGCCTGGGATGCTCATGGCCGCGGCGCGCCTTGATGTGCCGGCCGTGCTGGTCGGCGGCGGACCGATGCTCTGCGGCAGCGCCGGCGAAGAGCCGTTGGACCTCTCGGACATGTTTGAGGCGGTAGGCGCCTACAGCTCAGGCAAGATCGATGAGGCGGCGCTGGAGCTGATGGAGTGCGGGGCTTGCCCCGGCGCGGGCTCCTGCGCGGGGATGTTCACGGCCAACTCCATGAACTGCCTCGCGGAGGCCTTGGGCATGGCCCTGCCGGGCAACGGCACCGTGCCGGCTGTCGAGGGCAGGCGGATCGCCCTAGCGCGCCGGGCAGGGGAGGCCCTGATGGGCTTGGTCGCGGCGGGCGGCCCGACGCCGCGGCAGATCATCACACCTGCAGCCGTAGCCAACGCCGTGGCGGTGGACATGGCGTTGGGCTGTTCGTCCAACACCGTGCTGCATCTCGCGGCTGTGGCGGCAGAGGCCGGAGTGGGTTTCGACCTCAGTCTGGTGGACAAGCAGAGCAGGCGGACGCCGCAGCTCTGCCTGCTTAGCCCGGCAGGCGAGGACCGTCTGGAGGACCTTGATCGTGCCGGCGGAGTGCCGGAGGTGATGAGGCGGCTGCTCGCGGCCGGGCTCATCGACGGCAGCGTCCCCACGGTAACTGGGCGGACGTTGGCCGATGCGGTCAGTGAGAGGCGTATCGCTGGGAGGCTCCCGGTGGACGGTGCGCGGTCACGCAACGCGCCGCACGAGGTGATTCGCCCGTTGTCGCGTCCGGTCGCTGCGGAGGGAGGTCTGGCGGTACTCTGGGGCTCACTTGCGCCCGACGGCGCGTTGATCAAGGCCGGGGCGGTTCCCGCCGCAATGCGTGAGTTTCGCGGGCGCGCCAGGGTGTTCGAGAGCGAGGAGGCTGCTTCCGAGGCCATCCTCAACGGCTTGGTCAAGACCGGCGATGTGGTCGTAATCCGCAACGAGGGTCCGGCGGGAGGCCCGGGGATGCGCGAGATGCTCGCGCCTACAGCGGCCTTAGTCGGTGCGGGCCTCGGCGAGTCGGTGGCCCTGCTCACGGACGGGCGGTTTAGCGGCGCCACCCGTGGCCCGTGCATTGGGCATGTCTGCCCGGAGGCCGCCAGGGGCGGCCCGATCGCGCTGGTCAGGGACGGCGATGAGATCGCCTTTAGCATCCCCGGCCGCAGCCTGGAGTTGCTCGTGCCGGAGGCCGAGATTGACCGGCGACGGACCGGATGGTCCCCTCCGGATCCCAGAGTCAGCGGCGGATATTTGGCCCGCTATGCACGTCTGGTCGGGCCGGCGGATAAAGGAGCTGTATTGATGTGAGCTTGACTGGCGCCCGGTACCTAGTGCAGGCCCTCCGAAAGCAAGGGGTCGAGGTGGTATTTGGCTATCCCGGCGGATCGGTGTTGGACATCTGTGATGCCTTCATCGACAGCGGGATCCGGTTTGTACTGACAAGGCACGAGCAGGGGGCGGCATTGGCCGCGGATGGTTACGCCCGCGCCACGGGCCGGACCGGAGTCTGCCTGGCCACCTCGGGACCGGGCGCCACCAATTTGATTACCGGCCTGGCCAACGCGCACATGGACAGCGTGCCGGTGGTGGCCCTGACCGGCCAGGTGCAGTCGACGCTGTTGGGTACCGACGCCTTCCAGGAGGCCGACACCTTTGGCGTCACCCTACCGGTAACCAAGCACAGCTTCCTGGTCAGCCAGGTAAGCGATCTACCTCTGGCGCTGCGCCAGGCATTTCACATTGCGGGCACGGGGAGGCGCGGTCCAGTCCTCGTCGACATCCCGCGCGATGTCGCCAAGGCGGTCCTGTCACAGGCCTCCATATCGGAGGGGCCGGTTGGGGCGGATGCGGCTGGAGCCGTGCCCGGCCTGCCGGGGTATCGCCCGACTGAGGAAGGGCACCCCGTGATGTTACGGCGCGCGGTTGACGCGCTGCTGGCGGCCAAGCGGCCGCTGATCTGGGCGGGGGGCGGGGTCATCGCTGCTGCCGGCATGCGGGCCGCGGAGCACACCACCCGCCTTGCCGAGCTGTGCGGTGCGCCGGTGATCACCAGCCTAATGGGCATCGGCTCAATGCGGGCGGGCCACCCGTTGTACCTCGGCATGCTGGGTATGCACGGCACCCCCTGGGCCAACTGGGCCGTCAGGGGATGCGATCTGCTGCTCGCACTAGGCGTCCGCTTTGACGACCGCGCCACCGGCAGGCTCGACACGTTCGCCCCGGGAGCAGAGGTTGTCCATATCGACATTGATCCGGCGGAGATTGGCAAGCTGCGGCGGCCGGCGGTGCCGGTAGTCGCTGACCTGGCTACAGCGCTTCCCGCGCTGTGCGAGCTAGCCGGGAGCGCCCTCGCTTCATCCGGCGCCGCGGGTGGGGCCGATGGCCTCCGTAGCCACACACTTGCCTGGCGGGAGGCGGTCGCGGCAGCGCGACAGGAGGCGGCCTGGCCGCAGATCGAGCGCGGAGAAGGCCTGCTACACCCCGCCGAGGTGCTGCTGGAGATCGGCCGCGCGACGTCGGGCGAGGCGATCATGGTCGCGGACGTCGGGCAACACCAAATGTGGGCCGCGCAGCTCTATCCTGTGGCTGGGCCACGGAGGTTCATGACTTCCGGCGGCCTGGGGACGATGGGATACGCCGTGCCTGCCGCCCTTGGCGCGCAGGCGGGGCGGCCCGGGGAGACGGTTATCGCGGTCGTTGGCGACGGCGGTTTCCAGATGACGGGCAATGAGTTGGCGACAATCGTGGAGCAGGGGCTGCCGGTCAAAGTGTTCGTGCTCAACAACGGATACCTCGGTATGGTGCGGCAGTGGCAGCAGCTGTTCTACGACCAGAGGTACATGGCGGTCAAGTTGAGCGGGCCGGATTTCGTCAAGCTGGCCGACGCTTACGGCGTGCCTGGACGACGGGTGGTAAGCTCAGGCGAGCTTGCTGACGCTGTGGCTTGGGCCTTGCGCGAGCCCGGGCCGGCCCTGGTTGAGTGCCGGGTCGATCCCGACGCCAATGTGTTGCCGATCGTTCCGCCGGGCAAGGGCAGCGCTGAGGCGATCGAGGTGGCGAGGGCGTCGAGCTGAGCGCGCGCGGACTGCGCGCCCGGTCTGTGCCGGGGAGTACAGGGAGCGAGGCGCGGGGAGTGAACACCAGTGAAGATACCTCCGTTTGGAGTGGAGCGGTGGTTTGTCAAGTACGAGTTTCATGTGGAACTCAATATCGCCGAAAGCTGCATCCAACCGTTCACGGTGCGCGAGCTGTGCGACCTGTGCGGGGTGGATGCGGCGGAGCTGCTGGACCTTAGGATAGGCTACGCTGATGGCCTGGGGAGCGAGGACCTGCGCACTGCCATAGCGGGGCTCTACCCCGGCACGGGGCCGGAGAACGTCCTGGTCACCACGGGCGCCATCGAGGCCAACTTCCTGGTAGCGCAGGCTGTGCTGTCGGCGGGTGACCGGGCGGTGGTTGAGTTTCCCGCGTACCAGCAGCTATACTCCGTGCCGAGGTCGACCGGTGCCGAGGTCCGGTTGTGGGAGTTGCGGGAGGAAGATGCCTACCGGCCTGACCTTACTGAGCTCGGCCGGCTTGCCCCAGCGGGTGAGCCACTGGCGATGCTGACCATCAACCACCCCCACAATCCGTCCGGCTCGCGTATCGACGCGCGCACCCTGCGCGACGTGATCGAGTTCGCATCTGCCCGAGAAGCCGTCCTGCACAGCGACGAGGTCTACCGGGGTCTGACCCTGTCCGAGGAGGTCGCTCCCAGCCCCTCCGCCCGCGACGTCGCGCCTGACGCTGTGGTTGTGGGCTCGATGTCCAAGGCCTACGGCCTGTCGGGCGCTCGCATTGGATGGATCGCCGGGCCCGAGGCGATTGTGCGGCGTTGCGGGGAGATCCGCGACTACGTCTCGATCTGTCCCGCAGCGCATAGCGAGCGGCTCGCATTGCTGGCCCTCGCCAACCGCGAGCGGATCATGGAGCGCAATCGTTCCATCGCCCGCCGCAATGCGGCTATCCTGCGTGGTTTCCTTGCCGAATACAGTGACGTGCTAAGCTGCCCCGTGCCGGACGAAGGGGTGATCGCGTTCGTGCGGTACCGGCGGGCGGATGGCGATGAGGTCCGCCTGCCGGCGTCGCGGGAGTTCTGCGGCCGCCTGGCAGAGGAGCGGGGTGTGCTTCTGATCCCCGGCGAGTGCTTCGAGCGCGAGCATCACTTCCGGATCGGCTTTGGGTACGATACCCCGGTGCTTGAGCGAGGATTGGCACGGCTCGGCCGGTACTGCCAGGAGATGCTGCGCCCATAGCGGGCAGCGGCGTGGGCTCTGGCGGGGTTTAGGAGAGAATGAATACCGGGAGGTGGAGCCGGTGAGCAAGGTGCGGATCCTCGTCGTCGACGATGAGCCGTCTCTGGTCAAAGGACTCAAGCTCAGCCTGGAGCTGGAGGGGTACGAGGTCCTTACGGCTGCCGACGGCCGCCAAGCTCTGGAGGTGTTTGATCACGGCCGGCCGGACTTGGTCGTACTCGATCTGATGCTCCCCGAGCTCGATGGGCTGTCCGTCTGCCGCCGCCTGCGCGAGCACGCCTCGACCCCGGTGATCATGCTGACGGCCAAGGCCGACGATGTGGACAAGGTCGTCGGCCTGGAGGTCGGCGCCGACGACTACCTGACCAAGCCGTTTAACACGCGTGAGCTGCTCGCCAGGATCCGCGCTATCCTCCGGCGCGTGCAGTTGGAGCGGCAGGCCGCCGGGATGGGGCAGGAGAGGCTGCTGCGCATCGGCGACCTCGAGATTGACGTTCCGCGCCGCCGGGTGCGAAGAGGTGGCAGCGCGGTGCTCGATCTCACCCCGACTGAGTTCGACCTGTTGGCGTGCCTCGCGGCGCGCCCGGGCCGGGTGTTCGGGCGCGACGAGCTGCTGCGGACCGTATGGGGCTACGAGTATATCGGCGACGACCGCACCGTCGACGTTCACGTGCGTCGGCTGCGGGAGAAGATCGAGCCTGATCCCTCCAGGCCGGCCTATGTCATGACCAGTTGGGGCAAAGGCTACTATGCGGCTGAGCTCGGACCGGCGCGGTGAGTCTTCGCTGGCGCCTGCTGCTGGCGATGACCGGTGTGGTCCTTCTGGCGCTGGTTCTCGTCGGCACCCAGATTATCTCCTCCCTTGAGGCCTACTACCTCGGCGAGCGCCAGGTCGCGTACCTAACCCAGGCCAGCGTGATCGCAGGGCAGGCGCTGGATACCATGCGGGACGGAGTGCCGGATCTCGGCGGCCAGGTCCGCCTCGGCCAGTTGGCGGGTGACTGGGGCCGGCAGCTGGGCTACCGGGTACTGATTTTGGATCACACGGGCGTCGTCCTCGCCGATGCGTTCGCTGACCCAAAGCTGCTGGGCACGACCCTGCGAAACACAGAGGTTACTCGGGCTCTAGGCGGGCAGGCGACTGCGGCGCCTCATCACTTTGTCGACGAGGGATGGCTGATGTACGCGGCCAGCCCGGTGTTTGCCGGCAAGCAGGTGGTTGGCGCCGTCCTCGTGTCGGCCCTGATCGACGATGTCTACCGGGCGCTCGATGAGATTGCGCAGCGGTTGGTCTACTTGGCGGGGTTTGCTCTGACCGCGGCGGTGATCGTGAGCTTCTTCCTGTCTCTAGGCCTTGCCCGTCCCTTAGCCGAGCTCGGGTCGGCGGCCCAGCGGATGGCAGGCGGCGATTTCGGAGTGAGGGTCAAGGCGCGGGGAGCCAGCGAGTTGGCCCGGGCGGGGCGCGACTTTAACACGATGGCGACCAAGCTCGACAAGCTCGAGGAGGCTCGCCGGGCGTTCGTCTCCGACGCCTCGCATGAGCTGCGTACGCCGCTGGGGTCGATCAAGGCGCTGATTGCCCCGCTCGTCGGGGAGCACAGCGACCGAGTTAGCCCCGAGCAGCGGACCGAGCTGATGTCCGATATCGCAACCGAGGTCGATCGATTGGACCGCCTAGCGGGAGACCTGCTCGATCTGGCCCGCCTGGATGAAGCAGGCCGGACACCATCCACGCGGGTTAATCTGGCCGAGATCGCTCGCGATGTTGCTCATCGCCTGGCCCCTCTGGCCGCGGCCCACGACGTCAAGGTCGAAATCATCGATCGTGGCGCGCCAGTCATCGACGGAGACGAGATCCGGCTCGGCCAGGCCCTGCACAATCTGGTCGATAACGCGATCAAGTTCTCACCGTCCGGTGGCGTGGTTACGGTCATCGCGGCCAAGGCGGGCCGCGGCTGGGCTTCGCTTGAGGTGCGCGACGCGGGACCGGGAATCCCCGCAGAGCATCTGCCGCACTTGTTCGACCGGTTCTACCGGGTTGACCCGGCTCGTCATCGAGAAACCGGAGGGACCGGGCTCGGCCTGGCGATCGTGCAGCGCATCGCCAGCTCTCACGGCGGGCGGGTAGAGGTAGACAGCGATCCAGGAGAGGGCAGTACCTTTCGCCTCGTCTTGCCGGAAACCGCAAACCGGGGCAGCGAGACCTAGCCGGGGCGGTCATGAAGCCAAGTGGCCCCCCTCGCGGCGGGCCACTATCCGATTACGTCTGGGCTCAGTCTGTGCACCGGTCTTGCCTTACTCGGCGAGGCCCGCTGCCAGCGCGACGCTGCTATGCGCCTCCCGGATCCAGATGTGACTGACGCCGGGGATCAGCCGCGCGGCGCCAACCACTGCCGGGATGTCCCGCCGTGGGAAGGCCGTGCGCACGACAAGTGGGCGCGTCTGCTCTACCAGCAGCCCGAGATCCATGGTCAGGAACTCCAGTACCTCGGGAGAAAGCCTACCGTCGTAAACTACCTCGATGGAACGCATTGCTCTTGCCTCCTTGCTGTTTCCTTGTCTGCCTTCATCATTCTAGAGCCTTGATATCGGTAATGTCAATGCTGTTTTTACGATTTTTTAGTCTCAATCTTAACATCGTAAAACCAGTCCTCTACATCATCCGATCGGGCCCTCAGGCAACAGGTGTGTATGACGCATCAGAGCCCCGCTAAGTTTCACCTTTCTTGTGACGTGTGAGCTGTTTTTCTGTCGGCCTTGGGCAACCGAGCCTCGTAGGGTGAGTCTGATCCGGGGGCGGTTGCCCACGACAAGCAACCACAGTGGGCCGACTTGTCGGCAACAGGCAACCAAGCCGCCCACGGTTGCTCGATTCGGACAACCAAGCCTCCTCAGCCGTGTCTGGCCTGGGGCGGTTGTCCGAGATGAGCAACCACTGCGGGACGGGCTGCCGGAAGCAAGCAAACGCCGTGCCCCCCGTTGCTCGATTCGGACAACCAAGCCTCCTCAGCCGTGTCTGGCCTGGGGCGGTTGTCCGAGATGAGCAACCACTGCGGGACGGGCTGCCGGAAACAAGCAAACGCCATGCCCCCCGTTGCTCGATTCGGACAACCAAGCCTCCTCAGCCGAGCCTGACCCGGGGTGGTTGCCCAATACAAGCAACCACAGTGGGCCGACCTGCCGCAAACAAGCAACCGACGTGCCTCCGGCTGCTCCGGTTGTCCAACTTGACTGCCATTCGCTCGCGCCGCTTCTCTAGACCGTCGTAACAGTTGCGTAATCCACCGAAACGGCACGGAAAGTTGTGCGTGGTAAGCTCTGATTGTGGCACTAGCGGCTCGCGACCGCGACGCTTTGCCGGAGAGGGGTGAGCGATGAAGAGCAGGTTCGTCCGCAAATCGCAGGTTTCTAGGCTCGCATTGGTTGCGCTGGTATTGCTCCTAACGGTTGCTTTGAGCGGCTGCGGCTTGGCCAGCGGGATGTTCACGATCTTCCGCCGGCCGGGGCCTGCGCCAGGTGATGGGACCGGACCGATCAGCCCCAACCCTGACGGCGTGCCCGTCACCCTTACGCTGTACTTTGGTGAGGGTCAGGCCGAGAATCTGACCCTGGAGGAGCGAACGGTGATTCAGCGGGGTGAGAGCGTTGAGGAGTTGGCCATCTGGTAGCTGATCCGCGGTCCCGCGGAGGAGGGCCATTTCCGGACCATGCCCCGCGAAACTAAACTGCTCTCGGTGCAGGTAGTCGAGGGAGTGGCGTACGTCAACTTCTCGCGTGAGGTGCAGACCAAGCACTCCGGCGGCTCGACCGGCGAGATCTTCACCGTCCAGGCAGTGGTGAGCACCTTGGTGGCCAACAACCCAGTGATCAAAAAGGTGCAGTTTCTGATTGAGGGTAAGGTTGAGGAAGCGATTTGGGGGCATGGGATCACCTCCGAGCCGATCGCCCCGATGCGCGAGATGATCAAGTAACCGATATATGTTCCCGCGGTGCCGACTGTATCAAGCAGTCCACAACTGAATATCCCTCCCAGGGCGTAAGTCATATCGGCACCGCAACTCGAGGCGGGGCGCCTAGCTGGCGCCCCGCCCTTCACGTCTCCTACCTCCCCAGCAACCCCGGCTGTCCCTGCCAATTGGCGTGTCTGCTATGCCCGCTCCTCCGTCTGCCGCCAGAGGCGCCTCATCTCAACGTGCTCTGCAAGCAGCTCATCCAGAGGCCCCGTTGCGACAACGCGGCCTCGGTCGAGCAGGATGATCCGGTCGGCAAGCTCCAGCACCAGACGGCTGTTGGAGGCCACGAGGCAGGCTAGCCCCCGCTGCGCGCGAAGCGCGTGCCAGATGGCAGCTTCGGTTTCCCGGTCCACCGCGCTGGTCGGGTCATCCGCGACCAGAAGCGCAGGCTGCCAGACGAGAGCTCTGGCGAGAGCCGCACGCTGGATCTGACCACCCGACAGGCGCTTGCCGCGTGGGCCGACAACCGTCGCGAGGCCGGCGTCTAGCTGAGCGAGGTCCGCTTCGAGGGCCGCGGTATCCAGTGCTCTGCCCAGCTGCTCCGGTAACACTTCCTTACCTAGCAGCAGGTTGTCGCTCAAGGAAGCGCCAAGCAGCACCGGCACCTGAGGCACGTATGAGCAGCGCGGTGGCGCTAGCTCCCTTGCGGGCGACGCCAGGGGCTCGCCTTGCCAGCACCACCTTCCTTCGGCAGGTAGCAGACCCAGCACCGCCCGCAACAGGGTTGACTTGCCCGAGCCGACGGTGCCGGCGACCACCGTTAGGCTGCCTGCCGCAATCGACAGCTCGGCTGCCAGGATGCCCCTGCCGCCTTCGTGGACGCACCGCAGACCGGCCACCGACAGCAGATCATTCGTGCCGCCGTCCGGGACGTCGACCCAGGCGCCCGCACCGTCAGCCGCCGGCACATCCGGGCCCGCGGGCATGGCGGGATCCGACAGCCGGCGCTCCCGCATCCGCTGCAGGATGTCGGTTTCGTCATCCGGTGAAACCACCGCCGCGAGGCGCGCCAGGGCCACCTGCTGCTGCCGGCAATCGCCCAGGAACATGCCGACGATCCGCGGCAGCTGAGTCACATAGCCGAGATAGTACGTAAACATGGCAAATCCCCCGACGGTCATCCGGCCGGAGGCGAGGGCGGGGCCGCTCAAAACGAGGGTCGTGACCAATCCGTACTCGACGGCAAGGGTCAGTCCTGAATCCAGGATCCGGCTAAATGTGGCGTCCCGCGTGCTCGTGTCCCGCCGGCGCCGGTTGAGAGAGTCGTAGCGTGCCGCGACTCGCTCGATCGCGCCGGAGAGCTTAAGCGCCTGCACGGCCCCAAGGGACTCGTGGATAAAGGCTACGGCCTCATCGCCGGCGCGGCGCGCCTGGTGACGGTAATGCAGCAGGCGGCCCCAGGAGAGCCGGCTCAATACGACTAAGAGCACCGCCGGCGCAAGGACGACTGCGGTCATTGTCACGCTGACGCTGAGCATCATCGCCACGGCGACGGCGCCCGCGCTGCAGTGAACAACCACGTGCGGGAACCACAGGGGGAAGTCGGCCAACTCGCCTGCGTCATCGTTGAGCCTACCCAAGGTCTCCCCCAGGGACACCGGGAGGGCGGCTGCGGCCGGGCGATCCAGTAGCGCTCCCAGCACCGCCCGCCGCATGCTGCCTGAGGTACGGCCCTGGAAGCTGGCGGATGCCAGTTCGCTCATTGCCTCAGCGGTGACCGCCGCGAGGCCGACCCCAAACAGGCCTGCCAACAGCCACCAAATAACCTCAGGGCGGTCGCTGGGCGCCTGCATCGCGTCGAAGATCAGTTGCTGGAGGTACCCGGGAGCCAGGGCCAAGGCCTGCAGGGCCAGGTACGCCGAGCCATAGCCGAGCAGCCACCACGGCTCCAAGACGACTAGGCTCGCGATCAGCCTCCGGACACGGGTCGCAAGGTTGGGTGCTTGGCTCACGACCTTAGCACCTCCTGATCGCCGCCCGCCCGGCGGAGCCGGGCATAGGCCGAGTTGGACTCGGCGGCCAGTTGCGCCGGGGAGCCTCGTTCGACAACCTGACCGGCGGACATGATGACCAACTGGTCCATCCGCTCCATGGTCTCCAACCGGTGGGCGATGACGACGACGGTCCTGCCGGGAAGCAGCCGCCGCAGTGCCCCGTCCAGTAGGTGCTCGGTCGCGGGATCGAGTCGCGCCGCAGCCTCGTCGAGCACGATAAGGCCGGGGTCCCGGAGCAGAAGGCGGGCGATGCTTAGTAGCTGCGCCTCGCCCGCCGAGAGCCCGCCGGCTGAGAGGTGCGTGTCGAGGCCTGCCGGCAATGAGCCAAGCCAGCCGGCCAAGCCGAGCTGGGCGAGCAGGGTGATCACGGTTTCATCTGCGATGTCGGGGTCGTACAGGGTCACATTGTCACGGACCGTGCCAGATAAGAGCTGCACATCCTGGGTGACGAGTCCGACCCGCCGGCGAAGCTCACCCAACGGGATCTCGGAGAGAGGCCGTCCGGCCAGGATTATCTCGCCGGATGCCGGCACATACAGCCCCAAGAGCAGCCGGGCCAGGGTGGTCTTGCCACTGCCGGTGCGGCCGACCAAGCCTAGGGTCTGCCCTGGCAGCAGGCTCAGGCTGACGTTGGTTAGCGCCGCATGCGGGGCAGCGGCATCCTCCGCGGGCTGGGGAGCGCTGTCGGGGATTGCAGCGGGAGCGGCCGAGTCGTACCGGAAGCTTACTTGGCGCAGCTCTAACGCCAGTGGCCCGGCAGGCAGGACCGCACTCCTGGGGGTTTGAGCATCGTCCTCGGCTCCGGGCAGCGCGAGCAGGCCGAGGATGCGTCCTGCGCCGGCTGATGCCAACTGCAACTGGCTCAGCTGTCGCCTTACGGCATCGAGCGGGGCGGCCAGGAGAGCGGCATAGCTGACCACCAGGTATGCAGTGCCGATGCTGGCCAGGCCCCGAGCATGCAGGGAGGCAACGATCCCAATCCCGATCACCAGCCCAATAGTCTGCAGCAGCCGGTTGGTGCCGCTTGTCGCTGCGCCCATCATCGCGGCCGCCCGCCGGCGGCTTAGGTTGGCTTGGATTGCCGCGACGATACGATTGTCCGCGTAGCCCGCGGCTCCGTTGGGAATGAGGTCTTCGCGGGCGGCCAGCAGTTCCTCGGTACAGGACGTCTGCTGTGCGCGCGAGGCGCGTGACCGCCCCCAAACGATGCGGCCCTGGCGCCCCAGCGCGCCCAAGGCTAGCACTGTAAGCACAGCGTAAGCCATGAAGCCGAGACCGAGCCGTGGATCCTCCCTCAGCATCAGGGCGATGATCGTGACAACGAGCAGTCCGTTGGCCAGCAGTTTGAGAAACAGTTCGGACATGAAACCGCCTAGCGTCGTCACATCCCCGTCCAGCCGCTCAACGAGCTCGCCCGGGGCTCGGGAGGCATGGAACGACATCGGCAGCCGCAGGCAATGGCCCAAGATGTCGCGGCGCAGGGCGTTGGCGGCGTCCCAACTCAGCCAAGTTCCGAGATGGGCGCTGCCGAGGTGTAGGGCGCGTTCGCCGAGACCCATCAGGGCAAACCCGCCGGCCAGCAGGAGCAGGTAGTTAGTGGCAGCGGGCGCTCCGCTCCCGGCAGCGGATTGGGTTTGGTCGATGAACAGCCGGACCACCTGAGGCTTGGCGGCCTGCAAAGCTGTGACCGTCAGCAGCATTGCGCTAAGTAGAGCGATCGGACGGCGCCGGGGGGCTAGATACTTGTGCAGCAGCCCCCAATAGGAGCGCCGGTGGTCTGCTTCACCGGCGGTAGCAGCAGTAGCAGCAGTAGACGAGTACACCAGAGTCCCCCTCAAGACCGGAGTGTGGCTTGGCTCAATCTCGTTCGTGAGCCGTGTTGCCCGCTATGGCAACAAAAACCCCGGGGCTCTCCTGCCCCGGGGTTTACACCACCGGTCAACGCGGGGGACCCTGCGCGCGGCACGCGAGTAGCGTGCGAGTGGCGTGCAGACGTCCTATGGCGTGGTGCTAAGCAGGATGACAGCCCTGGGTGGAACGCTCGCTGATGGCTGTCATTGCCGGCACCTCCTAGTTTGGTGTTTGGGAACGCTATGTACTCTAGCACAGATACTTGGGGCCGGGCAACAACCCTGCGATGTCTGGGCCTATTTCCCTGTGAACTTTAGCTTGACCACCTGGGCATGAGGCCTGTAGCCAATGCTGCGATAGATCGCCACGGCGGGAGCGTTGTCCCGGGCGACGTAAAGGAACGGCCGACGGCCCAGTCCTACCAGCTGTGTGGTCAACGCGGATACCACGGCCCTGCCATAACCCCGGTTGCGGTGGGCGGGATGAGTCAGCACTCCGGCAATCCTTGTCGCGTCGCCCTCGCCCAGGCTGCCCCAAGCTGCCGTGACTAGCTCCTGCCGGGCAGCCGTGACGCCAACCATCACCAGCAGGCTGCCCTGCGCATGCCGTGCCCACAGATCCGCGGAGTCCACAGGGCCAAGGCCGTGATCCAATGCATACAGCGCGTTCATCGCCGGCCCGTCGGCCTGCTCCAGCGGCCTGACAATCAAGGCGTCATGCCCCTTATGTCGCTCTTTGCCTGCTCCAGTGTCGCCTGCTGCTGCAGCATCCCAGACCAGGATGCTCAGCTGCTCGGATGCCCACGGAACCATCAGCGTCTCCAGCGGTCCGGCCATGGCAGGAGGAGCATCAACAAACGACAGGGGAGTGGCTCCTGCCGACTCCTGCGCCAGCATCAATGCCGTCGGCTCAGCCCAGGCGCTACCGCCGCCGACGATCGTGCTGCGGCCCGCTTTGTCCAGCGTGACCAGACCGGCCAGGTGTCTGCCCACAGAGGTGCCCGGGCCGGCCGAGGGGCCGACCATGCCCCAGAAGCGGATCGGGCCACCGGGCGCCAATCCGTAGCGGGTGACCAGGGAGCGTACGAGAGCACCAAGGAAGGGCTCACGGCCGCACAGCTCTAGCACCGCCGGCAGGTCGTCTGGAACTAGCTGGACCAGGCTGTGTCGCCCTGATTGAGCTGACTCAGCTGAGCCAGTGGAAACCACCCGGGACCCTCTCCCTTCGCCCGCTGCAGCGACCCGTCTCTGTGAGTGCCGGCCCGCCGCAACGGTTACGATACACGCGCAACGGCCACGTCCTTTGGCTCAGATTAACCCGCCGCCTGGCGGCCCGCAACCGGTCGCCGCAACTGCTGTGGCGACAGGGATTTCCCGCCCAACCATAAATACATAGCAGGAGGCCACTCACATTCCAGATAGGAGCGATGCCCATGAGAATCGCTGTTGCAGGGTTTTCCGACGAGACCTGTACCTTCTGTCCAGAGCCCACGACCATCGACCGCTACGAACCATGGGCCTTGCGTGGGCAGGCTCTAGTGGACGCCGCCCGCGGCATTCCAAACTACATCAACGGCTACCTCAAGGTACTGGAGGCCGAGGGCGCGGAGGTTGTACCTCTGCTCTACGCATCCCGTGGCCCAGGTGGTTTCACCAGCTGGCTGACAAACGACACCTACGAGAAGTACGCAAACGAAATCCCGGAGCGGCTGGCTGCCGCCGGCAAGATTGACGGCCTGCTGCTCTGCCTGCACGGAGCAATGGCGGCAACCGGCGTGGACAAGCCTGAGGCGGAGCTCGCCCGGCGGTGCCGCAAAGTACTCGGCAAAGATGTACCGATAATGGTCACGCTGGACCTGCACGCCAACGAGGACCATGAGTTGACGGATGCCACCGATGGGGTGTTCGTGCTCAAGACGTATCCCCATGTCGACTCCGAGGAGATCGGTGAGATAGCGGCGAGGTGCATGGTCCGGACGGTGCGTGGTGAGATCAGACCGACCCAAGCCCTACGACGGCCCGGGATCGTGTCGGCGAGCATCTACCAGGCCTCCGCCTATCACCCGATGAAGGACATTTACGACCGCTGTCGCGAGTGGGAGAAAGACCCCAAGGTGTACTGCGTCTCCGTAGCCCCCGGCTACGCGTATGCGGACGTTGTGGACATCGGCATGTCCGTGATTGCCGTAACCGACAACGACCAGGCGCTCGCCGACAAGATTGCCCAGGACGTTGCGGATTTCGCCTGGACGCTCCGCGAGGCCTTGACGCGGCCGCTGCCCAAGACCCAGGACGGCGTCTCCCAACTCAAGCAGCTGGTGGAGCAGGGGACCAAGCCCGTTTTGGTCTGCGATGGCGCCGACCGTACGGGCGACAGCACCTGGATCCTTGAGGAGCTGCTCCGCCAGGGGCTGCGCAGCTGGGTCGTCCCGGGTATTGCCGATCCCAAAGCTGCCAAGTACTTGGCCGACAACCATAGGGTAGGCGACCAGGTGACCGTAACGATCGGCGGCTGGGCAAGCGAGTTCTCCGGGCGTCCGGTGGAGGTCACCGGGACGATTGAGTATATGGGCAAGCCCGAGTACAAGCTGATCGGCCCGATGATGAAGGGCATGCCGGTCAAGGAGGGTATCGTGGTCCGGCTCAACTTGGGCGAGGATCGCCATGTGGTCGTCTCGGAGAAGATGCGCGTGCCCCTCGACGCCTCCGGGATCACCGCCGTGGAGCTCGACCCCGCCAGCGTGGACATCATCGTGCTCAAGGATCGCGTACACCATCGCGCCTATTGGGATGATCACGTCAAACTCGATTTCCCCATCGACGCTCCCGGCATCGGCCCGGCGGACCTCAGCATCCTGCACTACGACAACGCCCCGGACGACGCCTATCCGATCGGCAAGAAGTGGCGCAAGTAGGGCGGCACTTGGTTAGAGTAAGTCTCAACATGCGGGCATGCTGGGCGGTAGGCGGAGGCGAGGCGCCGCCTACCGCTCAGCCACAACGTGAGAGCGCCCCCCGCGAGAGCGCCCCCCGCTCCGGCGGGTCACGTAAGGGGGCATAGCCGGCAGTGCTGGACGGGGACGGCCGTGGCCGGGTAAGGGAGATCCGGGCCAAGACTCTGCTTGCCCGCACGCGAAACCCAGAGAGCTGGTTTGGCGCCGACTATACCCTCAACATCTACCGAGGGTGCCATCACGGGTGCATCTATTGCGATTCGCGCAGCGAGTGCTACGGCATCACCGACTTTGAGGAGGTGCAGGTCAAGGCCAACGTGCTTGACCTGCTGGCCAGGGAGCTGGTCCACAAGCCGTACGGCAAGGTCGTGGGCACCGGAGCGATGAGCGACCCGTACGTGCCGCCCGAACGGACCTACAACCTGACCGGACGGGCCTTGGGGATGATCCTTGCGGCAGGGCTGGGTATCCACATCGTAACCAAAAGTGACATGGTGACGAGGGACGCGGCGATCCTGGCCCGCCTCGCCCAGATCCGCGCCTCGGTGGCCTTTACCGTGACCACGACAGATGACCGGTTGGCAGGTATTGTGGAGCCGGGCGCTCCGTCGCCCAGCCGCCGGTTTGCGGCCATGGCGCAACTGGCCGAGGCCGGCGTGCTGACAGGGGTGACGTTGATGCCCGTCCTGCCATTGATCCAGGACACGCCGCAAGCGATCACCGACATCCTTGAGCGCACGGCAGCAGCGGGCGGCCGCTTCGCCGTCGCGTACTTCGGGCTAACGATGCGCAATCGCCAGCGCGAGCACTTCTATGAGCAACTGGATCGACACTTCCCTGGAGTCAGGGTCCGCTACGAGGCACTTTACGGCGGACGCTACTCATGCCTTTCACCTCAGGCGCGAGCCCTGCGGGAGTTGTCCCAAGAGACCTGCGGACGCCTGGGCCTGCTCACCGACATGCGCGCTATCGCCGAGGCCTCAGGTCCGCCCCGCCCACGGCAGTTGAGCCTGTTTTAGACCTCTTGACCTGCAGCGCCCTGCGCGCATATGATGCAGGGCAAACCCTAGTTAATCGCTAGGGTTTGCGAGAGAGGTGAGTGAGCGTTGGCCCAGGAGGTATCTCGCCCTGATGCGCCCCGCACCGCTACTAGTTTGGCGGCAGAAATGTGCCACAGGGATGGCGGCCACCATGCCGACCACCATGGCGGGCTCGCATGTCTCATCGGCGCCACGCCGGTCGTGCAGCTCGGGCGTCTCCCTGCGCCAGGGTCCGCCGAGGTATGGCTCAAACTGGAGGGCACCAACCCCGGGGGCAGCGTGAAGGATCGCATCGCTCTGTCCATGCTGTCGGCCGCCATCGGCTCCGGCCTACTCCGTCGGGGCATGACGGTGATTGAGCCGACGTCGGGCAACACCGGGATCGGCTTAGCTATGCTGTGTGCGGCACTCGGTTACGGGTGCCGCCTGGTGATGCCCGACTCGATGTCCATCGAGCGCCGCAGTATGCTTGCCGCATACGGCGCACGCCTGGAGCTTACCCCGGCGGCCGACGGCATGGCAGGCGCGGTCGCGCGGGCGACGGAGATCGTGGCGTCTCGTCCGGACCGCTTCTACATGCCCAACCAGTTTGCCAATCCCGCCAACCCTGCCGCACACCGCCAGACGGCTCGCGAGCTGCTAGCCAGTCCGGGACCGCCGATTGACGCCATGGTGGCCGGGGTCGGCACTGGTGGAACCATCACGGGCTGTGGACTCGCGCTCCGCGAGGTGTGCCCGGGGGTCGAGCTGATTGCCGTCGAGCCCGATGAGTCCCCCGTCCTGTCCGGTGGCAGCCCCGGCCCACACTCCATCCAAGGCATCGGCGCTGGGTTCGTGCCCGGCGTACTGGACCTGTCCCTTATTACCGCGGTAGTTAGGGTCAGTAGCGCGGCGGCAGTCGAGATGTGCAGGCGGTTGGCTCGGGAAGAAGGGCTGCTGCTTGGCATCTCTTCGGGTGCGGCGACGGTGGCGGCGCTTGAGGCCGCCGCCAGGCTTGGCCCCGGCCGGCGGGTGGTTGCGGTTGCGCCGGACCGTGGCGATCGTTATCTGAGCACGGGCACGTGGGGAGGTGCCACGGGATGACCCTTCCGCAGTCCCCACGGCAAGCCTCGAGGTCGGCAGCCCTCTCCGGCTACTGGCCCGAGGCCGTCACAACCGTGTTTGATCGGGATCCCGCCGTCAAGTCACCACTAGAGGCTCTGCTGCTGTATCCCGGCGTTCACGCTCTCGCGCTGCACCGCGCAGCCCACTGGCTATACCGCCGTGGGTGGTCGTTTGCCGCGCGTCTGATCTCGCACGTCGGTCGCTGGCTCACGGGTATCGAGATCCACCCCGGAGCCCGCATCGGCCGGCGCTGCTTTATCGACCATGGGATGGGCACTGTCATCGGCGAAACGGCTGAGATTGGCGATGACGTCACCATCTACCAGGGCGTCACCCTTGGTGGTACCGGCAAGGAAACCGGCAAGCGCCATCCCACCATCGGAGACGGGGTTGTCGTTAGCGCTGGGGCAACCGTACTCGGCAACATCACCATCGGCCGCGGCGCCAGGGTAGGGGCGGGCGCCGTCGTCATCAAGCCAGTGCCGCCGGGGGCAACCGTAGTGGGCGTTCCGGGCCGGGTAGTCTCGCGGGATGGCAGGCGGGTCCTAGCTCCCGTCGGGCCCGACCCCAACCGGCTAAATCATGCCGACCTGCCCGACCCCGTGGCAGCGACGCTCCTGGCCCTCGAGGAACGGGTGCACCAGCTGGAGCTGGCTCTGGGCCAGAGCGCTAAGGCCGGACCTCCCGAAGCACCCTGAGATTGTGCCGTGCCTGGTCGAGGTCCGCCATGCCGATGTTGAACGCATGGGCGCCCCTGACGGCGTACCCGTCGCGCAGGGCGGCCTCGATCCGCTCCCGGCTCCCGCTGATCTGACCATGGGCCAGCAGCTTAATCAGGTACACGCCCTTGCCGGCGGCTCGGGCTGTATCGACGGCGTCCGACATCTCGTCTGGCGTCCCCTCGTCAAACCACAGGCCTTGGGCATTGTAGGTAGCACAGATGATATCGATCTCCGGGACGGCGCTGGCCTGGCGGACGATCACGGGGCTGTGGGTGGACAAGCCGATAGCCCTGATCACACCGTCGTCCCGGGCCCGCACGAAGCCGGGCAGCACACCGATGCGCTGTTCCCAGGTCCCAGGCTTGACGTAGTGGATGAAACCTACATCCAGATACCCGGCGTCAAGGTCTTGTACTAACTGCGCCAGCTCCTCCGGGGCATCCTCGGCGGACTCGGTCCTCGTCTTGGACGCAACTTGCACAGCGGACCGCTGGACGAGCCGGAGCCCCTCCCTGACGTGAGGGTGGCTACCATATGGCGGCGCCGTATCCCAGAAGGTCAGCCCGAGCTCCTCGGCGGCGTCCGCCAGGAGCTTGCCGCCTTGGGCAGGAGAGCGGTCGACGATAAACTCGGTACCAAAGATCAGCTCCGGCGCATCAATCGGTCCCAACTGGACCCTGCGTGCGCGGACGATCTGACTTTCGTCCTGCATATTGTTACACATCCTTTCGCAGCGGGGCTCACGACACGCGCGCCGGGCTGGCTGTAGCGTTTCCGCAGAGCGCGCTCTATTCCCTCGTGCGACAAGGTGAGCCTTGGCCGCATGACGAAGGTCCATTGCCGGAGCGTAGACTAGCTTGTTGGAGGGAATCGGCGGCGATGGACAAGGCAACTACCCTGCAGCTCAATCGCGATCTCCTGATCCCCGGCGTCAACACCTACTATCAGCAGCCTCTCGTCATCAGCCATGGCAAGGGCCGCTACCTCTACGATGCGGATGGACGCGAGTACCTGGACTTCTTCGGCGGGATCCTCACCGTCAGCATCGGCCACGCCGACGAGCGGATTACCACCAGGGTGCACGAGCAGGTTGACAAGCTGTGGCACACCTCGGCATTGTACGTCAACGAGCCCCACGTGGGTCTGGCTAAGCGCATCACTGACCTGACGCCAGGCGAGGACCTTACCAAGGCCTTCTTTGTTAACAGCGGCACCGAAGCCAATGAGACAGCCGTCATCCTGGCCCGGATCCACACGCAGTGCGAGGAAGTCGTTGCCCTGCGCCACGGCTACAGCGGGCGCAGCAGCATGGCCATGTCGCTGACCGGACAGGCGGGCTGGCGCCTGCCGGGCGCCAATCAGCCGGGTATCAAGCACGCCATTAATCCTTACTGTTATCGCTGCGCACTTGGCCAAAGGTACCCGGAGTGTGACATGCTGTGCGCGCGGGACATCGAGGAGGTCATCCGCACCTCCACCAGCGGTCGTCTCGCAGCGTTTATCGCAGAGCCAATCCAGGGAGTCGGCGGCTTTGTCACCGCGCCTCCGGAGTACTTCGAGGTGGCCGTGGAGATTGTCCGCCGCTACGGTGGGCTCTTTATCTGCGACGAGGTGCAGACCGGCTGGGGGCGGACCGGGGATAAGATGTTCGGCATCGAGCACTGGGGGGTCAAGCCGGACATCATGACCTTCGCCAAGGGCCTTGCCAACGGGCTGCCGATCGGCGCGACGCTCACGACGCCGGCGATCGCGGCGAGCCTTAAGGGCTTTACCCTGTCCACCTTTGGCGGCAACCCCGTGTGCACGGCCGCGGCCAATGCGGTGATCGATACGATCGTTGACGAAGACCTGCCAAACAACGCGGCGGTCCAGGGCCGCAGGCTGCGCGAGGGTCTACTGGCCCTGCAGGAAAAGCACGAGATCATCGGCGATGTGCGCGGCATGGGCCTGATGCAGGGCGTCGAGCTCGTGCACGACCGGCAGACCAAGCGGCCTGGGGCCGATCTGGTCAACCGTGTGTTTGAGGAAACCCGCGGGCGCGGACTGCTGATTGGCAAGGGCGGGCTCTTCGCCAACGTCCTGCGCATCACACCGATGCTCACCGTCACGGGCGCCGAGATCGATACGGCGCTGGGCATTCTCGACGAGGCGTTCGCGGCCGCCCGAGCGTAGCCCGCCCGCAGGCGCGATCACGAGTGTCCCCCGGCTGGGGGATAAGTGTCCGAGGCCGCCCCGGCCGGCTCAAGCCGGGGCGGCCTCGGGCCACTGGTCGGGCCAGTACTACTTGAGTGCTTGGTCCCTACTCGTCCTCAGGCTGGTCCTCGTCGTCGGCGTCCTTGCCGTGCTTGCCCATTTTGTCGCCAATCTTGCTGGCCAGGTTGGGCAACATCTCCATCAGCTTGTCAAACATGCCCGACTTCTTGCTCACGGGAAGCAGGGTTACTTCCTGCCCCTTGATGACGACCACGGCGATGGGCGTGATCCTGAAGCCGCCACCGGCGCCCACGCCAACGCCTCCAGCTGAGCCGGACTTCTCTCCGCTGCCTCCGGCCGTGCCTTCGCCGCCGCCGCCGCCGATGCCGCACATCACGCTGATGATGGGCACGAGTGCGACGTCACCGATGTGGAACGGCTCGCCGATCACGGTCTTGGTGTTGATGAACTTCTCGAATCCTGAGGTAAGCAGCTCCAGAGTCTCGTTGAACTTCACGATTACCTTCCTCCTTGGTTATCTAGTCTTCAGTCTCAGGCTATTGCCTAGCAAACTTGCGCCACTACCAATGAATCACGTACTCCGGCCTACTCGACTTGCGGCGGCGCAGCAACTGCCCTCGCCACAGCCGTCTGACCTCCGGGGTAAACGCCATCCGCACCATTGGCCACACCAATCTCGCCGGCGTCGTGTGCCCGGTCAGTGTGAAGTCAGTCGCCACGATCTCCCGGTCAAACACCGGTTGCATCCGGTAGGCAACGCTACCCGGCCGGCGGCTGTTGGTACTCCAGATGGTGGGCTCAAGCAGAGCTGGAACCAGTCCAGCCACCAGTCCCGTGGTCACCGGATCCTCGAGCCCCAAGGTCAGATACAGGCTTACCCGCAGTCCGAGCGCCGACCACAATCTCGCCAAGGCGTGCCGCACGACCGGCCACAACCTGCGAATGCTGACGTATCTCCGCCCCACCTTGGTCTCCGCTTTGCCGCGATCTCCAGTGCCGCCAGCCTTGTCGGCCGTGCTCCTTCGATTGACACGGGCCCGTGCTCTGGGGTGCGCCTGGGACTCTCCACGGGACTGGCCGCCAGACCCCGATCTGGAGCCGAGGCGCCTACCTAGAAACCGCACCCCGTCACTACTTACCGCCAGTAGCCCCCACAGCAGGACGGCCTGGCCTGATCCGGTAACCTCGATGTTGATCTCCTGCGCGTCAGACGGATCCTGGTCCGCGACGTCTTCCCAGTCGAGGTCAGGGTCGAGCGCCGCGAGCCAGAAGGCCCCGGTCAGCCCCGGCTCCTCCCCGACCAGCTCTAGCGTCACCTGACCGCTGGCGCTGAACCTCACTGGCGCAAACGCTACTACCAGCACGAGCACCAATATCAGTGCAACCAGCACGAGCAGCAGGTAGCCCAGTACCGCCAGGATCACCAGCACTACCCCAACGCCGGCACCCCCCGAGCCTTGATTACCCTGCTCAGCAGGGACACTGACTTGGGCTGCGCTGCATTGTCGACTGGCGGGGCGGCAGCCGGGCGTGCCATCAGCGCCGAGAGTCGACCGGCCTGATAGCGCATCCGCTGGTAGGTGCCCGCTGCCCAGCCAACGGTCTTGCCAGTCCAGCGCATACCTCTCCTGACGCTGGTCACTGCCACCCGGCCGGACCTCAGGACCTGCACCGCGGACGGCACCTTGATATGTAACAGGGCTCTTGATGGCCGGGACGCCGGCCGCACCGCGAACTCGTGCAGCGTCGTAGCCAGTCGAGCCAAATCGGGCCCATCAGCCTGCGGCGGCTCCGCGGCCCCCCAGGCGCTCACCAGCCGGTCGAGCCGGACCAACTCGTCCAGGCCGGCCTGGCAACCGGGGCAGGTGGCGAGGTGGGCCCTGACTACGGCATCCAATGCCGCCGACAGCTCCCGTTCGTGGTACCGCTCTAGCAGCGGCCTAAGGTGTAGGCAGCTGATGGCCCCCGCCATGCGGTAGCGCTCGATGTCAGTCATGAGTCATCACCGGCCTTGGACCGGCGGCCATGCGTCGGAGCTGCTCCCTAGCTCGGGAGAGATGGCTCTTGACGGTGCCGACCGGGCACTCGAGTATCCCTGCGATCTCCTGATGGCTTAACCCCTCAACGACACGAAGCAGAAGAACCGTGCGCAACTCGGGCCGGAGCCGCTGGATACAGGCCTCGATATCTGCCAGCTCGGCCCGGGCGGCGACCGCCTTACCGACCGGATCACCGAGACCTTCGGCGTCGCCACGCCCCGCTCCGGCACAGCCTAGCGCGTCGAGAGCCGGAACCTCTCCATGCAGCTCAACTCGCTCCGTCCGGCGCGCGGCGTCTAATGATAGGTTGATCGCAACCCGCCGCAACCATGGGCGCAGGGACGGCTGAGGGTCCAGGCGCGACATGGCGCTTACGGCGCGGATAAACACCTCCTGCGTCACATCCAACGCCTCCTCTCGTTGCCCCAGTATGCGCCAGCAGATCCTCAGTACGTAGCTATGGTGGGCGCCGAGCAGTGCGCTGAAGCCAGCCTCCGCGCCCTGACGGCACAAGGCGACGATCTCAGCGTCTCTCTGCGGTAGCTGCCCGGCGGCGTGGCGAGTCACGGTCCACCTCCTCGGCTGCCCCGGTTACAGTGACTTATACTGTGAGATGTCCTCAATGGTTGCGGTGAGACCGCATTATCCTCAAGTTTTTCCTGATGGCGCGATCTAAAGCTGCTACGCAGTGCACCCCTGTGGCTGCGCTGAGCAGCAGCGAGTACAGGCCCCGCAAGGTGCATACTGATAGTAGAGCAACTTTGCCCCCCAGTCAGGTTGCGGACCAATGGTATGATGTAGGGGAAAGGAGGGGGCGATATGTTGACGGCGGCCTTGTCCAGCTATATTCTCGGCTCATTCCCAACCGCACAGCTGTTGGGCAAGTGGCTCCGCAACCTCGACATCCGCAAAGTAGGAGTGCGCAATATGGGCGCACTTAACGCCTACCGCGTGCTTGGACCCTTCTGGGGCGTCGTTACCTTTGCGGTGGACGCCGGCAAGGGCGTGGTAGCCGTGGTGATTGCTCAGGCAAGCGGCCTCGGTGCGCAGGCGATGGCGATGTGCGGCCTGTTGGCCGTGGCCGGGCACAACTGGCCCGTGTTCAACCGGTTCCGCGGCGGCAAGGGTGCGGCGACCAGCATTGGCGTCGTGCTCGCGATGGGAGGCGATGTCGCGATCTGGATTGCCGTGTTGATCGGCGCACTGTACCTCTGGACCCGCAACATCTCCTTTGCTATGGGGCTGTCCTTTGTGGCCCTTCCGATCCTGTACGCGTGGGAAGGTCGGCCGGGTGAGGCCGTTGCGATGGGGTTTGGCGTCGTCGGCCTTGTCGGTCTGAGGCTCAGGTCATCAATCAAGGACCTGCAGTATGCCAGCCAGGGCAGGCCACGGCTAGTGATCAAGTACATGATCAAGGGCGTACCGCCTGAGTTGGTGGAGCAGCGGCGTGCGCTTGTCGCTGCGACACCCGTTGCAAGGGCGCCGAGGCAGCCCGATGTCCCTCGCACCCAGTTGTCGCTGCCGTCACCGGTGCTTGATGGGCTTTGCGTGCCCGTGCCGCCACCGGCCGCAGAGACCGCTAGGCCCAACGAGCACTACGTGGCCGAGGATTGAGCGTCCGCAGGTAGGCTGTATGGCGTTTCGCTGGATCAAAGACGGTCAGAGCCCAGAAGCTTCATCGAGACCAAGCCTGGGGCCCAGATCGATCACGGCCTGGGCCCCGGCCAGCATGGTCGAGGTTGCCCCCAGTAGTGCTGGCCAGGCGGCGCCGGAGCCGTGTTGGCTGTCGTCAGCCACCCCGCAGATCTCCAGATAGACAGAGTCACGGCCCACCCATGCCGCTGCCTCGCCGCGGAGCACAATGAGAGCTGCCTCAAAGCCGTCGCTGCCGGGCAGGCGCTGGTAATGCTGGGTGACTGCTGCGACATCCAGGCTTGGCATACCGTGCCGGACCAGGGCTGACCGTAGGGCCGCGAGCGCGGCTTCATATTGGGCCGGAGCACTCGGCCGCGGCGTCGCCCAGCCGGGAGGCGAGATAGGCTCGTCTCCTGCCGAGAGCCCATGCGCCATCAAGCACAGGGCCACAGGATCCTGCCTCAGCTTGAGCTCGGTAACCGCCGCCTTGGCATCAGCCCATAGCCGCCAAGGCAGAGTAGGGCGGCCCACGGATCGGCACAGCGCTGCCAAGATCCGTGCGCCAAGGCCGCTCTGCCTGCGATCGGTAGTCGCCTTGTACAGGCCTCGCGCCAGCGTACAGGCGGTCGCTTCCCGCTCGGCCGCTCCGCTGGTGCATGCGAGCCTAGCTACACGAGAACTCGCCTGCCGCAGATGAGCGATACCGAATCCTGCACGTCCGCGGGCCATCGCAGGATCGGCGCACAGCCGAGATGCCCGCTGCCTGGCTAGCTCGCCCAGCCCGTCGTGGTCATTGAGCAGGATCGCGTCCTTGAGATCCCAGGCTGTCTCTGCAGCGAGGGGGCGCAGCGCCGAAGTTGCGGAGAAGTCGGAGCCATCCTCAAAAGCCAGCAGCTCCAGCAGCTCAAGAGGCTGAAGGCTCAAAGAGACATAGACGTCCTCAATCATCGACCATCGCACCGCGGGACGGAGGTCGCGGCAGGTCGTGTACACCAGCAGCTGTAGGCCGTCGCCTGGTGTCGTGCTTGCGCTGTTGCCGGGCGGGCCGGGCGGGCTGGGAGGGCACAGCGCAAGGATTGCCGGCTGTGGAACAAGCTTGAGTACGCGCGAGACAACCGACCTGAGCCAGCTGGGGGGCTCCCCCCACGGTACCCATGGAACGGAGAAGGGGCTAGCGCTCAAAGGCGTCGGCGCAGCAGGACGCTGCGGCCGGGGCTGATCTCCCGGACACGGTCAAAGCCATGCTTATCGAAGACCCAGTATGGGTTAGTGCCGCCCGGCCAGCCGTAGACACCCATGCCCTCAACCCAGTGATAATGCCCGATACCCCCCTGCAATAAATCCAGCAAACGGGTCATTGCTTGGTCAATTACGGCGGTGCGGGGATAACCTCCTGCCACCTCAATACAAGTAATGGTAAGAGTCTCGCCGGCGCACTGCTGGGGGTCATCTTGAGCTGGGTCTCCCGTGACGAAGCCCGCGGAACGGGCGATATGCCGTGGATATATTTCGATCAGCCCGGCGGGAGACTCGCCGTCCAGCCCGATTACCCCGGCGACCGGCACGATCTCGAACACCCGATCCCATAGTTGCCACTTTAGCTCGCGGCCGGCCGTGTGGTGCTCATCGGGGGTCCTGCCACCGGAAGGATGGTGGCATAGGCAGAGCTCCAGCGACTTGGCGGCCGTCTCTTGAGTCACCGGGACCCACGATAGCGAAGCTGGATCGCACTTGCGTTCTGGGTGCGATGCAGCGCCCCACCAGGCCCAGGGGGCAGTGGGCGTGTCATGCGGCGGGAGACCCAGCGCAACTCTGACGCCGGCGATCACCTCGTCGGGATGCAGCGGAACAGACGACACGCGCCGGCCATCCACATAGACCGCGATGAACACGTTGCTGCGGAGCTGCGCCAGAGACTGGATCCCGAGCAACTGGAGGACCCGCGGGTCGCTCCCGTCGGTGCGCAGCTCGGCCAGATCGATCTGCCCTGAGCAGAGGTACGGGCGCAGCCAATCCCTCACCGCGGAGAGAAAGCGCGCATTCTGGGGGCACGCCGGGCTGTAGAGTACCTCGACCAACGGGCGGTTGCCGGTCCCCATCAATCGCCGAGCCTCCCTTGGGTGTCAGGCCACAACAACGGTGAGCGCGGGCCGTAGCGTGCGATGTACTCGGCCGGCGGCAGCCTGAATGCCTGCCTCACCGCCGTGTCGCCCTCGCTGGCCTGGATACGATCGACCACCGCACATCCTGCCCTGTACGTCAGGCGGCGAGGACCAAAGGCCAGATCGCTCGCGGTTTTGGGGTCATCCCCGGCCCCTCTGGCGAGCTTTAGATCAGCGTCGACCCATGAGTTGAGGTGCTCCTTGGTAGAGAGCTCATCGGCAATCACCTGGTAGTCGGCAAGAATCGGGTTATCTATGGTGCCCATGTGGCCCCGTTCTCGGCGCATCCGGAGCGACAAGTATACCGCATAACCCTCGTCCTGGGTCATCCGCCAAAACAGCTGGCGCCATCCACCGGCCGGCGTACTCTCAGCGAGGCTCGGGAGTGGTCTGGTCCTCTTGTAGACCACGTGGCATACCTCATGGGAGATCATGTACGCAAACTCCTGCGGATCGGCGAGATACCCCGGCCAGCTAACGTTGAGGCAGGCTACCTCGTCGAGGCCGATCCCGGCGTCATAGCCGACTACCGGGTAGACCGTTACTCCAGCGAGCTCGCCGGGATCGCAGATAGCGCAGAGCAGGTCGGTGGCCTCGGCGAGCCAGCGCGCCGACTCAGCTTTGCCCTCTCTGGCAAATGCCTCGATGGCCCCGCGGTTGGCGTGGACATTCCTGAGGCCGTAAAAAGGGGATTGATCTCCTGCGACTGCAGCCAGCAAGTGTTGCGGACTGAGATCGATACCGGCGGTCAGCCGCAGATGCCTCCCGATAGCAGCGTAAGCAGGGTGAGCCAACACCTGCTCGACCGTGGCATGTCCGTCCAAGAACGCGATAAACATGTCAACGGGATGCCAATCGATACGCAACGGAAATGCCGGCCTCCCTCCAGAGTCAGGGTGTGAGGTGTGCTATACGCCGGGCGCGTACCGGTGCCCTGCCTCATTGCGGATGTGGAAACGCGGGCGTCAAACGAGGGGCGCACGGGGATACAGCCCGGGTGCCTGAGCTGCATTCTGCGGCGCATGCTCCTAGGGACTTATCACCCGGTCCTCCCGGGCTTCCTGACCGTTTTGCAGGTCCGTCTCGCATAGATATGCGGCCACCCGGCAGGGATGCTACGCTCTAACGCGAATCCTAGACCATCTCTGAGCAAGGAAGGAGCAGCTAGATTGGTTGATATCCTGATTAAGGACCTCCGGGTAGTGGATGGGACAGGCAACCCATGGTATAAGGCAGATATGGCGATTGCATGCGGCAAGATCCAGGCCATCGGGTCGCTCGGGGCAGTTTCTGCAGGGCGGACGATCAACGCCGGAGGGCTCGTCGCCTGCCCCGGCTTCGTGGACATCCACTCCCACAGTGACCGCTCACTGGTTGCCCACAACAAGGGCATCGCCAGTCTGCAGCAGGGGATAACCACGCAGATCGGAGGCAACTGCGGCCATTCGCTCGCACCGATCCGAGCCGGCGGCGACGGGTTATCTAAGCTAGCCGAGGAGCACGGGTTTGGTCAGCTGGAGCTCGAGTGGACGACCTTCGATGAGTACCTGACGTGGCAAGAGCGCCGCGGCACCGGCATCAACTTCGCCCCGTTGCTTGGCCACGGAGCTCTGCGCCGCTACGTGATGGGGCCTGAGGGAGAGGGTGGGGAGCGCCGGGATCCGACAGCCGCTGAGCTGGAGTCGATGCAACAGGAAGTTGCCAAAGCCATGGAAGCCGGAGCCTACGGCCTGTCCACCGGACTTGAGTATCCCCCGGGCCGCAATGCGACCACCGGAGAACTTGTCGCACTCTGCCGCGTGGTGGCATCATACGACGGGCTCTACGCCACCCACATGCGTAGCGAGGGTTATGCACCGGGAATGGAGTGGTGGGGAGCGGTTGTCGAGGCACTAGAGATCGGCCGCCGTGCAGAGGTGCGCGTCAACATCTCACATCTCAAGGCCGACCAACGCCGCGCTTGGGACAAGGTTGACGCCGTACTACGGCTGCTGGAGGACGCTAGGCGGCACGGGATCAGCGTGACTGCAGACCTGTACCCGTGGCCCTACGCGGCTGTGGGGTACATGATCGACGTGCTCCCGCCACACCTTGGCGAGCTTGGTCTGCCTGAGTTGCTCCGGCGTCTTGCCGATCCTGCTGCCCGCCAGGCGATCCGGGAAGAGATCGACCGCGGCATTCCGGAGTGGACCAACCCCTCCGCCAGCTTTGGGTGGGGAGCTATCGGTGTTGTGGAAACCTCCGACCCCGCCGACGAGGGTAAGTCGGTCGAGGACCTGGCAGAGGAGCGCGGCACAGATCCGCTCGACGTGTGCTTCGAGCTGCTGTTGCGGGATCAGGGCCTAACCCGCTCATCGGTCGGGGTTATGGCTGAGGCCAACATCGAAAAGCAGCTCCGGCACCCGCTGACGATGGTTTCCACGGACGGTTTTACCGTAGACATGTACCCCACCGCCAAGCTGCCACAGGATCCGTCGCCCAAGCTGCACCCACGCACTGTAGCCACATATCCCCGGCTGCTCGAGCGTTACGTGCGCCAGCGCGGGACGTTGCCGCTTGAGCAGGCAATAAGGAAGGCAACTTCTTTGCCGGCGGCGGTCACGGGGCTGACTGGAAGGGGCTTGCTCACGCCCGGTATGTGGGCCGACGTTGTGCTGCTAGATCCTGAGACTGTGGGCGAGACGGGAAGCTTCAGCGACCCGCATCACCCGCCCCGCGGCATCAACTGGGTGCTGGTCAACGGCCAGGTAGCCATAGACCAGGGCCAACCTACCGGCGTGCTTGCCGGCCGCGTCCTGCGGCGCGGCCATAGACAGGCAGACTAGGGCCGAGGCCTAGGAGGCCTCGGGCATACCACAGGGGAGGATGAGACACATAATGCACCGCATGCGCTTTGGAATCGGACTGGCGGCACTGCTTGCAGTGGCGCTGCTGATCGGGACGGTCGCGGGCTGCGCCAAGCCTGATCCGAATAAGAACCATCTGATCATTGTGGTCGGAGGAGAGTTGGATGGCACTGATGTCCAGCAGGTGTTCACGTCCAACATCGTGCAGCAGCTGACCACACCGGCGCCGGTCGTCTTTGACCTGCAACAGCGTAACCTGGTGCCTCAGGTAGCCAAGGGTATCACGTTCTCGGAAGACGGGAAGTCGATCATCCTGGAGTTCCCGGCCGATCTCAAGTTTGCGGGTGGGCGTGCCGCCACCGGCGAGGACATCAAGGCCTCGATCGAGCGGTACATCGAGATCAGCCCTTACGCTGAGGACTGGGCTGAGCTTGACGACATCGAAGTCGATGGGCATAAGGTGACCCTCAACTTCGTTAATCCTCCCGCCTACTTCCTGACGGTGTTGGCATCTACCTACTCGGGGATTATTGACGCTCAGGAGGCCGAGCGGGTTGGTGACGAAGCGTTCAACCGCAAGGTCGTTGGCATCGGGCCGTTTACCCTGACCGAGTGGTCGCAGGGCTCGCATTTCTCATTCGAGCGCAACCCCAACTATAAGGACAACAAGCCCTTCGTCCAGAACCACGGCCCCTCGCATTTCGAGAAGGTCACGGTCCGGGTTATCCCCGACGCCTTGACCCGGCTGAGCGAGCTGACCTCAGGCAAGGTTGATGTCGTGTATGACATCTCGCCGGAGCACCGTAACCAGATCCAGAACAACGCTAACGTTGAGCTGCTGAGCTATGCCGCAGCCGGGCAGGTCTACCTGAGGTTTAACAACAGCAAGGCCACATTCGCCGACAAGCGGTTCCGGGAAGCGATCAACTACGCAATCAACAAGGATCTGCTCAAGCAGGCAATGGCCAACAGCGTCGAGCCGGTCTACGGACTGCTTTCACCGTCCCAGCTCGCCTACTCGCAGGAGACTGACGACGCGATCAAGGCCGAGCGCAAGCACGACCAGCAGCGGGCCAAGGATCTTCTGGCCGAGCTGGGCTATACAGCTGGATCCTCCGGCATGCTGGAGAAGGACGGCCGGCCCCTCAAGCTGCTACTGATTAGCTCCAACACCGCGCAGAGCCACCAGATGGCTGCCCCGGTGATTCAGGACCAGCTCAAGGCAGTGGGCATTGATGTCGAGATCCAAGAGCACGGTCGGCAGTATGTGCGTGAGCTCGTCAACACCGGCGGCTATGACCTGGCTATCCAGCAGTGGAGCTGGACCGATCCCGACATCTGGTACTACTCCTTCCACTCCAGCAATGCCAACCCAATCTGGAGCACCCCGGAGCTGGACGGCATCCTGGATACCGGCCGGAGCATGATGGACATGGCCGAGCGCACCGCCAAGTACGGAGAGCTCTCAACTGCAGTGGCCGACCACCTGCCGATGGTTCCGCTGTTTTACTCGATTAACTACATCGGTGTACGCAAGGCTGTGACGGGGCTGCACTTCTCCGTTGATGGGACCCTCTTCTACGAGGACGCCAAGAAGTAGCAGTCATGACGGTCTTAGGGAACGGGGTGGCTCGCGCGGCCGCCCCGTTCCTGGGCATCTGAATCAGGCTCGGATGTGCTTAAGGGGGTAAGTGGCAGGTATGACCAAAGATCAGCTTTCGGCTGAGGTCGGCAAGATCGTGGCCGACTACGTGTCCCCGGCGGGGCCGGGAGTATCGGTCCTCGTCGGTCGAGGTCCGGAAGTACTGCTCAGCGAGGGCTACGGCCTTGCCGACGTGCAGCGGGGTGAGCCAATCACGCCGGCCTCCCGCTTTGTCATCGGTTCTGTGACCAAGCAGTTTACCTGCGCAGCGATCATGCTTCTGGCGCAGAGTGGGCTGCTGGCGTACGACGACCCAGTGGGCAAGTACCTGCCGGAGATGCCGGCCGCATGGCGCGAACGAGTTACCCTGCGCCATCTGATGCACCATACCAGCGGGGTGCCGGAGTACTTGACCGAAGACTTCTGGCAGGCGTCCATTGAGGGCAAGTACCCTGACATCCGCTCCTTCCTCGAGCTCATCTCCACCCTGGACGAGGTTGAGTTTGCCCCGCGCGAGCGCTGGCGCTACTGCAACTCGGGTTACATCATGCTCGGCGAGGTGGTCTCCCGGGCCTCGGGCGAGCCATTTGCCTCGTTCCTCCGTGACCGCATGTTCGCGCCGCTGGGCATGAACAGCACTCTGGTGGGCGAGAGCGACGAGCGCGTGGCCCGTCTGGCTACCGGGTACAACTACCGTAGCCGCGACGAGTTTGAGCTGGCCCCATGGGGCTTCGCGGTTGTCGGTGGGGCTGACGGCAACATCATCTCCGATACTGCCGACCTCCACCGCTGGAGCGAAGCACTGCTGACAGGCCGAGTGTTGCCCCCTGAGGTGCTGGAGCAGGCCTTGGTGCCTGCCAAACCGCTCGACCCCTCGTTCTCCCGCTACGGCTTCGGGCTGATGCTCGCGGAGCGGCGGGGAGTGCGTGAGATCAGTCACGGCGGCGGCACGCTGGGGTATGTGACTCACCTCGCCCGATACCCCGATATCGGACTCACTGTGGTTGTGCTGTCCAACGCCGCGGGGATCAAACTTGGCGAGCTGCGAGGTCGGATCGCAAATCTGCTGTTGGCGGAGTGGATGGCTCCGCACGAACCCGTCCAACTCCCGGAGAATGCTCTAGCGGGTTACGCCGGCAACTATCGTGGTCAGCCTCGCGATCTCCAGATGGCGGTGACCGTCTCGCTGGACACAACGTCATCGGCCCTGAACGCAGTGGTGCACCACGGCACTGAAGAAGCGCCGGCGGAGTCCTACAGCCTGACCCCGTTGGGCGGGGGCCTGTTCCTGGCTGATGTCCACACCGACACCTATATCCAGTTCGGGTCCCCTCTTGGCACCGCGCCTGTCACCCTGCAGGTCCGATCCGGCGGCTCGGTGATCAACCTACAACGCGACGACGCCCCTGGAGGTCGGGGCTAGCTCATGTTTGCGTATGCGGTACGCCGGTTGGGGCTCGGGCTGCTCGTGGTGTTGGCCGTCACGATCGTCTTGTTTGGCGTGATGCAGCTGATGCCTGGCGATCCCATCCGCCTGATCGCGGATCCCTCGCGCATTCCGGCGCACAAAATCGAGCAACTGCGCGAGCAATGGGGCCTCAACCGCCCACCGCACGTTCAGTACCTTTACTGGCTCGGCAACCTCTTGCGCGGGGACTTTGGCCACTCCATCGTCTCCGGACAGCGTGTCAGCGTGCTGATCATGGCCAGATTGCCGTACACGCTGATGCTGGCGCTTACGTCCCTATTCCTGCACTATCTGATCGCGGTCCCGCTGGGCCTGCTGGCCGCAGTCAGGGCCAACTCGCGGCTCGATCGCTGCATCGTGCTAGTGACGACGGCGCTGCGGACTGTGCCTGCATTCTGGCTAGGCATCATCCTGATGATGACCTTTGGGGTAAGGCTGGGGTGGCTGCCGATTTCTGGTTTCTTTGGGCTCAGCTCGATCGTCCTGCCCGTGGCGACGCTGACTCTCCCGTCGCTCGGGGGTACGGTCAGGCTGACGCGGTCGGAGGTGCTGGAGACCATCCGCGAGCCATACGTGCTTACGGCTTACGCCAAGGGCCTACGGGAGCGCGCGGTCACGCTGCGCCATGTGCTGCGCAATGCCCTCATCCCGGTCACCGTGATGTTCTTCCTCTCGTTACCCTGGGTCGTAGGCGGCTCGGTGATCATCGAGAACGTGTTCGCGTGGCCGGGCATGGGACGGCTACTCTGGAACTCGATCACCAACCAAGACCTGCCTGTGGTGCAGGGGATCATCGTGATCATCGCTGTGTTGACGGTCATCTCCAACACCTTGGGCGACATCCTTTCAGGTCTGCTCGATCCGCGAATCCGCATCGAGCTTGAGGAGGTGCGGGCATGAGCGGCGGGCAGCCTGCCACAACAACGACCGCGCCACGGGTGGCCGCCAAGCCGCGCTCGGTGATGCGGTTGGTGTTGCGCCATGGCCAGCTGATCGCAGGGCTGCTGATGTTCCTGGTAGTCCTGGGTGTTGCTGCGACTGTTGACAGCCTGGCCCCACGGCCTTTCGATGAGATGGACATCCCCAACCGCCTTATGGAGCCCGGCCCAGGCCGCCTGCTTGGCACAGACCATTACGGCCGGGATGTCCTCAGCCGTGTGCTCTACGGATCACGGATCGCGCTCCGGGTCGGGCTAATCGTAGTGACCATCGAGACGCTGCTCGGCGTCACGCTAGGCCTGCTTGCGGGGTACTATGGTGGCTGGGTTGATAAGGTCATCTCCTTTGTCACCGATATGACCTGGGCTCTGCCCCCAATTGTCCTCGCTCTGGCAATCGTCACGGCGTTGGGCCCCAGTCTCGACAACGTCATCATTGCGATTGCTCTGGTGTCGTGGGCGGGATACGCCCGCTTGATCCGCTCCAAGACTCAGAGCCTCAAGAACGTTCCGTTCGTCGAGGCGGCACGAGCCCTGGGCGAGAGTGACCTGTCGATCATGTTCCGGTACATCCTGCCCAACACATTTAGCCTGATTATCGTGCTGGCAACGCTGTCCTTGCCTGCGGCCATATTGTCCACCACGGCCCTGAGCTTCTTGGGGTTGGGCTCGCAGCCGCCGGCGCCTGATTGGGGTGTGATCCTCAGCGAGGGTCTGACGTTTGTTGGTAGCGCGCCGTGGATATCGGTCTTCCCGGGGCTGGCGATCGTCTGGACGGCGCTCGGTTTCAACCTAATGGGTGAGGGATTGCGTGACATCCTCGACCCGCGGATGAAGGCATAGGGAGGGGATGCGATTGAGCCCAAGCGATAGCCGGGCAGCCAGCGCGGCAGTGGAAACCGACGCCGGACTGCTTACTGTGGAAGGGTTGAGTGTCTCCTTCATTACTGGCCGTGGGCGTGTGCACGCCGTGCGGGACGTATCGTTCGAGGTGCGAGAGGGCGAGGTCTTCGCGCTGGTCGGTGAGTCCGGCTGCGGGAAGTCCACGACGGCACTGGCCATCATGCGGTTGGTGCCTCCGCCGGGCGCGATCGAGCAAGGACAGGTCTTGCTCGGGGACAGGGACCTCCTCACCCTAACCAACGACGAGATGGCAGCCGTGCGCGGGCGCGACGTTGCGATGATCTTTCAGAACCCCCTTGTCGCCCTTAACCCGGTTTACCGAGCCGGCGTGCAGATCCAGGAAGCAGTCCTCCAGGATAACGTCCCGCGTCATGAGGCTTGGCGGCGGGCCGTCGAGGTGATGGGGCAGGTTCGTATCTCCGACGCTGCCTTGAGGGCAGATAGCTACCCGCACGAGCTCAGCGGCGGCATGCGCCAGCGCGTGATGACGGGCATGATGATCTCTCGTTCGCCGCGCCTGCTGATTGCGGATGAGCCCACCACGGCTCTCGATGTGACGATCCAGGCGCAAATCCTCGACCTGCTGATGGACCTGAGGCGCCGGACGGGGATGGGGATTTTAATCATCACGCACGACCTTGGCGTTGTGGCCGAAATCGCCGATCGGGTTGCTGTGATGTACGCGGGGCGCATCGTCGAGCAGGCCGGGGTGACAGAGTTGTACGACGCCCCACTGCATCCATATACACAGCTGCTGATGCGCGCTCTGCCGCGGATGGGCAAGGGCGAGGGCCGCCTGGAGACCATCTCAGGCAGCGTTCCGAGCCTGATGGCTGAGCCTCTGGGATGCGCGTTCGCACCGCGCTGCCCCCTGCGTCAGGACCGCTGCGAGCAGGGCGAGCCCGAGTACACCCGCCTCGGCGGCGGCCGGCTTGTAGCGTGTCATCTCGCCGGGAGGGCAGGAGAATGAGCGCTATCCAGCAAGACCGCTCCGACGCGCTAGTTGAGCTAAGACAAGCCAAGAAGCACTTCGTCATCACTAAGGGTTTAATCCGACGCACCCGGCGCCTGGTGCGGGCCGTTGACAACGTCAGCCTGACCATCGCCCGCGGCGAGACCCTGGGCTTGGTGGGGGAGTCCGGCAGCGGCAAGACCACCTTGGCCCGCTTGGTGCCCCGGCTTGCGCGGCTAGACGGCGGTACGGTGCTGTTTGACGGCAGCAACGTCCACCATGCCGGCAAGGACGACCTGAAGGCGTTCAGGCGCCGCATGGGCATCGTCTTCCAAGATCCTGCCTCATCCCTTTGTCCGCGGTGGACCGTCCGCAAATCGATCGAGCGCCCCCTTGTACTTGCGGGGCGAAGCCAGGCAGAGATCAAGCGCCGGGTTGCCGAGACCGTCGAACTGGTCAACCTGGGAGAGGAGTTGCTGGACCGTTTCCCGCACCAGCTCAGCGGCGGCCAACAGCAGCGGGCAAGCATCGCGCGCGCCCTGGTGTTGCAGCCCGAGCTGCTCATCCTTGATGAGCCGACATCAGCCCTGGATGTCTCGGTACAGGCGCAGATCCTTAACCTGCTGCTCGATTTGCAGCACGAGTTCGGGCTCACGTATCTATTCATCACCCACAATCTCTCCGTGGTGCGGTACCTCGCCGACCGTGTCGGGGTGATGTACCTCGGCAAGCTGGTGGAAGTCGCGCCCACCGACGAGCTGTACCGGCAGCCGCTTCATCCGTACTCCGCCGCGCTGCTCTCCGCCTCACCGCCGCTGGACCCACGCCTGCGGTACCGGGAACGCTACCGCTTGGCGGGCGACCCACCAAGCCTGGTCAACCCTCCCTCCGGGTGCGCGCTTCACCCGCGCTGTCCCGCGTGCCAGGAGCACTGCACGGTGGTTACTCCCGAGCTCGTCGAGCTCCATCCGGGGCGTTGGGTCGCCTGCCATCGGGCCGTGGAGCTCTACCTGCCCAGCGAGGCAGGCCGCTAATGGGTCGGCCACTCTACGCCGAGATAGAGGCGGCAGCCCAAAGGATTGCGCCCTATATCCGGCGGACCCCCCTGGTGCGCTCGGCGCATCTTTCTGACCTCTCCGGCGGCGAGATCTATCTCAAGCTCGAGTGTTGGCAGCACCTTGCTGCCTTTAAGGTTAGGGGGATGGTTAACCGCACCCTGACCTTAACTGAGGACGAGCGCCGGCTCGGGCTGGTCGTGGCGTCGAGCGGCAATCACGGGGTGGCCGCAGCCTGGTGCGGGCAGCAATGGGGCATGCCGGTGACCGTGTACGTCCCTGAGACCGCCCCCGAGCCCAAGCTGGCCAAGATCAGGCAGTACGGCGCGCGCCTGCGCCTCCAGGGCCGGGATTACGATGCGGCGCACCTTGCCGCCCAGGAGTATCTATCGTCGGCGCCGGGCGCGGCGATCTGGGTCGATTCCTGCTCGGATCCGGATGCGGTGGCCGGGCACGGCACAGTGGGGCTGGAGATTGCATCTGAGCTCCCCCGGCTGGACGAGGTGTTGGTCCCGATTGGCGGCGGCGGCCTAGTTACTGGGATCGGGCTGGCCTTACGGCAGGTGGCGCCACGGGCCATCGTCACCGGCGTGCAGACGGCGGCGTGTCCGGCCATGGCTGCCTCGCTGGGCGATAGGGTGTGCTACGAGACCTATCCCAGCGAGCCATCGCTGTGTGACGCCCTGATCGGTGGCGTGGGCGAGTTGGGCTTCCGCCGGGCGGGCGAGTGTCTGGATCGAGTTGTCCTGACCTCGGAGGACGCAATTGGGCAGGCTGTGACCGGGATGATCCGCCATGAGCAACTGCTCGCGGAGCCGGCCGGCGCCGTAGGGTGGGCGTACATCGCTGAGCGTCCGGAGGAGTTCCGCGGCCGGTGCGCAGCGGTCGTCGTCTCCGGGGGCAACCTCAGTTATGATGTGCTCACCAGACTGATCCGAGGGACGGTGTAGAGCGATGGCCGAGCAACTGGCGGTCCATAAGTGCGGGCCCAGTTGCCCCCTGTGGGGCGGGACACCGGGCGCGTGCTTGCGGCGAATCGGAATCTTCGAGGCGATCGACTCCCAGCAGTCGCAGCAGCTCCGCCGATCTGCGCAGCCGGCCGCGGTACCGGAGGGGCAGGTTCTGTTCTGGGCAGGGGAGCCGGCCCGGCAGATCCTGCTGGTGGTGCGGGGTCTGGTCAAGGTGTTCCGTACCGATGCCCGGGGCCGCGAGCAGATCATCAGGCTGCTCAAGAGCGGAGATCACTTCGGCTCAGGGTTTCTCTTTGCCGACGAGCCTCTCCCAGTCAGCGCACAGGCGCTCAGCGACGCGCAGATCTGCCGGGTCGAGCGGTGCATCGTCGAGGCCCTGATCAGCACCGACGCCGGTCTAGCCGCACGAATCATCGCGGCTATGGCTGATCAGTTGCGGCGCGCGGAGGCCAACCTGGCGCGGCTTGCCCTTGCGGACGCCACGCAACGCTTGGCGGGGGTGCTTCTTGATATGGCCGGAGAGATCGGGCGTCCGGCCGGGCCAGACCGCGCGCACTTGCGCCTGCCGTTTGGCCGCGCCGATCTTGCCGCCCTGGCCGGAGTCGCTCCTGAGACGGTAAGCCGCAGGCTCGCCGACCTGGTGGCCGAGGGCCTGATCTCGACCCACGGCCACCGTGGCCTAACCATCGAGAGCCTCGACGGACTTCGCCGGCGGGTCCACGGCTAGGGCAGGGGGCACGCGGCCCGGCACAAATCAGCCTAGGCCAGTATCCCCTGCAGCAGGTCGAGAGGCAGGTTGCCGCCGCTGAGCATCAAGCCCACCTTGCGGCCCCGGACCTGATCCGGGCGCGCCATTGCCGCGGCCGTCGTAGCTGCGCCTGCGCCCTCCGCAATCATGTGAACCGACCGCGCCAGCAGCCGGATAGCGTCGCGCATGCCGTCCTCACTCACCAACCAAAAGTCCGCCAGCCCCCTGAGCATGATTGACAGTGGCATCGCGAACGGCTCCCGGGTGGCGAGCCCGTCGGCGAACGTAGGCGCCCGGTCGTAGCATACGATCTCGCGGCGGCGCCAGGAGTCGTGCACCGCAGGCGCGGCCTCTGCCTGTACTCCGATCACCTCGGTCCGAGGACTGACCCCATCGCGGGCCAGGCAGGCGCCAGACGCGCCGCTGCCGCCCCCGACGGGGGTAAGGATGAGGTCGAGGTCCGGAACGTCCTCCAGCAGCTCGAGATACGCAGTCGCCACTCCGGCGATCAGCGCGGGCTCGTCACCAGAAGACACGAAGCACATCCCGTCTTGGGCCGCCCGCTGCTCGGCCAGCCCCTTGGCCTCGTCAAAATCCTGCCCGACTAAGACTAGCTCCGCTCCAAGCCGCCTCATCGACTCGGCCTTGAGGGGGTTGGCGTTGGCCGGCGCGTAGATGACCGCCCGGACGCCCATTAGCCTTGCGGCGTAGGCGATGGACTGGCCGTGATTGCCCGTGGATGCTGTGACAACTCCGGCTCGCCGCCGCTCGTCCGGCAGTTCAAGCAGATAGTTGATGCCGCCGCGCACTTTAAAGGCGCCGATGGGAGTCAGGCTCTCGCATTTGACATAGGCCTCACATCCAAGTGCCTCGTCAAGGGCAGGCGTCCGGACCACGGGAGTGCGGCGCAGATAGGGGGCGATCCGCTTCCTAGCAGCTAGGATATCCGCAAAACACAGCCCCGGCGCGCATCCCGCGAGCTCGTCAGTCTTGCTTCCTTGGTAAGAAACCACGTTGATATCTCCTCTCCTGGTGCGGGTAGGCATGCTAGCGCCAGAGGCCGACATGCCGGAAGGCGGTGACGTCCACCAGCCCCTGGTCGGTCAGCTTGAGCTCCGGGATAACCGGAAGCGAGACAAAGCTCAGCGCCATGATCGCGCTCGCCGGTGTCGCACCGATCTCCCCGGCCGCCTGGTCAATCTTCTCCAGTCCGGCAGCGACTGCGGGCGCCTCGTCCAGAGACATCAGCCCTGCCAAGGGTAGGGGCAGATGGGCCAGGACCCGGCCTCCGGCCACGACGATATGCCCTCCGCCAGAGCGAGCGAGCTCTGAGGCCGCCAGTAGAAGGTCAGCGTCCGAAGTGCCGGCAAGGACCAGGTTGTGCGAGTCATGAGCAACTGAGGAGCCCACCGCTCCACGGCGGATGCCCAGCCCGTGCGCAAGCCCGAGGCCTACTGCGCCCGACCTGCCGTGCCGCTCGACGACCGCCACCTTGACGACCTCACCCTCGTGTGCGTGGGCGGCGCCGTCCTCCTGTACTTCGACCTCCCAGGCCAGGGCCCGGGTTACGACCTGCCCGGGGTCTATACCGATGACCCGGGCAGTGCCCCGCCGGTGCGGCCAGCGCAGGCTGGCGGCGAGATCCCTCGGCAGGTGGACGGTAGCGCGCATTGCATCCGGCCACTGGTCTCCGAGTTGGGTGGCAGGCGCCAGGGCGCCGTCGCCCGCCTGCCACGCAGTCCGCCCCCGCCGGATCACGGCGACGCTCTCAAAGTCCACGAGGTCGCGCACAAGCCAGAGGTCGGCCAGCCGTCCGGGGGCAACGATGCCGCGATCCCACAGCCTGAAGTAGGTCGCTGGGTTGAGCGTGGCCATCCTTACCGCCGCGACGGGTGGGAGGCCCTCGGCCACGGCCATGCGCAGTAAGTTGTCCAGCTCGCCGCGACCGAGGAGGTCATGGGGGTGCACGTCGTCGGTGACGAGCATCATCCGCTCGCCCCGCATCTCCTTGGCCAGTGGAAGCAGGGCCGCGAGGTTGTGACAGACCGAGCCCTGACGAGCCATTACCCACATCCCGCGGCGTAGCTTCTCCCGTGCCTCGTCTAGGGTCACGGCCTCGTGCTCCGAGCTCGCGCCGGCGGCAACATACGCGTCCAGGTCGGCCCCAGTGAGTCCTGGGGCGTGTCCGTCCACAGGCTTGCCCGCAGCTTTGGCGGCGCTGAGTTTGGCCCAGACCTCAGGATCGCCCGCGAGCACGCCGGGATAGTTCATCAGCTCGCCTAGCGCGACCACCCGGGGGTCGGCCAGGAGCCGCGAGATCTCGTCCGCGCCGATCCGTGCCCCGGCCGTGTCGAGCGGCGATGCTGGGACGCAAGACGGTGCCGTCCAGAAGAAATCGGCCCCTGCGCCCGCTCCGCTGGCCATCATTGCCTCCAGCCCGTCCATTCCCAACACGTTGGCGATCTCATGTGGGTCGGGGACCAGGGTTGTGGTGCCATGCGGCAGCACGGCGCGGGCGTATTCCTGAGGGGTGATCATGCTGCTCTCGACGTGCAGGTGGCCGTTGATCAGCCCCGGCAGCAGGAACGAGCCGCGGCCGTCAAGGCGCTGGGCCGGAGAGGGGCTGAGGCCCGATGCAAGGGTGCCCGCCGGCGCGACGGAGGCGATGTGCTCGCCACGGCAGAGTACGTCTACGGGATAGGTTTCATCGGAGAAAACGTTTACCAGTGTCGCGCCTTCGATCAGTAGCGACCTGGTAAGATTGCCGTCTCGGGTCATGTGCCGCGGCCCCTTTCGACGTGGTACTACCACGCTGCCGCAAGTATTACCGCCCCGGGGGCCGCTATCCTGCGGAGAGGCGCTGCTTGTCCACGCCTCGAGCCTAGAGAAGGGGCGGCATCGAGGTTCGCCGCCCCTTGCTGTCCTTTTGGTGCGTCAGAATTCGGTGACGCTTAGGTTAGCGACTTGAGCGCGCCGCTCAGTCCGCTGATGCCGCCCAGGCCGCCAAGGCCACCTGCGAGCAGCAGGATGACGATGGCGATGAGCAGGAAGTTGACATCGAAGCAGAGGCCCTTGGCGCACTGCGCGAGCGGTGCGACGCAGGGATCAAACGCGCCGCCCATCGACGGCGGGAAGGTGCCGATGCCGCCTACTGCTCCAGGCGGGCAGGTGCCGATACCGCCAACTGCGGACGGGCAGACTGGCTGCACGATCTGGACTGGAAGCGGGCACGGGGGACAATGACGACGACCCACGAGGGATCACTCCTTTGGTTGTCTTGTTTGCCGAAGCTCCGGCCGGGGTGCTTCATCTACAGTGGTAGACGATTGGCCCGTCCGGCGTAACCAAATCAGCGCGCCCATCTTAGAATGGAGTTTGGGTCAAATCCCTGGTACAGGACCCCACAGGAAGGACTAACGGGGGTGGCGCCGGGCGGGCCACCCCCGTGGGGTTTCGTCTGGAGGTGCAGTTCGGTCGATCTATCTCATAAGCCTCCTAGGCCGTAAAGACGCGGGTTCCTAGTCGCAGCACTTCACTGGGCCGATGCCACCGAGGCAGAAGATCAGGATCACCGCAATCAGCAGGAAGTTGACGTCAAAACAGATGCCATTGGTGCACTGGGAGATCGGGACATGGCACGGATCAGGCATGAACGGCATGCCGCCACCAGGCGGCATACCGCCACCCATACCCCCTACCGGGGGACACGGGCAGTAACACCAGGGACAGTCGTGGTAATAGTCACGCTTGCGCCGACCCACGAGGGATCACTCCTTTGGTTGACTAGCTTAGAGGGCTCCCGGCCGGGTGCTCCCATCTTCATAGATAGCAGGCTCGACGTGAGAGGTAACCACCTGGGCAGGAGAAACCTTCGCCGGCACACGAAGTACGCCCGTTGGCAGGACCCGCCACAGGCCGTCACACGGGGGGGCGCGGTCCTGCCCCAAGGACTAGGGGAGAGGGAGGCGACCAAATGCTGGCTATCAGAGGCGGCCGTGTACTCACGGCAGCCGCGGGCGGCCAAGCGGTGCTAGAGGGCGGCGTGGTCCTAGTCGATGGCGGCAAGATCATCGCGGTCGGCGGTCCCGGGCTCGCCGTGCCCGGCGGGGCCACGGTGATCGATGCCGCCGGATGCGTGGTGACGCCGGGCCTAATCGATGCGCACAGCCACATCGGTATCTTCGAGGACGGCCTCGGTTGGGAAGGCAACGACGCCAACGAGTGCACGGACCCCAACACGGCCGAGGTCCGCGCGCTGGACGGGATTAATCCGGCCGATACCGCGTTCGCCGAGGCGCTGCTGGGCGGCGTGACCACGGTCCAAGTCGGTCCCGGCAGCGGTAACGTGATTGGCGGCGAGATGCTGGCCCTTAAGTGCGTGGGCACTCTGGCTGACGAGATGGTCCTGGCCCGGCCGACCGGTCTCAAGGCGGCGCTCGGCGAGAACCCCAAGCGGGTCTACGGGTCGCAGCACAAGCGCCCGGCAACGCGCATGGGCAGCGCTGCAGTGATGCGCGGAGCTCTGATCAAGGCGCGGGATTACCTGCGCAAGCAGGAGGCGGCCAAGGACAAGCCCGACAAGCAGCCCGATACGGATCTCAAGCAGGAGATGATTGCGCGCGTCCTGCGGCGGGAGATTCCGCTGCGCATCCACGCCCACCGTGCCGATGACATCCTGACGGCCATCCGCATCGCGGAGGAGTTCTCCATCGACATCTCCATTGAGCACAGCACCGAGGGCCATAAGATTGCCGAGGTGCTCGCGCAAAAGGGTATCCCCTGCACGGTTGGGCCGTCGATCTATGGCCGCAGTAAGCAGGAGACGGTCGACCGCAGCTCGGCCACCGCCGGTGCGCTGGCCAAGGCAGGCGTCAAGGTGGCGCTAATCTGCGATCACCCAATCATCCCGCAGCAGTGGCTGCGCATTGCCGCAGGCATGGCGATCCGCGAAGGGATGACCGAGCAGGATGCGCTGTTGGCGTGCACACGCTATCCGGCTGAGGTGATCGGCGTTGCTGATCGGGTTGGCACGCTAGAGCCTGGCAAGGACGCGGACCTCGTGATCTGGGACGGAGACCCCTTCGAGTACCTCACCCAGGCAAGGTGCGTGCTGATCAACGGTACGCCCGTCCACTGCACGTGCGGTAAGCCCTGTCTCGACGGGAGGTGCGGTTGATGTTACTGGCAGTCAAAGGCGGCACGCTCTACCCGATCAGCCGGGAGCCGATTCCGGACGGGGTACTGGTGGTCGAGGACGGCAAGATCAAGGCGGTCGGGCCGGCGAGCCAGGTCAAGGTGCCGGCGGACGCCACGGTCATTGATGCCCGTGGCCGGCACGTGCTGCCGGGGTTGGTCGATGCCCACGCTCACGTTGGATTGTGGGGTGAGCACTACGGTCAGGCAGGCTCGGACGGCAATGAGGGCTCCGCGCCGGTAACACCCGATGTGCGGGCGATCGACGCCGTCTGGACCGGGCACACGAGTTTTGCTGATGCGAGAGTCGGCGGCGTTACCACCCTACAGACCACTCCCGGCAGCGGCAACGCGATCGGCGGCGAGATGCTGGTGGTCAAGACCGACACGGTCGGGCGCACGGTTGAGGATATCGTCCTGCGCGCCCCAAGCGGCATGAAGGCTGCTCTCGGCGAGAACGTCAAGCGCTATTACGGCCAGGTCCTCAAACGGGCGCCGATGACGCGCATGGGGGCGGCAGCACTGATCCGCGGCGCGCTGTACCGTGCCCGGGACTACCAGCGCAAGTTGGAGGCGGCGGCCGACGACCCGTCCAAGCTCCCGGATACCGATCTCGGCTCAGAGGCGCTATTGCGGGTGCTGCGGCGTGAGATCCCGCTGCGGATCCATGCCCACCGCGCCGACGACATCGTCACTGCGGTCCGGCTGGCCGACGAGTTTGGCATCGATTACTCGATCGAGCATTGCACGGATGGCGCGGCGATCGCCGGTTTCCTCGGCAGCAGGCGGGCGCGGGTCAACCTCGGACCCACGTTTGGTTACCGGTCCAAGATCGAGACCAGGGCGCTCCACTTCCGGACCGCGGGGATTCTTGATGTGGCCGGTTGCAGGGTCAGCATCATCACGGATCATCCTTTCGTCAATATCGACTTCCTGATGATGTGCGCCGCGATGTCTTGCGCCGAGGGCATGCCGGAGGCGGCCGCGCTCCGCGCCGTCACGCTGACCCCAGCTGAGACGATGGGCGTCGACCAGCGCGTAGGGAGCCTGGACGCCGGCAAGGATGCCGACTTCGCGTTGTGGACGGCACACCCATTTAGCATCCGCAGCAAGCCCGTCGAGGTCTACGTCGAGGGCAAGTTGATCCACCAAGCCTAGCCCTACGGCCCAACCGGCCGTGCTATGGGAAGGTCCAGGCCTGAGCCTGGACCTTCCCGGCTTAGTCAATGGGCGCATGTCTGCTAGAATGGTAAGGTACCAAGTGTTGTTGACGCGGTTAGGATCCGGAGGTGACCCCGTTTGCCGGCCAACCTGACGCCCGACTACCGGGCGGCGGAGCAGAGATTCCGTGAGGCCCGCACGATTCCCGACCGGCTGGCGGCGCTGCAGGAGATGTTGGCCACGATCCCCAAGCACAAGGGGACCGAGAAGATGCAGGGCGACATCAAACGCCGCATCGCCAAGCTCCGGGACGCCTCCAAGCGCAAGTCGGGCACCGTGCGGCAAAAGCCGTTCTGGCATGTCGACCGCGAAGGGGCAGGACAGATCGTTCTGGTCGGCCCGCCCAATGCCGGTAAGTCGTCGCTGTTGGCGGCGCTGTCCAACGCCCAGCCGGAGATCATGCCTTACCCCTTTACCACGCGAGCGCCCTTGCCGGGCATGGTTGTCTACGCCAACGTCAAGGTCCAGGTGCTCGACTTGCCGCCGGTCGCGCCTGGCCGCACGCCGCCGTGGATGCGTGGACTGATCAAGGCCGCGGACGGGGTGCTCTTGGTGCTCGACCTGGGCAGTGACGATCTGCTGGAGGAAACCGAAGAGACCCTCACCGAGCTAGCTTCATATGAGCTCGAGCTGCTGCCGCCCTCCCTGTTTGCGGCCGCGCGGCAGTCTCAGGCAGGTGGCGACGCGGGGGACGATGAGTACTGGACCGACCTCGGGGAGGATGAGGAGGACGAGTTCGGCCTGGACGAGGCCGAGTCCGCACCGCGGCAGAACCGCAAGCCCGCCATCATCCTCGCCAACAAGGTGGACGACCCGGACGCGGACACTCGGCTCGCCCTGTTGCGCGAGATTCTGACGGAGTCGCCCGCAGGCGAGTTGCCGTTGCTGGTAGCTTCCGCCGAGACCGGACAGGGACTCGACCGCGTCCGCCGCGGCGCCTATGACCTGCTGGGCGTGATTCGGGTTTACACCAAGGCCCCCGGTAAGAAGCCTGATCTCAACGCGCCGTTCGTCCTGCGCCGGGGGGCAAGCGTGATCGACGCGGCGTCGGCTGTGCACAAAGACTTCGCCCGCAGCCTGCGATTTGCCAGGGTGTGGGGCAAGAAGGTCTTCGACGGGCAGATGGTGCAGAGAGACCATGTACTGGAGGATGAGGATGTCATCGAGCTCCATGTCTAAGGCCCCACTGGTTGATTACCACGTCCACCCGGACTACTCCATCGACGCCGAGGGCTCAGTGCACAGCTATTGCCGGGTTGCTCTCGAACGCGGACTGGATGAGATCTGCTTCACCACTCACTATGACAGCGAGCCCGACCACCGGGCCGAGGACGGATGGGCCGTCTTGCGCGGGCGCCGTGTCTCGGTTACCGGGGATTGGCTTGCCCACTACGCAGGCGAGATCAGGGAGGCCGGGAGTGAGTACGCCGGCCAGGGGTTGTCCGTCAAGGTGGGGATGGAGGTCGGTTACTGGCAAGGCGCCGCCGCAGAGGTAGAGCGCATCGTTGCGGCCTGCCGGCCGGACTACCTGCTCGGCTCCATCCACTGGATCGAGGATTACGCGGTTTCTAGGCGCGACTCGACTCGGGCGTGGCTCGAGCGGCACGGCCCGGCCAAGGCGATCAGCAGCTATTACCGTGCTTTGACGGCTGCGGCAGGCAGCGGCCTGTTTGACTGCATTGGGCACGTCGACATCTACCGCCGCTCGACCGGGATGCTCGAGGAGACCTACCTTGACCTCCCGCCGGTCCGAGAGGCCGTCGACGAGTTCCTGGCCGCCCTTGCCGCGACCGGCACCGGCATCGAGATCAACACACGTGATGCCATAATCGATGCGAGGCTGATCAGCCCGGGGCCCCGGCTGCTGGGGCTGGCTAGCGCAGCGAGGGTTAGCGCGTTCGTCGCCGGGTCCGACGCCCACAGCCCGCGGGTCTTGGGCGCAGGGCTCGGCCAGGGCCTGAGTGCGGCACGCAAGGCCGGCCTTGGTCACCTCAGTACGTTCGCGGATCGCAAGCGGACGTTACACCCGCTTTAGCACAGGAGGGACGAGCTATGACCATGCCAGCGGACCGCGCGGCAGCTATTCGGGACCGGGTCGTTGATTATCTCCAGGCCCGCGAGTCCGAGATGATCGAGCTGCTCCGGAGGACTGTGGACATCGACACCGGCACCGGCCATGTGCCTGGACTCAACCAGGTGGCGGAGATATTCCGCGCGGAGTTGTCCCTGTCAGGCGTCGACGCGGAGTTGGTGCCCGGGACAGAGGGCAACCATGTCATGGGCCGCATCAACCGTGGCCCCGCTGGGGCGGGCCACCCCTACAGCCTTGTCATCGGGCACATGGACACGGTGTTCCCGCCGGGTACCGTGGCCGAGAGGCCGTTTCGCATTGAGGGCAGGCGGGCCTTCGGACCGGGGGTCGAGGACATGAAGAGCGGCCTCGTGTGCGCCGTCTTTGCCGCCCGCGCCCTGACCGAGCTCGGCTTGTGGCCGGGCCACGAGGTCGGGTTTTTCTTCAATGCGGACGAGGAGGTTCGCTCGCCGACTTCGGCCCCAGTGTTCGCCGAGGAAGGTGGCCGCGCCGATGAGTGTTACGTGCTGGAGGGCGCCCGCGATGACGGCTCTGTGGTTACGGCCCGCAAGGGCAGTGCGCGGTTTCAACTGACCGTGACCGGGCGTTCCTCGCACTCGGGCGCCAATCACCCTGCCGGCAGGAGTGCTGTGCGCGCGCTGGCCCATAAGATCCTCGCCCTGGAAGACCTGACCGACTACGAGGCGGGCACGACCGTCAACGTTGGCCTGATACGCGGCGGACTCAGCTTCAACACCGTCCCAGGTGAGGCTTGGTGTGACGTTGACGTTCGCGTGCTCACGCCGGAGATCGCTGAGCGCGTGCAGGCCGCGGTAGGCGCGATTGCGGCGCGGGAGGATGTGCCGGGAACAGCGGTGCTAGTGACCGGTGGGATCACCAGGCCGCCGATGGTCCGCACGGCGGGCAATGTGGCGATGTTTCAGGCGGTTAGGGGGATTGCGGCGTTGCTTGGCCGTGACCTGACCGAGAGCCTCACCGGTGGAGGGTCGGATGGCTGCCTCGTGTCCGCGGCAGGCGCCCCAACGCTCGACGGCCTTGGGCCTCAGGGCGGCAGAGCGCACACCGCCGACGAGTACCTTGAGCTGGACTCGGTGGTTCCCTGCGCCGCTCTGATGGCGCTGGCGATCGCGACAGGACCGCACGCGCGGCGGAAAGACAACGGCTGAGCGGCTGAGCGCCTGACCGACTCAGAGCCTGCTCTGGAGGGCACACTGGCAGGCGAGGTGACCCGCCGTGCCTGCCTTCGACCTCGTGACAAGGCTCGAGGCCATCGCCAACTACATCTGGTCACTGCCTATGCTCGCCCTCCTGCTGGGGACTGGGGCGTGGCTTACCCTGCGGCTGGCCTTCTTACCGCAGAGGTGGTTGCCGCTGGCCGTCCGCAGGCTGTTCCTGCCCAACCGGAGCCAACGTGTAGCTGACGCTACTCCCCGAGGTCCCGGCGGCAACGGGTCCGGTAGCCGGTGGCGGCGGATGGCTGCCGCCCTCACCCCGGCGCTGCCGGCCAACCCTGGCACTGTTCCTGCCTTGGCGGACCGCAAGGCGGAGGCGCCCGTGCGCGGTGACATCTCCAGCTTCCAAGCCTTGATGACCGCGCTGGCCGCGACTGTTGGTACGGGAAATATCGTCGGGGTCGCCACCGCCATCTCTCTGGGTGGGCCGGGCGCCGTCTTTTGGATGTGGCTCACGGCCATCGTGGGCTCGGCGACCAAATTCAGCGAAGCTGTGTTGGCCGTGACGTACCGCCAGCGCGTACGCGGGGGAGGGCACGCCGGCGGGCCGATGTACTACATCCGCGATGGCCTGCCGCAGTACCTGGCCTGGCTGGCAGCCCCGTTTGCCTTCTTCTGTGCGGCTGCGGCTTTTGGCACGGGCAATCTGGTGCAGGCCAACGCGGTTTCCCACGCCTTAGAAACCAGCCTCGGCGTGCCACTGGTTGTGAGCGGGATGGTCGCCGCCGGGTTGGTTGCGGCGGTGACTCTTGGCGGCATCCGGAGGATCGGGCGCGTCGCAGCCGTGGTCGTCCCGGCGATGACGCTCTTTTACGTCGCCGCGGCTCTCTGGGCACTTTGGCTTAGCCGAGGCGCGCTGGGTCCGGCGATCCGCCTGATCTTTGGCTCGGCGTTCCGGCCCGCGGCGGCGCGCGGCGGATTTGCCGGCGCAACCGTGGCCCTTGTCGTCCGCACCGGTGTGGCCCGCGGGCTGCTGTCCAACGAGGCAGGGCTAGGTAGCTCGCCGATTGCCTTTGCCGCGTCGAGGTCAAGCCACCCGGCTGAGGAAGGCATGGTGGCCATGTTGGCCACGTACATCGACACCCTGATCATCGGAACGATCACCGCACTGGTCATTTTGACGACAGGCGTCTGGCAGGCCGGCCTAGACGGCTCAGTGCTAAGCGCCACGGCTTTCCGAACGGCACTACCGGGCCCCGGCGATCTAGTGGTGTCCGTCAGTCTGGCGTTTTTCGCGTTCACAACCATCCTCGGCTGGGCCTACTACGGCGAGAGAGCGATTTCGTACCTGCTGGGCGAGCAGGCCGTGCTGGCCTATCGGGTGGTTTGGGCGTTGATGGTATTGATCGGCTCAGTGTCGGCGGTGCGCGCCGTCTGGGCGTTTGCCGACATCATGAACGGATTGATGGCTCTGCCCAATCTCGTGGCGCTGCTTATGTTGAGTGGTGTCGTGGCCCAGTCTGCGCGCGGGTACCAACGTAGGCTGGCCGGAGACGGCTGAGGGCGCCGCGGCGGGCGCGGCTGACGTGCGGGGGCAGGCGCGGGCAGGGGGCGCGTCTGTCCGTCATGGGTCCCACGGACCCATGAGGCGGACTGTCGTGGGTCCCACGGACCCATGAGGCCAGGCCAGCCCTCCCAGAAGCTGAGGCGACCCCGCCGCCACGCCCATCAACCCGCTTGCCCATCGGGCAAGGCCCCGTCGATGGCTGACGCGGCACCCGAAACACCACGTAGCTGCTACTAGACTGTCCACGGAGACTGGTCCAATGCCTGCCCAGCGACCCTCGTTCTATCAATGGGAAAACGCAATATCCTCCAAATAACCAGCTAGAACAGCATGCAGTGCCACAAGATGGCGCGAAGCCATTCGCGCAATCGCCTCTCGTTGTGCAGGAATTGCAGCACCAACACCCGAAACGTCATCAAGTCGTGGACAGCCCCGGATTAAATTGGGAGGTGGTTTGGTGAAGCGACTTCTAGTCGCGGTATTGTGCATCGCCCTGCTCGTTACGTTCGCTCTCTCGACCGTAGCGTGCAAGCCAAAAGAAGAGAAGGTATTTAAAATCGGCGGTATCGCCGGCCTGCAGACTGGCTTCGGTCGGTCGATCCAGACCGCTGCCGACTTGGCGATTGCAGAGATCAACGCCAAGGGCGGTGTTGCGGGTTACAAGTTTGTCGCGGAGTGGCTGGACACTGAGGGAAGCGCTTCAACGGGCCGGACCGTCGCCCAGCGCCTCATCTCCAACAAGGCCAACATGATTTTGGGCTGCCACGCCAGCACAGTAGTATTGGCCATCCATGACCTCATGCGCGACAACAAGATTCTGGAGATCGCCATGGGCAGCGCTGCGGCGCTTGCCGCGCTCGACAACCCATGGGTTGTGCGCGTTCGCGAGAACGACGCTCTGACCGCTGCGATCTTGACTGAGGCAATCGTCGAGACCGCTGGCCTGACTAAGGTTGCCATCATCTACATGTCCGAGCAGTATGGTGTGGGCGGCATGGAGAGCATGACGGCTGCTTTGGCTGAGAAGGGCCTGACGCCGGTGAGCGTCCAGGCACACAATCCCAACGATCAGGACTACTCCGCGCAGTTGCTCGCCTTCCGGCGCGCCGGCGCAGAGGCGATGGTGATCTTCTCCGGCGCCCAGGATAACGGCGTTATCCTCAAGCAGGCCCGGCAGTTGATCCCCGATGTTGAGATTTTCCAGAGCAGTGTAGGCGCGACTAAGCCGGTTCTCGATGTCGCCGGCCCCGCCGCTGTGGGTGCTTACGCCGTCGTGACGTACACGCCGGACAACCCCAACCAGAAGGTCCAGAGCTTTATCTCGGCCTACAAGGCCAAGTACAACGCTGAGCCGCCCGACTTCTTCGCTCCGCTGGCCTATGACGCTGTCTATATGGCCGCCAAGGCGCTTGAGCAGGCCGGCTCGACTGATCCGGTTAAGTTCCGTGATGCCTATCGGTCAATCAAGGGCTTTGCCGGCGCTACTGGGCTGACCTATACCGTCGAGTCCAACGGTGATACGGTTACCGAGCTCCTCCTCATCAAGATCCTTGAGGGCGGCAAGACCGAGGTCGTCGCCACGATCAAACTATAAACACCCGGACGCAGGGGGGAGAGGGTCGGGGTTTCCCCGGCCCTTCCCCTTGCCCTACGGAAGGGGTCGTGAACCTTGGGCATTTTCATCCAACAGATCGTCTCAGCAATGTCCATCGGCTGCGTCTACGGGCTGGTCGCTCTGGGCTACAGCTTCATCTGGAACGCCGCGGGTGTCGTTAACCTGGCTCAGGGCCACTTCGTGATGATCGGCGGCTACATCTACGGCATCACGTTGACCAACCGCTTGGGGCTGCCCCTGATCCCGGCGACGATCCTTCTGGTGCTCACGATGGGTGTATTCGGAGTAATCGCGGAGCGGGTGTTCTACCGCCCGTTCACCAAGGCCAACGTCCGTACCGCATTGGTGGCCTTGTTGGCATTGGGGATGCTGCTGGCCAACGCGGTCCTGATCATTTGGGACCCATACCCCAAGGGTACTCCTGGACCGTGGGGTCAGGCCGGCGTCACTATCGGTAGCGTCAACATCATGTACCAGAACATCTTCATCATTGTCATGACCGTGGCGCTGCTCATCGGGCAGTGGTACTTTTTTAAGCACACCATCTATGGCAAATACCTTAGGGCTGTCTCTTTGGACAAAGCGACCGCGGCGCTGATCGGCATCGATACCGAGCGCTCCATCGCCCTGACCTTTGCGTACAGCTCGATCCTGGCTGCGCTGGCGGGCATGCTGATCTCTCCCTTCCTCGCGATCAGCCCGCAGCTGGCCAACGTGGGGTTCAAGGGGTTTGGCGCGTGCGTGGTCGGCTCGTTTTCCAATACGCTTGGCGCGATGATCGGCGGGCTGATGATCGGTTTCTTCGAGCAGTTCGGTTCGTTCTACATCTCCTCAGCCTATCGCGAGGCTATCGTGTACATCATCATTACCTTCTTCCTGCTCTTCCGTCCGGAGGGACTGTTTGGCCGGAAGAAGGAAGTCGGCAGCCTCTAGCTGGACTGGAGTGAGCGACAATGGCTAACACGGACCGCAATCGAATTGCCCTGGGAGCACTCGCCATCATGGCGCTGGTCCCGCTATTCACGCAACACTCATACTACCTGTTTGTGGCAAATGTGATATGCGTCAACGCCATCTTGGTGTTGGCCCTCAACTTCATCCTGGGCTTCGCAGGCCAGGTGTTCTTGGGCACTGTCGGCTTCTTCGCCGTTGCGGCTTACCTGGCCGCACTGATGATGGTCAAGGTCGGGGCCAGCTTCTGGCTCGCAATCCTCGTTTCGATCGTTGGCACCATGCTGCTCAGTGTGGTCATCGGGCTGCCGTCGCTGCGCGTCAGTGGTTTCTACCTCGCCCTGATGTCGACCGGTTTCATCGCGGTGGTCAATGACGTGCTCCGCAACTGGTCACCAGTCACCGGCGGAGTGTTCGGCATCATGGGGATCCCGCGGCCGACGATATTCGGGTTCCGGATGGGCTCCAACCTGTTCATGTACATCTTCTCGTTTGTGATGCTCGCACTGGTAGCGTGGTTGGCGATCCGGATAGAGGACAGCCGTTTCGGCCGTGCCTTCAAGGCCGTCCGCGACGACGAGCTGGCCTTGGAGATGCTTGGAGTCTCGGCCACGTACACTAAGGTGCTTGCGTTTGTCATCGCCGGTTTCTACACCGGGATCGCCGGCTCGCTCTTCGTGTCGCTGCATGGGTTTGTCAGCCCAGAGGTGTTTACCTCGGCGTACAACTCGCTCTTCATGTGCATGCTGGTCGTCGGCGGGCTCTCAACAATCCCGGGAGCGATTACCGGAGCGATGGTGCTAACCGTACTGACCGAGGTTCTGCGCCCGCTGCGTGAGAAGTACCTCACTGTGTTTGCGCTGATGATCCTGCTGGTCCTGCGCTACGAGCCAGGCGGGCTTTACACGCTATTGCGTGCCACAATCTCGCGTTTCCGCGGTAGGCGCCTGCGCCGTCAGACGCCGCCGGCCGTCGCAACCGTAGGGGGTGAAGCCAGTGCGGTCAAGTGAGCTAACCGTCAATGACATCAGCAGGCATTTCGGCGGCGTGCGTGCCGTCGACGGCCTCAGCTTCTCCGTTGAGCCGGGCATTATCTGCGGGTTGATCGGCCCCAACGGCAGCGGCAAGACGACCACGCTTAACCTGGTCACCGGCGTGATGCCGCTGAGCGGTGGCGAGGTCCGGTACGGTGACAAGGTGATCAGTGGTCTCAAACGGCACGAAGTGGCCCGAATGGGCATTGCCCGCACGTTCCAGAATCTGAGGCTGTTTAACACTCTGACTGTCCTGGATCACGTTAAGCTGAGCCGGTTTAGGCACGCTCGGACCAGCCTTGTCCCGGCGTTGTTGGGTCTCCCCGGACCTCTGGCGGAGGACCGTGCAGCTGCGGACTATGCTCGTGAAGTGCTCGCCAGGGTGGGGTTGGCGCAGTATGAGAACGCGGTCCCTTCCGAGCTACCGTATGGGCGGCGCAAGCTGCTGGAGATCGCCAGGGCGCTGGCTACCGATGCGAGCTTCCTGTGCCTCGACGAGCCTGCGGCCGGTATGTCCGAGAGCGAGATCAGCGAGCTGATCAGGTTAATCCGGAGCATCCGGGACACGGGCATGTCGATCTTGCTGATCGAGCACCGTATGTCACTCGTAATGACCGTGTGCGAGAAGCTGGTCGTGCTCAACTACGGCAAGAAGATCGCCGAGGGCACGTGCAACGACGTGAGCTGCGATCCCAACGTGATTCGGGCGTACCTCGGCACCCGCCACGGCGAGCGGACGGCATAGGGGGCTCTGACATGGCAGATGCAATGCTTAAGCTAGATCAAGTCAATGTGTCGTACGGCCTGGTCCAGGTGCTGTTCGACCTGTCGCTAGAGGTGCACGAGGGCGAGATCGTCTCGGTCATCGGCGCCAACGGCGCCGGCAAGACCACGACGCTTAAGACGATCATGGGTGTTGAAACCCCGACCGCCGGCAGCCTGAGCTTCCGGGGCCGGGATATCAAAGGCAAGCGCCCGGTGGACATTATCAAGGCCGGTATCTCGATGGTGCCGGAAGGGCGCCGGGTTTTCGCCAAGATGACCGTCCAGGAGAATCTGGAGGTCGGCGGTGCGCCGAGCGGCGCGACCCGGGCGCAGCTCCGTGAGACAATGGATATGGTCTTTGAGATCTGGCCGATCCTCGGCGAGCGCAAGGATCAGTTCGCCGGCACCTTCTCCGGCGGTGAGCAGCAGATGCTGGCGATCGGCCGGGCGTTGATGGCCCGCCCCAAGCTGCTGCTCCTGGACGAGCCCTCCATGGGGCTCGCCCCGGTCATGGTCGAGCGGACCTTTAACTCTCTGCGGGAGATCAACAAGATGGGCACGACTATGTTGCTGGTAGAGCAGAACGCGTTGATGGCCCTAGAGATCTCCGACCGCGGATACGCGCTGCAAAACGGCAAGGTTGTGTACAAAGGCGCGGCTTCGGACTTGCTGGAGAACGAAGCGATCCAGCAGGCCTACTTTGGAGTCAACAAGGAGGCAGTTTAGGCAAATGAACATGGTCGACCTGATGAACAAAGGACGGATCGTCGAGCTCAACAACATCATCGCCGAAGGCGACCCCGCTCGCCGGCTCGAGATGCGGCGGCGCACGGTCTTCACCGGTGAGTACATGTACGAGGTCGACACGATCTCGCACATCGGCGCTCACGCTGAGGCCCCGAGCCACTTTATCCCGGCGATGACCGAAGGCGCACCGGCCAAGGACATCTCGGAGTTTGGTCCGGAGACCTTCATGGGCGAGGCAGTTTTCGTCGACCTCAAAGACCTCAAGATCGGCGATCCGATCACGATGGACTTCATCAAGCAGTTCAACATCAAGAAGGGCGACATCGTGCTCATGGGCAACGCCCCCACCCTGGGTGAGGTCGGCGCTCCCGTGGTCCCGTCGAGCGGCTCCGGCGCCATCACCACGTCCGAGCGCCCGCTCAAGGTCAAGATGACCGCTGAGGTCGCCAAGTTCCTGGGCGAGACCGGGATCAAGTGCATGGGTCTCGACTGGTCGTTCCAGCTTGAGCCGGGTTTCGAGAACCTTGAGGCCATGAGGCTGCACGTTGAGTTGCTCAGCCGCGATATCCCGCTGATCGAGGGGCTCTGCTACCTGGATCAGCTCAAGGAGCGCCGTTTCTACTTCATCGCTCTGCCGTACCGGGTCAAAGGCTGCGACAGCTGGCCTGTGCGCGCCATCGCAATCGAGGGCGTTCTCTAAAGCTAAAGCCAGAGCCTGAGGGTCAATAACAAACGCTTGACCTGCACTGCGCAACATCGGCTAGCTAAGCTATGCTGATGTTGCGCAGTCGCGGCAATCAGAGGACGCCCGCCAGGCGCGGCGTCCCGGCGGGGGAAGGGGTGGCCACTACGTCTGGTCGCGTAAGAGTAGCCATGGTTTCAACTACAATCGCCGCCATCGGCCCGATGGTTGAGGAGTTCCAGCGCACTATGCCCGAGGCCGATATCGTTCATCTGCTGGACGAGGGATTGGTGATCGAGTTCGGGCGCTCCGGCGGTCTGTCCCGTGCAGCCAAGTTCCGCACCTTGGAGCTCTGCCGGGCGGCTGAGGCTGCCGAGGCCAAGATCGTCGTGTGCTCATGCTCGACACTATCGCCCGCCTTCGCGGAGATCGAGCCATTCGTCAATATCCCGCTCGTTCCGATTGACACCGCGATGGCGGAGGAGGCCTGCCGGATCGGAGGACGCGTTGCTGTCCTTACGACGGCGGCATCTGTGCACAAGTCCGTGATCCCAACGCTCAACCGGGTGGCGGCGGCCGTTGGGCGGCAGCCGGAATGGGTGCCGATCGTACTCGAGGGCGTGCGCGGCATGCCGCGCAGCAGTCCGGAGTTGTTCGCTGCCGTGGCAGACGGCGTCGATAAAGCTCTTCTGGAAACAGACCTAGCTATCGTGGCCCAGTGTTCCATGGTCGGCTGCATGCCGTTCGTTCCCGAAGGGGCCCATGACAAGGTACTGACCGCACCGCCATACGCGGTCAGGGCCACCAGGGCGCTCGCCGAGCAGCTGGGCCTGCTAAAGGGGTAAGGGGGTAACTACATGATTAACACCATCTGCGCGGATCGCATGGCCCGCCTGGGCACCGAGACCGCCTTTGACGTCCTGGCCAAGGCTAAGGCTCTGGAGGCGCAGGGCAGGAGCATCGTCCACCTTGAGGTCGGGGAGCCTGACTTCGACACCCCGGACTTCATCAAGGAAGCAGCCGTCAAGGCGCTGTGGGACGGCTTCACACACTACGGCCCCGCTCAGGGCCTGCCGATTCTTCGCGAGGCTGCCGCGGACTACTTGACCACCTCGCGCGGGGTCGCATTTGACCCGGCGGAGATCATCGTCACGCCCGGGGCTAAGCCGATCCTGTTCTTTGGCATCCTGTCCCTGGTCAACGAAGGGGATGAGGTCATCTACCCGGATCCGGGGTTTCCGATATACGAGTCAATGGTCAAGTACGTCGGCGGCACCGCGGTGCCGATAGCGTTGCGGGAGGAAAACCAGTTCCGGATGGACGTAGCCGAGCTGCGGGCCAAGATCACCGGACGCACCAAGATGATCATCCTCAACGCGCCGCACAACCCGACTGGCAGCGTGCTGACCCGTGAAGACCTGGCTGGCATCGCCGAGGCCATCGAAGGACGGGACATCGTGGTCCTGTGCGATGAGGTGTACTGCCAGATCCTGTACGGAGGCCGTCACGAGAGCCTTGTGAGCGTGGCGCCGCACCTGAAGGACCGGATTATCCTGTTGGACGGTTTTTCTAAGACCTACGCGATGACCGGCTGGCGCCTTGGCTATGCCGCGGCGCCACCTGAGCTCATCGCGCACATGACTAGGCTGATGGTCAACTCCAACTCCTGCACGGCCTCATTCGTGCAGGTAGCGGGCGCCGCGGCCCTGCGCGGACCGCAGGACAGCGTGAGGGAGATGGTTGCCGAGTTTGAGCGCCGCCGCAACCTGATTGTCGAGGGGCTCAACGCTCTCCCAGGGGTGACCTGCCAACTGCCGCAGGGCGCGTTCTACGTGTTCCCCAACGTGACCGGCACCGGCATCGACTGCCGCACGCTGGCCGACAAGATGCTCTATGAGGGTGGCGTGGCGCTACTCGCTGGGACCTGCTTCGGGGCACAGGGCGAAGGATATCTGCGCCTCTCCTACGCCAACTCCGAGGCCAACATCAAAGAGGCTCTCGCCCGTATGGAGAATACCCTCAGCAAGTACGTATCCTAGAGGGAGACACATATCACGTGGGGGGAGCGCCACGACGGCGCCTTCCCCCCACGCGGCCTTAGCAGGATGGGCAGGGGCCCCCCGCCCCAGCAGCCAAAGGAGAAGGCATGACAGGACAGCAGCGGAGCAAGGGCAAAGGCAAGTCTGCGGCCCCGCACGGGCGGCCCAACAAGGGCGATGCCAAGAGGGGCGCGACCACTTCGGCATTGCCCGCTGGTGTCACAAGTGAGCCGCGGCCGCACCTTATCGCACGCACCAGCAAGCAGCTGCATGGCTGGTGGCCCGGCAAGCGCGATTGCACGGCCGAGCGCCTGCTCATCAACCCCTACAACGGATGCACGCATGATTGCGGTTTCTGCTATGCGCACGCGCTGCCCGGGCGGTTTGCGACCTTCGTGCAGCACGGGCTGGTTACCGTCTGCGAGGGATTCGATCAGGAAGTAGGCCGTCAGCTGGACTCGCTCCTTGTGGCATCGTGCGGCTATCTCTCGCCGGTCACGGATCCCTTCCAACCGTTGGACGAGGTATACCGGTTGTCGCTGGGCATCATCCGGGCGTTCGTCGACCGCGGGTTGCCCGTGGAGTTCGTGACCAAGGGTCGGGTTCCGGATGAGGCCCTAGAACTGATGGCGGGACACGACCACTGCTTTGGCCAGGTCTCGATCCTGACGATGGACGAGACGCGGCACCGCGCGCTGGTCCCCGGAGGGGCGAGCATTGCTGCGCTCCTCGATAACATCCGCCGGCTAAAGCGTGCCGGGATGTACGCGGTGGCCCGGGTCGACCCGGTAATCCCGCACCTGACCGATGACCCCGATGAGCTGCGCCAGCTGGTGAGGGCGGTGGCCGAGGCCGGCGCCGACCATCTGGTGGCCAGCTGTATGGATGTTCCACTGATTGCGCGCCAACGCGTCCTCGATCGCTTGACCCTCGCTCTCCCCCCGGCTGCGCGCCAGGCATGGCTGCGCAACTGGGAGCAACTATACCGCGAGCGCATCGGTGGCAGCGCGCACGCAGCCGAGGGCTACCGACGCGACCTCTTTGCCTACCTGCGGCAGATCGCCGGCGAGGCCGGGCTGACCTTTGCCCTGTGCATGGAGTACGGGGCACCAGCGCGGCGCGGCGAGCTGCCGGTGGGCCTCAACCGTGAATACACGTCGACGCGCAACTGCGAGGGTCTGGACGTGCCCATCTACGTCCGCGACCAGCCCGGCGAGAGGTTCCGGCCAGTGCTGGGATGCGACGGGGCCTGCCTTTGGTGCTCGCCCGAGCACGCACAGGCTACCTGTGGGATGCCAGACCTCGCAGGTGGCGGAGCATGGGACCTGGCTGGCTACCGGCGCCTATCCGCTGCCCGCCGCGCCCACACTCTGCTCTAGACCTGGCCCGTCAGTCGCTGGGCCTCAGTCTACCAACTCTGCCACAACACGACGCCTCAGCAAGTTCCTACCTGCCTCAGCAACATAGTGCGTAGGGGAGACCTCGACGCCGCACCAATGGTCGGAGCAGTCCTCCATGATGAGATCCACGGCGGAGGTGGTCCGGCTGTTCTGGCGTCTAGGCGTGACCAACGCGCGGCGCAATCTCTCGCGGAGCATGTTGTCGGTGGTAAGCATGGCCGTGGCGGCGATGGTCCTGAGCGCGGCGCTGTTCCTCGCCGCGGGCTATCCGGCTCAGGCATACCTGCTGCACCGCGTGTTCGCCGGCGGCGATATCATGATCTATCCACGGGCGCTGTCGCTGGCTTCGCCGGCAGGGGCGAATGAGTCCGGAGGCGCCGACTACGGTTTCTCGCGGATGCCGAGGGACTGGATCAGCGAGCTGTACGCGTACAGCCCTGAGGTGTATGACTACGGCGTGTTCATGTCCTCGACAGCGGCCTGGTTTGATCTGGACGAGATCACGGCCCGCATTGAGCGGGTCTCCGGAGTCACAGATATATACCCCTACCTGACGCTGCCCGCCTTTGAGAGCTACTACGACCGCCAGGCCGCGTACGACCGTGGCGGCTTGACGGCCATCCGCGGGCGGTCCATCGACAAGGACCTGCGGTACTTCTACCTCCAGGAGTTCATCGTCTCGGGCCGGCCGCTGAGCGTGATGGACTATGGCTTGTACCGGGCGATCGTGGATCTTGGGCGGGGCGGCACCGCGGGCTACGGGGAGCCGGGCGCCTTCGGCGGCGTTTCGGGTGGCGGCATCGACCTGCTGATACCGAGGCTTTCGATTGCGACGGACGATGGCACGGCGGCGTTTGACTATGCGGACATGGTCCCATATCGCTTCCGGGTCGTCGGTGGGTACGTGCTCAAGCTGGGCGATGACTCGTCGGGCAGGTCTGCGCCGGCGTACGCCACGCCACAGGTGATTGTCCCGGACGACACCTTCCACGAGATCTGGGCGGCGGTCACCGGCGGAGCGCCCGTTGCTGTGCCGCAGGTGACGGTGTCGGTCGCCAATCTCTACTCCGTCGAAACCGTCGCCTCCCGCCTCAGAGAGGCGCTGCCCGATTGCACCGTCGTCAGCGTCCCGCAGGCCGCCCGCATCGCTGAGATGCGCGGCCTCCCCCAAGGTTGGTCACGCACCAGGAGCTCCGCATCGCTGCAGGTCGCGGCAGTCGCCGGCGAGGTAAGCCTGCCGGGCGAGGTTAAGTACCTCCTGCTTGGCCTGACGTCGATGCTCGCGGCGCTGGTCGTCGCCGCCAATAGCCTTGTCATGCTGACCCAGCGCCGTCAGGAGATCGGTGTCCTGCGGGCTCTCGGTGCCGCGCGGCGCGACATCATGATGATGGTTCTCTCAGAGGTGAGCGTGGTGAGCACCATCGGCGCGGCGATCGGTTACGGATTCGTCCGCGCGGCGGTAGTCTACCAACAACTGACCGGACGGGCCTCGCTCGCGGCGATCGGCGTCGAGATCCTGCGCGACGGCTTGTTGGTGGTCGGCCTCTGCGTTGCAGGGGCGATCCTCTTCGGCCTGGCGCCGGCGGTGCGCAGCACAGCCATATCTACCATGGAGGTGCTGCGGCAGGAATGAGCGACTCCCGACGCGTTGGCCGCCCGCCAGTTGCCCGGCCCACTGCCGCGCTGATGGCCACCCTTGACGCGGCCCGTGGGTTGGCCTTACGTGGCGTGCGCCACTGGTGGCTGCGCAACCTATTGCTGGCGATGCTGATCGCCTTTGCCGTAACCAGCTATCTCGCAACCTCGTTGCTTGGCGGGGAGGCTCTGGGCGCGATTGTGCCCGAGGCCCGCCTCGGCTTAGAGGATCTGTTCGTGGCCCGGCTTAGCGGCTGGGGTTACCGGCAGCTGCGCTTCCTGCAGTCGCCGGATTACGTAGAGGTGCCCGACACCGAGGTCAGGTTCAGACCCCTGGTGACCCCCGAGCCCGGGAGCGAGCTGGCCATGCTGCGAGCCGACCCGCGGGTTGAGCGGGCCTGGGTCGCGCGTTGGACAACCGTGCACCTGCCGTGGGGCACTGTGGACATGTTCTCAGCGCCGACAGAGTTCGGCCCGTCGATTGGCGGGCAGTTGCTCTGCGGCGACTGGCCGGCACAGCCCGACCAGGTGGCCGTGCCGGCCGAGGTTGCCGCGCGCATGGGCCTCTCTCCAGGCGACCAGGTCCCATTCCGGGCGGTCGATCCGGAGTACGGGTCGGTGACCGAGGGCTTCCTCCGTGTGTCCGGCGTGTTCGACCTGGACCATCCGCTGTTCACGGGGCCCTTGGGGTGGTGTCCGCCCGACATGCCTACCTCATGGGCGACCGACATGTCGGCACATGCCCCCCCGCGTGCGCTTGTCAACTTCCCACCCAACTCGTACTTGATCTGGCTTCGCCCGGGCACCAATCGCGTGCACTTTGCCCTGTGGCTGGTTGAGGACTACTTCGTGGATGATGACGGCTGCTATCACTTCCACGCGCGCTATCCGGTCCGCCAGGTCTGGAACGACGAGATCCTTGGCCAGGTGCTCGCGGAGGGAGTCGCGGGCGGCGCGATGGGCCTCAGTGGGATCATGATGCTGAGCCTTGGCTTCGTCGGGGTAGGGGCCTTGACTATGTTCCTGCTGTCCTTTCTGGATCGCCGCCGCGAGATCGCGGTTCTCAAGACCCTTGGCTACGCGGGCGGGGACTTGGCGGCGGTATTTGGCATGGAGGTTGCGTACGTCGGCCTGGCCGGCTTGGTGCTTGGGCTCGTGGCCGGATACGGGGCTATCGGCGCCTGGCTCGGCAGGGCCCTGCCGGTAGTGATGGTCCTGCGGGCTGCCGTCATCACCCTCGTAGTCCTGGCCGCGTCGGCTCTCTTGCCGATCGCGATGGCGGTTTCGGCGACCGTAACGGAGCTGCTTCTTGGCCGGCGGGTGATCGCGATCTTCCGGCAAAGGGTGGGGTACAGTTCCGGGCCTGGGCGAGGCACTACCGGTAGCAGATCAGCGAGGCTGGGCCTCCGCGGCCGGGGCTAAGCGAGGTAGAGAGTTGGGCTCAGGAGGGGAGAACAATCGTGCGAAACCTGATTGAGCGGCTGATGGCCAGGCGAGTGCTGCTAATCCTGGTGTGCCTGGCGGTGCTGGCGGCCGCCTTTGGCGCCGGGTACCGGTACTCGCTGGACTCGGTGGCGGCGCGCTACGACACAGCGATAGTGCTCCATGCCGACATCGTCCGCACCGTTACCCGTCCGGGCCGGGTCGTTACAGCCCTTGACGATGTTCTGCGGCTGGGAGTAGGCGGGACAGTAACCGAGGTATTTGTGCGCCCCGGCGATCAGGTCGCGAAGGGACAGGCGCTGCTCCGCCTAGACAACAGCACGGTACGCATCGCCGCCGAGCAGGCACAGGTTTCGCTGGACCTGGCCCGTCTCAAGCTGGATGACCTGCTCGCGCAGTCCGAGGCCCTCAGCGTGACGGCGTCTGTCAGCGGCACCGTCGCACGCGTCATTCCTCAGGCGGGCGACGCGGTGGCTCGCGGCTCAGTGGTCGCCGTGATCGAGGATGCCGGGCGGATGATCGTCGAGGTCGACCTGCCGGAGCACCTCGCGCCTGGTTTACGGGTGGGGCTGGCAGCCGAGGTTTCCGTACCGTCGGAGCCCGGCAAGGCGATCCGTGGCCGGGTAATCGAGGTCGGCGGGGCCATGCGCGTTGTCGCCGGTAAGACGTCAATCCCGGTGACGGTGGAGTTCATCAACCCGGGCCATGTGCGCAGCGGCAGTACAGTAACGGTGACGGTCGCCGTCCCGGAGATCGTCCGGCCTCGCGACGGGTATGTCTCGCTGCATAACAGCCTGATCCTCCAAGCTCTTGACAATGCGGTCATCGGGCGCTGGCTGGTGGCCGAGGGCCAGACTGTCACTGCCGGCCAGGTGCTGATGGAGCTCGAGCATCCCGCTCTGGTCGTCCAGCGTGACCAGGCCGAGTTGGCCATGAACAATGCCAAAAAGCGCTACGACGATGTCAAGCGGTTCTACCTCGAGGACGACCCGCTGGTCGAGGTTCAGCGGTTGGCGTACCTGGCGGCGAAGGTCACCTACGACGACCTAGACGCCAGGGTCAAGGCCCTGACGGTCAAGGCGCCTCAGCCCGGCACCGTGATCGGCCTGGCCGGCCCAATCGGCAGGCGCGTCGGCGTGGGCGAAGTGCTCGTCCAGGTCATCCCCAGCGACTCACTGCAGGTAACGGTACCGATGCCCGTGGCGGAGCTTTCGCTGCTTGGCCCCGAGACTGCCCTAACCGTCGACCTACCGCAGTTGGGCGTCTATGGGCTGCCGGGCCAGATACTGCTTAAGAAGCTGCCGCCTTCGGGTAGCGGCAACGGCGAGCTGATCGTCGGCGTCGAGCGCCGGCTGACGGCTCTGCCGGGAAGCGTCGCTCGGGTCCACCTTGGCCTGGGGACAGAAACCGCTACCGCAAGCGGCCAGGCCGAAGCCCAGCAGGAGCACCGGCTCGTCGCCGGGGCCTCCGGTACTGTCGCCGCCATTCATGTGCTGCCAGGAGCCAAGGTAGAAGCAGGCACACCGCTCGCGACGCTGACCAACGAGTCCCTGGCCCGCGCCGGCGACCCTGGCCCCCAACTGGTTGAGGCAATGCTGAGCGTTCGCGCCGCAGAGCTTGCCGCGGAGCAGCGCATTGCCGACGGCCAAGCGCTCGTGCTCCGGGCGCCGAGGCCCGGTACCGTGATGAGCGTGGCCCTGCAATCGGGGCAGATGGTGAGCGCGGGCGCAGCAGCCGTGACGGTAGCCGATCCTGGGCGGCTCGATGTGATCTCGGACGTCGGCCAGCTGGATGTGACCAAGCTGCAGCTTGGTCAAAGGGTAGAGGTGTACTTCGCTGCCGGCGACGCCCGGGTGCTTGAGGCGGAGCTGGTCGAGATCGGGGTTAGCGGCCAGCCGGACGGCAACGACGTCATGTATCCGATCCGTCTCCGTCTGCCCGCGGCCTCTGGCCTGCTTCCGGGCATGAGCTGTGCCGTGGATCTGGTCACTGATGTAAGGTACGACGTTCCCACCGTGCCGGTGGAGGCCATCGAGAATCGGTTTGGCACGCCGGCGGTGCGCGTGGTCGTGGATCGGGACACCGACCGGCAGTTGAGCGTAGCCGTAAGCCGGCAGGGGCGTACCTGGAAAGGCGATGTAGAGTGGACCTACATTGTCACCGGGGCTACCGACGGCGTGAGGGCAGAGGTACTCAAGGGGCTACCGGTCGGCACGGAGATCGTACTCCGCGAGAAGGTGCGCGGCACCACCTGTTGGTGGTGCGGCAGGCGCCACTAGACGCACCAAACGACACAAGATGCAAGCGGAGGGGGGCAACCCCCTCCTGGCCGTAATCACCCTCTCTGGCCTCAGGGGGAGCAGGTAGCCTCAACCGCGGCATAGAAACCTATGGCCCCGTAACCACCCGCCGCCGAGAGAGGGATAGCCGTGTCTCGAGCCGCGTTGCGGGGCCTTATGCCCCGCGATTACGAGCACCCCTATGACCGGCGCGCCTTGGCCGCCTTGGAGAGCAACACCACCCTCGGCATGGCTTTGGGCAAGCTCAACCAATATGGCATCGACCGGGTCCTGCGGGTGCAATTTGCCGGCAGCAACGTCCGGGCGACTAGGCGCAGCTTTGGCGAGGCCTGCGACGCCCTCGCAGAGGTAGCGGCGGTCCTCGACTGCGCGCGGCCGCCGGAGCTATACGTCGACTGGGACAAGAAGGTCAGAGCGCATACCATATGCACGGACCGCCCGCTGATTGTCGTCACCTCGCAGTTGCTCCAGACCATGACCTACGACGAGCTGCTGTTTGTCCTCGGCCATGAGGTGGGTCACATCAAGAGCCGGCAGATCGTCTACGGGCAGTTGGCGCTGGTGCTGCCCGTACTGGGTGACATTCTCCGGACGGCAACGCTTGGCATCGGGGGTCTGGTCTCGGGAGGCCTGCAGTTGTCCCTGACCAACTGGCAGCGGATGTCCGACTTCAGCGCTGATCGAGCGGGCCTGCTGGCGTGCAACAGCATTGAGGCCGCGGCCAGGGCCTTGATCAAACTCGGTGGAGCCCCGCGTGAGCTGTCCCACGCCATCGACGTTGCCGGCTTCCTCGGCCAGGCCAGGGACTTCGCGGGTTACGACTTCGAGACCCTCGACAAGCTCGCCCGGATCGTAAGCGCGCTGCAGGGCAACCAGCCCTGGACGGTAATGCGGGCCTCCGAGATGCTCAAGTGGCATGATTCCGGCGCCACTGAGGCTCTCGTGGAGCGGCTCAGCCGGACTCCCGCCGTCGCCGGGCAGGATGGTTCCTCCGCAGAGGGCAGCCATGACACCGACGTCGCAGTTCCTGTGGATAGGGGCGGCGCTACCGGCACGACCTAAGGCAAGTCGGCTCATCCGAGCCTTGACGTGGACACCTCGCGAGCGTACACTCTTACCGCACCACCGCAACTATGACTGCAAAGCCTCTCCGAGGAGGGCAGACCTAACACCAACGATGCGCAGATAACTCGGATCCACCGGAGCAACTACTGTCGCAGCCCAATGGGCGCGGCGAGCTTGCGGTTTGTGGATTTGAGCGACGGCGCGCCACTGCGTTGGTGTGGGCTGACCGAAGAGACCTCACCAGACCAGCCGCCTGGTTGGCACATCTCATTCCCGCAACCGCTCAATGCTCGCCTCCGCTCACGAAAGCGAGAGGGGAGTATATTCTATGCAGGCACTTCGAGCGCGCGGTCTCGCAAAGGCATATGGCCCACGCGAGCTGTTCGCGGGTGTGGATATCGACATCGGCGTAGGTGAGCGGGTAGCCCTCGTTGGTGCCAACGGCTCGGGCAAGACGACCCTGCTGAGGATACTCGCGGGGCGGCTGGCCGCCGACTCGGGCGCCGTGGAGTTCGTGCGGGCCCCGACGCGGGTTGGGTTTCTGCCGCAAGAAGCCGTATGGCCGGACGGGTACACGCTCGGCCGAGCACTTGGCGAGCCGGATGTCACAGGAGAAACCTCACGGCCCCCTCCGCCGGCGGCCAGGATTGCCGAGGCCAAGAAGCGCTTCGGGCTGGCCCGCTACCGCGACGAGCACCCGCTCGAGCAACTGAGTGGGGGCGAGCGGGCGCGCCTTGGCCTGGCCCGGCTGTGGTTGAGCGAGGCCGGCCTGTTGCTGCTGGACGAGCCCACTGGGCACCTGGACGTGGCCGGCCTGCGATGGCTGGCGGGGTGGCTAGGCGGGTTCGACGGGGCAGTGCTGGTCGTCTCGCACGACCGGTACTTCCTGGACCAGGTCGTGACGCGCGTGGTCGCCTTGGCGGATGGGGCCGTCAGCTCCTATCCGGGCAACTACACGGATTACCGCAAAGCGCAGCAGGCCCAATGGGAAAGCCAGCTTGCCCTGTACCAAGACCAGGAACGGCAGGCGCGGGACCTGCGCGCGGCCATCGCCCGGCAGGCCGAGTGGGCCGAGCGCGGGCACGCCGAGGCCAGGGAGAAGGGCGACACGCGCAGCTCGTGGATATACTACCGCGGCAAAGCCAAGAAGATCGCCCGCCGCGGCAAGGCCTTGGGCCAACAGCTGGAGCGGCTGGAGGCCGCACGCGTTGACAAGCCTCAAGCCGTGCAGGCCATCAGGCTCGCGGCGCGCGCCGAGGGGCGCACCGGGCGCGACCTGATCGTGGCCGAGGACCTCGGCAAGGGCTTCGGGGGCGGCCCACCGCTGTTTGGCGCATCCTCCTTTGTCGTCAAACGCGGTGAGAAGGTCGGCTTAGTCGGGCCCAACGGCTCGGGCAAGACCACGCTACTGCGCATGATCGCCGGCTTAGAGGAGGGTGGGGAAGGCCGCCTGTGGCTGACGCCTGCGGCGCGCCTTGCGGTCCTTGACCAGCACACCGCGTCGCTCCGTGACGATGTTTCCGTCCTGGACGAGATCACCGAGCTTACAGGCGACCGTGGCAGGGCCCGCACGCTGTTGGGGTGCTTATTGTTTGCGGGCGACCGTGTGACCGCCAGGATCGGCACACTCAGCGGTGGTGAGCGCACCAGATTGGCCCTGTTGCAGATGCTGTTGTCGCCGGCCAACCTCCTGCTGCTGGACGAGCCGACCAACCACCTCGACCTGCCGGCCCGCGAGCGCGTCGAGGCCGCGCTGGAGGCCTACGATGGGGCGCTGGTGCTGGTCAGCCATGACCGCTATCTGCTGTCACGGGTGACCAGTAAGATCCTCGCAATCGAGGAGGGGCGGATCGTGACGTACCTGGGCGGTTTGGCCGAGTACGAGACGACGCTGGCCGACGCCGTTGCCCCAGTGAGTTCGGGAGCAGCCGCCCCGGCCGCAGACGATCAGCTGGTCCTGGAGAACAGGCTGTCGGTGCTGTCGGCCCAGCTTGCCGAGCTTGGTCAGGAGCATCAGGACTATGGCCGGGTGTCGGAGGAGTTCATCGCCACGGCTAGGCAGCTACGTGAGCTTGAGGCTGCCAAGCGCCGAGGAACTGGCAACCGGCGCCGGCAACCGCCGCCCACTCCGAGCGCGTTGCGGCGCAAGTAAAGGGGGAGCTCCGGCTATGCCGTACCGCTGGGGCGGCTGCCGGAGCTCTAGTCTCTGTCACGTAGCCGGAGTTGGGTTTGCGTCTGGCTCTATGCTCCGCCCAGAATCCGGCCGATTGCTTGCCGGTGCTCTTCGTACTGGCGGTCGTTGATCCAGCCGCCGGCCTTGAGCGCATCGAGCCCGGCCAAGGCGTCGGCGCCAAAGGCCGGGTCTGCCAGCATGTTAGACGATGCCGCGGATGCGCTGATGGAGGCAGCCACGCCTGCTGCTGCCTCGCCGCCGGTCCCCTCAACCGCCTGCTGGATCGCCTTGACCAGCACCGCGTCATAGCGGGAGGACCTGGTCTCCGCCGGCAGGCTCAAACCGCTGATCAGCCCGCTAACGAAGCCGGTGACCCGCTGCCGGAGGCCTCGGGTGGCTGCCATTGTGACCGGGCCCATCACGACGTAGGTCGCCTTTTGGCCCTCCATCCGGGCCACGTACAGGGGCACGCCAAACTCGATCGGCTCGCCCCCGTCGGCGACTGGGCCGGGCACGGCGAGCGCTGCCAGATCGGCGGCAGCTTTGCGGTCCGCCGTTGCTGCTGAGGATGCAGCCGAGCGGAAGTCCCGCAGCGCTGCCTCGACCTTGCGCTCCAGCTCATTGAGCCCACCGATCTCCCGGTCGCGCTGCTTGAGCAATGAGTTGACCCGCTCGTTCTCCTGGTCAATCAGCGTCCGGAAGTGATCGCGGGCGCCCTTTGACGCCGACTCGCGCTCGCGATTAATCGCGTCTAAGCGCCGCTGAGCGTCAGCTCGCACGCGGCGCGCCTCTGAGAGCTGGGCCTCGTAGCCTTTACCGAGGCTGCGGTAGCGCTCCACATCCTGATCGGCACGGCTGAGCTCTGCCTCGTGAGAGGCGATGGTGCTTGAGTACTGCTGCATGACTGCGTTGAGTTGGCCTTCGAGACTGCGCTGGTGCTCAGCGACAGCCCGCTCCACCTCCGGCCTGACGGCGTCGAGCTGTCCGTCGTAGCGGTAGGAGACCTCCTCGCGCATGCTCGCCAGCTGCGACGGGTAGTCCTCGCCGACCCTGGTGACCTCGCCGGCCAAGCTCTCGATCCCGTTGGCCTGGGCGATGTAAGCCCGGATGCGATCGGCAATCTCGTCCGCGACCCGCCTCGCATCGTCCACCGAAAGCAGGCGTGGCAGCTCTTGGCCCTGCCAATCCGGAGCCTCGGGCTCTGCCAGGTGAGCCAGCAGGTCGCGGGCCAACTGGGGCTGACCGGAGACGAAGCCGGCGACCTCCTCGCCGCTACCTCCGCGCCTGACTAGGCCGCGAACGGCGGATAGCGCTCCCTGGAGCGGCTTTTGCTCCTGGCGAAGCGATGCCGCAAGGGACTCGACCTTGGCCACGAACTCGGTCGCGGACATCCCCTGCGCGGTATGGGCGGACCAGACGCCCTCCTGCTGCTCGCGGGCGCGGAACGGCACCAGCGCTGAGGAAGCCAGCCCGCACAAATCAAAGACCAGCGCTCTCGGCTCACCCATGGCACCCTCATCGCCAGCCGCCGACGGATCGGGGAAGTTGACGGGCAGGGCAAGCATCGGCCACACAAACCTGGACACCCAAGCGATCTCCTGCGTTGCCTTGCGGAGGATAAACCCCGTACCCTTGCCGCGCTTGCTCTCCACCGTGAGGAGCGCAACCGCAGCCTCCAGGGCGCCGGGATAGTCTCCTGTGGGCTCGGAATAACTCGCGTACGGCAGTATCTTCATCCCTGGCACCTCCCATGTCTGCCTTGTGGTAGGGGTTCGGCGGACGGCTTCGCCATCCTTCACGCCACAGGTGGAGGAGCCTCAAACGGCGAACCAGGAAGAGAAACCCATGTGGAGGGGGCGGTCGCCATCCCGGAGTTGTTCATTGCACCTGACGTTGACGCGGCGCGCGAGTACTTCCGTACCAAGCCGCGTCGCATGGAGAGCAAGGTGATCCCGGTGCGGGAGGCCGTCGCCCGGTACATCGAGGACGGCGCCTATATCGGGGTCGGCGGTTTCGGCACCAATCGTATTCCCACCGCGGTGTTGCACGAGATCCTCCGTCAGGGCAGGCGCGGCCTTGGGATCTCGGGGCATACGGCCACGCACGACTTCCAGATCCTTGCGGCGGGCGAGGCGATCGACCGGGTAGACGTCGCATACGTTGTTGGTCTTGAGGCCCGGGGCCTGTCGCGAGCGGCGCGGCGGCTCTTCGAGGGCGGACGCTTACGTGTCGCCGAGTGGACCAACGCCGCCCTCGCCTGGCGCTACAAGGCAGCCGCCATGGGTGTGCCGTTCATCCCGGGCCGGGTGATGTTTGGTACCGACACGATGGCTCAATCCGCAGCCAAGGAGATCACCTGTCCCTACACCGGCCTCAAGTTGGTGGCCTTGCCGGCTCTGTATCCCGATGTGGCGATCATCCACGTCCACCGCGCCGATGTCTACGGCAACTGCCAGATCGACGGCATCTCCGTGTCCGACGGAGACCTCGCCAGGGCCGCCAAGAGGTTGATCATCACTACGGAGCGGTTGGTGCCTTCGGATGAGATCCGGCAGGATCCCACACGCACGGTCATCCCATATTTCTTGGTAGACGCCGTGTGCGAGGTGCCCTTTGGCAGCTACCCGGGCAATATGCCTTACGAGTACTTCTCTGACGAGGAGCACCTGCGCGAGTGGCTCGATGCAGAGGAAGATCTTGACCGCCTGCGCGCGTTTTTGGACCGGTACATCTACGGGACGACTGGCTTTGAGGCTTACCTTGAGTTGTGCGGTGGCCAGGAGCGCCTGCGGCAGCTGCGCCTGGAGGAGCTATTGATCGACGTGGCGGTCCGGCAGCCCGCGGACGAGCCGCCCGTGGAAGGAGGCGACGCCTGATGGCTCTGGGCGCTATGCCTGCCCCAGCAGGCTACAACCCCATGGAGCTGATGATTTCGGTCGCTGCCCGTTACCTGGAGGACGGGGCGACGGTGGTGGTCGGCACAGGTGCGCCGTGCGCTGCCGCGATGCTGGCGCAAAAGCTATACTCGCCCAACCTCATGATCATGTTCGAGGCCGGTGGCATCGGACCGCTGCTCCCGTCGATGCCGATCTCCGTTGGAGACTCGCGGACCTTCTACCGCGGGGTGGCGGCGTCGACGATGCCCGAGATCATGGCGATGTGCCAGCGCGGTATGGTCGATTACTGTTTTCTGGGCGGCGCCCAACTCGACGCCTACGGTAATCTCAACTCCACGGTGATCGGTCCGTGGGATCGCCCCAAAGTGCGGCTGCCTGGATCAGGCGGCGCCAACGATCTGGCCTCATTGTGCTGGCGGACGATGATGATGACGCCGCAGGACCGGAGGCGCTTCGTGCCCAAGGTCGACTTCGTCACGACTCCCGGCTATCTGGATGGCAAGGGGGCACGCGAGGCGGCGGGCCTGCCCCCGGGCACGGGTCCGTACAAGGTGATCACCAATCTGGGTGTGATCGGTTTCGATGAGGATACCTGCCGGATGCGGGTGGAGAGCCTGCACCCAGGCGTCAATCGCGAGGCCATGGCGGCCAACACGGGATTTGAGCTGCTGTGGGCGCCGGAGATCAGTGAGACCGCCGGGCCCACTGCCGACGAGTTGCGGGTCTTGCGGGAGCAGGTTGACCCCCGTCGGCTGATCATCGGGCGGGCGTAAGCGGCACGAGGTCAGGAGGTTATGGTTGTGGCAGATAGCATTGCCGTCAGATCTGGAATGCTGCCGGAGATGGCCTCGCGGCGCGAGCCGGTTATCGCCGGCGCATGCCGGACTGCGATTGGTGGTTTCGGGGGTGGATTGGCCGGGCTGCCGGCTTGGCGGCTCGGCGAGGTCGTGGTCCGCGAGGCAATGGCGCGCGCAGGCGTTGCTGCGGAGGCGATCGACGAGGTCATCCTGGGCAACGTGCTGCAGGCAGGGCAGGGACAAGGCCCGGCCCGCCAGGCCAGCTTGGCGGCTGGGCTACCGGTTGCAGTGCCGGCGGTCACCATCAACAAGGTATGCGGCTCGGGTTTGGCTGCGGTGATCATGGCGGCTCAGCAGGTGATGCTCGGGGAAGCCGGCGTGGTGATCGCCGGGGGCATGGAGAGCATGAGCCAGGCGCCGTACCTGCTGAGCCAGGCGCGGACGGGCTACCGGCTGGGCAACGGTACCTTGGTCGACTCGGTGGTCAGCGACGGGCTCTGGTGCAGCCGCACCGACGTGCACATGGGTATTACAGCAGAGAACCTGGCGCGGGAGTACGGTATCGGGCGAGCCGAGCAGGATCAGTATGCCCTGACGAGCCAGCTGCGTGCCCAGGCGGCAATTGAGAGCGGGCGCTTTGGTCCGGAGATCGTGCCGGTGATGATTCCACAGCGCAAGGGGGCGGCGCAGCCGTTCGAGCGCGATGAGCACCCTCGCTTGGGGTCGACCATCGAGGGCCTGGCTGGGTTGCGTCCGGCGTTCGCCAAGGACGGTACCGTGACGGCAGGCAACGCCAGCGGCATCAACGACGGTGCGGCGGCGGTTGTGGTAGCCGGACGGGGTAGGGCGGAGGAGCTGGGGCTGCCGGTGCTGGCCCGCGTGGTCGCGTACGGGCGTGCCGGTGTGGACCCGTCGGTCATGGGTATCGGGCCGGTTGGGGCCGTGCGCACGGCCCTTGAGCGGGCCGGACTAGCGGCGGGTGACATCGAGTTGTGGGAGCTCAACGAGGCATTCGCAGTGCAGAGCCTGGCGGTCGTCAAGGAGTTGGGCTTAGATCCCGCCATCGTCAACGTCAACGGCGGTGCGATCGCCCTCGGCCACCCGATCGGCGCTTCGGGGACGCGCATCCTCGTCACACTGCTCTACGAAATGCAGCGACGTGGTGTTAGGCTCGGGGCGGCCGGGCTCTGCATCGGTGGGGGCATGGGGATCGCGATGATTGTGGAGAGGGAGGTCTAGGTCGGGGAGGTAGGCGCTACACGCGAGGTTTCCATTTACGCGTAGCGACTAAGCCTGCACCTCGAGCCGCTGCTCTTTGCTCCATTGCCGGAAATGATCGATGCCAGTGAAGCCTAACTGGGCCAGGTAGCGTCGGAACAGCCCGTCGGGGATGTCCCTGCCCAGGGCATGGGCATGGATCACCAGCAGCACCGGCCGCCTGGTCATAGGGCTGATCCCGATCCACTTGGTCCCGTTGGTGCACTTGACAGGCTCAAGTCCGAGCGCTCGACAGGCCCTCACGAGCGCTCGGTAACTACACGTCGGCATCGCCGGGTCCGGGCCAGGTCATGAGGTCTAGGCCTAGCATCGCCGACATCTGGGCGCGGTCCGCTGCCATGGACAGCCGCAAGAAGTAGGGGTACATCGCCCGGTACTCATCGTACTGCATGTACACGCTGGCGCGCAGAAAGAACTCCTCGGTCAGGGTCGCTACGTTATCGAGGAGCACCAGCATAGCGTCCTCGGGCGTATCACCAACGCCATCGCCCCTGATTTCAGGGATCGTCACGTAATACTGACTGGTCTCAGGGTCGTAGCGAGGGGCCGGTGTGAAAGTAAAATGTGCAACCAACTGCGATAGCGCATCGGCTGACAGGATCGCGGCCGAAGGTCCGCCCCTGACCTTATTGACAACGTAGACCGCACGATACTCCCGTACCACAGAGTCAAGCACCGCAGCGAGATGCTGCCGTAGCTCGCGGGCGCCGACGCGCTCGGGGTATCTCTTGTCTTCCTCGGTAGAGCCTTCCCGCACTGTGATCAGCCTCCTGTGTACACTTAGGCTAGCTGTTGTAGGTACTCTGTGTCAAGTGTGTACACATTACTGGGAAGGTGCGAGCGCCCAGGCGTGACGAGCGGCAGCGAGCGCTGGGGAAACGAGTAGTGAGGGGCAACCAAAGAGAGCAGCCCGGCCAGGAGCTGCTCTCTTTGACCTCTTACGATACAAGGCTGTTAGCTTGGGGCCGGAGTGCGCCCCCGGGTCTAGCCCGTGCCCAGAGGCGTGGTGTCGCCACACGCCTGGACAAACCCGCAGAAGAGCGGGTGCGGCCGCTGCGGCCGCGAGATGAGCTCCGGATGGAACTGCGTGCCCATGAAGAACGGGTGGCCCGGCAGCTCGAGGATCTGCATGATCGGGTGATCCGGAGCCTTGCCCGAGAAGACCAGCCCGTGACGCTCAACGATGTCGATGTACTCGGGATTGCACTCGTACCGATGCCGAAACCTCTCCCGTATCTCCGACGCGCCGTCATACAGCCGGTGCGCATTGGTGCCCGCCTTGACCTCGACCCAGCGCCCGCCGAGCCGCATGTTGCCGCCCAGCCCCTCAAGCTTTTTTTGCTCGGGCAAGAGGTCAATAACCGGGTGCACCGCGTCCGCGGCGACCTCAGTGGAGTAGGCCCCCTCAAGTCCACACACCGACCGCGCGAACTCAACTACCGCCAACTGAAAACCAAGGCACAGGCCTAGGAACGGTATGTTACGGGTGCGGGCCGTATTGATGCAGTGGATCTTGCCCTCGGTCCCGCGCGAGCCGAAGCCGCCGGGCACGATCATGCCATGTACTCCGGCCAAGGCCTCCGCTGCGGCCTCAGGGCTGTCGATCTCCGTGGTCTCGATCCAGCGCAGGGAGACCCTGGCGCCGAGCAGCGCGCCCGCGTGCTCCAGCGCGTTGATGATGCTCGCGTACGAGTCGCGCACGCCCGTGTACTTACCGGTGATGGCTACCGAGAGCTGCCGGCGTGGTCCGGTGATCTTATCCGAGTAGTCGGCCCAGAACGCCACCAGCTCGTTCTGCCGGTCGATGCATCCCTGTGTGGCCACGCGGCTGCGCAGGTCGAGGAGGTCAATCGTCGCTTCGTCGAGGCCGGCATCGTGGAGTAGCACCGGGACCCGGTAGATCGACTCGGTATCGGGCAGTCCGACCACCCGCGAAACCGGGACGTTGGAGTAAATCGAGATCTTCTCCCGCACACTCTCGGTCACCGGCTCGTCGGCGCGACAGGCAATGATGGCCGGCTGGATGCCCTGAGCCATCAGCGTCCTGATGCCGAGCTGGGCAGCTTTGCTCTTTTGCTCCCCGAGAACCCGCGGGCGCAGGATGTAAGTGACGCTCGCGAACATCACGTTGGCGGAGCCTTCCTCATACTGCAGCTCGCGCATCGCCTCCAGGAAGTACCCGTTCTCGATGTCGCCGACCGTGCCGCCAACCTCCACCACGACGAGGTCCGCCTGGGAGCGTACGGCCAACTGCCGCAAGAAGCTCTTGATCTCGCCGGTCACGTGCGGGATAAACTGCACGTCGCGACCCAGATAGTCACCGTGCCGCTCCCGCGCCAACACGCGAGCAAAGACGCGCCCGCCGGTCAGGTAATTGTGCTGGGACAGGTCCTGATGGAGAAACCGCTCGTAGCTCCCGAGATCCATGTCGCACTCGGTGCCGTCGTCGAGGACGAAGACCTCGCCATGGCGGTACGGGTTGAGCGTGCCTGCGTCCTGATTGAGGTATCCGTCGAACTTAACCGGGGCGATCTTGAGCCCGCGGGCCTGGAGCAGCGAGCCCAGCGAAGCGGCGAAGATGCCTTTGCCCAGGCCCGAGATCACTGAGCCGGTGACGATCAGGTACTTGGTGCGGCCTGGCTGGTAGCCATCGGGGATCGGGGTGTAGAACTCGTGCTCAGAAGACGCATCTGCTAGTGAAGCCAAAAGCTCAGGGCCTGCCATAGGGTGAGACCTCCCCTGGTGGGGGCAGGTCCGGACACCGCCGGCAACAAGCAAGAGCGGACGCCTGGCGGCGTCCCAACCTTGCCCTTATCGGAGCAGATTATAGCATGTCCAGAGCCGCCAGTGGGGTATGACTTTTGTGGCAGGTGCGGAGCTTTCCCAAGCGAAAGTGCCAACCTAGGTCCCGTAGACGTTGGCGACCAGGTTGGCCGTTGGCTCGGGGTGTGGAGCATGGCTACGGTCCGCCGCAGAATCACGCCGCCGCGGGACGCAAAGGATGACCCATGAGGAGGGAACAGGATTGGATAAGTGGGAGTGCACCGTTTGCGGTTACGTATATGATCCCGCCGAAGGAGACGCAACCGCGGGCATTGAGCCAGGCACGTCATTTGAGGCGCTGCCGGACGACTGGGTCTGCCCCGTGTGCGGCGCGGACAAGTCGGTCTTCGAGGTCCGCAAGTGAGCACCGGCCGCCGGATCGTGATCGCCGGCCACGGTGTCGCCGGGCTCAGCGCCGCTCAGGCTGCCCGCGCTCAGGACCCGGCGGCCCAGATCACCCTGCTTGGCAATGAGGAGCATGACGCATACTACCGGCCCCGGCTTTCACACGACCTCCGTACCGGCATCGAGATCGACAAGATGCGGCTACGCCCCCCCAACTGGTACCAGGGGCAACAGATTGAGGTGCTGCGGTCGGCCCTGGTGACCGTGATCGACCCTGCGGGGCGTACTGTCGCGGTGGAGGGCATTTCCGACCCGCTGCCTTACGATGCGTGCGTCATCGCCACTGGAGCCATGAGCTTCATGCCGCCGATCTCCGGGGGTGGTAGGGCCGGCGTGTTTACGTTGCGCGGCGCCGCCGACGCCCAGGCCATCCGTGCCCGCGCTGCCCAAGTCAGCGTCGCGGCTGTTGCGGGCGGCGGACTGCTCGGCTTGGAGGCGGCCTATGGCCTGGCCGGGGTCGTGGATAAGGTAATCGTCCTTGAGCGCGGCCCTTGGCTGCTCCGCCGCCAGCTCGACCGCGAAGGCGGTCAGCTCCTGGCAGAGGTTCTGCACCGGGCTGGGATTACTGTGATGACCGGCGCTGAGGTCGAGGCGGCGTTGGGTGCCGGCAGTGGGGCGGCGCCGGAGGAGGGGAGGGTGGTTTCCGAGGACGAGCCACTCGCCGAGCTGCTCCTCAAGAGCGGTGAGCGCTTGGCATGTGGTCTGCTGGTCGTGGCGGCAGGCGTGCGACCGGCCGTGGGGCTCGCAGAGGCGGCCGGCATCCGCTGTGACCGGGGCGGTGTGATCGTGGACGATGCCATGCTCACCAGCGATGACCGGATCTACGCGTGCGGTGACGTGGCATCCCATCCTGCAGGCAACTACTCCATCTGGCCCCAGGCGATGGCCCAAGGGCGTGTGGCCGGCGCCAACGCCGCGGGCGGGAGTGCCAGTTACCAGCCAGTAGTCCCGCAGAACCTGCTCGAGGTGGCCGGCACGTCCGTGTTCGCCGTTGGTGAGGTCGGGGACGTGAGCGACCAAGGAGAGGACCTGGTTGAGATCAGCCGCCGTGACGACGGAGCTGGGCGCTACGTCAAACTGCGGGTGCGGGGCGGCCGCCTGGCCGGCGCCATGCTCATCGGCGAACCTGAGCTGGCTAAAAAGCTCCGGGGGCCTGTCGAGGCACAGTTGGACGTGCATGAGGCGCTGGGTGCCCCAGAGGCGGAGCGCTTGGAGCGGGTACTGGCCAAGCTATAGCCTTGGCGTGATCTAGATGTCTAGCGGCGCGTGCGGGGGGCAGGCGGATGAGCCGTCAGACGCCTCGCGTGTGGGGCAGGGCGTGCCCCCGTCGCCCGCGCGTCCGCGTTCGCGTTAGCTTTCGCGTCTGCGCCTGCGCCCGCGCGTGCGCATGCACGCACACCGGCTGGGCTGGCTGCGCGGGGTTGGTCTGGGTGGGGGTGGGCCTGGGCTCTGGAGCATAGCCTGAACGGCGCTGTTGAGCCTGATAGCACAATGTTGCTCGTCAATGTAGGTCATTCCGCACAATGGCCCGGATCATTGTGCGATATCGACTAGCCCACCCAAGGGATCTGTGCCCCTGAGCACAGGAGTGCGGCTCAAACTGGGTGATTTGGCCTAATAACCCGGAGTATTAGGTTGTTTCGCACAGCCCCAGGGGTGTCGTTGTGCTCCACAGCACAATGCATCGCGGCAACCTCTGTGATCTAGCTCAACCGTACGCCCGCTCACCGCCTTGCCCCACGGCCTTGCCCCCACCGCCTCCCCGGATCATCACCCACGCGTCTCAACTGACCCTTCGCCGGCATAGGATGGGCCAGACTTCCCGCGCGCTGCGAGCAGGGAGCCCAGCAGGCGCCAAATCCATGCCTGAGGTGAACATTCGATGACAGACGGTCGCGATGAAACCACCGGAGCCCAGTACGACGCCGGCCAGATCCGCTACCGCACCTTGCCGCCCGCCACCAACCAGCGGGTGTGCGTTGCGGCCCCAGGGCCGTATCCGGAGATCCGAGTGCGTGGGCCGAGCGCGGAGTATGCCGCCCTGTTGCTCGATGACTACGCAGGACAGGTGAGCGAGACAACCGCGGCGATGCAGTACATGTATCACTACCTGGTGGCCCCGGAAGGGTACGGGTGGATCGCTGAGCTGCTGGAGGACGTCGCCATCCAGGAGATGCGTCACAAGGAGATGCTGGGCAAGACCATCCGGCTGCTCGGTGGCGATCCTCGGTTCTACGATGGCGAAGGCGTGTACTGGGATGCGCGCATGGTGCAGTACAAGGAGGGTTTCCGCCGCCAGCTAGAGGCGGACATCGAGGCCGAGCGGCAAGCCATCGCGCAGTACGAGCGTCACTACCAGTTGATCGAGGACCCGTACATAAGACAACTGCTCGTCAGGATCATTGCCGACGAGCAGTTGCATCTGTTCCTGTTCAGTTGGGCCCTAAACTACATTCGCTAGCCGCGCACAAGGCGGTTGTGCCGGCCTAATCCTCGGTTGAGGCGGCCAACCCTGGCCAGGGCAGCGATAGCTCGCTGCGCTTGTACTCGTCTGGCGCCGCGGTGAGTACCAGGATCGCGTTCTGGCCGCCGAAACCGAACGAGTTAGTCAAGGCCGCGCCGATCTGGGCCTTGCGCGCCTCGTTGGGCACGTAGTCCAAATCGCACTCTGGGTCCGGCTGCTCATAGTTGATGGTGGGGGGCAGGATGCCCCGGTTGATCGCGAGCACGCAGGCAACGGCCTCGACCGCACCAGCGGCCCCGAGCAGGTGCCCGGTGACCGACTTGGTAGAGCTCGTCGGCGGCGCCGCGGCCCCCCATAGCCTCCGGATCACCTGGGACTCGTCCTTGTCGTTGAGCGGTGTCGAGGTGCCGTGCGCGTTGATGTAGCCGATGTCCTCAGGGCGCAGCCCTGCATCAGCGATCGCCAGGCGCATGCCTTCCAGCCTGCCCAGGCCGTCGGGCGCCGGAGCGGTGATGTGTGAGGCATCGGCGGTCATCGCATACCCGGCGACTTGGCCGTATGACCGCGCATCGCGGGCGCGCGCGTGCTCCTCGGACTCGATAACCAACATCGCCGCACCCTCTGACATGACGAAACCATCCCGGCCCGCGTCAAAGGGCCGGCTAGCCCGCGTCGGCTCGTCGTTGCGCGTCGACAGGGTGTGCGCGGCAGCGAAGCCTGCCATGGAGATGCGGCAGAACGGTGCCTCCGTGCCCCCCGTGATTACCACGTCCGCCTCACCGCGCTGGATAAGCCGCAGGGCATCGCCGATCGCGTTGCCGGCCGACGCGCATGCGGTGGTAATCGTTGAGCACGGTCCCCGCGTGCCGAGGACCATGGAAACCTGGCCGGCAGCCATGTTAGCAATCATCATCGGGATGGTGTACGGGCTGACCCTTCGTGGTCCGCGCTCAGTAAGCGTTGCGATCTGCTCCACCATCGTCTCGATGCCGCCGATGCCGGTGCCAAGCACCACGCCCACGCGAAACGTGTTGCTGCTGTCAACGGTCAGCCCGGCGTCGTTGACCGCCATCCGGGCAGCCGCAACCGCGTACTGCGCAAACTTGTCCATCCGCCGCGCCTCGGCCGATGGCATGTACACCTCAGGCTGGAAGTCCTTGATCTCGCCCCCGATGGTCGCCCGCAGGCCGGTGGTGTCGATCCGCTCGAGGTTGCTGATGCCTGATTTGCCCGTGATCAGCGACTGCCAGAAGCTCTCGGTGTCCAAGCCACAGCTCGAGATGACCCCGATGCCGGTCACCACGGCAGGGCGGCCGCCTGGGCTAAGGTTGGCGGAGCTCACCGGGATCACTCCGCCAGCCGACGCTTGACGTAGTCCACGACGTCCTGGACGGTGTTGATGCCCTCGGCGTCCTCATCCGGCACCTCGATGCCAAAGCGCTCTTCGAGAGCCATCATCAGTTCGAGCATGTCCAGCGAGTCGCCGCCGAGGTCATCGACCAGCCGCGACGCCGGGGTGATGTCCTTGCCATCGGCCTTGAGGGTAGCAACAATCGCGCCTTGAACCTTCTCCAGAATCTCCTGCTCGCTCAACTCTGCCACTCCTTTATGGTGGTTTCGATATATGCGGGGTGGGTCGAGGCGGCCCGTTAGGCCAGCATTCCCCTCGACTCTAGCTCAGCCAGGGTCGCGCTGAGGCTATCCGGGTCCTCAACGCTTAAGGTCAGTGCCTCCGGGCAGATCCTGTTGGCGAAACGCCCAAGAACCTTGCCGGGGCCTACCTCGACGAAGGTATCCACGCCGAACTCCTCCGCCAGGTACCGCACGGAGTCCTCCCAAAGCACCGCTGACGAAATCTGCGCCCGCAACGCATCCCGGATCTCAGCTGGCTCCTCGACGATGCGGGCGGTGACATTGGCGACGACCGGGATCTGCGGTCGCCTGACCTCTGCATCCGCCAGTGCCGCCGCAAACTGGCCCTCGACGGTACGCAGTAGTGAGCAATGGAACGGGGCGCTCACCGTCAGCGGGATCACGCGCCGGGCTCCGGCTGCCTTGGCTGCGTCGCCGGCCGCCGCAACCGCAGCGGTGTGCCCGGAGATGACCACCTGATCGGGGGCGTTGAAGTTGGCCGGCTCAACCACACCGTGCACCGAGCCGGTGGCGCATGCCGCCAGCACCTGCGCCCGCTCAAGGCCGATCACCGCTGCCATCGCGCCCTCGCCCTTGGGGACGGCGGCCTGCATCAAGCGGCCGCGCAGGTCGACGAGTCGCATCGCTACTGCCAGGTCGATGCTGCCCGCGGCGACCAGCGCGGTGTACTCGCCGAGGCTCAATCCGGCCATGGCCACCGGGCGCAGTCCGGCCGCCATCAACGGCGCCAGGCATGCGGCGCTCACCGCCAGGATGCCTGGCTGGGCATTGACTGTGTCCGACAGGGTGTTTTGGTCGGTCTGCCAGCACATGGCCCGGACGTCGCGTCCTAGACCCAGGGTGGCTTGGTCGAAGATCTCTCGTGCGGGCGGGAAGGCCTCGTGCATCTTGTGCCCCATGCCAGGATACTGTGCACCTTGACCAGGGAAGATCAGGGCAAGACGGCCCATATGCAGCCCCTCTCGACCGCCGTCCGGTCCCCAATGGGGCGGGACTCGCGGCAGCCATTGGTTAGGCGTTACTCTTAGCACCTCATGCTAAGAGCATATACCATGTCACTAATCTTACACCGTCGCCAATAGCGCCACAAGAGGGTTGGCTGTCTCATACTTCGGCAGGTTACGATTACCATAAGAGGACGGCGCGTCGCCCGATACTTGGCGACGCGCCGTCATCAGTGCATATGGTGGAGCTTAGCTTGGTTAGCGGACTAACCCTGCGACCGGAGCCCGTAGTCGTAGGTCGTGCAGGAACGACTCTAGCTCCTCGCGTGTCCGTATCTCTTTTTGGGCGCTGGTTGCCAGCGGCGTCCGGGCGATCTCCTCACCGCCGAGAAAAGCGATGAAAGTTGGAATCCCGCGAACCTGGTACAACTCCCTGATCTCCGGCGCAACCATCGTGTCCAGCTCGCCCCAGACAAATGCGTCACCGTACTCCTGGGCCAGCTCCTCCGCCGGTTTGCGGATGGCCCGGCAGTCCTTGCACCAATCAGCGTAGAACTTGACGATCACTGGTCTGTCTGTGGCCTTGATGAAGTCTTTGAAGTTTGCTTGACTGAGGGACAGCATTCGCCCCGCTCACCCCCTCGTCTGAGTATACCCAAGCCCAGTTGCGCTGTCAGCGCCTTACCGCGCGATGCGGTATGCTGCTACTAGGGAGGCTATTGTTATGCATCCACTAGCGATGATTGAGGCCAAGAAGAGCGGAGCCGAGCACTCCCCGGCCGAGCTGGCTGCCCTAATCGAGGGTTTCGTCAAATGCGACGTGCCCGACTATCAGATGGCCGCATGGCTGATGGCTGTCAGGTGGCAGGGCTTGACCGCGCGCGAGGCGGTGGACCTGACGGGGATCATGACCGCGAGCGGCAAGGTGCTTGACCCAGCCGCTACCGGGCTTCTCCCGCCCTACATCGACAAGCACAGCACCGGTGGCGTAGGTGACAAGCTCTCGCTGATCATCGTACCGATCCTGGTCGCCGCGGGAGCGACCGTGATCAAGATGTCCGGGCGCGGTCTCGGCCACACCGGAGGCACCGTCGACAAGCTGGAAGCCATCCCGGGCTTCGAGGCGCAGCTCAGCCTGGAGCAGGTCATGCAGTGCGCACGTGAGGCAGGGGGGTGTCTGGCTGCGCAGTCGCGGGACATGGTTCCCGCCGATGGCCTGCTCTACGAGTTGCGCGACGCGACCGCGACCGTAGACTCGCTCCCCCTGATCGCGGCCAGCATTATGAGCAAGAAGCTGGCCTCCGGAGCGCAACACATCCTGCTGGATGTCAAGGTGGGGCGGGGGGCGTTCATGCGGTCGGTCGGGGAGGCAGAGGAGCTGGCCCGGCTGATGGTCTCCATCGCCGAAGGCGCCGGTCGTCAAGCCGTGGCGGTCCTGACGGCGATGGACGAGCCGCTTGGCGCCGCCATCGGTAACGGAGTAGAGGTCAACGAGGCCCTCGAGGTGCTGCGCGGTGGGGGACCGGCTGACGTGCGGGAGTTGTCAATCAGCCTGGCGGCGCACGCACTGCACATGGCGAGCGACCAGGTGGCCGGGGGGCTGGGGAGGGAGCGAAGGCAGGGGCTTGATGACGCCAAGAGACGCGCCCAAGACCTGCTCGACTCCGGCCGGGCCCTGGAGGCCCTGCTGAGGATCATCCGTCAGCAGGGCGGAGACACGGCACAGTTGCTCGCGGCCGGTGGGCTGCCAGTTGCCCCGGCGCGGCTGACGCTGGAGGCGCCGCGTAGTGGCCGAGTGGCATGGGTCGATGCTCTGGCCGTGGGCCAGGCCGCGGTGCTCCTGGGGGCCGGCCGGAGGGAGAAGGGCGAGGGGGTAGATCCTGCGGCAGGGATTCTGCTCGAGGTCCGCGCTGGGGACGAGGTGGTTAGGGGTCAGCCCATGGCTGAGGCCTTGGCCCGCGACGAGGCGCGTCTTGATGAGGCGGCCCCGGTCTTGGAGCGTGCCTTTGGGTGGGACGACGTCGAGTTGCAGGCGGGTGGGGTGGTGCGGTCGGGGACGGTGTTGGGGACGGTCAGCAGTGGCGATGTGCCCGACTCCAGGCCACGCAGCCTCGCTCCCCAATAGAACAGGGATGTGCGTCGTTGAGGGGAGCCATGTTACTCCTCTCAGCAATCCTGCAGGTGTGGCGATAGTACGATTGCCCAACCCCGGTCCCTAGAAGTCGATTGGCGCGCACTCAAATCCGTGGCCCGCTGTGCAACACTCATTTACCCATTTCCAAGGCGCAAGGTAGAAGGCTGTCAACCCATCTACCTCAGGGCTATGGCTCCGCAACCTTGACAAGGGAGCCTTCGCGACCCAATAGAAGAAGGATATCCAGGGTAATCGGCATAGTACCATATAACCCCAACATTGGTCACGATCTTCTGAGGCTGTACCGTAAGCGACCGAAGTTAAGCATCTGGGGCAACATGGTTCTGGCGGATCAGGCAGTTAACGACTCTAGGTTGTGCTCGGCTGCTCCGTGTCGCATCGCCCGGGAGGGATCAAAGAGAGCTTGGCCAAGATTCCGGTCAAGGAACACGGTGCATGGATTGCCAGTATACCTGTGTTCGGCTATCACCTAGTGATATGCGCGATACCCCTCGGCACGGTCACGCTGATTGCCAACGGGCTCTGGCCCGACCTCTTTCCCGGGTTATGGGATAAGGTCAGGGCCGCGGATGCCTGGATAGCTGATGCACCCTCTGCAGCGCGTTGCTTGCTGGTGGCTACCATCGTCTGTAGCATGATTGCGGGTCCGTGCGCAATTATCGGGCACCTGTACCGCAGGTTTCAGGCGTCGCCACATCTGGCATGGGGTGCGACGTCCACGCCGAACAGGTGGTATCGCGCACCTGTTGCAGGGTCGAAGGAGCTTGCAGCGCTCAGGAAAGAGAAGCAAGCTTTGATGAAGAGCAGTGCAGACAACGAGGGACTAGTGAAAGCTCTGAAGGAGCAACTCAGTAAGCTGACACAATCGTCAGAACTCAACGAGAAGGAGAACGAACAGCGTCTACGCCTCGTAGCTGAACTCAAGATACTGATCGGACATGTTCAAAGACTCAGTGAGGAACTTGACTCAGAGGCCGCGGAAGACCAGCTTACCTTCGTCTTGAACGAATGCGCCGGCGTGGCCACACGCATAATGTGGGATGCTCTGCCGGACAAATCATGTGCCATTTTCCTTCTCATGTACGAGAAGATGAGGCTCGTCATTGGTGGATGTAACGGCGTGTCAGAGGCGTCTAGGCGTAGGACCTTTGGGTCGGGTGAAGGATTTGCTGGGGCGGTATGGCAAACCAAGCAACCACAGATATGTGATGATGTTCGAGGAGACCCACGCTTTGCTGGACCAGGTATGCAGCCCAACAGTGGTTACCGAAGCATCATAGGCGTACCTATAGTGGACAGCGAGTCTAGATTTTGCGGTGTGCTGAATGTGCAGAGCCGGAAAACCAAAGCGTTCATCCTCGATAGCGATGCAGAGTTACTCGGGTTACTCAGTTCCATTGTGTCGGTTTGCCTGTACATGAACGAAGCCAAACGAGGGAGGGGTAACGGTGAAGAGGGATAGGATGAACGGCAAAAGAATACCCGTTGCCTTGAGATCTGGAGAGAGCCATGTGTGGATTTACCTGCGCGCAGACAGTTCACGTAGTCGGCCTTCCTCACGGGGGCAGTCGGCGCAGGACTCAGCCAAGACCAAGCAATCGGCTGCCAAGGACCGTTTTCTGCAAGAACTTGATAAGTCTAAGAGACTTCTGGCGGAAACTGCCGTGCGATAGCCTGTAGCGCAAGGCTCCCGACCCAAAGAAGGCCAATGGCCAGGCCCACTCGGCCTGGCCTTTACCACTCCCAGCTGGGCTTCTCGCTGCCGCAGCCCATGCGCCTCGCCGATCAGTATGCTGTCCGCTGACTTCGCGGCTCCGCAGCAGGGAGGCCGTAGTACCGCCAGGGCGAAGATAGCCTCCATCATGCTCCAAGTGCGCCGGGGGGAGATAGACATCATGAAGCTCAAAGCCGCCGCCATCCAAATGGACTGTGAGCTCCGCAACATCCAGGCCAACCTAGCCAAGGCAGAGTCCTTGGTAGACCAGGCCTGCGCAGAGGGTGCCACACTAGTGGCCCTGCCTGAGCTGTTTAGCACCGGTTACCGGCTGGAGCAGGAGTACTACAAGTACGCGGAGAGCATCCCCGGTCCCACAACCGACTTCATGGGCGCCCTGGCGAGAAGACACGGTGCCTACCTCGCCGGCTCCATCATCGAGGAAGGCAAGGTGCGAGCGGTGCCGTACAACACGGCGGTGCTGGTGGGCCCAGAGGGGCTCATCGGCAAGCAGGCAAAGATCGCGCTATACGACAAGGAAAAGCTGTACTTCGCCCCGGGTGACACGGCCACACCATTTGACACGCCGCTCGGCCGGATCGGCCTGATGATCTGCAGGGACATTAGATACGGCGAGATCGCCAGAGCCCTCGCGCTCAAAGGCGCCGAGATCCTCGTCCTGACGTCCGCCGCCGGGGCGCTCGACGTGACCACCCAGGCGAGGGCCGTCGACAACAGCGTCTACCTGGTGGCGTCCAACAGGATTGGCCACGAAGAGGACTGGCCCTTCTGCGGCGACTCCCGGATCATCGACCCTTTCGGGCGGGTCGTCGTCGAGGCCGGCAAGGCTGAGGGCTACGCGATCGCCGAGATCGACAGTGACCTGATCGTAGAGGCCAGAGTCCGGAGGGGTTACCTCCGTGACTACAGGCCTGCGGTCTTTCTCAATCCGTCGTTTTACCGGTAGAAACCCTACCTACATCCCCGGCGGCAGACTGACCCCCTCCAGCCCTGCCGCCCTGAGCACCGCGGCCTGATGTCCCGCGTGTGTAGTGCCTGAAGCATGACCGCGGCTGTGCCGGAAGTAGACGCAGAAGTGGCCGCTGAACCCGTTGTCGTAGATGGTCTGGACCCCATGCGGCATGGTGTTCATGGACGCCGCGAGCGGTCGCCCATCGACGATGACCCAGATCGGACGGGCGTTCCAGCTCCAGTTGCCACCGCCGGCGATCTGGCGAAAGACGGCTGCGTCTGCCGTTGTCAGCGGCTCGCAGTCCGCGTGGTTGGAGCCGCCCATGTACTTGACCCTAAATTCCAGGCCCGTAGTCAGGTCGCGGATGGTCGCATGCTTGCTGACGTTAAACACCCAACGGGCCTGTGGCCAGGTCAGCATCTCTGCCCCGCCCGGCCCGCGCGGGCCTGTCGTGACCGACACGCTGGCGGGCGTTGAGGTGCCCGGCACCACAAACAGCGGCTGGTCGATCATCAGGATGTCGCCGGACAGCTTGTTGCCTGCCATGATCGCGTCGACGGTCGTTCCGTACTGCTTGGCAATGACCGAGAGGCCCTGGCCCTGGGCAACCTCGTGCAGGACCACGGACGCTCCGGTGACGAACCTCGCCGGAGTAAGCACCGGGTTGGCGGGCTGTTGGGGCGGTGGAGGATCCTTAGCGGGTGGTGCAGCAGGCGCCGAAGGCTGGGTGGCCGCCGGCGGTTGGGCCGCGGCAGGTGGCTTGGCCGCAGCTGCGGGCGGCTTCGGGGTCACAGGAGGCTTGGCATCGACCGGCGGATCCTCAGCCGGAGGCGGCTCGGTGGCAGCGGGCTCGGGGTCGTCCCCGGCGGTTCCGGGAGCTATGCCGGTTTCGTCAGCGCCGTCGACCGGGTCCACCGCGATGGCCGGCCCCAGGCCAATCGTCGCCTGCAGGACGGCCAGTGTGGCCTGGTAGTAACCTGCGGCTGCGGCAGCAGTGCGGCCCAATAAGGGCCGGCACGGAATAGCCATCACCAACAGGACAAGAGTAATGGCGGCACACAGTAGGCGCCGACCGCGGCCGGACGGTGGGTGTTGCCTGGGCAGGAGACCCACTTCCTTTCCGTAGTCTGGATTGGGCGGCAGGGCTGCCCGGTTTAGGTTTTGTTTCGTAATCAAAGGGTAAATGCCCTGTAGCTGGCCCGACGGTACATTATGGCATTTGGAGGAGGGGTGCCCAGTGGCGCCGCTGGTGGGGCAGCGCGTCACTCTATCCGAGCCCGCGCGCTGGCAGTACGGCGAGTACGTCCTGGATATCCGCACCCGGGACGGGTATGAGGCGGGGCAGATCTCGTACCGCAACGTCGACCACCGCCGTGGCCGGGCGGAGCTCGGCATCGAGCTGTATCCGGCCCACCGCCGCCGGGGTTACGGGACCGAGGCGATCCGCCTGCTGCTGGAGGAGTTGCTACTGCGGCAGGGGTTCCATACGATTTACCTGCGGGTGCGGGAGTACAACCAGCCGGCCCGCCGGACGTATGAGAAGGTTGGGTTTCGCTACGTCCGGACGGTCCGGTGGCCGATCATCGGCATTGTCCGCTACATGGTCATGGAAATCACAGCGACGGAGCTTAACGCTCCGCCAGGGCCTGGTTGATGGCGTCCCGCATCTGGCGCGTGGCCTCAGCTGCAGCATCCTGCCAGGTTAAGCCCTGCTCCTTGGCCCACGGCTGCTTGTGGGCGAAGATGATACCCCGCGCCGAGTTTACGATGGCGCCGAGACCGTCCCGGTCGAAGTTGACCGCTACGTCCGCCGCGGTTGCACCCTGAGCCCCGTATCCGGGCACCAAGAACCAGGAGTGCGGCAAGGCTTGCCTGACCAGAGCCGCCTGCTGCGGGTAGGTCGCCCCGACGACCGCTCCGACCGGCGTGTACCCGCCGCTGGACTGCAGGCCCTCGCTCAGCTCGGCCAGCAGCCTCGCAACCCGCAGGTAGACCGGCTCGCCCTCGACCTCTAGGTCCTGCAGATCCCCGGCCGACGGGTTGGACGTCCGGACCAGCACGAACATACCCTTGCCGTACCGGGTGGCGGCTTTGATGAACGGCATCAGGCCGTCACGTCCAAGATAGGGGTTGATCGTCAGCGCGTCCGCGTCGAAGGCCGGCGCGGTATCGCCGCCCACCAACGTCATCCGGCCCAGATGCGCCTGGGCGTACGCCTCGGCGGTACTGCCGATATCGTTACGCTTGGCGTCCTCAATGACCACCAGGCCGCGCTCGCGCCCGTACAGCATCAACGCGTGTAGCACGTACAGCCCGGCAGGACCGCAGGCCTCAAAGAAGGCCGACTGCGGCTTGAGCACTGCGGCATAGGGGGCGACCGCGTCGATGATGCCCCGGCCAAACTCCAGAAGGGCCATGGCGACCGCCAACTGCCCGTCGCCGTGACGCTCCACGGCATCCGCGGCGACTTTGGCCGGAAGCTCGGTGATCACGGGGTCGAGCCCCACACAGACGCGGGAGTTCTTGGCTAGGACTGCCTCGGCCAGGCGCTCGGCGAACGGTCTCGCGCCGACACCGTCGGCCTCGGATATGGTCACGGGCAACGCCTCCTTCATCTGGTACAAGCAGTGTCTTATTCACGTCTTTTAATCCGACACCTGCCTTCCGGTGCGGGAAGCCATCTGGCTGCGCCTTTCATAGACTGGCGCGAGGAGGTGGGCAGTTGATCAGCTTTGGCACTGATGGCTGGCGCTCGGTGATGGGGCAGGGGTTTACTTTTGCCAACGTCCAAAGGCTCGCGGCCGCACTGGCGGTCGTCTTGCGTGACCGTGGCGACACCGCCGCCGGGGTCGTGGTAGGCTACGACCGGCGGTTCATGTCCGGTGATTTCGCTCAGAGCGCTGCCGCAACGCTGGCCGCGGCCGGCGTGGGGGTCTGGTTGGCCACCGAACCGTGCCCGACGCCCGCCATCGCGCTGGCTGCCCGCAAGCTTGGCGCTGCCCGGGCCTTGATCGTCACCGCCAGCCACAACTCCTACCAGTATAACGGCATCAAGCTGCGCGGCTCAGACGGCGCGCCACTGGACCTGGATGCGCAGAGCGAGCTCGAAGCCGCCATTGCCGAATCTTCTGAGCCCCCAGTCCCGGCGCGCGGGCCGACGCCACGGGCATCAACGGGTTTCGGCCGGATTAGGACCTACGATCCCTGGCCGGCCTACCGGCGGCAGATCGAAGAGCTCATCGACCTCAAGGCCATCCGCGGCAGCAGGCTCGCCCTGGCTCACGATGCCATGCATGGCTCGGCCGCCGGCTGGCTCCATCGCCTGCTGCCGAGCACGCGCGCCCTGCGTTGCCGACCCGATCCGACGTTCGGGGGGGGAGCCCCCGAGCCGATCGAGGACAATCTCGGCGCCTTGCGGGACTCGGTCAAGCGAAGCCGGCGGCCCCTGGTCGGTTTGGCTACGGACGGCGACGGCGACCGCTTGGCCGCGTTCGCAGAGGATGGGCAGTACGTTAGCCCGCACCACCTGTTGGCGATGCTGTACATCCATCTCGTGGAGGTGCGGGGCCTGCGGGGTACCGTGGTCCGCACAGTGACCACTTCCACCATCGTCGATCGGATCGCGGCCGGCTACGGTTGGGCGGTAGAGGTCACTCCGGTGGGTTTCCGCCACGTCGCGGCATGCCTCAAGGGTTCCGAGGACCCTCCGGTGCTGCTGGGTGGCGAAGAGAGCGGCGGCATCGGCGTCGCCATGCACCTTCCCGAGCGCGACGGAGTCTTTGCGGCGCTATTGTTGCTGGAGCACCTAGCCCTTCGTGGCATCTCGCTCGCCGAGTGTCTTCGCGACCTCGATGAGCGCGTCGGGCATCTCTGCGTCGGCCGGCAGGACATCCGGGTGCCGGCGCCGTCCGACCCCGAGTGGGATGTGCCTCTGGCCCTGCTCGGAGAGCCGGTTACGGCTTGGCGGCGCTTCGATGGGCTGCACCTGCACCTTGCGGACGGCGCCTGGCTGCACCTACGCGCGAGCGGCACTGAGCCGGTGCTGCGCGTGTACGCCGAGGCCAAGGACCCTGGACGCCTGGAGGCGCTGCTGGGAGCAGGCCGCGCGCTGGTCACTGGTAACGCTGGTAGCCGAGCTTGAGCAGGTGATCTGGCACTGCCCTAACACTCTGATCGCGGTTGCGCCGCGTGACCAGGACCGCGTCGCCTGCGTCGACGACCACAAGGCCGTCCACGCCGCACAGGACGACCAGCCTGCCGCCGTGCTCTCCGGCGTACACGAGGTTGCCCTCGCCGTCGAGTACCGTGCCGTTTCCGTGTACCACGTTGGCCTCTTTGCTCCCTGCGCCGGCCCGCCAGACCGCGCCCCAGCTGCCGAGGTCCTCCCAGTGGAAACCGCCCTGGACCACAGCCGCCGCCGCCCCGCGCTCCAGTACGGCCCGATCGACCGAGAGCCGAGGCAGTAGCTGGTAAGCTTCGCCGAGGCCGGGCTTACCAGGGGCAGTTGTGCGGAACGCACGTACTGCCGCGGCCCCGCCAGGCACTCTGCGCTCCACCTCTTGCAGCAGTGATCCGGGCTGCCAGACGTAGACGCCTGAGTTCCACAGCCAGCCTGCAGCGCATAGCTGGCGAGCCTGCTCGAGTGGTGGTTTCTCCCGGAAGGCCTCGACGTGCCGGGCGCCGTTTCCTGTGGAGCAGCCTGCCGCGCGGCCAGGGAGGATGTATCCGTAGCCGGACTCAGGGCGCCAAGGCTGGAGGCCGATGGCCACCAGCGCAGGCAATGCCGCGGCGCAGTCGAGCGCAGCTCTGGTAGCCGCCTGCCATGCCGTGCGGCCACCAACCCAGTGATCGCATGGTGACAGCAGCATCAGCGCCTCGTCCTCCCCTGTCCGCCGGCTGATCTCGACGGCGCCCAGCAGGGCAGGGGCGAGCGTGTCACGGCTTTCCGGCTCGGGGATCACGTTAGCGGGTGGAAGCGCCGGTAGCAGTCCGCGAACGCGGTCGGCCAGGTGCGCCCCCGTGATCACAATGAGCCGGTCGGGTGGTAGCAGCCCGAGGAACCGCTCTATGGTGGACTCGAGCAGGCTCCGACCGGCCCCAAGCGCCAGCAGTGGTTTGGGCCGGTCGACACGGCTCAGCGGCCAGAACCGCGTCCCGGCGCCGCCCGCCAGTATCACTGCCCAGGCCTGCCGACGCGTTGCCGGCTTCACTTTAGAGGGGCGTCCGCCCGCCGGCAAGCAGCAGGGCGGCCTGACGCAGCCCTCCGGCCTGTAGCGCCCGCGCAGCCGCCAACGCGGCCGGGTCGTCGCCGCGGAGTCGGGGCCTCAGGTCGGCAGCGATCAGGCGTCGTGCGGATAGCACCTCCAAGGCCAACTGCGGTGGGCCGAGCGCCTCGATTGCCGGCAGCATCGGCCCCTGACGTAGGTTGCCGTCTATTAGGGGCAGCGCAGCCACCAGGTCACCGCGACGAAGGGCGTGCGCCACGGCTACGGGACCGACTGTGTTGGCGGCGTCGGCCTTGCGCCCGCGGAGATAGGCAAACGGGGGCACACTGCTAGGCCCTGCCCTGGCTCCGAGTACGGGCAGGCACTTCTGCCCCGGCTCCAGCAACCGGACCAACCGCCTAAGTGCCAAGGTGTCATCCGAACCGCGCCATATCGCCAGTACCAGGCGCGGCGGGGTACCGGACGGCCGAACCAGCAGGGGGCGCAGTCGCGGCGGGGTCCCCCTGAGATCAACCAGAACCGAGCGAATCCTGACAGCTCTCGCACCGGGCGGCTCAAGATCCACCATCACCGGCCCCCCGTACCGGGGATCGAACCCTGGACCCTGTGTCAGCCTGCCCATCAGCGGTGCGAGGGGACCGTACGCCGTTCCGGCTGTTCGGGCCGTTGGGACGTTGGACCGGCCGCACAGTCCGCGGTCATCAAGCAACAAGGCTAGGTCGCGAGCCCGGCCCACCCAGTCAGGCCAGAAGTAGTCAGTGGGCCCTGCCGATGCTAGGCAGGCCTCGATAGCCAACCATCCTCCAGCTGGGGAGGCAGTGTGGGGCTGGACGGCCGGAGGTGCCACCGCGCTTGGGCTTGTTGCAGCCGGGGCGGCACCAGAGACGACAGCGGGCGTGGAGTGGGCGGCAACGGGAGGCGCCGCGGCGACCGGGGAGACGTCAGCGGATAGACCAGGCTCAGCTTCCTCGGAACCGCTCGGTTCCGAGGCTCTTGTCCCCAGTACAGCCGAGGCAGGGTCAACTTGCACCTCCTGCTGTGCCTCTTGTTGCGCCTGGCGGTGCTTCGCGCTCAGCACGTCCAGCAACAGGCGCAGCGCTTCGGTCGAGCCGGACGAGGACTGCGAGGCGGCCCCCGGCGCAGCCGCCGGTATCTCCAGTACTCCCGTGGCCGTTGCTGTGATCTCATCGACCGTGGAGGCCGCGTACAACACGGTCGTGCCGAGCATCCGGCGAGCCCGCCCGAGCATCGCCGCCAGTTCACTCAGGTGGCGGGGCTCCTGCCCGACGAAGGGTTCGTCAAGCGCGATCAGGTCAGGGCTGCTCCAGAGCAGCCTGGCCAGGGCGATCTGAGTTGACGCTCCGCCGACCAACTCACCCGCCTCGCCTGTTCCGCCTGCTACCAGCCCTAGGACTTGGGCCAAGGTGCGTAGCCTCATGTCGCTACGGACGGCGTCCGGCTCCTCCGGCTCCTCCGACTTCTCCGGCCCCTCATCAACTGCACCCGCGGCATGCCTGAGCAGGGCCAGAAAGTCAGCCGCTCCCTCTCCGGCGCTCAGGTCTGAGCTTGTGAACAGACTGGCGGCCGCGCGCTCCTCTGCACCGTGGCTCCCGTCAGGGCGGCCCTCGACCAGGCAACTTCCCACCCGGGGCGCCTCTAGCCCAGCCAGCATTCGCAATAGGGACGTGCGTTCGCCGCCTCGCCCGCCGATGATGGCCAGCAGATCGCCAGGATTGACGGTAAGGTTAACGACGAGTGGTCCGGCGCCGGCCTGGCCGGAGATAGCCAGGTCGCGGGCCTGGATGCGTGGGCGAGGTCCCTGGAGGGCTTCGCCGATGGTATCGGCCACTAGGGTATCATCCACTTATTCACGCACCTCGCATGCCCAACGATAGGTAAGCCAGGTCTCACGGGCAGCACGCAGCCAGCTATACCGCGCCAAGCGCTCGCTTGCCCAGGTGCATAGCGCGGAGCGGCGGTCTGGACTCCAGAGAACTTCACCCAAAACGCGGGTCAGGGTCTCGGGGCGGTACGGATCGAAGTAAGCCGCGGCCGGCCCCGCGATCTCCCTGTGCGCCGGGATATCCGAAGCGACCAGTGCAACCCCTGCGGCCATCGCCTCTACCAGCGGTAAGCCGAAACCCTCATGCAACGATGGACACACCACCGCCAGGGCGCCCTGGTAGACAAGCGGCAGGACCTCCTCCGCAACCAAGCCGGGCGTCACCAGGCGGGCAGGGCCCAGGCCCAAGTCCCTGCCTAGCCTGACCAGACGCCGCCGCTCCGGTCCGTCCCTCCCAGTCAGGACTAGGCCGGGGACCCGTTCGCCGCCCGGCGCTTGCCCGTTGCCCAGCTCGGCAAGGGCCGTCAGCAGGGCCGGCAGGTTCTTGCGCCGGCTGAGACCTCCGGTGTGAAGGATGTAGGAGCGCGGAAGGCCGAGCGCCGCCCCGGCGGCCACGATCTCCGCCTGATCCGCACGCCTGCCAAATGCGGCAGGCGCCGCTTCGTAGATCACGGCGACCTTATCGGGCGGCACGCCGAGCACCTCGATGAGACATGCCGCCGTGTGGCGCGAAACCGCGATCAGCCTCTCCGAGCGTTGCACGATCCAGGGCAGCTGCTCGAGGCAGTCGCTTAGATAGCTCGCGCTGCAGGTCTGCGGCAAGAGCAGCGGGATTAGGTCATGGATCGTGGTCACGACTGCACAGTCCACGGCGGGCATTCCCCGGCCGTTTTGCGGCATGTGCAGGACGTCGGCGCCGCCTTGCCTGCACAGCTCGGCAATTTCGCGTTCTTCCGCATCGCGTCCGAGCGAGGCCAGGCGCCAGTAGTGCATGCCGCCGCGGCCGCCTCCGTCGCTGCCGGCATCCTCTGCCGGGAGGGGCTCCGCCTCCCGCGGTATAAGCACGACGAGCGTGTCATCGGGCTCCCGGGTTGCCGCCAGCCCCTCGATCAGGCACGTCGTGTAGGTGCCGATGCCGGTGCCCCGGTACCGAAACGCTCCTCGGCCATCGATAACCGCGATCACGTGACGATCAGCTCCGCAGCAGCTCGCCGATTTGGCCGGCGCACGCCCGGCAGGCGCTGACCCGGTCGGCCGCGCGTTTGAGGCGCCGTGCGAAGGACCGTTCGGTCCAGTCCCGCTTGTTCTCGTAATAGCGCCGGGCAACAGCATAGAACTCATCCGGGAACGATAGCGATGCCGTCAGCAGGCGTACCTCAGCCGGAGCCAACGGCCGCACCTTGTCGTATGCCAGCAGGGTCCGGCCGAAGACGTCTTCGTCTCCACCGGACCCCTTGATTACCCGCCCGAGCAGTTTCCCCAAGTCGAAGAGATGGAGATCACGCCGGCAGCCGCTCCAGTCCACGAACACTGCCCTGGGCTCGGTGCCCGCAGAGATGATCACTCCGCCCTCTCCCGTCCGACGGTACACAAACGCCCCGGCGGCATGCGCAGCAGCTGAAAGCTCCCGCTGGTCGGCGTCGTCGAGATCACCGATCACGTCCGACGCCTGGTCGATCGCCTCGGTAACCAGCGACAAGAAAACACGGTCCGTCGCCGTTGGCCGTAGCCGGTTTTCCGCAATGAGGATGTACGTGTGCATCGCCTTGAGCCTGCTGCGGCACCGCCCTTCAAAGCGTTGGTGCGGGTCACGGTCGTCCTCCGCCCATGCCGCGAGCCCGTGGGCGCCCTGATGGAGCCGGGCCAGGCCCTGCGCGGTTACTACAGCGTCACTGGTCAGTCCCAAGGTCGCGCCATGCCCCGGCACCCAGTCACTCAGCAGCCAGGTTAGATGCTCATGGCGGACGCCGAGTTGGCCCTGGGCGGTTCGCCGCCAAGCCGGAAGATGTGGCGTGCCCGATGCACTCAGCAGCTCAAGGGCTGCCAGGGACACTGCCGCCTTGCGGCTGCTCCGGGGCAGTGCTCGCAGGGCTAGTTCGCTCTGGGAGGTCCGGACCCGCCACAGCGCGCCGCCGAGCTGCTCGAGATGGGCAGCATCGACCCCGAATGAACGGAGCACCTCCCTAACCTGGTCGCTCATCATCGCGCACCCTCCGAAGACGCTTCCTTCACAGCCAGTGGCTTGGGCCAGGCCCGCCAGACCAAGGTTGACTTGCGAGACGCCTCTTCGGGCTCTGGGCCAGATGGCTCGACGGCCTCCAAGGCGTCCTGGGCGTGGTGCTCGCTGGTTTCATCCGCCAACGTCGCTGCGTATATCTCGGCAGGCTCCGCAGCCTCCTCGGCCTCCACCGGCACGCTCTCCACCGGCTCAGCGGGCAGCTCAGTCACAGCCTCCTGCTCCTCCGTGGCGTCAGGCGCCTCAACCTGCTGGTACCAGTGCTCCTCGGCAACAGCTTGCTGCATCCCGTCGCCGGCGGTAGGATCTGTGCCTTCGGCCGGCGCCCAATGCCACTGATAGTGCGCTACGGGCTGCTCGGGCGGTGTGACGTATTGCCAACACGGAACGGCAGGGTAAGCTGGGACGTCCTGGCCTGGAACCCCCGGCGTTGGCGCGAGCCAAGGTGTACCGGGTTGCTGCGCGGCGGGCTCGATCGCGCCTGGGCTCCAGGGCTCTGCCGACCAGGAGGCAGGGTAGGCGTGAGGCGCGACCTCCACCTCGTCGTACCGCACCAGGTGCTCCGGTGAGACCGGTGGGCCAGCTGGCCCGTCAAACGGCACGGAGGGCAGGTGCGGACCGTCTGGCACGGGCATACCTTCTGCCGCAGCTTGCACGGAAAGGGGTGCCTCCATAGCAGGGGCCGGATCCGTCGCGTCAGTTGCGCGGCTTGCGGGTACATCGTGTGGCCCTTCCGGCGCTGTACGGGTTGTGGGGCGGTCGAGCTTGAGCTCCCGCAGTGCCCCGGAGAATGCCGCCCAACCTTCAGCGGCGTCGAGCACCCGCCGGAGGGCCCGCTCGCGGCGGCGGTTCTTGCGGAAACGCGAGTTGCCGATGCTCCAGAACTCCATCGGGAACAGGAGGTATGCGGATAGCAGGCCCAACTCGGTTTCATCTAAGGCCTTGCCGATGCCGGCAGCGTAGCGCTCAAGGATGAACGCCGCGCGGTCTGCATCCGCCCCCGCTGCGCGCCGCACGAACTTCGCCACGTCATCCAGCCGGATCTCGCGGGCAGAGCTGTCGAAGTCGAGAACGCGCAGGCGCGAGCGGCTGTCCAGAGCCAGGTTGCCTGGAGTGAAGTTGCGGTGGCAGAGGGCCCCGGCGTCCCGATCCCGCTGGGCCACTCGCGCAAGCGGCAGGTCAGCCAGGCGGCGCACCGCTTCCTCGGCCTGTCTGGCAAAGCCCAGGCTGGCTTTGGCATAGCGGGCGTCAAACTTGGATTCCTTGCGGCTATCCTCGGCCAACTCGGCAAAGCTGTACAGCTCGCGCAGTCTTCCCACGCATTTGTCCAGCCAGGACCCATAGTCGTTGCGTACGTCGCCCAGCTCAGCCGGTGGCGTAAACCCTTCGCCAGCCCGGTGCATCCGGCAGAGCAGGTCCACCGCGGCCCCAAGAGAGGCGGGATCCGTCAGGTCGGCGGGCGTAAGGTCCAGCCAATCCTGCAGGTAGTACAGCTCTCCACCTGGCGCGATGAACGGCCGGCCGTCCCGGGTCAGGTGGATCCGCGGCGCCTCTGGAAACCCGTGAGAGCGCAGGTGCTCGAGGCCGTGATACACGAACAGCGCCTCGGCTGGACTGTGGCCAAACCGCTTGAGGAAATGGGGTCCCGTGGGTCCCTCGACCCGGTAGCCTGAGCCGGCCCGGATCAGTGCCGGAGAGAACCCATAGCCCCGCACGGCCTCCCGCAGGCGCTCATAGCTCTCTCGCCGCGCTGCAAACTCGGTAGCGGTCGATGTCGTTGTCATGGTCACCGCAAACATCCCTCCGCACGTGACTGTGTGCTCTATTGGACCTGGGCGTACACCGCGAGCGTCCTCTGGGCCGCAGCCGCCCAGGTGAACTTGGCAGACCACGCCAGTCCCCGCCTGCCGAGCTCCTCTGCCGCTTGATCGTCATTGGCCACTGTCTCCAACGCTGCGCCAATCGCATGTGCCTGCCTGGCATCTACCATCAGCGCTCCTCCGCCGGCCGTCTCCGGAAGCGAGGCAGCATTGGAGCAGATCACTGGGCAACCGCACGCCATCGCTTCCAGTGGCGGCAACCCGAAGCCCTCGTACAGCGACGGATACAGGAACACCCTTGCCGCACTATAGAGCGCCGCCAGATCGGGCTCTCCAATATGTCCGGGGAAGATGACCGCGCTATTGCATCCCAACCTATGCGCCAACTGGCGTACCTGACCGTGGGTCCGGTCAGGCCTGCCGGCCACGACCAGGGTGAAACCCGGGGGCAAACGTCCTCTGACCTGGGCGAAAGCCTCAATCAATGTGCGCACATTCTTGCGGTCGGCAAATCCACCCAGGTACAGGCCGTAGGGCTGGGACAGCCCGTACTTGCGGCCGAGGTAATCCGCAGCCGACTCCCGCGGCACGGGACGGCAGGCCGCCCGCGCAGCTTCTGGAATCACCGTGATCTTGCCGGGATCAAGTCCCAGCAGGCGGACTGCGTCGCGCCGCGTATGCTCCGACACGGCAATCACTGCCCGGGCCCGTCGTGCGGCCACCGGTACTTCCCGGCGGAATAGCTCAACGTAGCCGGTGCGGCCGCCATCGGGCGTGATCATCGGGATGAGATCGTGGAGCGTGATCACGAGGGCAGCCCCGCAGCTCGGGGGCGGCAGGCCGAGCCCGTTGTGGGGGCTGTGCCACACGGCTTCGTCTCCGCGGAGCTGGGCGGGACGAGCGGCGAGCCGCCAGAAGCGGTTTCCGGGAAGCGCATGGCCGGCAGCATCAGCTGGCGGCACCGGTACCGGTGCCTGCCTTCGCAGCCCTGCTGCCTGACTCACGACCGCCAGGCCGCCCGCCGATGGTGGCATCGCTCGGATGAGCTCGACAGCGTAAGTGCCGATGCCGTGACCCGGATAGTAGCAGGCCGCCCGCGCATCAATGGCGAGGACGCCGGGCAATGCTGGGCTCAACCTGATCCCTCCGACGTCACAGGTGTCTCCCCAGCAGGCCATGGGGGCCTCCCAGGGCGGTCAGTCGTCCATCCTATGGCGAGCCGTGACTGTGGGTGAGCGCCGCACTCCCTCCCCGCTGCAGCACTATAATGGACCACCACGAGGAGGGATCCGTTTGCGCCCCGACACAGCATTGGCCCACTTCGGCTTGACCCTGCGGGACCAGGAGCAGCTCCTTGGCGCAAGCCAGCGGGTGGTCAAGGTCGAGACAGACCAGGGCGCGTGGGTGCTCAAGCGATCACGCATCCGGGAACCAGAAATTGAGTTTGTGCACGCAGCGCAGGAGCATCTAGCCCGCACCGGGTTTGAAGGTACCCCGCGCTTTCGCGTCGCCCTGGACGGCCGCCCTTACTGCATTGACCAAGGTGAGGTCCTAGTGCTGACGGCCTGGGTGGAGGGCGAGGCACGCGAGATGTCACGCCGGCGTGATGTTGCCGCGGCCGTGGAGCGGCTCGTCGAGTTACACGCCAAGAGCCATGGGTTCGACCCGCCCTCGCGTTTGCCAGCCAGCAGCGATCGGCTGCTGTGGGGGCGCTGGCCAGAGCTGTGGCGGTCGCGGCTGGACCAGTTGGCTGTCTTCAAGCGGCTGGCTCACGAGTCCGACGCAAAGACGGCATTTGACCGAAGATATGTGGGCCTGGTCCCTTACTACTGGGAGCAGGCGGCCACTGCTATCGCGATGCTGTTGCGCACCTCATACCGCAGGCTGATGGAGATCGAGGGCCTTGAACGCTCACTCTGTCACCATGACCTGGCCCACCACAATATCCTGTTTGGAGCGGGCCAGATTCACCTGATTGACATGGATTACTGCATCGGCGACACGCGGCTGCACGACATCGGTAGCCTGATCATCAGGCAGTGCAAGCGGTTTGGCTGGGATTCCGGATGGGCCGATATCATCATCGAGCAGTACAGCCGCCACGCCGGATTGCCCCTATCGCCAGAGGAGCTGGCCGTGTTGGCGGCGTTTATGCACTGGCCACAGGACTTCTGGCAGGTTGGTCTGCAGTACTACATCGAGCGTCAGCCGTGGACACTGCGGCGCTTCCTGGGATCGCTGGAGCGCAAGACATCCGGCAGGCGGGAGCGGGAGCGGTTTCTGGCGGCATTCCGGCGCAGGTACGCGCCAAACCTTGGCTTTTGAGGGGAGTAGCAGCGTGCGTACCAAACATACGACCATCGGTACCGCCGAAGCCGCCCAGTTGCTGGCCCAGTGGCCGGTTGGCGTGGCCGAGCTGCGCAAGTTCAAGGACGTCTTCCGCGTCCGGACGAGCGAGGCCGATTATGTGCTCAAGCCCCTCAACAAGACCCGGCGGAGGGCCCGCTATATCTGCGGGCTCACCGAACGGCTCGCTGAGGGCGAATCCCCCCTAACTCCGGCATTGGTCCGCACTACGTCTGGCTCGCCCATGTTTAGCGAAAACGACCGGCGGCACTGGATCCTCTGCGAATGGATCGGCGGCCGCACGACCGAATGGGCGAGCCTTGACGATGCCCGGTTCTGCACGGCTGCGCTGGCCCGCTTCCATCAGGCAAGCCGCGATTACCGGCCTGGCCCCGGCCAGCGGCCCCGCGTATACTTTGGCCGCTGGCCTGAGAAGCTCGTCGAGCGCCGCGCAGGCCTCCGCCGGTATGTCCGGGAGGCTCGCGACCGGGTCGTGACCGGTCAGAGCACTTCGTTTGAGGAACTGGCGGTGGTGCACGGTCCGCGCCTCCTGCGCTGGGCAGATCAGGCCTACCAGACGCTATTGGAGTCGGAGTACCCCGCATTGTGCGCCAAGTACCAGTCCGTCCACCAGGTTGTCCACGGTGACCCGGCAGGCCGCAACTTCGTCGTCACCGAGTACGGGCGCACCAGGATCATCGACTTGGAAACCATCCGGCAGGACATCCCCGCCCTTGATGTAGCCAAGCTGCTGCGCAGAGCGCTCAAGAAGCACCGGTGGCAGCCCGACGTAGCCCTGGACCTGCTGCGAGCCTACGGCTACGAGCAATCGCTGGAGCCGGAGATGATGCCGATAGTCTGGACCTTCCTTGCCTTTCCGACCAAGGTCTACCGTGATCTCAACCGCTACTACGAGGAGCGTCCGGGCTGGTCTTATCGCCGCCACCTCCTTAAGCTGCGCAAGCACCTCAGGTATGCCAGGCGCCAGGATGACTTCTTGGAGTGGGCCTATGAACGATTTGTGGTCAGGCGAGGCGGCGCGGGATGAGCTCTGGGCCACCTCTCGATGAGACGCGGGTCAGGCCGAGCCCGCCGGCCGGCCTGACCCAGGCCGTGATCCTGGCCGGTGGCTTTGGCACCCGGCTTAGGCCGGCAGTGCCAGACCTGCCCAAGGTGATGGCGCCCGTGGCCGGCCGCCCCTTCCTCGAGCACCTGCTGACCAAACTTAAGGCTCAGGGGATCAGTAGGGTTGTGCTTTGCCTGGGCTATCGGGCCGAGGAGATCGCGGGGTACTTCCATGCCGGCGAGCACCTCGGCCTCGACATAAGCTACTCCGTCGAGAGCGTCCCACTCGGCACCGGCGGAGCCCTCGAAGCGGCGGCACCTCGCCTCTTGCCGGCCTTTCTCCTGATCAACGGGGATACAGCCCTGGACATCGACATCGGCGATCTCTACCGGTACCACTGTGCCCGGGGCGGGCAGATCACCATGGTCGGGCTGAGATGGCGGGGCAGGCCGCGCCAGGACACCGGGTACGCGGTAGCGGGCCGCGGCGGCCGGGTGCTGGACTTGGTGAGGGGGGCGGTCCCGGCACGAGTGGTCGGGCCGCACAGTGTATGGGCCTGCTGTGGCTGGTACGTGTGCGAGCGGTCGCTTATCGAGCGGGCCCTTCCGGCAGGCGCTTCCAGGGACCGCACCTACTCGTTCGAGGCGGGGTTTGTCGCGCCGCTGCTGGGTTCGGTGTACGTGTATCCAACGGACGCCCCGTACTGGGATATCGGGACCCCGGAGCGCTACCGCCGGCTGAGGGAGGAATGGGAACGCCGTGACCGTGGTCCATCGTAGCCGTGCGCCGCTGCGCATCAGCTTCGCAGGCGGCGGAACTGACGTATCGCCCTACCCGGAGGCCCACGGCGGAGCGGTGCTGTCCGCCACGATCAATATGCACGCCTACGCTGCTTGCGCGCCCAGGGCTGACGGCCTGGTTGAGCTGATCTCCTTTGACCTTGGGACGCGTGCGGTCTACCCGCAGGGCAGGGTGCCGCCTCCGGCGGAGGCCGGGCCACTGCGGCTGCTGGCGGGCGTTGCGCGCGCCGTGCCGGTCGGCGGCATGACGCTATCCGTGCGTAGCGATGCCCGTCCCGGTTCAGGCCTTGGCTCGTCCAGCTCAGTGACGGTTGCCGCCCTGGCCGTGCTGTGCCGGGCGGCGGGGCGCACCTCGGACGGCGCCGGGTTGGCAGAACTCGCCTACCGGGTCGAGAGGGAAGAGTGCGCCATCGCGGGCGGCAGGCAGGACCAATACGCGGCCGTGTTTGGAGGGCTCAACTTCATCGAGTTCGGCAGCGGCCCCGCCGTGGTGACACCTCTGGCGGCAGACCGGCGAACGGTTTTGGAGCTTGAGTACAACCTCCTGCTTTGTCACACCGGCCGGTCCCGCGTTGACCGCAACATCATTGTCAATCAGCAGCGCGGTTACCGGGAGCGGCGGCCGGCGGTCCACGACGCTCTGCACGGTCTCAAGCAGCTGGCCCTGGAGATGCGGCGGTCGGTGGAGGGTGGCGACCTCGCCAACTTCGCTTCCCTGCTCAACGAAGGGTGGGCGCACAAGAAGCAGCTAGCCAAGGGCATCTCCGATCCCTACATCGATGCGCTATACGACGCAGCGATGGCGCGAGGAGCCGCCGGCGGGAAGCTGCTCGGAGCAGGAGGCGGAGGCTATCTCTTGCTCTACTGCCCTGACCAGGCCCGTCACCGAATCTGCCAGGTGCTTACCTCCATGGGAGGCTCGATCGTGCGATCGGGTTTCGCGGAACGGGGGCTGGAAACATGGACAACCACGAACTCATAGGGCGCCGCACCAACGGGGGCGCGGGCGCCTATCTGGCCAACTGGCTGGCCTGGGCTGCGTCTGCTGCGGACTCGCTAGCTGCCGGTGCGGATTGCCTCACCGAGCTGATCACCTGGGTCATCGCAGGCGGGCGCAAGGTGCTCAGCTGTGGTAATGGCGGTAGTGCGGCCGATGCGGCTCATTTCTCCGGAGAGTTGATGGGCCGGTTTGGTCTCGAGCGGCCGGCGTGGCCCGCCCTCGGGCTAAGCGACCTGACTTGTACCCTCACCGCCGTGGCCAACGACTACGGGTATGAGCACATCTTCGCACGCCAGATCGAGGCGCTGGCGGAGCCTGGCGACTGCCTTGTCGCGTTGACAACCAGTGGCCGCTCGCCCAACATTCTGGCAGCGATCCGCGCCGCCCGGCGGCAGGGAATGGTCGTTGCCGCCTTGACGGGAGGCGAGGGGCTACCACCCGAGGTTGCCTCCGCCGTCGACCTCGAGATCCGCGTGGAGCGGCCGCCACACGCCACGGACGGGCTGACCACACCGCACATTCAGGAGACCCACATCGCCGTGCTGCATTCGGTGGCAGCCGGCGCGGAGAGAGCTCTGGTGCGCGGCAGCGGCGCCGGACGGCCGCCGACGCCTGGCCGTCCGCGCCGGGCTGCCGCTTTCCTGGACCGTGACGGCACCTTGGTCACAAAGCGAGATCTGATTGACCACCCCGACCAGCTCGAGCTGCTGCCTGGCGCTGCTCTGGCCGTCAGGCGACTCAACGAGGCCGGGATTGCCGCGGTGCTCACCACCAATCAGGCAGCGGTGGGGCGGAGGCAGCTCAGTGAGGAGACCCTGTGCCGGATCCATGCCCGTCTCCAGGAACTGCTGGCAGACGCGGGCGCGTGCCTGGACGCCGTCTACCACTGTCCTCACCCGGCGCTATGCGCCTGCCGCAAACCGATGCCCGGCATGATGCTGCGCGCCGCGGCCGAGCTACACCTCGATTTGGGGGCATCGTGCACCATCGGTGACACCTGGCATGATGTCCGGGCGGGACTGGCCTCCGGCGGAAGCGGCGCCCTGGTGCGGACGGGGCTCGGACATGGGTTGGGGTCACCGGGAGAGGCGCTGTGGCCCGAGGCGGCCGGCCGTTGGGGGGTATTCCCCAATGTAGGGGCGGCCGTGGCAGCGCTCACCGCCGGCGGGAGCGGGAGGGAATCATCCTGACGGTAACCGTGGCGATCGATGCCCGGCCGCTGGTGTGGTACCGCGGAACTGGCATCGGCAGTTATACCAGGGACCTGCTGGCCTACCTGCCTGCCGCTGCGGCCGGCGGGGCTGAGCGGTACTTGGTGCTTTGGCCCGAGGATGCGCCCGCGCCGCGGCTTGCGCCGGGATGGGCTGCCGTGCCCATGCCTCGCCGGCGTGAGCGTGAACGGCTGATGTTGAGCCAGTGGCTGGCCCGGGAGTCCGTCGACGTCTACCATGCTCCTCAGAACGGCATGCGGGCACCCGGTGACCTCGGACGGACTAAGCTCGTTATCACGGTTCACGATCTGATTCCGCTGGTGCTGCCGGAAACCGTGCGCCACGGATACTGCCGCCGCTTCCTGCGTGAGGTCCCCGATGCAGTGGAGCGGGCCTCGGCAGTGATCACCGTGTCGTGTCACACCGCGTCTGACATCAGCCGCCTCCTGGGAGCCCGGCCGGATCGCCTTCGCGTGGTGCCCGCCGCGCCGGATCCTGCGTTGCGCCCGGTGGCTGCCGGATCTGCGCGGCAGCTGATACGGACCAAGTACGGCGTAGACGAGCCCTATATCCTGTATGTGGGAGGGCTCAACCCCCGCAAGAACGTTGCCGACCTCATCTACGCTTACTCTAAGGTCTGCCGCGGACTCTGGCCCGAGCTTGTCCTGGTCATCGCCGGGGAGTCACTGCGCCACGGCCCACCGCTGCGGGAGCTAGTGCACGCTCTCGGCATTGAGCGGTATGTCCATTGGCCGGGCCACGTCGCCGACGCCGACCTGGCGGCCCTGTACAGTGCGGCCGAGTTCCTGGTGTACCCATCGCTCTATGAGGGGTTCGGACTGCCACCGATTGAGGCCATGGCCTGCGGCACCCCGGTGCTGTGCTCAGATGCGGCCTCTCTGCCGGAAGTCGTCGGCCGGGCCGCAGTGACCGTGCCTTCCGGCGATGTCACCGCGCTTGCCGCCGCGATCGGCAAGCTCGCAGGTGACCCAGACTTGCGGGGCCGCCTGGGTAGGCGCGGGATCCGCCGGGCGCGGCGCTTCTCTTGGCCGGATGCCGCGGCCGCGATCCGGCAAGTCTACCTAGAGGTAGCAACAGAGGAGGTATGTGGCTGCAGGTAGAAGTTCGACCCCACCGCTGAGGGGGGGTCGGGCTATGCAGGTCATACCCCAAGAGGATCGGCCAACCAGGGACTATGTGGTCACTGTCTTCGTCGTCCACCAGGGCAGAGTCGCCCTGCTCTACGACGACAGGTCCGGGACCTTGAGCGCCATCTCCGGACACATTCGTCCTGAGGAGCTGCCAGGCGAGGCCGCCGTGCGAGTGGTCCTGGCACAGACAGGGATGCCTGTGGAGCTGGTCACGTCCTGTGCGCCACCATGGCAACAGACCCAGTTGCCCCGGCCGGAGGGATTGTTACTGGAGACCATTACGCCGAGCCATGAGCATGTGGCACTGGTCTACTTCGCTCGTCCGGCCACCAGCATACGCCCGCGGCTCAGCGGGGAGGTGCCGCAGTTGCGTTGGTTTGACCAGGAAGGGCTGGACGGGCTGGATCTGCCGCTGTTCGTAGGCAATTGGGCCGCCCGGGCTGTTGAGATCTGCGGCGAGTCGTCCGGGTAGAGCCGTGTTCCGGCGCCTTGAGGGAGCGGACCAACCGGCGCTGGAGGAGTTCCTCGTTGCCTCCCCCGCCGAGCGTTCCCTGGCCACCGCTCTCGTGTCCAGGTATGGCTTCACCGGGCCTGTCCAGTACCACGCTCATTCCTCTGAGGACGGCATCGACGCGCTGATCACCATCGACCGTGGCCGCGCCTTGCTGCTTGGCGCGGTCGCTGACCACCTTGAGGCGGCGGAGCGGCTGCTCTTGGACGCGCCGTTGCGTTCGGCGATGGCTAAGACGCAGACGATGGACCGGGTGCTCGGCTCGCCTTCCCGGTTGGGCGTGGCGTGGCGGCACCGGCCTCAGGTGGTCGAGCAGCAGATGGTCCTCAACCCAACCAACCTCCAGCTTCTTGGCCCTCCACCAGGTATCGAAATCAGCACTGCAGGACCGGCCGATTGCGCGGCAGCGGCGGCCGCCCTCAATGCTGCGCCCGGGTGGGGCGAGTCTGCCCAGGCTCTTACGCACCGGCTGGAGCGCGGCTCACTGCTGTTGGCGTCCAGACGGGGCGCGATCGTCGGGGCTGTCTGGGCCAACGCCGCGGCGATGCGCTTCCCGCGCCTATCGCGACTGTGGGTCGATGAGCAGCACACTGGGATGGGCGTTGCCTCCGCCCTGTCCGCAGCGGCTGCGTCGCATCTACTGGCCGCAGGAGCCGAGGCGGTCGTTGCATGGGTGCCTCAGCGCGACCAGCGGGCGCGGCAGGTGCTCGGCAAGGCCGGGTTTGTGCCGCTGGTGCTCTGGAAGAAGGTGCTGCTGGCCAGCGATACCAAGACCGCCGGCCGCTGATCCGCGCCCGGCACCAGTCCGTCCTCCTGCCCCGTAGCCCAGCTAGATGATATCCGGCGCGATGTAGCCACCGATCTTGTCCATCCGGCCGCACAGCTCCCGCAGGATCTGCCACGCGCCGATGGCGTCGCGGATGTCGCCCATCTCCACGGGCGAATGCGAGTACCGCCGGGCGAGCGTAATGACCCCGGTTGGGATACCCTCGCGCACCAAGTGGATCGCTGCCGCGTCGGTATTGCCGCCCGGGAATGTCGTCACCTGGTACTCAGCGCCTGCGGCCGTTGCGGTTTCTTCCAACAGCCGTCTTACCCGCGGGTTGACGATGATGCCCTTGCCGCCGGCACCACCCGATGTCACCTGGAACACCGGGCCGCGGCCGATGCCAACCGCGAGCTCCTTGGCAAAGCTCACATCTGGCGTGTCACCGCACGGCATGGTGTCCAGCGCGATTGCCAGGTCCGGGTTGACCCGGAAAGCCGCCGTCGTGGCGCCGCGCAGGCCAACCTCCTCCTGGACGGTCACGACGCCGACCAGAGTGCCGGCCAAGTCGACGCCCGCGAGCGACTCGAACAACGCCACGAGCACGGCGCAACCCAGACGGTCGTCGACGGCTTTGCCGGCGAAGCGGTCGCCACCGGCGAAGAAGGTGAGGTCGCTGCGCTGTTCGATGGGATCGCCGATGCGGATGCCCAGGGCGGCGACTCCAGCCGCGTCGTCGGCGCCCACATCGATGTAGAGGTCGGTGTGCGGCTTGACCTCCGAGCGTTCCTTGGGGGTCTGCAGGTGTCCGGCTTTGACGCCAACCACGCCGAGATGCCCGCGGACGGTAACCATGCGACCGGGGAGCAGCGGGTCAATCATGCCGCCGACCTTGTCAAACCTGATGAAACCACTCGGCTCGATATTACGGACGATCAGCCCGATCTCGTCAGAATGCGCGGCGATCATCAGCGTTGGGCCCGGCCGGCTCCCGCGCTTGGTGGCGTAGACGTTGCCCATGGCATCGGCAACAACCTCGTCGGCGTGGTCGCGCAACTTGCCGGCCATGTACCGGGCGACCGGCGCCTCGAAACCGGACACGCCCGGGATCGCGGTCAACTGGGTGAGCAGCTCCTTGAGCCGCAGCTTGATGTGCTCATGATCCCACTTGGTGGGGTTGGGCGACAGGGGGGTGGTCACAGGGATCGCTCCTCTCGTCTTGGGCTCAGGTCGCAGTGAGGGTATGCTGGATATGCTTAGCCACTCCAGGTATCCTTCGTCAAAAGTCAGGAGGTACGTACGTATGATTACGACGCCGTCCGGCGATCAACCTCGCTCCCCGCTCCGGCTGATTGTCGTGCGTCACGGCCGCACGGTCGCCAACCGGGAGCAGAGATTCCGCGGCCAGCTCGACTTGCCGCTCGATGAGGTCGGGCGTGAGCAGGCAGACCTGGTCGCCCGGTATATCACCGGTACGTTGGGCGTTGATGCCCAAAGCCTGGTCGCCATCTACTCCAGTCATCTCTCGCGGGCCCGTGAGACGGCAATGCCACTCGCGGCCGCAACCGGCGTCGGTATCCAGATCCGCCCGGAGATCGATGATGTTGACGTCGGCTCCTGGCAGGGCAGGCAAATCGAGGAGGTTGCTCGCAGCGAGCCCGAGCTGTACTCAACCTGGGCCGAGCGTCCCGCGGAGTTCGTGTTCCCCGGGGGGGATAGCTTGGCGGAGATCCATCGCCGGATCCTGTCCCTGCTGACCGCCTTGCGCGCCGAGCACGAGGATGGCGGAGACGTTGCGCTGTATACCCACCAAGTGCCCGGTAAACTGCTCGTCGCGGCAGTGCTGGGCGCAGGGCCCGAGTCGTTTTGGCGCGTGCGTCTCGACAACGGCGGGATCAGCGTGGTGCAACACGAAGGCCGAGGGTACGCGCTCGTCCTCCACAACGTCACCGCCCACCCGGCCATGCTATAATTGGTCCGTATGCCTGGCGCTTGGATCACACTGATCCTGATGACAAAACACACATCCAACAGGGGAGGGGATTAACCCATGCCGGCGATTGTGGACAAAGGTAAGTGCACCGGTTGTGGCACCTGCATCGACATCTGCCCGCTCGAGGCGATCAAGATCATCGACAATCTCGCGCTGATCAGCGAGGAGTGCGCCGATTGCGGATCGTGCATCGACGAGTGCCCGGATAAGGCGATCACGCTGCCCTAATTGGGGCGGAGTAAGCCTAGCGGACGACGAGCTCAGAGCAAAAGAGACAGGCCCCCGATATGTGTGGGGGCCTGTTTGACTTCAAGGGCGTGATCGGCGGCGGCTCCCGCTGAGATCAGTCAGTGTCAGTGCGGACGGATGTCAGGGTTGAGATCTAGGATGGTTTCCACTGTCGTGTGGTGGGCCGCAGCAATGGCATATACAGTGTCGCCCGGTTTGACGGTGTAAGTGTCATAGTCGGGAACAGGGCCAAAATCGAGCCCGAGCAGCTCGCTGACGCGCACCACGCGCAGGCCCCGCTCGGTCAGGGTGTCGATGATCCGCGGAAGTGCCTCGACGGTCTGCATGGTACCGACATGCATCAGGACCACGCCGCCGTCGGTGACCCGGTCGAGTACCCGCTGCGCAATGGCGTCAACACCCGGCTCCTTCCAGTCCAAGCTATCGACCTGCCACATCAGGACCCATCCATAGCCGTGGCGGGACAGGACCTCGTTAACTGCGGACGAGTGCGAGCCGTAGGGGGGCCGGTACAGCGGGATGAATGCGTCTGGGCCGCAGACGTCGATCAGGGCCTGCTTGGCGCGGGCGATCTCGTAATCCATGCGGCTCGCATCAAGCTTATCCACGTAGGGGTGCGTATAGCTGTGGCTGCCGATTTCGTGACCGTCGGCCAGGATCTCGAGCGCAAGCTCAGGATTGTCCTCCAACCACTTGGCGCGCGGGAAGAACGTCACCCTTAGATCGTAGCTGCGCAGCACCTCAAGCAGCGGTCTGGTGGGCTTATACTCCCAGCCGGCGTCGAAGGTCAGAGCGACTACCTTCTGGCCGGCGGGGATCCGCGACACCGTGACCGGAGGCACGGGTATCTCGACCGGTTGCGGGGCCGGAGCGCCGACGGGGCGCGGCACGCGGAGCACCTGCCCGGGTTGGATGATGATCTTGCCATAGCCGCCGCCGTTGCCTGCCCCGGGGCCCCACGGCCAGACCCGGACCAGGGCAGCCGGGCCATATCCCCGTGACAGCAGGATACCGCCCAACCCGACGAGGAAGCATACGGCAAAGCAAAGGACGAGCAGCCCGAGGCGGCGGTCTTTGCGTCCGGCTTTGACTTTGAGCAACTTGACACCCCCGAGTTGATACTAGCACGCCGTTTACATAAGCGGCGGGCGGCGCAATCTTTTGTAAAGCCTATGCCGGGAGACGTTTGGCGGCTAGTGGGGTGACATCCTTGTCCGAATTGGTTGACACCGCGATCCTCCAACTAGTACCTGCGATGGTTGATGTCCAGGTCGATTTCGCGCGCCCGCGTGTCAGTGATCCGGCCCAAGCAGCGCTTGCCGCCTTGGCGGACCTGCCCGCCTTGGGAGGCCTGGAGCAGGGCCAGATAGTCGCGGTCACTGCCGGCAGTCGTGGGATCGCCAACATCGTGTCGATCTTGCGGGCGGTATGCGGGCGGCTGCGCTCGCTCGGGGTCGAGCCGGTAGTAGTGGCGGCGATGGGCAGCCACGGTGGAGACACGGCTGAGGGCAAGCGGGACCTGCTGGCTTCGCTCGGCATCACCCCGGAGGCGGTCGGCGCACAGGTGAGGTCCTCGACCGAAGCCGTGGAGGTCGGCCGGACCGCCGCAGGCACCCCGGTGTGGCTCGATCGCTTTGCGGTAGGGCGCGCGGCTGGCGTGCTCCTGGTTAACCGGATCAAACCCCACACGGCGTTCCGTGGGCCGACGGAGAGCGGGCTCCTCAAGATGGCTGCGGTCGGGCTCGGGCACCAGCGTGGCGCCCGGGAGGCACATGCACCGGGACCGGAGCGCATGGCGGAAACCATCCGCGCCATGGCCAGGGTCGCCCTCGAGAAAGTCACGGTCCTTGGCGGACTGGCCATCCTGGAGAACGCCTACGACGAAACCGCCGAAATCCTCGGGCTGGGGCCCCAGTCACTGTGGGCGGAGGAAGAGCGCCTGCTCGAGCGCGCCCGGTTGCTGATGCCCCGGCTCCCGGTGTCTTCGGCCGACGTCCTGATCGTAGAACGCATGGGCAAGGAGATCAGCGGCACCGGAATGGACACCAACGTCGTAGGCCGCCAGGGCCCTGCGGGCGGCCAGGACCGCGGGCCGGAGGGGTATGCGCCGTCTTTTCGCCGCATTGTGGTCCTGGACCTCACCCGAGCCTCGCAGGGCAATGCCACTGGCATCGGGCTGGCCGACTTCACTACAGACCGCGTCGTGTCGGCGCTGGACCGCAAGAGCACGTACACTAACTGCCTGACCTCGACACTGATTGACCGGGCGCGTCTGCCGTTGTACCTGCCTGACGACCGGCAGGCGATTGCCGCGGCGGTAATCTCCCTGGGAAGCACGGCTCCGGAGGATGCGCGGATCGTGCAGATCCGCGACACGCTGCACCTCTGTGAGGTGAGGGTTTCCACCAATCTCGTAGCCTTGCTGGACACGCCGCCAGGCGCAGATCTACGGGTCTTTCCGGGCCAGGACCCTGACGACGAGCAACGGCGCCCGCGGCCCTTGACGTTTGATGCGGAGGGTAGGTTGGGGCGTATCACATCCTGTGGGGAGTAAGGGATCAAGCAAGCTCCAGGACACGCCAAAAGGCGGGGCCGCAGCCCCGCCTCATAGGAATCTTGCTCGCTAGATTAGTCAGTAAAGCCTACAGCCCGTGACGCCTCCGCGCCGAATCGACGATCCGCCCCAGCACATCGGCGCGGTCCATGCCCATCGTCCGCGCCATCGAGCCAATATAGCTCGCATGCAGGTGCTCTTCGTCTCCCGTTATGATCTGCAGCCCGGCAAACGTGTTGAGCTCAAGCACAGCGACCGTGCCAGCCTCGTCGACAATGGTGTCGATACGTCCGAAGTCCCGGGCCCCGACAGCCAGGAACGCCCTCATTGCCACATCCTTGACCTTCTCGAGCTGATCCGCGGGTAGCCTCGCCGGGCAATGCATGATCTCGTTGTCCTGCTTGTGGATGAACGTGTTGGTGCGGGCCTGGTTGTACTCGATCTCCAGGGGCGTAAGCACCAGCGGTGGATTACCGAGCACCCCGACCGTCACTTCCTTGCCGGAGAGGTAGGACTCCACCAGGGCGCCCTGGTCAATGCGCTCGACGATTGAAGCCGCCTGCCGGAATAGCGCCTCGCGGTCATAGACAATCGAGTCGTCGGTAATGCCGGCGCTCCCACGCCCCCGCACCGGCTTGACGAACATTGGGTAGTCGAGCGGGGCAGGCGGGGTCCACGAAGCATCGCTGATCTGGCTAAGGCCAAGTACGTGGCCTCCTGCGCGGTCATCGCGGTCGACAACGACAAACGGCGCCGTCGGTACGCCATGGTATACCCAGAGTTTTTTGCGGGTGGCCTTGTCCAGCCCGACCAAATCTAGGCCTGAGCCGCTGTACGGGATACCGCTGATCTCAAGGAAGGCTACCTCAGGCAGAGACGAGGCGTTAAACACCATGTCGTACCCGCCGCCGCGCAACTCGTCGAGCATCCCCGGCAGGTCCTCGCTGCGCCACTGGACGAGCTCAGCTGCGTAGCCGGCCTCTCTCAGCCCGTCGCGATGAAGGGTTGCCTCTTCCTTGGCGTCATCCGGGAACTCCTGGCCAAGGTACTGGCTCTGCCAGGCGACGTTACGGCCGGGGCGCCAGAATACCGCTATTTTGATCTGTCTCGTCATGTGTCTCTGCTCCTCCTGAAAGCGCCTCCCTCGGGAAGGTGCGTGATATCTGTCCTAGCTGCAGCACATCTCTAGCTGCGCCACATTGTCCTTGCCCGCATAAGCGCCTCAGCCACGCGACGGGCCTCCGGCACCAGCCGCCCAGAGCCGTCGACCGCGCGGCTTGCGCCGTCGATGATCGCCGTCGGGTCCGCTCCATAGGCGGCCTCAATCCCTGTTAGATCCGGCGCATCCATCAGGCCGCAGGCGACCGCGCGCGCAAGAGTCTCTGGATCGCTCCATGGGTCCTGGACTCGCGGCTCAGCGAGCTCTCGGATCGCCGCGAGGATGGTCCGCGCATCACCGAGCAACTCATCGCGGCGCTCCCGCACTCTCTGGCCGCTTGACATCTCGGGCAGGCCCTCCAAGAGGGCGGCGATCGTCCCCCTGGCGATGCGAGCGCTCATGATCACGTCATCAGCCGTCGCAGCGTGGTGCGCCTCGGAGTAACTGACCACATGGACGATGTGTGGCTTAAGGGCCAGCTGCATGGCAATCGTCCCGGCCATGTGGCCGAGCGCCGCATCCAAATCCGCAGGGTAGCTGGCCAATCCCGTCCTCGTCTGCCGCCAGATACGGAAATCCGGACCGCACAGCTCGCCGGCCAACTCCAGCTTGGCGAGCATCTTGGCCAGGTCCATATCGGGCCGCGTGCCCCTCGGCGTGTTGAACATGAACTGTCCGACATAGTCGCGCACGCCTTGCAGCTTAGCGTTGTGGGCAGCGAGATAGAACGACGCCACGGCGACCGCGTCCGAAGCGCTCCTGAGGCTCCACTGGTGGGAGTCATTGACCTCCACGGGGACGCCGCGCTCCGCATGCCATGCCATGGCTTGCTGGCTCTCCGCGATAGACTGCCTTACGGGCCGGTCACTCCGCCCATCCAGCACGTTGTACCAGAACAGGGGAATAGCGGCCCAGGCATTGTTGATCGTGCGGGTAAGCACCTCGGCTAGCCTCAAGACATCGCGGGTACCGCTGTAGCAGCGCACCAAGGGGCGATTGCCGGCGCGTGTGGCCTGGTAGATCCGGTGGAAGTCCTCCTCGGAGCGGACGGGAACGCCGCCGGCGCCGTCTTGGCTCGGATCCATCTCGTGCGGCCGGAAGAAGCTGGCCTGAGCATTTTGGTCCGGCCCCAACGACAGCACATCCAGTACCTCGGCCTCAGCGATCTTGCGCGCACCAGCTACCGTCTCATCCACCGTAGGTTGACCGAAGTGGTGGCGGAGCAGGGGCCAAGGATGCGCGCCCTCGATCCTGCCGACCAGATCATCCGCCCAAGCCGTGACCGTGCGCGGCTTCTCCTCGCCGAGCAGATACGCTCGGCAGACCGTATCGTCACTGCCGCTCCCGAAGGTGGCCTCAAATGCGCCGGTGGTCTCAGCCACGGAGCAGTTGGGGTCCGGACCGCCGAAGATCAGGCGCAGCCCGCCCGCCCGAGCCTCCTCCAGTTGGGGCAGCAGATCGGATAGCAGGCGGCGCAGGGCGTCCGGTGTCAGCCGGTAACTCAAAGCGAGGACGTCCGGCGACCAATCCTGGACAGCTGCGGCGATCGCGCCCAGCGGCTGTGCCGCGCCGAGGAAGCGTACCTCATGGCCCGCCTCCTCGGCTAGGGCGCCGAATCTCCTTACTCCTGCAACATGGACGCAATCACCCAGGCAGGCCGTCAGCAGCTTGGTCTTGGGCGACGTATGCTGGTGTGTCAACTGCGCTCTCACCCTCCCGGATCAAGTCGAGGACCTCGCCCGCGCTCAGGCCGGCTAAGCCCATGGAAACCGCGTTACGCCCCTCACGCCGGTAGTCTGTGTCGTGGATGGCCGAAGCCAGCGCGATCATCGCGTTGATCGTTGGGGTAGCCACTCCGGCAATCCGCCCCAAGTCGGCGATGGGCACCAGGCTGGTCGGCACGTCTTCCCAGATGTACCGGTGGTTGAGGTGCGGCGGGGCCTTGATCCCGGCATAGCCGGGGTTGTTGAGCACAGCCTCGCGCAGTGTCTGGCCGTCGGACCCGTAGGCCTCCGCGAGCCACTCGCGGGCGCTGCGGGCGCGTACGCCGTAGGCGATCGCGACCTCCATGCGCTCGTTGTCGATCTGCTCGATCACCCGGGCGACTGTCGGCGTTACGCCTTCCTGATAGTAGTCAAAGTCACCGCCGGTGGCCTCGATACGTGCAGCATTGAGCAGTGTGACTCCAGGATGGAAGATCGCCCCCATATTATCGAGGCTGGTCTCCAACACGCTGCTGGCGCCGTAGAACTGCGGAAACGCTGCATTGAGCGCCTGGATCACCTCTGCCGTATCCTGCGCCGGAACCGCCGCCAGGGGCACGAACTTCTTAATACTGTGGATGTGCGATATGCCGTCCTCGATCACGCGGCAGGCAAACAACAGCGACTGTGCCTCCGCCACGTAGATGTCCCTCGGTGCACCGTGCTCCAACAAGGTGTTGCGCACCTCAAGCGCGCCGCCAGTGCGGCCGGGGTTGAGTACGACCATTTGGCCCGGAGCGATCACGCGGGCGAGGGCCTCCGCCATCGCCCGGTGGCCTGTGGCCGGCATGACGATCATCAGGACGTCTGCATCAGTCACGGCCTCGGCCAGGTCGGTAGTGATGACGCCAACAGGCGCCAATCCGTCGATGACTCCCTCGAGGAGCACTCCGCCGCGGCGCCACACGTGGTTGAGGCGGCTCGGCGACCTATTCCACAATCGCACCTCAAAGCCGCGCAGGCCCAGGTAACCGGCCATAGCCTGGCCGCCGTTGCCTGCGCCTAACACCGAATACACACGCTTGGGCAACTCCGCTTCCCCCTCTCTCTGCAAATCTAGGAATTTGGTCCGCGCCAAACACGAGTCGAGCGGCGCTGAGGACGACTCAGCCGTGAGTGCGCCGAGAAAAAGCCGGCCGTGAGGCGCGAAAGGTGACTCGACAAAGAGGACGGGTCGGGACCGGTGCGAGCCCTAAGAGACGTCAGGCTCGAAGGAGCACCCAGATGGTCGGCAGACCCACCCCCTCCTCCGACGCTTACGAGGTTAGCTGACGGGCTCGGGTCGAAAGAGTGACCCTACGCGCGGTCCGCATCTGGGCTTGCCCAGGAGACTGCGGGATTGGCGCGACTAGCCCCGTGGTACTGGGTCCCCCGCTCTTGGCGCTTGGCGCATCCAAGACTCAGCGACTAAGGTGGTTGGTCCAAGTCGAACTTATTTTAACACCCAAACTACTAGCTGTCAAAACGCCCGACGCCACCCTAATCCAAACAGCCGACGACCTCTTTCGACAAAGTCGGCGCGCCCATACAGAAGGGCCGCTCACATTGGTATGATGACCACAAAGGAGGTATGAGCATGTGGCCCGACCTCGATTTGGCGCTACGCGGTGTGGGCCGCCTCGACCCGCCGGCGGAGGTCCTGGAGGCCGGCACAGGGCAGGGGGGCATGCTCTCATATCTGCTCGAGTTGCTGGCCCAGAGCCGCAGCACGTGGCGCCTGACTACGGTCGATGTCAGCCCGAGCGCCGCCGAGGCGGCCCGGCGCCGCATCGGTCGCCTACCATCTTCATTGGCGGCGCGGGTCACGGTGACGTGCGAGGACGTAGTCAACGTGTCGCTCCGCGCCGGGGCCGCGTACGATGTGGTCGTAGCTTCCGCCCTGCTGAGCGCCGTCCCGCTCCATCGCCCGTTTGCCCAAGAGCGGGTGCTGGCGTCCTTGGCGCGGCTGGTCAGGCCGGGCGGGCGCCTGTTTGTCGAAGACTATCTTCCGCTGGCCTATCCGTCAGGCCCGACCGGAGACCCTGCTGATCCCGCAGAAACCGCCCGCGCCCTCTGGCGGCTGGATCAGGCTGTCGCCGTTCTGGCCGGGCGGCCTCACTACGCGGAGATACCCGCCGCAGAGGTCCGGCAGAGGCTTCGGGAGATGGGTTTCGACGTCGAGGTTAGCCTGGACGAGCGGCAGGCGGGCCGCAGCGACGAGGCCCTGCTGGGAGTGATGCGCAGTTCTATGGAACGTCCGGTGCACCTTGATGAGGCGCTGTGGGCGGCGCTCGACCGTTATCGCCGCCGGCTACTCGCCACGATTGCCGACACCGGCCTGGTTCAGTGGTCTGGCTGGTACCGCCTATCTGCGGTCAAGCTTTGAGCCGGCACGTCGGGCTCAACGTGGACGGTCGTCTCGGTAGCCAGGCTGTTGTTAACCGCTACCTCAACGCTCTCAGCGATTCGGTGGGTCTCATCAACGCCCAACATGGGGTCGACCAGAACGTGAAGGGTTACGATTCTCTGCTGCCCGTAGTCGTGAACGCTGACGCGATGGGTTTCTCTGACCCCTTCTACCGCAAGCGCCAGTCTAGTGATCTGCCCGACGAGGTCTGAACTGGGTCGCTGGCCGAGCAGGATGCTAGCCGCATCCCTGCCTAGTCGGTATGCCGTGTGTAGGATGATGCCTGCAATCCCCAGCGCGAACAGCCCGTCAAGCCAGAGGGCGCCAAGAACCGCACCGGCGACAGCGGTCCCAGCCATCGTTGCCGAGAGAGCGTCGGCGCGGTGATGCCAGGCATCTGCCTGTACCGTGGTTGAGTTGATCCTCCTGCCAACGACCATCGCATACCGTGCCAGCCCCTCTTTGGCCGCTGCTACGGCGAACATAAAGATCGCCACTCCCCAGCTGCCAGCTACGTCCGCTGGGCTTGCGATGCTGCTGATGCCCTCACGGATAAACTCCACACCAGCCAGCGCAAGGAGCATGGCGATGGTAAGTGTGGCAATGCTCTCGGCGCGGCCATGGCCCCACGGGTGCTCTCTGTCGGCAGGCGCCTGTGCGACGCGAAAACCCACCAAGACCACGAACGAGGTCAGGACATCGGAAGCAGTGTGCGCTGCCTGGGCCAGCATCGCGACACTGCCGAGCCGGACGGCGAAGGCAACGGTCAGGGCGGCCAGCACCAAATTGGCGGCGATCGACACCCAGGCCACCAACCGTGCTTGCCGGTCACGCATGCGGATTATCCCCTTTCGCCGTTTCTGGGAAACAATTGCATTATACTATTGCTGCGGGCTGGACGTGAGCCGGTATCCTCGGCCGATGGACTCAACACAGCACTCGACCGCAGCGCAACTAGCTTTACCAATGCAGCCGAGGACGCATAATCCCAGAATGCACTGAGCAAAGCAGGATTTACCCTAATGGATTCCGAAAACAGGGGGCTTGTCACTCCCCGGTGACGCCTGGGACCGGGGATACGTAGGGGGGCTTGTTGATGGACATTGGCTTGATCTGGCTGGCACCGGTTGGCTCGGCTGCGGCCCTGTTGTTCGCCGCCTACCTGGCGGGGACGATCATGCGCCATGACGAGGGCACCGACAGGATGCGCGAGATCGCGGGTGCCGTCCGGGAGGGGGCGCGGGCCTACCTGCGCCGCCAATACGCCGGCGTCGCCGCGTTCTTCGTTGTTATGTTCGCCCTGCTGTTCTTCTTTTCGACGCGTGGCTATCTGGTCATCTTCGTGCCGTTTGCCTTCCTGACCGGCGGTATCTTTTCCGGCTTGGCGGGCTTCATTGGCATGAGCGTGGCAACGCGAGCCAGCTCGCGCACCGCCCACGCCGCCGGCAGCAGCCTCAATCGGGGCCTGCGGGTCGCCTTCTCGAGCGGCGCGGTCATGGGCCTGGTGGTCGTCGGGCTTGGACTACTGCATTTGAGCCTGTGGTTCTTCTTCCTCAATAACTACTATGCCGGCTTTGATGCCTCCGAGCGCTTCCGCAATCTGACCAGCATCCTGCTAACGTCCGGCATGGGCGCGAGTTCGATGGCGCTCTTCGCCCGCGTGGGCGGCGGCATCTTCACCAAAGCGGCAGATGTCGGCGCCGACCTCGTCGGCAAGGTTGAGGCGGGGATTCCTGAGGACGACCCGCGCAACCCCGCGGTCATCGCCGACAACGTCGGGGACAACGTGGGCGACGTTGCAGGCATGGGAGCGGACCTCTATGAGTCGTACATCGGCTCCATCGTGGCTACCGCTGCGTTGGCTTTGGCCGGCGGCTTCGGCGCTGCAGGCGTCGGGCTACCGTTCGCGCTGGCAGCGATCGGCGTAATCGCGTCGATCGGAGGCACCTTCTTCGTCCAGGCTAAGGAGCAGGCCGATCAGCGGGCGCTGCTGGGCGCGCTGCGGCGCGGGGTCTACATTGCCAGCGCGGCAGTGGCCGTGGGCGCCTACTTCCTGGTGGTCAACACCCTCGGCGCCGAGCACATCGGCGTCTACTACGCTATTCTCGCCGGCCTGTTTGCCGGCAATCTAATCGGCTTCGCGACCGAGTACTACACCTCGGGCAGCTATAAGCCTACTCAGGGGCTCGCCGCGACGGCGACCTCCGGCCCGGCGACGGTGATCATCGGCGGGCTGTCGCTAGGCATGGTTTCCACTGCGATACCGGTCTTGGTAGTAGCAGCCGCGATCATGATCAGCTTCTTCCTGGCTGGCGGTGCAGCCGATCTCGAGGCCGGCCTATACGGGGTCGGTGTCGCGGCTGTGGGCATGTTGTCCACCCTCGGCATCACATTGGCCACCGACGCCTACGGGCCGGTTGCCGATAACGCGGGCGGCATTGCCGAGATGGCTGGGCTGGGGCCGTCGGTGCGGGAGCGCACCGACGCGCTGGACTCGCTCGGCAACACCACCGCCGCCACCGGCAAGGGCTTTGCCATCGGCTCCGCGGCGTTGACCGCGATGGCTCTGATCGCTGCGTACCGCGACCAGGTGCAGGAGATCATCGCCAGGCAAAACCTCAACCTGACCATCAACATGTCCGTGCTCAACCCCAACGTGATCGTGGGGCTGTTCATCGGCGGCATGCTGCCTTTCTTGTTCAGCGCCTTTACGATGAACGCCGTCGGCCGGGCCGCGCAGGAGATCGTGACGGAGGTGCGGCGCCAGTTCCGTGAGATCAAGGGGCTGATGGAGGGGACCGCCCGCGCCGACTACGCCGCCTGCGTGGATATTTGCACGCGGTCGGCACAGCGGGAGATGGTCATGCCGTCGCTGTTGGCGATCATCGCGCCCGTGGTCGTCGGCGTGCTGCTAGGAGTTGAGGGCGTTATCGGCCTGCTCATTGGGGCCACAGTGTCCGGCTTTGTGATGGCGGTCATGATGGCCAACGCGGGCGGCGCCTGGGACAACGCCAAGAAGTACATTGAGTCAGGCCAACTCGGCGGCAAGGGCAGTGACGCCCACAAGGCAGCGGTCGTCGGCGACACGGTTGGCGACCCGTTCAAGGATACCTCAGGACCGTCACTCAACATCCTGATCAAGCTGGTCTCGATGGTCTCCGTGGTCTTCGCCGCGTTTGTCATCAATAACACCCTGATACGCTAAGGATGTGCGCCGGGCGGCTGGGGGCTCCCCAGCCGCCCCCGCCAAGGCAACGTGCTTGACCGCCCGAGTCCCGGAAGGCTATATTCGGAGTGTGAGCAAGCTGGGGCATTGCGACTGACTTGGTGATCCAGCGGGACCAACCGCCCTAGGGGGACACGGAGATGAGCCAAGATCAAGACGTAAGATACCTTGAGGATTTCCTCCGTCTGATGCCGGTGTTTTGGAAGCGCCTAGGCGAGTCCTTTCACTGCCAGGACGATCCCGGACGCCGCTTTACCCACGCTCAGTTCAGGGTACTCATGCTGACCTCCCACCGCGATCATTGGCGCATGAGCGACCTCGCACAGCGCATGGCCCTATCTCCCGGCAGCCTGACCCTGATGATGGACCGCCTGATTGAGGACGGGCTGATCTCCCGTGGCCGTAGCGATTCGGACCGCCGGGTCGTTATCGTGCGCATCACTCCCAAGGGCCGTGAGATGCTGGCCTCGCGCCGCCGGGCGCTGCACCGCGCAGCTACCGATCACATCTCCCGCCTGGCAGAGAGCGAGCGAGCGGAGGTTATCGCCGCCATGGGCACCATGGTGCGGTTTTTGGAGCGTTACGTCGCAGACCCGACCTCCCAGCCTCCTGCATCGCAGTAGCCGGGCCGACGTCCCACGCGGGCCAGCTGCATGCAGATCAGGCCAACGGCGGACCTGTTCGGAAGGGCCCTGCTTGAGTACCTCGACCGAGACTGCTCTCCAACGCCTCCGGTGCACCTGCGCCGGATGGACGGCAGGCTTACCGAGCTTCCCTTGGCGGGATACTTTGACCTGGGCCTGTTCTCGGACATGGAAACCGCACTGCTCAGCATGGCGCGCGGTCGCGTGTTGGATCTGGGCGCCGGCGCAGGCCGCGCCGCGCTGTACCTGCAGGACCAGTGTTCCCCGGCTGTCAGCGAGGTTGTCGCGGTGGACAGCTCGCCGGGGGCCTGCGAGTGCATGCAGAGGCGCGGCGTCCGCCAGGTTATCAACGCCTCATGGCAGCAGTACCTGTCCTCGGCGACCGGTGCGCGGGGGGGTGAGCTGAGTCCGGCGGCGCAGTTTGACTCCGTGCTCCTGCTTGGCTCGGGCCTTGGGATGTCCGGCTCCCCGGCGGGGCTCAGCGCGCTGTTGGCTGCGATCTGCCGATCGCTGCGGCCGGGCGGGCGGGCCCTCCTTACGGCGAGCCGCCCGGAGACGTCAAGTGCCGCCGTGGGCAGGATGCGCGTCGAGTACCGCGGAATGCTCGGTAACTGGTTTGACTGGCTGTTCATTGATGAGACCTCCGTCCGGGATGTCGTCAGGGGCCCAAGCAGCGGATGGCTGGGGGGAGAGGCCCTATCTCTATGCGTGGGCGGCGGGCAGTCTAGCACCACGGGCACCGACTCCGAGTACGGGCTGGTGCTCACCTTGCCGCTGCGGCGGTCGGGGGGCGGCCATTGACTAGCGTGTTGAGAGTGGTGAGATATGTTTCCTGAGCTGATCCGGTTCGGGCCGGTCGTGGTCTACAGCTACGGCACGATGATCGCGCTAGGTGTACTGGCCGCGATCTACATCAGCCATCGCCAGGCCGCCCGCGAGGGCGTCGACCCGGACATCACCCTGGAGTTCACCCTGCTGATCGTCGTCGCTGGGCTCGTCGGGTCGCGCCTCCTGTTTGTGGCGCTCAACTGGCAAGAGTATGTCGGCCGGCCCTTGGCGATCATTGGTATTGGTTACCGCGAGTTGGAGGGCCTGTCGATCCACGGTGGCCTAGCGGGTGGAGGGTTGGCCGGGTATGCCTACGTCCGGCGGCACCGGCTCCGGTTCTGGACGCTGGCGGATCTCTATGCCCGGCCGCTGGCGATCGGCATGGGCGTCGGGCGCATCGGCTGCTTCCTCGCCGGTTGCTGCTACGGGCAACTGACCCAGAGAGGGTGGGGTACCACCACCGTCTACGCCTTCGGGCTGCGCCACCCGAGCCAGCTGTACGAGACCGCCCTTCTGCTGCTGCTGTTTGCCTTTCTGACCTGGTACATGGGCCGCCCCCGTGCCCGTGGGCAGCTGTTTGCCGCCTTCGTTGGCGGATCAGGCGTCGCGAGGTTCCTGAGTGAGATCTTTCGCGAGAGCGAGCGCATCCTGCTTGGTCTGAGTCTGGCCCAATGGGTCAGCATCGCCTTGCTGGGCCTCGGGTTTCTCCTGTGGAGGATGCTATCGGATGGACCGCTGGTCGATCAGCGGGCAGCCGGCGGTAATCCCTCTTAAGTTACTCCTCTCCTCCCCGGATAAATTGGGTAGTTAGTTCGCGCTACCGCCCTGCGCCCGTGGGAGGTCGGCCTCATTGACCAAACGTCGTCTCGGAGATCTTCTCTTGGAAACCGGCATGGTCAGCCGGGAGCACCTGCAGGCAGCGCTCGACCGGCGCCGTCACACCGGCGAGCGCTTGGGCCAAGCCCTCGTATCGCTGGGTTACCTCCGCGCCGAGGCCATCGCCCGCGCCCTAGCCGACCAGTTGGGGCTGGAGTACCTCGAATCAGCTGAAGCTGCGCCGGCGTGCCCGCCACCGGGCAGCATCGGCGAAGGAGCCATCCGGCGTTACCGCGCCGTTCCCTTGGGTGAGAGGGCCGGCCGGGTGGTCGTTGCTACCGCCGACCCGCTCAATGCGCACGCCATTGAGCAGCTGACCTATGTGGCCGGGCGGCCGCTGGACATCGCGGTGTGCACGGATGACGTCCTCGAGCGCATTATCGACCGGTATTACCCGCGCACCTCCAATGCGCAATCAGAGCGCGATAGCAGGTCCCTGGCTCGCCTCGTCCCCAGAGCGGCTACCGGCAAACCTGGCTCGCCACCGTCCGCAGCAAGCTCCGCAATCCCGTCTAGTCTCGGACGCGGAAGCTCGCGCGCAGAGGACCGCTCGGGCCCTGCGATGGCTACCCGGATGTTGCTCCAGGCAGTGGACGAGGGAGCCTCAGAACTGCACCTTGAGCCCAGCCTGCCGGGTGGCAGGGCCCGTGCCCGCCGTAGCGGTCTGCTCCGCGAGACTGCCCGGATGTCCAGGGAACTGTTTCCCGGGGTCATGGCGCACATAAGATCGCTCGCGGGGCTCGATCTAGCGGATATCGGGTCCGTTGCAGAGGGCTGGTTTGACCTCGAGGATGACGACTATGAGATGTCGGTCCGAGTCCGCTACCTGCGTATGCCCGGTGGCGATCGGGCGGTGCTCCATCTCATCGACAGACAACGGGAGCCGCAGCTTCTGTATGCAGCCGGCATCGAGCCGGCACAGCTTGCGCAGTATCGCGAACTGCTGAGGCAGGGGCGAGGGTTGGTCCTCGTGGTTTGCCGTTACGAAGCCCAGCTGCGGGGGCTCCTGCGGTCCTCGGTTGCCGCGCTCAATGGTCCCGGCAGGTTGATCGCCATGCTTGAGGATGCTCCCGGGCGCGCCATTGCCGGGGTTCTCCATCTCGGATGGGGCCCGGGGCGTGCCGCTGACCTGCGGGCCGCAGCACGCGTGGCGGTGCAGCAGGATGCGGACGTTATCGTGGTCAGTGGCGAGATCCAAGACCAGTCAGCCCTGCTGGACCTGGTCCTAGTGGCGCTAGCCGGTACTCTTGTGGTGTTAGGCGTCCAGGCGGCCTCCGCCGAGGCTGCGCTCGTGGTTCTTGAGACCGCGGGGATCCCACGCTCCGCCTTGCAGGAAGCTCACCGCGGTACCCTGTTTCATGACCTCTGTCCCGAGGCCTGCTCGGAGTGCGCCAACGGCTGCGCTAAGTGCAACTGGACCGGGATCAGCAATCAGCCCAACGCGGGTTCGCTATCCATGGCCGAGCATGTCGAGAGGGGAATCACGCCAGTTGCCTGACCTGCATCCACTGCTCACGTTGGCGTCCACAGAGCAGATCTCAGATCTGCTCCTGATGGCGGGCACGCAGCCGGTGCTGCGCTATCACGACCGTCTGGAGAGGGTGGAGTCTCCGCGCCTTACCCCGGGGGACACAGAGGCGATGCTCAATCAGTTGCTCAATGAGGCCCAGCGCGAGCGCTATGAACGCTGCGGCGAGATCACTTTCTCCCACAGCGTCTTCGGGTCGGGCCGGTACAGGGTCAGCGCCTACCGGCAACGTGGCACGACTTGTCTGGTGATCAGGGCCATTCCGGCGACCGTTCCTACCGCGGTGCAACTCAGGCTGCCGGACGCGGTGCTTCACATGGTCCTAGCGCAGGGTGGGGGCCTGGTCGTAGTATCCAGTCCACCGGGGGGCGGCCGCACCACGACGCTGGCTGCTCTCGTGGACACGGTCAACAGCCAGCGCCAGTGCCACATCCTTACGATTGAAAGCCCGATCGAGCATCTCCACCGCCATAGCCTCAGTGTGGTCACACAGCGCGAGGTGCCGGGAGATACCGAGACGATCGCTTGCGGCCTCTCCAGCGCCGGAAATCAGGCGGCAGACGTGATCATTCTCAGCGAGCTAGATGCGGCCTCCACCCCGATGGCCCTTGGGATCGCGGCATCCGGTAAGCTGGTGTTAGCTGCAACTGTGGCCCCTTCCATCGCCGAATCGCTGGCTATACTGGTCATCCAACTGCCCGCCCATGTCCAGAGCAACGCCCGCCGCCAGTTGGCGACCTGCCTCAGGGGAGCGATCTGCGGCCAGTTGGTTCCGTCGGCCGGCGACAGCGGCCGGGTGGCGGCATTTGAGGTACTCACGCCGGGACCGACCGCGCGAGGGCTCATTGGATCTGCGGACTGGACGGGACTGGCCAAGCTGATCGACGACGGTATCGAGCCGGGCACCACGGGAATGCGCCAATCGCTGGCGACCTTGGCCGCTATGGGCGAGATCAGCGAGGCCGAGTACCTCGCCCGGGCAGGCGCACTGGGCGACCCCATGGGTTAATCGCCCCTGGGCCGGTCCGGTTGCGCCTGTCAGGCCGGCAACGTACAATCAAGGCGGTACGTGAAGGGACGATCTGCGAGTGGCTGCGTTGAGGCGTTTGCTGACCCCCTACGATATCGGCCTGGGCGTCCTCATACTGCTCCTAGGCCTGCTAAGCCTGTATTGGGTAGGCACAGCGGGGGCCGCCAACGCGGGTACGCTACGGGTGGATATCGATGGCCGCATGGTAGCCGAGTACACCTTTAGCGTTACGGATCCTCCCCGAGTGATTACCATTGGCGCCCCGCGCGGCCCGATCCAGATAGAGCTGCGTGAGGGTCGGGTGAGAGTATTGCCTTTGCCCACTGAGATCTGCCCGTTGGGTATCTGCTGGCACTCGGGCTGGACGGGGCATCCGGCCAAGGCAATCGTTTGCCTGCCCAACCGAATGGTCCTTCGGATCCTCAGAGCTTCCGGCGGCCCTGACGGCATTACCCGGTAAGCCAAGCCGGGACCGAGGATGCGTGACTGCTCAATGGATATTGCATGGCTTAGGCAGGCCTTTTTGGGCGACGGGTATATCTGTGACGACGACATCCTGCTCCCCGTGTTCTTGTCCCTCCGCTTGGGTAAGCCGCTGCTGGTCGAGGGCGCGCCGGGAGTCGGCAAGACCGAGATTGCCAAGGTGCTTTCGCGGGTGCTGGGCTTGGAGCTAATCAGGCTGCAGTGCTACGAAGGGCTGGATGAGAACAAGGCCCTCTACGAATGGAACTACCAGCGGCAGTTGCTGAGGATCCAGGTGCTGCAATCCGGCGGCGCCGGCCTGCCCAACGAGAGCGACCTCTTCTCCCAGGACTACCTGTTGATGCGCCCATTGCTGCGAGCGATCCGTAGCCAATCACAGTCGGTCCTGCTGATCGATGAGGTCGATAAGGTCGACGAGGCCTTCGAGGCTTTCCTTTTTGAGCTGCTGTCCGACTTCCAAGTATCCATCCCGGAGCTCGGCACTATGGTCGCCCGCGAGATTCCGGTGGTTGTCCTCACGTCCAACAGTGAGCGCGATCTGTCTGACGGGCTTAAGCGCCGCTGCGTGTACCTCTATATTGGTTTCCCCGAGCCGGACCGGGAGGCCCGCATCATCCGGGCCAAGGCCCCAGGAGTCGGCGAGGGACTGGCTGCGGAGATCGCAGCGGCCATGAGCTATCTCCGCAGCAAGCTTAACTTACGCAAGCAGCCGTCGATCGCCGAGGCGTTGGACTGGGCGCGCGCGCTGTTGGACCTCGGCTATGAGTCCCTGGATCAGTCCTCGATCGCCCAGACCGCCGGAGTAATCCTCAAGTGCCGCGAGGATCTTGACGCTCTGCGCCGCGACATCGCCTCCGGCGGCGTCGGGCGGATGCTCGGCCGGGAGTAAGATGGCCGGCGGGTCCCTCCTCGAGCTCAGACTGGCCCGCTTTGGTCGCGTTCTGCGCGCGCTTGGAGTCCCGGTCGGCAGCGGGGAGCTTGTGGACGCGCTAGGAGCCCTGCGAGTGGTTGACCCGCTCGACAGGCACCAGGCCAAACTGGCTCTCTCCGCGGCGATGGCCAAGGACCAGCGATCCCGGGAGCTGTTTGACCTCGCTTTTGACCGGTTTTTCACATCCGGCACATCTCCAGCGGCCGGTGAGCCAGACCAGTATACCTCCGACGGCGCCGACGCCGGGCCTGACGGTGACGCTCACCGGCAGCAACCGCCCCAACTCTGGGGCGAGCAGCTACGGCTTACCCCAGAGCAGCTATCAGCCTGGGAGGCCCTGTCCGAGGCGCAACGGGAACGCCTCCGTGAGTTTCTCCGCCGGGCGGGCGGCGAGGGCGGACTCGACGACTCCTATCGGCCACTGGTCGAGCACGTGGTGCGGGAGCATCTCGACCGCTGGCACCCCGCTCCGCCTGCGCACGGGTTGGGGGGCGCGGCGACCGGGGATGAGACGCTGGATGAGATAGTCGCTGGGGTGATCGCCGGCAGCGGCGCGGAGTTCGACCCGCTGTTGTCCCTGGACATGAATAGCATTCCTGCGGGGGAGGTCGCTCGCGCGGGGCGGGTGATCCGGCGGCTGGCACGCCGTCTCGCGACAAGGATGATGAGGCGATACCGCGTGGCGCGCCGGGCGGCTTCCCTAGACTTCCGCCGGACGATGCGGGCCAACTTCCGCTACGGCGGGGTTCCCCTACGCCTGCACTATCGCTCGCCCCGGATCAGCAAGCCACGCATCGTGCTCGTGTGCGATGTTTCGGGCTCCATGAAGAAGCACGCCGTGTTCACCCTATACTTCGCCGGAGCCCTTTACCGAACGGTCCAGGATCTTGAGGGCTTTGTGTTTGCCGAGGATCTCGAGCGGATCACGCCCCAACTGCGCGGGAGCACCCCTCGCCAGCTGCAGCAGCTCGCCCAGGACAGTGCCGTTTGGGGCCGTGGCACCAATCTCGGTCGGGCGCTGCGGCAGCTGTTGTCCGACCATCGGACCAGGCTGACACCGCGCACGACGGTGCTCATCCTCAGCGATACCAAGACTCTGGCGGCGCGGGAGGCGGCAGACCTGCTCCGAGAAATCCGGGAGCGGGTGCGTGAGGTGCTCTGGCTCAACACCGTGCCCGAAGAGCAGTGGGGCACGCTGGCCGCCGTCGAGTTGTTCCAGCAACACGCTACCATGTACCCATGCAGCAGCCTCGGCGACCTAGGACGAGTGCTCGATCGCGCGATCCTGCGCCACCGGCTCTAGCTCCGGCCATTGCGGGGAATCTGGACGAAGGAGCGCCTCGAGTTGTGACCAGCCCAAGCAGGCCCGGCCGGCCATTACGTAGGCGATGGCGATAGTGCCGGGTACCGAGAGACCGATCGGGCTCGAGGCGCCGTGCCTGCGCTGGAGATCGGCGAGCCGTTCCCCGAGCCCCAACCACCGCCGCCCGACCAGCTTATCCGCCAAGAACACGATCTGGCAGTCCACAGTCCCGGGAGGCTCCAGCAAGACCGCGGTGATCACGTGGCTCTCCACGGCCGGCGCTAGGCGGGACATAGCGGGAGACTGCCCGCGAAGGAGTACAGCACCTAAGTAACCATGGTCAAGTGCGCGCGCTTGGGCCTCGGTGATCCCCTCGCGAGCGGCAACTACGGCGGCCGTCCGCGGCGCCTTGCCGATGTCATGGACCAACGCCGCGGCGTAGCAGAGGATCTGATCCCCGCCGCATAGGAGGGCGATCCGACGCGCTACGTCGGCTACGGCGCGGGAGTGCCCGGCGAGGTGGCTCGGGGCGCCCATGGCATCCAGTAAGGCGAGGCAATCCTCCTTAGATGGGAGGGGAGTAGCAGTTACCACGACTACGATGGCTCCTCTCTGTCCCTGGATGGGAGGCGTGAAGTGCCTGCCAAGTATACACCCCGCACGCCTTAGCAACCAATCAGCAGGACGAGCGGCTACCGAGGGCAGAATTAGGCCTAAGGGGGTGGACGATGCGCCAGTTGGACTTAAGCGAGCTTACTAAGGCGATCAGGGACGCGGCCATCGAGGCCTGCTACTACCTTCCGCTGGACGTGATGGACGCTCTAGCGACAGCTCGGAGCCTTGAGACGAGGCCTTCGGCTGCGGCGACCATTGATCTGTTACTCGACAACGCGCGCACTGCTGCCGAGTCTGACCTGGCGATCTGCCAGGACACCGGCATGGCGGTCGTGTTCTTGGAGCTTGGCCAAGAGGTGCACCTCGTCGGTGGCGGCTTGCGCGAGGCAGTGGATGCCGGTGTCCGCCAGGGCTACACCGAGGGCTACCTTCGCAAATCGGTCGTCCGCGACCCGCTGCTCCGGGAAAACACGGGTGATAACACTCCTGCCATCCTGCACATCGACATCGTCCCCGGCGATTCGGTCAAGCTGACCGTGGCCGCCAAGGGCTTTGGCTCGGAGAACATGAGCGGTGTCGCGATGCTTACCCCGGCAGACGGGGTCGCCGGGATCAGACGCTTCGTCACCGAGCTCGTCCAGAAGGCAGGCGGCAACCCGTGCCCGCCGCTCGTTATCGGAGTCGGCCTGGGCGGCACGATGGAGACTGCCGCGATGCTCGCTAAGAAGGCTCTCTTGCGGCCCCTCGGTACGCCAAACCCCGCCCCGCATCTAGCCGAGCTCGAGCAGATCCTCTTAGCCGATGTTCAGGCGACCGGGGTGGGACCGGGCGGCCTCGGTGGGCGCACGACGGCCCTCGGCGTGCTGATTGAGGCTTATCCAACGCACATCGCTTCACTGCCGGTTGCCGTCAACCTGAGCTGCCACGCCCTTCGGCGGGCCAGTCGCAGCCTATGACGCTGGTACATATCACCGCGCCCCTTGATCGTGCCGCCGCCCGCAGCCTGCGGGCCGGGCAGGCGGTGCTGCTCAGCGGGGTCATCTATACAGCCCGAGATGCCGCGCACCGCCGCATGACCGAGAGCTTAGCCGCCGGTGACCGGCTGCCGATCAGTCTCCAGGACCAGGTGATCTACTACGTAGGACCGTGCCCGGCTCGGCCCGGGCAGCCGATCGGCTCGGCCGGGCCCACCTCCAGCTACCGCATGGACCCTTACACGCCGGCATTACTTGCTGCGGGCCTGGGCGGGATGATCGGCAAGGGCCCGCGAGGTGCTGAGGTCCGCGACGCGGTAGTGCGCCATGAGGCCATATACCTGGTCGCTCTCGGAGGCGCCGGAGCTCTGCTGGCACGATGCGTAAAGCGTGCGGATGTGGTGGGGTATCCTGATTTGGGAGCAGAGGCGATCCACCGGCTGGAGGTGGAGGGGTTTCCACTTATCGTGGGCCTCGACGTCCACGGGCAAGACGCGTATGAGATCGCACGCCGGCCGGCGCAGGCCGCGGCGGAAAGCACGACCCAAGACACCAGAGAAGAGAGGTAGCATGATTCATGTCGCTCCGTGACCAAGCCTTAGCGCTGCACCAACTGAGCCGCGGCAAGATCGAGGTCGTCTCGCGCGTTCCATTACGCTCGCGAGAGGACCTCAACCTGGCGTATACGCCGGGAGTGGCCGAGCCCTGCAAGGAGATCCACCGTGACCCTGATCTCGCGTATCAGTACACCGCCAAGGGCAACCTCGTGGCAGTAGTGTCCGACGGCACGGCCGTGCTAGGCCTGGGCGATATCGGCCCGGCAGCTGCTATGCCGGTGATGGAGGGCAAGTCCCTGCTGTTTAAGGGCTTTGGGGGAGTTGACGCTTTCCCCGCGTGCGTAGCGAGCCGTGACGTCGATGAGATCGTGAAGTTCGTCAAGATGCTGGAGCCCACGATCGGCGCGGTCAATCTGGAAGACATCTCGGCGCCACGTTGCTTTGAGATCGAGGAGCGCCTCAAGCGCGAGACCTCGATTCCCATCTTCCACGATGACCAGCACGGCACCGCGATTGTCGTGCTCGCCGCAGTGTTCGGGGCCCTGCGTGTGGTCGGCAAGTCCCTGGCCGGCTGCAAGCTGGTCGTCAACGGAGCCGGTGCTGCAGGGATCTCGACGAGTCTGCTCCTGCTTGATCTTGGCGCGAGCGACGTTACCCTCTGCGATCGTAGCGGCGCCATCTACCAGGGCCGGCCGGGAGCATCAAACCGCTATAAGGATATGATTGCTGCCCGGACCAACCCACGGCGGGCGCAGACGCTGGCCGAGGCGCTCGGTGGGGCCGACGTCTTCATTGGACTGTCGGCCGCGGGCGCGGTGTCCGGAGACATGGTGCGCTCGATGAACGAGGGCGCGGTCGTCCTCGCCATGGCCAATCCGGTGCCCGAGATCTATCCCGATGAGGCCAAAGCTGCCGGTGCCGCGGTAGTGGGCACGGGGCGGTCGGACTTCCCCAATCAGGTCAACAACGTGCTGGCCTTCCCCGGCGTGCTGCGGGGTGCACTGGATGCGCGCGCAAGCGACATCAATGAGGCGATGAAGATCGCTGCTGCCAAGGCGATCGCCGACCTGGTCACCTCCGAGGAGCTGGGACCCGACTATGTGATTCCAGACCCGTTCGATCGCCGGGTGGCGCCTGCGGTAGCAGCGGCGGTGGCAGCGGCCGCCGTGGAGTCCGGCGTCGCGAGGGTCGCCGTGGATCCGGCGGCAGTAGCCGAGCGCACCGCCCAGCTCGTCGAGGAGGCCAATCGCAAGTTCGGAAGCTCGTAGACCGGGAGGTGTCCGGTTGCCGATGAAGCTTTACGAGTACATGGCAAAGGACGTTCTCGCCCGCGCCGGCATCGCCGTGCCGCGCGGGCGGATCGTCTCCACCCCGCAACAGGCCGCGGATGCATGTTCAGAGCTCGGCCCGGTGGCGGTCAAGGCTCAGGTTCTCACCGGCGGGCGCGGCAAGGCGGGCGGGATAAGGCTGGCCAACGACCCGGCCGAGGCAGCTGAGGCTGCCCGACTGGTCCTGGGGGCCAACATCAACGGGCTGGTCGTCGACCGCGTTCTCTGCGAACAGCGCCTCGATATTGCCCGTGAGCTGTACGTTGCCATTGCGGTCGAGGCCGCTGCCCGTAGGCCCGTGTTGATTGCGTCAACCCAAGGTGGGGTCGATATTGAGCAGGTCCCCGAGAAGAGCATCTACAGGCGCTTAATCGACCTGCCATGGGGCCTATTTGGTTACGCCGCGCGTGAGATCACGCGCCGGAGCGGTCTTGAGGGGCCGCTGGCGTCCCGTGTCGTGGATACCATGATGCGGATGTATCAGGTGTTCCGACGCCAGGACGCCGAGTTGGTCGAGATAAACCCGCTCGCCGTGCTGAGCGACGGCTCCGTCGTTGCCGCGGATGCGCGGATCGCCATCGACGATGACGCGCTGTACCGCCACCGGGACCTGCCGCTGGTAGAGGAGCAATCCGAGACGGAGCGCCGCGTCAAGGCTCTTGGACTTAGCTATGTGGAGCTTGCTGGGGACATCGCCGTGATGGCCAATGGCGCCGGGATCACCATGGCCACCCTGGATATCATCGAGCGATATGGCGGCCGGCCGGCTAACTTCCTCGACGCGGGGGGTGGCGCTGCGGTCGAGCCCACCGCCAAGGCCTTAGCGATCCTGCTTGCCCGTAGGCCGCGTGCGATCCTGATCAACATCTTCGGGGGCATCACGCGGTGCGACGATGTTGCTCAGGCGATCATCCAGGTCCAGCGGGAAGAGGGCATCGACGTGCCGCTCGTCGTGCGCTTGGCAGGGACCAACGAGGCGCAGGGGACGGAGCTGCTGCGGGGCGCGGGTATCGACGTGTTTGGCTCGATGGATGACGCGGCGGCACACGTCGTGGCGCTTGTGGGGGAGGCGCGGAGCTAGGATGGCAGTTATCGTTGACGAGCGTACCAAGGTGTGCATTCAGGGCATGACAGGTCACCAGGGCGTGTTTCATACGCGTCAGATGCTGGACTACGGGACGAGGGTCGTGGCCGGAATCGCGCCGGGGCGTGGCGGACGTGAGGTCGAGGGAGTGCCCGTGTACGACACGGTCGAGGAGGCAGTGGACAAGCGGGGTGCGGCTGCCACTCTGATCCTGGTGCCCGCCCAGTATGCCAAGGACGCCGCATTTGAGGCGATCGACGCAGGCATCTCGGTCGTGGTCATCATCACAGAGCACATCCCAGTGCACGACGCGATGGATATCCTGGCGTTCGCCGCCGCGCACCAGGCCACGGTCATCGGGCCCAACACCTTTGGCCTCATATCTCCCGGCAAGTGCAAGCTGGGCATCATGCCGGCGAGCATCTACACGGCGGGCCCGGTCGGCGTAGTCGCCCGCAGCGGCACCCTCAGCTACGAGATTGTGCACAACCTGAGCCGCAACGACCTGGGGCAGACCACAGTGATCGGGCTGGGCGGCGACCGGGTCATCGGCTTAGACTTCGTGGATGGCCTGCGCATGCTCGAACGCGACCCGGAAACCAAGTGCGCCGTCCTCGTCGGCGAGATCGGCGGACGGGCCGAGGAAGAGGCGGCGGAGTTTATCAAGGGCATGTCCAAGCCGGTGGTGGCCTACGTGGCTGGGCGCAGTGCGCCTCCCGGCAAGCGCATGGGACACGCGGGCGCGATCATCGAGCGAGGGCGCGGCACATTCGCCTCCAAGGTTGAGGCTCTACGGCGGGGTGGGGCAGCGGTTGCTGAGCTTCCATCAGAGGTCCCGGCTTTGGTCAAGCTGGCTTTGGGGCGGTGAGCCACAGCTACAGCACTTAGGCGCCCAGTCGTTGCCCGCGTAGGTCACCGAGGGGCCGGCTCAGCCGGGTCGAGCGTCTCCGGCAGGGATCGAATCAGCGGGACCGCCACCAAGAGATCGATTGCGGTGGCCGCCGCGAAGATGGTCGCTGGCCCAAGCCCCTCCCAGAGATAGCCGCCGACTATTGGGGCCGCCATTGCCGCCAGGCTTTGAACCAGCCCGACCATGCCCCGCCATCTGCCAATGCAGTTAGCGGGCACCAGTTCCGGCCCAATTGAGCTGTAGACTACCGAGCCGATCAACCGGAAGCCAAACATTAGGCCAGCGACGACCATTAGACCTGGCGTTGGTGAGAGGATCAGGATCAGGTTCCCGGTGACGAACAGCGGCGTTAGCAGCAGATAGGCACGCTTGCGTCCCACGCGGTCCGCCAACCGGCCGAATACGGTGGAAAAGACAACCTCCGCAAGCGTTACGGCCGTGCTCATTGCCCCCAAGACAAAGGGGGTAGCGGCGCCGACCTCGTACGCGTAGGGGTACATGAATGTCAACAACATCACCATGGTAAACTCGCTTGCTGCGACTAGGCCCGCATAGCGTTTGAGCGCTCTTCCCTGCCGGAAAACTTCCCCAAAGTCGGCAACCACGTTGAGCCGGGTAGCTGCGGGCTGCTCGCGGCGTATCTCCGGCAAGTGCCTGTAGGCGTAGATAGTTGGGACCAGACCCACCACAAAGTAAATCCAGTACAGCGTCCTAATGCTGTGAACTGCGACTCCCCCGAGCAACATGACTACCGCAGCACCGGCGATGGGCCCAAGCAGCGTCGGGAGGGAGCCAACGCCTTCGCACAGGGCCTTGGCCGTCGCCCGGTCGCGATTGGGTAGCGAAACATCGCAGATAACCGAGCAGGACCCCAGCCGGTACCCTAGCCCCAGTAAGATAACGCCCGGGATGAGCCATTGCCAGCTAGCTTGGCGCGGCAGGAGCAGGAATCTAGCACCAGGATCCGGCAATACACTCAGAGTAAGGACGGGTACATTGTCAGGTCGTGGAGGCGATAGTCATGCACCACATTCATACCGCGCTGGCTCAATTGAGGCGGACTCCGATCCTTTGGTGGCTCCCGCTGGGGATGGCCCTGGTTTCGCATTTGCTCGGCGCTTCTCTCTCCGCACGCATTTTCCAGACGATGCCGCACGATCTGGGCGGCTTCGGGCTGCTGATGTTCGCCATGCTGTTTGCCTTGCCCGCAGCTGCCAGCGGATACAATGCCGTGGTTGGCCGCGCAGTTGCGCTGGAGGATGAGCCGGTTGGGATCGGCACCTTCCTCGGCAACCTCGGCACCTACTACTGGCGCATTGTTGGTGGCGCGCTGCTGCTCGGCCTGGCGATGATTCCCTTAAGCCTTATCGGCGGGGGATGTGTTCCAGGGACCAACATGGCCACCAACAACTTGGGTAACGGCGCCCTCGGAGCCCTCATGATCCTGGTTGGCGAGGTTTGGTTTGCAGCCATGGTCCTGTCTGGCGTCGGCACGATCGACGCGGTGTCGCGGGGGTTGCGCTCTCTGGCGGCCAACTTCGCCGATTACGCGCTGCCGTTGGCCCTCTCGTTCCTGGCGAGCTGGGTGCTGCCCCGCCTGCTGACCCCCGCGCCAACGGTCCAACCGGGTATGCCCATCGATCCCGGTGCTTTCTTCGGGATCGGCACCCTCCTCCTGGCCATCGTGGGGGCGCTTGTAGGCGCTGTCGTGCGAGTGGCCGTCTTTCAGATCTACCGTGATCGCACGCTAGCTCAGCTAGCGCCTATGGGTCCCGGGCAATCGGGAGATGCCGGAGATGTGCCGCCGCCGCCGGGTGGGCCGGTGTTTTAGCTGGCCATAACTTGCGACAGTCCCCTCGTAGCGTAGACAGGGAGCCTGCCCTCAACTCGAGAGGCAGGCTCCCTGTTGTCCCAGCGAACTCTCAGTTCCCTGCGCTACGCCTCAACCTGCACGATCATCTCGATCTCCACCGGGATCCCGCCCGGCAGTTGCTGCATGCCGACCGCCGACCGCGCGTGGCGGCCAGCGTCTCCCATGAGCTTGACGAGCATGTCTGAACAACCGTTGATTACCTTGGGGTGATCCGTGAAGTCCTCCGTGCAGTTGACGAAACCCAACACCTTAACTACACGCTTGATGCGGCCGAGGTCGCCCAGGATGTGCTTGGCCGCCGCGATCAACTGCAGGCAGACATGGGTGGCAGACTCGTAGCCCTGCTCAATCGTAAACTCGCGCCCTAGCTTGCCCCGCCAGGTCTGCTGGCCGGGCCGGTGCGGCCCGGCGCCGGACAAGTAGAGCATGTCGCCCACGACGACGCCTTTGACGTAGTTGCCGACCGGGTCGCTCATCGCCGGTAGGTCGAGTCCCATCTCCGCGAGTTTGGCTTCGATTTGGGATCCGGCATTGCGGTGAGTCATTTCAGATCGCTCCCCTCTGTGTGCGCTGGTGTCCCCCGTCTAGGAGGGCCGGCCATTGCGGATTCGCCCCGCCCCGCCAGGACAACCTGCTTGGCAACGGGCCTCGTCGCGACCGGCAGGCAAAGCCCCATGGGGGCGCGAATCTCTCGCCGGTACGCCGTTCGCTAAGGAGGTTTCTAGTATGCGCAAGATCCGAGTGCTGGTGGCCAAGCCGGGACTGGACGGCCACGACCGCGGCGCAAAGGTTGTCGCCAGAGCCCTGCGTGACGCGGGTATGGAGGTAATCTACACGGGCCTACACCAGACCCCCGAGCAGGTTGTGGAGGCTGCGGTGCAGGAGGACGTCGATGTCGTCGCCCTGAGCATCCTCTCCGGCGCCCATATGACGCTTGTGCCCAAGATCACCAAGCAGATGAGCCAGGCGGGCCTTAATGATGTCGCGGTGCTAGTTGGCGGGATTATCCCCGATGACGACGTGCCGGCACTGCTCGCGGCCGGGGTTACCCGTGTTTTCGGGCCGGGCTCGACCTTGGAGTCCATCGTTTCGTCCACGCAGGAAAGTGTGCGGCGCCAACTCCAGTAGCGGGGGGCATATGCCGGACGTCATCCAGCGCCAGTTGGACCAGGCGCTCGGTGGCGACCGCCTGTCTCTGGCCCGGCTGATCTCGCTGGTAGAGAATGGCTCGCCGCTGGTCCCCCATGTCTTGGGCCAGATCTACCCGATGACTGGCCGCGCCAAGTTGATCGGCGTCACAGGGCCGCCGGGTGTCGGCAAAAGTACCCTTGTGAATCAGCTGATCGCTCGGTTGCGTGACCTCGGCGGCAAGGTCGGAGTGATCGCGGTCGACCCTACCAGCCCGTTTACCGGCGGGGCCATTCTCGGCGACCGCGTTAGGATGCAGGACCGTGCTACTGACCCCGGCGTCTTTATCCGCAGCCTCGCAACGCGAGGGCACCTAGGGGGCCTCAGCCTCGCCGCCCGCGACGCCGCCCGCCTGATGGACGCCTGCGGCTACGACTACGTGGTGGTCGAGACCGTGGGCACCGGCCAATCAGAGGTCGACATTATGGACTTGGCCCATACGGTGTTGGTCGTGCTGGCACCGGGCCTGGGGGACGACATCCAGGCGCAGAAGGCCGGGATTCTGGAGATCGCCGATATCCTTGTGGTCAACAAGGCCGACCGGGACGGAGCAGATCAACTGGTTGCCCAACTCAACGCGATGCTGGACCTCGCGCGGGATCAAAGCTGGCGCCCACCTGTCGTGCGCACGGTCGCGGCGGAGGGGCAGGGCCTCGATCAACTCCTGGCATCATGGTGTGGGCACCGCGCGTGGCTGGAGTCTGACGGGCGGCTCGCCGCCCGCCTCACGCGCAGGGCAGGGCGGGAGTTGGAGGAGCTAATCGGGCGCCAGGCGGCGACCCGCATCATCGCTGCAGCGAAACAGCGCGGGGTATGGGACCAGATCGTAGCCGACGTTGCCGCTCACCGGTGTGATCCCTACGCGGCTGCCACCCGCCTGCTGGGGGACGACAGCCCCTAGCGAAGCCACTCCCGCATCATCTGAGTCGCCGGCCTAAAGATCAACTCGAGAGGAAGCATCGGGCCAGGCACCGAGATGCCGGTGGCCAGGATCAGGATGGTTAAGATCGACACGAGCCAGAGCCCGCCGGCGACCCACGCTTCCTTGATCAAGCCGGCCGTACCGAGTGCCCGCACATGCTGCACCGCAGCTAACACAGTTAGGCTGATGATCACCAGATGCATGGCTAGGGGCCCGTCCCGGGTGCCCGTGTGGCCGGCGGGAGCTGCTTGCGCAGCAGCATGCCGGTGGTGATGATCTCCGCCTCGACCTCGACCCTGTAGTCAGCGTCGCGGAGCAGCTCCGGCCATCGGTCGCGAAGCCTAGACCACAGCTGCGGGTCGTGTCTTGACAGGTGGCGGCCAAAGCCCACTGGGTCGGCACCGAGGACCTCACTGGCGTAGGCCACCCCGCTTCTGATTTGCCCCTCAATGTGGGCCGCAAGCAGCGTAACCAGCTGCGCGATATCTTGCGGAGTGAACATCTCGGCAGGCATGGCCAGCTCGTTGACATCACACTCCACTACCACCCGGCACTCGATGTGCAGGCGGCCGTCGACCTCATGGACTTTGTGGCTTGGCGCCGACGCTGATACACGCACGGTGAAGCCCTGCCTGCCCGGACCAGTCGGGACCCACAGCAGATGGTTGCGAACGGGCGTTCGCAGCCAGGTCAGGCCCATTGCTTCATGCGACTCGGCGAACCCCGCCAACCGGTCGCCGCTGAAGATGGCTGCGCCTCGGAGCGAGGCCAGGCCCGGGGGAGCACCTCCCGGGCCTCCGCCTTCGCTGCCCCCACCACCTCCCTCCATGCGTGGCACCGAGCCTTGCGTGTGCTCCTCGACGTGCTCGACCGGAGGCGCGGGCAGGATGGTGAGCTGCGCCGCCAAGGGGTCGACACCGTCAGTGGACAGAGCTCGCAGGAAGTCGTTGAGCTGGAGCATGGTTACTTCTCCCGCGCCGCCTTGGGCGTTGCGCAGCATCCCGATGTACTGCTCCGAGTGACGCGAGGCGGTGAGCCCCGTTGCGAGCAGGTCGGATGCCTTGCCGGGTGCGACGGCAAGCAACAACGAGCGGCGAACCTGGTAGTTCTGGACCATGGAGTCGAGGATATCGCGCAGGCCCTCACGCGCCAGGTCCTCGCCAACCACGAGCAGGGCCATGTGCGACACGTTGGGCACGGCCTCGGCGACCCAGGTCATGTTCCACAGAGCTTCTTGCATACTGCGGCCGCGGGTCGAGAACACGGCGTGAGTGCCTCCTCCTCCTTTACCACCCTCGCCGCCGCCGATGCCCAGGGCCAGCACCTCAGTTGTCAGCCGGAGTGAGCCGTCAGGCTCAAGGTCCAGAAAGCCGCTGAGGATGTGCAACTGCTCGTCGATCTCCGTGCGGTCCCAGCAGCCGGCCGTGGTGACCGTGACCAACGCCAGCACGGCGGCGAGGCCGATGCCGAGTATCCTGCGCGGCAGACTCTGTCTCCCCCGTACACCGGAGCGCGGCCGGTCCTGGCGACTCTGACGCCTCACGACCAGGCCTCCTGCCCATTGCGTTCCGGCCTACGCCGTCGGAGGCGCCCACCGCCCTTGGCTGTATCCCGCCCCCCGGGAGCGCGGTCTCTGCCTGAGGAACCGTCGCTGTCGCCTTTGGCCGGCCGGCCCCGGACCAAAGACACCGCTACCAGCAGCAGGGGGAGCAGGAGGATCATCGTGATCGAGTAGGCCGGCCACACCTCGCCGATCACGTAGGCGAGGGTCTGTGAGTTGGGGTACATCCAAGACCCAAGAGCACCGGCCAGCACCGCCGTAGGCAGAACATAGGGGCGCCACTGACTCCGGGCCACGGCGGCCACCCCAACAGTGGCAAAGTAAACAAACAGTCCCACTTTGAGTACCAGAGCAATGGTCCACGGCCCGAGAATCAGGAACTCGATGTGCTCGATGCCGCGCGTCAGGCGGACAAGGCGCGCCGCCGCCAGCACGGGCATACTCAGCCTCGCAACCTCGCCCGGCGACAACAGGCTGATGAGCGTGACCGCGTTGAGAGCCAAAAACAGGGCGATAACGCACGTGACCAGCACTCCGGTGCGTAGGGCCTTGCGTGGTACCCGCAGGTGCGGCAGCATAAATGCCAATAGTAGCGCCGCCTCGCCGCGCATCGCGATGGGGGCCAGCGCGCCGCGAAGCGGCGGCAGCCACCCCTCATACAGGATGGGTAACAGGTATCCCAGGTCCAACTGGGGGATCAACGAGACCGGGATGAACAGCAACACGCCCAGCAGTAGTGGCAGGATCAGTTGCGCCAGACGGCCAAATGCCTCGATCCCCAGCCAGGCGACGTAGGCCGCAGCCAGCACGGTCAGGATGACAAAGGCCTGGGGCGGGGTCATCGGCATTGATATCGCGCCGACGACCTTGGCGATTTCCTGAGATACCGATGCCGCAATGAAGAGGAAGAGGAACGCATACAGGAGCTTAACCAGTCCGCCCAACCAGCGGCCCAACAGCTTGGGTAGGTACTGGTATGGCGACTGCCAGTCGTAGCGCTTCCCGAGCCAGACAAAGACCGCGATCTGAACGACCGACGGGATAGTGGCCAGCATCGGTGACCAGTAACCATCGTTGCCGGCCTCCGCGACCGGTGGGCCCGGCAAAACGAATATCGTAATCGCCAGCACCGCGCCGATCGCAATCAGCGCGGCCTGCCCGTTACTGATGGTTCCTCCGGTTGTCGGCGTCTGGCCCGGCGTCCCAAACATGCTCATGGTGTCGGGCCCTCCTCAGGAGGTTGGCCGGCTCCGGACTGCTCACCCAGTGGGTTAGGCTGACCTGGCCCCGGTTTTTGCCCCGGACCTGAGCGCCGCAAGTGTTGCGGTCCATAGAAGGCCGGCCGGCCGTCGATGGCCCACCGCGGTGCCCGGACGACCACGTCTCTCCGCCATGAGGCCCAGTCGAACGGCGCGACCGGCGCTAAGTACGGCACCCCGAATGAGGTCAGCGAGGCAAGATGGGCGACGAGCACCGCGGTCGCGATGGAGAGGCCAAATACGCCCATGGTTGCCGAGGCCACGATCAGCGGAAAGCGGAGAACCCTCATGCCGAGGGTTAGGAAATATGGTGGCAGAGCGAGCGACGCAATTGCCGACAGCGCAACAACGATGACGGTTGCGGAGGATACTATTCCAGCCGCGACCGCAGCTTCGCCCAGGACCAGCGCGCCGACGATGCCCACTGCCTGGCCGATTGGGCGGGGCAGCCGGATCCCAGCCTCGCGCAGGATCTCGAATGCCACCTCAAGGATCAGGATCTCGATTGCCGTGCCGAATGGGACGCCCCGCTTGGCCTGCACGAGCCGCTCCAACAGCGTGAGTGGGATAATCTCCTGCTGGAAGTTGACCGCCGCCACATATAGCGCTGACGCGAACACCGCCAAGAGCAGGCAGATGATCCTAACGACCCTGATAAACGAGGTCACCACGGGACGGTCAAAGTGGTCTTCCGGTGACTGCATCAGGCTGATGAAGGTGGTTGGCACAAGCAACGCAAACGGGGTGGTATCGATCATGATCGCCACCTTGCCCTCCAGCAGGCCCGCGGCGACACGATCAGGATACTCGGTTGCGCGCACTAAGGGGAAGAATGTCGCCGGATCGTCCTGGATCAGCTCCTCGATGAAGTGGCTCTCGAGGACCGCGTCGACTACGATGCGGTTGAGGCGCCGCCGCACCTCCCGCACGACCTCGACGTTGGCCAGACCCTCGATATAGCCAATCACGACGTCAGTGCGCGTGTAGTCGCCGAGCGACGTTCGCTCCAGCCGCAGCATCGGGGTGCGCAGCCTGCGGCGCAGCAGCGCGGTTGAGGTCTTGAGTGTTTCGTTGAAACCGTCCCGTGGCCCGCGCACCGTCACCTCGGTTGTCGGCTCCTGGACCCCCCGGTCGCGCCAGCCGCGGGTGTCCATAAGGATTGCCGCCTTCTCACCTTCGAGGAAGAACGCCGTCTCGCCGCCGGTTAGGCGGTCGGCGATCTCGGCCAGATCAGCCGACAGCCTGATCTCGCCGAAGCCGATGACCCGGTTTTGGATCTCGTCCAGATTCTCCTCGCGCAGCAGTAGCTCGCCGATGCTTGCCGACCGCGCCTCAAGGGTCAGCGCAAGGATCGCAAAGCGCTGGATGGACTCCTTGTCGACGAGCCCGTCGACGAATACCAGCATCCCCTGGCGAGTGCTGTTGCCCACCAGCAGGTCGCGGTAAACGATATCCCAAGACTCACCGTAGGCTTCCTGTAGGAAGGAGCGGTTGACCGTAAGTCTGCGGCTTACCGGCGTCCGCCGGAAGCTGGTGGGCAGCTCACGGAGTTTGTCTGGTGAGGGGTGGCGCCCGGGGGGCGCGAAAGCATAGTGCTCCTGGCGGGTGCCCTTGTTGTCGCGGCCGCGGCCAAGCAGCTTGCCCAGCAGACCTTGGTCCCTGGTCCCGCGCTGCTTGGCCTCGGCTTGCTCCTTGGTGCCGCCAGCCGGCCTCTCCGGCTCAGGTAGGACGGTCGCCTGGGTTTCCAGTTGCAGGATCGGGCGGCCGGCAGCGCGTTTGGACCGCCGGTCCTTGGCTTCCGGCTCTTGTCGCCGGCCTTTATCGCCGTTACCATCAGCTTTGGGCATCTGATCACCGTCCGTTAGTCTCTGTCGGGCGGGTTTCAATATGCGGGAGGTGCCGTGATGGTCGTCCCGGAAGTGATCCGTACCGTCGCTGAGCTGCGCTTGAGGACCCAGAAATGTGGGTCTCTAGGCCGTCGGATCGGCTTGGTGCCGACGATGGGGTACCTGCACGAGGGGCACGCTCAACTCATCCGCCGAGCGCGGCAGGAATGTGGCCTGGTGGTGGCCAGCGTCTTTGTCAATCCCACGCAGTTTGGCCCTCGGGAAGATCTCGACAAGTACCCTCGCGATCTGCCTCGCGACCTTGAGGTGGCCGGTGCGGCCGGAGCCGATCTTGTCTTTGCTCCGGGTGTGGCGGAGGTGTATCCCGAGGGGTACTGCACTTACGTCGAGGTTCGTGGGTTATCCGAGGTGCTGTGCGGGGCATCCCGCCCCGGCCATTTCCGCGGCGTGACAACCGTGGTCACCAAGCTCTTCAACATGGTGGGCCCGGACAGGGCCTACTTCGGGCAAAAGGACTACCAGCAGACGGTGGTCATCCGGCGGATGGTCCAGGACCTCAATCTGCCGGTGGAGGTCGTGGTCGTACCAACCGTTCGCGAGCCGGACGGCCTCGCGATGAGCTCGCGCAATGTGTACCTCAGCCCGGCAGAGAGGCAGGCCGCGGCCATCCTCCCTCGGACTCTGGCTCTAGCGGAGGCCGCGTTGCAGCGCGGTGAGCGTGACGGATTGCGATTGCAGGGGTTGCTTCGAGAGAGCCTCAGAGCGGAGCCGCTGGCACAGCTCGATTACATTGCGGTTGCCGACCCAGACACGTTGACCCCGCTTGAGCGAATCGAAGGCAGGGTCCTGGTCGCCCTAGCTGTCACTATCGGTCGTACCCGGCTCATCGACAACGCCCTGTTTGATGCGCTCTAGTGACTCGGCGTTGCGGCGCCAGGCAGTCCAGGCGAGATATAGGCACATAACGGAGACTGCCGCAGCGCCGGGCCTGCCGCCGGTGATTGACGTCACACATGACAGGATTGTGAGGCCGATTACTAGGGGACCCAGCCAATAGAGAACGATTGCCCGTTTGCGTGCTGCCTCCGGCTCGTGCTCACGAGTCGGGCGATTGTGGCGACGGAGCAAGCCGCAACACCTCCGGACACAGTGTTTCCGTCTCTCGGCCTGTGCAAACCAGCTCGTGGTGTATCGGCGCGCTTTGAAACCTGACCTTTGGCCGAGCGTAATACCCCAACAAAGGGAGGCGGCACCTTGAGTTTTATTGGCCTAGGGCTGGTCAACGTGCGGCGTAACTTCGGCCGCTCCGTATTGGCCGTTGCGGCAATGGCGATCGCCTCCCTCGTGGTCACTTCACTTATCTCTCTGGCGCCGTCCGTTCACCAGGCGGGATTCGTTGCGGAGCGAGTCCTGCTGGGCGGAGACGTCATCATCACCGGGTTTCAGGTGATGTCCAGCGCTCAGGACCTTGATGCCAAACGGGTGCCGGACGCGAGCTGGACCTGGTCACGCCCCGGGCATGATCTAGCAGGGCTTCTAGCCGAGGCGGTGCCGTGGACTTGGCAGTACGGATCCATGGCCCCGACCGGTAACCCGTCCGCCGCAGGTCCGGCCGCCCTCCTCGACACCGCCGTTGTCGCCGCTTTGCTCGACTCCGTAGAGGCTCACGACAGGGTTGCAGCCGCCTTTCCGACGACAATCCTCCCCGTTCTGGAGCCTCTGGCCGGCGGCAAGCAGACCAAGTTGGGCTTCCTGCTGGGGCGTGACGCCGCTGCGGATCGCCTCGCCTGGACGGGGCTCGCCGGCCCGCAGCTGTCGAGCGGGCGCTACCTTGAGGCTCAGGATCACGGCCAGTTGGTGGCCGTGACTGACGCCCGCCGCACCAGTCGAGGGTACCCCACGGTGAGCACCGGTGGGACCTTGGAGTTGCTGATGCCGCGGGCAGTGACCGGCCCGCAAGCTGCGGATATCACGTTTGACTATGCCGACTGCATTCCGGTGAGCCTGCAAGTCGTCGGGCAACTCGACACTGAGACCTCCCTTGAGCTGACTCCCGGTGGGCCCGTGCCACTGCATTGGGCCAGCGGAGCGATATTGGTGCCGCAGGATACGTTACATGAGCTGGCCGAGTTGGCTGGGCTGGCCCAAGCGCCGGTGAACGCGATTGCGGTCAGGCTTACCGACCTGATCCATCTGGATCGGACCGTCGCCCAGCTGCGCCGGGCCCATCCGGAGCTGGTGGTGTTTGCGGTGCGCGACCTCGTGCGGGCCACGCGGCTCAGCGGAGCGATCGAGCCCGTGATGCTGCTCAATGACACGGGAGTGTCAGGCACGGCGCTGGCGGCCAATCTCGTGCCCCGGACCGTTGCGCTCAACCTAGGCATGCTGTTTGCCGTGCTGGCCTTCACGATTGCGGCCCTGATCGTCGCAGCCAATCTGCTCGTGCTGCTAAGCGCCAGGCGCAAGGAAATCAGCATCCTCCGCGCCCTCGGCGCCCGTGGCGGTGAGGTTGCGGTTATGGTGCTGACCGAGGCCGTGCTGATCAGCATGGTGGGATGCGTGCTGGGCTTCTGGCCGGTACGCCTGCTCGCGACGATCACTCTGGTCTCCAATCGCCTGTCGCTCGGCCGGATTGCGATCCTGACCCTCGGCGACTTTGGCATCGTCTGCGGCGTGGCCCTAGCCCTTTCCCTGCTGTTTGGCCTGCTGCCGGCAATCGCGTCAATGCGGATGACCCCCACGGAGGCGTTGCGCAATGATTAGCCCAAACTTGCGCGCAGTCAACCTGACCAAGACCTACCACGTCAACGAGCTGGTCTGGGCGGTGCGCAACCTTTACGTGGACATCTATCCCGGCGACTTTGTGGTGCTGACCGGCCCGTCGGGCAGCGGCAAGAGTACGCTGCTCCACCTGTTGGCCGGGCTTGACCGGCCGGTCTATGGTGACGTCGTGCTCGAAGGCCAGCGTTATAGCCGGCTCGATGAGGACGGCCTGTCGCGTCTGCGGCGAGGGCGGATCGGTTTCGTCTACCAGTTCTTTAACCTCATCCCGTACCTCAACGCCCAGGACAACGTGGCGCTGCCGCTGACCTTCGCGGGCTGCCCGATGCCGGAGGCGAGGGGACGCGCCGCTGAGTTGCTGGAGATGGTGGGTATGCGGGGCAGGATGCGCCATGTGCCTTCGCAGCTCTCCGGCGGCGAGCAGCAGCGGGTGGCAATCGCGCGCGCGCTGGCCAACGAGCCTGACTTCCTGATGGCGGATGAGCCGACCGGCAATCTGGACTCGGCGCGGGCAGAGGAGATCGCCGGCCTGTTCCGGCGCCTCAACCGGGAGATGGGCAAGACCGTACTGGTCGTGTCGCACTCGGACATCTTCCACTCGTCCGCCAACCGTATCCTTAGCCTGCTGGACGGGCGACTCGACACGGAGCGTAAGCTGTGAGGTCATCGCGTCCGATCCGCGCCGGCGCGGGGCTTGGCCGGCAGATCAGATCGCTCTGGCCGCTAGCTGGCCGTGTAGCGTGGTCGGCACGCCGCCGCAACTTGCTCATGGCTGCCTTGGTCGGCCTTAGCTTGGTGTTTTACTGCCTTTACGCCAGCTACCTTGATGTTACGTATCGCGAGTCCGGCCGCTTGGTCCAGCCCGTGGAGCTCCCGAGCGACATCGTCCTGATGATGCCGGGCGGCCTGTCGCCGGAGCAGGTTTCCTCGGTCGAGGGCCTCTACCTGACCAAGCGCAACTCGGTCACGGCCGTGTTTGGCCCGGCGGCGACAAGCGCCGGCTCTCAGGATTTGCTCGTTTTGGCTGAAACCACTGACGGCCGCGCCCCGATAAGTCTTGGGCCTCTCGTTGCCGGTGGCTCGCCTCGGGCGGGCGAGGCGATGGTGCCTGCCAACCTGGCGGCCCAGACCGGGATCGGGCCTGGCGATGTTGTTGGGCTTGTCGCTTTGGCCGGCGCTGGCGACGCTGGGCCATCCCGCCTGCCGTCTGCGGCCACTGTGTGCGGGATCTACCAGCCCCTGTCCGAGTGGCTGTCACCCGTGGTACTGGTGCTCGGTCCCGAGGACTTCGCCGCCGCCGGCAGGCCGACAATGATGTTCCTTTGGGCGGCGCATGCCGACTATCTCCCGCGCATCCTCAGTTGGCTGGACCAGCAGCTTGTGCCGGTTGAGGTGCCGGTGCCGTACCGGGCGAGCCGGCCCGTGCTGCCGTTGGCAGTACATGCCGGTACGGCACACCACATGACCCGGTCCATGCAGCGGGCGATTTACTTCCCGGGCGGCGAGGCCATGTTCTTGTTGTACCTGTTCTTCGGCGCCGGGATCTTCACGCTGATGTTGCTGGCGTATCTGGACCGCCGCCGCGAGCTTGCGGTGATGAAGACGCTCGGCCTGACCAGCCGCCAGGTGGCCCTGGTGCTGTATCTTGAGGTCCTGGTGGTGGCGGCGGCCGGCCTCGCCATTGGCTTAGTACTGCTGCTGGCCGGGGTACCCTACCTAAGGACGATGACCGGCCAGGACTACCGGGTCTCGGCTTGGGTGTGGATGAGCGGCTCCGCGTTGAGCGTGTTGGCGCTGTTCGTGTCGGTATGGCTGCCAATCGGGATGTCGCGCTTGGCCACCGTAGCCAACCTTCTGGGCGGGCAGCCCTTCCGTTTGGCCGGGTACGAGCGTCGCTGGGGAGATGGCGGGCCGGGCAACGGCAACGGCCATGGGGCCGACGGCAGACGGCATGCCAACCGGACCGGCCAGGATCCTACCTGGACCGGCCCGGTCTGACCATAAGTAGAGCTCTCTCGCTCCCGCCGGCTCGCCTCGCTACTCGGGGTTGACCCACTTATGCCGGTCGAGCGGCTTGCTGAGATCGTGCTTGCCGACCATCCGCTGGAGCTTCTGACCGTCGACCAGCAACTGCACACGATCTACCTCAGGGAAGGCCGTCGCGGTGAACACCAAGGAATCCACTGTCAGCGCCTGCTTGGCGGGAGTCTGCTCAAACACGGTGGCGAACTCACTGCTCAAGTTGATCGTTGCCACGCGGTTAGCGACATCGAGGCCCAGGATGTTGACGTTGGTCGGCAGCGTGGGATGCAGCTGATGCTGACCGGAGTTGCGGCCCTGCTTAAGCTGCTCGATGGCATGGCGCAGTTGGGCGACGGCGCCGGTCTGCGTGACGTCGATCTGCTCAGGAACCAGGTAAGCGCGGTTTCCGGCGTAGATGGCGTAGTAGAGGGTTACTCTACCACCTGTGCTCTGCCACTTTTGCGCCGGGATCGGGTCCTTGGCCGACAGCCCGTGGAACAGCGTTGACGTGGCCTTGCCGGCGACCAGGAACACCACGCGCTTGACCGCGCTTATTTCGGAAACCGTGTTGACCATCGATTCGAGCGCGATGAGCGAAGCAGAGCTGCCCCAGCCGGCGCTGGCCTGCACGACTTGCGCCGGCAGGTCAATGCGCAGGGTCCCGTCAGCTTGGAGGGCCAGATCGCGCACCGCCATCTCGATGAACGGCGAGATCAGGCCGCTGTTGGCCACCGGCCCCCGGATCAGCTCGCTGAGCGAGTCTCGGACCGGCGTCCGGCTCAGGCTCACCGTCCTGGTTACGGGCACCAGGAACATCCCATCTGCGTCCGCGAAGTAGAGCGTCAGTCGCGTGCTATTGGCGGGCGTGGTGGATTCCGCGGCATGGTACACGATGTTGGTGGGCACCGTCGGCGTCTCGGTTGTCGGCGGTTGAGTCACAGGCGGCTGGGTAACGGGCTTGTAGCCAAACAAGCCCCGCACGAAGTCGCCAGCGGACCCGACCGCAGTATGTACTGCGCTGCTCGTGAAGACGAAGTATAGTACCAACATGACGGCGATCAGGAGGCCCAGGCGCTTGGCAGGTCTACCAGACATAACATGCACTCCTCCCAGAGGGGTGGACATCTTGCCGTTACTAGTAAATGAGGTCCAAAAGCGCATTATGCCCAGCCGAAGCAGCCTAGTCTTGGTTTTAGCCTCAGCCCTGATACTGGGAGGGGAGTCGACGAGATGAGTGCGGGTGTGCCGCTTGCGCCCGGGGCCGCTGCAGCCGTAGCTGCCCTGGCGACCATCAACCACTACGGGCGGCAGTTGTGGCCGGGCTGGAGCGTCTTGTCTTGCCCCAGCGTTGTTGCCTTGCCCGCAGGCGGCGCACTTGCGACCGGCTTCGCCGACCCACCGCTAGGTTTTGCATCGTTGCCCGGGACTGAGGCTGACGGCGACCCGCCCGTGCACTATAAGCCCGGCGCGCCGCCGCGTGCGCACGTGATCGTGCCGGGCGCACTGGCGGGAGGGTACCATGTCGCGCACCTAGGCGAGCAGGCCATACCGCTTGTGGCGTTGGCGGGAGAGCGCGATGGTTTGGCCAATTTGGGAGCGCTCGTGCGGGGCCTGTTCCGGGCTCAGGTCAGCCTGCGGATCGCAGCGGACATGAATGTGTTCGCGGGCGCTGCGGCCGATGAGCTGGAGGGCTTGATGGATACGTCGGCTCGCGGGCTGGCGTTTGAGGATCCCGCGGTGCGGGAGGCGGCCTTCCTGGCAGAGTGCCAGCAGGCGTACGAGCGCTACCCCGAGACGGCCCTGCTCAACAACGTGCTTGCCAACCTCGAAGGCCGGCTACTGCACGGGCGCGTGGTGCGCGACGGCTTCGCTGAGGGGGCCGCCACCGAGGCCGGCGGCCGGCTCAGCCCTGCCGCGGCGGCCGGCCGCGCGCTGGCCTTGGTGCGGCGTGACCGCTACGGGGAGATGGCCTCGCCGCTGATTGCGTACGAGCGGCGGATGGAGTTGTTTGAGGGGCTTGCGCGGTACGTGGAGCTGCGGCTATACGCGGTTCTGGCCGCGGCGGCGCGCGACCAGGTCCAGCGCCTGGGTGACTCGGAGGAGGCAACCGGCGCCGACCTTGAGGCGCGGGCCCGGCGGCTGCTCACCAGCAGGCTGGGCCTGCTGACCCAGCTCAACCAACGTGGGTGGGGGGCGGCGCGGCGCCGGTTCGCGCACTCGGGCATGGGTGTGGCTTTCCTGCTCGATGAGGTCGCGCCGGAGTGGATCGGTACCCTGGTCGGTGAGCATTTGTCGCTGGATCTGCTGCTGGAGCAGGTGGTCGGTTTCGAGGGAGGGCAGGCCGACGATGAGCTGCTCGAAGCCGCGAGGATCCGCTACGGGTACTACGAGCGGTTGGCGGATGAGCGGCACTGGGTGCGCGACGTTGAGGGACGGCGGCGCACCTATGTTACTGCTGCCCTGGACGCGCCCGGCACGCGGATCGCGGTGGACGTCTCCGCGCTGGAGGACAAGTCCAGCTGGTACGACGGGGAGTCCGTGCAGCGCGTGGGCGAGTCGGTCCTCGTACACCAGCGGCCCGGGGTGTTTACGTACGGCGACGGGAGCACTTTTGTGGAGTTTCGGGGTGTCGCCCTAGTCGAGGACCGTCGGTCTCGCGTGCTGCAGATGACTGTGCCTGGACCTAAGCTGGTCGTGTACGGTGACGAGGAGGCGTTGCCGGAGACCCGCAACGCCGAGTTCACGGAGGGGCTTGAAATTGACTTGGGCCCGCTAAAGGTGCGCGCCAAGCGGGGCACGGTCGAGCACGAGGGCGGGGCGCTGATGATCAAGCTGTTGGCCTAGGTGACTGGGTGGTCAGGTGAGGTGAGTTGGGCGCCGAGGCCTTGGCAGGTCCAGCCGCCGATGCCGAGAAAAGGATTCCCTTAAGGTCGCGAGGGTGGGCGGTCCCGTTCGCCGGCTACCCGGTGGGCGCCGCAGTAGGCCCTGGCCGTCTGGAGGGGATTGGCGTGAGTGATATGCACGAGCCCGCCGCCGAGGCGATCCTGGTCACCGAGCCTTCGCAACTCAAGGCGTTTGCGCACCCGACCCGGGTGCGGGAGCTTGAGCTGCTGATTGATTCCCCCATGACCACCAAGCAGCTGGGCGACGCGCTTGGGATGAGCCCAGCCCAAGCCCATTATCACCTCAAGTTTCTGGAGCGCGCCGGCTTGGTGCGCCTGGTCTTTCGCAACGAGAAGGCCGGGGTGGTCGAGAAATACTACCGCGCCACGAGCCGCAAGTACATTGTGACGCAGACGGTGGGCACCTTTGGGGAGCCGGGTGCGGTAATCCTGGAGTCGCTGGCTGGGGCGATGCTGCAGGGAGCTGTGGCGATGGCCGGGGCGATGGCTGCGGGAGCCCCGGGAGCGGCAGGCGGTGGCGGCGGATGCTCCGGAGCGCGGGAGGTCGCGGTTGGCAGCGATGGCGGAGGCGGCTTGGGCCTGGTATACGGGGCGACAGAGCGCGTAGCCGTTCCGCGCGAGCGGCTGGAGGATTTGCTTGTGGTAGCATCGATGCTGCAGACCGCGCAGGAGGGGCTGCAGGTGCTGGGAGACCAGACCAGGAGCGGCGGCGGGGAGCGATCGCCTGCCGACGCCGAGGAGTTTGAGCTGACCTTCGGGCTCTATGCGGCGCCACGCGACCAGGAACGCAAGGCAGGGAGGGGGCCGGCCGGTGCTTGACGAGCGATCGGCAGGGGCAGTCGCCCTGTGGGGTGAGCCGGCCCGGCTGTTGATGATCCATGATGCGTACGGGCGGTGGACGTTCCCCAAGGGCGTGCTGGATGCGGGCGAGACGCCGCGCCAGGCGGCGCTGCGCGAGCTTGCAGAGGAAACCGGCATCAGCGGCCACATCCTCGCCGAGCTCGGGGCGATCCGGTATTTCTACACCAGGCCGGACGGCGGCATTGTGCGCAAGCAGGTCTGGTGGTACCTGGTGCAGGCCGAGCATGGTGATCTCCAGATCCAGGCGGAGGAGATCGCCGCCGCGGAGTGGGTCGAGCCGGCCGAGGCCAAGCGCCGCCTGGCATACCGCAACCTGCAGCCGGTGCTGGGCAGGGCGTTGCGGGCTTTGGATGCGTTGGGGCAGGGTGGGGAGTCTGAGGGCGGAGGCCAGTAGGGCTGAGGTAGAGGGCGTTCTGTACATTGTGCCCATCATCTGCTAACACTGCTGTTGGTCGTCGCCTGACGCTACACTGCAGCTTGCGCTCTGATTGACTTCTTTGCTGCTCGCTGCCTATAATAGCGAGAGTCAGCTCAGCGCAAGGTGAGCTAGACGAGCAGGCAAATCACAATCACAGATGGTTAGTCGGGGCGTAGCGCAGTTTGGCTAGCGCGCACGGTTCGGGACCGTGAGGTCGGAGGTTCAAGTCCTCTCGCCCCGACCAGATAATTCCCAGCTAGGAGCAGGTGCCGTGAGGTGCGGGCTCCTAGTTTTTGTTTATGCAGAGCAGAAGCCGCCGGCTTGCCCCGGCGGCTTCTGCTCTTATCAACATCTTCTTTGCGGATAATCCGCCTATCTCGAGCTCCATCCACCGGCCCGGCTGCAGGGCTGCGCCCAAGAGATGGGCGGGTGGGCGGCGGGCGGAGAGGCTATGCGCGTTTTTGCGGTGGAGGGAGGTCGGCGAGGCAGCAAACTAACGCATTGCGGCTGATGCCATGCGTGTTTTTGCCGCGCAACGGCCCCGCGCGAGCCCCGACGCAGGAAAACAACGCGCTTCGGGCCTGCCGGCGCGTGAAATCTCCGCGCCTCCCCGCCGACGCCGCCGCAAATCAACGCGCCCACCGCCAGCGACGCCCGCGTTCCTCGCTCGCCCTGCCTGCCTACCTGCACTCCGTCAACACCGCATCGAGAACAATCGGTCCAGTTATCGCGGCACCTTCGAGGAACGGCTCGATCACCACCCTGGAGTCGCCCGCAAGCGGCGCAATCGCCGGGATGTCGATGGTCGTGGCGTATGTGGGCGGAGCCTCGGGGGTGGGGAAGAGCACATCCCCGAACTGCCGATGTTAGGTATTAACACCGTAGCTATGTAGATGTTGAATCTGCCAAAGGCGGCTGGCGGCGGCAGAGTGGCGGCAAACGTGACCCTGCGCAGACCGGATGGCCCAGCCTGCACGAGAGCGACGCCCAGCGTTCCCGCCGGGACCGGGACGCGGGGGCGTAGCACGGCACAGCACGGTACCGGCACCGGAGCGACGCCAGGCACACACAGGACGTCACCGGGGAAGATCTGGGCTGGATTCGGGATGTGCGGGTTTGCGGCGATGAGCTGGGACAGCGGTACCCTGAAGCTCCGGGCGATCAGGAACATCGTGTCGCCGCTATGCGTGGCGACTCGGTCGTTGACGTCGGGCCAGTGGCGGCGCGCGGCAGGACGCAGTGAGCGGAACCCAGAGCCTGGAGGGGTAATTGACTGCGAGCCGGTGCCGTGCTCAAGGAAGAGTGCAACACCGGTGCAGGGCCATGTCCGGCGGCCACTCGTCATGCTGCTCGTTGTGGCCCAACGCCAGGACCGGGGCACCGTTGAGCTGTCCACAAATGTCTACTTGCGGTATATCGCCACATAAGTCTACAATGGCTTGGGGCTGGCGGCAATGAATATTGCGTGTGAGCCGCTGGCGCAGGGGGAGAGAGGAGTGGCAGGTGATGTTCGCGACGCGAGTTCAGGCCGGGGCGATTGCCCTGCAAATCTGTGATTACGGCGGGGACGGTAGCCCAATCATATTCCTGCACTTTGCCGGAGGCAATCTGACGATTTGGGAGCATGCGGTGTCATCCTTTGCGGGGCGTCATCGTCCCGTACTGATGGACCTCCGAGGGCACGGCAAGTCTGACCGGCCGTCTACTGGGTATGACATCGACACAATGGCCGGGGACGTGGCCGGTGCCATGACGTCTCTGGGCATTGATCGCGCCCACGTGGTGGGGAGCTCGTTGGGAGCGGAGGTTGCTCTGGCGATGGCAGTCAGATATCCGGAGAGAGTGTTGTCCGTCGTCTGTGACGGTGCCAACAGCAGCGAGTACGGGCCCTACAGCCAGTGGGAGGGGACAGAAGCTGACTTCCAGGAACACGTTGCGAAGGTGGTTGCCAGGCTCTCTGCCCGGCAGAGGGAGCTCTCACCGTCGATAGAGGCTGCCTTGGCGTTTGGGCGTCAGAAGTACGAGAAGGGCGGCTTCTGGAACGATCGGTTTGAGGCTCTGGTGCGCTACGGGATCGAGGAAGTTGAGCCCGGCAAACACGCGTACGGCTGGCCGGCTTGGCTGGTTGAGTACATGTCGCACTACTTTTTCTGCCGCTTTGAGGATTACTACCGCGAGTTGCAGTGCCCCGCACTGATGGTGGTGGCAACGGAAGACCTTGCTGATGAGCGCTTCGGAGCCGTTGTCTCAGGGCTGGCATCGCTCGCGAGCCAGGCTCGGGTGGTTGCCGTCGACGGCTGGGTTCATCCCTACGGCTGGATGCCGGATTGCGCGGGTGTATGCCGGGAGATTGAGGCGTTCCTGGGAGCTGTGGAGTAGAGAGGGGAGGCGCCGTCCTCCCCCTGTTACCGCGGAGCTTTCCTAATCAGGTCCAGCACAGCAGTCACAGTAGCGTTGGCCGGCTCAATGGCAGCCGCTCTTGCTAGGCTTCGTCTGGCTTCCTCAACGTCTCCCTTGTGGCGGTACATGCTAGCCAGGTTGAGATACGTTTCAATATGCTCTGGATATACGTGCAAGTTCAGGCCTAACACATCAACCGCCAGCTCAGTCTGGTTGGCCATGTGCAGTTGGAGTGACAGATCCAGTAGCTCGTACTCTCCGAAGTAGTACTTGTCATCACAGCCCAGGATCTCGGAGTAGCAGGCATACGCCGCTTCTATCCCGCCCCTTGCCAAAGCGTGGCTGATCGGCACCATCCAGGAAACCCTGTTTGCCTGCTGTGGCTGGCCGAGGAGCGCATTGGCGACCGCTTTTGCGGTCTGAATGTGACCGCTGGACTCTGCGTTGCACAGGGCGGCGACCGCGCAGTCATTCTCAGGCATAAGTAGCATAAACGCTGTGCCGCCAAACCCGCCGCCTCCATGGCTGACGGTCCTTGCGCCGCAGTGGTGGCCGAGGTTCCACCCAAGCGCCATCTGCTCGTACAGATCAGGGGGATTGCGGCGCTTCACGACCGGCTTCCACATGAGTTCGAAGCCCGCGGGTGAGAGGATGCTGCGGCCGAGATAGCTGCCCCGGCCGAGGCAGGTGAGGCACCAATGCAACATGTCGGTGACTGTTGTGTGGAGGAAACTGGCCGGCGCGTCGGCACGGTGATACGGGTAGACCGGGCTGATCCTCATGGCGGGTGATCGGAGATGCGGCCAGGCGAGCACCTCGGGCGGGACCTCATCCGGCACGAAGGTGCTGCTCAGCATACCAGAAGGGAGGAGGACCTTGTCACGCATCACGTCCTCAAAGGGGCGAGATGTAGCCTTAGCAAGCAGATCTCCCAGCACATTGTAGGCAATATTGCTGTAGCTAAACCGCTCACCGGGGTCGGCAATCAGCCTCTTGCTGCGCAGGTTGCGGACATAGCGCTCGGCAGCGCCGTCATCGCTCTCTGGGTGCCTGACAAGCTCGATGTACTCGTGCTCTTCCATATCAGGCATCCCGGACGTGTGGCTGAGCGCGTGGCGAACCGTGATCTGCCGGTAACGGTGGTCGTCCATCGCGAAGTAGGGTAGATACTCTGTAAGTGGTGCGTCGAGGTCCAGCACCCCGCTATCCACCAACTGCATGACGGCGGTGGCGACGAAGCACTTGGAGATGGACAGGATGGAGAAGACAGAGCTGGCGGTCACTGGCGTCATTGTCTCCAGGCTTTGAACGCCGAACCCTTGGGCATACAGAATCTCACCGCGGCGCACTACTCCCACAGCCATGCCGGGCGCGCCCCAGCCGCTCATGATCTCCTGCAGAACGGAATCTAGGCCACGCAAATGCGCTCACCTCTTGGCAGTCTGATCTCTCAACCTTGTTCTGGCGGTGATCAGCCGGGGATCCTGATCGCGAACCGGCATGTGGTGCTGCCGCCCAGGGCAGACTCCAGCACCTCGACCTCGGTTTCCGTGTCAAATACGACGTCAAAGGGCAGCTTCTCGTAGCCGCCGCTGCAGTGGCAAAACGCCGGATCGACTCCCTGCCCCTCCCCGAGGATCGCTGCGCGGGCCAGGGTGCAGTGGCACTGATAGTAACGCTTGAGGGTAGGGTCGTCGGTCGCCAGGTAGTCGACGGGGGCGTAGGGGATCTTGCTGACGATGATCCTGTCGCCGTGGCGCACGCCGGCCTGGGTTTCTGGATGAGCGCGGACATAGTCCAGGACAGCAGGGGTGATGGTCTGCTCGTACCACGGTTGACCGGTCTCGGCGTGCTCCGCCAACTCAGCCAGCAGCTGTTGCCGCCGCCTGGCCAGTACGGCATCAATCCCCTCCGACAGATAGAGCTCGCGAAGGGGCGCGTAGGCGGCACGTGGGATCTGATGGTGGTTGCCGGCGAGGACGCGGCGCCACGCGGTAGGGACCTCTGCCTGCAGGCGCTGCAGCATTAGGCTGGTCACCGGGGGATAGGCCTTCTGCTCAGCTCCAGGGGCGGGGACAGCAAGCTCGCCGAAGACGGCGGCGCGCGCTTTGGCACCGGCCAGCTCTTCTGTTCTCCGGGCGATGCTCGGGTATATTGATAGGCCGCCGATCAGGCCCAACATGTACACGAAGGCTTCGTTGAGGCCAGCCATCCGCAGGTACCTGGCTAGGGAGGTAAGCTCCCCGGCTGTTAGCTGTCCGCTGGGGGGCGGGCCGTCGATGTAGGCCCGCAAGTCGTCTGGGCGGACTGACTCTAGGTGCCGATCTAGACCCGCCAGATGCTCCTCAAACCGTCGCACCGAGGCTACTGCTTGGGAAACCTGATCCTCGTCAAGGCCGCGGGCCCTGCAGTACTGGGCGAACTCGTGGTCGCGCATGCTTACTCCCCCTCGGAGTCCCGGCCGACATACTCGCTGATGCCGGTCAGGGCTTGCGCCAGCGCCGGTTGGCGCAGCGCATACTGCATGGGCCCCTTGCCTGTGGCGTCGGTCAGCACCCGGACGAGGCCGGCGGCGCGCAGAAGCCCCAGATGGTAGTTGATCGTGCTGTTTGCCAACCCGAGCTCGCCTACGATCTCCGTGAAGCTTCGTGGCTGCTCCCCCAGAAACCGCAGCATGCGCAGTCGCCCGGGGTCGCCGAGGGCCTTTGCCGACCGCACCAGCCGGGGGTGCGGCTCGCCGGGCTGCGCTAGCGCGGTTTCCTGGGGAAATAGGAGGAAGGTCGTACCCTTGTACGGCAGAACCAGGCTCCACGGCCGAACGTGATACTGGGGAACCAATACCACGGTGGACACCTCAGGAGAGGGCAGCAGCACAACCCCGCCCGAGACGTCCTCGACAAACGATTGGGGCTCGGCTCCGGCAAGCCGCTCACGCAGAGCTGCGGCTCCCGACTCCAGAGCGGAGATAATAGCGCCGTCCAGGCGGGAGAAGTACTCATCGTTCCAGCCGCCGAGCAGGTCAACCAGTCCGTCCCTGAGCTCTAGTAGATTGGCGGGGATCGCGCAGCCCGCCATGTATGACCCCGCCACCATGTCATAGAGGTCGCCGCTGGAGAGGGTCGGACACCAGGCCAGAAAGGATGGGATATCCCCTTCGGCAGGGGAGCGCCACGCCAGCAGTTGGCCCAGAGTGAGGAGCTCATCGATGTCATGCTCGGCATACCTCTTTAGGCGAGAGGTGAGGCCCGGCGAGAGTCCCTCCCGCACCTGCCTAACCCAGTTTGGGCCTAGCTCAATGAAGCGGTGATGCTTGGTGTCGACGTATGCGTAGATACTCGCCAGCAGTTCGTAGATCGCCTTGAACTCAACCTCGAGCGTGTACAGGCAAAGCCCCCCTAGGTAGGCAGTAGACATCTGTGTACTGCCTGCAGCATCGCCATAAGTCTACTAGGGGAGAGTCCCCGGCGCAAGGCCGGCGGGGTGGGTTGGTGGGGCGGCGCGCGAGAACACGGCGAGCCAGGGCCGGCTGGGCGGCAAAATGCTGCGCCGGGGCTGACCTGGCGCGCGATTTTCCCGCATGGGGGCTCCCGGGGCTCCACGGCGCCTGAAAATCACGCATTGCCTGCCCACGGATGCGCGAATCTGCCGCCCAGTAGCCGTAACTCCGCCCAGAAACCAAGCCCCGCCCCGACCTTTAGTCGTGGACAGGGAGACAGCCCGATCCGGAAGGCTGCCGACCACGCGATGCCCCGGAGCGCGGCCCGGCGGCTTGACGTCAGGGCCATCCCGGTGGCAGGCTTGGCAAGAGGGAGGCAGCGCCTCCCGGCAGGATCGTCACAGGCAGGTGAGCCGAGGATGACGCAGGCGGTTTCCAAGTCCGAAGGCAGGCCGCGGCAGCACGGCGGAGCGGCATACGACGTCGCGATCGTCGGCGCCGGGCCGGCAGGCGCAACCCTGGCCCGCCTGATCGGCGACAGGTACCGGGTGCTGCTGGTTGATCGCCGCCCGCTAGACCTGCCGTCGGTGTTGGGGGAGGCCGGCAAGTGCTGCGGCGGGTTGCTCGCCCCTGATGCGCAGCAGGTGATGGGGCAGATGGGCCTCGGGTTGCCGCAGTCAGTCCTCGTTAGTCCGCAGCTGTTTGTGGTGAGAGCCATGGACCTGCCGAGCGGTCTAGAGCGCTATTACCAGCGGTTCTACCTCAACATGGACCGGGAGAAGTTTGACCGCTGGCTGGTTTCCCTGGTGCCGCGCTGCGTCGACTCTCGCTATCGGACTCAGATCCTGGAGTATCGCCGCGCCGATGGGGACTCGGGCTTCGAGTTGACGATGCGGACCGGCCGGGTGACCTACACCGAGCGGGCTCGCGTCTTGGTTGGTGCGGACGGGGCCCATTCTGGCGTGCGGCGGTGGGCGTTTGGGCGTCACGCGACGAAGACCTATGTGGCACTGCAGGAGTGGTTTCGGGTAGAGCAATCCCTGCCGCACTACACAGCCATCTTTGACCCGGCGATTACCGACTTCTATGTCTGGACGATACCCAAGGAGGATTACCTGCTTGTCGGGGCAGCTGTGCCGCGACAGGGGGCGCGGGAGCGGTTCGGTCTGCTCAAGGCCAGACTTATGGCGAGCGGCCTTGCTCTCGGCCAGCCGACGAGGCGCGAAGGCTGCCTGCTGTTGCGACCGGGCCGGCCTGGGCAACTGGCGCTCGGACAGGACGGCGTGGCTCTGGTCGGCGAAGCAGCCGGCTGGATCAGCCCAAGCTCCGCCGAGGGCATAAGCTACGCCATGCGGAGCGCCCTCGCCCTGGCGGATGCGATGGGGCCGGGGCTGGAGGGTTGTGTGGCGCGGTACCGGAGCGCGACGCGCGGTTTGGCTGCCAACCTGCTGGGCAAGAGACTTAAGTCCGTGGTCATGTACAGCGGTCCGCTGCGACGGATGGTGATGCGCAGCGGCGTCATGAGCGCGGGACCGATAACGCTATCCGGGTGACCGGGGGGAGATGGTTTCAGTGAAACTAGGGGGCAACACCGTCCTGATCACCGGCGGCTCCATGGGGATAGGACTCGGCCTGGCTGAGGTCTTCCTGCGGGCCGGCAGTGAGGTGATTATCTGCGGCCGCCGCGAGGAGCGCCTGCTGGAGGCCAAGGGCAGGCTGCCCGGGGTGCACATCCGGGTCTGCGATGTGGCGGACCGGGAGGAGCAGAGGCGCCTCTGCGATTGGGCAGTGGAGCACTTTCCGCAGCTTAATGTGCTGGTCAATAACGCGGGCATTCAGCGGGACATCAACCTCGCCGGAGGGGCGGAGGCGATCCTCGCCGGCGACAGCGAGATCGCCATCAACCTGGAGGCGCCGATCCTGCTCGCCGCCCGGCTGATACCGCACCTCGTGGAGCAGCCCTCGGCGGCGATAATGACCGTGTCCTCCGGCCTGATCTTCCGGCCCGCCGCGGGCGTGCCGATCTACTGCGCCACCAAGGCGGGCCTCCACGTGTACTCCCAGCTGCTGCGGCAACAGCTGGCCAATACGCGGATCCAGGTCTTCGAGCTGATCCCGCCGATGGTCGACACCGAGCTCAACAAGGTTGGCCGCGACGCGCGCAACCTGACCTACCGGGGGATCACGACTGAGGAGTACATTGCGAGTGTCGTGGAGGGCTTGGAGAGGGATCAGCTGGAGATCCGATACTCCGCGTGATTGCGGGCGGGCGAGTAAGGGTGAGCGAGAGCGGGCACGGGCAGATCACCGTGCGCGGGGCCGTGATCTGGTACGTGGCTGCGCTGCTCGCCGCCCAGGCCGCAGCGCCGGCGACATACAGCTGGGTGCACCACACGGTCAGCGAGTTGGGTGCCCAGGGATACGACCGGGCCTGGATCATGCGGCTCGGCCTTGTCGGTTTTGGCCTGCTCATCAACGGCGGGCTCCTTCGCAAGGCTGCTGCACGGCGCCGCCTGGCCGGCCCCGACCTGTGCGTCATGGTATATGGCGCTGGGATTTTGCTGTCGGGGGTGATCTCGACGGCGCCGTTTGTGGCCGGCATGCCGTTCTCCGCAACCCAGGCTAGCTGGCACTCGGTGTTTGCCACGTCCGCGGGCTTAGCCCTTAGCGCAGGCATGTTGTGGCGAGCGCTCATCGAAACCACCTGGGCCGCACGGCGCCGGCACCTCGCCGCCCTGGTAGCCGTGACACTCTTGTCGGCCCTCTTTGGGATGGCGGACTCCGGATTGATCACTGCCGGACGCGGGGTCATCCAGCGGGGGCTGCACGTCGTGGGGCTGGCCTGGTTGTGGGTCGCGTACGGGCTGCCCATGCCACGCGCCTCGCGACTCTAGGCCGTCCAAGAGCGGGCCTCATTGGCACAGGTGATGCCCAGCTCGACGAGGGCCTGGTAGTAGGGACCGTCGACGTCGATGGGGCGGCGCTCGAGGCGCGGCGGGCAACTCCGGGGGATAAGCGGGGCAGGGCATTTGAGGCTGCCGCGGCGGACGACCTGCAGCCAACCACGCTCCTCAAGCCTGGCGCATGAAAGTCCCGCGGTATCCCGGTTGACCTGTATCTTGGCCGCGAGGTCGGTAAACCCACGCAGTCCCCCGCCCCAGGCGGCGATGTAGACCACCAGGTCCAAAGGGTGGAGGCCGCCATCGGCGAGCAGACCCCGTCAGATCACCTCGGGAACGCGCAGCATCAACACCGCCAGTCCATAGGGATGGGTTGGCGCCCTCTGTAGTAGCGGGGGAGGGCTCATTCCATGGAAGTATTTTGCATCAAAGCTCCGGCAGAGGGAAGCCCGATTGGTCAGGATAGTTGGTCGCGAAGGCGCCTCGGAGCGCAGGGTTGGGCAGGGGAGGGGGCTGCGCGTGTTTTTGCCGCGGCCCAAGGGCGGCGGGGCGGAAAAACAACGTGCCATGGAGGGGACTAGACTTGGTTTCCGCGCAGAGGGTTGTCCGCCCGGCCACAGCACAGGAAAATCACGCGCCCTCCGCCCCCCTGCGCCTGAATTTCACGCGGCGCAGCGCCAATCACGCCGCAAAACCACGCCCCGCCCGCCCCACGCCCCACGCCACCCCGACCATGCCCGACCGTGATAGCATAGTCCATAGGCACAAGGGGGGAGCAATCAGTGAGAATCGCGGTACTTTCCGGAAACCCCAAGACAGAAGGGCTGACGCAGTCGGTGATCGATGCCGTCAAGGCCGGCGCCGTCGAGGGCGGGGCGGACGTCGACGAGATCAGGCTGTGCGACATGAACCTGCAGGTCTGCCAGGTCTGCGGGGGCGGGTGGGGCGTCTGCAGGGCAGAGAACTACTGCGCCCACGGCGACGACGGCTTCGAGGACGCCAGGGCCAGGTTGAGAGCGAGCGACGCCATCGTCATCGCCACGCCGGTCTACTGGTGGGAGACGTCGGAGGCCCTGAAGTCCTTCCTCGACCGCCTGCGCCGCTGCGAGTTCAATGCGTCAGGTACCGTGCGCGACAAGCAGGTGCTGCTCATCGCGGTACCGGGCGGCTCGGGCAACGGGCTGCTGAGCTGCTTGGAGCAGATGGAGCGGTGGTGCAGGCACACCGGCGCCGTCATCTTTGACTACATCGGGGTCAACCGCTGGAACAGCGATTACAAGCGAGAGGCGGCGAGGGCTGCGGGCCGCGCCCTGGCTTCGGGGCGCAAGAACGGCGAAACGGTCTGACCTGACGCTGCTCTGGGCCCGGTTGGCGGGCAGGCGCAGAGGCCCACGATTGGGGAAGCTCTGCGCCTGGCCGGCCAGCGTGTGAGGCCCGGGGTGGTTTCAGCCAGAAACCCCGTCAGCCTACTCCGGCCTCAGCCTAAACCACGCACCGTGCGCGTCTTTGCGGCGGCCCTGAGCCGGCGATGGCGCAGAATAACGCGCCGTGGCCGAAGCTAGGCTTGGTTTTCACGCATGGGGGCGCGCGGAGGGCCCCAGCGCGGCACCATCAAGCATGCTCGCCCCGGCCCACGCGGAGTTTTGCCACCGACTCGGGCAGCGCCACTCGCGCACTGCCCGGCTCGGTCCAGATCGGGCGGCACTTCTGGAGTCCTGACTCGCACTGGGTGGCCTATTCGCGCGATTGGTACGCCGTCTCGGTCGTCCCGGTTGCCGGCGGCGACGTCAAGCCGCTCGGCCCGAGCAGCCTAGGTTGCGGCTGGGATGACGCCGGGAGGCTGTACTTCGTCACCTGGCCCGACGCGCAGTGGCGGTCTAGCGATTACTGCTGGTGGTACTTCGAGTAGCCCCTGGAGGAGCCAGCGTAGGGACGAGGACGCCACGCCACGAATCCACCCAGAGAGGGGCCAGCCCTCAGGTGGGGAGGAGATGCGGCATCGCTCTTCAGCCGTCCATTGCCAGCTACATCGGCGCAAACGCCAGAAAGGCCCGTGGTTTCCTCGACGAAACCGTCCTCAGCATCATCCGTCGGATCGCTGAGGCTCCCGCACCCGCCGATACGCCTCCTCCGGCCGTGCTTGCCGAGCTCGTCGAGATGCACGTCCTCCGCGTGGACGGCGGGCTCGCCGTCTTGGACACGGCGGTTTTCCTGGACGAGGACATCCGCACGCTCAGCTCTGCTGCGACTGGCTACGCCAGGGAGGTGGCCGGGCTGGCCCTCGCGCACGGCGGGCAGTTGCGCGCCGCGCCGCCCGAGGTCACCTGCTTTCTGGGCGGCGTCATCGCCATCCAGCAGGGCCTGGGCCGCGCCCTCGAGCAGAGCGGATTCGGCGGCCAGTGGAAGGACTACACCGGCACGTATGCCCGCACCAAGGTCGACTTCGACGAGGTGTGCGAGGCGCAGGGGCTCCTCAGCCCTGACTACCAGGTTAAGACGGTCCTGCGTGGCCAGGACTTTACTGCGGTCTTCATCGGCCCGGGCAGGCAAACGTTTGCTGCCCTCCCGCTAAGCAGCGACCTCCCCGACAGAGCGAGAGCTTACCTCGGCCACCTCAACCGCCACTTGGTCGACTCATACGCCCAGATGCTGCTCGGGGGCACCGCGGATGAGCATCCTCACCTGGCTGCCGCAGCTGAGATGACCGGCCTCCTGGCTGCCGGCAGGCCACTAACCTCCGTGGTAACGGCAGAAACGGTGGAGCACTACCGGGAGGCGATCGTCAAGCTGACGCAAGCGGTTTCGGGATATTACCTCGACCGTCTCGCCGGCATCGAGGAGCTTCTCCGACGGACAGCCGCGGGGCGGCAGGGCGTTGGCGCGGGCAATCAGGCGATGCATCTGTGGCGATACATCCGGCGGGCCACGGCGAAGGAGCTGTACTCCGAGGGTTTCCTCATCGACTCGGTACCCAATGACGGGGTGTTGACGATCTTCTATGAGAACGGCATTCCGCTGGTTGACGAGATCCTCTAGGGAGGTATAACCGATGCGCATTTACGTTAGCTGCGACATGGAGGGAGTATCCGGGATCGTCGACTGGAAGCAGGTCACGTTCTCTGATCCGGCCTCGATCCAAGGACGCAGGCTCGCCACGCTGGACCTCAACGCCGTGGTAGAGGGGGCGCTGGCCGGCGGCGCAACCGAGATCGTAGCCTGGGATGGGCACGGCAACTTCCCGGGCGCGCTCGACCCGGAGCTCCTGCATCCGGCCGCCAAGTTGATCATGTCCGGCGCCAACGAGGGACCCGTCGGCCTCGACAAGACCTGCGACGCCGTAATGATGTGCGGTCTCCATGCCATGGCGGGGGCGCCGCAGGGTATCCTGGCGCACAGCTTCACGCAAGCGATCGCGGGTTTCTGGGTTAACGGCGTTGAGATGGGCGAGATCGGCATGAACCTCCTGGGCGCCTCCGCCCTCGGCCTGCCGACGGTATTTCTCTGCGGCGATCTGGCCGCCGTCCGCGAGGTGGAGGCCCTGTGCCCAGGGATCGAGACCGTCTCTGTCAAGCAAGGCATCGCCCCCTACGGCAGCCTCGTGACCTCACCCGAGCGAGCCCGCGCCGAGATTCGCGCGGGTGCCGAGCGGGCCATGGCTAAGATCGGCAAGGTGCCGCTCTACAGCCTGGAGGCGCCGTACCGGATGACGACGCGCTGGCGGACCGTGGAGCAGGCGGAGCGGGCGGCGCAGGGACCTGGTAAGAAGCGCATAGACGAGTTCACCGTCGAAACCGTGCTGGAGTCCCTCTAGCCATGCCGTCGTCCGGGCAGCTTGAGCGGGTCTACGCCTTTATCAAGCAACTCGTCAAAACCGACCGCATCGTCGGCGCGCTCCTACATATCGAGCGCCGCCATGTCGAGCGCCGAGGCATCTGGCAGCCCGTGACGGTCTGGCAGCAGGCCTTCGGCTGGGCCGACCGCGAGTCGCGGCGTCCCGTGGCGCCGGACACCATCTTCCGGGTCCGCTCCATGACCAAACCACTCGTGGGGACCGTAGCCCTGATGCTCATGGAGGAGGGCCGCCTCACTCTTGAGGACCGCATCTGCCGCTATCTGCCCGCCTTTGATCGTCCGGCGATGCGCGACATCACCGTCCTTCACCTGCTGACCCACACATCCGGTCTTGTCCAGCCGGTGTACGATAACACGACAGGCACGGCCCACACCAGCCTGCGGGAGGCCGTCGACCACCTTGGCCGGGAAGGCACCCTTGCCTTTGCCCCCGGCAGCGCCTACGAGTACAGCGATCCGGGCTCCAGCGCTTTGGGTGCGCTCGTCGCCGAGGTAACTGGGCTGCCGTGCGAGGAGTTGATCAACCGCCGAATCCTCCAGCCGCTCGGGATGGCGGACTCGTTTTGCACCGTGGTGGACCAGGCCGACCCGCGCCGGGCGCGCATCGCCTCGACTTACCGGGGCGAGGAGGGCTCTTGGCACAAGTACTGGGATCCGGCCCAACCCCAGCTGGTGCCGTTCTTCCGGGCGTCCGGCGGCCTCTACGCGACTGCCGCGGACTATGCTCGGTTCATGGCAGCGTTCCTCTGCGGGGGATCGGCTGGCAGCGTGCGGCTGTTGTCCCCGGAAACCGTGCGGGCCGCGCTCACGCCACGCGCGTGGCGCCAACCAGTCGGAGCTGGATTGAACGATCCGTCTGAGGCCTATGGCCTCCACTGGACACTATACGGTGGTTTCTACGGAGCAGTGGGCCAGGGGACGTTTGGACACGGCGGCAGTGACGGCACCATCGCGCTCGCCGATCCAACGCGCAATTTGGTGGTTTTGTACATGACCCAGTCGCGGGGCAACACGACGCGGCCAGAGGTGATGCGGCGCCTGTTCGCGGAGCTCGCCTGAGCCGAGCCGCCCCCTTCTCGGCAGCCCTCCCTGGCCCTGCTGCCGGTCCTAACCCTCTCGCTCAACAGGCTCCTCCTCTGCCGTTCCCATTTATCGAGCTAGAGCGTATTTTGGAGCGCCAGACCGCAGTCGGAGGTCGGCGACGCCGCCGAGTATACGCCCACAGGGGGGCCACAGCGTGGCGACCAGCGAGAGGCAACTCATCCAATCCTACCTCGGCCGGCCCGGCGTGGTCCTGGTCGGCCGCGGCAACCAGGGCGCTGTCTATGACTTGGGCGGGCGGCGGTGCATCAAGGTTGCCCACGACCGCGCCGCGCTGCGCCGTGAGATCGAGGCGATGCAGCGGGGGCAGGATTGCCCGTACTTCCCCCGGCTCTATGAGTATGGCCGGGGATACATGGTCGGGAGTTCGTTCCCGGAGTCTCGCTGAGCGAGCATCTGGAGAGCCATCCGCTGACACGGCATCTGGCTGTTGAGTTGATCTCACTGCTTGCGTGGCTGCGGAGGCTGCGGTTTCGGCGGATCGACACCCGCCTCCATCACATCGTTGTCGGGTCGGAGGGCCTGAGGCTGATCGACCCAAGCAACCTCAACAAGAAGCACGACCCGTTCCCGCGCAAAGTGTGGCGAGGGCTTCAGAAGCGCGGGCACGCCGCGTCATTCCGCGCCTACCTTCGTGAGGACGCCCCTGAGATGTACCTTGAGTGGGAGCGCGGGCTGGCTGAATGAGCCTGCGCCGTATCCTGCCAGCCTTGACATAATACCCACCTGCCCTTATCGGGTTTTGCCACATTTGTAGTTATCGCGGCAGGATGTTCCAGCCCTTCAGCGAACTAAAGGCCCAAAGAAGCGGAGGGGCACCCTAACACCGGCGCCCATCGGGTCACGACCGCAGACAGACCCATATGGAGGGAGACATGAGGCGGCTAACGTATCGGTCATGCCGAGCTGTCGCAACCGGCCCCTTCCTCATTGTGGTTGTTGCTCCTTTCTGCTCACTACGCTACGTTCCCGACACGTAACCGACCCCTCGGCCTGACCGGCTCCTGCCGCAGGTAAGCTCTGTCCGCCTCAGGGGCAGTGACTTTGGACAGCGGGCTATCCATTAATCCAGCATCCTGACATATCGTTTTTGCGTTGCAGATATCTCCGAGTGTGCACTAGCGCGGGCAAGGAGGTGACGAGGGATAGCGACTACCACGGCGCCCGGGCCATCTGGAGGTGGCCCCTAAGGGATCGCAAGGCAACTTCCTCGGACGCGTCTCGAGGAAAGAAAGGGGAGGGAATCGGGTGAAGCGGATCTTATTGCTCTTCTTAGTGCTGGCTCTGGCCGTGCCGGGCTGCACAATGATCGGCCTCGGCGGAGGCGGCGGCTACGTCACCGTCTACTCCGGTGAGGTGACGACCCTCAACTACCTGGTTACGGGTACTACCGCCGAGCAGTTGCCGGCGGCCAACACCGTCGACGGCTTGGTTGAGTATGACAAGTTCGGTGTCGTGCGTCCGTCCCTGGCCAAGAGCTGGAAGGTCTCACCGGACGGCCTGGTGTGGACCTTTACCCTGCGTGAGGGTGTGCATTGGTATACCTGGGAGGCCAAGGAGTACGCGGAGTGCGTCGCGCAAGACTTCGTTGACGCAGCGAAGTACATCCTGACCAAAGACAAGGCCTCCAAGACGGCCAATCTCTACTTTGGGGTCGTTGCCGGGGCCAAGGATTTCTACGACGGCGTCACCGAGAACTTCGGCGACGTGGGCATCAAGGCCACCGGCAAGTACACGCTTGAGTACACGCTCGAAGAGCCGGTGCCGTATTTCCTAACCATGTTGACGTACGTGTGCTTCCTGCCAGCCAACGGTAAGTTCCTGTCCGAGACAGGCGAGCGGTTTGGCACCGACCACAAGACGATGCTCTATAACGGCGCCTACATCCTCAAGAATCACGAGCCACAGAACATCCGGGAGTTCGTTAAGAACCAGCGCTACTGGGACAAGGACAAAGTACTCATCACCAAGCTGACCTACCGCTACAACAAAGAGGCCAGCACGCTCGCCCCGGAGATGTTCGTCCGCAACGAGGTGACATCTGCAAGCATTCCGACAGCAATCCTCGACGCTTGGATGAAAGACGCCACCAAGAAGGTCATGGTCCGGCCGAACCTGACCAGCTACTACACGTACTTCTATGCCTTTAACTTCAATCCTAACTTCGACGCCCAGTACGAGCCGGCCAACTGGAAGGTGGCTGTCAACAACCTCAACTTCCGCAAGTCCATATTCCATGCGCTCGACCGGACGGCCGCAATGATCACCGCTGAGCCATATGAGCCGGCCCGCCGCTTGCTCAATACGGTGACACCCAAGAACTTCGTCTCGACCCAGGGCACTGACTACACCAGGCTCCCCGCGTTAGCCAAGTACACCAACACCGAGTCGTTCAATAAGGCGTTGGCACTGGAGTTTCGCGACTTGGCCAAAGCCGAGCTCGCCGGCAAGGTCAAGTTCCCGATCAAAGTCTTGATGCCGTACAACACCGGCAGCTCGGACTGGACCAACCGGGCACAGGTCGTGGAGCAGCAGCTCGAGAACCTGCTGGGGGCGGACTACATCGACGTGATCCCCGAAGGGTTTCCAGCTACCGGCTTCCTCAACGCCACACGCCGCGCCGGCAACTACTGCATCCAGGAGGTCAACTGGGGGCCGGACTACGCCGACCCGCAGACCTACACCGACCCGTTTATTGACAGCAACTACAACTGGCCCGAGCTTGCCGAGGGTTACATGGAGGACAACGGCAAGACCGTTTACTACAACCTGGTTGACAAAGCAAAGGCCGAGCTAACCGACCTCAAGAAGCGTTACGAGCTGTTCGCCGACGCCGAGGCCCACCTGATCCAAGAGGCCTTCCTGATTCCCTACGGAGTGGGTGGCGGTGGCTTCATCGCTTCCAAGCTGGATCCGTTCACGGCCCCGTACGCACCGTTTGGCTCATCGACCCTTAAGTTCAAGGAGCAGGTCCTACTCAAGAAGCCAATGACCACGGACGAGTTTAAAGCGGCGTTCGCCCAATGGGAGAAGGACAGAGCTGCCGCGCTTAAGGCTGCAGGCCAGTAGCAGCACAGCTGAGGCCGGGGACGGGCCGCCCGCCATCTGGGCGGCCCGTCCCGCGCTCGACAGTCTTGCCTGGGGGGGACACACGTTGGGGTAGGGACAGTTCCGGTCATGGCTAAGCCGACGCGCAGGCGAAGGTACGGTGGCGGCATGCTCGCTTACTGCCTCAAGCGCGCATTCTTCTCGCTGATTACGGTGCTAATCGTGATCACCGTGGTCTTCTTGCTGATGCGGTTGATGCCCGAAGAGGGGTACTTCGGAGACGGTTACGACAAGCTGCTGCCCGAGCAGCGCGAGGCGATCCTGCGCAGCATGGGCCTGCTCGATCCGTGGCATGTGCAACTCAAGAACTTCTACATTGCCTTATCCAAGGGTGATCTGGGCACCTCAATCATCTACCGGCCTAAGGTGCCGGTGGCCGAGATCATCGGGCCCAAGATCCCGTACTCGCTGAGGTTCGGGCTAGTGGCCATTGGACTTTCGCTCGCAACCGGCTTGTGGATGGGAGTCGTTCAGGCCCGCGAGAAGGGCAGGTTAGCCGATAAGCTTGGCACTGGATATGTGGTGTTCATCAACGCCGTGCCGGCGGCGGTCTATCTCCTGTTTATCCAGCTCTACGTAACGCAGTTTACGGGGTTGCCGATCCTCTTCCACCGTGACTACCCCATCAGCTGGCTCCTGCCGGCGGCTTCAATGTCCCTTGGCGGCATCGCCGGCTACGCCATGTGGATGCGCCGCTTCATGGTGGATGAGCTCAACCGCGACTACATCAAGCTCGCCCGGGCCAAGGGCATGCCCAGCACCGCGGTAATGGTCAAGCACGTGATGCGCAACGCGTTTGTGCCGATGGCCCAGTACCTGCCGACCTCCCTGCTGATGACCATCGCCGGCTCCATCTATATCGAGTCCCTGTACTCCATCCCCGGTATGGGCGGCCTGTTGGTGGATGCGATCCAGCGGCAGGACAATCCCCTGGTCCAGGCTCTAGTCCTGATCTACGCCGTGATCGGTATCTTCGGTCTGTTCCTTGGGGACATCCTGATGGCCATCTTTGACCCACGGATCAAACTGGAGAAGAGGGAGGGGTCACGGTAGTGTCCACCAAACTCGAACGGCAGGCGTCGCTGTTCACTTTCGCCGAGTACGATGCACAGGCCGCGGAGCGGGCGGGCTACTCGAGCTACTCTTACTGGGGCTCGACCGTTCGGCTCTTCCTCCGGAATAAAACCGCCGTTGCCCTGCTGATCATCATGACTGTGCTGCTGACGTTCACTGTCATCCAGCCCTATCTACCGGGGCAGAAGAGCCCGCTTAAGATCCACACCAGTCCTGAGACGGGCATCCAACTGCGCAATGTGCAGCCGAGCCCGGAGTTTTGGTTTGGCACTAACTCCATCGGGCAGGACCTTTGGGCGCGCATCTGGAGCGGCACTCGAACGTCCCTGTTTATTGGCCTTTTTGTGGGGCTTTGGACCGTCGTGATCGGGATCATCATGGGCGCCATCTGGGGCTACGTGCGGCAGCTTGACCGGCTGATGACCGAGCTATACAACGTGATCTCCAACATTCCGACCACCATCACCCTGACGCTTCTCGCCTATATACTGCGGCCGAGCGTCTCTACGATGATCATCTCCATGTGCGCCACCAGTTGGTGGACCATGGCCCGCTTTGTTCGCAACCAAGTAGTCATCATCAGGGACCGGGAGTACAATCTTGCGTCTCGCTGCCTTGGCACCCCGACCCAGCGGATCATCTCTCGCAACCTGCTGCCATACCTGGTTTCCGTGATTGTGTTGCGTCTGGCGCTGGCAATTCCCATGGCTATTGGGTGGGAGGTATTCCTGACCTACATCGGTCTCGGGCTGCCCCTGAGCATTCCCTCGCTAGGCAACCTGGTCAACGAGGGGCGTCAGATCATGATGGCGCCGATCCTCCGGTACCAGCTGATCATCCCGGCTGCCGTGCTCTCGATCATCACCATCTCGTTTTACGTCATGGGCAACGCATTCAGCGATGCGTCCGACCCGCGCAATCACGTGTAGGGGGCTGGGTGAGGGAATGAATGAGCCGATTCTGAAAGTCCTTGACCTGGTGATTAAGTTCAGCCTGCGGGGGCGCATCCTGACGGCGATCCGCGGCGCCTCACTCGATCTGCAGCACGGCGAGACCCTGGCTATCGTCGGTGAGTCCGGGTCCGGCAAGTCGGTCCTGACCAAGTCCTTCATTGGAATGCTCGACAACAACGGCTGGGTGGACTCGGGAGCGATCATGTTCGACGGCCGCGACATCGCCGAGTACCGTTCGGAGAAAGAGTGGCTGACCATTCGCGGCCGCAAAATCGCGATGATTTTCCAGGATCCCATGACCGCCCTCAACCCCTTACGTACGGTAGGTCTGCAGATCAGCGAAACCCTCGAGTTGCACCAGGGCCTGCGCGGGGCCAGCGCCAAGCGGCGCGCCGTCGAGATCCTATCCGATGTGGGCATCCCGGACGCCGCAGGGCGCTACAGTCAGTACCCGCACGAGTTCTCCGGCGGCATGCGCCAGCGCGTTGTGATTGCCACAGCTATGGCCTGCAACCCGGAGATCCTGATCTGTGACGAACCCACCACCGCGCTGGATGTCACGATTCAGGCGCAGATCATCGAGCTGATCCGCCGCCTGCAACGGCAGTACCAGTTGAGCGTGATCTACATCACTCACGACCTCGGGGTGGTAGCCAGCGTCGCTGACCGGGTCGCCGTCATGTACGCCGGAGACATCGTGGAGCTGGGCACTGCCGAGGAGGTGTTCTACAACTCGCAGCACCCCTACACCTGGGCCTTGCTCTCTTCGCTGCCCCAGCTCGGGATCAGGGGCCAGCCCCTGTACTCCATCCGGGGTACGCCGCCCAACCTGTTCTCCGACATTCCGGGCGATGCGTTTGCGCCGCGCAATCCCCGGGCCCTCAAGATTGACTTCGAGGAGCGGCCCCCGTACTTCACGGTGAGCCCAACCCACGTCGCACGGACGTGGCTGCTCGATCCTCGGGCGCCCAAGGTAGAGCCGCCGGAGACAATCCTGGCCATGCGGCGAAAATGGAGGGGTGCGCGGCCGTGAGTACAGCAGCTCGAACGCAAGAGCCTCTACTGGAAGTGCACGACCTCCGCGTCGAATTCGGCACGCGCGGCAGACCCTTCGTGGCCGTTGACGATGTGAGTTTTGACGTGTTTGAGGGCGAGACGTTCGGTCTGGTTGGCGAGTCAGGATCGGGCAAGACGACGATTGGCCGGGCCATCGTCCGCATCAACGAAACCGCCGGCGGCGACATCCTCTACCACGGCCGGCGCATCAACGGGATCATCTCCCGGCAGCTGGACCGGGAGGTCACCCAGAAGATCCAGATGATCTTCCAGGATCCCATGGCCTCGCTCAACGAGCGGGCCAAGGTGGACTACATCGTATCCGAGGGCCTCTACAATACCCGCAACTACAAGGGCGAGGCCGACCGACAGGCCAAGGTCGAACAGGCGCTGCTTGACGTCGGTCTGCTGCCGGAGTTCGCGTCGCGGTTTCCACACGAGTTCTCGGGCGGCCAGCGCCAGCGCATCGGCATCGCCCGCGCCCTGGTCATGGAGCCGGAGTTTATCATCGCCGACGAGCCGATATCGGCTCTGGACGTGTCCATCCGGGCGCAGGTGCTCAACTTGCTCGCCGACCTACAGCGACGCAAGCGGTTGACGTACATGTTTATCGCCCACGATCTCGCTGTGGTCAGGTTTATCACCGACCGCGTCGCTGTGATCCGCAAGGGGCAGATCGTTGAGCTTGCTCGGACCGAGGAGCTCTTCGGATGCCCGCTTCACCCGTATACGCTGTCGCTGCTGTCGGCAGTGCCGTCGCCCGATCCCCTGGTTGAGCGTGAGCGGCGCGCATTCGTGTACGACCCGGGATGCCACGATTACTCGGTCCACGGGCCAGTTTGGGCCGAGGTACACCCGGGTCACTTTGTGCTGGGCAACGAGCCGGAGCTGGACAGCTATCGGCGGACTGTCGATGAAAGGCACCGGTAGAAGAGGTCAAACATCGCATAGGCCAGCTATAATGGCCCTGATCTGTAAACCAAACCGGGGCCGGCAGTCGCCGGCCCCGGTTATGTACTGCTCAGACCGCTGGTAGAGCGGTCGGTCCTACTCTAGCTTGATGGCGACGATCTCGCCGTCCTCCAGCGTGAACTCGGCTGCCGGTAGTTCGAGCCCCGCAAGCTCCGTGAGCTCAATGGGCTCGCCTTCGCCGTCCAGGATCTCCACATCGTCGGCTAGCGCGTACACGAACGTCTCGTTGGAGGGATCCTCGTCACCGGTCTCATCCGGGTCGACGGTTATCGTGCGGTTGTCCAGATCCACGGCGATAATTCGGCCGGTGAAGACCGCGTCCGCATTGTCAGGGTCCTCGGGATCTTCCTCAACTGCCTCGAGGCTCACCCGCAACAGTACCCCATAGCAGGACTTGAACTCGCCCTGGCGGCCGACGTGTTCCTCGGCCAGAGCGATAGGCTCTCCCTGCTCGCGGACGATGGCGGTAGACGCCAAAGTAAGCGTGATCTCCGGAAGCGGGTCTCCTTCCTCGGGGTCATCTGGGTCAACCGTGACCTGGCTCCCGTTCAGCGCGGTGACAGTCCCGGTAAACTCCAGCTCCTCGTCATCGCACTCGACGAGGACGTGTACGACCCGATCGCCGGTGATTGACAGTTTCACGTTCATGCCCACCTTGAGGTCGGCATAGGCGACGCTCTGGCCACACATTACGTAGCCGCAGGTAGCGGCCGTCGCGTAGGTCTCGTCGGCGTCGGCGTCCGTCGGTCTTAGGGTGATTGAGCCGTCACCCAAGGCGGTGATAGTGCCGTCTACCCGGACCGTCCAAAAACGGCCGAGGTGGACCTCGAGCCGCTCAAACACGGCGCAAGCCTCAGCCCTGCTGACCGGCCGGTGCGGTCCGAAGGTGCGGTCGGCGTAGCCGGTGATCCAGCCCTCGCGCACAGCCAGCGCCACGTATCCGACCGCCCAGCGGTCAATGGCCGGGTAGTCGCGGAACTGCGCCCTGAGCGCTGCCGCATCGCTGATGGCGAGCTCGGCGGCCAACTCCTGCATAGCGGTGTCTCCGTTGGCCTCATCCACGGCGCGGGCAAGCAGCACCACGAACTCCTGGCGGGTCAGCGGTTTATTGGGGTTGAACACCTTGCCGTTCCCCTGGGGCTCACCCAGCATCAGCCTTGCATTGTAGCACACCCGGATGTGGTTACGGGCCCATCCAGGCAGCTTGTCCTCATCATTGAAGGTGGTTTGCCACGGTGGTCCGTCACCTTCGGTCTGACCCTCAATCCCCAGAGCCCTGCACAGCAGCACCGCTATCTGAGCCCTGGTGATCTGGCCGTTGGGGTCAAACTGATCTGCCCCAACGCCATTCATCAAACCGACATCGATCATCCTCTGGATGTGTGGGGCCGCCCAGTGACCTGGGACGTCCCGGAACGGCATGCCTTTGGCTCGGGCCAGCGCCGGAGCGGCCGGGCCTTTGGCTGCCAGCGCGGGCATGGCCAGCGCTAGCATCAGGACGACGGTCAGCGCGATACTGACTCTTCTCCTGAGCACGTCGTTCGATCTCCTCCTCCTGTTTGTCCGTTGCACCGGACAGTTTGAGCCATGGTCTCACCTACAGTTTCGAGCGCGCACCAGGACAAGTTGTCCGTACCAATCGAGGTAATGCTTGACATCATCGCCGGGCTGAATCCGGGCCGGGCTGACCGGAAACAGTGTTATGGCTGGCAACCTGCATTTCGATCATCACGGGCTCGCCGCAGAGGAGGGCGATCCATTGACCGGGCCGAGACTGATCAGGCTGGCCGTAGTCTGGGGTGCCGGACTGGCCGTCGTCGCGCAGCGCCTGGGGCCACCGGATTATCAATGGGTCAATGCAACCCTGTCCACCCTGGCGCGCCAGGGCTATGCCCTTGCCTGGGTGATGCGCCTGGCGATGACTGGTTTCGGCGTCCTCCTAGCCTGCGGGCTCTTGCTCGTTGTGCGCGAGGGGCCAGCCCGGGCGTCCCGGCTCTCAGCGGCATGGATGCTGGTGTTCGCGGTTGCGGTGATTGTCTGTGGGGTCTTTCCGATTGCGCCGGCAAACGAGGAAGCGGCTCGGTTAGCGGCCACGCACTCCCGCAGGCACTCTGTCGCGGCCGCGGGGATGGTGCTGGCGCTGCTGCTCGGGATCGCCCTCACCAGCTACCTAGAAACCTCATCGCGCCGCAGGGCTGCACACCTTCTCGCCCTCCTCGTGGCCGGAATTGCCGCCACTGCGCTCGTGCTGGCCACGGTCAAGGTGATCCCGGTAGGCCAAGGATTGATGCAGCGGATCTTGATGGTGGTGGGCTCCGCATGGGTGCTGTTTGCGTACGATGGCGCCGGAGCCGGCAGCGCGGAGCCGGGCTGGACCAGTGACTGCAGGAACGGGGGCGACGGGCAAGAATAGGTTGTCGTTTGCAGCCGCACGAGAGGAGACCTCTGTTGCTCGAGGCGTTGCTCCAAGGGTTCACTGGGCTATCCGCCGGCCAGCTAATCATGTTCGCGGTCGGCGCCGCGCTCATCTATCTGGCCGTCACCAAGACTTACGAGCCGATGATCCTGCTCCCGCTTGGGTTCGGCGCAATCCTAGCCAACATCCCGCACTCCGCCGCGATCGGGCCGCGGGGCGTGTTGACGCTCCTGTACGAGGCCGGCATTACCACCGAGTTGTTCCCGGTGCTGATCTTCATCGCGGTCGGGGCGATGATCGACTTCACCCCCCTGCTGCGCAACCCGGTGATGTTCTTCTTCGGAGCTGCGGCGCAGCTGGGCATCTTCGCCACGCTACTGGTGGCGGTGGGGCTGGGCTTTGACCTCAAGGCGGCGGCGTCCATCGGCATCATCGGTGCCGCCGACGGTCCAACGTCGATCTACGTGGCGGCTAGATTCGCTCCGGACCTGCTGGGTCCCATCTCCGTAGCGGCTTACTCGTATATGGCTTTGGTCCCGCTGATCCAACCGCCGGTGATCCGTGCCCTGACCAGCCAGGCGGAGCGCCGCATCCGCATGGACTACCACGATATCAAGGTGTCTCGTGCGGCGCTGATCGTGTTCCCCATTGCCGTCACGCTCCTTGCCGGGTTGTTGGTGCCGATGGGTGTGGCGCTGATCGGCCTGCTGATGTTTGGCAACCTGATCCGCGAGTGCGGTGTGCTCGATCGGCTATCCAAGTCGGCTCAGAACGAGTTGGCCAATCTGGTGACCCTGCTCCTGGGCATCACGGTGGGGTCGACCATGACGGCCGAGTCGTTCCTCAACTCCCGCACGCTGATGATCCTGGGACTGGGGCTTGTGGCGTTCATCTTTGACACCGCGGGCGGTGTGCTGTTTGCCAAGCTGCTCAACGTGTTCCTGAGGCGCAAGATCAACCCCATGATCGGAGCCGCCGGCATCTCTGCCTTTCCAATGTCGGCCAGGGTCGTGCACAAGATGGGGCTGGCCGAGGATCCGACCAACTTCTTGATCATGCATAGCATCAGCGCCAACGTGGCTGGGCAGATCGGCTCCGTCATGGCCGGCGGGGCGATACTAGCTCTGGTCCCCGCGCTATTGCGGTAGGAGAGGGGAGGACGTAGGCGTGAACGACACATTGGAGCTGGCTCTCGTCCTCTCCGGATACGGGCTGCTGACGGTGTTTGCCGCACTGATATCCTTTGCGCTGCTGGTCAAGCTCCTGCTGCGCTGCCTGCCTGAGCGCGGCCCCAACGCCGGCCCCCGACCCTAGTACCCCCTGCGGGCTCGCTCGTCGACCTCCGTGTACAGCGCGCCCGCTCTCGCTAGGAGCAGCGCTATGAGCAGGCTGATCCCCAACTCGGGCAAGAGGTAACCGCTGTTGTAGATCATGGAGTACAGCCAAGGATTCTGGCCTGCGGGTGCGTACGCGGCAAAGAACACCGCGCCGGCCACGACGTGGGCGGCGAACCTGCCTGTGATCCCCGCGGCTACCCCCGCCAATGGGTGCCTTCGGAGCAAGCCGGCCAGCCCAAGCAGGCCGAAGGCGATCGGATAATCCAGCAAGAACTGCACCGGGTGGACAACCGACCCGCTGATGAAATAGCGGACCACCCCGTATCCGGCGCCCGCGAGCATACCTAGCCCCGGACCCCAGCGCAGGGCAATGAGCAGCACCGGGATCATGCTGCCGGCCGTAACCGAGCCTCCTTGGGGCATGCGAAAAATCTTGACCAAGCTCAGCAGCGCCGAGAGAGCGATCAGCACCCCGGCCTCAACTATGGCGATAAGCGGTAGCCTACGCGTCAACATCTAGTGACATCAACCTCCGGTTCCATTATGACCCTAGGGAGGCAGTCCTGCGAGCCCGGCGAAGAGTTTTCTGACTCAAGGGAGAAGGGGGAGGATGCCTGTGCTGATCGCCGACCGCAGGACATTAGGCTTGGTCTCGGATCTGATCGACTCCCAACGCGACGAGTTGATGGGGCAGCTACAGGAGCTGTGCCGCCAGCCGAGTATCGCGGCGCAGGACGTAGGCATGCGCGAGACCGCGTCGATGGTGCTGGGGCTGATGCAGGAGGCCGGCCTTACTGCTGAGCTGATTGAGACCGGCGGGTTTCCCGTGGTGTACGGGGAGTATGACGCCGGGGCCCCCAAGACGCTGCTGTTTTACAATCATTACGATGTACAGCCGCCCGAGCCGTTGGCGGAGTGGCATTACCCGCCGTTTGGCGCCGAGATCCATGACGGTGTGCTATACGGCCGTGGTGTATCGGACAACAAAGGAAACCTGGTAGCCCGCCTGCAGGCGATCCGCCTGCTGCGTGAGGTCGCCGGCGACCTGCCGGTCAATATCAAGTTCGTCGCCGAGGGCGAGGAGGAGATCGGCTCGGTCAACCTGGGCAGTTTCATCCGCACGCACCGGGAGCGCCTGCAGGCCGACGGGGCTATTTGGGAGTCGGGCTATAAGACCGCAGAGGGCCGCCCTGGGCTATACTTTGGGGCCAAAGGCATCCTCTATGTGGAGCTCCGGGTTAAGGGGGCCAACCGTGACTTGCACTCCGCCTCCGCAGCGATCGTCGAGAACCCGGCCTGGCGCTTAGTCTGGGCCCTCAACACGCTCAAGGGCTCGGACGAGCGGGTGATGATCGAGGGTTTCTACGACGATGTGGTGCCGCCGACTGAGTCCGATATCGAGTGGCTGCGGCGCATGCAGGGCAACGAGCCCGCCCGCCTGGCCGCCCTCGGCCTCAAGCAGTATCTGCTGGGCCTTACGGGGGTGGAGTTAGGGATCAAGTCGCTCTTCCATCCGACCTGCACCATCTGCGGGCTGACTTCGGGGTACCAGGGACCAGGGTCTAAGACGGTGCTTCCTAAGGAGGCCAGCGCTAAGATCGACTTCCGCATGGTGCCCAGGATGCGCCCGGAAAAGATACTGGCCGCGCTACGGGCACATTTGGACAAACATGGTTTCGGCGATATCGAGGTGGTCGCGCACGGGTCGACCCCTGCCGGCCGGACGCCGCTCGAGGACCCCATCGCCGAGGTGTTGATCGACACTGCCCGCGAGGTGTACGGCACGGAGCCTTCCGTAGCCCCGACCCAAGCAGGGTCCGGTCCTATCCATTGGTTCATCGATGAGCTCGGTATTCCCACCGGCTCTATGGGTGTGGGCTGGCACAGGGCCAACAACCACGGTCCAGATGAGAGTATCCGGGTCGACGATTACTTCGAGAACATAAAGCACGTTGTGCTGCTGATGACCAGGTATGCGGAGAGGGCAGGTCGTATCAACTGAGAGCGCGAAACCGCCAATAGTGTTTGCCGTCCCTTAGAGCCACGATTGAGGGGAGTCAGATTGAGTTGCTAGGTGAAGTCATCAGGCAGTTGCGCAGGTCCAAGGAGCTTACCCTGCAACAGGTATCCGAGCGGACGGGACTAAGTACCGCCTTCCTGTCCCAGGTGGAGAACGACCAGGCCAATCCCACGCTCTCCTCGGTACGCCGCATTGCCACGGCCCTGGGGACCTCGACCTTCGCCCTTCTGGCTCAAGGGGAGCCGGAGGGCGCCTCGGTGTGCATCCCGCGGGAACGGCGACGCGCCTACGTAACTCCCGGGCTCAATGGCGTTTTTTCGATCGCGACTGCTCCGTATCCCGAAGGCAAGCTGCAGACGGTGGTTGTCGAGTTGGAGCCGCACATGGCCACCTGCGAGGAAGCCATGGCCCACGGTCCGTGGGACGCCGAGGAATGGGCGATGCTAGTCGAGGGGCAGGCGGAGCTCGAGGTAGGCAACGAGCGGCATACGCTGCGTCCGGGCGACTCCGTGCACTTTCGGCCGGCCATCCCTCACAAATACGTCAACATCGGCAACGCGCCCGTTACGCTGGTGTGCGTAATGAGTCCACCGACGTTCTAGAGCGGATTACGAGGCATGGCTCCGACCATGCGAGAGGGGTAGGTACAGTGCGACATCCCGATTGGACGGCGTACGAGGCCGGGATCGGCAGGTACATGCAGGCCTATGGGGTACCAGGCGTGGCCGTCGGTGTCGCCGTCGGCGGCGAGTTGGTCTATTTCCGCGGCTTTGGCCATCGTGACCGCGAGCGCGGCCTGCCAGTAACCCAGGACACCATCTTTGGCATTGGCTCCATCACCAAGTCCTTCACGTCCATGGCGATCATGCAGCTGGCCGAGCGGGGAGAGCTGGCGCTGGGCGACGCCGTGCGCAAGTACCTGCCAGGATTCAGGCTCGGCAAGGGTGATGCGGCAGACGAGATCAGCATCCACCATCTCCTCACCCACACCACTGGAATGCCTCCTCTGCCCACCCTGATGAACTGCATGGCCCGCAGCATGCAGGCTGATCCAGCCCTTGCAGCAGGACCCGGCGCGGCGCGCATTCAGGCCCTCGTACCGGTGGATGGCCTCGACCAGATGCTAGACTTTGTCGCGGCCCTGGGGATCGAGCCGCTGGCACCGCCGGGAGCGATGTTTAGTTATTGGAACGAGGGCTATGCCCTGGCCGGCGGGATTATCGAAACCATTACCGGTCAGAAGTATGAGCAGTACATCACCGAGCAGATCCTGCAGCCCGCCGGTATGGCCAAGTCGGTGTTCGACCTCTCTGGCCTGGCGCCGGAGAGCGACATCACCACGCTTTACTCCGGTGAGCCCGGCAGCGATGACCCGGCCAAGGTGAGGGCGACCCCGATGTGGTGGGAGAGCCCGGCCATGGCGGCAGCCGGTTTCCTGCGCTCCACCGTGGGCGACATGCTGCGCTATCTGGAGATCTACCGCAATGCAGGTCTGGTTGGGGACCGGCAGGTCGTCGGTGCACATTCGATCCGCCGCATGACCTCGCCCTACTCCCGGATGGCAGGCTACGATATCGGCTACGGATACGGGTTGACCATCCACCCCAACTATCACGGGGTTTCGCTGGTCGAGCACGGCGGTGGCATCAAGGGCGTCTCGGCCTACGTCACATGGGTTCCGGAGCGCGGTATCACGGCCGTGCTGCTGACCAATCTTGCCGGCCTGCCATCAGGACAGATGCTGCTCGGCGCCGTCAACACGGTGCTGGGGCTGCCGGTTGAGACGCGCAAGCTGCCGCTGGACGACTACGAGTGCCCCGCAGACCGTCTTGGCGAGTACGCCGGCGTTTACGCTTCGGGCGAGGGCGCGCATGTGCAGGTAGCCCCGGATGGTGATAGCCTGAGCTTCACGGTCGAGGGCAAGGGGTATCGAGCGCGGCCGGTTGGGGTCGACACCTTTGCGGTGCGGATGCGTGAGGACGAGCCGGTGGTGCGCTTTGTGCACAACCATGCGGGCGAGGTGTGGGCAGCTGAGTTTGGCGGCCGCACGATCCCAAGGCTCAAGTAGAGCCACGCATAAGGGCAGAGAGAGGGCCGGCGGGCGAGGCCGCCGGCCCTATGATCTGAGTCCACATACAAAAGACACTGACGCGTGCACGATCAGCGGCCTGCGCCGTGATAGGCGCGGCTAGCGGTACAGGTTGGATACCTTGAGGTGCTCGTTCTCGATCTCCGCCAGGGCGTAGAACACTTCCTTCATCCGTGGCTCCGGAGCGCGTCCAGCTACCTCGAGGTAGAAAGTCGAGGCGCGCTTCTCGCGGCGGTGTGCCTCAGCAAACTTCTCCTCGTCGACATCACTGCACTCGACGGTCGGCTTGTCGCCCATCTCTTCCCCGAGCATCTCTGCGAGAAGCTCAGCGTGCTCAAGCTCCTGCTTGGCAAGGCGGGCGAAGATGGCTGCCGTGATCTGGTTTTGGGCCTTGTAGCGCGCACAGGTGTAAAACGCATTGTTGTTGAGCTCAAGACCGATGGCACGGCGCACATCCTCAACTGATTGGGCACAGAGCTCCTGCTTGCCGTGATCCACCCACTCTGCCGCAGCTACCAGATGGTGATACGCCGCTCCGCAGAAGGGGCAGCGCTCGGGAGCAACAGGACCGAGATATGACTCACCGCAGATCTGACACCGAAATGGATGCATAGACTTAACCTCCCCGATTCGAGGTCCAACCCTCTATTTTGAAGTATGTTGATAATTCGTCGTACAGCGTCGGTTTCCTTGCCGCCGCTGCTCTGCGGCCGCCACGTGACAGCAACTCGCGGTACAGCCTAGCCAATCGTTGGGCGAGCAGCTCGGGATGAAACTCAGCGCTCTTCTGGCGGGCGGCCTGAGCCATTGCGGCCCCGACATGCCTGTTATGGGCCATGCGCTCGATCGCATCAGCGATCTCAGTAGGATCTGACGGCACCACATACCCGTGAGTGCCGTCGCAGACGAGCTCGCGGGCAGTGGGGGAGTCCGCTGCGATCACCGGCAAGCCCATCGACATCCCCTCGAGCATCACCAGTCCCTGGGTCTCAACCACCGATGTGAAGAGCATGGCGTCGGCAAGGCGGAGCACTTGAAAGACCTGCTCACGCGTGACCTCTCCCAGGAAAGTGACCAGACTCCTGACACCCAGCTCGACCGCCATACCACGCAGCCTGTCAAGCTCAGGACCACCCCCGACCATCAGCAGACGGTAGCGGTCGCGGTTGGCCGGATCGCGCTGCACCAACTCGAAGAGCGATAACAGCGCCAGATCGAGGTTCTTCTCCTTGGCCAACCGGCCGACCATGATCATCACGTACGCTCCGTCGGCGCGCGCCGGCAGCCGCGCAGGACCAGGATGCTGCCGCGCACGTGGCTCGACGCCGGTGGGCAGTACCTCAAGCTGGGACTCAACGCCTATCTCGGCCAGGAAGTCCCGAACGTACTGCGAAGGCGCGATGACCAGATCACAGTAACCACAAAAGTTGAGCAAGTACTTGCGTACAACGGACTTGAGCGGCTGCGACAGGGTCGGCAAGTAGCGCGTGTAGTCCTCGTAGAAGCTGTGGCAGGTAAACACCGACGGGCAGCCCACGGCCCGTGCCACATCGAGGCCTACTGATCCAACCGCAAACGGGTGATGAGTGTGCACCACGTCAGGCGCCAAGCCGCGCAGGCGATTTTGCCCCTGACCAGAGACGGGGGTGATCAGACGCAGCCTTGGATAGCCGGGAAACGGCACGGACGGCAACCGGACGACGTCGTCCTCTTCGCTGCAGTCAGGGTAGTCGGGCGCCACGATAGTGACCCGGTGACCGAGGCCACGGAGGTAGGCCGCAAACATATCCATCGACGTTACCGCTCCGCTGACGTAAGGGCGGTAGCTGTCGCCAAAGAACATAATATGCATTTTGCCGCTATCGGCTGCCTTGCCACGCTCCGACCCAGAGCCCTCTACCTTACGCAAGGTTACCCTCCACCGGCTGATCTTGGTCAGACAAGATAAGTATTTCCGTACTGCAGATGCATCCTCCTTGTTTGCAAGCCTCGAGAGGCAAAGGAACGAGGTCGAGCGGTGGCGAATCGGCTGGATTATCGGTGCCTCGATGGCACCGTCACATATTCCCGCGCTTCGTTATTTGCACCAAACCAATACACTAAGTCCCGCGGGAGAAAGGGGGCACTCGTGCTAATGGCTAACACGACGGGATCTGACCTGCTGTGCAGGATCTGCGGCCTCGAGGTGAAGGTTACCAAGGGTGGCACCGGCATCGTACGGTGCTGCGGCGAGCCCATGGCGGTAATCTCCGAGCAAAAGTAAGGGATTATTGGCCGAGAGCCAGGCTGACATACGACACAACACAATTACACTACTGCCCAAAGGGGGTGCGCGAATGGGCCTTCATAAGAAGGGCGAGATCTGGGTCTGCCAGGTGTGTGAGATTGAGGTGGAGGTAACCAAGGAAGGCGGTAGCACGCTGGTGTGCTGCGGCAAGCCGATGGTCAAGAAGGCATAACCCACCAGACGGGATGCCGGGACCCCTGGCACCTGATGTGTATAGAGCGGGGCCGCCTACACCGCAACTCACGTAGAGCGGCCCCGCTGCTTAGGTAGCACGAGCTATATGCAGATGTGGCAGATGCCGGCGACCCGTGAGACGTCGAGTACAAAGGCGATCCCAGCCCCAGGTTGGTTGAGCTGTCCCGCCTCCAATATGGCCGCCAAGACGACATCTGTCCGGTCCTTGGGGATCAGCGTCAGGATCACATCTTTTTCCGGCTCGATGCGGATCCCAAATAGTTTGGCTTTCTCGTGGATGCCTGTCCCTCTGCCGTGCAGGATGGTGCCGCCCTCAGCTCCGGCCTTGACTGAGGCAGCCACTACTTTGCTCGAATCACCTTTGTTGACTATAGTCACGATCAAGTCGTAGTCCGCTTTCCCATCCATTCGAGTCGCCTCCTCTCAACGCTGGCGCTTCTCGGCCCGTTCATAGAGCACGCCCAACACCAGTACCGACAGAACGGGAGCCAGAGCCACCAGGGCTATCAGGCCGAATCCTTCGCGGAGCGGGTCGCGCCCCGGCATTGCTGAGGCCGCCCCAACGGCGATAGCCAGGATGAACGTTACTGTCATCGGGCCCGTAGCCACGGCCCCTGAGTCAAACCCAATGCCCGAAAACTCCGGGCGCACCGCGAAAGCCAGCACGAGGGCGAGGACGTACCCAGGTAGCAGGATGTACCAGATAGGAAAGCCGTACACGATGCGCAACATAGATGCGCCCACAGCGGCGGCCACCCCGACGGCAACAGTCGCCAGCATCGTCCGCTCGGATATGTATCCGCCGGTGGCGTGCTCGACCTCGTGGTTAAGGATGCGGACCGCAGGCTCCGCGAGCGTCGCCAGTAGACCCAGCACAATGCCGACTGCAACCAGCAGCCATGGCGACTGAGTCTTCGCCAAGGTGTTGCCAATCTCACTGCCCACCGGAAAGAACCCCACGTACACGCCCTGCAGGAACAGTGATAGCCCGACAAAAGCGATAAGCACCCCTGCGGACAACCGTTGAAGCTGCTCACGCGATAGCCGGAGAAACCATACTTGCATCAGCGCGAACACCACGACCAGAGGCAGCAGGGCAGATGCGACCTCTTGCATCGTGTGGGTGAATCCAGAAAACAGACCAATCACCGCGAGCTCCAGATGCCGAGAAGCATGACCGCCACAATCGGCCCGATCGATGCTAGACCAACGTAGCCAAAGCCGTCACGCGAGGCGCTGCGTCCCTGTAGAGCGCTCGCCACACCCACACCAAGCGCGAGGATAAACGGCACCGTCATTGGGCCTGTGGTCACGCCGCCCGCATCAAAGGAAACCGGCAAGTACTCGGATGGCGCGAGGGCCGCCAATATCAGCACGAGCAGGTAACCGAGCAGGAGTACTCTCGTCAGGGGGATGGCCACCACCACGCGAAGCATCGCTAGGCCGACCGATATTGCCACTCCCAGAGCGACCGCGACCACAAGGAGCGGTCGCGCGATGGCGCCCCCGGATACCTGGTCGACCTGCATGGCAAGCACGCGTACATCAGGCTCCGCAACGGTCGCCGCAAATCCGACCAGGCCCCCCACCAGACAAAAGAGCCCGACTCGCCCGAGTCTCGGCAGGCGGGCACCAATGGTCTCGCCGACCGGCAGGAGCGCCGCCTCAGCCGCAAACAGAAACAGCGTCAACCCCACTGCCACCAACACCGCGCCGCCGAGGAACCTGGCCACCATATCCGTGGGCAACCAGACGACAGTGTACTGCAGTATCAGCACAGCGACAGTAATCGGTAGAACCGCCAGGCCCACGTGTCTGCTGGTGCGGGCAAGCAGCCCCCTCGCGTCGCCCCTCATGGCTTGGGCACCCTCATGCGGCCCTCTAAGCCTTGCGGTACTCGCCGGTCCTGGCGTAATGCCCGAACAGCTCCAGCAGCCTGCCCGTCACCGGTCCCGGCCTGCCGCCGGCGATGCGGTGCTCCCCGACCTGGACCACGCCCAGGACATCCGGCGAGGTGCTGGTGAGGAAGACCTCCTCGGCCGTTAGCATCTCCGGCACCGAGAACGCCCGCTCCTCAAGGGGGATGCCGGCGGCCAGCGCGCAGTTAATGGTCACGTGTCGGGAGATGCCCCACAGGATGTTGCGGCTCTTTGGGGCGGTGCGCACGACGCCGTCGATGACCGCGAAGAGGTTGGAGGCGGAGCACTCGTTGACGAGCCCATCGTGCCGGTCGACCAGGATTGCCTCGTACGCGCCGGCCCTGTGGGCGGCGTCGGCAGCCATCGAGTTGGGGAGCAAGTTGAGCGACTTGATCCAGGCCTTAGGCCAGCGCTCGTCCGCCACCATAACTGTCTTGACGCCCTTCTCGTGGGTCCCCGGTGCCAGCCCACCAAACTCCTTGCACCATGCGCACAACACGGGCTGTGTGCCCGCCGGAGGGTAGAAGTGCTTGCGCGGCGAGATGCCCCGCGAGATCTGGAAGTAGACCAGCGAGTTGCGGTAGCCGCTCTCGTTGACCAGCTGCTCCAATACTGACGTGATCTCGGCGCGGGACCAGGGCAGCTCGATCTCGATGCCGCGAGCCGAGCGGTAGAGCCGGTCCAGATGGAGGTCCAAAGCGAAGTACTTGCCGTCGAGCACCTTGGTAACCTCGTATACGCCGTCGCCGAAGTAGAAGGCACGATCGTCCGGGCTGACCCTGAGGGCGTCCATCGTGGTGAACAGACCGTTGTAGTAGGCTGTGTCTGGCAAGAAGTCAACCTCCCTTATCCCTTAGACGAAACACTGCGCGCCTTGATTATCAAGGCATCCGTGAAGTATTTGGCAGCGATCCCGCTAGTCCTTCTGATCCAAGTCCGCCTGCTCCAGGGCAGCCAGATAGGGGAGCTGCCGGTACTGCTCGGCGTAGTCGAGACCATAGCCGACCACAAAGGCGTCGGGAATCTCAAACCCGGTGTAGTCCGGGCACAGGTCCACCTGGCGCCGAGCCGGCTTGTCCAATAGGATGCAGGTTTTGAGCGATGCCGGCTGCCTTGTTAACAGCAGGTCACGGACCGCCGCCAAGCTCTGCCCGGTGTCACAGATATCCTCCACGACCAGTACGTCGCGTCCAGCGATGTCGGTATCGACGTCCTTGGTGACGCGCAAGGCGCCGGGCGTCGATCCGCGGCCGTAGCTGCTAACCCCCAGGAAATCGATTTCCACAGGAAGCTCAATGCGCCGCACGAGGTCCGCGAGGAACATGAAGCTGCCCTTGAGGATGCCGACGCAGAGGACCTTGCGCCCGGCGTAGTCGGCCGCAATGGCCCGGGCGAGCTCGCCGGTACGCCGCTCAAGGTCCTCCGCCGAAATCAGCACGTACACGGCTAGCTCTGGGCCAGTGGCACGCCGGCCTGCCCCAACACGTCCGCCAACAGCGCCCGGTTGGACTCAGCCAGTGGTAGCAGCGGCCGCCGCAGCGGGCCGCCGTACTTGCCCATCAGGTCAAGTGCTGCCTTGAGGCCGGGAATGCCCCACCGCGAGGTCACGGCCTTGTTAGGCTCAAGAAGCCGTTGCTGCAGGGCGCGGGCTTGGACCAAATCCCCCGCATCGAACAACTCGACGAGCCTAGCGCACTCATCAGGCATGATGTTGGCCACCGCCAGGGTACCGCCGACTCCGCCCATCAGCAGCGTTGTCAGCAGGAAGCTGCCCGACCCGGCAAATACCGCGAATCCCTCGCCGGTAGCCGCGGCGATCTCCGAGATCTGGACGATGTTACCGGAGCTATCCTTGATCCCGGTGATGTTGGGGTGCGCCGCCAGCTCGGTGACCAGCCCGGGCTCCATGTTGAGCCCGGTGTTGCGGGGCATGTTGTAGAGCATCACCGGTACCGGGCAGGCCTCGGCCACGTCCCAGAAGTAGCGTTTGAGGGCCGCGGGCGTCATATCGCCCTTGTAGTAGTGGGGCGTGAGCACCAGGCAGGCGTCCACCCCAAGCTCGGCCGCGCGCCGCGACAGCCGGATGGTGTCGCGGGTGGTCTCGCAGCCGGTACCGGCGATCACCATCTTGTGCCGGGGCAGGCCTTCGCGCACCTCGGCGACCAGCCGCTCTTTCTCCAGAGGCGTGAGATAGACAAACTCACCGTTGGACCCAAGCACCACAACGCCCGCGAGTCCGGTACCGCCCCACCAGGCCAAGTTGTCGCGCAGTCGGGCGTAATTGATCTCTTCAGTGTCGTCAAACGGGGTGGGGATCGGTGCAAACACCCCGGTGATCTTATTGGGCTTGGTCATACCGTACCAGACCTCACTTTGCCCCTTGGTAGGCCGCGCCGGCCGCCGCCAACGCCGCGCCCGCCTCGCACCGGTAGCCCAGCCGCCCCAGCAGGTCGGCCAGGGCTGCCAGGACGAGCAGCACATGACGCTGCTGGGCACCGTAGCCCATCAGGCCAATCCGCCAGATCTTGCCCTTGGCGTCGCCGAGCCCTCCGCCAATCTCGATGCCGTACTCATCCAGGAGCATGCCCCGTACCTTGGCGTCATCGATGCCCTCGGGGATGACGATCGACGTCAGCGGCGGCAGCATCACCTCGTCGGCCGAGTATAGGCCCAGACCCATCGCGCGCACGCCGGCACGCAGCGCGAGGGCAGCGGCGCGATGCCGCGCAAAGCGGGCCTCGAGCCCCTCCTCATGCGCAAGCCGCAATGCCTCGTAGATGGCATATACCAGGTTGACCGGGGCCGTGTGGTGGTAGGCGCGTGGGGTGCCGCTCCAGTACTTCTCGATTAGGGTGAGGTCGAGATACCAGCTTTGAGGCGGTGTCCGCCTCCCGGCAAGCTTTGCGCGAGCCCGGGAGCTAAACGTGACCGGGGCCAGGCCGGGTAGGGCGCCCACGCACTTCTGTGCGCCGGAGTAGGCCACATCGACGCCCCAGGCGTCGACTTCCACGGGACAGCCGGCCAACGACGTCACGCAATCGAGCAGCAGCAGGCAATCGTTGTCGCGGGCGATGCGGCTGATCTCAGCCATGGGCTGCAACACGCCGGTGGAGGTTTCGGCATGAACGACGGCCATCACGGCAGGCCGGATCTCCCGGACCACCCGCTCCAGCTCAACCGGGTCGACGGGGCCGCCCCAGGGGAAACGCACGGCGGTAACCTCGCCGCCGGCGCGCTCCGCCATGGTGACGATCCGCTCGCCGAAGAAGCCCGCCGTTGCCACGACCACGCGGTCGCCGGGCTCGACGATGCTAAACACTGCTGCCTCCATGCCCGCCATGCCGGTGCCCGGCACGACCAGCGTTAGGTCGTTTTTGGTCCGGAAAGTCATGCGCAGCAGCTCTGCTGTGTCATCCATGATCTTGATCACTTCCGGGTCCAGGTAGCCCAGTACGCCCAGCGACGCCGCGCGCAGGATCTCAGGGTGGACGCTGGCCGGGCCCGGCCCCAGCAGAAGCTTGTTGGTGGCTTTAAGCGGTTGGTAGGTCAAATGTACTCGCTCCTTTGTCGTGAGTCAGGGGATGGGTCTATTGTACTACCGTTGCACCGTCTTTCCCTGTATCTCGTGGCCGCCAACGGGCTGCTGGGGTTAGAATGGATATCAAACAGCCTCAATGACCCGGGAGGAGTCCGTCTGCAAGCCATTCTGGCCACTGATGTCGGCAGCACCACCACCAAGGCCATTTTGCTGGAGAAGCTATCGTCCGGCTGGCGCCTCTCCGCCCGCGAGGAGGCTCCCACGACCGTCGAGGCCCCCTATGAGGACGTTACCGTCGGCGTCCGCCAAGCTGTGGCCCGCCTTGAGAAGGTGGCCGGCCGCCGCATCCTCGACGGCGACGACATCGTCTCGCCGCCGCGCGGCGGAGTCGGAGTTGACCTGTACATCAGCACCAGCAGCGCAGGCGGCGGCCTGCAGATGGTTGCCGCTGGGCTGATTCGGGCCTTTTCGGCCGGCAGCGCTCAGCGGGCCGCCCTGGGAGCAGGGGCCATCGTCAGCCGTACGTTGACCATCACCGATGCACGGCTGGCGGCCGAGGCAATCGATCTCCTCCGGCGCCTGCGGCCGGACATTATCCTGCTCTGCGGAGGCACCGATGGGGGCAACACCAACGGTGTGATCAGCCTGTCGGAGTACCTTGCCGTCGCGGGCCCGCGGCCGCGGCAGGGAGTAGGAGCCCTGCCGGTTGTGTTCGCGGGCAATGAGGAAGTGCGAGCAGAGGTTGAGCGGCTGCTGGGCGAGCGGTATGCGGTTTCCTATGTCGGCAATGTACGTCCGTCGGTGGACTCCGAGCACCTTGACCCGGCTCGGCACGAGGTACACCGCGTCTTCCTCGAGCACGTCATGTCGCGCGCGCCTGGCTATGACCGGCTGATGGGCTGGTCGGCCCGGCAGCTGGAGCCGACACCACACGCCGTCAGCACCATGATGCGCATGTTTGCGGGCTCTCGCGGCAGAGATCTGCTCGGCATTGATATCGGCGGAGCGACGACGGACGTGTTTACCGTTGTGGACGGCGAGTTCACCCGCAGCGTAAGTGCTAACCTCGGCCTGTCTTACAGCGCGGGCAACGTGCTGCAGCATGCGGGCGTGGAAGCCATCCAGCGCTGGCTGCCGCACCCGACCGGCGAGGAAGAGATCCTCGACGCGATCTACAACAAGATGATTCGCCCGACGACGTTGCCCGAGACCCTGGAGGAGTTGGCCCTGGAGCACGCGATCGCACGTGAGGCGATCCGGTTGGCCATGGAGCATCACCTCAGCTACATGCCCCGACCGGTGCGGCCACGCGCCGGTACGGGCCTGTGGGGGCTGTTGCCCGCGGGCCGTCCCGAGCCCGTGATTGCCCCTGGGGCGATCATCGGCAGCGGTGGGCCGCTGTGCCACGCCCCCCGGCGGGCACAGGCGGCCCTAATCCTGCTCGACGCGGCAGCGACCGGCGGCGGCCCGGTGGAGCTCTACGTCGACAGCGTCTTCATGCTGCCACACCTCGGAGTGTTGGCGACATCGCATCCAGAGATCGCGGTGGAGGTTTTCGAGCGGGATTGCCTCGTCCACCTGGGAACGGCATTCGTCGCATCGCTGCCGCGCTGGGCAAAGCCGGGCCAGCAACTTGGCCACGCGCGCATCGTGTATATTGACGGGCCAGGAGAAACCCAACTCACCCTCCGCGCGGGCGAGCTCAAGTTGGTCCCGCTGCCACGCGGCCGGGCGGCCCGGGTGGAGGTGTTTCCCCGGCGCGGCGTGGACTTCGGCCGCGGTGCGGGCAGCCTGCAGACCAGGCGTGTTGATGGCGGCGAGGTGGGGATCATCTTCGACCTGCGCGGCCGGCCGATCCGGCAGGCCCCGCCGGGGCTGCAGCGCCGCGCTCAGTTGAGCCGCTGGCTCGACTCGATGTCGGCCTATCCGCCTGACCTCTGGCAGCCTCAGCCAGTAGTGGGCCATGCCGGAGATGCCGCCGGCCTCGGGGGAGGTGGGCTCGGTGAGTAGCCTGCCCGGCAGAGCGAGCCTCTCGGGTTTGCAGTCGGGAGCGCCCGTGGCTGGCGGTCCCCGCCTCCTTCGCGGCGTGCGCCTGATGGTGGAGCGTCTCCTCCCGTTGCCCGGCGCCGTCGAGGTCCAAAAAGGCCAGCCCGTGAGCCCCGACACCGTGTTGGCCACGGCGACCAACGCACCGTCACGGCTGCACTTCGTCGAGCTCACCAGGGCCTTTGATCGTTCCCTTGGGCCTGAGGAAGTAAGAGAGAGCCTGCTGGTTGAGCCCGGCGAGGCCGTGGAGCTGGGGCAGCCTCTGGCGCGTACCAGCCGGCCATCGTGGTTTGAGCGCGAAGTCCAGGAAGCGCTATCGCCCGCGGCCGGAGTGGTGGAGTTCATCTCTGCTGGGCGCGGCCAGATCGTGGTCCGCACCACCTCCGAGGCTAGGGACGAGCGGCTTGCCCTGCCTGTTGCCGCCGAGCTGGCGCTGGATCCGGCAGAGCTACCAGTGTACGCGACCTGCCGGGCGGGTCAACCGGTGGCCGCCGGTGATATGCTGGCTCGGGTGCGCGGTTTCCGGCCGATCGGCGGCGAGTACCGCAGCCCCGTGGACGGCGTCGTCGAGTCGATATCCCCGGCGACGGGGCTGATCACGATCGCCATCGAGACCAAGCCGCTGGTACTGCGGGCCTTCTTGGCTGGGTGGGTCGAGGAGGTTGTCCCGGGTTACGGCGCTCGGATCGCCGCGTCAGGCCACCGCGTGTTGGGGGTGCTGGGGCTCGGGGGCAAATCGTGGGGGCGCCTGATCTGCCGGGCCGACGAGCAGGAGTTGCTCGGCCAGCTTGATGGCCCTGCCGCAGATGGCGCCAGCCTGGCAGGGGCAATAGTGGCGGTGCCCGGGCCTGTGACCAGCGGGGGGCTGCAGTCGTGCCGCAGGGCCGGGGTGCGCGGCGTGATCTGCGCATCGGCACACGCGCGAGAGCTCAGCGGGTTCCTCGGGCGCCCGCTCGCGGCCGAGATCGTCACGGGTCCGGGGACCCTGGCGCTGGGCCATGGAGCAGGCAGCCGTGGAGGCGAAGAGCCCGGTTTCACCGTGATCCTGACCGAGGGCTTCGGCGGCCTGGCAATGGACAGCTTGACGTGGGACCTTCTGTTGGCGAGCCAAGGCCGCGTCGTTTCCATGGACGGGCTGACCCAGATCCGCGCGGGTGTCGTACGCCCGGCCCTGCTGATACCGGCCGACGACAGCGATGGGCCGGCCCGCCCCGATGCGGACACGGCAGCTAAGGTGCATGCGGCGGCCCAGGCGGCCGGCGCTCCAGGCGATCTGCAACGCGGCCGGCGAGTCAGGCTCGTCCGCCAGCCGTACTTCGGCCTGTGGGGCGAGGTCGTCGAGCCGCCCGGCGGCTTGACCAGGCTCGAGACCGAGGTCGAGGCCCGCGTGCTCAGCGTGCGGCTCGACGACGGCAGGTTAGTCCGAGTGGCTGAGGCGAACGTAGAGATATAGCCTAGACCCAACACCAATCAACGCACCGCGCGCTCCTGGAGGGCCTGAATTGACTAATGCTCCGGCAGGGCCGGACGACCGGTACTGGCGTCGTCTGGTCTTCCTCTTCTTCCTGGGCTGGGTGTTGATCTACGCCAACCGCACCGTCCTGTCGCCACTGCTCTCGGTCCTAGAGGCCCAATGGAACATGAGCCGCGCCCAGCTAGGGCTGCTCAACTCGGCCTTTTTCTTGATGTATACCCTGATGCAGGTGCCGACGGGCGTCCTGGCGGATCGGTACGGACGCCGCCGCCTGCTGCTGCCAGGCTACCTCATCCACGGGGCCGGTGCGCTCGCCAGCGGCGTCGCTCCTGGGGCGGGCTCGTTCCTGGCGGCCCGAGTGGTGACCGGTTTCGGCCAAAGCACGTACTATTCCACCCAGTACGCCCTGGCTTCGGCCGCCATCCCAACTCGGTCGAGGGCCCTCGGCATGGCCATCATCAACAGCGGCATGGCGTTCGGAATCGCGACCGGGATGTTGCTGGCGAGCGCCAGCCTGGCGTTGCCGGCAGTCGGATGGCGGCCGCCGTTCGTCGTGTTGGGACTGCTGACGCTGGCGCTTTGGGCACTGATGGGCCGAGCAATCAGGCCGGAGGGCGAGCCGCACGCTACCAGTGGCGGTGGTGCCGGCTGCGGAGGCGCCTCCTCGGGGATAGCTGCGCAAGAGGCGCGGAGCAGCCCGTTTGCGCGCAATCTCGTGCTGTCATATGTCGTGGTGCTGTGCTCCATGTACGGCTTCTTCGTTATCCTAACCTGGCTGCCGTACTACCTCGAAACCCAGCGTGGCATCTCTGGAGTTGGCTCAGGGGTGGTTTCGGCGGCGATCGCCTTTGCGGCAGTACCGGCGGGAGTGCTCGCGGGGAGGGTCTCTGATCTCCTCGGCCGGCGGCGGCCCGTACTGCTGGCTCTGACGCCGCTGGCCGGCCTAGCGCTCGCCGGCATCGTCCTTGCGCCCAGCCTGAGCCTGGTCTACCTGGCAATCATGCTATACGGTTTGACCGGCAAACTGGTCCTCGACCCGCTGGTGGTCGCGTTGGTAGCCGATGCGACACCACCACGGGGCTACGGCACGGCCTTTGGGATCCTCAACTTCGCCGGCACCATTTCGACCGTGCTGGCGCCAGCCGTGACCGGGTATCTCGCCGATCTCACGGGCAGCTTCCGGTCGGCATTCCTGCTTGCGGCGGCGCTTCAGGCCGTCGCGGTGGCCTGTCTTGTGGCGATGCGCGCCGAGGCAGGCGCCAAGCACGAACGAGCCGCCGGGGCCGACAACGCGGGGTGAGCAGGAAAAGCCAAGCTTTGGGCCAACTCTAGCTGAGTTTACTCCGCCCGCGGCGGTCCGTCAGAGAGGCCGCGCAGTTCGTGAAAGGGGTCTATACCGTGAAGGTTCTGTTTGACTTATTGATTGCTTTCGGGCGCACGGGCATTCTCGGCTACGGCGGCGGTCCGTCGTCCATCCCCCTCGTGCAGATCGAGGTGGTCAACAACTACGGGTGGATGACTCTCCAGGAGTTTTCCGACATCCTCGCCATCGGCAACGCGTTGCCCGGCCCGATTGCCACCAAGATGGCCGGTTACGTGGGGTACAAGGTGGCGGGGCTTCCTGGTGCGTTCATGGCCCTGCTGGGCACGATCGGCCCGTCGCTGCTGGTTATGCTGTTGTTGTACCGGGCGATGATGACCTTCAAGGATCTGCCGTACGTCAAGGGCATGATCCAGGCCGTGCGACCGGTGGTTATCGTGCTCTTAGCGATGCTGATCATGGATATGTGGCCGGCAGCCGTAACTAAGTGGCTGCACGTCGCGATCGGCGTGGGCGCCTTCGCCCTGATCAGACTGCTGCATGTTCACCCGGCCATCGTGATTGCCGGCACGCTGGCAATGGGGGCACTACTGGTCCGGTAAGGGTCGCCGGAGCCGCAAGCCGTGAGGCAGTGACTTTTCGGTCTGCGACTGGTACTATTGATATAATCTGATATACTTGAGATACTGCGGCAGCACGACTAGGAGGGCACGGCATGAGCGACCGCGTGCGCGATATCGTGATCATCGGCGCCGGACCGGCGGGCCTCGCGGCAGCGATCTACGCCGCAAGGGCGCGCCTCGACACTCTGGTCCTCGAGCAGCAATACCCGGGTGGCCAGGCGTTCAATACGCATCGGATCGACAATTACCCGGGGTTTCCGGATGGGATCAGCGGCCCCGACTTGACCGAGTACATGGCCGAGCAGGCGCGGCGGCACGGGGCGGAGATCGTTACCGCCGGGGTATCGAGCGTGCAACTCGAAGGCCACCCCAAGACGGTCGTCACCGGCGACGGCCCGATCCTGGCGCACACGGTTATCGTAGCTTCCGGCGCAGGGCCCAAAAAGCTGGGGGCCCCCGGCGAGGAGCGCCTGACCGGGCGTGGCGTGTCGTACTGCGCTACTTGCGACGGGCCGTTCTTCCGAAACCGCCGGGTCGCGGTTGTGGGCGGCGGAGACTCCGCGCTGACCGAGGCGCTGTTCCTGGCCCGCCTGGCCGCGGAAGTGATCATCATCCACCGGCGAGGCCAACTGCGGGCGGTCAAGGCGTTGCAGGAGCGGGTGGAGGCTGACGACCGGATCAGGCTGATCTTGCCCGCCGTCGTTGAGGCCATCGAAGGGGACGAGGCCGTCCAGATGCTCCGTCTTGCGCCTCCGGACACGGTGCGAGGCTCGGGTAGGGCAGGGGGGCAGTCCGCCGACGTCCCGTCCGAGCTAGCCGTCGATGGTGTCTTTATCTACGTGGGCAATGAGCCCGCGACCGCATTCTTGGCGCAGCAAGTGCAGATGGACGAGTCGGGGTACATTCTGACCGATGACGATATGCGCACATCGACGGACGGTGTTTTCGCGGCTGGAGACGTGCGCCGCAAGGGGCTGCGGCAGATCGTCACCGCCTGCGGGGACGGCGCCGTGGCCGCAATGAGCGCAGAGACCTGGCTCGCTGAGCGAGAGTTGATCAAATAGACAGGGACCGCCGGAGTGGCAGGACCCGGACGAGGAGAGGACGTAGCAATGGCAGGCAAAGCGATGGATGTGACGGACAGCACCTTCCGGACTGACGTGTTGGAGAGCGACGTTCCGGTTTTGGTCGACTTCTGGGCTTCCTGGTGTGGCCCGTGCCGCATGATTGCGCCAGTGGTCGAGCAGATCGCCGAGGAGTACGACGGCAAGCTCAAAGTACGCAAGCTCAATGTGGACGAGAACCACGACACGTCCAAGGAGTACGGTATCATGAGCATACCGACGTTGCTGGTCTTCAAAGAGGGCAAGGTTGCCGGGCGGATGGTCGGCGCAATGCCCAAGGCCGATATCGCCAAGCAGATCGACCAGGTGCTCTAGAACGTACGTAACCCCCGTAACGGGGACAGATGGGTCCCGGTGGGCCTCCTGGACTTCAAATCCAGTGGCGGGCGGCGATCCCGTCCGCGGTGGGTTCGATTCCCACGTGTCCCCGCCAGTGTGATAAGAGGCGTCCCGGCACGGCAGCACCGGTGACGCCTCTCCTGTTTGCCCGCCTGGACGTCCGGCTCAGCTGCGGGCGGTAGGGAGGACCCATGTCCACACTGCACACAAAGCACATCATCATCGGGACCGCCGGGCACGTCGACCACGGCAAGACCACGCTCGTCCGTGCGCTCACCGGGGTGGATACCGACCGTCTGCCGGAGGAGAAGGCGCGGGAGATGACCATCGACCTCGGTTTCGCCCCCTTCGTCTTGCCAGATGGCCAACCGGCGGCGATTGTCGATGTGCCGGGGCACGAGCGTTTCGTCGGCAACATGCTGGCCGGCGCCACCGGGGTGGATATGGTCTTGCTGGTAGTCGCGGCGGACCAAGGCGTCATGCCACAGACTCGCGAGCACTTGGATATCCTCGACCTCTTAGGGGTTGAGTCTGGTATCGTGGTACTCACGCGCGCTGACTTGGTCGACCCCGAGCTGCTCGAGGTAGTAGGCCTTGAGGTGCGGGAGGCGCTCGCAGGAACATTCCTGGCCGAAGCCCTCATGCTTCCAGTATCGGCAGTTACCGGCGAGGGCTTGGCCCAGCTGTTGACGGCATGTCAGACTGTGGCCGGCAGTACCGCCGGTAAGCCCGCTTCCGGCCCGGCCCGCCTGCCCGTGGACCGCACCTTCACCGCGCCGGGCTTCGGTACCATCGTAACCGGCACCCTGGTGTCGGGCCGGATATCCGTTGACGACCAGCTAGAGCTATTGCCGGCGGGCCCTCGGGTCAGAGTTCGTGGTATCGAGGTCCATGGGGAGCAGAGAGAGTTAGCCGAGGCTGGTGAGAGGGTCGCCGTCAATCTGGCCGGGGTCTCCCGCGACGAGGCTCCCAGGGGCACGGTGCTTGCCACGCCCGGGTGCTTCACGTCGGTCGGGCACTTCGATGCCGAGGTGCGGTTGCTCCCACACTGTGCGAGGCCGCTGCGCCATGGGCAGCGCCTGCACCTGCACTCGGGCACGAGCGAGGTGCTGGTTCGCACGGCATTTCTCGAGGCCCGCGAGTTGGCGCCCGGCAGCACAGGCTTCGTGCAGTTTCACGCGGAGTCCCCGGTGGCCGTGGGGCCGCGTGACCGGCTGATCATCAGGCAGTACTCACCGGTCACCACCCTTGGCGGCGGAGTCGTGCTGGACACCTTCGCGGTCAGGCGGCGGCGCAGGTTGACCGGCGAGCGGGCCCGTCTGATTACGGACCATCTTACCGTCCTGCGTGATGGCAGTCCGCCGGAAGTTGCCAGCAGCGTCGTCGCTGCTATGGAGCGCGACTCGGCGGCACCCGCGATGGAGGCAGTGGAGGGCCGGCTGGCCATACAGTTACACCAGGATCGAGGAGTGATCAGGCGGCTAGTGGCCGCCATGGACGAGGACGGCCGGCTGGTCGCGCTGCCCGCGGGGTATGTGATGTCGAGGGGTATTTGGGGGTCACTGGTTGAGCGGGTTGACGGGTGGCTAGGGCAATACCATGCGCGCTGGCCGATGCGCCCAGGAGCCGCTCGCGACGAGTTGCGGGCCGGCGTGGGCGTGTTGGCGGCGCAATCGCCGAGGGCCTTCGCCGCGCAGCTTGACGTGTTGGAGCGGCAAGGCCGCGTGGTTCAGCGGCTGCAGCACGTGGCCTTGCCGGGATTTGAGCCGCAGCTGACGCCGGTCGGCCGCCAGGAGGCGGAGCGGATCCTCGGTGCCTTGGCCGTGGGCGGTACAGCGCCGCCGGCGCGGGCCGAGCTGTCACCCGACCCCGAGGTCCTGTCCTTTCTGGTGTCGCGAGGTGAGGTGATCCGGGTTGCCGAGGACCTGTACTTTGATCCCGCGAATCTCCGGCAGACAATTGCTCTTTTGCTGCAGTACCTACAGGAGCATGGGGCGATAACCGTGAGCGATTTCAGGCAGCTGGTCGAGACGACCAGGAAGTACGCCCTCCCGCTGTTGGCTTACCTGGACCAGCGGGGGATCACCAGCCGCCAGGGCGATCTGCGCATCGCAGGCCCCAAGGCGACCAGTACCTAACTAGCATTTGAGGTGATTTGCACATGGCTCAGGCGAGGGGCGAGGCTGGGCGGCTGACCGTGGAAAAGGTCAAGCGCGACCCCGAAGTACAAGCGCTGATGGCCGGCGGCGATCAATTGCTTGCCGCGATGGGCTATACCGAGCATGGCTCGCGGCACTGCAGTTGGGTTTCATCGGTGGCGTACAACGTGCTGACCAGGCTGGGCTTCCCCGAGCGCGAGGCGGAGCTCGCGAGCATTGCGGGGTTTCTGCATGATCTCGGCAACGTGGCGGGCAGGCACCGCCACGAGCAGAGTGGGGCGTTGCTTGCCCGCGACATCCTGCTCCGGCTGGGACTGCCGTACGCTGAGGTTGGCCTGGTGATGGGAGCTATTGGCAACCACGAGGAAGAGGTCGGTCAAGTCGTGTCCAACGTGGCGGCTGCCCTGCAGTTGGCGGACAAGTCGGACGTGCACCGCACCCGCGTACGTAACCCCGAGATAGCAGCGTTTGATATCCACGACCGGGTCAACTACGCGGTGGAGCACTCTTTCCTGCGTGTGGACGACAGCCGCAAGAGCGTGACTTTGGAGCTGACCATCGATACCTCGATCTCGCCGGTGATGGATTACTTTGAGATCTTCCTGACGCGGATGATCCTCTGCCGCCGCGCGGCGACATTCCTCGGCGCGCGGTTCGAGTTGGAAGTAAACGGCTCCCGTCTGCTGTAGCCGAGCTTGTATAATAGACCTTTGGACGCAACCTGCAGAGGGACGAGGACGGTGTGGCGATAGTGTGGACCGACGCGCGGCTGCTTTGGCCGGCCGCAATGCTGCTGCTGTTGATAGCGGCGCAGGTGTTTACCATCCGGTTGCCCGATCGGCCCCGCAACCGGGGTCGGTTGTTGGCGGCGGTGGTGTTGATCGCCGCCTTGGGTGGTTATCTGACGCTGGTCAACCCGATCATGGAGCATATCAGCCAGGGACTTGACCTCAAGGGCGGGGTGCACGTCGTGCTTGAGGCGCAAGATCTACCTGATGCGCCGGTGACCGAGGAGGCGATGCGCACCGTTGAGGCCATCCTTGCGACCCGGGTCAACGCGCTCGGCGTGGCGGAGCCCAGGATTGAGCGCGAGGGCCAGCGGCGGATTGTCGTTGAGCTCCCCGGCATTTCCGATCCGGAGCGCGCAATGGAGGATATCGGCCGTACGGCCTACCTGGAGTTTGCCGAGTGGTTTGACCTCTATCTGGTCTCAGCCGGCGACGACGCAGTGGCGGTCGGTAACGTCCTACGCAACGACCTTGGGCTGTCCGCGACGCGCGTCGCCCAGATCATGGCCGGCGTGGAGTCAGGGCCTCAGCTGATTTCATCCGGGCTTGAGTATATCGACCTTTACACGGCAGTTGAGTTGCTTGGTGAGGCAGGCGCGAGGACGACCCGCGAGCCGCGCACGATACTCACCGGGCGCGATCTCAAGGCCGGTAGCGCGCGCGCCGTCTTTGACCAAAACAACCGCCCCGCGGTCTCCCTCACCTTTGCCGGCGATGCGGCGACGACCTTTGCTGAGCTGACCGCCAGGCGTGTCGGTTTGCCGGTCTATATCTTGCTCGACCGGCAGTTGGTGCAGATGCCGACTGTGTCCGAGCCAATCGCGACGGGACAAGCTCAGATCTCCGGATACGCGACGTTGGAGGATGCCTTTCGCATCGCCGTCGTCCTCAACTCAGGCGCCCTGCCGGTGAAGCTCGTTCCATTGGCCCCGCAGGTGGTCAGCGCTACCTTGGGGGCCGACTCAATTGCACGCTCCAAGACCGCGGGCATCGTGGCGATCATCGCCGTCATCGGCTTTATGCTCCTCTTCTACCGGGCCGCGGGGTTGCTGGCCAACATCGCCTTGGCAGTCTACATCATGCTGGTGCTGGTGATCCTGGCGGGGATGGGCGCGACCCTTACTCTGCCGGGGATTGCAGGATTGCTGCTCTCGGTTGGCATGGCCGTTGACGCCAACGTGATCACGTTCGAGCGGGTGCGCGAGGAGCTCGGCCTGGGCAAAACCATCCGGTCCGCCATCGAGAGCGGGTACGCGCGGGCTTTCCGGACCATCGTCGACGCCAATGTGACGACGCTGATCGTGGGTGGCGTGCTTTTCTACCTCGGCACTGGCCCCATCAGGGGCTTTGCCGTAACGTTGATGGTCGGCATCGCGGCCAGCATGTTTACGGCGGTGTGGGTGACGAGATATCTGATGCGGCTGGCCGTCCGCGCCGGACTGCTCGGCAACACTCGCCTGCTCTTCGGATATCGCATGCTCGGAGGAGGTGAGGGCGGTGCGTAAGGTCAGGCATTACGACTTCTTTGGCCGGCGGCGGCTGTTCTACGCCGTCTCTATGGTCCTCATAGTCGCCGGCCTCGTCTTCCTTGCCCTACCTGGCTTCGGGCTGCGGCTCGGCATTGACTTCGTGGGCGGCTCGCTCCTGGAGGCCCGCTTTGAGCGCGCGGACGTGTCCACGGCCGAGGTCCGCGACGCACTTACCCCACTCGGATACGGCGAGCCGATAATCCAGCGTGCCGCCGACGACCCCCATCGCTTCCTGATCCGCACGCGGGTATTCGGCGATGAGGAGCGTGTGGCGGTCCAGCAGGCACTGATTGGCGCGGTCGGTCCGTTTGCTGTGGAGCGCTTCGAGGGCATCGCGGGCGTGATCGGCGCGGAGATGACCCGGCGATCCCTGCTCGCAGTGGCTGTGGCTGCCGGTCTCATGCTGCTCTATATCACGATCCGGTTTGAGTTTCGCTTTGGCGTCGCTGCGATCGTGGCCCTGCTGCATGATGTGCTGATTACCGTCGCTGCCTTTTCGGTGCTGCAGCGGGAGGTCAACTCGAGTTTCGTGGCCGCCGTCCTGACGGTGGTCGGGTACTCGATCAACGACACCATCGTCGTCTTTGACCGCATCCGCGAGAACCTGCGCGCACGGCTCTACGGCCGCGGGGAGACGGCACGCCTTGTCAACAGCAGCATCGCCGAGACGCTGTCCCGGTCGATCAATACGTCGTTGACGACACTGCTTGCGATCGGCGCCGTTTTGGTCTTTGGCGGCAGGACCACGCGGGACTTTGCGCTGGCACTGATGATCGGGATGGCGGCCGGCACCTATTCGTCCATCTTCATTGCCAGCCCGATTTGGGGTACGTGGCGCGAGCGCGACCTCGCGAGAGCAGGCGGCGGAGCAGCGGGGCCCGACGCCGATTCCCGCCCGGCGCGCCTTTCCGTCGACCAGGCCCCTCCTGGCGCCAAGGACGAGGCGCCGGGCCCGGTATCTGAGCGATCACCGGATAGCAGCCAGGGGGCGCGTCCGCAACGGACTCCGGGCGCCATCCCCGGCGGGCGCAAGCCTGCCAAGCGTCAGGGAGGCAAAAAACGCCGGCGTTGATTCGCCTCGCACCTTAACGTGAGATGTTCGCTCGCGGGACCTGAGGGCATTGCCCGATGGTCCCGCGAGCCTTTGCGCCTCTGCTCTCCAACCTACACACAAGCCCGTTCTAGCTGCGATTTGTGGGATGATGCCCGCTTCTTGGGCTAACAATAAGCAGCGATTCGAGCGGGGAGGTTGGCGATGCGTTCCTACTCACGTCTGATCCGTCATCCAGGCAATAGCGCCCTGTTTGGGGCGATTGAGCTTTCGGTCCTCGCCACTCTGGCGGGGTGGCCGCTGCATCTGCACGCTGAGGGGTTACGAGGCACTGGCAAGACGACCATCATCCGTTCGATCCGCAGCGTGCTGCCGCGAATCAGCCGCATCAAGGGCTGCGCCTATAACTGCGACCCGGCGACGCCGCACTGCCCGGATCACGCGAGTCTGAGCCCAGCGGAGGTTGAGGTGCTTGGCTCCGAAGAAGTAGCTCTGCCGTTCCTGGAGATCTCGCACTCCGCCAAGGTAGGCACCGTCGCCGGCAGCATCGACCTGGCGCGCCTGACGGATCACAATTCGCCGTACGCAGCGGTGCTCCCGGGGACACTGGCGCGGGCACACCGGGGCATCGTGTTTGTGGACGAGATCAACCGGCTTGCCGATACATCACCAGAACTCACCGATATCCTGCTCGATGCCATGGGCACGAGGCCCGGGCGCCTGCAGATCGAGGAGGTCGGGCTGCCTACGGTCGAGTTACCGCTCCGTGTCAGCGTCTGGGCGGCCAGTAACCCGGACGAGGACCCCGGCCCGCTGGAAGACATCCGGCGCCAGCTCTCGGATCGATTTGACTTGCACGTATGCATGGGACGGATCCGTAGCCGCGATGTGCTGATGGAGCTGCTGTCGACCGATACGTCTCTCTCGGAGCTCGCAGGAAGCGCTGCAGCGTGCCGGTACCCGGAGGGGCTCCTCCGCCGGGCTGCGGCGATGGATCAAACCTGGCTGCCTGGGCCGATCCAGCAAGCCGTCGCCGAGCTCTACCTCGAATGCAACCTGGAGAGCCTCCGCACGATCGAGGCCACGCAGATCGCGGCCCGAGCCGCCTGCGCTTGGCGCGGCGGTGGGGCGGTAGCGGCCGACGACCTGCGTCGCGCGGTCCCTTTGGTCATCGGCAGAAGAGCCGATCCCGAAACCATCGGCCGCTTTCTGGCGCGGCTTGGACAGGACGGCGTCATCCGTCCGCCGGCTGTTCCGGGCGACCCCGGCGGGCACAAAGGCCCGGCTCCGGTGGGCGCCGAGAGCGAGCCCGCATGGTACACCCGTACATCTGAGCCAGCGCCGCGAGGCGCAAACGAGGCCAAGCCCGCAGCGGGCGGCGCAGCAAGCCGCGCGCCTGCTCCGGCCATCCCCCCAAGGTCGGCCGGCCAGGCCGAAGCGGCCGGTGAAAGCAGGGACGCAATGGCGGGCCAGTTGGGCAGCGAGCTGACTGGGGATACCCCCGATGCGGGGGATCTGCGCAGCAGCAGGCCCCGAAGCTGGCTTCGCCGGATGGTCGAGTCGTTGCTGAGCACAGACGGTTGGGGCGGGACGGACGCTAGACCGTCGACCGCAAGCCCAGGCTTCGCGGGCGCTGGGCGAACCTCAGGTGACTCAACGGGAGGCGGGCTGCCGCCCTCGGCTCCTCCCCGGCGAGGCCGTCCCCTGGCCGATGTCCCGCTGCCAGAGGTGCTGCGCATGCCAGGAGATGATGGCTACTGGCATGAGGATTAAGGAGCATGCCGGAGCCATTGCCCACCTATCACCGTTGTCCGGTGAGCTATGCGCGGTGCTGGCGGCGGGCCGGGGAGCTCTAGTCGGCGACACGACCTGCGCCAGCCGCAAGCTCCACACCATCGACCCTGCCTTGCCGGCCAGCATTCGCGTGGTGGCCTCCGCGGACGCCGGGCAGGTGTTTTACGGGCGAAAGGCCAGGGGCGAAGTTGTCCACCTGGACATCTTCCACCAAGTCGGCCAGGTCGATCACGCCTCAGTGGCCCAGGCAGTGCGGCAGTCGTGCGCGGATTACGCCATGTCGGCAGCCGGCTCGACCCTATGGTGGGTACCGCCGGGATTGGTGCTCCCCGACCTGATCGACGTCCAGACCGCCACCGGCGGGGGACGCACTACCGGCGACCTGCGGTATGGCACCGGCCAGGTGCTGCGTGACGCCCACCTTAACCACGTCCACCTGAGCTGCCTGGTGCCGGACGAGGGGCTCGGCCTTGTGTTTTGGTTGATAGCCGCAGTCGAGCGTGAGATCAGGCGCCAAGGGTTGGAGATCCGGCGACTCGAGCACCTGGAGATCGACCCAGGGACAGATGGAGCGCCTATTGACCTTAGCCCTTACGCCACTCCCTCTGACTCGCTGCTGCGGGGCGAGCGTGACCAGGGACCCCTGAGTGCGGCGTGGCACGGCGCTCTCGATCCCGGCCTGTCCAAGTTGGCCATGGAGCTGGCCGGTGAGTTTGGCACCCTCGAAGACCTGCAGCGCAATCTGGAGGCGATGTCCCGTAACCCTCGTGGCGAGAGCTGGTTCTGGCGCACCCCCGCGAGCTGGGCGGCGGATCCAGCGTCCAACGTGTTGCGGCAGCGCGGCCTCATCTCAGAGCACGGCGGACAGATGACCCTGACGGGGCAGGGCTGGCAGCTGTACTACGCCCTGCGGGCCAACCGGCGGGAGCTGGAGGCCCAGTTCAAGCGCATCCTCCGTCGTAAGCCCGGCTCCGCTCCGTTGGCCGGACGAAGCAACCGGACCCGTAACCAAGCCCCGAGAATGCTGCGTGAATCCCGAACCGCAAAGGAGGCCAGGCCGCCCCAGCCCGGCAAGCGTTTGGCCAGCGTGGCGGTGGTGCCGACGGTCTTAGCGGCCGCCTGCTCTAATCTTCAGGCAGATACGGGATCATCCGAAACGCCCGGCCGCCGGCGGACGGTACGGATCAGGCCGGGCGACCTTCGTGAGCCCAAACCCAAGCCGCGCGCCACCGCCGACGTCTGTATCCTGCTGGACGGCAGCGCCAGCATGGCCGGCCGCCGGCTGCGGGCTGCCAAGTACCTGGCCCAGCACCTGCTGATCGCCACTCGCGACCGCGTGGCAGTGATCGTCTTCCAGGAGCGCGAGGCACGGGTTGTGGTGCCCTTTACCCGCGACTTCAGGGCGGCGGAGCGCGGCTTGGCATCCATCGAGCCGTTGGGACTGACCCCGCTCGCCGAAGGGCTATCGGTAGCCTGCGAGTACACCCGTCGCACACGCCGCCGCGAGTGCTGCGTGTTGTTGATTACGGACGGCATCCCGACCGTCCCCAAGTGGGGAAACCATCCGATGGACGACGCCCGCCGCGCTGCGGCCGAGGCCGGGCGCCAACGCCTGCGCCTGGTATGTCTCGGTCTGGAGCCCAACCGCGGTTTCCTGACCGAGCTGAGTGTGGCGGCACACGGTACTCTCTACGTCGTCGACGAGCTCGAGCCCGATTCGCTGCTCAGGGCAATGGAGCAGCAAGGGGTGCTGGCGGGTGCTTCGACGGTGAAGGGATGGCTTGTCCCCAGCCCGAAATAGGTTCCGAATCCGTTACCGCCCGGTAGATAGCCTATTGCCGGAGCGGTCGGGGCAGGGGGCTTTTCTTTGATCTACCTCGTTACTTCATTGCTCTTCTCACTCCTGGTGGCGGCGTTTGCTGTGCAAAACGCCCATCCGGTGGTTGTGCGCTTTGTTGGGTGGCAGCTTGAGACTTCTCTGGCGCTGCTGCTCATCGGCTCGTCGCTGGCGGGCGCGTGCATTGCCGCACTTCTGGCGCTGTTCCGTCAGGTCGGTGTGGGCCTTAAGCTGATGGATGAGCGTTCGCGCTCGGCCCGCACTTCCAACGAGCTTGAGCAGGCTCGGCTTGCCGCGAGCGAGATGCGGCGCGAGCTTGAGAGGGCTCATGAGCACAATCGCAGGCTGACGGCGCAGATCGCGGCGTCTGATCGGTCTGGCGATGCGCCTGCTCCTGCGGCCGGGGCGCCGGACGACGTCCAAGACGGTTCCCGAGAGCAACCCAAGCCTCGCGGCGATACCGGAGACTGAGATGGCGGCAGAGGAGTGGTCTCTTGCGCCGGCTGCGGAGACGCCGAGCCGGCGGCTGGAGGCTGTGTTGGGCATCTCAGGCGTGCTGGCTCGGATCCTGTGCGCCCGTGGCTATACCCGCCCAGACGATGCCGCCGCCTACCTCCGGCCAAGCTTCGACCCCGCGTCCAGTGCCGGGTTTCCCGGCGTGGCTGAGGCGGTTGCGATGCTTCGCCGCGCTCAGCGCACCGGCCGCAACATCGCTGTGTACGGTGACTATGACGCGGACGGCGTGATCGGCACGGCGATCCTCCGGGCAGCCTTGTCGCGCAGCGGCCGCCGCCGGGGCAAGCCGGCGCCCCTGGTGGATTACTACATTCCCGACCGCTCAGAAGAGGGATACGGCCTCAACCGGGCTGCCATCTACCACCTGCGGCATGACCGTCAGGTCGATCTACTGTTGACCGTGGACTGCGGCATTCGCGGGCACAGTGAGGTCGAGTACGCCCGCAGTCTGGGCATGCAGGTGATCATCACCGATCACCACCTGCCGCCCACAGGGCAGTTGCCTCCCGCGGATGCGATCGTTCACCCGTCTCCCGGCGGAGCGCTTGGCTGTTGCGAGGATGCATCGTCTTCGCTCTATGGCGCCAGGGGTGAGCCTTGTGGGGCCCTCGTAGCGCTGTACCTAGCTTATGGCCTGCTCGGAGAGGTCGAGGACGCCTGGCTTGACCTTGCCACAGTTGCGACTGTCGCCGACGTGGTCCCTCTACTCGGAGACAACCGGGGCTTGGTCAGCGAGCGGCTGCCGCGTTTGGCCGAGACCCGTAACCTCGGCTTGGAGAAGCTGATCGCCCGCGCCGGCCTCGGAGGGCGCAGCCTGTCAAGCCGCGACGTCGCCTTTGGTATTGCGCCGCGGATCAACGCCATGGGCAGGGTCGGCGACGCAAAGCATGCGGTGGAGGCCTTTTGCACAGACCTGCCGATCCAGGCCTTGGACCTGGTCGAGCGGATGGAGGCCCACAACCACCGGCGGCGGCAGCTCGAGGACGAGATGCTTGATCAGGCTCGCCAGTTGCTGCGCCTCGACCAGTATCCCCCCGGCGGCACAGGCCTGCCGGATGCGCTGGTGGTCGAGCGCACAGGCTGGTATCTCGGCATCGTCGGGATTGTGGCAGCACGGCTGGCCCGCGAGGTGTGGCGTCCGGCCGCCGTGATCGCTGTGGACGACGGTATAGGGTATGGCTCCGGACGCTCCGTGCCCGGCTGTGACCTGCATCAGGCTATGAGCGACTGCGGACCGCTGCTGGAGCGATTCGGCGGCCACCGTCAAGCGGTTGGTTTCCGCCTGCCGGCGTCACGGATACCGGACTTCGCGGTCGCGCTGGCCGAGTCTGTGCGCGCTCAAGGCCGGCCCGCTAGGCGGTTGGACATCGATGCCCTGGTTGATCTGCATCAGGTGGACGGCGAGCTGGTCCGGGAGTTGGCGCGCCTCGAGCCGGTTGGGCAGGGCAACCCGGCGCCGGTGCTTGGCGCGCGGCACTGCCAGGTGGTTGCTGCGCGGCGGGTTGGAGCGGACGGTTCGCACCTCAAGCTGAGCGTCCGTCAGGATGGCGCGATCCGGGACGCGATCGCGTTCGGTCAGGCGGACCAACTGGCGCCGATCTGTACGCGCGGGGCGCATATTGACCTTGCCTTTGCACCGGAGATTAACGTATATCAAGGACAGAGCACGATTCAGCTTAAGGTCGCCGCGGCCCGGCGGTCAGACGGTCCGGCCGGGGCGGACGGCAGCGATACGGAGGCAAAGGCTTGACGGTAGATCCAGACCCCAACGCAGCCACAGCCGACTGTGGGCGGCAGAGCCCCCAGTTTGAGTCCTTATTGGCCGAGCTGCGGTCCAAGATGCGCGCTGCCGATCAGGAAGAAGGCCTGGAGCAGGTAGCAGCGGCCCTGGAGTTTGCTGCTCAGGCCCACGCCGGCCAAAGGCGCGAGTCGGGAGAGGCATTTGTCCAGCATCCTTTTGAGGTGGCGTCGATCCTCGCCTCACTTGGGTCTGACGTGGCGACCATCACGGCCGGTCTCCTGCACGATGTCGTGGAGGATGCTCAGATCAGTCCCGATGAGCTCCGCGCCAAGTTTGGCGACGAGGTCTGCATGTTGGTGGACGGCGTCACCAAGCTGAGCCGGATCGAGATCCGCTCCCAGGAGGACGGTCAGGTAGAGAACCTGCGCAAGATGTTCCTGGCCATGGCGCGCGACCTGAGGGTGCCGGTGATCAAGCTGGCCGACCGGCTGCACAACATGCGCACGGTGCGCTCTCTGCCTGACGAGCGCCAGCGCCGGATGGCCCAGGAGACCGTGGAGGTCTTCGCGCCGCTCGCCCACCGCCTGGGTATCTACCGGGTCAAGATGGAGCTTGAGGACCTCGCCCTAGCCGTCCTGGAGCCCGAGACGTACCAGGGTCTGGTTGGCCGGGTCGCCAAGAAGCGCGAGGCGCGCGAGGCCTACACCCAGGAGGTTATCGATACCATCGCGCAACGGCTCGAGGGGGCCGGCATCGAGTGCGAGGTCCAGGGACGTGCCAAGCACTTCTACAGCATCTACCGCAAGATGTTTGAGCAGGGCCGGGACATCTCGCAGATCTACGACCTCATCGCGATCCGGATCATCGTTGACAGCGTGCGCGATTGCTACGCGGCTCTCGGCATCGTCCATTCTCTGTGGAAACCGCTCCCCGGCCGCTTCAAAGATTACATTGCCATGCCCAAGGCCAACATGTACCAGTCGTTGCACACGACGGTCATCGGCCCGGATGGGGAGCCCTTCGAGATGCAGATCCGGACGCGCGAGATGCATCGCACGGCTGAGTACGGCATCGCAGCCCATTGGGTCTACAAGGAGGGCGACCGCCGTGACCGGGAGTTCCAGGCCAAGCTGGCTTCGGTCCGCCAGGCCCTAGAGGAAGGCCGCGACCTCGCCGACGCGCAGGATTACCTCGAGTCCGTCAAGGTCGACCTGTTTGGCGATAAGGTCTACGTCTTTACCCCCAAGGGCGACGTGATCGACCTGCCGATGGGCGCAACTCCCGTCGACTTTGCCTACGCCGTGCACACTGAGGTCGGGCACCGCTGCACCGGCGCCAAGGTCAACGGGCGGATTGTGCCACTCAACTACCACCTGCACAACGGCGACATGGTCGAGATCCTGACGGGGCGCGTGGCCCAACCGAGCCGCGACTGGCTGACCATGGCGGTCAGCTCGGGTGCCCGCAGCAAGATCAGGACCTGGTTCAAGCGGGCCAAGCGTGAGGATAACGTTGTCCGCGGCCGCGAGCTGTTGGAGAAGGAGATCCGCCGCCACGGCTCCTCGCCAGAGCAATTGCTCCAGACCGACTACATCCGGCCGGTCTTGGCCAGGTTTGGCTATGCCTCGGAAGACGACCTGTTGGCTGCCGTCGGCTACGGTGGTTTCACCGCCGCAAACATTGTCCGGCGGCTGATCGAGGAGGAGCAAAAGGAGCGCCGGCGGCAGGAGAAGGCGATGAGCGTGGCCGAGCTGGCTGCACAAGACGCCAGTGTCATCAGCCCGCCGCCCACCGCAAAGACCGGTGCCGCGCCTCCCCCGTTTGGCGTCCGCGTTCGCGGCGAGAGCAACATGCTGGTACGGTTCGCGCGCTGTTGCAACCCGTTGCCGGGAGACCGGATCCTCGGCTACATCACGCGTGGCCGCGGCGTCACCGTGCACCGGGCGGGATGTCCTAACATCACTAACGGCGAGCCCGACCGCCTGATCGAGGTCACGTGGGACCGGTCACTGCAGGACACGTTCCCAGTGGCGATCGAGGTACGGGCCCAGGACCGCCCCGGCTTGTTCCGGGATATCACCAATGTGATCAGTGAGACGAGGACCAACATCCAGTACGCGACGGCCGGCAGCGACCGCGCGGGGCACGCCGTTGTCGAGATGGTCCTCGGCATCCGGAGCCAGGAGCATCTGGGCTACATGATCAGGCGCATATTGAGGGTCAAGGACGTCTACGACGTGCGGCGGGCCGCGGCGGATGCCCCGCACCACCCGGTTTGAGTCGAGATTGCCGATTGGAGCGTAGCCGATGAGACTGGTGATTCAGCGGGTAAGCAGGGCGGCGGTCAGCGTGGACGAGCGCACCGTTGCCTCCATCGGGCCAGGGCTGTTGGTGTTGGTCGGCGTGGCAACGTCGGACACCCCGGCGGATGCCGCGTACCTGGCAGCCAAGACCGTTAACCTGCGGATCTTCGAGGACGAGCAAGGGAAGCTCAACCGCTCGCTGCTCGAGTGCGGCGGGGATCTGCTCGCAGTGTCACAGTTCACCTTGCTTGGCGATTGCCGCCGCGGTCGTAGGCCGAGCTTCACGGCTGCGGCCGGGGGTCAACTGGGGTTGGAGTTGTTTGACCAGTATGTTGCCTGCTGCCGCGCGGAGGGCGCGGCTGTGTCAACCGGCGAGTTCGGAGCTCACATGCAGGTAGAGCTGGTAAACGACGGACCGGTGACCCTCATTCTCGAGTCGCCCGCCGGAGACGGCTCATGACCCCCACAGTCAACTTGCGCCCAAGCCTGCCCGGATGGCTGCGCTGCCTGACAGTCGGCCAACTGGGAACCAACTGCTACCTGCTGATCGCCCACACCGCGCAGGCTGCCGTGGTTGTTGACCCCGGCGGTGACGCCGCGGCGATCATCGACGCGATCGAGCACGCCGGCCGGCCCGGTGGACTCGGAGCCGTCTGGCTGACCCACGGGCACGCGGACCATTGCGGAGCTCTGCCGGAGCTGCTTCTGCGCTGGCCGGAGGCCGTGGTTCGCGCGAGCCAGGTAGCCGGCAGTTGGCTGGCCGATCCGGCCGCCAATCTCTCTGGTTACATTGGCCGGGAGCTGCAGGTGAGCGTAAGTCGCCTCGACGGCGTGGCGGACGGGGACGAGATCGTCCTGGCTCGGGGCGGTCCTGCGTTTCGGGCCATCGCAACGCCCGGCCACACGCCCGGCTGCATGTGTTTCTTCGCGGATGTGGCGGACCGCGGCCCCACACAGGCTCCCCCGGTCCTGCTCAGCGGTGATGTGCTCTTTGCGGGCTCCGTCGGGCGCACCGATCTGCCCGGTGGCTCGTTGCGCCAGCTCAACGCATCGCTGCGGCGGCTGGCTGGTCTCCCCCCGGCAACCGTCGTCCTGCCGGGCCATGGTCCGCCAACGACTATCGAGGCTGAGCTGCGCACCAACCCCTATATGCGTCAAGCTCTAGGTTAGCGTCGCCAGCCCCGGGCACATCCGAGCCGGAGTAGAGGAGTGGGCAGGGATGATGCGGCGAGCCGGTCCCGTCCTCGTGGCAGTGCTCCTTGTGGGGCTACTCCTGCCGCCATTGGCAGAGCAGGCCCAACTGCGTGTTGGCGGCTATGTCGGCCCGCTGTGGTCGGGCGGTCCGGCCGTCCCGGCATTCAGTCCCGCGCCACCGCCCGTTGGCATGGCCCTCGACTTCGGGCAATACCCCGACAGCGCGGCCGTGGTGGCGTTTGTGCGCGAGCTCAGAGAAGCCTACCCTCACCTCGTCGACGTAATCGAGCTAGGCTCGAGCCATCAGGGGCGGCCACTCCTGGCCCTCCGTATCGGTAGCCGGCAGGGGTCGCATCCGGATACGCGGCCGGCGCTGCTGATCGACGGCCAGCATCATGCCCGCGAGCCCGTCGGCCAGCAGGCGGTGCTGTACTTTGTGTGGCATTTGGTTTCCACATATGGACGAGACCCTCTCAGCACACATCTTCTCGACACGCGGGCCGTATACGCCTTCCCCTCCGTCAACCCAGACGGGAACGATGTCTTCCTTCACACCCACTACGCGCAGCGCAAGAACCTCCGCCCCATGGACGACGACGGCGACGGTCTGATCGACGAGGACTACCCGCAAGGACTGGTGGGTTGGTCGGTCTACCAGGTATACGAGGTTACGCTGAGGGAGAGCTGGCTCGCCCGCTATCCCGATGATCCCTTCTCCGGGGACTGGCTGGCCCGAGGGTGTGCGCGCCGCAGCTACGTGGGGGTTTACGATGCCGTCAGCGGGGAGCTGATCCCGCAGGTGGATCTGGACGGAGACGGCAGGGTGGGCGAAGACCTGCCCGGAGGGGTCGACCTCAACCGCAACTACCCGATGTGGTGGGAGCATTGCGTCGGCGACCCGGCGTCGATCTTGTACCGGGGGCCGGAGCCGTTCAGCGAGCCGGAGACTGCCGCGCTCCGCGACCTAATGCAAGCCCATCCCAACATTCGGGCGGCCATAACCTATCACTCCGGCGACGACCGCCTTGCCATGGCGGGAATGCCGGGCGGACTGCCAGGGATCGACGAGGAGCTGTACGAGCGCATCGGGAGGAAGGCGTCCCAGCTGACGGAGTCCTACGGGTTTGTCGGCACCCGCCACCAACATGCGACCGGCGTGTCCCCCGGCGAGACGCACAGCTGGCTCTACACTCACGGCGTCCTTGCTTGGCTGGTGGAGGCATATGTTCGGGCCGGACCGGTCGGCTGGCACTGGATCGACCGCGCCGGAGGGCGTGCTTGGACCTACTACCACACCGGGCTGTACTTCAACCCGCCCCCCGAGGAGTTGCTGGCGGCGTGCCGCCGTTGGCTCGGCTACAATCTCTACACGCTCGCCGCGATCCCCGCGCCGCGGCCGGGAGAGGTGCATTTGGATGATGAAACCCTCACGATCGAAATCCACAACGACGGGCTGCTCGCGGCGCCGCTGACCGTTTCCATTGCGGCCGGATCAGAAGTACTCAGTACCCGGAGGATCGACGGGTTGAGCGCGGGTGGGGTGAGCATCTCACTACGGCTGTCAAGCGCGGTTGCGAAGGGCCTGCGAGAGGGGGCTCCCTTGGGTGTTACCCTTGAGGCGGGCGGCCCCAGCCGGCAGTACGCGGCGGCTCCGCTGCTGTACGCTTGGCAGTGGGTCTATGACGGGCATGACCTGCAGGGGTTCACGCTGCTCGGAGGATGGACCGGCCCGCCGGCAGGCGAGTTCGTGGATATCGGAGCGGCGTTCGGCCCGGGTGGGTGGGACGCCGACCCGGTGCGGTGGGACGATGACTATTACCACTACAGCAGGCTCGGCCGCCAGGCGATCCTGGAGGAGTAGCAACCTTACCCCCGCCAGCCTCGCCCTAGAAGGAAAGCACCCGGGGGAGCAGGTCTGCGAGCCCGGATACCAGGACCGGAGCGGTCAGGTTGCGCGTCCGCAGGTACAAGTACCCGGCCAGGGCGTTGGTCGCGGGCACAACGAGCAGGCCCTCCATCAGCAACGGGCTAAGGGTGCGCTCCGCCGGTCCGAAGCCGACGAGGCCACTGCCCAGATAGACCAGCCCGGCGACAGTCGCCGGTAGCAGCACCGCGCCGGTGCGGCCGAGATAGCGCTCTAGTGTGGTCTGGGCCACGCCGCGCAACAAGAACTCCCGGGCCGGGGCCACAATCAGCAGCGACCGTACCACGTTCCAGACCCAGCTGGCCACCGGCTGCGGCCGGATCCCGCTCGGATAGCCGATAGACCCCGCAACCACCACATAGAAACCCACCAACAGCCCTGCCACGATGCTCACCGTCATCGCCCGCCGGGTCAGTCCCAGGTGCTCGGCCGGGATCCTAGCCCGGTAGGCCAGCGCGGCAAACACGGCGGCGAGGCCCAAGATCACAAGATAAGCGGGGTATGCCTGCCCAAAGACGGCGGCTCCGGCGAGGCTCGTGACGAGGTATCCCAGCATTGCCGCGAGCGGTACGCCGAGTGAAGCAAACCCGTAGCTGGGCATCTCCGTGGTCGCGAGAGGCAGCCCGCCGCCGCGGCCCGCGGCCCTAGTCGCCCACTCGGGCTCCCGGAGGTGGAGGGTAATGGCAAAGCTAAGGACCCAAATCAGGGCCCCGAGCAGAATGTACAGCAGGATGGTAACCAGCAGGACCGGCTCGTCGTAGAGCTGCGGAAATGCCGGCGCGGCAAGGCCAGGATGGCGGAAGGCCAACGATCGGGGCACGGGTTTGGCCAAATCGAGCAGGATTCGCGGGCCTTCCAGATAGTCCGCCCGCCCGAAGCTCACGGTGTAGATGCGGGCGGCCGACGGCCTTGCCGGCGCCGCGCGCGGCGACGGGCGCGGGAACAGGCGCAGCAGGCCTAGGTCTTGGACCTGCATGTCCAGGATATCCTGGGCGAGCGATGCGTGCTCAGGGTCAACGACCTGTCTGGCTGCACACAGTATCTTGAGGCGCTCGAGCGACTGGTAGGTGGCAGGCATGTACATCGCGGAGAAGTCCTCACGGAATGCTGGTGCACCGATCACCGCGGAGAGCTCCGCCGCGAGATCAGGGGGCAGGTCCAACGATGCACGGCCGAGGCCAAAGAGGACCGTCGCCGAGACTTCGCCACGCGTGAGCACCGGGACGATCAGCCCCGCCTCGATCTCGACCTCCAAGTACTCCATGCTCAGGCTGAGGCGGTCAAACGCAAAGACGTCGCCTGAGGCGTACTCCTGCCCCAGCACCCCGGTGCGTTGTGGCCATAGCCAGGCCATCACGACAGCGGTCACGCCCAGAGCCAGCACCAGGCATACCGATAACAGGATAGAGAGTGCTGGGCCCTGTGGTCTGAGCCGCGCCAACAACGATTTCACCGGGCTTGCCCCCTTGCATGTAACAGGCATAGCTGTTGGCTGCTCTGGCCGGGGTTTCCTTCCCTGGCGCCCGGATCACCTGCCAGGGGTGCTCGTCCGCCCCCGAGGTTGAAGCGCTGCGGTGACCGCGTTACAATATCCTCGGTCAAAGCCGGGCGCCGCCCGGCGCTTTTTTAACGGAGGGATCGCCATGTCTTTGCTCATCAGCCGCCCCCGCGGCACGGTCGACGTGCTGCCGCAGGATAGCCACCGATGGCATCACGTCGAGGCGGCCGTCCGCGACGTGTGCCGGAGATTTGGGTTTGAGGAGATGCGCACGCCGATAATCGAGCACGCTGAGCTGTACGTGCGGAGCACGGGCGAGACCACGGATATCCTGGAGAAGGAGACCTATACCTTTGCGGACCGCGGCGGCCGCAGCTTGACTCTGCGCCCGGAAGGCACGCCTGGTGTCGTGCGGGCGTTTCTTGAGAACGGGCTGCAGAGCGAGCCACTGCCGGCCAAGTTCTATTACCTTGGGCCGATGTTCCGGTACGATCGGCCGCAGGCCGGCAGGTACCGGCAGCACACGCAGTTTGGCATCGAGACCTTTGGCGCAGCGGGGCCGCTTGCCGACCTCGAGGTGATCATGACCGCGATCACGCTCTTTCGGGAGTTGGGGATGTCGGGCCTCGAGGTGCACCTCAACAGCATTGGCTGCCCGGAGTGCCGGCCGGCCTTCCGCCAGAAACTGATCGACCACTTCACCGCCCACCGCACGGAGCTTTGCGCGGACTGCAACCGCCGGCTGGAGCGCAACCCGCTGCGGCTGCTCGACTGCAAAGAAGAGCAGTGCCAGCCACACAAGGCTCGCGCGCCGGTTTCATACGAGCATCTCTGCTCCGCCTGCGACGATCACTTCGCCCAACTGCAGGCAGGGCTAGCGGGCTTCGGCCTGTCATATGATCTCGATTCAACTCTGGTCCGGGGGCTGGACTACTACACCCGGACGGTGTTTGAGGTGATCTACCCGGCGCTCGGAGCCCAATCCACAGTGTGCGGCGGGGGACGGTACGACGGCCTGATCGAGGCCATGGGGGGCCCTTCCATGCCCGGGGTGGGTTTCGGCATGGGCATAGAACGCCTGCTGTTGGCAATCGAGAAGGAGAACAAATCATTGCCAGCACCGCCTCGCACTGAGGTCTTCCTGGCGACCGTCGCGCTTGCTGAGGCAGACGAGATGCGGCGTAAGGTTACGGAGCTGCTCTACAGCCTGCGGTGGGCAGGTATTGCCGCTGAGGCCGACTCCCTGGGGCGTAGCCTGCGCCAGCAGATGCGGTATGCCGACCGGACCGGAGCCCGGCTGGTGGTCGTGATCGGACCGGACGAGTTGGCTTCCGGACAAGTTAAGCTTAAGAACATGCAGAGCGGCATCGAGACTTCAACTGAGCTTGTTTCGTTGGCCGAGACCGCCCGCCGGCTGTTGAGCGGCGCATAGCCGCAACGGGCCGCGCAATCGGCAGCCTCAGTGAGTGCCTAGCCAGGGTGGGGGCCGTGGGAGGACAGCGCGTGAACTGGGATGATTCGGAGCAAAAAGAGCAGCGCAACGGAGCCGGCGGCTCAGCAGACACGAGAGAGTTGCACCTTGAGGCCCCAGCCGGTGGCACTGCCCGCACGCACTACTGCGGCACGTTGCGCGGCCATCACGCCGGCCAGGCAGTTGTGCTTGCCGGGTGGGTGGCGCGGCGCCGCGACTTGGGTGGGTTGATCTTCATCGATCTCCGGGATCGCTCGGGGGTCGTGCAGTTGGTGTTTGATCCTGCGCACAACGGGGCGGCACACGCTGCTGCAGAGCAGCTGCGCAGCGAGTACGTAGTCGCGGTCAGCGGCGTGGTCTGCGTGCGCACCTCGGCTTCCCGCAATAGTTCGTTGCCAACCGGTGATGTGGAGGTATGGCCCCAGTACGTCGAGGTCCTCAACACGTCACGCACGCCGCCGTTCTACATCACCGACGAGGCCCGGACGGACGAGTCCGTCCGCCTCCGTTACCGCTATCTCGACTTGAGGCGGCTATCCATGGCCCGCAACTTCGCCCTGCGACACCAGGTGGCGCGGCTGACGCGCGACTATCTCGACCGGTTGGGTTTTTTGGAGGTAGAAACCCCCGCCTTAACCCGCAGCACCCCCGAGGGCGCTCGCGACTTCCTCGTGCCCAGCCGGGTTAACCGTGGCGAGTTCTACGCTCTGCCGCAGTCGCCACAGCTCTTCAAGCAGCTGTTGATGGTCGCCGGCTTCGACCGGTACTTTCAGCTGGCCAGATGTTACCGCGATGAGGACCTGCGCGCCGACCGGCAGCCGGAGTTTACGCAAATCGACATCGAGATGTCCTTCATCGACGAGGACATGGTCATGCGGATGACCGAGGGCCTGATCCAGTTGATCGTGGAAACCGTCCTCGGCCGCCCCGTCGCCGTGCCGTTCGCGCGGCTCACGTATGCCGAGGCGATGGCTCGCTACGGTTCGGATCGGCCCGACACCAGGTACGGGCTGGAACTCCAGGACATGTCGGCGCTCGCGACGCGGGCCGACATGCCGGCGTTCCAGGCCGCGCTCCGGGCGGGCGGCGAGGTCCGCGGACTCGTTGTACCGGGAGGCGCGACGGCCAGCCGCAAGCAAATCGATGACTACACCGCCGAGGTCGCCCGCTTTGGCGCCCGTGGGCTTGGTGTCGTCCGCTACGAGCCCGAGGGCCCGCGTTCGCCGCTCAGCCGCTTCTACAGCGCGGATGACCTCGCCGCCTGGGGGGCAGCTACCGGCGCGCGCGCCGGTGATCTGTTGCTGTGCATCGCCGGGATGCCGTCGGTAGTCCGGCCGGCTCTGGGCCACCTGCGGAGCCTGATTTCCAAGCAGCTGGAGCTTACCGGCGATGACAAGCTAGCACTGGTGTGGGTGACCGATTTCCCATTGGTGGAGATGGATGAAGAGGCCCGGCGCCTCGTCGCCGTGCACCATCCGTTCACCGCCACCAAGCCCGAAGACCGGCCGCTGTTGGCGGTGTCCCCGTTGACCTGCCGGGCCAGAGCATACGACCTGGTGCTCAACGGCGTTGAGTTGGGCGGCGGCAGCATTCGCAACCACCGCCGGGACCTGCAGGCGGAGCTGTTCGGGGTGCTGGGCATGAGTGAGGCCGAGGCAGAGAGCAAGTTTGGTTTCCTGCTTGAGGCCTTGGAGTACGGCGCGCCGCCGCACGGCGGGATCGCCTTGGGCCTAGACCGCCTGGTGATGCAGCTCGGCGGGATGGAGAGTATCCGGGACTGCATCGCGTTTCCCAAGACCAGTAGCGGGTCCGACCTGATGACTGGTGCTCCAGCCCCGGCAGATCCCGGGCAACTGCGGGAACTGGGCCTTGAGTTGGCCGGCGCGCCAGCTGGACAAGGCGATCCGGGCCGACCAATCGATCGCGATGGACAAAGCACCGTCTAGCTGCATAATGTTGCTTCGGCAGCGGTCGTGTGCTATCATCTGAGTCAGAAAGCGCCCTGCTGTGTACGCAGAGGTTCGGTAATGTGATTGAGCCAACATCATCACATTGGGAGCTCGGGCTTCGCACGCGGCTTGCAGGCCCCCCGTTTCGGCTTCGGCGGGATCGAGAGGGGACGCAAAAAACGTGCGGGAGAGCACCCACCTGCAATGAGCAGGTTCAAGACAGCCGGACCAACGGCACGGCGGGGTCTTTCGGTTGTCCGAGGTCCCACCCTTTCCTCTGTCTTGCGCCAAGAAGGAACCACCCCTACTAGTCCCTAAGTCTTCACGGACGTCTTCGCCATGCCAGACAGAGGAGGTACCGCCTTGACCGCTATCACCGGAGGCCCGGTCATTGACCTACGCAGTGACACCGTCACCAAACCTACGGACAAGATGCGCCGTGCGATGTATGAGGCCGAGGTCGGAGATGACGTTTACGGAGAGGACCCCACGGTAAACCGTCTAGAGCAGCTCGCAGCCACGATCCTCGGCAAGGAAGCCGCCTTGTTTGTCACGAGCGGCACGATGGGCAATCAGGTCGCCGTGCTGACGCACGTCGGCCGGGGCGACGAGGTCATCGTCGAGCAGGATGCCCACATCGTCCTCTATGAGGTGGGCGGCGTCGCAGGCCTTGCGGGGGCGCAGATCCGTACCATTCCAGGGCAGCGTGGCCTACTGGAGCCGGCGGCTGTAGCCAGGGCCATCCGGACGCCTAACGTCCACTTCCCTCGCACTCGCCTCCTATGCCTGGAGAACACGCACAATCGGGCCGGGGGCACCGTAATGACCCCAGCGCAGACCGCGGCCCTCGCCGAGGTCGCCCACAACGCCGGAGTAGCGGTGCACCTTGACGGCGCGCGGCTGTTCAACGCTGCGGTGTACCTTGGAGTCAGCCCGGCCGACCTATGCGCGCCCCTCGACTCGATTCAGATTTGCCTGTCCAAAGGGTTGTGCTGCCCGGCAGGCTCCATCCTCGCCGGCAGTAAGGCGTTCGTTGAGGAGGCGCGCCGCAACCGCAAGGTGGTTGGCGGCGGCTTGCGGCAGGCCGGTTACCTCGCGGCGCCGGCGATCGTCGCCCTCGAGGAGATGGTGGACCGCCTCGCCGAGGATCACCAGCGCGCGCGGCAACTGGCCGAGGCGCTTGCGGGTATGCCCGGCGTGTCGATCGATCTCGGTAACGTGGAAACCAATATTGTGTGCTTCGAGGTCGCCGATGCTGCCCGATGGGTCGCGGCCCTCGCGAGGCACGGAGTGCTGGCCAACGCGATGGGGCCAACTACAGTGCGCCTCGTGACCCACAAAGATATCCCTGAGGAGTACATTCCCCGCGCCATCGCCGCAATGGCAGCGGTGGCCCAGGAGCTGGCATAGCATATGGCCAGTGGCGGCGGCAGCGGCAGCAAGCGGGGCAGCCCGGGGCCGGATCTGTTCAGTCCCGAGGCTGCCAGGCTTAAGGCCGAGGCGCCGCTGGCCACGCGGATGCGGCCCGCCAGCCTAGAGGACTTCTTGGGCCAAGAGCAAGTCGTCGGCCAGGGTACGGCCCTGCGCCAGGCGATCTTGGCTGACCGGTTGGCTTCGTTTGTGTTCTGGGGACCTCCCGGCAGCGGCAAGACCACCCTGGCAGGGATCATCGCCAAGCGTACCGAGGCATACTTCGAGCAGCTGAGCGCGGTTTCGTCGGGAGTTGCGGACGTTCGGCGGGCCATCGCTGCGGCCAAGGAGCGCCTGCAGGCGACAGGACAGCGCACGGTGGTGTTTATCGACGAGATCCACCGGTTTAACAAAGCCCAGCAAGACGCGCTGCTGCCGGCAGTTGAGGACGGGACCATCCACCTGATCGGGGCAACGACCGAGAACCCCTACTTCGAGGTTACAGGCGCTCTGGTTTCGCGTTGCCGCGTCTTCCGGCTCGAGCCCCTCGCGCCGGAGCATGTGCGTACCATGCTTCGCCGGTCACTGCTGGATGAGGTGCGCGGGCTCGGGCGCATGCGGCCTGATGTCTCTGAGGATGCGCTCGAGCACCTGGTACGGGTGGCCGACGGCGACGCCCGCATTGCCCTCAACGCTCTGGAGCTGGCTGTGCACACCGCAGAGCCTGGAGAGGACGGCCGGCGCAGTGTGTCGCTCGCTGCGGCCGTCGACGCGGTGCAGCGCCGCGCGCTTCGGTACGATCGGTCCGGGGACGGCCACTTCGACGCGGCCTCGGCGTTCATCAAGAGCATGCGCGGCTCGGATCCGGACGCCACGGTGTACTGGTTGGCACGGATGATCGAAGCCGGCGAGGACCCGGTGTTCATTGCCCGCCGGATCATTATCGCCGCGTCGGAGGAGGTAGGGCTGGCCGATCCTACCGCCCTGCAGGCAGCCGTCGCGGCGGCCTATGCGACGACAATGATTGGGCTGCCAGAGGCCCGTATCCCGCTCGCCCAAGCGGCGCTCCACGTGGCCATGGCCCCTAAGAGCAATGCGTGTTGCGCCGCAATCGACGCCGCGCTCACCGATGTACGCCGTGGAGGACAGGACGCCGTGCCGGCGCACCTGCGCAACGCACCCCATCCAGCTCTGGCCGACCAACATGGACATGGCGTGGGATATAAGTATCCGCACGACTATCCTGGCCATGTTACCAAGCAAGCCTACCTTCCGCCGCAGCTATGCGGGGCACAATACTACGAGCCTAGCGACTCGGGCCTGGAGGCGGAGCTGCGCCTCAGACTCAGTCAATTGCGGGAGTTGACGGCAACTCCGCATGGTGGTACCATGCGCTCAGAGGGTAAAGACTAGTAAATCGCTAGGGATTAGTGCCGTGATCGCCGGGCACGATTGAGACGCTTGGAGGCCCAGAGCTTATGAGGCTTTCCACCCGCGGCCGGTACGGCGTCGCCGCTTTGTGCGAGCTGGCGGCCCGCTACGATGCAGACACTCCCGTGCCGCTTCGTGATATCGCCGCCAGCCAGGCGATATCAGAGAGCTATTTGGAGCAGATCTTTCTGGTGCTTCGCCGTGCCGGACTGGTTGGCAGTGTCCGTGGCGCGCAGGGCGGGTATATCCTCGGGCGGCCTCCCGGGGAGATCACGATCGGCGAGATCATCAGAGTCCTGGAGGGCCCGATTGCCCCGGTTGCGTGCGTAATCGAGGACGACGAGGGCGATATCAGCTGCTCGCGCGACGTGATGGAGCACTGCGCGACAAGGCAGGTGTGGGTCAGGCTGGCCACCTGCATGTCGAGAGTGCTGGACTCGGTAACCCTTGGCGATATCGCCTTGGAGGGCGGCGGGCCGGTAGGCTGCAGTTGCGCAGAGTGCGCCCTCCCAGCCGTTGACGCTGCCCTCGGCGATGCTAAGAAGGATAGTCGATAGTCGCACTAAGGAGGCGCGCAACGTGAACCTGGATCAGGGTCAACACAAGGACACGGGACCCTCGCTCAGGCGGGTGTACCTTGATCATGCTGCTACCACTCGGGTCAGGCCCGAGGTCGTGACCGCGATGGTCAACTTCATGGGTGAGGATTTCGGCAACCCATCGAGCATTCACGGCTGGGGCAGGGTGGCCCGCGAGGCGATGGAGCAGTCCCGGGCCAACGTTGCCAGGCTGATCGGAGCGCGCGCGACCGAGATCATCTTTACCAGCGGCGGCACTGAGGCCGATAATCTCGCCATCATCGGGGTGGCGATGGCGTCCCGTGGCAAGGGCAAGCGGCACCTGATCACCTCCCAGATTGAGCACCACGCGGTACTGCACACGTGCGAGTACCTGGAGGAGCACGGGTTTGAGGTGACTTACCTGCCGGTCGACGCCGACGGCTTGGTTGACCCCCAAGACGTGGCTGCCGCAATCAGGCCGGATACCGCGCTGGTCACGATAATGCACGGCAACAACGAGGTCGGGACGCTTGAGCCGGTGGAGGACATCGGACTGGTGTGCCGGGAGCGCGGCGTGCCGTTCCATACCGATGCCGTCCAGAGCGCCGGGAAGGTACCCATTGACGTCAATGCGATGAACATCGACTTGCTGACCCTGTCGGCGCACAAGATGTACGGACCCAAAGGTGTCGGAGCGCTTTACCTGCGGCGCGGCACACGGCTCGAGCCTCTGCAGCACGGTGGCTCGCACGAGCGCAAGATGCGGGCCGGCACGGAGAACGTCCCTGGGATCGTCGGGCTAGGCGTTGCGGCAGGTCTGGCATACGATGAGCTGGCCGAGACCAGCAAGACACTTGCCGCGATGCGCGACCGTCTGATCGAGGGGTTGCTGGCTCTGCCCAACACCAAGCTCAACGGACATCGGACGCGCCGCCTGCCGCACAACGTCAACGTCAGCTTCCGGGACATCGAGGGGGAGTCCGTCCTCCTGGCCCTGGACATGAACGGGATCGCGGCCTCTACCGGGTCTGCCTGCACCTCCGGGTCGCTGTCGCCCTCCCACGTCCTGATGGCCATGGGCAACACGCACCAGGATGCTCAAGGGAGCATCCGCATGACCCTTGGCCGGGACAATCAGCCCGAAGATGTGGATTACGTGCTCGAGCGGATGGTCCCGATCGTTGAGCGCCTGCGCTTGATGTCTCCGCTCGCAGAAGGCACCCTGCGTCCCCGTGGCGAAGAGACGCCGGAGCCTGCCGCCCAGCCGGAGGGCTCCCAGTGTGCGTGCGAGACGGAGGAGGAGGCACCCAAGTGAGCGAGACATATACGGACCAGGTCATGGATCACTTCATGAACCCGCGCAATGTGGGCGAGATCGCCGACGCCGACGGAGTCGGCCAGGTCGGTAATCCCGTGTGCGGTGACGTGATGCGCATATATCTCAAGCTTGATGGCGACCGGATTGCCGACGTCAAGTTTAAGACCTTCGGTTGCGGCGCAGCTATCGCGACTAGCAGCATCATCACGGAGTTGGTCAAGGGCAAGACGATCGACGAGGCCCTGCAGATCTCCAACCGCACCGTTGCTGATGCCCTCGGCGGCCTGCCACCGCGCAAGATGCATTGCTCCAATCTTGCAGCCGATGCTCTGCTGAGCGCCGTGAATGACTACCGGGCCAAGCAGGGCCTGCCGCCCGCAGGCGAGGTTTCGGAGCACGATCATCATGACGGCATCGAGGATCTGGCTGCAGAGGACGACGCAGCGGAAACCGGCAGGGATGCCGCCGCCGGCGAGGTGGCGTGCCCAAGTGCGCCATGCACCCTGCGGGTAAGCGAGCGGTGCCGGCAGGTGGCCGCGCCGCGCCGCGCGAGCAAGTCCGCGGAGTAGGAGAGCCCAGCCAGACACGACAGCGCGCCCAAGCTTCGTGGCCAGCTACCGCAAGGTGGCTGGCCTTTTCGCATTCTGACCGTGTGGGGCGGGAACACTCTACTGGTAACACAGCAACAGTGGACCAAAGGAGTTGGCCGACCATGCGGCGCGATAACCCGGCGGCGGACTTTCCGGATGCTTGTCCGGTCTGTGGCGGTCGCCTGCTGGGACGCATCGGCACAGGGCAGTTTTTTTGCTGGGACTGCTGCGCGCAGTTCTCCCGCAGCGGCCCCCGTCTACGCGTGTGGGCCATCGATGACGAGGGGGCCCTGGTGCCCCAGCCCACGGCACAGAGCCAGGCAGGCCCGGAGCTTAGTAGCGCAAGGGACGGCAGGAGCGAGAGGGCGACCCTGGAAATAAGGAGGTGAACCAATGACGATGAACCGGTTTTGGCGCGGTATGATGACCGGATTGTTCGTCGGAGCTGCGATGGGTATGTGGCTCGCTCCGCACCTTGAGGGCGAAAACAAAGACGCCCTCGTATCGGCTACCCGTGACCTGGCCAACCGGGCGGAGAAGATGCTCCGCCGTGGCCGCAGTCAGGTCGAGGATGCCATGATGATGGGGCGGTAGCTGCCACTGCAGCAAGGCAAGGGGGGCAGCAGTGAATCCGGTTGTAGATTGGCTAAGGCGTTACCGGCGGCTCCTCGGGGCCGCCTTTTTACTCACGATTGCGGGCTTGTTCATGTGGCGGGTGCGTGCGGTCCTGACGCCTTTTGTCCTGGCCGGCGTCCTCGCCTATCTCCTCAACCCTTTGCTCAAGCTGCTGCTAAAGAGGGGCTTCTCCCGGGTAGCCGCTCTGATCTTCATCTACTTGGTGGTCTTTCTCAGCGTGGCTGTTGCGGTTGGCTTCCTCATCCCCCGGGTGATCATCGAGCTCGGCAGGCTCGCCGAGTTCCTGCCGGGGCTGTTCGCCCAGTTGCAGCAGATGGTGCTGGACTTCCAGGAGCAGTACACCCAGGTGCAGATGCCGCAAGCCGTGCGCCAAGCAATCGACGATGCGGTGCTCTCCATCCAGAGCCAGGCGCTGGGCCTGATCGGCCGGACCGCGCAGAGCATCCTCGGCGTGTTTAGCGCCTTTTTTGGCCTGATCATCGCCCCGATCCTCTCGTTCTACTTGCTCAAGGATGTGCACGGCCTGCGGTTGGGAGTCCAGCGCCTGATCCCGGCGGCAGACCGCGAGTCCACGTTCAAGCTTCTTGGCGATGTCGACAAGGTACTGTCCGGCTTCGTCCGGGGCCAGTTGACCGTCGCCCTGCTGGTGGGCAGCCTCGTTGCCGTAGCGCTCACGTTCCTGCAAATCAGGTTTGCCGTCATCCTCGGCATCTTCGCCGGCATCACCAACATCATCCCGTATTTCGGGCCGATCTTGGGCGCGATACCCATCCTCGCCGTGGCCGCCACGATGTCCTACATGGATGTGCTCCGGGCTCTGATTGCGGTCGTCGTGATCCAGCAGCTGGAGTCGCAGGTGATCTCGCCGCGCGTCATCGGCCGCAGCGTGGGACTGCACCCACTGGCGGTGGTGTTTGCCCTGCTCGTAGGCTTGGAGCTATACGGGATCCTGGGCATGATCATTGCTGTGCCGATTGCCGGGATCATCCGCGTGCTGGTCGACGTGTGGGTCGATGGCCGCGCGAGCGGAGAGGCCGCGGCTCATGTGGCTCAAGCCGCTCATGCGGCGCAGGGCGGCGAGGAGTCAGATAATGATGATCGGCCCGAGCCGGAGGAGCCCGAAGGGAAGGCCAAAACCCCACAGCCCCCACCAGGACCCCAGCCAAGCTAAAGGGAGAGGGCGATCACCCTCTCCCTCTTGTCTTAATCTGCGCCCCAGCCCGACGGTCGCCGCAGGCCTAGAAGCTCTTGCACACCTCGTCGATCAGCCAGGCCACGAAGCCGACCGCCTTGCGGATCGGTGCGGGATCGGTCATATCGACGCCGGCCATGGCGGCGAGCTCCAGCGGTTTCCGGCTGCCGCCGGATTTGAGGACCTCTAGCCACTTGTCGACCATCGGCTTGCCCTGCTCGCGGATGGCTTGCGAGACGGCGGTGCCGACGGTCAGGCCGGCTGAGTAGGTGTAGGGGTAGAGGCCCATGTAGTAGTGCGGCTGGCGCATCCAGGTCAGTCTGGCCCCGTCGTCGATCTCGACCACATCGCCCCAGAACTCGGCCAGGATGTCGCCCTGGACCTTGCTGAGGGTGGACTCGGTAACCGGTCGCCCTTGCTCCGCCAACACGTAGATCCGGCGCTGTAGCTCGCCCTCGATCAGGTGGCGCACGAAGTTGTGGTGGTAGGTGGCCAGGAACTGCATCATCACCCAACGGCGCATGCGATCGTCGGTGCTGCGGTCGAGGATGTACTGGCCGACCAGCAGCTCGTTGATGGTGGACGGCGCCTCGGTGAAGAACCGCGAGCCACGCGTGTTGCTCAGCCTCTGGTTGCGCATGGACATGACGCCGTGTCCGGCGTGTCCGAGCTCGTGCGCCAGGACGAGGGCGTCGCGCATCGTGCCCGACCAGGTGATCAGGATGTACGGGTGCAGGCCGTAGACCCCGCTGCAGAAGGCCCCAGTTGATTTGCCCACGTTGTCCGCGCGGTCGATCCACCGGTTGCGCAGACCATCCGCGATGACCTGAGAGTACTCCTCACCCATCACCTGGAGGCCGTTGAGGATGACCTCCGAGGCCTGCGCGTATGTTGTCTCAGGGCTGTACTCGGGGTCAAGCGGCGCCTCGATGTCGCAGTACAGGATTTTGTCCAGGCCGAGAACGGTGCGCCGCAGCTCAACGTACCGGCGCATGTGGGGGGCCAGCTCCGTGAGGATCACGTCGTGCATGTTGGCGTATACCTCGTGGCTGACCTCCTGCTCCGCCAGAATCATGTCGGTCGCGGACTTGTAGCCGCGAAGCTTGGCCAGGACGACGTTCTTTTTAACCTCGGTCGCCCAGGTGGCGGCGTAAGTGTTTTTGTACGCCTGGAGGCCGCGGGTGAACGAGGCGAACGCGTTGCGGCGCAGGACGTGGTCCTCTGAGCGCTCGTAGCGTCCCTCATAGCCGGCAAAGGACATCGGCCACTGCTGACCGTCTTTGTCGACGATGGGCGCGAAGGTCATGTCGGAGCTCTTGGAGCGGTTGTAGATCATCTGCGGAGCGCCGAGCACCTCGCTGAGCGATGCCAGGGCCACCTCGGTCTGGGGGTGGAGAACGTGCGGTTTCTCAGTGATCCACCTGCCGATCATCCGGCGAAACTCACGGAGGCCAGGCTCGGACGCCAGGTATTTCTCCAGGGTGCCATTGGGAAGGGCCAATGCCTCGGTCTGAATGAACGTCAGGCCGGCCTGGACTTTGGCCATCATCGCGCCCACGCGGGCGGCAGCGCCCTGGTTAGCCGGCGAGGTACCGTCAGTCGAGAGGTTGAGGTGAGCGTAGACGGCAACCGGGATGACCTTCTTTTGCAGCTCCTCGGCAGCCTCAAGGCAGGCCAGCAGCGTGGCGCCGCCCTCGCCGAGCATGCCCTGGTACTTGGTGACCTTGGCGATCTCGCCCTCGATGGCCCCGAGCGCTGCCTCCCAGGCTGCGGTATCGGGGAAGATGTCGGCTAGGTTCCAGGTCTCTTCGATGGGGACTTCGGCACGGGTCAAACGTTTTTGCACGGGGGCCCCTCCTTTGTGTCGGCTGCATGCTTTGCGGCAGAAGGCCGTAATCGTCTATTCCTCCTGACCTTCGCCAAGACCCTGCCTCGGGAGGCGGATTTTGGGTATGGCGGGCCCCGGTTGGCCGCAAAGAAGGGGTAGGGGCGCAAAGTCGTCTCAATCGCGGCTTTACTTACTCAGCCAGTCCCTGTACAATGGGGCCCAAGCATCACGCCGAGACTCGGCGCAATGGCCCGCGACGTGCGCGGGCCCGCACATGCGGCGATGACGCGGCAGCGGCTCCCCCGCCGCCCTTGACAGAGAAGGGTCGGTAAGCTGAGAGACCCGGAGGGGTGGGGATTGCCGGCCGGCCGCCAGCCCCGGGCGACCAAGCCCGGCGCGACGGGAGCGATATTCCCCGGCCCGGCGTCAGTGACGCGGGCAGAGAGGCCGGTGGCCGAGAGGCTCCGGTGAATAAGGGTGGTACAGCGGCCCCACGCCCCTTAGGGACGTGGGGCTTTTCTATTTAGCAGACAGGGGGCCCAGATCATGACCAGACCAGCAGGCCATCTCGACCTAGCAGAGCAGCTCCGGGTGGGCAGCCGCCCTGACTATCCCGGCCACCCGGCTCCCGCCGGGCAGGACCGGATCCCGTACCTCAGCGGCAGCGAGGTGCGGCGTACCTTCCTGCGCTTCTTCGAGAGCAAGGGCCACACCGTCTTGCCCAGCTACCCGCTGGTTCCGGGCGATGACCCGTCTATTCTGTGGATCAACTGCGGCATGGCGCCGCTTAAGCCGTATTTTCAAGGCATCGCCAAGCCGCCCAACCTGCGCCTGGCGACCTCCCAGAAGTCAATCCGGCTCAACGACATCGAGAACGTCGGCCACACGCCGCGCCACCAGACGTTCTTCGAGATGTTGGGCAACTTCTCGATTGGCGAGTACTTTAAGCAGGAGGCGATCACCTGGGCCTGGGAGCTGGTTACCGAGCACTACAAGCTCCCGACAGAGCAGCTCTGGGTGACTGTGCACCCGACCGACGACGAGGCACGCCAGATATGGCTGCGCGAGGTCGGATTGCCCGCCGGCCGCGTGGTCGATGATGAGACCAACTTCTGGGACATCGGCCCCGGCCCATGCGGTCCCAACAGCGAGATCTACATCGACCGCGGCCGTAGCTTCAGCCAGTGCGACGACCCCAACTGCGGTCCGCTTTGCGAATGCGGCAGGTTCATGGAGTTCTACAACCTGGTCTTTACGCAGTACAACCACAATGAGGACGGCTCGCGGACGCCGCTGCCCCGCAAGAACATCGACACCGGCATGGGGCTCGAGCGGATCACGTCGATTGTACAGGGCGTCGCTACCACCTTCGAGACCGACCTGCTCTGGCCGCTGGTCGACGGAGCGGCCAAGCTGCTGGGCCTAACGTATGGTCAAGACCCGCAGCGTGACCTGGGCCTGCGGGTGATCGCCGACCACGTGCGCTCGGTTGCCTTCTGCGTAGCCGACGGGCCGCTGCCCTCAAATGAGGGCCGGGGGTATGTCATCCGCCGGCTGTTGCGGCGGGCCGCGCGGTATGGGGTTTCGGCAGGCGTGTCGGAGCCGTTCCTGTGCCGCCTGGTGCCCGTGGCCGCACATCTGATGGCTGACGAGTACCCGGAGGTCGGGGAGCGTGCCGAGTATCTGGCGGGCATCGTCCGGCAGGAGGAGGAGCGCTTCGGCGCGGCGCTCGCCGAAGGCATGCGCATCGCGGGTGACATGATCAGCGACGCGATTGCGCAAGGGCAGGGGGTGCTAGCGGGTCAACACGCGTTCCGCCTCTACGATACGTTCGGCTTCCCGCTCGACCTGACGGAAGATTTGGCTGCCGAGTCCGGCCTGGCCGTCGACCGCGAGGGGTTCGAGCATCAGATGGCCGGGCAACGGCAACGCGCACGCGCCGGCCGGGCCCAGGACGCCGGCTGGGAGTCCGATGCAGCCGCCGTTGCCGAGGCTCTGGCGGGAGTGCCTGCCGCAGAGTTCGTGGGCTACGAGCATCTGGAGATCACCGCCCGCCTCAACGGCATCGTCAAGGGCCGGGAGCGGGTCAGCGCGCTCGGTCCGAGCGCCGGTGGGAGCAGCGACTTCTATGTGTCGCTCGACCGCACCCCGTTTTATGCGGAGGCCGGCGGTCAGGTCGCTGACAGCGGCGAGTTGCGCTGGGCGGGAGGGGCGCTGCGTGTAGTCGACGTGCAGCGGCTCACCGATGGCCGGGTCGTCCACCGCGTCGAGGGCGCACTCACCGGAGCCCTGACCGAGGGAGACGAGATCATCGCCGCCGTCGACACCGAGCGTCGCCTGGCTGTGGCCCGCAACCATACCGCCACCCACCTTGTGCACCGCGCGCTCAAGGAAGTGCTTGGGGCGAGCGCCAACCAGGCTGGCTCGCTGGTCACACCGGACCGCTTGCGGTTTGACTTTACGTACACGGAGGCCCTGACCCGCGAGGAGTTGTTGGAGGTCGAGCGGCGGGCCAACGAGGCGATCCTGCGCAACGATCCCGTAACCTGGTGTGAAACCACCCTCGCCGACGCCAGGGCCCGCGGCGCAGTGGCCCTGTTTGGCGAGAAGTACGGCGACCGCGTGCGCGTGGTCTCGGCGGGAGACTGGACGCATGAGCTGTGTGGCGGCACCCACGTCGCGGCCACCGGGCAGATCGGCTTGGTCTTCATCCCCGGGGAAAGCAGTATTGGCTCAGGCATCAGGCGGATCGAGGCGCTGACCGGGCACCCCGCTCATCAAGCTCTGCGGCAGGACCACGAGCAACTGGGCCGCCTGGCCGGCATATTGCGCTCGACCCCGGACGGCATGCCCGGGCGCATTGAGGAGCTTCAGACCCGCCTTAAGCAGCTTGAGCGCGAGAACGAAGCCCTTCGGCTCAAGGCCGGCCGGGGTGGCGTCGAGGCCATCCTTGGTGAGACCTGGGAGTTCGCGCCGGGAGCCACGGCAGCGGCCGGGGTGTTGGCGGTCAGCTCCATCGATGAGTTACGCCGGCACTCTGATGTCGTCCGTGATCGCTTAGGACCGGGCGGCGTCGGCGTCGTCGGGGCGGAGATCGACGGCAAGGCCGCACTGGTGGTGACCGTCGGCAAGGAGTTGGTGTCGCGCGGCCTGCGCGCCGGGGACGTGGCCAAGCGGGTTTCCGCTATTGTCAATGGGAGCGGCGGCGGGCGGCCGGACATGGCCCAGGCTGGAGGCAGGGACCCATCCAAGCTGGGCGAGGCCATCGCTTCCCTCGGCGAGATACTTCCTGGGCTAATTGCCGAGGGCAGGAAGGTCTGATGCGGCGGCGAAGACACTCCCTCTGGGCGCAGGCGAGGTACGGCGCCGCGAAAGGCGGGGTAGTATGGAGGCGGGTGAGCGCACCGAGCGCTTCAGGTTGGAGCGGGAGGTGTACGACGCCAGATCGGTGCTTGAGCGCGTGTACAAAGCGCTCGGGGAGAAAGGATATAACCCGGTCGAGCAGTTGGTGGGGTATCTGTTGTCGGGCGACCCGGCATACATTACCACACACCAGAGCGCCCGCAGCCTCATCGCTCGGGTCGAGCGGGACGAGCTGCTGGAGGAGTTGGTTCGCAGTTTCGTCTCCCAGATTCCTACGACTTAGAGGTCTCGATCACCAGCCGGCGCGGCGGCTCGGAGGCCGGGAGCGATGATTCCGATCCGGGATAGCATCCGTTCCAGGCGCTTTCCTGTAGTTAACATAACCATCATCGCCATCAATGTGGCGGTTTTCTTGTACCAATCAACGCTCGGGCCCCGTGACCTGCAGCTGTTCTTCATGCGGCACGGCGTGATCCCAGTGCAGTTCACGCTGTTGCCGCGGTTCCTGCTGGCCGGCCGGATCGAGGTCGTCACCCACCTGTTGGGCACGCTCGGCTCGGCCATGTTCCTGCACGGAGGGTTCCTGCACCTGGCCGGCAACATGCTCTACCTATGGGTGTTTGGGGACAACGTCGAGGACCGTCTGGGGCACCTTCGCTACCTTGTCTTCTATCTGGTCACTGGGTCCCTGGCTACCATGGCTCATATCCTATCCGCCCCCGGTAGCACGGTGCCGTTGATCGGGGCAAGCGGCGCCATCGCCGGCGTTCTCGGAGCCTATTTCATCAGCTTCCCACGCTCACGCGTCATGGCGCTCGTGCCGCTGTTCTTCTTTCTCCACGTGGCCGAGGTCCCCGCGGTGGTGTTCCTGGCGTTTTGGTTTATCCTGCAGCTCATCTACGGCATCGGATCGCTGGCCCCCGGCTCAGCCGACATGGTGGCTTGGTGGGCACATGTGGGCGGCTTCGCCGCCGGGGTGCTCCTGATGCGGATGATGCGTCCCCCGCGGCGAACGTACCACCGGCCAGGGCAGTGGGAGGGCGATGGCGACGGCTCAGGCGGCACGGGCGGGATCCCCGTATACCCGGCGGGCAGGCGCCGCTACTTCGACTAAAGACATGACTCTCCCGCGGTCAAGCCTGGGGGCTACAGGCATATCCGTCTCACGGCTCTGCTTTGGCACGCTGACGATCAGCCCGAGCCTTATGGACTTGTCGCCGCCGGACGGCGCGGATCTTATGCACGCAGCCTACCTCGCCGGGGTCAACTTCTTCGACACGGCCGAGATCTACGGCACATATGCACACCTTCGCCATCTGTGTGCCCGCCTGCCCCGGTCCCAACTGGTCATCGCGAGCAAAACCTACGCCGCGACCGCTGCCGACGCTCGGCGCGACTTCGAGCGGGCGAGGCATGAGATCGGCACCGATTACATCGACATCTTCCTGCTGCACGAGCAGGAGTCGGCCTTTACGCTGGCCGGCCACCGCCCGGCGCTGCTCCAGCTGGTACACCTCAGACAGCAGGGCCTAATCAGGGCCGTGGGACTCTCGACGCACCACGTCGCCGGCGTTTTGGCCGCGGCCAGCGAGCCGCTGATTGAGGTGGTACATCCGCTGGTAAACCTAGATGGCACGGGAATCGTTGATGGAACCCGCGACGAAATGTTGGCGGCCATGAGGCAGGCTGCCGGCGCAGGACAGGGAATCTACGCCATGAAACCGCTCGCCGGAGGGCATCTCGCCGGCCGAGCGGAGGAAGCACTTGCCTTCGTGCGCGACATCCCATATATTCATGCCGTGGCGCTGGGTATCGGCAGCCCCGACCAACTGGCCTACGCGGCCCTGGTGATGGGCCGAGAGCCCGTGCCGGAGCATCTCCGGCTAAGGCTTCTGGGCTCGCGTCGCCGCTTGGTGGTCGAGCCATGGTGTGAGGGCTGCGGTAGCTGCGTCGCCGTTTGCCCCCAATCCGCTCTGGCGGTCAGTGGGGGCAAAGTGCTGGTCGACCAAGATCGCTGCCTCTATTGCGGCTACTGCGCCAGGGTCTGCCGGGGTTTCTGCTTAAAGGTGGTGACGGGCGACGGGTCGGGTACTGGCAGTTGATCCAGGGACTAAAAGGGTAGGGTTGGCGGTGTCCGACCCGCTGGGCGTCACTGCCCGTGCCCTGCCTCCCGTCGAGGTGTCTGCTGGGAGGGGTCGCTCCGCCGCCGCTGCGATCGGCAAGATTGCCGCTCTGCACGGCGTGGTGGAGATTGTGGTCGGCCTGCCGCGCAACATGGATGGCACGGAGGGCCCGTCCGCGACCGGCGCTAGGCGAGTCGCCGCCGATTTGGAGGCATACTGCCCTGGTATCAAGGTCATTCTCCATGACGAGAGGCTGACAACTGCACTCGCCGAGCGCGCGCTGATCGAGGCTGATCTCAGCCGAGCCAAGCGGCGGAGACTGATCGACGGCCAGGCTGCTGTGGTACTGCTGACGAGCTATCTGAGCCAAACCAAGGGGAACACGGACTGCGGTCCGCGAGATAGGAGTGAATGAAGTGCCCAATGAGGATCGTGAAGACATCGTCATCTTGACCGACGACGAGGGTAATGAGGTAGAGTTCTTGTTTCTGGACGCCTTTGAGGTGGGCGGCCGCAAGTACGCCGTTTTGGTGCCACTCGAAGGTACCGATGACGAGGACGAGGAGAACGAGGGGGATTATGTCGAAGCCAGCGAGGCAATGATCTTCCGCCTGGAGAAAGACGAAGACGGCGACGAAGTCTTCGTCGAGATCGAGGACGACGAGGAGTGGGCGGAGGTAACCGCGGCCTGGGAGGATCTCCAGGACGAGGACTTTGAGGACGAAGATGCCGGGGAGGACCCCGATCAGGATGACGATGACGATGACGACGACTCGGAAGACGACGAGGACAAGGATCCAGTCGGGGGTCGGCACGCCTAGCCTTCGGGCCGCGCCGGGCTTCCTTGCCGGGATGCGGCCGCTAGATGCGGGCTTGGGATAGCTTAGTCACGAGATTGGCACAAGCCTGGCGGACGCTCTCTGAGCGTCTCCGCCAGGCTTGGTCGCGCATACAGGACCGGACCGTACCCAGTATTGCGGACTCATGGGCGAGCACCCGGGCGGCAGCCGTACGAGCCTCCAGCAGGTTGCTGGCCTGGCTCAGGCCGCTCGGGGCACGTGCCCGCGCCTGGATTAGTGGGGTGCTGTCCGGTGATCGCCAGAAGTGGCGCCGCTGGGCGCCGATAGCCGGCGGGCTTCTGCTTGTACTTGCGCTGGGCGGCTGGGCCGGCTGGAACCTGACGATGGGGCCGACAGGCGCCGGCGCCGATGGCCCGGTGATCTTCTTTGTCCCACCGGGGCAGGGTGCGTCCCAAATCGCGTCGCGGCTCGCCTCCGAAGGGTTGATCCGCAATGCCACCGCCTTCCGCCTTTGGGCCCGCGCCACCCGGAGCGCCGGACAGCTTAAGGCGGGCGAGTACCTGCTCGATGGGACGCTCGATACCCCCGCGATCCTCAGGAAACTAGCCGCCGGCCAGGTGATCCTCCACCCATTGACCATCCCGGAGGGCTACAATATCGCCCAGATACGCGCGCTACTGGTGGTCAAGGGGTGGGCGGACGCGGATCGATTTGACCAAGCCTTGGCTGCCGCCGCCGCTGCGGGACTCATCAAACCTGAGCTCTTGCCGGCGAAGAAGCAGTTGCTGATACAGCCGCTGGAGGGCTATCTGTTCCCCGACACCTATCTCTTCTACCGGGGGATCACCGAAGCCGAAATCGTCCGAGCGATGCTGGCGCGCTTCCGGGGCACGATGACCGAAGAGCGGCAGGCGCAGGCGGCGGCGCTTGGCATGAGCGTCGCCGAGGTCCTGACCTTGGCGTCAATCATCGAGCGCGAGGCAGTACGGGCGGAGGAGCGCTCCGTGATCTCCGGGGTGTTCCACAACCGTCTCCGTTACGGGATGCTGCTCGGCGCCTGTCCGACCGTGCGGTATGTGATGCCCGACCCGACCCGGCCAATCACGTCGCGCGAAATGGCGATCGACCACCCCTACAACACCTACGTCTATGCAGGCCTGCCCCCCGGGCCGATCTGTTCTCCTGGTTTGGCCTCCATCGACGCTGCACTAAACCCAGCAACGACCAACTACCTCTACTTCGTGTCCAAGAAGGACGGCAGCCACGCCTTTGCGAGGACGTACGCAGAGCACCTTGCCAATATCCGCCGGTACCCGCCTTAAACGGGACTGGCACGCGCACCTGCTCCCGCGCATACCGTGACTCTTAGCCGGTTGTTGCTGCATTTGTACCGGCGGGATATCAGGCCCACTCGGGCCAGGGAGCGGAAATGATGTGATCCTAACAGCTTTCTGGAGCTTTATCCTCGGCATCTTCGGCACTATCGCCGGGTACCTCAGCAACGCGGGCACCTTTCCGCAGCCCCTCAACGAGGCCGATGAGGCCAAGTACCTGGAGATGATGGGCACTGGCAGCAAAGCGGCCCGCGACACGCTCATCGAGCATAACCTGCGTCTGGTTGCTCACGTGGTCAAGAAGTTCGACAACACCGGCGAGGACCCCGACGATTTGATCTCCACAGGCACGATCGGTCTGATCAAGGGCATTCGCACCTTCAATCCCAAGTACGGCACCAGGCTGGCGACGTACGTGGCTCGCTGTATTGAGAACGAGATCCTCATGTTCCTGCGGTCTAAGAAGCGGGTGCGCTCGGAGGTCTTCCTTTACGATCCGATCGGGGTCGATCGCGAGGGCAACGAGATCACGCTGACCGACGTGCTGGGAACCGACCCCGATATCGTGCCGGACACAGTGGCAACGATCTGCCAACAAAAGAGCGTGCGCAGCAAGCTGGCTGGCCTGGGGCGGCGCGAGCGGACGGTTATCGAGCTGCGCTATGGGCTCGGGACGGGAGTCAGGAAGACGCAACGCGAGATAGCACGCATGCTGGGTATCTCGCGCTCGTACGTCTCCCGGATCGAGAAGCGCGCGGTTTCCAAACTCACCGAGGAGTTAGGGCCCAAAGCCGCATCGTTGGGTTAGGGGGGGCCGCTGGGCGGGGATCCAATAGCTGGAATAGTGCCGGATGGGGCGGGCCGGAGAGCAGCTGGTGCTCCGGCCCGCCCCATCGGGACCTTGTAGCCATGCCTACCCGGCTAAGCTTTACCGTTAGCCGCTCTCAGCGGCTGAAGTCCTGCAGGGCGTATACTGCCACGGGCTGCCCGTCCATTCCCTGCTCCAGTGTGTCAAGCAGCGCCGATCCCGTGTCCAGTGAGGTTAGGCACACCACGTTGTGCTCCACCGAAGCGCGACGGATCCGGAACCCATCCCGCTGCGGATCCCGGCCACGGGTAAAGGTGTTGATCACCAGGTCAACCGCTCTGGATTGGATCAGGTGCAGCAGGTTTGGCTCGCCCTCTCCAATCTTGGCCACTACCTCCGCAGTAAGCCCCTCCTGCCGGAGGGCCTCAGCGGTGCCGCGGGTCGCGTAGAGTTGCCAGCCCAGCGCCGCGAAGCGGCGTAGGACGCCAAGCGCCTCAGGTTTATCCTTATCGGCAATGGTGGCCAGCAGCGCCCGTCGGTGGCCGACCTTCATTCCGGCGGCGGCAAATGCCTTGTGCAGCGCTGAGGAGACGGTTGGCGCCACGCCCATGACCTCACCAGTCGACTTCATCTCCGGGCCAAGCGAGGTGTCGACGTCCTGCAGCTTGCTGAAGCTAAACACAGGCGCCTTGACCCCATACAGGGCCGGCTCTGGATACAGGCCTGCCTCATGGCCTTGCTCGGCGAGCGTCCCTCCCAGGATGCACGCGACGGCCAAGTCGGCGATGGGCACTCCGGACACCTTGCTGAGGAACGGTACCGTGCGGCTCGCCCGCGGGTTGACCTCCAGCACCAGCACCTCGTCGCCCCACAGTACGAACTGGATGTTGAGCAGGCCGACGACACCGATCTCACGGCCGAGCAGCGTCGTGATCCGGCAGATCTCTTCCTTGGTGGCAGCGCTGAGGCTCAATGCGGGATACACCGCGATGCTGTCACCGGAGTGGATGCCGGCGCGCTCGACGTGCTCCATGATCCCGGGCACCAGCACGGCGCCTGTGCGGTCCACGATTGCGTCGACCTCGACCTCGCGACCGCCAATGTACTTGTCCACCAGCACTGGCCGCTCCGACGACACGCTCACGGCGCCGTGCATGTATAGCTCTAACTCGCTGTCGCTGTGCACGATCTGCATTGCCCTGCCGCCGAGAACGTAGGAGGGCCTGACTACGACGGGGTATCCGACGCGCCGTGCTACTTCCCTGGCGCCGTCTACTGATACGGCAGTACCGCCGGGCGGCCGTCGGACCGCAAGGCGCTCCAGCAAGCGCTCGAACTGGTCGCGGTCCTCCGCCAGATCGATCGAGGCAACCGGTGTGCCAAGGATGGGCACTCCGTGGGCGGCCAACTGTCCCGCCAGGTTGATTGCCGTCTGCCCGCCGAACTGCACGACCACCCCAGACGGCTGCTCGATATCGATTACGTTGAGAACGTCCTCGAGGGTCAGCGGCTCGAAGTAGAGCCGGTCGGCCGTGTCGAAATCGGTGCTCACCGTCTCCGGATTATTGTTGATGATCACGGTCTCGTAGCCGGCCTTGCCGAGAGCCCAGACGGCATGAACCGAACAGCAGTCAAACTCGATCCCCTGGCCGATGCGGATCGGCCCCGAGCCGAGCACGAGCACCTTAGGCCGGCTGCCGCGCGTCACCTCGTCCTCTTGCTCGTAGCACGAGTAGTAGTAGGGGGTTGCGGCCTCGAACTCCCCCGCACAAGTGTCCACCATCTTGTAGACTGGCCGGATGCCGGCGACGGCGCGTCTCCTGCGCACCTCAGCCGGCGGCACGGCCCACAGCGCGCCTAGTTGACGATCCGAGAAGCCGAGCTGCTTGGCAGCCCGCCAATCTACTGGAGACAGCAGTTCGATGCCGAGACCCGCCAGGCGGCGCTCCATGGCGACGATCCGGCTGATCTTGTGCAGAAACCACCGGTCCACCGCCGTCCACGTCGCGATCTCGTCCTCCGTGTAGCCCCGCCGCATAGCCTCAGCCATGGCGAGCAGCCGCTCGTCGTCGCCGGCCTCGATCTTGGCCCGTACCTCGGCGGTGGGCCACCGGCTCATCTGCGGGTAGCTGAGGCCGTCGAGCCCCATGTCCAGCGACCGCAGGGCCTTTTGCATCGCGGCCTCAAAGGTGCGCTCGATGGCCATGACTTCCCCCGTGGCCTTCATCTGCGTCCCCAGCCGCCTCGTGGCGCCGGCGAACTTGTCGAAGGGCCACCGGGGGATTTTGACCACCACATAGTCCAGGGCCGGCTCAAAGCAGGCGTAAGTCTTGGCGGTAACGGGATTGAGGATCTCGTCTAGACGCAGTCCCGCCGCTATCTTGGCGGCAACCTTGGCAATCGGATAGCCGGTGGCCTTGCTCGCCAGGGCGCTGGAGCGGCTGACCCGCGGGTTGACTTCAATGATGTAGTAGTCGCTGGACGCCGGGTCGAGCGCAAACTGCACATTGCACCCGCCCTCGATAGCCAGCGCATCGATGATGCGGATGGCCGCGGACCGCAGCATCTGGTACTCGCGGTCCGACAGGGTCTGACTCGGGGCGACGACGATGCTGTCGCCGGTGTGGATGCCGATCGGGTCGAGGTTTTCCATGTTGCAGATGGTGATGCAGTTGCCCGCGCCATCTCGCATTACCTCGTACTCGATTTCCTTCCAGCCAGAGACGCTCTTCTCCAGCAGCACCTGGCTGATCGGGCTCAAGGCCAGCCCGCGCTCGCAAATCGCCCGTAGCTCCTCCGGATCCCCGGCGATACCGCCGCCGGTGCCGCCCAGGGTGTACGCCGGACGAACGATCACCGGGTAGCTGATCTCCGCGGCTTTCTCCAAGGCGACCCCCATCGTGTGGGCGATGGCGCTGGGTGGTACGGGCTCACCGATGGCAAGCATGGTCTGCTTGAACAGCTCTCGATCCTCGGCGCGCTTGATTGCCTCTAGGGGCGTGCCGAGCAGTCTGACCCCCAGCCGGTCCAGGGTGCCCCGCTCATGAAGGGCCACCGCAAGGTTGAGCCCGACCTGCCCGCCGAGCGTCGGCAGGAGCCCGTCGGGGCGCTCGCGCTCGATGATGGCCTCGATGGTTTCAGCATCGAGGGGCTCGACGTACACGCGGTCCGCCATGCCGGGATCGGTCATGATCGTCGCCGGGTTGCTGTTGACCAGGACGACGCGTAGCCCTTCCTCACGCAGCGACTTGCAGGCCTGGGTGCCGGCGTAGTCAAACTCGGCCGCCTGGCCGATGATTATCGGTCCCGACCCGATCACCAGCACCGTCCGGAGTTGCGGGTCTCTTGGCATCGCTATACCTCCAGGGGGCGTCCAGCGACGGCGCCGGCAAATCGGTCGAAGAGGTACTGGGAGTCACGCGGTCCTGGCGACGCCTCGGGGTGGTACTGCACCGAGAACACCGGCAGCGTGCGGTGGCGCAGGCCCTCGACGGTGCCGTCGTTGATGTTGGTGTGTGAAGCTTCCAGCTCGGCAGGCAATCCAGCGGCATCAACCGTGTACCCGTGGTTTTGCGCGGTGATGTATACCCGGCCGCTGGACCGCTCCAGCACGGGATGATTGGCGCCACGATGTCCGAACTTCATCTTACGGGTCTGGCCCCCCAGGGCGAGCGCCAGCACCTGGTGGCCGAGGCAGATGCCCATAATTGGGACCCGGCCGACCAGTTGCCCGGTGCTGCGAACGGTGGCCTCGACACTCCGTGGGTCCCCAGGGCCGTTGGAGAGCAGCACTCCTGCCGGCCGTAAGGCAAGGATCTCCTCAGCTGGGTAGTCATACGGGACGGCAATCACCCGCATATCCCGCTTGACCAGGTCTCGGATGATGCCAGCCTTGCTGCCCGTATCGATCAACACAACCGTGTGCGACCCCAGTGGGTTGTGCTCAGAGGGGCGCTTGGGTGAGACAGTCGCCACAAGTGACTGGCTGCCAAGCTCAGGCGCTGCCCGGGCCCGAGCGACCAACTCCGCATCGGGCACATCGCCGGCAGCCATGACCCCGCGCATCGCTCCTTGGTCGCGAATCCGCCGCACCAAGGCCCGCGTGTCGACACCCGCGAGACCCATCAGCCGGTGCCGCTTGAGGAACGACTCCAGGGTTGACTCAAGGTGCCAGTTTGAGGGAGCAGCGCACACCTCACGCACGACTAGGCCGCGGACGTGCGGGCGCGGCGCCTCACAGTCGAGCTCGGCGACACCGTAGTTGCCCATCAGGGGGTACGTCATCACCAGCAGTTGGCCGCAGTACGAGGGATCGGAGAGTATCTCCTGGTAGCCAGTCATAGAGGTGTTAAACACAACTTCACCCCAGGTATCACCTGGGGTGCCGAATACCTGACCCGCTACCACATAACCGTCTTCGAGCGCTAGTTTTCCAACCACACAACCCACTCCTGCATAGATATGTAAGAGGGGTGCATAAACATGAAGGTGACCCTCGGCCTATTCTATGGTAGGGGAGGCCTCTCGTCAACAGGTTTTTTCACCGATCTGGCTCCTCTGCGGCACGGGCGGCCGGATCACCGTACAGCGCCAGCGCAGCGCCTCTCATCTGGTCGGCGAGGCCGTCGGCATCCAGCACCTCGCCTCGTGCGTCGACGCCCAGAAAGCTGCTATCGCCGGCCAAGGTGTAGTTGATCACGGTCAGCCAGCTGCGTACCACGTCCTTGGTCTGCCGCAGGTGCCTCTGTATATTCATGCCGCCAGCCGACACCAGCCAGGCCTGCCGCCCGGCAGAAGGCTCGATCCAGGGCCGGCCAAGCCGGTACTTGGCCACCCAGGCGCACTGAAACCGGTCGATGACCGCCTTAAGCTGAGCAGTGACGCTTGCGAAAAACACCGGCACGGCAACGACCATGCGGTCGGCCCACAGCACCGAGTCGTATACCCCGCGCATATCGTCACGGAGCACGCACTGCCCTGTCTTGTCGCACCCGCCGCAGGCCAGACAGGGCCGGGCCGCAAGGCGCGCAGCCCAGACGTGTCGTTGCTCAACCGGACCGAGGGACTCCATCTCGCGAAGTAACAGGCCCGCCAACAGGTCGGTGTTACCGTTGGCGCGAGGCGAGCCGTGAACAACCAGCACCTTGCACGCTTTGGACGATGTGTCGGCGAGGGACACTGAAATGCTCCTCTCGAGGACAGGATGATGGCAGTAGCTGCGTGAGCAGGTTTTACCTTCGGCAACGGACAAGATGAAACCTGCGAGAGCAAGTCTACCCACCTCGGGAGGCAGTGTCCGTGAAACTAGACGAGTACCGCCGCAAGCGCGACTTTGCCCAAACCCCGGAGCCATCGGGCCCAGCCCGAGACAGCTCCACCGCCGGGCCTGATGCTGGGCCGGGCCATCCTGACGTAGAGATGCGCCGCTTCGTGGTACAGGAACACCACGCACGGCGGCTGCACTGGGACTTCCGGCTGGAGGTCGACGGGGTCCTGCGCAGCTGGGCCGTGCCCAAAGGCCCGCCAACGGAGCCCGGCACCAAGCGCCTGGCCGTGGCCACCGAGGATCATCCCTTGGAGTACTTGGACTTCGAGGGGACGATACCTCAAGGAAACTACGGCGCTGGGACGGTCACGATCTGGGACCAGGGGTACTATGCCGTGGCCATGGAGACCCCCGACAAGCTCCTGCTGGCTCTGCACGGGCGGGTGCTTTCCGGAGCCTACTACCTGATCCGGACCAAGGACGATGAGTGGCTGATGTGGAAGTCCGAGTAGCCCTGAAGCAGGCTCTGCCGGAGGTGTCCCCGATTGCCGTGGTATGACCGGCTGGTTCCCGATGCAGCTTTGCCTTCCGTGCTGGAGCTCACGCCGGAGTGGTTGGCCGCCCGCGGCATCCGCGGCCTGATCCTCGACCTCGACAACACGCTCGTTCCCTATGGCCGGCACGAGCCCGACCCCCGGGTCACAGAGCACCTTGCAACGCTTTCCCGGGCCGGTCACCCCGCTGTGCTACTCTCTAACGCCATGCCGGGCCGGGCGGTGACGGTGGCCCGACACTTTGGGCTGCCTTTTCTGGCCAACGCTGGGAAGCCCGCGCCTGGGGGCTTCCGGCGGGCCCTTGCGATGCTGTCGATGGCCGCCCCTGAGGTAGCCGTTGTGGGCGACCAGATCTTCCGGGACGTCCTCGGGGCGCGACGCGCGGGATGCTTTGCGGTCCTGGTAGAGCCGCTTAGCGCGCGGGATTTCCCCGGCACCCGCCTACTGCGATTGCCCGAATCCTGGGTGATCCGCTACCTCCACCGCCGGGGCATGTGGCCCTCTCAAACTCGCCCTAATCCCCCTCCAGAGTCGGCGCGATACTCCTGAGTAGAAGTGGCGCCCCGGCCTCCGGAACGGCCGGCGCCTCGAAAACACCAGGAGGAGGTGCGCAACATAATGTTGATGCTCGCGCGTCTGTGGAACTGGCTGAAGAGCGATGAAAGGGGCCAGGGACTAGCGGAATACGGCCTCATTATCATCCTCGTCGCCGGCGTCGTGGTGGGAGCCATGCTGATCTTCGGCGACTCCATCACAGGTCTGTTCAACCGGGTCGGTACCCAACTGAGCAGCCCAGGCTAAAGTTGTCGTGGGAGGGACCCCTTGGCGGGGTCCCTCCGCCCACAAAGGGGGCACGCGCTAGGGGGGGTAACGGGTGGCACTGGTCTACATCCGACGCAAGCTCAGGCGCGATGAGAGGGGCCAGGCTCTCGTTGAGTTGGCGCTGGTTGTCCCAGTACTACTGCTTCTGGTTCTGGGGATCTTCGAGTTTGGCCGTCTGCTCAACGCCTACATGACTGTCCAACACGCCTGCCGCGAAGGCGCCCGCTTAGGCATGCTCGGCGCGACTGACGCTGAGATCGAGGCAGTAGTTGCATCCACTGCGGCGGTCTCTCTGGACACGACTCGATTGACTGTTGGGGTCAGTCCACCGATATCCGCCCGAACATCCGGGGTTGTGATGACAGTCTCCGTAACCTACACGTTCGAGGTTGTCGTGCCGCTGATCGACCGGATCCTCGGGGCATCGGTGCCGATTACCTCCAACCTGTCCATGCGGGTGGAATGACACCTCTTGTCCCGGTCGCGGCCAATACCGGAGGAAGCGCCCGATGGCGGGCGTTTCCTCTTCTAAGTAGGCTCTCTGTGTTCGATGACCGGGATAGAGCCAAATGAGCCGGTTGTCGGCCGCTTTGCTTTGGGGGGATTAGATGAACCGCGCCAGGCTGATCCGAACCGTCCTCGTGCCCCTGCTTATCGCCATGCTGGCCACCGCGGGGCTCTATCAGCTTACGGCACGCCAGAAAACGCCCACCACCGGACCCGTGGTGGAAACCGTGCGCGTCGCCGTCGCTACCCGAGCGATTCCGTCGCGCACCCGAATCCTCGCCGATATGGTCGTCTTGCGCGAAGTTCCCGCGTCGTACGTCCTACCGGGCTCAATACGGTCCCTGGACGCCTGCGTGGGACGGGTGACGCTGATGCCAATCGCTGCCGGCGAGATGCTGCTGGCATCCAAGGTCACCGCGCAGCAGTCGGCTTCGGCGGGCTTGTCCTTCACCATCCCCGAAGGTAAGCGGGCCCTTACGATTCAGGTGGACGAGATCATCGGCGTGGCTGCCTTTCCCCAGGTAGGCGACAGCGTGGACGTGTTCTGGACCTATATGCCCAACACTGGGGCTCCCACGACCGCCAACACCCAGCCTGAGCGGCGTACTCGCCTGCTGATGGAGAAGGTCTCGGTCCTGGCAGTGGTTCAGGACGCCAGGCCGTCGGATACGGGCGCGCCGCGGGACCTGCGCGGTTTCACCTCGGTAACCCTCGAGCTGACTCCGGAGCAGGCGGCGATCGTCGTCTCTGCCGAGAGCAGCGGATTGCTGCGGCTGGCCCTGCGCCCGGCATTGGATGACGGGACGGTCGGCGAGTTTGACATCTCCACCACCGGCCTGTTCCAGGCGACACGGATCATCAACACCAACCTGGACCGGCGCATCGGCTTCGAGACGCGGGTCCTGGAGGTAGACGCCAAGGCGCTGGTTGATCTCGGCTACTCGACGTTTGGGGCCTCGCTGGTCCAGCTCAACGCCCAGCAGGTGGCAGCCATCAACGGCCTGGTGGCAGCGGGCAAAGCCAAGGTGCTCGACCGTTCAGTGACCAGCACCAACAACCGGACCGCGGTCTCGTACTCGCTCGGCGGCGAGGCTCGGCCGGAGGGAGCTCCCGCGACCAGCCCCGGTACGCCGTACGGGTTGGCGGTATCCTTGACCCCGTTGTACTTCGGCCAGCCACAGCTCAGCGTGGACGCCAAGGTCTCGATGACCACCGTCACAGTGAGCTCAGGCGGCCTTCCCGCCGCCAACACGATCTCCGTCGGCGCCGCCCTGCGATCTCTTGCGGGTGAGGGTCTGATGGTCACGGGCCTCGTGTCGCCTGGAGACCTTAGTCCTGGCTCGGCCATCAGTGAGAGGTTTGCGCTGCCACGCCAGTTGGTCAGCGCCGAACTGACCAGCGGGGAGCGCGTGCTGGTTGTGCTGACTATCCCGTCGTTCTAGCAATGCAAGGAGGCTCGGCTATGTCGTTGTCAGCTGTGATTGCCAGCCAAAACCGGCTGCTCAGACAGGAGATACGCAACCGCCTCAGCCAGGAAGGCTTCCTCTGTGCCGGGGAGTTCAGTGACATCCGTGAGGTCACAGCCGCCTGCCTACAATCTCAGCCCCAGGTGCTGCTGCTCGACGCGGCATACGGCGAAGCGCTGTTTGCCGTGATCTCTCAGGTCACCAGGGACCCGGCGACCGGGGTCATCATTCTCGGCGAAGAGATGGATCCGGAGATGCTTCGCGGCTCGATGCAGGCGGGGGCGCGCGACTACGTTCTCGTGCGCACTGAGGGGCAGCGGCTCGGCGAGGCGATCCGGCGGGTGGCTGCGGCAGCTGTGCCACCCCAGGCCGCCCAGCGGACCGCGGTGAGCGGCCCCGGCAAGGTGATCACGGTGTTCTCTACCAAAGGCGGGGTCGGCAAGACCACGATTGCCAGCAATTTGGCCACGGCCGTGGCCATGAACAGCGGCAAGGATGTTGCCTTGGTGGATCTGGACCTTGAGTTTGGCGGGGTCTCGTCGATGTTTGGCGCGCACGCCCCTGCATCGATCCTTGATCTGTGCCGCCTTGACACCACCGTTGACCCGGCCCTGGTGGACAAGGTGATGGTGCCGGCCAAGCTGGCGGCGATGCCCGGAGCGCGGCAACGCCGCATCACGTCACCGATGGGCGACGTCAAGATCCTGGCTGCCCCGCAAAGCCCAGACCTCGCGGCCGAGGTGGATGGAGATGCCCGGCGCCGCCCCGGATACAACTATGTGGCCGAGATACTCGAAGCCATTGTGGAAACCACTCCGTACGTGATCATCGACACCGGATCGAGCTTCCGGGACACCAACCTGACGGCTCTCGATCGCTCAGACATGATCCTGTTGGTCACCACACCCGATATCCTGGCCCTGCAGAACACGGGTAAGTGCCTGGAGATTCTGCTGCACCGGCTCGAGTACTCTCCTGATAAAATCGTCCTGCTCATGAACCAGGCCGACACCGCAATGGGAGTCTCGCTGCAGGAAATCAGCCGGGGCCTTGACTTCCCGGTATCGCATCGCCTGCCACGCGATGCCCGCACCGTGATCTGGGCCGCCAACTGCGGCCAACCGTTTGTGCTGACCACGCCCAAGAGCAAGGTCGCCGAGGGCATCGTCGCCCTGGCGCGCCAGATCGCCGCTTGAGGAGATAGATAAGCCGTGAGCTCTCTATACCAGCGTCTAAAAGGGCAGAGCCCGGAGCCCCGGCGCCGTCCAGGCCCGTCCGGAGCAGAGCCGGAGAGAGCATCAGCCGGTAGCCGGACTTCGCGGCACGACGAGCTTAAGTCCATGATCCAAAGCCAGCTCATCAACGAGCTGGACACGGCGGCAATCGTGCGCACGGGTCCGCTTTCGGAGTCCGAGCAGAACATGATCTACTCCCGCATTCTCGAGCTGCTTGCGGATGAGCAGGGCGTCGGCCCACTGGAGCGCGAAGAGATCGCCCGGTCGTTGTTTGCCGAGATCGTTGGTTTCGGGCCGATCCAGAGCCTGCTTGACGACCCGACCATCTCTGAGATCATGATCAACGGGGCCAAGCAGGTGTACATCGAGCGCAACGGCCGCCTGGAGCTCACCCCAATCCGATTTGCCAGCGACCTCGAAGTAATGCACATCATCGAGAAGATCGTCACTCCCCTCGGACGCAGGATCGATGAGTCAAGTCCGATGGTCGACGCCCGCACCACTGATGGCTCCCGCGTCAATGCCGTGATCCCGCCGCTGTCGCTCAAGGGGCCGTCCCTGACTGTCCGCAAGTTCTCGCGCGATCCATTTAAGATCGACGACTTGATCCGGTTTGGCACTCTCAGCAGGCAAATGGCTGTGTTCCTGGCGGCCTGCGTCAGAGCCCGCCTCAACGTCTTCGTGTCTGGCGGCACAGGCTCAGGCAAGACCACCACCCTTAACGTCCTGAGCTCGTTCATCCCGTCTGACGAGCGCATCGTTACCATTGAGGACGCCGCTGAGCTCCAGCTGGCCCAGGATCACGTGGTTACCCTGGAAACCAGACCGTCCAACCTTGAGGGCAAGGGCGAGATTTCGGTCCGCCAACTGGTTCGAAACGCCTTGCGTATGCGCCCCGACCGCATCGTGGTTGGCGAGGTGCGCTCCGGCGAGGCCCTCGACATGCTGCAGGCCATGAACACCGGCCACGACGGCAGCTTGACCACCGGGCACGCCAACACTCCCCGGGACATGCTGTCACGCTTGGAGACAATGGTGCTGATGGCCGGAATGGAGCTGCCTGTCAAGGCCATCCGGGAGCAGGTAGCCGCGGCCGTCGATTTGATCGTGCAGCAATCCCGGCTCAAAGACGGCTCGCGCAAGATCACCCACATAACTGAGGTGCAGGGTATGGAAGGCGACGTGATCCTGCTGCAGGATCTGTTCGTCTACAAGCAGACCGGCATCGGGAACGACGGGAAGGTACAGGGGCAGTTCGTGCCCACGGGAGTTGTGCCCAAGTTTATCGATCGGTTTGAGATCATGGGCGTGACCCTGCCGCCGGACATCTTCATGGCCGAGGAACATGCTGCTGCCGGCGCGGGCGGCAACGGCCAGAGCGCCGCTGGGGTTACCGGCCTGAGGAGGCGATAACGTGCCTGCCGGTCTGATGGTTTTGACGTTTGCTGTTGTGTTCTTCCTGGCCATGATCGCGGTAACCACAGCTGAGCGTCCGTATGCCGCCGTAGAAGTACGGCTGCAACGGGCGATGCGGCGCACCAGGCGCAGCAATAGCACCGAGGACATCCTCGCCGACATTGACGCCCAAGAGGACGACGCCCACGGCGAGGGGCGGGATCTCGCGGCCAAGCGCAGGCAGCTGATGCGGCTGGTCAGCGAGCGGCTGGCCGGTGAGGGCTTCGGTAACCGACTCGCCCAACGGCTGCGCCGCGCCGACCTCCGGCTACAGGTAGCGGAGTTTATCTTGTTGGCCCTTGGCCTTGGACTCGCCGGGATGCTATTTGGCTGGCTCTTCGACCGGATTATGTTCGGCGTGATGATGGCCGCGATTGGGGTGCTTGCTCCGTTCTTGTACCTCAACATGCGCACGGGCAAACGGCGCAAGACCCTGGAGGGACAGCTCGGCGATTCGCTGGTCCTAATCGCCAACTCGCTGCGCTCGGGCTACTCGTTCCTGCAGGCTATGGATGTCGTCGCGCGCGAGATGCCGCCGCCCATTGGCAAGGAGTTTGAGATGGTCCTCAGGGAGACCAGGATCAACATCCCGGTCGAGGACGCTCTGCAAAACCTGGTCCGCAGGGTAGGCAGCGACGACCTCGACCTTGCGATCACCGCCATGCTCGTTCAGCGGCAGGTCGGCGGCAACATGGCCGAGGTTATGGACACCATCGCGACGACGATCCGCGACCGCGCCAAGCTCAAGGGTGAGGTATCCGCACTGACGGCCACCGGACGCATGTCGGGCTACGTTGTCGCCGGGGTGCCTGTGGGCCTGGTGCTCCTGGTCTCGGCGATCAACCCCGAGTTCATGCGGCCGCTGTTCACTCACCCGATCGGGTGGGCCGCTATGGCCGTAGCTGGATGCATGCAGTTGACCGGGGCTTTCATTATCTCGCGGATGACCAACGTTAAGTTCTAGGTAGGCACTACCGAGCTCTGGAAGGGAGGAGCACGCCGATGGAACGCCTGCTGCTATTGATCGTCTTCACGAGTCTCGGTGTGCTGACCATGCAGTTGCTGGGACCAACGACGCAGGAGCGCATGGTCCTCCGACGCACTGGGGCAATCCGGCCTAACCGGCAGGATCCCCTGGCGCTGGAGGACGAGGAAATGGCCTTGCCCTTTAGCCAGCGGGTGCTGGGGCCGGCGATCCACTCGCTGCGCTCCCAGGTGCTCAGGTACACGCCCGTAGGTATGCGTAAGCGAGCGGAAGAACGCCTGCTGCGCGCCGGCCGCCCGCTTGAGGTTGGCACCTTGTTCTCGGTACGATTCTTGTTCTTCGGGGTCATGGCGCTGATGGGCCTGCTCCTCAGCGCTCTAGTTCCCGGTATCGGCATCGGCAAACGTTTGCTGATGGCTATGGTGGCCGCCATGGTCGGCCTCGTGCTCCCGAATGTGTGGCTCAACGGTCTCGTTACACGCCGCAGGAACGCTATCGAAGGCGCCCTTCCGGACGTCTTGGACCTGCTTTGCGTTTCGGTTGAGGCCGGGCTGGGTTTTGACGCGTCGATTCAGAAAGTCGCCGAGAAGTTCAAGGGACCGATCGGTGAGGAGTTTCAGGAATACATCAAAGAGGTCCGCCTTGGCCGCACTCGTGTTGAAGCTCTCCGGGGTCTCGGCCGCCGGACCGAGCTGGAAGATATGCGCTCATTCGTGGCCGCCCTGGTACAGGCTGAGCAACTCGGGGTCAGCCTGGCCCAGGTGTTACGGGTGCAGGCCGATCAGATGCGCCACCGGCGGCGCCAGCGGGCCCAAGAGCGCGCCATGAAAGTCCCGATCAAGATGCTGTTCCCTCTGGTTATCTTCATCCTGCCCACCGTCTTCATTATCCTCTTCGCCCCGATGGCCATCCATCTGATGGAGATCATGAGTGGCCGCTTTTAAGGGTCCAGTGCCGGCAGCCGACAGAGTAGAGATCCGTGTCGGCGGACCCACCGGTCCGCTGCTGGCCCAGCGCGTCCAGATTGCCCGTAGCTTCGGAGGCAAGCTGGTTGGCCTGCTTGGCCGGCGAGCGTTAGAGCCGGGCGAAGGGCTGTGGCTGGACGGTACCAACGGCGTGCACACCTTCATGATGCGGTTTGCGATTGATGTCCTGTTTGTGGATGTCCGGCACAGGGTGTTAGCGATGAGGCCGCGCATGGCCCCAGGGCGGATCGCCCGCGCGGTGCCAGGAGCGGTCGCATGCCTCGAGCTGGCGGCGGGCGAGAGCGAGCGAGTGGGGGTTGGCGTCGGGGACATGCTCTCCGTTTTGCCTGAGTAATACGTTACCACTGCGCATCATGAAGGATATCCGCAGACGGCAAAGACCAACGGCAGGATTTTACCTGCGCCGAAGGTAATTGTCATGGGAACAGATGTCCCAGGTCACCGTAGGACCTGGAAGTGTCAGGGGGTAAGATCGTGACGTTTATATCGCACCTTGAATGCCCCAAGTGCAACCGCAGCTATGCCCCATTCCAGCCCAACAACACTTGCTCGTGTGGCGCCCCGCTTTTGGTACGTTACAATCTCGGCGAGATGGCCCGCGGGATCAGCCGGCGCGAGCTCAAGCGGCGCAAGCCGGGCATGTGGAAGTACGCCGACTTCCTGCCGGTAGCCAACGAGGATAACATCGTCAGCCTGGGAGAGGGCGGCACTCCGATGCTGCGTACCAGGAGCCTCGGCGCCGCCCTGGGACTGGAGAATCTCTACATCAAGGACGAGGGGTTTAACGCGACGGGCAGCTTCAAGGCTAGGGGAGCATCTTGTGGGATCTCGCGCTGCAAGGAGCTCGGCATTACCAAGATCGCCATGCCCACCGCCGGCAATGCAGGCGGGGCCTGGTCGTGCTACGCTGCTAGGGCCGGGATTGAGTCCTACATTGCGATGCCGATCGATGCGGAGAAGGTCCCGATGCTTGAGTGCGTGCTGAGCGGAGCTAAGACGTGGCTCGTCCGCGGCCTGATCTCGGACGCCGGTAGGATCATCGGGAAGGCTGCGCAGAAGTACGGCTGGTTTGACGCCTCTACCCTCAAGGAGCCTTACCGGATCGAGGGCAAAAAGACCATGGGGCTCGAGATCGCGGAGGACTTCGACTGGGGCGCCCCGGACGTGATCCTGTATCCCACCGGCGGCGGAGTCGGCCTCATCGGCATTTGGAAGGCGTACCAGGAGCTGATCGAGATGGGCTGGGTTAAGGACAAGATGCCCAAGCTCGTCGCCGTCCAGGCTGAGGGCTGTATGCCCATCGTCAAGGCCTATCAGGAGGGCAAAGATCACTCGGAGATGGCTCAGGACGCGCAAACGGTGGCGGGAGGCATCCGGGTGCCCAAGGCGCTTGGGGACTTCCTGGTCCTCCAGGCCATCAGGGAGACCGGTGGCACGGCGATCGCGGTGAGCGATGACGAGCTGATCGACGGGGTCAAGCTCGCCACCTTGACCGAGGGCATGTTCATCTGCCCCGAGGGCGGGGCCACCGTTGCTGCAGCCAGGCGCCTCGTGCAGACTGGCTTTATCCAGCCCAGCGACCGGGTCGTGATCCTCAACACCGGCACGGGGCTCAAGTACCCGGACATCATCAAGCCCGACATCCCCGTGTTGGACAAGGACGGGGAGATCGTCCTGTAGACTAGCTGCGGCAGAGATCGTGTCCGGAGCACGGAGAGGGCGGGTGGACGCCCTCTCCGTGCTCTCGTTGGTTGTGGGGGATGGCGGCCGGTAGGGTGCTAGTCAGTAAGCACAAACAGAGGAGTTGGCGGCGTAGCGGCGGGGTCGCCGGTCCCCTGGGGATCAGGTGTGGAGCCTGACGGGCCCACTGCAGGCTCATAGCCGCTGGGGAGGGCGCCACTCCCCTGAGGAAGCCCGCCCCCGGTGCTGGCGGCAGGGGGCCGGTACATGGCCACAGCAAAATCCCGTGTAACCCCGTCCCCAGTTGAGCCCGCCACCGAACCGTCCAACACCTGACGGACTACCAGCAGCTCTGCCTTTGGCTGGACCGCGAGCGATGACAACTGCTGCGCGAGCGACTGGAGCTGCCCGAGGGTCATCGCTGCGCCGAGATTGCCGGCGACAGCCACCCCAAGGTCCTGCAGGTAGGCCACCGCAGCCTCACCTGCCAACGTACTAGCCGCTCCGTAGTTGCGCGCCAGGACATTGACCATCTCCCCGAGGGTGATGAGACCATAGGGATCGTAGAACCGCCCCTCGGCATCGTACTTGCCGACGATCAGCCCCAAGCGGTGCGCCTCCCTGATATCCGCTGCCCACGGGCTCTCCTCTACGGCGAGGTAATCTCGAAACTCCTCGACGCTGGAAATCTCGCGAAGAGCCTTGTCGATTGGCTGCAAGCCCTCGTGCCCCGCTCCGCTGTGGGGTGCCGCAGCCGGCACGATCTCTGTCACCTGCCGTTGGCCGACCACGAACCGGCCATAGCGGGAGTTGGCGTGGTACACCGGATACATGTAGACTATCCGCAGCATCGTGCCGCCTGCCGTGGCAATCGTTGTTGCGCTCTCGGCGTAAGGCTCACCCTCACTGACCTGGCAGGCATCCTCGTAGCGGGTAAGGTCAGGCAAGGCCTCATAGCCCGACAGAGACCCGTAGTGGTAGACCGGCCTCCGGTAAGTCGTCACCATGTGCACGTGCGGCGGATGCACGTACTCTATCTTTTGGTCACATATCTCGGGTGATCCGTAAGCCAGTACAGGCCCGCGGTAATAGTCGACGTTGCGGACAAACTCGGCGAACTGGTACACCCCGTCGTAGTAGGCTGCTCGCCAGTACACCTCGCGGGCATACCACCGGTTGCCCACCTCATACTGCTCCGTGTGAGCCAGGTACTCCGGGCCAAACGTCCAGCGAGTGCTGGCAAAGGTAGAGCCTCCGCCTAGCGGCAGGATGCTGAGCGCGAGCGCCACGGCCAGCATGATAAGGGCCACGCGCCGCCTCTGTCCGAGCATAACAACACCTCCCTGACTCGTACTCCGCCCGATCAGCGGAAGATGCGCCACCCCCCTGGCGTCAGCCGCAGGTGGAGAGTGTCTTGACCAGAGTCCAGATACGCCCGGCCGTCGTGGATGCGGCACACGCTGCGTGTCACCGTGATCATGGCGAGATGCCCCTGATAAGCAATGTCCTCGATACGGAGATCGGTGATCTCGGTACGCCCGGGGCTGGAGGATGCGAGCCCCTCAAGGTTGCGGCGTAGATTTGCCAGCGCTGCCCCGACACAAAGGTCGAGGACGCTCGGGCTGCCGCCCGCAGGTGGCCAATCAGCAATCGCTTGCCCAAGGAGGTCATAGTAGCTGAGCACGATGGGCGCCGGCGACGGGCATCCCTCTCTTGGCCTCAACTTAGCGAGTTGCTCGGCGACCATCGCCAACGCCTCGGTGTAAGTAGCCTGGCAGGGCTGCGCTGTGCCACGTGTCCTGACGAAGCGAGCGCGCACTGAGTGCACGCCGGCTCTGATGCGCACCAAGGTGCGAGCAAGCCACGACTGGTAAGGCAATCTACTGCTAAGCGTGCGTAATACTGCGGCCATTGAGCGCTGCAGCTCGGGACGGGAGACATATCTGTTGTCGGCTGAGCAACTGCCCGGCGTGTCGAGCCATCCCCAACTGCAGACCGCCCGGAGTGACTCAGGCGGTGTGACCGGCTCTTCCGGCTCATGCCGCGATGAGAGCACACTGCCCGCGAAGGCCTCATACAGCAGCGCTGCCCAAGCGCTCTGCGAGATCCCATAGCTGCCAGCATCGGCGCCCATCGGGCAATCCAGTAGCCCCAGGTCGTGGGCTACCGCAATTGGACACCCGGCCTGGTATGCAGGAAACGAAGGCAACGCCAATAGCAGCAATCCTAACGCCAGAGCGAGTAGTGGGCGCAATCTCAAGCCCGCTCACCTCCCATATCATGTAATAAACGTATTCGGTTTCCACCGAGTAGTCCAGGCCTTATCACTCGACACCGAACTGCTCGCTCGCGCCGTTTAGAACGGGTATTGGTTGCCTTGCCGGTGTCGAACGAAGGCATGGCCGAGCCACTTGCTCCCGACCATATTTTGGGAGTATGCTTCTCGCCGGGAGGGATGTTACGTGCGGATTCGGTGGCTTCTGCTGAGCGGCCTGATCCTTGCCCTGCTCGGAGGGGTGTTGGTCTACTCCTATCTAGAGAGCCTGGACCGGCGGGTGCCGGTGGTTGTTGCTGCCCATGATTTGGCGCCACGGGACGAGATAGCCGCCAAAGACATCCGCATCGTTCACTTACCCGCAGAGGCCATTGCTCCTGATGCCTTTGTCTCTTCCCAGCAGGCTCTCGGCAGATGGGTCGTACGAGACATCCTCGCGGGAGAGCAGATCACTGCCTCGCGTACAGACCTATCTTTGCAGGATCGCTGCTCTTATGGACTGGGTCCAGACTTCAGAGCTCTGTTTGTCCCCGGGGGATTCAGCCGAGTCGCTGGAGGGGCAGCTCGGGTCGGGGACCGGGTCGACCTCGTGGCTGTGACCTCCGGGCGGAGCGATACGATCGCTTACCGGCTGGCGGTGGACCTGAGAGTGCTGGAGCTACGGGATGAGCGGGGAGCATCCTACAACTCCTCTGGCCAACGGAGCTTGTTAGGCGGCGTATTGCTGGCCGTGCCGGATTTCCTCGTCGAGCCCATTGCCTTGGCGATGTCCTGCGGCCAGGTGTGTATTGTCATCCGCGACCCGGCCCACCGGGAGGAGAGCACGCCTGATGGCGATTAGCCCGGCCCGAGAGCCGGCAGCCAGGCCAGGAGGTAGCTACGCCTTTGTGGTCCTACCCACCGATGCTTCGGCGCCACCCGGGCTGACTGTAGCAGGCCGCCTGGACAGGCTCGACCTGGCAGTGCCAATCGCGAGCCGGATGGACCTTGACGTCCTGGTCGTGTCACAGCGGCTGGTTGATGCCGAGGCAGCATGGGACGCCGTTCATGCCCTAGCCCTTCGCGGTCGCACGTCTGTCTGGGTTGTGGTGGACGGGGACGGGCGAGACCGTGGCTCGTGGCGCACCTGGGCAGGTCGTGTGATCGGTGACTCGACACCAGCCGGTGCTCGGCCGGAGGAGCCGGCGACGGCAACAGCTCGCAACCGGTTGGTCGTGATTCTCGGCGCCAAGGGAGGCGCGGGTAAGAGTTTCGTTGCCGGTAACCTCAGCGCGTGTATCGCTCGGGGAGGGGTGCGGGTGTCTGCCGTCGACCTGGATTTCGAGTCAGGAGATCTCGGTATGCGGATGGGATTGGAGCCACAAATCGACTTGACCTGTCCGAAGGAGCTGATGGTAGGTCAAGCCTTAGAATGGGCGGCTATACAGCGATCTCCCCACACCGCCCTCTGGGCTGCCCCAGCGCGGCCAGAGCTTGCTTCGCTGGCCACAGAAGATGCGGTACGGGCCATCATCGGCGCCGCCACCAGGGATCACGCCTGCACGATCGTGGATACGCCGGCCGACCTCGACCACGACAGCACGTACATCGCCCTGGAGTCGGCGGCTGCCGCGATACTGGTGACCACGCTCAACCCGGCAATGGTCAGACAATGTCGAGTGATGTTGGAGCTACTTCGTAGGCTAAACTTCCCGGTTCGCGAGGCACTGTGCGTCGTGCTCAACCGGGTCAGACGCCGCAGTCTGATCACCGTCTCCCAGGCCAGTGAGCTCATCGGCCATCAGGCGATCGTGGCCTTGCCGGACGTACCTGGGGTAGCGGATGCTGAGGGGTATCACGGGCGGCCGTGGTGCGCAGCCAGTCGTGGAGGCCCGCTAACCAGGCAGTTTCACCTCCTGGCGAGCCGCGTCACGGGAGGTCTGGTTGCCCTGCGGAGTCCCAGGCCGAGGCTGCGGCTGCCGTTCACCCGCAAGCCGGGAGGAGCTGCGCATGCCGATGGTTGGTGGGTTCGATGAGCCGTCTGCTTGACCGTCTGCGTGAACAGGGGGAGCCTCCTCCGCTGCACTCCATTGGCGCGAGGCAGCCAGAAGTCGCGAGTAGGGCCGACGCCGACTCAGCCGTGCCCACGTCTGGCGAGCCGGGGATCGCCGTCGGCGATGCGGTGGTCCGCGTCAGGCAGATCCTGCTCAGGGAGCATCCGGAGGTGCTCGAGGCTTCGGAGCGGGGACGGTTGGTGGCAGTCGTCCGCGATGCCCTCAAACGCGAGAGCATCGTGGTCGCCGGTTACACGCGCGAGGCGCTTGCAGAAGCCATCGTGCATGAGATCGCCGGATTTGGCCCGCTGGAAATCCTGCTCGCGGATCAGGCCATTACCGACGTCATGGTCAACCGCTATGATGAGGTTTTCGTCGAGCGCGCGGGTTCACTTAGCAGGAGCGAAGCTACGTTTCGGGATGAGCAGCATCTGCAGGACACGGTGTCCAGGATACTGGCCCCGCTTGGCAGGCGGCTGGACACACTCAGCCCGTACGTCGATGCAAGGCTGCCCGACGGCGCTCGGCTAAACGTCGTCATCCCGCCGCTCGCCACGCGCGGGTGGACCCTGACGATCCGGCGCTTTCGCCGCGATCCGTACAGCATCGATGACCTGTCTGCGATGGGCCTGATGTCCAGGCATGTAGCCGAGCTGCTGAGGGCGGTGGTTGAGGCGCGCCTTAACCTGCTGGTTTCCGGCGCGGCAGGGTCAGGCAAGACCACTCTACTCAATGCCTTGTGCATGTGCGTGCCGGCGCATCGTGAGCGGCTGATTACCATTGAAGATGCACAGGAGCTTTACCCCGCTGGAGTGCACTGGGTTAGCCTTGAGGCACGTCCCCCCAATCTTGAGGGTATGGGGGAGATCACCATCCGCCAGTTGGTTCGTAACGCGCTGCGCATGCGCCCTGACCGTTTGGTGGTCGGTGAGGTGCGCGATGGCGCCGCAGCCGACTTCCTGATGGCCATCAACACAGGCCATAACGGATCGATGTGCACCGTGCACGCCAATAACGCAGCCGATGCGTTGTCAAGGATGGAGAACTTGGCCCTAGCCGCTGGAGCCAATCAGGTGCTGGAGGCGATCCGTGGCCAAATTGCCAAGGCGCTCGATGTGGTGGTTCATCTCCACCGCGGTGATGATGGAGGCCGATCTATCTCCGAGGTAGCCGTGGTCATGGGTGTGGGAAGTTGCGGTGGGCAGACCGCTTCGTGCCTGCCGGATGCGGATTGCACCGTTGCCGAGGTTGCTGAGGCGGAGATCTGCCGCCGAGCCCGCTCTCGCGGCGGCGATGCTCTGACTCTCGGGCGGCTGCTCCGCCGTAGCGGTGGGGAGGGCGGCCGGTAGATGTCAGTATTTGCTTACCAGGCTATGACCGCATCGCTCCTGTTGACTCTGGCGGCCGGATGCTTGGCGACCCACGCTTTACTGTCTCGCGAGGCACACCTTCGAAGGTTGCTCGGGGAGGGGCACGCCGCGCCCAAATCACCACGGAGTCCATGGGCCGCGCCGGTTCCGCTTATCCAAGGATGGGCACTCGGGGTCCTGCTGTGCGGGTTGGGCCTCGTCGTTGGCCTAGCTCTGGGCCGTGGTGGCGGCGCGGCCTTGGGTCTCGCGGGAGGGGCTGGCGCAACACTGCTTGTCCGTGCGTTGCGGTTCGGCCGTGCCCGAGCCCAGTTGCGGCGGGACTTCACAGCCTTTCTCCGGGACGTGCACCTGGCTACCACGGCAGGAGAGCTGGCCTTGGGAGCTGTGCGGGTAGCCAGGGACAGGACCACCGGCCCTTTGCGGGCTTGGTTGGACCAGGTGGTTGCGGGCTGTCAGGCGGGTGCGTCCCTTCACGAAGCGTTCGTCCCCCCACCGCTGCTCCGCGGGGCTTCCGAACACCTAGGACTCTGGCAGGCGCTAACCCTACACGCAGATACGGGATGCAGCCTATCAGAGCTCCTGATGGAAGTAGTCGACGAAGCTGACCGGGCGCGTCTTCGACGAGACGAGCTTGCCGCCAAGGCAGCGGATGCCCGTGGTTCGGCCAGGATTCTGGCCTTGGTACCGGTAGCGCTAGTGCTGTACCTCTCGCTGTGGGACAGGTGGGCCCTTGCCCCGCTCCTGGAGGAGCCGGCAGGTCGGGTCGGCTTTGTAGCTGGCGTGTTACTGTGGGCGTCCGGCATCCTGCTTGTTTGGCGGCTGCAAGTTCCGCCCTACGAGCTTGGGGAGCGCGGGAGAGCATGACCTCCGATACGCTGCTGCCAGCCGTGGTCCTGACCACATCCTGGCTGCTGCTGCTGGCAGACTTTGAGTCGCGCAGGCTCGGCGCCACTCGGGAGTTCTCACACCGCGTCACTGGCCAGGCAGCTGACTTCGCCACGGCAGCAGGCCTTCGCCGGGGACTGCGTGTGATGTACGGGCAGCTCCCCTCAGGGGTCAGACGGCGTGATCAGGCCCTGCTAGACCAGCTGGCCCAGGGGCTAGACCCAGCTGCGCTCTTGGCGCTGCGATCCGGAGCAGTAGCCGCTGCCTTAGTGATCTGGATCGGCCTCGGTTTGCTGGTTGGGCGCGGGAGCTTGCACCGGCCAGGGGCACATGCTGCAGCCGGTGGAGCACTCGGCCTAGCCCTGGTCGAGGCCTACCTGACGGCGAGGATCAGACGGCGCCGGGCGCACCTGAAGCGCACATGGCCTGGGTTTCTGAGCCGGTTGAGGCTGGCCTTGTCGGCCGGGCTAACCCTGGAGGGTGCCGTGCGAGCACTCCTTGCCTTCGAGCGGAGGTGCTCCGGGGAGCTTGCTGCAGATCTAGCGGCACTGCAGAGAGAGATCAAGAGCGGCATCGCGGCCGAAGACAGCCTACTGCAGTGGGCGCATCGTTGTGGCTTGGATGATGCCGAGCGCCTCGCCCTTACCTGCCAGCGGTGCCGCAGGTTGGGTCTGCCGCTTGCGCCCGCAATCAGGCGACAACAGGAGCACGCCGATGCCCAAGCCCATAACCGTCACCAGGCATGGGTCAACGGACTACCTGGGAGGATCAGCGTGGTGGCAATGCTCTTCTTCATGCCGGCGATACTGATTGTTGTCCTCTTGCCCAATGTGCTGTCGTTTCTGAGGGCCGGCTGGTAATCATGCGGTCTAACGCATGGCCGGAAAGGAGGGTTGGTTGGTTTGATGGAGTGGATGCGTCTTGGATGGCAGACATTGCGGGGTCGGTTGCGTGGAGCGGCAACAGCGGAGTATGCATTGCTGCTGGCACTGGTCGTGATAGTCCTGATCGGCGTCCTGACTGAGCTCGGCGCCGTGCTTGTGCAGCGAATCCAGGAGATAGTGATGCAGCTTGGCGGGACGTAGAGGCGCGGCCGGCGCGGAGTTCGTCGTGGTGCTGGGATTATTGGCGACAATCCTGTTCCTGACCATCGAGATGGGGCTGGTACTTGACGTGCGCATGGCACTCTGGGCTGCGGCCCGGGAGGGGGCCCGGCGGGCGGCGATCGAAGGAGGCGACACTGCGAGGACGCGGCAGGCCGTCGCTGATCTCATGGAGTTGCTCCCTCTGGCCCCAGCGGAGTACGAGTTGATCATAACCCCCGCGTACGCTTCCTACGGGACAACGGTGTCTGTGATCCTTGAGATGGAGTACCGGTGGCGGACGCCTGTTGGGAGGATGCTGTTAGGTGAGCGACTGCATCTGCGAGCGGAGGCCCAGGCGCGAAGCGAGAAGGTGCGCACCGGTACCTAGATCGGGGGTTGGCTGGACGGGCGGCCGTGGAGCGGCCGGAGTCTTAGTAGTGCTGTTCATTCCGGTGCTCCTGGCCGCCCTCACGGCGATCCTCAGTCTGGCCCAGATCATGCACCTGCGCCAGCTCGCATATCAGGCAGCAGATCTTGCCGCCCTAGCAGGCGTTCAATGCCTGGACCTAGAGCGACTCGCCGTGGGCCAGCTTGAGTTGGAGCCGGAGAGTGCTATCACGAGTGCGCTGGCCTACGCGTCCCGCAACTTGGCTGCTGCCGGGCTTGATGCATCCGGCCCAATCATCGATGTGCGAGTGCTCAGCCCCACAGAGGATGGCCTGCCCGACCCAATCACGGGAAAGATACACCAGTACCCGACCGTCTGCGTAACGGTTTCGTTCCAGGGCTCATTCAGGTTTGGACCGGTGGCTTGGACTCAAGTCATCAGGGCTCACGCTGACGCCAGCGTGGTGCCGCGATAGGCGGGGCTCCAGAAGGTCACCCCACGCAGGGCTAGAAGATACGTGATATGACGCCTGCCCGCGACACATGGCAGGTCGCGGATGGCGACGATGTCGTCCGATACCGGAGGGGCCCAACTTGGCCACAGGAACCTGGACAGCAGTCCTCTTCGACCTCGACCAGACGCTGATCGACAGCCAAGAAAGCATCCTGCAGAGCTTCGAGCACACTTGGAGGCACGCCCTCGGGCGCGAGTTGCAGCGAGAGCACGTGATTGCGATCATGGGGCGGCCGCTGAGGAGCCAGATGGCTACTCTAGCCGGTGAGGAGCATGCCGACAGGCTGGTCGTCGAATACCGCCGGCACCTGGCAACACTGGACCATCTGATTAAGGTCTATGAGGGTTTCCCGGAGATCCTTACTGAGTTGCGTAGCCGCGGCTATCCCGTTGGTATCGTTACATCTAAGGCGCGCGGACCAGCGGAGCGGCACATGGCTCTGCACCGGCTCGACTTGCTGGCCGACGCCATCGTCACGGCGGAAGATACGGTGCACCATAAGCCTGATCCTGAGCCCTTCCTGCTGGCTGCGCGCCGGATGGACGTGGCCGCTGGGCGATGCCTGGCGGTCGGCGACAGCCCTTGGGACATTCTGGCGGCAAAGCGCGCAGGCATGACCGCTTCTCTTGCGCAATGGGGGCGGTACGACCCGGCCGCTTTCGATCGGGAAGGGGCCCAGCCCGATTTGGTCTTGGAGAGCCCACAGCACCTATTGGCGATCTGTCCCCCGATCAGTGGATCTGGGGCAGTCGATAACCGGACGCCTGGCGGCGACCGGTAGAGAGAGTGGGGGAGTGAGATGGCAGCAATCACTGTCGGGGGCGTTACAGCAGACAAGGGCCAACTCGCCCGGGGCACCCTGCCCGTGGGCACATTGGCGGATGGGACAACACTCGAGGTACCGTTCCTGATCCTCAACGGCAAGGGCGAGGGGCCCACGGTTTACGTAGAGGCCGCGTGCCATGGCTCGGAGATCAACGGTCTTGAGGTCATCCGCCGGCTGGTTACCGAGGAGGTCGATCTGGAAGTACTGTGCGGGGCATTCGTCATCGTTCCGGTGGCCAACGTCGTCGCGTTCACCCACCGGCAAGGGCACACGCCGTTTGACAACGAGAATATGAACCGGGTGTGGCCGGGCAAGGCCGACGGACGGATGAGCGAGCGCATTGCCCACGCGATCTGGCACCACGCCATTGAGCCGTGCGACTATGTCATCGACCTGCACACCGGTAACTCCACTCTCGTGACCCACGTCGTGTTCATGGGCGGCGAGGAGTCGAGCCGCAATCTGGCGGTCAACTTCGGAGTCGAGGTTCTGATCAGTGAGGAAAAGGACGCCGATTGGCAGAAGGCCCGCTTTAGCGGTAAGCTACGCAACTTCGCGGACGCCTCGGGCAAGCCCGCGATCTGCCCCGAGCTCGGCGGCAACAGCAAGTTCGAGCCCGTCCGCATCGAGCAGGGCCTCCGCGGGGTCCTCAATGTCGCCAAACATCTTGGCATGCTGCCGGGTGAGCCGGTGCTGCCCAAGCGTCAGACCGTGGTGGCCCAGGGTCACCTGACGCAGGTCAAGGCCAATCACGGCGGCGCCGCCCTGTACGCCGTCACCGGCGGCGACCGGGTCAGCGCGGGAGATCTGCTCTGCCGCATCTACAGCATCAGAGACTTCTCCGTCTTGGAAGAGGTGAGGTCCCCCGGCGATGGCATGATCATCATGGTGGCCGAGAACCCGATCCTGCACAGCGGCGACATGGTCGCCATGATGGGTAAGATCGTCGACGAGATAGAGCACTAGGCGCTCCGTAACTCCAGCTTCGCCGCAGCCTGGCGGCAAGCGACAATCGCGAGCTTGCCGCCAGGGCCGCGGAAGCCCTGCACCATCCGTACGCCATCCAGCTGACTGGCGGTCTAGCCTAGGATGAGCCGGTTATCTCCTCACATTCGCCCAAATTCGTGCTATCTGGTTCTTTTTGCTGTAAACAATCGAGCAAAACTTCGATTTGGGTGATGAGGATTCCAGTAATGTGCGGAGCGGAGCCCATGTTAAGGCGAAGTACGAACAGCCGGTTGGTAATGGTCACCGGGTCGGACGGATTCATCGGCCGCCATGTCACCCAGACGCTAGTGAGGCTGGGATGGCTGGTCTGCGCTGTGGACCGGCGTGCCGTAGTGGCCCCACCATCCGACTCACGGATCATTCATCACACCCTAGACGTGGCGAGCAAGGACTTCACTCGCCTGCTTCGCTCCACGCGGCCAGAAGCAGTGATCCATCTTGCCGCGCAGAGCAGCCTCGACGCTCTGGAGCGACAGCCCGAGCAAGGTATCCGCGACAACATCATTGCCACAGCCAACCTCGTGGAGGCGTGTATCGGTTCCAGTACCCGGAAAATTGTGTTTGCTTCTTCGGCCGCCGTCTATGGGGCGGCCAAAACCTTCCCCGTGCGGGAAGACGCCACGGTAAGGCCTATTTCGGCGTACGGATGGAGCAAGGCGGCCGGAGAGCAGTTGGTGATGCGGGCCGGCGCTCAGCACGGCCTGGAGTACGCCATTTTGCGGCTATCCAATGTGTACGGCCCTGGTCAGGAAGCCAAGCCTGAGCCCGGGGTCATCGCCCTGTGGCTCGGAGCACTGCTGGAGGGCGAAAGATTGCGGATCCGCACCGAAGGCAACCCCACACGGGACTTCGTCTTCGTAGGCGACGTAGCTGAGGCGATCGCCGCAGCCACGATTCAGGGGACGGCTGAGGTGCTCAACGTCTCCAGTGGTCAGGAAACCTCCCTGATCGACCTGCTGCACCTGGCCTGCCAGGTTGCCGGTGAGAAGTCACAGCCCACTGTCTACGCCGCTCCGCCTGGAGATATTGAGCGAAGCGCCCTCAACCCCACTCGAGCGCTGCACGCCTTAGGGTGGAAGGCTTTGACGCCACTCGAGTTGGGATTGAAGCGTACCTGGTCGTATCTAAGCACCTCCGGCTGGCGCCAGAGGGCGGCTACCGCGGGTGGTTGATACCCCAGCCTCCTTGCCCCTACTGCCCAGCCCCGGAGAATTCCTTGACTGCCCCACCGAGCATAGCTCCTGGCTATCCAGCAGCGGCAAACGTTTGCTGGACGCAGGCGCCGCCGTCATCCTGGCCATCCTGACCCTTCCTCTGCTTGCCGTAGCCGCAGTGGCCGTAGTAGTGACCTCTGGCCGGCCAGTGCTGTACCGGCAGGTAAGAGCCGGCCGCGACCGCAAGCCGTTCGTCGTGCTTAAGGTCCGGACCATGCGACGAGATGCAGAAGCAGCGACCGGCCCTGTGCTTGCTGCGGCTGCGGATCCACGGGTCACCCGAGTGGGCCGGCTACTCCGGCGGACAAGGATCGACGAGCTGCCTCAGCTCTACAATGTAATCCGCGGTGAGATGAGCATGGTGGGTCCCCGCCCAGAGCGGCCGGAGTTTGTGCAGCGGTTCATCAGGGAGGTGCCGGGCTACGGGGACCGCTTCGCGGCCCTGCCAGGCCTAACGGGGCCGGCACAGGTGTTTGAGCCGTATGACGCCGGCCCGGCGAGCAAGATTGCGCACGACCTGGACTACTGCCGCAAGGCCAGCTTGGCCTATGACCTCCGGATCATGTGGTTGACGGTGCTGACGGTACTCTCGGCCGGCGGCCGCTGAGGGGCCGCTCCCTTACGCCGCTGCCGTAGTCGATCGTAGGACAGATCCCACAGCACGTAGCTTCCAGCCACGCCCAACGGGAAGGCCGCAGCGACCGGCATTCCGCCGGCGAGTAGCAGGGCGATCGGCAGGAACAGGATCCACCCGGCGCCCCTAGTCAAGTCACCAGCCATGGCGTATGCGGCATCGGCCGGGCAGCGTGCCTGGTCAACGGGCAGCAGCTCAAGCGGTGAGCGGTGGGGCTCGCGGGCCCAGCCAGCCAGGAACACCGCGTCATAGTCCGCAAGCCACAGCACAAAGCGCTCCGTACGCCAGGTTTCCCGGCCGTCGGCTGCGAGCTCCTGTAGCATATCCTCCGGCCAGTACTGCTGCGCTCGAGTGGGGTTTTCGGTCAGTAGGTAGACCGGTCCGCCGTCTAGAGCGCGTCCCGTCATCAGGCCCGGCAGGAGGGCCGGCACTCCCGTGAGGTACTCAACCCAGTAAGTCACGCTCGTTCCATGGGCGACTACCATGCTGCCCGGTGGCAGCCCCGAAAGGGCACAGCTGAGGTCACGCTGTTCCTGCTCGGTCAGTAGAGGTTTGGGGTGAAGGGAGGCCCCCAGCATCGAGAAGCCGAAACCGATTGCCAGCAGGATCAGGAGGACCGCCGCAGCCCGGCCGGTATCCCGGCGTGGCGCGCGCTCAGTCCGCCCCTCGAGTTGCAGCTTGTGCCCGGCGAGCGGCGCAGCCCACCGCGCGAGGCTCATGACCGCCAAGGGGACCAGCGGCAGGTAGAGCTGCAGCTCGAGCCGTCGGCCCGCCGCTTGGCCAACCGCACTCAAACCCAGGAGGACAAAGGACCAGGCGCCAAGCAGCCTCGGGAGCTCCACCTGCCTTGGCTCCGTAGGGCTCATGTCCCGCAAGGCGCCTGCGGCCAACATCAGTCCGAGGGGCCAGTAGCGCATTAGCAGCGCCCCTAGGTCCCAGGTTGAGAACGCCGTGGCCGTTCCAGCGGCTTGTGTGCTCAGGTAGCCGGTAAGGTAGCGGCCAGCGGTCGGCCAGGCGAGGGCTGCCACCGTCGTCCCAACCACGATCGCCGCCACAACTGCAAGTCTGGGTGGCCCGTGTACCCGCGATGCCCTGCGGATCAGGGCCGCGTGCCAGCCCCCCAACCGCCTCGGCACCAGGACCGCAATGGCCACCAACAGGGGAGCTACAGCGCCAGGGTGGGCCAGTAGGGCAAGTACGATGGCGAGTGCAGCCAACGTACGGCGAGGCGGCCCCGCAAACCACGCCGCGATGGCGGCAACCATCAGCAGATTGGCCAGGCCATTCTTGAGAAAGCAGTTGACGAACTGCGGGGAAGCGTACAGCAGCACCAGCAGTTGTGCGAGCAGTCCGGCGCGTAGGTGGCGGGCACCCGCAGCCCTGAAGGTGAGCAGGCCCACGAGATACACTGTCCCGGCGGCTAAAGCTGCCCCGAGGGTGGTGAACGCTGCCAGAGGGCTCATTATGCGGCCGAGGGGCCAGAGCAGCAGGAATGCCAATGGCGGTTCGGCGCGCCAGGCCATCTGACCGCCATCCAGGTGGCTGACGCCCAGAAGGTAATAGGGGGCATCGCCCCCGGGAGGGCTGGCTAAGGGCAGATAGAGCGCGCAGTAGAGTGCAAACGCGGCTGCCGGGAGCACCAATAGCCAAGCAGTTGCCGGCTTGGCTTGAGATTCCGGTCTTGACGGATCCGGTTGCGGTTTCATCGATCGCTGCCCCTGACCCCATTATCGGCGTCTAGTCCGGGGCAGGTGAAGGCCGACCGGCTAGGGTTTGGGCTCGGTCGAGAGCCGCTCGAGGACCCAGGCCATGTTGTGAGCGAGGTTCTCGGCGGTACGGAGTCCTTCTGCGTCGCTCATCACGTCGCCAGGATCCATGCCAAAGGCAACGTTCCAGTAGGTGGAGCCGGGGACGATCATGCCCTGGTGCAGGAACAAGAACAGCATCTCGGCCAAGGCAAAGTTGTGCCCGGCCCTGCGGGCGACCGTCATGGGCGCTCCAACCTTGCGTTCGAAGACCCGGCCTCGCGCGCCGCTCAGGTAGCCGATGCGGTCGATGAAGCACTTCATCTGGCCCGCGGCACCGGAGAAGTAGACGGGCGCGGCTAAGATGAAACCATCGGCGGCCGCCAACTTGTCGAACAGCGGGCGTACGTCGTCCTCAATTATGCATTCGCCGGTCGAGCGGCAGTGGCGGCAGGCCCGGCAGGGCTCGATTCTCTTGCCGCGCAGGGTGACCTGCTCTGTTAGGATGCCGTGAGACTCCAAGGTTGCCAGGGTATGGCGCAGGATGGTATCAGTGTTGCCATCCTTGCGCGGGCTGCCGGACACGCCGACGACCGTGGCCTTTCCTGTCATTTAGGTGCACACCTCCGTCAATTAGGCCGTCCGGCCTTCTTGCATACCTATTCGCAGATGCGTATAATTATCCGCATGGGCCACCGCCCCGCACCTTCGCCGGCAGTCCCGGCGACTAGTCCACTTGGTCGGCCCAAGGGGGAATCACAGGTGAAAAAGGTAGTTCTCGCGTACTCAGGCGGGCTCGACACCTCCGTCGCTATCAAGTGGCTGGAGGACAAGTACGGTTACCATGTGGTCGCGGTTACCGCCGATGTTGGCCAAGGTGCGGAGCTGGATCGCATCCGCGAGCGGGCCATGCAGGTCGGCGCGGTCTCGGCCTATGCGATAGATGCACGTGAGGAGTTCCTGCGGGAGTTCGCGTTTCCTGCCCTGCGGGCCAACGCCATCTACGAAGGCAAGTACCCGCTCGCCTCGGCCCTGTCGCGCCCGCTGATCACCAAGCTGTTGGTGGACATCGCCGAGCGTGAGGGTGCCGATGCCATTGCGCACGGCTGCACGGGCAAGGGCAATGACCAGGTCCGCTTCGACGTCTCGGCCGCGGCGCTCGCCCCACACCTTAAGGTGATCGCCCCGGTGCGGGAGTGGCCGATGTCCCGGGAAGAGGAGATGGAGTACGCCGCGGAGCGCGGCATTCCGGTGCCGACGGCTAAGAAGAGCCCTTACAGCATCGATTCCAACCTCTGGGGCCGCAGCATTGAGTGCGGTGTGCTTGAGGATCCGTGGCAGGAGCCGCCCGAAGATATCTACCTGATGACCAAGAGCGTTAACCAGTGCCCCAGCCAGCCGACTTACGTCGAGATCGGCTTTGAGCAGGGCATACCCGTGGCGCTCGATGGCCGGGTGATGGACCCGGTAGCGCTGGTCTCAGAGCTCAACCAACTCGCCGGTGAGCAAGGCGTAGGGCGGATCGACCACGTCGAGAACCGGCTGGTCGGCATCAAGTCCCGCGAGATCTACGAGGCGCCGGGCGCGATGACGCTGTTGGCGGCCCACAAAGACCTGGAAGACCTGACGCTGCCACGCGAGCTCGCTCATTACAAGCGGGGCTTGGAGGAGAAATACGCCGAGCTGCTCTACTTCGGGCTGTGGTACTCCCCGTTGCGCGAGGCACTCGACGCGTTCATCAATAAGACACAGGAGAACGTCACCGGCACCGTGCGAGTCAAACTGGAGCGCGGCAAAGCGACGGTAGTCGGCCGCAAGTCCCCGTACTCCCTATACGACTTTGCGCTGGCCACCTACGACAAGGACGACGCCTATAATCACGCGGCGGCCGTTGGTTTCATCGAGATCTGGGGCCTGCCGACGCGGATCGCCGCTAGGGTACGACGCGCCAAGGAGACGGGGCTCGGCACAGAAGGCTCCCAAGCAGCTGGTGCGAGCCACGCCAATGGGACAACGGCCGGCAGCGGCAGCGAGTAGGGCGGAGGGCCACGTGGCAAAGGCAACAGGCAGTTCTAAGCCCTGGGGCGGCCGTTACGGGGCGGAGACGGCTCCCGAAGCCGATCAGTTCACGGCCTCACTGGAGTTTGACCGGCGGCTCTACCGGCAGGATATCGCCGGCAGCATCGCCCATGCCAGGATGCTTGCGCGGCAGGGGATCATCGACGCCCAGGAGGCGCAGGCGATCGCCGACGGGCTAGGCAGGATCCGTGCCGAGATCGAGGCCGGCGAGTTCGTGTGGCGGATTGAGCTTGAGGACGTGCACATGAACATCGAGTCCCGGTTGCGCGAGCTGATTGGGCCGGTCGGCGGTAAGCTGCACACCGCCCGTAGCCGCAACGACCAGGTCGCCCTGGACATGCACCTCTATATCCGCGATGCCGTGGACTCGTTGTCCGCCGGACTCGCGGGGATGCAGCGTGCACTGCTGGAGCAGGCCGAGCGACACGAGAGGGCGATCCTGCCCGGCTACACGCACCTGCAACGGGCGCAACCGGTACTGCTCGCTCACCACCTGTTGGCGTACTTCTTCATGTTCCAGCGGGACCGGGAGCGCCTTGCAGACGCCCGCCGACGCGTGGATATGCTGCCCCTTGGGGCCGGTGCCCTCGCGGGCACGACGTTCGCGCTCGATCCGGACTCGGTTGCGCGCGAGTTGGGCTTTGCCCGCCGTTATGCCAACAGCATGGATGCGGTCAGTGACCGGGACTATCTCGTGGAGGTCCTCGCCGCGCTCGCCCTGATTGCCGCACACCTGTCGCGGCTCGGCGAGGAGATGGTGCTGTGGTCGACCGCCGAGTTTGGTTTCCTCCAGATGGCGGACCAGTACACGACCGGCTCAAGTATCATGCCGCAGAAGAAGAACCCCGTCATCGGCGAGTTGCTGCGCGGCAAGACCGGACGCGTTTACGGGGCCCTGTTGGGCCTGCTGACGGTGCTCAAGAGCCTGCCGCTGGCATACAACACGGATCTGCAGGAGGACAAGGAAGGCACCTTTGACGCGATCGACACTGTCGAGGCGTGCCTCCGCATTGCCGCTCAGGCCCTTAGGACCAGCACCTTCCGAGTGGAAAGGATGCTAGTTGCCGCCGGCCAGGATTACATGTCGGCCACTGACCTCGCCGATTACCTGGCGGCCCGAGGAGTGCCGTTCAGGGATGCCCACGGCATCGTCGGTCAACTCGTTGCGGCCGCCGCTGCCAAAGGCGTTTCGCTGCTGGAAATGCCGCTTGGGGAGATGCGGCAAGCCAGCCAGCTGATCGACGAGGATGTGTACGCCCTGCTGACCCCGGAGTCGGGGGTGGGTCGGCGCATCTCGCCGATGGGTACTGCCCCCGGTGAAGTCAAGCGGCAGCTGGCGCTCGCCCGGCAACTGCTGGATGAGTCACCTCCGAGCAGCGGTTGGGTTGAGGTGCCGGAGGCGCCGGGGTAAATCGTCCTAGGCGCGCGGCGCATCATATGGGATAATCTGGGGGAGGGGCAGGTGCCCCTCCCTTTTGGACCGAATGAGGGCCTTCCAAGGAGGGATAGGAGATGGCCAAGCAGTACGTCCGCGAGATCAAGGCCGGCGACCGGGTCGAGTCGCGTTTCTTTCTGCAAAAGATGAGCTTGGTGCCGTTTCGTGACCCCGCGCGCGGAGTGTACTTGTCCCTGGTGCTGACAGACCGTACCGGCCAACTGCAGGGCAGGGTATGGGAGCGGGCCGAGGAGGTAGCAGAGAGCCTGCAAGAGCAGGCCGTGGTCGAGGTCGTCGGGATGGCTGAGGAGTACCGTGGGCAGCTCCAACTTGCTGTACAAGAGGCAAAGGTGCTGCCCGACCAGGGCCCGCAGTTGTTCGCGGAGTTCTTGCCGACGATCCGATCAGATGTGCGCACGCTGCAGGCGCAGCTACAGACCACGATCCTAAGCGTCCGCTCGGAGCCGCTGACCAAACTGCTGACCTGGTTCTTCTCCCAGCGCAAGTTCTACGAGGAGTACACCTCGGCGCCGGCTGCCAAACAGATCCACCACGCCGGCCGTGGGGGGCTGTTGGAGCACAGCCTGGAGGTCGTGGAGTTCGCGGAGGCCGCCGTGCGCCAGTATCCGATGCTTGACCGCGACCTGTTGGTAGCTGCAGCCTTGCTGCACGATATCGGTAAGTTGCGCGAGTACCACATGACCGGCTCCATTGAGATTACCGACGAAGGCCGCTTGGTCGGGCACACGGTCATGGGCGTACGCATGCTGGATCAGGCCTTTGCCGCGCTGGGCGACTTCCCACAGGAGCTGGCCGATCATCTGGCGCACATTGTCCTCTCTCACCTGGGCCAAACGGAGTACGGCGCTGCCGTGCTGCCGCAGACCGCCGAGGCAATGGCGCTGCATCTAGCCGACCTGATGAGCTCGCGGCTCAAGCAGTTTGAGCAGTTGCTCGGGGCAGGTACCGATGGAGACTGGACCGCGTATGACCGGTTGCTGGGCAGGTCGCTGTATGGAGGATTTGCGGCGGGCAAGCGCAAACGCTCTGGGGCTCCGAGCGCGGCCGTCTCTCCAACGGCGGCCGAGGTAGGTACGCGGGACATCCTGCCAGAGTAATCCGCCTGTCAGAGTGGTCTAGGTCGCGCCGCCCTCGACGCTGCGGGATGCAGACTGCGCTGGGTCTGCCGGTGGCCCCGCGGGGGTACCGGGTGGCAAGCTCTCGCCCTCGGAGACGGCTACCTGGCGAGGTGCCTTGCGAGCGCCGCCAACCATGCTAAAGGCGGTCACCAAAGCTCCCAGCACTAGGGTCAGATAGTGCGTGAAGAGCCGCCACAGCAGCACCAGCACTCCGACCAGCGGTAGCGGCACAAAGCGCGCAAAGAGGGTGGCAAAGCCCATCTCTGACGCACCGCTTGACCCCGGCGTCGGCGCATACGCCACCGCCAGGTAAAAGATGATCGCGGTGGCTGCGACCTCCGCGACAGGCGATGCGCTGCCAAGCGCGCGGACCAGGATCACCGGCACCGCCAATACCGCCGACCAGCTGATCAAGGAGATCATGCCGACGAGTAGGATCGTGCCGCGCCGTTGGCTGCCAAAGTGGGCGACGGCGCCCACGAACTGCCGGTAGTGGTCGTCCATCTTGGCCAGCAGGCTCTCCAGCCGCTGTGGTCCCACGATGCGAGAGATCAGCGGCATCCTCGCCAGCCGCACAAGCATCCCTTGTGCCCGGCCTCGCAGCGCAAAGACCAGCACAAACAGCAGGGAGATGCCGATATAGAGGGCCATGCCGGCGTACATAGCGATTGTGGCCGCCCGGCCCAGTTGCCAGCCTTGAGCCGTGAGGACTAGCCAAATCGGGACCAGGATCCCGAGACATACTCGCGCCACCCCGTGCAGCAGCGCCTTGACTGCGATGACGGCGGTGGCATGGCCGAGGGAGAAGCCGTTGCGGTGCAGAGCGTATACCTGGAAAGGCTCGCCGCCCGAATCAAACGGGGTGATGCGAGCGAAGAACGCACCAAGGAAGACGATGCGCAGGACGGTGCTGACCGATACATCCTCGCCGAGGGCTCGGCTTAACAGGGCCAGACGCAGGGCCTCCGAGACCCAGTCCATAGCCACCAGCACCAGGCAGGCGACGATATACGGTAGCTTGATGCTGCGCACCGCGCCGAGGTCCATATGGCCCCCTGTGACCAGGAAGACCGCAGCAAGGCCAAGTAGACCCAGGGCCAAAGCTGCCGCCACGTTACGCAGGCCGCGGGCTCTGGCTTGGCGGGGATCAACTGGTTGCGCCAATGCTTCCCCCCCTCTTGCTGTTGACGATTATACCACTGAGGTAGGGAAGTAGCTGCCGAAACCAGCGAGTAGCCCGCAGCTGAACCTAATCCAACCTAACCGGGATGCCTGCCTGCTGAGCTGCGAGTTTGATGTCTCGCACCTCCAACTCGCCAAAGTGCAGAAGCGAGGCCAGCAGCGCCGCGTCTGCTTCGCCCGCGCCCAGCACCTCGACGATGTCGGCCGCTCTGCCAGCTCCGCCGGATGCGATCACGGGCACACTGACGGCTCGGCTGACTGCCCGGGTGAGTTGGAGATCATACCCCTGCTTGCGGCCGTCAGCGTCAATGCTGGTAAGCAGGATCTCGCCTGCTCCGAGGGCGGTTGCCTGTTGCGCCCACTCGACGGCGTCCAAGCTGGTCGGACGGGTCCCGCCATGGGTATAGACCCGCCAGTCTCCGCCAGGCTCGGCCGCTGCATCGATGGCAAGGATCACACACTGAGAACCATAGGCGTCTGCGGCCTTCGCTAGCAGGCTCGGGTTGAGGACGGCGGCCGTATTGACCGTGACCTTATCCGCCCCGGAACGCAGAAGCCTGCCGAAGTCACTCACCTCCCGGACACCTCCGCCGGCCGACAGCGGGACGAAGACCTGTTGGGCAACGAGGCTGAGCAGATCGGTAAACGTTTGTCGCCCCTCCAGAGAGGCCGTGATATCCAGGAACGCCAGCTCATCTGCTCCCTGTTGGTCATATCGCCTTGCCAACTCCACCGCGTCGCCGGCGTCGATCAGCCCGCGGAAGCTGACCCCTTTGACCACGCGACCGTCGCGGATATCGAGGCACGGGATGATCCGTTTGGCCAGCATTAAGGCAATCCTCCAGTCAGGCGCAGGAAGTTGCGCAGAATCGTGAGACCATGGCGTCCGCTCTTCTCCGGGTGGAACTGGGTGCCGAGCACGTTGCCGCTCCCGGCGACGGAGGCGAAGCGCTCCCCGTACGTTGTGCTGCCCAGCCAGTCCGCCGCTTGGATGGGGAAGGCGGCGAAGGAGTGCACGAAGTAAAAGTAGGCCGCATCGCCCAACCCCTGGGTTAGCGGAGAGCTATGGGCAAAGCGTACCTCATTCCAGCCCGTGTGCGGCACCTTACGGTCGCCTGCCTCAAGGCGCCTCACCTCACCGCGCAGCAGGCCGAGCCCCGGGGTCTCCTTGCCCTCCGTCCCGCGCTCGAGCAGGAGTTGCAGCCCCAGGCAAATCCCGAGCAACGGTCGGCCAGACGGCGGGTAAGCCTGGATAGCACCAACCAGCCCCCGCTGCCGCAGGGAGGTCATTGCGTCGGCAAACGATCCCACTCCCGGCAGCACCAGGGCTGGATAGGCGGCAAGCCGGTCAGGGTCGCTCACCGGCTGCGGGTCTGAGCCTAAATGTTGGAGCGCCTTGATCACGCTGTGGATATTCCCGCGACCGTAGTCGATAACGCCTACCGGCAGCATACCATCACTCCCCCACAATCAAGAACCAGACCTCCCAGTATTGGCGGCGGTCAGCCACTTCTCCTTCTACTCGCTATCGAGGTAAAGAGAAAGGGCGTAGAGCGCATCGCCGGCGTGCGGAGGAGAAGATCGCTGCTGTATGCGAATTACCACCTATACAACCTTTGGAGGTGACTTCATGACTGGAGATACCACGGTGGGCGCTGGCCGGCTGACCGCACTGATCGATGAGGCCAGAGCCGACCTAATCGAGCTGAGCGACAGGATCGGCAGGAATCCTGAGCTAGGCCTCCAAGAGCGCCAGGCTGCGGCGTGGCACGTCGCGATGCTGGCGGGAGCCGGTTTCACCGTAACATCACCTTACGCGGGGATGGAGACGAGCTTCCGGGCGGAGATGTCCAACGGCAACGGCCCCGTCATCGCCCTGCTGGTCGAGTACGACGCATTGCCTGATATCGGGCACGCGTGCGGCCACAATCTGCACGGGGTGATGAGCACAGGCGCTGCGGTAGCGCTGGCTAAGGCAAAGGATACCTGGCAGGGGACGCTGGTAGTGCTCGGTTCGCCGGCCGAGGAAGGAGCGGTTGACAACGCCGGCGGCAAGGTCGTGCTGGTAGAGCAGGGGGCGTTTGACGGCATCGACGCGGCCATGATGGTGCATGCTTCGGCGCGCAACATCCTGGGGATGCCGTCCTTGGCTCGTGAGGCGTTCGAGATCAGCTTCCAGGGCAAGCCCGCCCATGCCGCAGCGATCCCGCACGAGGGGATCAACGCGCTCGATGCGGTGATCCAGACCTTCAACTCCACCAATGCCCTGCGGCAGCACTTGACGTCAGATGTGCGGATCCACGGGATTATCACCAAGGGCGGCGTGTCGCCTAACATCGTTCCCGAGCACGCCCAGCTGAGGATGTACGCGCGGGCCGCGGATAAGGACTACCTCCGGACTGTCGTGCGCAAGATCCGCGCATGCGCGGAGGGTGCCGCCCTGCAGACTGGCGCCACCATGTCATGGCGCAATACGGCCCACCCGTATGACAACATGGTGGGCAATGAGCCGATGCTGGGAGCATTCGCCGAGAGTCTTCGCGAGCTGGGAGCACCGGTGCACGAGGCTCCGATGCGTGGCTCGGGCTCAACCGACATGGGCAACGTCAGCCACGTCGTTCCGTCGATCCACCCATACATAGCGATCTGCGACGAGCCGATCCCGGGGCACTCGCGAGAGTTCGCGGCCGCGACCATGACCCCACGCGGGCACCAAGGGCTGATCTTGGGCGCCAAGGCCATCGCCCTGACTGCGCATAAGCTCTTCGGGCGGCCGGATCTCATGGCTGAGGTTAAGCAGGCACACCTCAAGAAGTAAGCCTGTTCGTGCGGGGATGCGGCGGGCAGGCGGGCATATGTGCACGCGCGCCTCGGAACATGATGCCCGAAGTGGGATATTGGGCAACTCTGGGCAAGATAGGCCCGGAGGTGATGACATTGGCCCAACGGACCGCAAAGGAACTGTCGGCTCTGGACGACCTGCTGTCTGCGGAGCAGTGCGCGATCACGAAGTTTGAGTCTTATGCCGCCCAGGCGTCGGATCAGCAGCTCAAGAACTTATTCACCGACGTCGCGCGCCGTCACCGTGAGCACTACAACACATTGTTGCGCCATCTGCGCTAGGAGGCTGACCAAATGTCCATGCAAAGAGGTGGTCAGGGGCAGGGCGGCAGCAACATGGACGATAAGACCATCGTCGACGATTGCCTGTCCACTCAGAAGTTCCTGACGAGCCAACAGAACACGTACGCCGGCGAGTCGGCCAGCAACGAGCTGCGGTCGGATCTGCTCAACATCCTCAATGAGGAGCAGCAGCTGCAGGCCCAGTTGTTCCAAGCCGCCAGCCAACGCGGTTGGTACAACCCCAAGCGGGCTAGCGATCAGGAGATCGCCGAGACCCAGAGCAAGTTCCGGTCGATGCAGTAGCGGTCGCCAGGTAACAGTTGCCGCACATAGATCGGCCCGCCACGTGTTTGACAACGGGGCGGGCCGGTTTTCCCTTCCTGCGCACGGCGCGAAGATGGCCGCCAGCCGCCGAGAGGCAACTTGACATTCTTTCCGGGCTGTTATCAAAATATCTTTACTTACTGATACTGACGGAAAGGTGCTGACCGATGGCTAACCGCTGGAAGTACCCTAACCTCCTGGCGTACTTGGTGATGGTGGGTGTAAACGGCCTGGCCAACTATCTACCGCTTAACAATCAAACCACCGCGGAGATCTCCAACCGCTACCCCGTGCTGTTCACCCCTGCCGGGTATGTCTTCTCGATATGGGGCCTCATCTATCTGTTACTGCTTGGTTTTGTGGTCTATCAGGCCCTGCCGTCCGGTGCCCGCGACAACGGAGTCGCCGCCGTTGGCCCGCTGTTTGTGCTGAGCTCGGCGCTTAACTCCGCCTGGATCTTTGCGTGGCATTACGATCGCGTGGGGATCTCAGTACTGCTGATGCTCGGCCTGCTGGCCTCCTTGATCGCAATCGCGCTGCGCATTCCCGGCGCCACCCATTGGCTGGTCAGGGTGTCGTTTGGCGTTTACCTGGGGTGGATTTGCGTCGCCACCATCGCCAACATCAGTGTCGCCTTGTATGCCGCGGGCTGGGGAGGCTGGGGACTCAGCGAAGTTGCCTGGACTGTGATCATGATCACGGTCGGGCTGCTGTTGGCCGTCTATGCCGTTCGCCGTGCCGCAAACCACCCGCTGGGGTTGGTGTTTGTCTGGGCGCTGATCGGCATCGGGGTGGGGCAGGCGGACACGGCTACCGTGCGCCTCGCGGCCAACGCGGCTGCGGCGCTCCTGGGAGGTATACTCGCCGTCTCGGCGCTCACCGCACTTCGCGATGCCCGGCCCGCGATGTCTCCCCGGACCCGCTGAGTAAACCCGGGAGACAACTGCGCCTGGGGAAACCGCGGAGGTCAGTCCACGGTTGCCCCAGGCGCACGATGGCAGATGCCAGATCGCGCTTAGGAAATCACCGCCGGCCTCTCACTCGGGGAACGCATCGACTGCCGTCCGGGCTGCCGATATCGCAGCCATCAGCCGGTCGGTGACCTCGGCGGTGAAGTTAAGCGAGCGTGCCGTCGTGCCGGAGCGACGGACGGTCTCGCCGAAGGCCTTTTCCAAATCCTCGATCTTAAAGCGTAGCGCCTGGGCGGCCTCGCCTAGCTCAGCCAAGTACTCGGGATCCGGAGATGTCAGCTGCCGGCTGATCGCTGCATCAAGCCGGTTGCGGAGAGCATCACTGAGGGCCACTATCTCAGCTCGCCATTGGACCGGGCCGCGGCGGGGGATCTGCGCAAGTGCTCCGTCCAGCCGCGCCGCGCTCAAGGCGAGGTCAACTAGAGCCGAGGTTGTCCGCCGCTCATTGAACGTCCCTGCCCGTGCCCGGAAATCACGCAGGCGCGTCACACTCGTTGCCACATACCAATCCTGCTCACGGGCAATGTCAAGGCGCCAGGTACGCAACCACAAGCCGTAGGTGATGCCTGCGCCCACGACCAGTAGGAGCAGGATCGTCAGCCAGATCGACCTGTCGCTCCAGTCGATCCGGGTCGACCGGCCCTTTTTGCTCTTCGCCACGATGCGTGCCACCTCTCGAACCTGCCTATTCTGTCAGTGCACTCCACAGTGCACTAGTATATCAGGCCTAGTTGTGCCAGCCCATATCGGCAGGTTGGGCAAACGCTGGGGCATCTGGAGGGCGTGCCCCAAGGCGCTCTGTCAGTGACGCCACTGCCTGGCCAAGCCTAGCGAGGGCAAACGGCTTGCCCAGCACATTGTGGGCTGCGGTGGCGTACTGCAACTGGCTCGCGCGGTCGGGCAGGTCGCGGATGACAATCACCGAGGTGCCCTGCACCAGAGACCGTCGGCGTAGTGACCGGCACAGCAGAGCCCTTGCCCGCCTATCTGCCGGTAGGTCAGTCACGACCGTGGCATCGGAACCTCCCTGCCCAAGGTAGGTGTCCAATGCGGCTTGAGCGATCCGCACCGGATGGAGATTGAGCCCGGTTAGGTACGTCTCCACAACCGAGGCGACAGTCGTATCATCGATGGCGATGTAGAGGGCCAACGGCATCGCACTCCTCTTGTATCCCTCTGGGGTGGTACTGATGGGGATGCATGTCGTGGGGGCGTGACCAAAGTGAGTGTGATTGTCGTGCTTTGGGGGCCTGCCCGCCAGGAGCACGTGATTTGTCAGTCGATAGCAGATTCCCTGTCGGAGCGCGCTACTTCCGCTCGTGTCTTAGTGACACCATTCGACTAGACGCGCGGATCAGGGCGCCCTAGCAATAGCGGCCACCGTCGTGTCGAAACCCGGTGCACGGTAACGCCAGTAGTCGACATTTCGTCATGGGCCGAGGATGAAACCGTTGTCGGTATACGTCCGCAGCAAGAAAGGCGAGCTACCTTGGGGAGAGACGCGGTAGAAGAAGGCATATCTGCCTTGGCGCTCCTTGTCGAGGCGAACGCCCTCCTGGGGAAACTCCAACTCCGCCCGCACCCCACGGCGATCATGAATTGCCACAATGATGAAGAGCAACTCGCCGGTGTCAATAGGCACCGCTCCCGCGGGCTCTCCCGCCTGGCGCACAAGAGGACTCGGGTCATCAGCAAGCTGCGCCTGCCATGTGTCCCCCTCGCCCTGGATGATTACGGCCGCGCCCGGCGACCGGCGGATCGAGTACACGACCGCGTAGTGCGGGCCCACCCGCGCAACTTCTGCCAAGGTGAGGTCACGAGGACTTCCCGCCGGGACTGCCGAATCAATTAAAGCTTGATAGGCGTCGGCCGGCATTCGAGGATCAGGCTGAGCGAGCGGCCGGGGGCGTAGCAGTGCGCCGAGCAGCCCGGCGACTGCCAGCAAGGCAATGGCAATGATCAGAGCATATGAGCCTTTTGGTGGCCTCAAATGGCACGCCTCCCGCGATTAGTCTTGTTGCCGGGGACAAAGGTATGCATTGAGCTTGGCTCAACGGAGCGATGGCGGGCAAAGCCGACTTCGAAGGTCCGGTATTGGCAAAGGGCATGGCCCTTGTTACACTAGGACCAGCAAAAACACAGCGTAGCCCGATTATGACAAATCAATAGGTATGCGGATGATGACGACGGGAGAGTGCCCGCCCTCACGGGCCACCGAAGGAGCAAGCCCCGCGCCAACGGGGCGAAACTCTCAGGTAACAATACTGTCGCCGGACGCGACTCTGGAGAGCGCCCCGCGCAAATGCAGTCGGTTATCTATGCGTGCGGGGGCACCAAAGGGGACACCTGCCGGGGCGCAGATCGACCGGCCCAATCTCTCAGGTGAAAAGGACAGGGTCGTACAGCGCTTTGGCTGCGCTTATGCACCCTGTCCTATTGTTTTGCCCTGCGGCACGACAATGGCCGCAACCGCGCGCAATCAGCGTTAGGCAACACTAGAGCTGCCGCGGAGGCAGCGAACTAGTAGGGAGGTGGACCGGTGGACGAGCACGGCAATCTAAAGAAGACCCCGTTTTATCCCATGCATCTCAAGTACCACGGCAACGTAGTGGACTTCGGTGGGTGGGCGCTGTCAGTCCAGTTCTCCGGGATTATCGACGAGCACAACGCAGTTAGGCAAAAGGTTGGGCTGTTCGATGTGTCCCACATGGGCGAGGTTACGGTCAAAGGGCCCCAGGCCCTCGAGTTCCTGCAGTATGTGGTATCGCGCGATATCTCCGGGGCCAAGGACAATCAGGTCCTCTACACTCACTTTCCGTACCCCAATGGCGGTATCGTTGATGACCTAATGGTCACCAAGCTCGGCGAGAACGACTACTACCTCGTTGTCAACGCATCCAACAAAGACAAGGATGTAGCGTGGCTGCTGGAGCATGCCACCAAGTTCCCGGGAGTCACTGTGACGGATATCTCGGACGATGTGGGCGAGGTGGCCCTGCAGGGGCCGTACGCCCAGGCGACGCTGCAGAAGATCACCGGTGAGGATCTCAGCGCGCTGCGGTACTACTACGTCATCCCGCGGGCAATCGTCGGCGGCGTGGAGGTCATGATCTCGCGGACTGGATACACTGGCGAGGATGGTTTCGAGATCATGTGCAAGCCGGCTGACGGCGTGACCCTTTGGGAGGCCATCATGGCTGCCGGAGCGGAGTACGGCATCCAGCCGATTGGGCTCGGCGCCCGCGACAGCCTGCGCTTTGAGGCGGGCATGCCCCTCTACGGGCAGGAGATGGACGCCGAGGTCGGGCCAATGGAGGCCCGGCTCGCCCGGTACGTCAGCCTGGACAAACCGTGCTTCATCGGTCGTGAGGCGATGCTGGCCAAGCAGCAAGAGGGTCTAAAGCAGGTGCTGATCGGCCTGGAGATGACCGAGCGCGGCATCCCGCGCCATGACTACCCGGTTATGCACAATGGCGCTAAAGTCGGACACGTGACCACGGGAATGTACGCCCCCACGCTGCAGAAGAACATCGCCATGGCCTACGTGCCGCCTGAGCTCTCCGCTGTCGACACCGAGCTAGCGGTGGAGATCCGCGGCAAGGCCGTCGCCGCAAAGGTCGTTAAGCTGCCTTTCTATAAGCGCCCCCGGAAGAAGTAAGGACAATCAGAGGAGGATGTGAAGATGGGATACCCAGCGGACTTCAAGTACACCAAGAGCCACGAGTACATCAAGGTTGAGGGCAACATCGGTTGGGTCGGTCTGACCAATTACGCCCAGGATCAGTTGGGCGACATCGTCTTCGTTGAGATGCCCGAAGTAGGCCAGGAAGTCACCCAGGGCGAGCCGTTCGGGGTCGTCGAGTCCGTCAAGGCCGTCTCCGACTGCTACTGCCCGATCAGCGGCAAGGTCGTTGAGATCAACGAGAAGCTCAACGACGAGCCCGGCACGATCAACGCGGATCCTCACGGCGAGGGCTGGTTTATCAAGGTAGAGATTGCCGATATGGGCGAGCTCGATAACCTGATGGACATCAAGGCCTACGAGAAGCACGCCGAGGAAGAGGCCGCAAGGGGACACAACTAGGATGCGATATCTTCCCAATACAGACCGGGACCGCCAGGCGATGCTGGCGGCCATCGGGGCCAAGTCCATTGAGGAGCTGTTCGCCGACATCGCGGAGTCGACGCGCCTCAACCGGGCTCTGGACCTCCCCGCGCCCATGTCGGAGTCCGAGCTACGCAGGTACATTGGCTCGCTGGCTGCCGGCAACTGGCATGTTGGTGACTACACGTGCTTTATGGGTGGCGGCGCCTACGACCACTACATCCCTGCCGCGATCAAGCACGTGTTCTCCCGCGGCGAGTTCTACACGGCGTACACGCCGTACCAGCCCGAAGTAAGCCAGGGCACGCTGCAGAGCATCTACGAGTACCAAACGATGATCGCCGAGTTGACAGGCATGGACGTGTCCAACGCCTCTATGTACGACGGGGCCACCTCCACCGCCGAGGCAATCGTCCTCTCGGTCATAACCAACAAGCGCACGCACGTCGTTATGTCGCACGGCCTGCACCCTGACATCAGGTCGGTATGCGGCACTTACACCCACGGTCAGGGCGTCACAATCGACGAGGCGCCTGTCACCGCGGAAGGCACAACTGATCTCGAGAAGCTTGCCGAGTTGGTCACCGACAAGACATCTTGCGTGATCGTCGGTTACCCCAACTTCTTCGGCACGATCGAGCAGCTGGCGGAGATCGCCAAGATCGCTCAGGCCAAGGGCGCGATATTCGTCGTCCATGCGCACCCGATCGCGTTGGGCATCCTCAAGCCGCCCGGCGAGCTCGGTGCCGAGATCGTCGTCGGCGAGGGGCAGCCCTTGGGCGTGCCGCTCAGCTTCGGTGGCCCGTACCTCGGCTACTTTGCCTGCCTCGAGAAGTTCCAGCGCCGTATCGCCGGCCGGTTGTCGGGGATGACAACCGACACGCGTGGGCAGCGGGCGTTTGTGCTCACACTGGCCACCCGCGAGCAGCACATCCGCCGCGAGAAGGCCACCTCCAACATCTGCTCCAACCAGGCCCTTTGCGCGTTGATGGCATGCGTGTACATGTCCCTGATGGGCAAAGAGGGGATCCGCGAGGTCGCCAATCAGTGCCTGCAAAAGGCCCACTACGCACAGAAGCAGATCGCTGCGCTCCCGGGGTTCGAGCCGGTGTTCACCGGGCCGTTCTTCAATGAGTTCGCGTTCCGGACTCCCAAGCCGCCCGCCATGATCCAGGCGGCATTGGCGGAGCGCAAGATTCTCGGTGCGCTCGATGTTGGCAGATTGTATCCCGAGTATCAAGGCGTAGCGTCGTTTGCGGTCACGGAGAAGCGCACCAAGGCCGAGATCGACGATCTCGTTGCGGCTTTGGAGGTGGTTTCGAAGTGAAGCGCCTAGAGCCTTTGATCTTCGAGTTGTCTTCATCCGGCCGGACCGGCTATTCGTTGCCGGCTCTGGATGTACCGGAGACCGAGCAGGCGGCGCTGCTTCCCGGCGTCGAGCTGCGTGACAAGCCGGCCGAGTTGCCGGAGGTTTCTGAAGTAGATGTGATCAGGCACTTTACGCGCCTCTCCCAGCTCAACCACGGGGTCGACATTGACTTCTATCCGTTGGGCTCGTGCACGATGAAGTACAATCCCAAGATCAATGAGGATATGGCTGGCCTCGATGGCTTTGCCCATCTCCACCCGTATGTCCCCGAAGAGGGCGCGCAGGGTATGCTGCGGCTCATGTACGAGCTGCAAAACCAACTGTGCGAGATTGCGGGCATGGATGCCTTCACCCTCGAGCCGGCGGCCGGCGCGCACGGTGAGTTCACCGGTATCGCGCTGATCCGCGCCTATCAAGCATCGATCGGGCAGGGCCACCGCAATGTGGTGATCATCCCGGATTCGGCGCACGGCACAAATCCGGCAACGGCATCGATGTACGGTTGTACGACTGTCGAGGTCAAGTCTGACCACCGCGGCGGGATCGACCTTGAGGCCCTGCGTGCGGCGCTCGACGACAACGTGTGCGCCTTGATGCTGACCAATCCCAATACGCTCGGCTTGGCCGACGAGAACATCCACGTCATCGCCAAGATGGTTCACGATGCCGGTGGCCTGCTTTACTACGACGGCGCCAACGCCAACGGCACGCTGGGCTGGACGCGCCCGGGCGACATGGGATTTGACGTGCTGCACTTCAACCTGCACAAGACCTTCGCGACGCCGCACGGCGGCGGCGGACCAGGATCGGGCCCTGTCGGCGTCAAGAAGCGGCTCGTGCCGTTCCTGCCGGTCCCGACCGCTGAGTTTGACGGTAAGCGCTACTATCTCAACTACGACCGGCCGCAGGCTATTGGCAAGCTCAAGAGCTTCTTTGGCAATGTGGGCACGTTCATCAAGGCGTACACCTACATCCTGGAGATGGGCGCGGAGGGCCTCAAGCGGGCCACCGAAGACGCCGTGCTCAACGCCAACTACCTCATGGCCGAGCTCAAGAAGTACTACCTCCTGCCGTACGACAGGTACTGCAAGCACGAGTTCGTGCTGTCCGGCAACTGGCAAAAGCAGCGCTCGGGAGTGCGCACGCTGGATATCAGCAAGCGCACGCTCGACTTTGGCATGCACCCGCCGACCAACTACTTCCCGCTGATCGTCGATGAGGCGATGATGATCGAGCCGACCGAGACCGAGAGCAAGGAGACGCTCGACAGGTACATCGCAATCCTCAAGGAGATTGATCGGGAAGCGACCGAAGAGCCAGACAAGGTCAAAGGCGCGCCGCACACGACCGTGGTCGGGCGCCTCGACGAAATCGCCGCCAACCGCAAGCCCAACCTGCGGTGGCGCAAAGAGGGGTAAGGACCTTGCGCGGGAAGCCCCCCCGCGAGGTTAGACCCAGGGGTCAAAGGGGCGCCCGCACGGCGGGCGCCCCTGTTTTGTCACGGCCGTTCACCCGCCCAGCGCCCACGCCCGAGGGCACTGCCCAGCTCGACGAAGCCCTAGGCCGGGCGTGGCAGGTTCGCGAGGCCAACTTCGCGCCGGAGATCACGTTCGCCCGGCCGGTCAACACGCTTCCGGTCAGCCTGACGGGCCAGGAGTGCGGGTTGGGATGCGCCCACTGTAACGGTTACTACCTCCGGCACATGGCGAGCCTCGATGACGCCCTAGCGCAGGTTGGGCCCGATCCAGGCGCGGGCGGAGGTACGCCAGCAACTCCTGGAGCCACGCCGACGAGCTACCTGATCAGCGGCGGGTGCGTGAGCGGCTCAGGGCACGTCCCTTTCACCGCCCATTTGCCCAAGCTGCGCCGGCTACGCGCTCATGGGCGCCTCAACTTTCACGTGGGCCTGGTGGATGAGGGTCAGGCAGCCTCCCTTGCGGGGCTGGCGGATTGTGTTTCGTTTGATGTGGTCGGGGACAACGATACGATCCGCGAGATCCTTCATCTGGAGCGCACAGTCGACGACTACAGCCGCTCGCTCGAGGCCTTGGCGCGGCACGTGCCGGTCGTCCCGCACATTCTGATTGGGCTACACCGCGGGCGTCTGCGCGGCGAGGAGGCAGCCGTTGAGTTAGTTGCCCAGGCAGGGTGCCCCGCGCTTGTGTTCATCGTTTTGATCCCCACCCGCGGTACCGAGCTGGCAGATTGCCGGCCGCCGGAGCCCGCCGAGGTGGCCATGTTGCTTGCGCGGGCCCGGCAGCGCCTGCCCAATGCCCGGCTAGGCCTTGGGTGCATGCGGCCCGCGGGCCGGTACCGCGCAGTATTAGACCCACTCGCCGTTCGGGCCGGGCTGCAGTCGATCGTTATGCCAGCGCGGGCGGCCGTTGAGGAAGCCCAGACTGCGGGCCTGCTCATAGCACACACCACGGAGTGCTGCGTGCTATGAGCACGATACGGGTTTCTGAGGGCACAGCCGGCCTGCTCGGCCTCAAGTCGTTGCGTGCCGCGGATCAGCCGACAACCGCCTACCTGATGATAGGCGGAGACTGTATGCGCAGCTGCGCTTTCTGTGCGCAGGGGCGGGGCGCCTCCGGTGCGGCAGGCCGCCTCTCCCGGGTGACGTGGCCCGAGTACCCCTGGGCCGAGGTCCTGCCTGCCCTGGCCAGAGCGTGCGCGGACGGTCTCCTCAAACGAGTTTGCGTGCAGACCGTGTCGGCAGAGGGAGCGGTCGATGCCCTGGAGGCGGCGCTGGTCGCCCTTCGCGAGGCGGGCATCAACGTCCCCTTATCGGCATCGGTCTACGTCCGCCATCCTGAGCAGCTTCTGGGCCTGTTCTCTGCCGGGTTGGACCGGGCAGGGCTGGCGATAGACGTGGCATCTCCTGCGCTGTACCGCGAGATCAAGGGAGGCAGCCTGGCTCAGGCGAGAGGTTTGCTGACTTCTGCGGTGGAGCACTTTCCGGGCCGGGTAAGCACTCACCTGATCTGCGGGCTCGGCGAGACTGACCGGGAGCTGCTTGGGCTGGCGGAGCAACTCCTGGTGCAGGGTGTGACGGTCGGCTTGTTCGCCTTCACGCCGGTGCGCGGTACCCCGCTGGAGCATCGCCGCCCACCTGATCTGGCCCGCTACCGCCGCGTGCAGGCGGCGTTGGAGCTGCTGCGGTGTGGACAGCTGACCGTGGACGGATGTGGTTTCGACGGCGACGGCAACCTCGCTCGCCTACACGGCTGGGATGAGGCGATGCTGCGGCGCAGCATGGGGCAGGGGAAGGCATTCATGACCTCCGGCTGCCCGGGCTGCAACCGTCCCTACTACAACGAGCGTCCAGGCCAGACGCCCTACAACTACCCACGGCCACTTACCGCGGCTGAGCTGGAGATGGCCTTGGAGCCGGTGTTGGTTCTGCTGGGAGGTGCGGAGGCGTGAGCCGAGTTGACGACCAGCTAAAGATGCGCGCGTGGCGGGTCATATTTGACCCCCGGCCGCGCCCGGGAGCGCTCAACATGGCCATTGACGAGGCCATGATGCTGTGCCAACAGGACGGAGGCCACCCGCCGACGCTCAGGTTTTACACCTGGAAACCGGCATGCATCTCCTTAGGTTACTTTCAGCGCGCCGACGCCGAGGTGGATCTCGAGGCGTGTCAGGCAGCGGGCGTAGACGTCGTACGACGCCCGACAGGTGGGCGTGCGGTGCTTCACGAGGACGAGGCCACTTACAGCGTAGCGATTCGCCAGGCCCTGCTGCCCGGCAGCGTGATCGAGACCTATGCTTATCTAAGCCAGGGGATCCTCCAGGGGCTGAGGTATCTCGGGATCGAGGGCCAGCTTGCACGCGTCGGGGTCCGGCACCAAAAGGGAGCTGCGACTGGACCGGGGGCAGGACAGGACGACGGCAGCGGGGCGGCATGCTTTGACGCTCCGTCGTGGTACGAGACGCTCGTTGACGGACGCAAGATTATCGGGTCGGCGCAGACCAGGCAGGGCGGGGTGATTCTGCAGCACGGGTCGCTCCTGATCGGCTTCGATGCCGCCCGGTTGGCCCGCCTCTTGCGAACGGGAGGTCAAGACAGGCGGGAGCGGCTAGCTCGTGCGCTGGACCGGAGCGTCACCTCGGTCGGCCAGCAGATGGGCCGCCGCCCCGGGCCAGGTGAGGTCGAGCGGGCACTTGCGTGCGGCATGGCCAAAGCGTTGGGGCTCGCTCTATATTGCGGTGGCTATACCGAAGAAGAGATGCGGCTCGCGGGCCGCCTATACCAGGACAAATATCTGACTAGAGGATGGACTCTGAGGAGGTAGAGCAATGTACGACGTAGTTGTCATCGGCGGTGGACCAGGAGGGTATGTAGCAGCTATCCGGGCAGCTCAAAACGGATTGCGCACTGCCTTGGTCGAGATGGACCGGGTAGGCGGGACATGCCTCAACCGGGGCTGCATTCCGACCAAGGCTATGGTGAAGAGCGCGGAGCTGTACCAGGAGGTGCTGCATGCGGCGAGCTTCGGCATCCGGGCCGAGGGCGCAGCCGTAGACCTGCCGGCGGTGATCGCCCGCAAGGATAAAATCGTAGAGACCCTTACTGGCGGCGTCGAGCAGTTGCTCCGCTCATACGGCGCCGAGTTGATCAGCGGGCGCGCCTCGGTGCCCGAGCCCACCCGGGTGGTCGTGGACCTCAACGAGGGCGGGCAGCAGACGCTGGAGACGCGCAACATCATCATCGCCACCGGCTCGAAGACCCAGATGCCGCCTGTGCCCCAGGAGCAGTGGGTCCACACCATCGACAGCACCGACGCGCTGTCACTGCAGGAGATCCCAGAGGAGATGCTGATCATCGGCGGCGGCGTGCTGGGCATCGAGTTTGCCTGCATCTACAACGCCTTTGGCACCAAGGTCACGTGCATCAAGCGCTCTCCGGGCATCCTCCCGGAGGTGGATCCAGAGCTCAGCCAGCGCCTTGCGGTCCTGCTGCGGCGCAAAGGCATCAACATCACCACCGGTATCTACATGAAGAGCATCGGCGAGCTCCCGGGCGGACGCAAGGTGCTTATCGCGGAGCAGCGTCAGGGCGACAAGACTGAGGAAGTCAGGTTTGAGGCCGACAAGATCCTCGTGGCGATGGGGCGCGAGCCCAACTTCGGCGGACTGGACCTCGACGCACTGGGGATCGAGTGGGACCGCAAGGGGATTAAGATCAACGATAGGCTGGAGACCAACGTCCCGGGCATCTATGCGATCGGCGATGTCTGCGGCCGCTACTATCTGGCCTACGTGGCGTCGGCCGAGGGCATCGTGGCTGCCGACGTAATCGCCGGCAAGGACGTCCGGATGGACTACAGCATCGTGCCTAGTTGCGTGTTCTCTATTCCTGAGGTTGCCTCCGTGGGTATCACCGAGAAGGAAGCCAAGGATGCAGGGCAAACAATTAAGGTCAGCAAATTCCCGTTTTCGGCCAACGGTAGGGCCATGGCGCTCGGGGAGACCGACGGTTTGGTCAAGGTGATCGCCGATGAGTCCGGCAAGGTCATCGGCGTGCACGTGATGGGACCGCGGGCCACGGATCTGGTACTGCAGGGCGGGCAGTTGATGGCAACCGGCATCACGGCCCATGCGATGGCGGATCCGCTGCTTCACGGGCATCCAACCCTGTCCGAGGCCCTGATGGAGGCGGCGCACGGTATCGACTCGCAGCCGATCCATCTCGCGGCAAGGAGGCGGTCCTAGCCCGAGGATCGCTCTCTAGCCGGAGTTGCGACGGAGGACACGTGCGGCGGCGCTCCCAGGGCGCCGCCGCGCTCTTTGTCTCTGCGCGCCGGATATACCTTCAGGCGCTTAGCTGGTGCAATGATTGGTGCATCTGGTATTATGTGAGGCGGTGATGCTAATGGCAGATGAGCTTTCCCGGCTGGCCCAGGCCAGGCGGGCCCTCGCGCGGACGACCGGGTCACATGGCGCGGCCGAGGCGCTGTACGTAGCCCAGCCCCATAACCGTTTCTACCTCACCGGTTTCTCCGGCAGCTCGGGCTACGTCCTGCTGACGCAGCGGCGGGCGATCCTCTTTACGGACTTTCGATATGTTGAGCAGGCGGAGAAGCAGGCGCCCGGCTACGAGATAGTCCGGCACGGTACTCCGTACCTCGATACCATCCGCGATACGGTCGGAGAGCTCGGGCTCAGGTCCATCGCCTTCGAGGCCGACCACCTGACCGTGGCGGAGCACGCCAAGCTTGTCGCAGCGGTTCCCGGCGTGGATTGGATTGCCTCCACGGGCGTGGTCGAGGGGCTACGGACCCATAAGGACGCTGCGGAGATCCGCCGGATTGAGCAGGCTGTAGCATGTTCAGACGAGGCCTTTGCCCGCCTGGTCCAGGAGGGCAGGATCAGGGCAGGGGCCACCGAGACCGAGGTTGCCGCGCACCTTGAGCACCATATGCGGCTTCTCGGAGCCGATAAGCCCGCCTTTGACACGATCGTCGCCTCCGGGCCGCGTTCGTCCTTGCCCCACGGCAGGGCATCCGAGCGAGTTATCCAGGAGGGCGATTTCGTGACCCTGGATTTTGGCGCAGTGGTGGGCGGCTACTGCTCGGACATCACCCGGACGGTGATGGTCGGGCGTGCCAGTTCCCAGCAGCGCGAGCTATACCAACTGGTGCTGTCGGCTCAGCTCCAGGGAGTAGCCGCGGTCCGCCCCGGAGCAACCGGCCGTGAGGTTGATGCGGTATCCCGCGACATAATCACCGCCGCCGGGCATGGCGAGCGGTTTGGCCACGGCCTCGGGCACGGCATCGGCTTAGCGGTCCACGAGGCCCCGCGCCTTTCGCCGGTCAGCGAGAGCGTGCTCGAGCCAGGCATGGTCTTCTCCGTCGAGCCGGGCGTGTACGTCCCCGGTTGGGGAGGAGTACGTATCGAGGATCTGGTCGTGGTGACCGGTGAAGGTTGTCGTGTGCTGACCAAGACCGCCAAAGAACTTATCGAGCTGCGGTAGGAGGGCTGGAGTTTGATCTCTGTCAACGATTTTCGTAATGGCATGACCGTTGAGTTAGACGGCCAGATCTTCTTGGTGCTGGAGTTCCTGCACGTCAAGCCGGGCAAGGGAGCGGCATTCGTGCGCACCAAACTGAGGAACATTGAGACGGGCTCGGTGACCGAGCGCACCTTCCGCGCCGGTGAAAAGGTAACGCGGGCCCACCTCGAGCGCCGGGAGATGCAGTTCCTCTACAGCAGCGGCGACGAGTTTACCTTCATGGATAACGAGTCCTTCGAGCAGTTGGTACTTAACCGTTCCGAGCTCGAAGACCAAGTCCCATACCTCACGGAGAACTTGACCGTGATCGCGGTCCGCCACAAGGAGCGGATGATCGGCGTCGAGGTGCCCAACTCAGTTGAGCTGACCGTGGTCCAGACCGACCCGGGCGTCCGCGGCGACACGGCCTCTGGCGGCAGCAAGCCGGCCAAGCTGGAGACAGGCCTTGTTGTTCAGGTACCGTTCTTCATCAACGAAGGTGACAGGCTCCGCATCGACACGCGTACGGGTCAGTACATCGAACGGGCATGACCAGCTAAATAGGACAAATACTAGTGTGGGCCGCCATGGCGGCTCGCGCAGTATAGAGTGACCCACGACCGGGACTGCGCATGGCCGATCAGGCCGGCAGGTCCCGGTTGCTTTATCAAAGCGCACCGAAAGGAGCGGGCTAGCCATGAAGGATCTGCGCAGCCGAGTAGCTTACCTGCAGGGTCTATCAGCGGGCCTTGAGCTCAACACCGCTAGTCGCGAGGGCCGGATGATCTCCGAGATGCTCAGCGTTTTTGGAGACCTGGCCGAAACCGTGACCGCCCTGGCCTCCGAGCACGATGACCTGGAGACCTACGTGGACGTGCTGGACACCGAACTGCAGGACCTCGAGGATGAGGTCTTCGGTGACGGCATGGTTGATCCAACAGCCGGGGAAGAAGGCGACGACGACGTCGTCACTGGGTACAGGGTGCAAGAATGGGTGGCCGGCGACCCAGGCCCCTGCGAGGTCTATGGGGAGCCGCTGGGCTCGGGTAGCCGCATCGCCGACGCCTACGTCTGCCCGTCCTGTGGTGAGCACGTCGCTTGCCGGGAAGATGATGTCGCCGACCTGGCTGGGACGGTACAGGGGTCCATCGCCCTGCGTCTGCAGTGCCCTGGTTGCGGCACGACCTTTTGCTGCACTGAGCCCGGCACCGTGACTTACGTTGACGCAGAAGACGAACTGACCGACCTGCCATATCCGACCAAGGAGTAGCTGGCCTCGACCTCAAACGGCCTGCTGGGGAGCCCGCGCTATGCGCGGGCTCCCGGTCATACAAGCTACCTTGTCCCAATAACCTGTACCCAACGTTGCGGTCAGGGAGGGGTGGGACGGGTGCAGCCGGTTGAGATCATCGTTCCATCGCCCACCGAGATACTTCCGTATCTGCCTGCGCCTCTGGGCGGGGCTCTTGGCGCCATGGCCGCTCACTTGTGGGCGTCGATTGAGGAGTTGCGCCTCCGCATTGGGCGCCCGGTCCTGGCCGTAGGGGAGCAGCGGCACTCCTATCTCCAGGCGGACGGCGAAGTGACCGACCAACCCGCTAGGGGGATGGTCTTCTCAGCGGCCGATGCAAAGACCCTCTTTGAGAGGGCGACTCACAGCTCCGCCTATGTCTGGCAGCAGCAGATTGCCTCCGGGTTTCTGACCCTGCCCGGGGGACACCGTTTGGGCATGGCGGGGCGTGCCGTAATGGAACGTGGCGAGCTGGCCGGGATTAGGCAGATCAGCTCATTCTGCCTGCGGTTGGCTCGCGAAGTGCGAGGAGCCGCATCGCCGCTGCTGCGCCGGATCGTCGAGCCGCAGAATGATCGGATCTTAAGCACCTTGCTCGTCTCGCCGCCGCGTTGCGGTAAGACCACCGTGCTCCGGGACGCCATCCGCCAGATCAGCGACGGCGTTGGCTGGCTTGGATTGCCCCCCAGGCAGGTGTCGCTGGTAGATGAGCGCTCTGAGGTGGCCGGTTGCTGGCAGGGCACTCCGTCCCGCGATGTCGGGCAACATACCGACGTCATGGACGGGTGCCTCAAGGCCGCCGGAGTGCTAACCATGCTGCGCTCCATGGCCCCCGACGTGCTGGCAACGGATGAGATCGGGCGGTCGGAGGACGTCGCCGCCCTGGAGGAAGCCGCCAGAGGCGGAGTGTCCCTGTTGGCCACCGCTCACGCCTGGGACGTCGCCGATCTCCTTGCCCGGCCCGCCACGCGCGAGCTGCTGCGCGGCGGACACTTCAGCCGGGTCGCCATCCTCTCCCGCCGACCGGCGCCCGGAACTCTGGCCCAGGTGCTCGATCCCCGTGATCTCAACGTGCGGGCAGTGGGCCTGACGTGAGGTTTATCCGGCTGGCAATCGCCGTTCTTGCGACAGTGTCGTTCTATCAAGCGGGGCTGGAGCTGGGGCAGCGCTACATCAACCGTCACCGGCAACTGCGCGAGATACGCTCAGCCCTCCGAGCGCTTGAAACCGAGATCGTTTACGGGCGCACAGTTCTGGAGGATGCGTGTTCACGCTTGGCCGGAATGCGGCTCGGCGCCGGTGGGCGCCTGCTCCAATGGGCTGGTGAGTCGCTCGCTCTTGGAATGAGCGCTTCGGAGAGCTGGCTTCGGGCCGTAGACGCGGCTCGCGAAAACCTCGACCTCGACGCGGAGGATCTCAGGGTGCTGGTGATGCTGGCAAACATCCTGGGCCAGAGCGACCAGGCCGACCAGGCGGCCCACCTAACGATGCTGCGGGAGATGCTCGCCGAGCGCGAGGAGGATGCGGCACATGCAGCCAACCGCAACGGCCGCATGTGGGCGTACCTCGGCCTGCTCGCCGGGCTGGGTCTAGTACTACTGGTTTACTGAGAGGCGCCCGAGGCGCATTTCCGGGGGGACGGAAAGCATGGAGATAGACATATTGTTCAAGATCGCCGGCGTGGGCGTCTTGGTGTCCATCCTGACGATTGTGCTCCGCAAGATGGAGAAGGAGGAGATGGCTCAGCTGCTCACCCTGGTCGGGGTGGTCGTGGTGCTCGGCATGGTTATCAGGATGATCACTGACCTGTTCCAGACAGTGCGGGTCATGTTCAGGCTCTAGCGTGTTGGGGATGATCAGCATCGAGCGGGTCCTCGCCCTGGCTCTGATTGCCTTGGTCGTGTTGGTGGTGCTGCGCCAACAGCGGCCCGAGATGGCCATGCTCACCAGCGTGACGGTTGGCGCGGCCCTGCTGATCGCTGTGCTCAGTGCCCTCGGGCCTGCGCTTGCCGTCCTCTCCGATCTGGCAGTACGGGCCAGGGTGGAAGGCTACTACCTTGATACGGTGCTCAGGGTGATCGGGGTGGCCTATCTCGCCGACTTCGGCAGCCAGGTGTGCGACGACGCGGGAGAGCGTTCCCTGGGGCGCAAGGTCGAGCTGGCCGGCAAGGTGATCATCATGATCATGGCGGTGCCGCTGGTGACGGCGGTGCTCGAGGTCGTCCTGAGGATGCTGCCGTGAGATATCCACAGCTGTTGTCCACAAATCCTGCCAGGGGCCTGGTCGTGGCAGTGATTATTGCCCTGGCAATAGCCGGCGCCGCGCCGGCGGCAGCGGCCGGTTCTCCCGGGCCGAGTGGCATACATGCTGTTCCCACTCGCCTCGCGCAGGCGCCGCACGGAGCAAGTGGCGTCGCACCAGCGCTGTCAGTGCCCGATGAGCCGCTTAGCGAGGTGGAGCAGCTGCTCGAGGGTCTCCGGCGCGAACTAGGAGCCGACTTCCCGGCGGTTAACCTCCGCGACCTCGTCAATCTGCTTCGCGGTCAGGGCGAGGGGCTGGACTACCGGAGCTTCGGTGCTGCGCTGGCCGCCTACTTTGCCCGCGAGATCGTCGCAAACACGCGTCTGCTGGGCAGTCTGCTCGCCTTGGTCGTCATGCTTGCCGTGCTGCTGGCATTGCGGTCCTCCTTTGGCGACGAGTCGGCTGCCAATATCGCTTACCTGGTGGGATGTGTCGTGCTTGCCGGACTAGCGATCAGTGGCTTGCGCATCGCCCTTGAGGCTGCCCGCGACCACATCGCCCTGACGCTTGACTTCATGCGGGCGCTGCTGCCGGTGCTGCTCAGCTTGCTGATCGCCGTCGGCGCGGTGATGAGCGCGGGGCTGTTCTCGCCTTGGTTACTGTTTAGCACTTACGCCATGGCGACGCTGGCGAGCACGGTGGTAGTCCCGCTCACCTTGGTTTCCGCTGCGTGCGAGGTCGTGTCGGCGCTGGGAGGCCGCATCAAAGTCACGAGCGTGGCTGCGCTGCTACGGCAGGTGGCGGTGACGGTGATCGGGCTGTCGATGACGCTGTTTCTCGGGGTAATGACGGTGCAGTCGGCTGCCGGCTCGGTAGCGGACGGTGTGGCGTTCCGCACTGGCAAGTTCCTCGCTTCGAGCTTCATCCCGGTGATCGGCAAAATGTTCGGGGACGCGATGGAGATGGTCATCGGCGGGTCCCTCGTGCTTAAGAACGCCGTTGGCATCGCCGGCGGAATCGCCGTGTTTATCATGACGGCTCTGCCGGCACTCAAGATCGCAGCACTCATCTTGGTGTACCGGGTCGCCGCCTCTCTGGCGCAGCCGGTTGCCGACCAGCAGGTCGTGTCCTGCCTCGACGGTATTGCGTCCTGCCTGACGGTGGTGCTGTTAGCCGTGTGTGGCACAGGGCTCGCCTGGTTCGTGAGCCTGGTGGTCCTAATGGGAGCCGGCAATGCTGCTGTGATGATGCGGTGAGCCGATTGGATGCTGTGGCGGCGCGAGGAGGTGAGCCAGGGCAGTGTGGCCCCAGTTGTTGAGCAGTTGGGCCAGAGACCTCGTAGTTGTGGTCGGTCTGGCCGTGATCGTCGAGATGCTTCTGCCGCGCGGCTCATTCCGGCGGTTTGGGCACCTGGTGATGGGCCTGTTCGTCCTGCTCGCGATGGTCAAGCCGATGATTGCCATGCTGGATGTCGTTGTTGCCCTCCCTGGCGGTAACGTCACTGCTGCACGCGTCGGCCAGAGCTACGTGTGGCAGCCAGCGACAGGCGGCGGGGGCTCCACGCCGCCGGCAACAAGCGCCCCAGCCGTGACAGGCGGGAGCCTCTCGCTCGCATCCCTTCTCCAGAGCCAGATTGCGCGCACCGTCGCCTGGGGGTTGGGGCTTGACAGCCGCGAAGTGGCGGTGGACGTGTGGTTGGCTGATGAGCGCGGGAGCTGGGTCTCTAGACCGGAACGAATCAGGATCAGGCTCGCGCGGCTGCCCGCGGAGGCGACGGCCGGGGCAGTCGATGCGGACGCCGTGGCGGCGGCACGCGTGATGCTTGCCGAGGCTCTTGGGGCGCAGATCGGGGCGATGTACCGGTTAGAGCCCCGCCAGGTGGAGGTCATCTTACCTCGCTAGAGGGGGCGCGATAAATGGGCTTATCAGGCATTTTCAACGCATTGGCGCATAGGGTAGACGGCGGCGGGGAGCACGCGCAAGCCAATCGCACGAGAGGCCCCTCGCGGTGGCTGGTCTACGGGATTGCCGCGGTGGTCCTGCTATACGTTCTTGGCCGCGCGACCATGCTGGTCGGTCTGGGCAACGCCGGGACCGGCACGGGACAGCCGGGGGGCTCACAAGCCACGGGAGCGCCTAACGCGGGGACTGCCGGGACGGCGACTGCAGCGGCGGCGGGACAGGCAGCGACGGGAGCGGGTACGCCACGCTACTACGAGACGCTGTTGGCTGCCGAACTGGAGGCTCTGCTCGGACGGGTTCAGGGAGCCGGGCGGGTCGCAGTATCGGTTTCTTTGGTGCGTGGCCCGAGCTATGTCTTCGGCCATAACACCACCAGCGACACACGGGAAACCGAAGAGCGTGATAGCAGCGGCTCGACTCGGACAGTACGTGAGGCGACGACTTCGCAGCAACCAGTGATCCTGCGGGATAACGGCACCGGGGAGCGTCCGCTGATCACCGAGGAGGAACGGCCAGGAGTCGCCGGGGTCGTGATCCTCGCCGAAGGAGCCGCCGATTCGACCGTGCGGCTCAACTTGGTTAGGGCGGTCCAGGCTCTGTTCGAATTGCCGGCGCACCGGATAACCGTGCTGCCGATGGGGAGGTAGGCAAGATGATGATCCTGCGGCGCCGTCCCTTGCTCCTGCTGGGCGGCCTTGCCGTACTGGCCTTGGTGCTTATCGTGGCCGTCAATATTGGCTCTCCAACCCTGCGTTATGTCCTGACCTGGGATCCTGTGCCTGCCGGGCAGCGTCAAGCGACTCCCGGCGGCGTTGCGGCTCCGGGCACCGGTGACCCCGGGACGGTGACGACCACCGGGCCAACGGGCCAGGCAAAGTCAGACTTCTTTGCTGACTTCCGGCTCGACCGCGAGCGCACCCGGGGCCAGCAGCTTGAGCAACTACGTGAGATGATCAACAACACCAAGGTCGACGAAGCCACCAGGCGCACGGCGGCAGCCCAGTGGCTGGCGCTTACCCAGCAGATCGGCAAGGAACTCGAACTCGAAGGGCTGATCCGCGCCAAGGGCTGGAGCGACTGCGTCGTATTTGTCCAGGAAACCACCTGCACCGTCGTTGTCCGGGCGGAGAAGCTGTCCCAGGCGGAGGTAACGCGGATCGGCGACATTGTTGTTCGCGGCACCGGCCTGCCGGCGCAGTCCATCAGCATCTCGGCCAGGTTGTCCTAGGGGAGTCGACACGGATCACTTGCCCTGCTGCTGCCGATGGTGTTAGAAGTGTTATATGGCGTCCCTTTGGCAGGGAGGCCTATATCGGAGGTGACACCGGTGGAGCAGGAGCTAACCGCCGGACAGCCCACCCGGCAGAGTAGTGTCAAGATCGCCGATGAGGTTGTCGGCGTTATTGCAGGCATTGCTGCGTCCGAGGTGGAGGGCGTGGCCTCTATGAGCGGGGGAGTAGTAAGCGGACTCGGGGAAATGCTGGGCAAGAAGAGCTTCTCCAAGGGAGTTAAGGTCGAGGTCGGCGAGAGGCAGACTGCCCTTGATCTGTATGTAGTGATGGAATACGGCGTCAGAATCCCTGAGGTAGCCCGGCGCGTGCAGGAGAACGTCAAGCGAGCCGTGGAAAGCATGACCGGGCTGGAGGTCGTGGAGGTCAACGTCCACGTGGCAGGGGTGTCGTTTCACATCGATCCCAAGGATGAGGAGCCCAGGCTGCGCAACTAGATCTCCGGTCCCTGTCGCATCCCCGGCTCTAGAGCCGGATGAGTGGTGGTGATGATCCGTGGGCATTTTCGACCGGGTGTTGCTGACACTGTTTACCTTGGTTATGGCGGTCATCTCTTTCGTGTTCGTGGTGATGGCCGCGGCAAGTTGGCTGGTACCGCTGCTCTGGATACAGGGGCTCCTGCTGGCCGACGGCGGCCGGTGGGCGTTAGGCATCCTTGCCGGCGCCTCTCTGATCGTAAGCCTCCGCTTTCTTTACTTTGGGTTTAGGAAGGACAGGCCCGATCAGACGCTCATCCATGAGACCGACATGGGCGAGGTGCGTATCTCGCTCAGTGCGGTCGAGAATCTGGTTGCCAAGGTTGCGCGTGGGCTCAAGGGCGTACGCGACGTCAAGGCTACCGTGTACAGCCACGGAGGCGGGTTGGGCGTGCGGATCCGTGGCGTAGTCAGCCCCGAGGTCAACGTCCCTGACACCGCCAAGCTCATCCAGCAGGCAGTGACCGACTACACTAAGAACGTCGTGGGCGTGGAGGTCACCGAAGTCAAGGTGATGGTCTCTAACATCACCAATGAGACCCGGCGCAGCCGCGTCGAGTAGCCAGCCAGACGCAAGAGGGAGACGGGATGGCATGTCCTTGCGGGATGTAGGTCAAGAGATCTGGGATAACCACCGTGGCAAGCTGCTGGGCACCTTGATCGGGCTGTTTGTGGCGCTGCTCATCATCTGGGTGGGGTTTCTGTGGGCGCTGTTCATATTAGTGCTCATGGGGCTCGGTTACTTTATCGGCAAACGGATGGACGATCACAAGGAGAATCTGGCGGAGGTGCTGGACCGCATCCTGCCGCCGGGAGCCGATCAGTGAGGCGATATCAGGGATGAGCCGGCGAGCGGCCCGCGAGCTAAGCCTTCGTGCGCTATACATGGTCGAGCAGAGCAAGCTCGACCCAGAAGATGCCCTGGAGCAGGCCCTCGACAGCCTGCCGCGGGCACGCTCAGCTGAGCCGGGATTTGCTGAGATGCTGGTCCAGGGAGTCACCGATAACCAGCAGCTGATCGACCACCAGCTCCACCCGCACCTGCGAGACTGGTCCTGGACTCAACTCTCCGCCATTGACCGCGCCATCCTGCGGCTTGCGGGGTACGAGTTGCTCTTCACCACTAGCCCTGTGGGGGCGGTGATTGATGAGGCCGTGTCGCTTGCTAAGATCTACGGCACGTCTGAGTCCGGAAGATTTGTCAACGGCGTCCTGGGATCGATGATGCGCCCGCCTTCGTAACCTCAAGCCAGCTCTGACCAGCATAACCACCGCTTGACCGTCCGTCGCTGACAGGAATCTCGCACTGCTCGGAAGAAGTCACTGAAGTTGTTGTTTGCTTTGTCGTGCGTTTATCGGTGCGTTATCCCAGTTACGCATCTTGTAGTCGGGAAGGAGCCATGTGTCTATGGACAAGAGCCCATCAAGGGAGCAGCTCAACGAGGTCGTCCAGAAAGCAAACGTGGAGCGCGGGTCGGCGATACCAATCCTGCAGGAGGTGCAGGCCACCTTCGGATACGTGTCCAAGGCGATGATCGAGCAGATCTCGGCCGAGACGGGCATCCCCGCCAGCGAGCTCTACGGTATCACCACTTTTTACTCTCAGTTTTACATGGAGCCGCGCGGTGAGCACGTAATCAAGGTATGTCACGGTACCGCCTGCCACCTAGCCGGGGCGGATCGTGTTACGGCGGCGGTAGAGATGGCTTCTGGAGCCAAAGAGGGAGCAACCAGCGCGGACGGCAAGTTCTCGCATGAGCGCGTCGCGTGCCTTGGTTGCTGCAGTTTGGCTCCTGTGGTCATGGTCGACGATGAGGTGCATGCCAATGTCAGGGCCGACAAAGTGAGCGCGCTGTTAAGAAAGTACAAGCAGCCAGCAAAGGATGCGGAGGGGACAGATCGTGCCGGGAACGAGTCAGATGGTCGGTAGCAGGCCCGTCGAGGTCCGGGTCGGTCTTGCCAGCTGTGGCCTGGCCGCCGGCGCCGCACCTGTCAACGAGGCTTTGGTCAGGGCCTTGGAGCCGCACGGGGTGCCGGTCAAGGCGACGGGCTGCATCGGGATGTGTCACGCTGAGCCTCTGGTTGAGGTGATCGGAGCTGACGGTGAGCGGTTTCTGTACGGCAAGGTGACGCCCGACCGGGTGGCGCGGATCGTGGAGGGCCATATCGTCGGCGGCGAGCCGGTTACGGAGTGGCTCGAGATCGGTGGACCGATCTCAACTGGGCACTACCTGGAGAAGCAGCAACGGATCGTGCTGCGCAATTGCGGCACGATCGACCCTGATAGCATTGACGACTACGTCAAGGCCGGTGGCTACGCGGCCATCGCCAAGGCGCTCAAGTCTACTCCGGAGCATGTCATCGATGAGGTTATGCGCTCCGGCCTGCGCGGCCGCGGTGGCGCCGGTTTTTCGACCGGGCTCAAGTGGAAGCTGACCAGGGATGTGCCGGGCGAGACCAAGTATGTGGTCTGCAACGCCGATGAGGGCGACCCCGGTGCGTTTATGGATCGCAGCATCTTGGAGAGCGATCCGCACAGCGTGCTTGAGGGGATGATCATCGCCTCCTACGCGATGGGGGCCAATCGTGGCTACATCTACGTCCGGGCGGAGTACCCGGTGGCGGTCAGGCGCCTCAAGTGGTCGATTGAGCAAGCGAGAGCGCGGGGCTACCTCGGGAGCAACATCCTCGGCAGCGGGCACGACTTTGACCTGAGCATCAGGGAGGGCGCCGGCGCGTTTGTCTGCGGTGAGGAGACGGCCCTGCTGATGTCGATTGAGGGTCGTAGAGGCATGCCGGTACCGCGGCCGCCATTCCCGTCGGAGAAGGGGCTTTGGGGCTCGCCAACCTCGATCAACAACGTCGAGACCTTCGCGAATGTGCCCTACATCATCATTCACGGGGCCGATAAGTACGCGTCTCTGGGCACTGCCAAGAGCAAAGGCACCAAAGTGTTTGCGCTAGCCGGCAACGTGTGCAAGGGCGGGCTGGTCGAGGTGCCGATGGGCACGACCTTGCGTGAGATCATCTACGACATCGGAGGCGGCATTCCCGGGGGCCACGAGCTTAAGGCCATCCAGACCGGCGGACCTTCGGGCGGCTGCATCCCGGCCTCACTCGCTGATACGCCGGTGGACTACGATTCGCTGGCGCAGGCCGGCTCGATCATGGGCTCAGGCGGGCTGCTGGTTATGGACGATACCGCGTGCATGGTCGATGTGGCCAGATTTTTCATCGCCTTCACCGTCGAGGAGTCCTGCGGCAAGTGCACTTTCTGCCGCGTGGGCACTCGACAGATGCATGACATCCTGGAGCGCATCACCAGTGGCCACGGGACCTTGGAGGATCTCGACAAGCTGGAGGAGATCGCCGAGAAAGTCCGCAAGGGCTCGCTCTGCGGTCTCGGTCAGACCGCGCCAAATCCGGTGTTGACCACCTTACGCAACTTCCGCGAGGAGTACGAGGCGCACGTGCTTGAGAAGCGGTGCCCAGCCAAGAAGTGCTCCGCATTGATCACCTACAACATTATCGCTGACGCCTGTACCGGCTGCACCCTCTGCGCGAGGAACTGCCCGGTCAAGGCGATATCCGGCGAGACGAGAAAGCTCCACGTAATCGACCAGGAGGCATGCATCAAGTGCGGCCTGTGTCAGAGCGTGTGCAGATTCAACGCCGTGACGGTCAGCTGAGAGGAGAGACCTATGGGGACTTGTCAGATTAAGATCAACGGAATCGCCTTGGATGTCGCCGTAGGCACGACCATTCTCGAGGCCGCCGCCCAAGCCGGCATTGAGATCCCGGCGATGTGCTACGACCCGCGGCTCAAGCCGTATGGGGCCTGCCGGATGTGTCTTGTCGAGGTCGCCGGCGCCCGGGGCCCGGTTGCGGCGTGCACTACGCCCGTAAGAGACGGGATGGACATCGCCACTACGAGCGAGGAGATTGAGGGCCTGCGCCGGACCGCCCTGGAGTTCATGCTGGCCGAGCACTACGGAGACTGCGTGGCGCCATGCCACCTGGCGTGCCCTGCGGGGATCGATATCCAGGGTTTCATCGCCCTGATCGCCGACGGACGCAACGCCGAGTCGCTGCGGCTGATCAAGGAGCAGATGCCCTTCCCGGCGACCTGTGGCCGTGTGTGCCCACGGTTCTGCGAGACCGACTGCCGCCGCAATATCGTGGACGAGCCGGTCGGGATCATGCATCTTAAGCGGCATGTTGCTGACATCGACCTCGACCAGGAGGAGCCGTATACGCCTCTGGTCGCTCCGGCAACCGGCAAGACCGTCGGGATCATCGGCGGCGGACCGGCCGGCCTGACGGCGGCCTATTACCTGGCCATCGCCGGGCACTCGGTCACCGTGTACGAGGCCTGCCCAGAGTTGGGCGGCATGCTGCGGTATGCGATCCCGGAGTACAGGCTGCCCAAGGCGTTATTGGACCGTGAGATTGCGACCATCACCAAGCTGTGCCATGAGGTCAAGTGCGATACCAAACTCGGCCGGGACATCACGCTTGCGGATCTCCAAGCCGAGCATGATGCCGTGATCGTCGCGGTCGGCGCAGCTTCGTCTCAGATGATCGGAGTCGACGGGGAGAGCTTGACAGGCAACTACGGCGGACTCGACTTCCTCGCCAAGTACACCGCCGGCCAGGCGCCGCCCATCACCGGGCGCGTAGCTGTCGTCGGCGGTGGTAACACGGCTATCGACTGCGCGCGCACTGCCCTGCGCATGGGCGCGGCAGAGGTTACTATCGTCTATCGCCGGTCGCGCAGCGAGATGCCGGCCAGCCTGGAGGAGATCGAAGGCGCCGAGGAAGAGGGAGTCAAGTTCCGGTTCCTGGCCAACCCGGTCTCCTGTGGTTGCCGCGACCAGGACGGCCGGATGGCGGCACTGACCTGCGTTGAGATGGCCCTCGGCGAGCCTGATGCCTCGGGGCGGCGCAGGCCGCAGCCGGTACCAGGCTCAGACTTTGTCATGGATGTCGACACCGTCATCTGGGCCACCGGGCAGATGCTCAACCCAGAAGGCTTGTCAGAGCTGGACAAGGCCAGGAACGGTTTCATTGTCACCGATGACGCTTCGCAGACCAACCAGTCCAAGGTATTCGCCACCGCAGACTGCGTCACCGGCCCGACCACCGTGGTCGAGGCGGTAGGCGCCGCCCACAAGACGGCGGTTCTGGTTGATGCCTACCTCAGTGGCAAGCCTGTTGAGCTGCCGGCGGAGCCGTATAACCACACCAAGGGCAAGCTCAGCGAAGTCAAACTGTCTGAGTACGAGTCCACAGAGAAGATCGCCCGCGAAGCCGTGCATCATCGTGCGGGCGAGGACAGGGCCCACGACTTTATCGAGATCGATCCCGGACATCGCCCCGAGCAGGCTCTCCGTGAGAGTGCGCGGTGCCTGTCGTGCGGTTGCCAGGATGTTCACGATTGCCTGCTACGGGATTACGCCACGGATTACGGCGTCCGGCAACCGGCCGGCCTCCGGGTTGAGCCGTTGCCGGTCCAGGCCGAGCATGAGTTGGTCGTGCGCGACTCCAACAAATGCATCCTCTGCGGTAGCTGCGTGCGCATCTGCAGCGAGATCCAGGGCGCCTCGGCTCTCGGCTTTGTTGCCCGGGGCTATAAGGCACTGGTCGAGCCCACGTTGGGGCGCTCGCTCACCGACTCGCCGTGTGAGTCCTGCCAGCAATGCATCTCCGCGTGCCCGACCGGCGCTCTCACTCCGGTAGTGCCGCTGCCCAAGCCGGGGCCGTTTGTCCTGGACAAGGTCAGGAGCGTATGCCCGGAGTGCAGCGTCGGTTGTGAGCTGGCCGTGGGCACCAAGGCGGGGCTGCTGGTCGGCCTTGAGTCGCCACTACGGTCAGCAGTGAGCGAGGGCAACCTCTGCAAGCACGGCGCGCTGCTGCTTTCCCGGCTCGGCGAGGCTGAGCGGGTAGCCAGGCCGCTCGTCCGCAGCGCCGCCGGCGACCAGCTGGTTGCGGCCGGATGGGATCAGGCCCTGAGCAAGGCCGCAGAGCACCTTGCCGCAGCCCGCGATGCGGGCGGCAGCCTGGCGGTGTATGTGTCGGGGCGGTCAACCTCAGAGGAGGCGGCCTTGGCCAAGCGCTTGGCCGGGGGTGCCTTGGGGTCCGCACAGTTAGTTGGGCTACCAACCGGCGTAGCCGCCGGCCTAGCCGCTCTGGAGCAACGTACGGCAAGCTTCAAGGATCTGGCGGCGGCCGATTTCGTCTTGGCCGTAGAGGCGGATATGCCAGAGAAGTACCCGGTCGCTGCGATACGGATCAGGCAGGCTACCGACCGGGGCGCTACCTTTGCCAGTATCAGCTCATGCTCGACCAAACTGGATCACCTTGCTGCGCCGGCACTGGTTACCGGCAGCTCCGGTGAGATCTCAAGCCTGTTGAGGGCCATGGCTGGGTGTAGCGGATCATCTGGCTGCAGTGAGTGCGCCAAGCTCGGTGCGCAGCTCGGTGTCGATGCTGCGGCGCTGAGTTCGGTGATGCACGCCTACAAGCAGGCTCAGCGGCCGGTGATTGTGGCCGGCCTGGATGCCCTGACAGCGGAGCAAGCCGCCCTGCTGGCCCAACTGGCTGACCTCAACGGGCAGGCAGCATTCATCGGCCTGAGCAAGTGGGGCAACGCTCGCGGCCTCTACAAGGCCGGCGTCGGTACTGGCGCAGGGTGTTGCTGCGGTGAGGATGCGAGCGCTATCGCTGCGGCGATCGGCACTGACCTCGATGAGCAAGGCTTCGGCGGCCTGGTGATCGTCGGAGTCAAGCCAGGGGCGGCGGACGGCAAGAGCGACAGGTTCGTGCTCTGCATCGCGCCGGTGCTGACAGGCGCCGCGTCCGAGCAGGCCGATATAGTGCTGCCAGGGTCCGTGGTGTTTGAGACGACCGGCACCATGACCAATGCCGAGGGCCGCACCCAGCCGGTCAACCGGGCCACGACGGCGCCTGGCGGCCGGGACAGCGCGACCGTATTGCGCGAGCTAAGCGGTAGGCTCGGGTATCCGATCGAGGCGTCTAGCCACGAGGAGGCTGTTGCCGGATCCGGCAGCTAGGGCAGCTTAGGCTGCAGCAGGACAGGCAGCACAGAGATTGATAGTGCGTGACCATGAGGAGCAGCGCTCTCTGGCTGCTCCTCATTGCCTTTGCTCCTCGGAGCTCGGGGCTATTGGCGCTGTGAGGACAGCATCCACTGGCGGCAGGCACAGGAAATGCTGGCAGGGTGGCAGAATAGTCGCGGGTGGGCCGGCAGGAGCCGGTCGTGGAGACTCGAGCTTCGTTTGATATGGAGCAAATGGACAGGGAGGCGAAGACATGGCAGAGATCCTCAAGGGTAAACCAGTCGCAGATCAGATCCAGAGCGAGATCAGCGCGAAGGTAGCTGAGTTGGCCCAACGTGGCCTGGTGCCGCACCTGGCGGTGATGCTCGTGGGGTCTGACCCAGCATCAGAAGTATACATGAACCGCAAGAAAAAGACCGGTGAGAAGCTCGGCTTCACCGTCACCACCTACGTACTTCCGGGTGAGTCGACCACCGACCAAGTACTTGCCAAGCTGGCTGAGCTCAACGCCGACCCGAGCGTGCACGGCATCCTCGTGGAGCAGCCGCTTCCCGATCATGTCGACAAAGAGTTGGTCGTCAACTCGGTTTCACCTGAGAAGGACGTCGACGGCGCCAACCCAATCAGCTTGGGACGCCTAGTGGGCGGAGATGAGAGCTTTGTACCTGCCACGGCGCAGGCCGTCATCGAGATGCTGGAGCGCAACGGCGTCGCCCTGCGCGGCAAGCGGGCCGTGGTAGTCGGCCGCAGCACCATCGTAGGCAAGCCGGCAGCGTTGCTCCTGCTCAACCGCCACGCGACGGTGACCGTCTGCCACTCGCGCACGGCTGACCTTGGTGCAGTGACCCGCGAGGCGGAGATCCTGGTTGCAGCCGTGGGGCGCGCCGAGTTGATCAAAGGAGACATGGTCGCCGAGGGCGCAGTCGTCATTGACGTGGGGACTAACGTTGTCGGCGAGAAGCTCGTGGGCGACGTGGAGTTCGCAAGCGCTGAGGCCAAGGCCTCCGCGATAACGCCTGTTCCGGGCGGCGTTGGGCCCCTCACTAACATGCTGGTGTTACGCAACACTGCCGCGGCTTGCGAGAGGATGGCCAAGTAGCTAGCGGCGTGACGGCTATAGGTTATGGTACCGAGACAAGCGATACGGAGGTGTCGATACATTGAGCTATGTGGACAAGACGGTTTCTGAGTATGTCGGGACGGTGGCGGCGCGTGAGCCGGTCCCCGGTGGCGGCTCGGTCGCCTCATTGGCCGGCGCCCTCGGCGCCGCACTAACCACGATGGTGTGCGTGTTTACGGCCGGCAACCCCAAGTACGCCGAGCACGAGCAGAAGGTCAACGAGATCGCTGCCAAGGCCGAGCCACTGCGGGCGACGCTCATGGACTTGGTCGACAAGGATATTGCCGTGTACTCAGAGGTAACAGCTGCTTTCAAGCTGCCGCGGGCGACCGCCGAGGATAAGGCCGCGCGCCAGCGGGCCATTCAGGAAGCCCTGGTCCACGCCGCCGCGGTACCCCTGGCCATTGCCAAGGCAGCCCGCGAGGTCGCACTGCTCAACCGTGAGCTTGTCGACATCGGCAACCCCAACCTCGTCAGCGATGTAGGAGTCTCGGCTTTGTTGGCTGAGGCCTGCCTTCGCGGCGCGGCCCTTAATGTCGAGATCAACGCCGCCGGGATCAAGGATGAGGCCACTGCTGCCGGCCTGCGTTCGTTCCTGGCTGAGGCGCTACCCGAGGTACAGGCCATTACCGAGGAGGTAATGAGCAAGACCCGCGCCCAGATCGGTGGCTGATCACCACCTGGCCGCGGCAAAGTCAAATGAGTAGTGGTAGCTTCGGACGCGGCGTGGGAGCGCGCCGCGTCCTTACCGTCGGGGAGCTGACCCAGCACATCAAATCCGTGTTGGAGCGGGATGACCTGCTCAGCGGCTTGAGAGTCCGTGGCGAGATCTCCAACTTCCGGCATCATTCCTCGGGACACATGTACTTCACGCTAAAAGATGAAGCCGCCCAGATCCGGGTGGTGATGTTCCGCGGGCAAAACCACCGCCTCCGGTTTAAGCCTCATGACGGGCTGGCGGTCGATGTTGAGGGCTACGTCAGCCTCTACGACCGCGACGGGCAGTACCAGCTGTACGCGCAGGAGATGCACCCGGCCGGATTGGGCGACCTGCATCTCGCATTCGAGCAGCTCAAGAGGCAGCTTGGTGAGGAGGGTCTGTTCCGGGACGAGATCAAGCGCCCGCTACCGGTGCTCCCGGACCGGGTCGCGGTCATCACTTCATCGACCGGCGCAGCACTGCGTGATGTGCTCAACGTGGCGACGAGGCGGTGTCCGGGCCTGCACGTCGTGGTCCTTCCGGTGCAGGTTCAGGGAGCAGAGGCGCCGCCACAGATCGTGCGGGCTCTAGCATTGGCGGGCACGCTTCCGGGGGTGGACGTGGTCATCTTAACCCGCGGCGGTGGGTCGATCGAGGAGCTCTGGTCATTCAACGAGGAAGTGGTGGCGAGAGCGATCCGAGCGTGCCCGAGGCCGGTGGTGGTCGGGGTGGGACATGAGACCGATGTGACCATCGCCGATCTTGTCGCTGACATGCGCGCACCGACACCGAGCGCCGCGGCCGAGCTCGTCTTTCCCGCGTGTAGCGCGCTGCTCGGCGAAGTGAGCGGCTTGGTCTACCGGCTGCGAGCCGGGCTGGAGAAGCGCTCTCACTCGTTGCGCCAGCGGCTCGAGCGCCTATCGGCAAGTCCCGTGTTGCGCCGCCCGGAGCAGCTTGTCGCCCCTAGGGCCCAACGCCTCGACGCTCTGACCCAGCGGGCGGGGCGGGCCATTGCTTTCCGCTCGGAGCGCAAGCGGCTTGAGCTCGCTCAGCTGGCCGGCAAGCTTGATGCGATGAGCCCGCTCGCCGTACTGAGCCGGGGCTACGCGATTTGCGTCGCCGACGGCGGTCGCGGCGCGGTCGTGTCTTCCGCGCGGCAGGTTTCGCCCGGCGAGGAGGTAGAGGTGCGGCTCCGGTCCGGCTCGCTGGCCTGCCGGGTCGAGCGGGCCGTTCCCGACGGTCAACCCAATGGGGAGGAGTAGGTGTCAGATGAAACCTGATCGCCAGCTGCCTAAGGATACCGAGAGTGCAACGCCGGCCCCGCCCGCGTCCTTCGAGGCCGCTCTTGGCCGGCTGGAGGAAATAGTGCGCCGGCTGGAAAGCGCCGATGTAGCGCTGGAGGAGTCGATGGGGCTCTTTGAGGAAGGGGTCCTGTTAGCCCGCCATTGCTCGGAGATGCTTTCCCGCGCCGAGAAGCGCATCGAGCTGTTGGTCAACAAGGAAGACGGCACCTACAGTCTCAGGCCCCTCGACGCCGAAGGTGGCGGCGAGGTTAGGGAGTCCCGATGACTAGGGAGCTCTGGCCGCGCCATCTCGGTGAGCTGCGCGGGCTGTTTGAGCAGGAGCTCAGCAGCTTCCTCCCCGAGCCGCACGGACCAAGCGCCGAGTTGCTGGAGGCGATGCGTTATGCCTGCGAGTCAGGCAAGCGGATCAGGCCGCAGTTGTGCCTGGCCTCGGCGGCTGCATGTGGCGGTGCTCCGGAGCCGGCCATGCTTCCTGCCGTTGCCGTCGAGCTGATCCACTGCTACTCCCTGGTTCACGACGACCTTCCGGTAATGGACGACGACAATGAGCGCCGCGGCCGGCCCACCGTCCACGTCCGGTTCGGGCAGGCGCAGGCGTTGCTCGCTGGAGACGCCTTGTTGACCGAGGCCTTCGCCGTGCTGTCCGATTCCCGGCTCGTGCACGAGTTGGCTCTAGCCGCCGGTTGGCGTGGGATGGTGGGCGGCCAGTCCGAAGAGCTGCTGGCGCCGGCCTCGTCCGGCCTGGCTAGCGCGCGGCGGATCGCCCAGCTCAAGACCGGCCAGTTGATCCGGGCTGCGTGCCGCATGGGCGCGATCGCCGCCGGCGCCCGGGAAGACCACCTGGCGGCCATCACCCGTTTTGGCGAGCTATACGGGCTGGCGTATCAGGTGATCGACGATTTGGCCGATCGCAAGCGCGATCTCGAGCTTGGCCGGACCCTCAACGTCACCATTCTGCTTGGTCCTGCCAGCGCCACGACGATGGCCCAGTGCAGTCTCAACCAGGCGAGGGCGCAGCTGGCTGGGGTCGAGTGGCCAGGGGATTGCGGTTTGCTCGCGCAGTTGGTGGATGCACTGGCGGCCGCGCGGTAACCGTGTCGTTCCTTGCTGGCTTTATTTGGCTGCCGGGTTTAGGCCGGCGTGATTGTTTGTGCTATAATTGCACTTGACCATTTTTGTTGGGACGGCGCAGTATCCTAGTCGGTACTGCCATTCCTCAAGGCGGGCCCAAAAATCCGTCACGGGCACATCGATGAAGTCCCTGGTGCTGGCTTAGGACGCCCAGTCGTGGGCTGGTGCTGGGGGATAAGAGGGACGGGGCGATCCGCAATGGCATGTGGGCGTTGACCCTGCCCTCGTGGAGGCTCAAGCACGTAGCGGTGGCCTTCTGGGCGACTACGGCTTGATGTTGTACCTGTACGTGGTGGCGGCCGAAGAGGTCGTTGGCTGTGTGCAGAGTAGCCTGCCTTGAGTGGTCAGGGAAGAGGACAATCCGGCGTGCAGTGGCGCGGGCCCGCGGCGCTGCGCGTTTGTCTGAAAGCCTGACTGCAAAAGAGGCTAAGGAATGGCTTGTGCCGCCGGGGAAAACCCCTAGGCTGTTGCGCTCAGGCGCAGGTGGTTCGGGGATTACAGTGTGGGCTAAGTGGCAATCTAGCATCGCCTTCGGCGACGAGGCGGAGCGATCATAAAGGGAAACCGCCGGTCCGGCAACGGACCGGAGTATCGCTGGGAAACCCTCCTAGACCTTAAGCCACAACGTTTACCCGAGCCACTGCCGTCCCATCGTTTTGATTTGCAGGAGGCTGGAGTTTTGCATAGACGCGCTAAGGCGCGACAAAGCCGGGGTTGGGTCCGGAACAGTCTCAAGGTAGGCGTTTGGACCTTCTTCATTGCCCTGGCCGTGACGGCCCTCTCAGCCGCGGTGTCGATCTTCCTCCCTACACCTGTGGCGATATTGCTCATCCTGGTCATTGTCTTCGTCGGCATCATCTTTGACATGATCGGTCTGGCGACGGCTGCCGCTACTGAGTCGCCGTTTCACGCCATGGCGGCCAAACGGACGACGGGAGCCGCTCAAGCTATCCACCTCATCAGACACGCTGATTTTGTATCCAGCATCTGCAACGACCTGGTCGGCGACATCTGCGGGACCGTGGGAGGAGCCGCCACGGCGGTGATCGCCTTCCGATTGGTCGCCGGCGGCCTGCGCTGGGACCAGGACTACCTCAATGTGCTGATGGTCAGCGCTGTAGCAGCTTTGACCGTTGGCGGCAAGGCTGCGGGCAAAAGCTATGCTATAGACAGGGCCAACGAACTGGTCTTCCGGGTGGCCCTGATCCTCGCCACCTGGCACCGTCTTTGGGCCAGAGTGGCACAGGGCTTGAGGCTAGGCTTGGCAACTAGGCCCGATCGGCCGGCTGGGACGCCACAAGCTGCTGCGAAAGAGGTGAAGCGTCAAGGTCATGGGCGACGAGTTCGCAGGTAAGGTTCCAATACAAGAGCCAGCCCAACTCAAGACGATGTCATCCGCCCAGTTGACGCAACTGGCGGCACGGGTCCGCGAGCGGCTCATCACGGTGGTCGCCGCCAACGGCGGGCACCTGGCCCCCAATCTCGGCGTGGTGGAGCTGACATTGGCCCTGCACCGCGCCTTCTCCAGTCCGCGCGACCGGATAGTCTGGGATGTCGGCCATCAGTCTTACGTGCACAAGCTCGTCACCGGCCGGTGGGATGAGTTCGATACCCTGCGCAGGAGCGGGGGCATCGCGGGGTTTCCGCGGCGCAGCGAGAGCGCCCATGACGCTTTTGAGACCGGGCACGCCTCAACGTCGATCTCTGCGGCGTTGGGCTTGGCTCAGGCCCGTGATCTGCAAGGTAGCCGGGGACACGTGGTTGCAGTAATCGGGGATGGGTCCCTGACCGGCGGGATGGCCTTTGAGGCTCTCAACCACGCGGGGCAGGCGCGGACCCGGATGCTCGTGGTGCTCAACGACAACTCCATGTCCATCGCCCGCAGTGTCGGCGGCATGGCGGCGTACCTTGGCCGCGTGCGGACGCATCCGCTATACTCACGCACCAAGGAGGACCTCAAGGGGCTGCTGGAGATGCTGCCCGGCGGTCCCAGCCTGAGCTCGGCGCTGGGGCGGGTGCGCAATAGCCTCAAGTACCTGCTCATCCCGGGAGTGCTGTTTGAGGAGTTGGGTTGGACCTACCTCGGCCCGGTGGACGGGCATTCGTTCGAGCAAATGGATAGCGTGCTGCGGCAGGCTAAGGGGATTGCGGGGCCTACCATCGTCCATTGCCTGACTGACAAGGGCAAAGGGTACCGCCCGGCGGAGATCAACCCCAACCGGTTTCACGGGATCGGGCCGTTTGACCCCGATTCCGGGCATGCGCGCCAGGTAGCCGCGGTAACCGCCGACCGGACCGCCGCGGCTGCGCTTGAGGTGCAGCCGGAGCCCCAGCCGAGCTACAGCGACGTGTTCGGGCGCTCTCTTGCCGAGCTGGCGGCCGATGATCCGCGCATCTGCGCGATCACCGCTGCCATGCCGGACGGCACAGGGTTGCGTGAGTTCATGCAGCGCTTTCCCCGGCGGGCCTTTGACGTGGGCATTGCCGAGCAGCACGCTGTGACGCTGGGCGCAGGCCTGGCCGCCGGCGGGATGCGCCCCGTGGTGGCAATCTACTCAACCTTCCTGCAGCGCGCCTACGACCAGGTGTTGCACGACGTCTGCCTGCAAGATCTCCCAGTAACGTTCGCCCTTGACCGCGCCGGGCTGGTCGGTGAGGACGGCCCCACCCATCATGGTGCCTTTGACCTCGCTTACCTGCGGCACATGCCCAGGATTGTCGTCAGCGTCCCACGCGACGGGCCCTCACTGGAGTGCCTGTTGCGGGTCGCGCTCCGACACAACGGGCCGTTCGCCCTGCGCTATCCGCGAGGCAAGGTACCGCGGGATGTGTTGGCGTACGACGATGACGGCGCGGGCACCGTCGGCCGTGGCCAGTTACTGCGGGATGGGCACCAACTCGCTATCTTGGCCGTAGGGCCGTTGGTCTACGAGGCGTTGGCCGCAGCCGAGCTGCTTAGCCAGCACGGCCTCAGCGTCGCCGTCGCCGATGCCCGGTATGTCCGGCCGCTTGACACTGAGCTGCTGCTCAAGCTGGCGCGACTGACTGGGCACGTTCTGACAGTGGAGGACGGTGTGGCATCAGGCGGATTTGGCTCGGCCGTGCTGGAGGAGTTGTCGCGAGCTCAGACGAGGGGCCTTACCCAGACCGTGCGGACCCGGGTGCTAGGCCTGCCGGCTGAGCCCCTCGCTCATGCGACTGTCGGAGAGCAGTTGCACGCCTGCGGGCTCGACGCCGCCGGCATCGCTGCCGCCGCCAGTGACCTGGTAGGCCGCACATGAGCACGCCGCCTGAGCCCAATGCCGACGGCGGCGGTAGCCGGCGAGGCGGCCGCCTCGACCAGTGGCTGGTCGACTCCGGCGAGTTTGCCACACGTGAGAAGGCTCGGGCGGCAATCCTGGCCGGAGAAGTGCTGGTCGACGGCCGCCCCGTAACCAAGGCAGGTGCGGTGGTCCGCCTCGAGTCCGACGTCGTCGTCCGTGGCAGGCCCCGCTACGTCGGCAGGGGCGGGGATAAGCTGGCGGGGGCTCTGGCTGACCTGGCCATCGACCCGTCGGGAACGGTGGCCCTTGATGCCGGCGCAGCCACCGGGGGCTTCGTCGACTGCCTGCTCCAGCACGGAGCTGCGCATGTCATCGCGGTCGATGTCGGCTACGGCCAATTGGCGTGGAGCCTGCGCCAGGACCCCCGGGTGACCGTGGTCGAGCGGCAAAACCTGAGGTACCTTACCCCCGAGCATCTTAGCTCGCTGCTGCCTCCAGGGATCCCCTTGCCACAACTGGTGACCCTCGACCTATCCTTTATTGGACTCGACAAAGTGTACCCGGCGGTCCTCCGCTTGCTCAACGGCGGGGAAGGAAGGGTGTTGGCGCTGGTCAAACCACAGTTTGAGGTGGGGCGGGAGAACGTCGGCAAGCGGGGGGTCGTTCGCCGGCCGGAGCTGCAGGTGGAGGCGATCCTTGCGACCGCTCGGAGCGCCAGGGCGGCGGGGTTTCGGGTGGAGAGGCTCACGTACTCCAAGCTTGCCGGGCCCGAGGGCAACATCGAGTACTTCCTGCTGCTCGCGGCTGACCGAGGAGGACTAGCGCCAGACAGTACAGAACGACGCCATCTGGCAAAGCCAGGGCTCGACGAGGCGGAGTTGGGCGAGCTGACCCGGCAAGTGGTGGCGGCGGCCTGGCAGGCTCTGGGGGCCGAGGATTGAGGGGACAAGTGAACGAGACCTTCCGGCGGATTGTCGTCCTGACCAACCGGGACAAGGATCCTGAGTTGGCGCTGACTCAGCTCGTGCACGATCATCTCTTGCGGCGAGGTGGCCTTGAGGTGCGCCTGGCGCAGCTAGATCCGGCCAGTGGGGCGGATCGGCTGCGCGACCTGGCAGCATGGGGGCAGCTGGTGATCGTACTCGGGGGAGACGGCACCCTGCTTTGTGCTACCCGGTGGACCGCCGGCAGCGCCACGCTGCTCTTGGGCATCAATCTGGGGCACCTCGGGTTTCTGACCGAGGCCGAGCAGCCGGAGGCGCTTGCTGCGATCGACGAGATCCTCGATGGTCACTATCAGCTTGATGAGCGCCTGATGGTCGCGATTGAGGTCTGGCGCGAGGGCAAGCTCCACGCCAGTTATTTGGGCCTCAACGAGGCCGTCGTGGGCAAGGGACCTCTGGCCAGGATGATCAATATCGAGGCCCGCGTCGATGGACTCAAGGTCGGCACGTACCCAGCCGATGGCCTCATCGTGGCGACGCCGACGGGGTCAACGGCGTATTCGCTGTCGGCCGGTGGCCCGGTTGTCCATCCCAGCCTCGGCATCCTGCTGTTGACGCCGATTTGTCCCCACACGCTCCATGCCCGCGCCCTGGCGGTGTCGGCCAACTCCGAGGTCCGCGTGTCAATCCTCGGCCACCACCATAACTCGACCCTGACCGTCGACGGTCAGGAGGGGACGACCCTGGAGCCTGGCGATATCGTCAGCATCACCAAGGCCAAGGTTACGGCACGTTTGGTGCGTAGGCGGCAGTGGAGCTTTTACGACGTGTTGCACCGCAAGTTCCAAGAGGCTGGGTTACGGGGTGAGGTATAGATGAAACCACGGCGCCAGATCAAAATCCTAGAGCTGATCCGCAACCAAGCCGTCGAGACACAAGATGAGCTGGCGGGCCTGCTGCGGGCCGAGGGGATCGCGGTTACCCAGGCGACCGTCTCGCGGGACATCAAAGAGCTCAAGCTGGTCAAGGTACCGTCCGGCGATGGCGGCTACCATTACTCTTTGCCTGCCGAGGCGGGCGGCGGTGACCAGCTGGAGAAGCTGCGGCGCTACATGATTGACGCCGTGGTCAGCATCGATTACGCGTACAATCTGATTCTGGTCAAGTGCCTCCCGGGCACGGCCAACGCGGTTGCGGTAATCATGGACAAGATCAGCTGGCGTGAGGTTGTGGGCACGGTTGCCGGCGACGACACGATCCTGATCATTCTCCGTGATCACGCGCAGGTCGAGGACATGGTCACCCGGTTGCGCAACCTGATGCGGTAAAGATGCTCCAAGCGCTGGAGGTACGCGATTTCGGGCTCATCGAGCACGTCGAGCTGGTGTTCGGGACCGGGCTCAATCTCATCACCGGCGAGACCGGCGCAGGCAAGTCGATGCTAATCGACGCCATGGTCCTCGTCTGTGGTGGGCGAGCCAGCACGGATATGATCCGTACCGGTAGCCAGCAGGCTTCGGTCGACGCAGTGTTCGTGTGTACCGACTCCCTGCGGCAACGGGTGGCCGGCTGCCTTGCCGAGGCAGGGCTGCAGCTCGATGATGACGAGATCATCATCAGCCGCGAGATCAACACCGGCGGACGCAATGTCTGCCGCATCAATGGGCGGATGGTGCCGGTGGCGGTCGTCCGCGACCTTGCCGCCCACCTCGTCGATATCCACGGTCAACACGAGCACCAATCCCTCCTCCAGCCGTCGGCCCATCGGGAGCTGCTGGACAGCTACGGCGGCCCCGGTCACCTGGAGCTGCTTATGCGGGTGCGAGTGCTGTACGCGCAACTGGAGGAGTTGCGGGAGCGGCTGGCGGCGGTAGCCGGCAACGCGCGGGACCGTGCTCAGCGGCAGGATCTGCTGAGTTTCCAGCTAGTCGAGATCGAAGCGGCACAGCTTATGCCGGGCGAGGACGAGTTGTTGCGTCAGGAGCGCGCCCTGCTCGTTAACGTGGAGAAGCTAACCAGCGCGACCGATGCGGCGTATGCAGCGTTATTTCAGGGCGACGCTGCCCCGGGCTACGGTGGGGCCGGGGGGCGGGCCGGGCGCGGGGGCGGCGCCGCAACTGCCGGCCCCGGAGGTGGTGGGGAGAGCGCGCGCGACGCGCTTGGCTCGGCCCTCGGCCATCTCGAGTCGGCTGCTGCGCTGGACCCGCGCCTCGAGCAGCAGGCAGACACCTTACGGGCGTTGGTCTACTCCCTGGATGACCTCGCCGGGGATCTGAGGCACTACCGCGAGGGTCTTGAGTTCGACCCGACCAGACTCGACCAAATCCAGTCCCGCCTCGAGCTGCTGGCCAACTTGCGCCGTAAGTACGCGGATACTTTAGACGGCGTGCTTGCCTATCGCGAAGGCATCCGCGAGCAGTTGGCCGGATTGGCCGCGAGCGAGGAGACCGCTGCGCGGCTCGAGTCTGACATCGCCGCGGTGAGGGCGGAGCTGGTTCAGGCCGCGGAGTCACTCAGCGCTGCGCGAGCGGATCTTGCTGCGGAGCTCGAAAGCCAGGTAGCCTCCGAGCTGACTGGGCTGGGTATGCCACAAGCTGATTTCCGCGTCCAGATCCATCGCCTAGGCGATGAGCGTCCAAATGACGGGGGCCAGCACGACTTCGCCGTGGGTCAGCACGGTGCCGACCAGATTGAGTTTTTGCTGTCGCCCAATGCGGGAGAGCCGCCGAGAAGGCTCGCACGGGCGGCGTCGGGCGGCGAGTTATCGCGGATCATGTTGGCAATCAAGACCGTGCTGGCTCAGGCGGATCGGATCCCGGTAGTCATCTTCGACGAGGTAGACAGCGGTATCGGAGGACGAACGGCCAACGCGGTGGGTCTGAGGTTGGCTGCGCTCGGGGCAACCCGTCAGGTGCTGTGCGTTACGCACCTGCCCCAGATCGCAGCATATGCCGATCAGCATTTCGTGGTCAGCAAGGAGGCCGCCGACGATCGCACGCGCACGTTGGTCCGTGCTGTCAGCGACCAGGAACGCCTACTCGAACTGACCAGGATGCTCGGCGCCGAAGAAGAAGCTCAAGCTGCGATCGAACATGCACGCGAACTGGTGCGCCGCGCCCAAGATCAACTGCGGACGAGGCGCCGCGCCGGCTGAGCGCGCGCGCCGAGTTAAGTGCGCGCCGCATTGAGTGCGCGCCGCTGATGCTCTTTGCTTCCTAATTAGCCCAACCCGCTCGCCTGCTTAGCTTCGCTATTGGTCACGAAGTCCACGTAACTCGACCGCGAAGTCTGGTCAAGCTAGCAGAGGAAACGGCGCGATTGCAGCCGTTTTCGGCGTGCTAAGGGCATTCGCACGTTGCTCTCCCAGGTTGGCTGCTGCCGAAGCCCTGCTAAGGGAGCGTGAATGTCGATGCCCAGAAAGAAAACCATAGGCCTCTTGGTCCTGACCATCGTTGCGATGGTGCTGCTCTCGCCGCGATTCCAGGCCCTGGCCACCTTCCCAGGTCAATTGCGGGTACTGGTCGGCGATAGCCACCAGCTCAATCTAGATGTACCACTGAGCCTGTACGCCAAGTGCGACCGCGAGGGATTCGTCGGACTCAACGGTCAGGCTCTCGGACAGAGCACCCAGCGCGTCAGCCTGTCCTCGCCGCTCGTATTCGAGCCGTTAGAGCCGGGGCGCGCGGTCGTGGAGTTCCGGCTGTTCGGGCTGATCCCGTTCCGCCGCGTGGCCATCGAGGTACTGCCCGAGATCAGCCTCGTGCCGGGCGGCCAGTCGATCGGTGTACTGCTCCAACCGGATGGAGTGCTGGTAGTCGGGCTCGCGCCCGTGACCGACAGCGCGGGCAATACCACAAGCCCCGCACGGGCGGCCGGCATTGAGGTCGGTGACGTCGTCACCCGCGTCGCGGGGGTTCCGGTGGGCAGCGATGGGCAAATCGCTTCCCTCGTGGAAACCGAGGCCAGAGCAGGGCGGCCCGTAGTTGTGGATATCCGCCGCCGAGGAACGGACCTGCGGGTACAGGTCCCAGCCGTGCTCTGCCGGGACACCAACAGGTACCGGCTAGGCATCCTCGTGCGCGACATGACGGCCGGCGTTGGTACTCTGACGTTCTATGAGCCGAGCTCACTGATATACGGAGCGCTTGGCCACGTGATCTCCGATGGGGAGACGGGTCAGCCGATTGAGGTGCACACCGGGCGCATTGTTGGGGCGTATGTGTCCCAGATTCAGCCGGGCCGCCGGGGGGAACCCGGCGAGAAGTTGGGTACCTTCGTCGAGGGCCGCCACGTGCTGGGCAGCATCACCAAGAACAGCGCTTATGGCATCTACGGCAGCCTGACTGCGCCGCCACCGTCGGCAACCTACACTGATCCACTGCCCATGGCTTTGGCCAGGCAGGTCGCCGTCGGCCCGGCCGAGATACTGACCGTCATCGAAGGCGATAAGGTGGAGCGCTTTGGCGTGGAGATCCGGCGGGTCTATAACCAGGCGCGGCCTGCACCCAAGGGCATGATCGTGCAGGTTACCGACCAGCGCCTGCTTGAGCGGACTGGCGGGATTGTCCAGGGCATGTCCGGCAGCCCGATCATCCAGGGTGGGCGGCTGGTTGGCGCGGTCACTCACGTCTTCGTCAACGATCCGACGCGGGGCTACGGAATGTATGCCGAGTGGATGGCGACCGAGGCAGGCTTGACCACCGGATCAGCTGCGACAGGCGAAGACTGGCCGGAGCGACTGGTGCGCGCAGCGGTCGCGGCAGTGTCGAGATTGGGGCGTTAAGCTGGCACGGGGGATTGGGTGGGGGACCAGGGGCAGCGTCATTGGCCCCCTCGCCCAATCTCCGTGCGGGAAAAGTCGAAGTTTGGCTCTAGATTAGTTGCTGCATGAGGAGGAAAATGGAACCACCTCGGCATATCTTTCGACAAAGCGGCTTCCAGGGAGGGATGCTTTGTTGAAAAGATTCATACAGGTACTGATCGCTGACGACAACCGTGAGTTCTGCGAGCTTCTCCGACAGTTTTTGCAGGAGCAGCCGGACTTCGAGGTGGTCGGCGCGGTACACAACGGACTGCAGGTGCTGGATTCCCTCGGCAAGACACAGCCGGACGTACTCATCCTGGACATCATCATGCCTCATCTAGACGGGATCGGTGTGCTGGAGAGGATCAGCGAGATGGGCCTTTCGCCCCGGCCCAAGATCGTCATCCTGACGGCCTTCGGGCACGAGCACATCACCCAGCGGACAGTCGACCTCGGAGCCGACTATTACATCCTCAAGCCCTTCAGCCTCGAGGTGCTGACCAACAGGGTTAGGCAGATGGTTTCGGCGACCAGGCCGCAGCCCATGCCGGTCCAGTCCGCGCGCAGCTTGGACATTGAAGTCACCAACATCATTCATGAGGTCGGCATCCCGGCCCACATCAAGGGCTACCACTATCTGCGGGAGGCCATCCTGATGGTGGTGGAGCGCGTCGATCTGCTCGGGGCAGTGACCAAAGAGCTGTATCCCAACATCGCCATCAAGTACAAGACCACTGCCAGCAGGGTCGAGCGGGCGATAAGGCACGCAATCGAGGTGGCTTGGCACAGGGGCAATTACGAGGCGATCACCAAGCTTTTTGGGTACACTGTCAGCGGTGATCGGGGCAAACCGACCAACTCCGAGTTCATCGCGATGGTCGCCGACCGCCTGCGCATGCAGGGCGAGCGGAGGGCCAGCGCGGATTGACCCGGACGGAGCTGTAGCACGCTAGATGATTACGGCAGGGCGGCCGACCACGGCCGTCCCTGCCTCTGGTCTGTCCCGGCCACCGACACCAACGAGATCTGCCACGGGAGCACCGGTGCGCCAACGGATTCGTTGCACTATTCAGGCTTTAGCTAGCGTTATTGCGACGACGCAAGAAAAGTGCAACAATAACCTTGGCCTCCAGCATGATCCCAGAGGTGGCCGAGGGAGGCTCAACCCCGTTGCCGATTAGCCCCCCGAGAGACGGCGCTCGGACCGACCAGCCAAAAGCGGTTCCAATCCAGCACACCTTGGATACCACGGATACACTCTCCCTGCGGCAGATCACTTGCCTTATTGGCGCCTTCGGTAGTGGCAAGACTGAGATCGCGATCAACCTCGCGCTATCAGCCGCCCGGCAGTCCAAGCGAGTCAGCCTGATCGACCTCGACACCGTTACCCCGGCGTTTCGTTCGCGGGAGGTGGCGAGTGCGCTGCGTCGTGGCGGAGTCAGGTTGCTGGGGCCGGAGGGGCAGCTAGCCTATGCCGATCTGCCGTCGGTCACGCCCGCCGTCAGAGGAGCGTTGGATGACCCGACCGAGACGGTAATTGTGGACGTGGGCGGCAACCCCGCTGGCGCCCGTTCGCTGGGCTCATTATCGGACCTGATTGAGCGGCGCCCCTATGACTGCTGGGCGGTGGTTTGCCCTTGGCGGCCGGACACCCGCGACCCGTCAGCGATCGTGGCCATGATTAAGGAGCTCAGCCGGGTATCGCGGCTGCCCGTCACCGGCCTGGTCTGCAACCTGCATGTGCCGTTTGGTCACTCATCGGAGGACCTGCAGTGGGGGGCCGAGGTGGTTAGGTCGGCGGCGGGAGAGATCAACACGCCGGTTGTGATGTACGCAGTAGCCCGTCCGGCGCTGCCGGCGGCCAGGGCGGCCGTCGGTGAGGACGCTCTGTGGTTGGGGCTGGATCTATACATGCGGCCGCCTTGGGAGCAGTTAGATAGCCCGGGATCAGATAGCCCGCAACGTCAGTGACGGCTAGGGGAGGGTGATTCGTGCCAGGAAGAGTGGTCTTTAATGAGGAGAGGTGCAAGGGCTGCGAGCTCTGCGTGCAGTTCTGCCCGCGCAAGATCATCGTGCTGCTGGACCGCCGCAATGCCAAGGGCTACCGCACGGCTGGGGTCTCCGAGATGGATAAGTGCACCGGCTGCGCAACCTGCGCCCAGATGTGCCCGGATGCGGTGATCGAGGTTTACCGTGAGCGTGCCGCCAAGGAGAGCGGCGCGGACAGCGACTCGCCGAGGGAGCAGGGATCATGATGGCAGACAAAGTCTTGATGAAGGGCAATGAGGCAATGGCCGAGGCTGCGGTTAGAGCCGGCTGCAGGTTTTACGCCGGATACCCCATTACGCCGCAGAACGAGGTGCCGGAGTACATGTCCATGCGGCTGTTCGAGGTCGAGGGCGGGCACTTCGTCCAGGCCGAGAGCGAGATCGCCGCGATCAATATGCTTTACGGCGCAGGCGGTTGCGGGGCGAGGGTGATGACGTCCTCCTCGAGCCCTGGGATCAGCCTCAAACAGGAGGGCATATCGTACTTGGCCGGAGCGGAGGTGCCTGCGGTCATTGCCAATATGGCCCGCGGCGGCCCCGGGCTCGGTGGCATCCAGCCGGCGCAGTCAGACTACTACCAGGCTACCAAGGGCGGCGGACACGGAGACTACCGTCTGTTAGTGCTGGCCCCCGAGTCGGTCCAGGAGTTGGTCGATCTGACCGCTGTGGCATTCGACCGAGCTGACTACTACCGCAATCCCGTGATGATCCTCGGCGATGCCATCCTCGGGCAGGTGATGGAGCCGGTGATATTGCCCGAGCCCATCGCCCTTGACTCACTGCCCGCCAAAGACTGGGCGACCACTGGCACCCGAGGCGAGCGGCGCAAGCATATCATCAACTCGTTGTATCTCAAGCCCCATGAGCTTGAGCGCCACAATCACAGGCTCCAGGCCAAGTACCGCACCATGGAGCAGAGCGAGCAGCGCTACGCGACGTACCGCCTGGAGGACGCCGAGATCGCCATCGCGGCCTACGGCTCGACTGCCCGCATCTGCCGTCGCGCCATCGATCTGGTCCGTGCCGAGGGTATCCGGGCCGGCATGCTGCGGCCGATATCGCTGTGGCCGTTCCCGGTCGAGGCCTTCCGGAGCGAGGTCTGCGGGGTCCATAGGTTCCTGGTGGTGGAGATGAGCCACGGGCAGATGGTTGACGACGTGCGTCTCGCTTTGGACTGCAACGTCCCGGTTAGCTTCTACGGCCGCTCCGGCGGCATGGTGCCGTCGCCGGTGGAGATCGCCGAGCAGTTGAGGCTGCTGGCCGGCGTCGGCAAAGAGCAGACGGGAGGTGGCGCAGGTGAGTAAAGTTTTCTCTCGGCCGCAAGCGCTCAGCGATGTGCCGCTGAGCTATTGCCCAGGCTGCACCTATGGTATCGTTCACCGGATGATCGCGCAGGCCATGGATGAGCTTGATGTCACGGGGCGTGCCGTGGGAGTGGCCCCAGTAGGATGTACCGTGTTGGCCTACGACTTCTTTGAGTGCGACTTCCAGCAGGCAGCGCACGGCCGGGCGCCTGCGGTGGCCACCGGCATCAAGCGGGTTCAGCCGGACTCCATCGTGTTCACACTGCAGGGTGATGGCGACCTCGCGGCGATCGGGACGGCAGAGATCGTTCACGCTGCCGCTCGGGGCGAGAACATCACGGTCTTCTTCCTCAATAACACGATCTATGGGATGACCGGCGGCCAGATGGCCCCCACCACGTTGATCGGGCAGCGCAGTACGACCTCGCCGGCCGGCCGGGTGCACAAGCGTGCCGGTACCCCAATTCGGGTGTCCGAGATGCTGGCGACACTTGACGCTCCGGCGTACATTGAGCGAGTGGCCACAGACAAGCCGGCCAACGTGATGCGCGCCATGCGTGCGATTCGCAAAGCCCTCCAGTGCCAGGTCGACGGGCGCGGTTTCTCCCTGGTCGAGATCCTGTCCGCATGCCCCACCAACTGGGGCATGCCTCCGCTGGAGGCGCTTAGCCGGCTGGGGTCAGAGGTTATCCCGTACTACCCGCTGGGAGTGTACCGCGACCGGATCAACGACGCGTCAGACGGCCCGCAGGGGCCGGTGACTGGAGGTGCCGCCGGTGGCTGCTGATGAGGGGCAGACTCACGAGGTTGTCATGGCTGGGTTCGGTGGTCAAGGGGTCATGCTGATCGGCCAGTTGCTCGCCTACGGCGGGATGATGGAGGACAAAGAGGTCAGCTGGCACCCGTCCTATGGACCCGAGATGCGCGGCGGGACGGCCAACTGCACGGTTGTCGTATCTGACGACCCGGTGGCCTCGCCGGTCGTGAGCTCTCCGGGGATTGCTCTGGTGCTCAACACCCCGAGCTTCGATCGCTTCGAGCCGGCTGTCGTTCCCGGCGGCCTGCTGATCGTCAATACGTCGCTGTGTGAGCGGCAGAGCCAGCGCGAGGATATCAAGGTCATTGAGGTGCCCGCCACAGCGATCGCCGACGAGATCGGCGACGGCCGGGTCGCCAACATGGTTATGCTGGGGGCCCTGATCGGGTCCACGGAGATGGTCAGCCTCGACACAATCAAGGAGTCGCTGCGCAAGGTGCTGCCCGAGCGCAGGCACGGGCTGATTCCCCTCAACGAGCAGGCCCTACAGCGGGGAGTCGATCTCGGCCGAGGAGCGGCCTAGCAGCTCTTTTGCGAGCCAACAACTAAATCGCAGCCGGCGTTGCGGTGCTACGGCACTTGCGGCGCCGGCTGCTTCGTGATCGGGTGGAGCCAGCCGCAGCGCGTCGGCCTCTGTGGCCGCGAGCCAGCGACGCAGCTCACGAGCCGTTGCCGAGAGGTATAGCGATTGCTCCTGCACAACAACTACCATCATGGCGATGGGCTATGTGCGAAGGGTCTGGTCATGGACATGTTCATGGTGGGAGCATACGCCGGGAGGGGTCAACTCATGAGCGAGGCACTGCTCGGGCGGGAGCATATCTTCAGCGGCAGGGTGATTGAGGTATTCCGAGATCAAGTCGAGTTGCAGGACGGTACACGCACCGTGCGCGAGGTTGTCGCTCATCAGGGGTCGGTTGCGGTCGTGGTGTTGGACGCCGGGGCCGGCAGGGTGGAGGGCCGGGACCGTATCCTGCTGGTTCGGCAGTACCGATACGCGGCGCAGCAGGACCTGTGGGAGATACCCGCAGGCAGGGTTGATTCCGGCGAAACGCCCGCGGCCGCCGCCGCCCGTGAACTGGCCGAGGAAGCAGGGCTTGCCGCTGCCCAGCTCTCTCCCATGTTGAGCATGTACCCAACCCCGGGTTACTCGACCGAGCGGCTGGACGTCTTCCTAGCCAGGGATCTCCGGCCGTGTACCGCCCAGGCTGATCCTGACGAGAGGATTACAGCCGATTGGCTCGACATCGCCGAGGCGGAGGCGATGTGCCTCGACGGGCGGATTGTGGATGCCAAGACTATCGCTGCGGTGCTGGCCGTACGTGCTGCAGCCAAGTGTGAGCGATAAAGCCAAAGTGCGAGTGCAGCGGTACTTGGCCGACCTGCATGTACACACGGGAAGTGCCGCCGGACAGCCGGTCAAGATCACGGCCTCGCGAGGTTTGACCGTCCGGGGAGCGTTGGCGGAGGCCGCGGACCGCAAGGGGCTTTCCTTCCTCGGTCTGGTCGATGCTATCGCTCTTCCAGTGCAGCACGAGTTGTCGGCCATGGTCGACGCAGGCGAGTTGACGGGCGCTGCTGGGGGCGGGCTGCTGTGGCGCTCACCCGCCGGCCGCACCGTGCTGGTCGTGCCCGGAGCCGAAATAGAGCTGCTGCTACGAGGCGTCCCCGTGCACTTCCTCGCTCTGCTGCCAGATCTGTCCGCGGCCGCGCGCCTGAGCGATGCCCTCGTGCCGCACCAGCGCAACCGGGCGCTGGGTTGCCAGCGTGCCCACGAGCTCACTCCGGCAGAGCTAAGGCTGCTGGCTGGCGGCGCGGGCGGGCTGGTGGGGCTGGCGCACGCGTTCACGCCGCACCGGGGTTTCTACGGCACGGTCGAAACCACGTGGCGCCAAGCCTACGGCACCTCGCCGGGAGCTGCCCTGGACTTCGTCGAGATGGGACTGTCGGCCGACGCCACGATGGCAGATCGGCTGTCGGAGTTGCGCCGCCTGCCGCTCCTGGCCAACTCAGATGCGCACTCGCTCCAGAGCATCGGACGTGAGGTCAACCTGCTCAGCTGCCGCGGGCTCTCATTTGCCGAGTTGGTTGCGGCGATCAGGGGGGGTGGCAGCCGGGGCATCACGGCCTACTACGGGCTCGACCCTCGTCTCGGTAAGTACCATCGCACCACATGCGCCCGCTGCGGCTGGCAGGCCGCCGCCGACCGCGCCGTATCCTGTCCGCAGTGCGGGGCAGGGGCACACGTCACTGCCGGCGTCCTGGACCGGGTGCTGTCACTGGCGGACACGGATGAGCCCAACGGCTGCCGTGCCCCGTACGTGCACCAGGTACCGCTGCTCATGCTGCCGGGAGTAGGGGAGGTGGCCCGCCGGAAGCTGCTTTTCGAGTGGGGCAGCGAGGCGACCGTGCTCCATGATGCCGAGCTCGCACTGATTGCCGAAGTCGCCGGGCAGCGCGCCGCGCAGGCCATAGCGGCAGCGCGAGCCGGCCGGATCGCTTTGGTCCCGGGAGGCGGGGGACGGTTTGGGCGCGTGAGTGTGAGCTCAGAGGCCCAGCATCAGGACGCCGGGAGGTGATGGTACATACCCGCCCTCGCGACTGCATAGTCGTGTACAGGCCTGGGTTGGTGACGGGGCCCCGGGAGTGTGATCAGCGGCGTGCGGAGGACCAGACGCAGCAGCAGGAGCCAGGGGCCGGCCAGGTACCTGTCGGCACGGGCCGGCTACTTTGCCTTCTTCATCGCCTTGTTTGTCGTCGGTGTCGGCTTTGGTGCGTCGGCCGTCCGCGCGTTGGGCGATGCGCATCAAGCTGAGCTAGTCGAGTACCTCGAGGTATACCTGCGCGGGCTTTCGGCCGGCGGCCGGGACATCCCGGCCAATGAGCTATGGCAGCAGGCAGTCGCTGCCAACTTGAGGACCATTGGGCTGCTATGGGCATCCGGTCCCGTCGTTGTGGGCTTGCTGCTTGCCCCGGCGGTGATCTTCATGCGCGGCTTTGTGATCGGCTTTGCCGTCGGCTTCCTGAGCTTCGAGTTTGGCCTGCGGGGCGTGCTCTTGGCTCTGCTTGGGGTGTTCCCGCAAAATCTGGTTGCCGTGCCGGCGATACTGGTCATTGGGGTGGCCACGACCTCGTTCTCGGTCTATGTGCTGCGGCGCAAGCCGCACAAGGTGAGCTTCGGGGCCGAGCTCGCCAGCTACACCGTCATCGTGCTCGCGATGATGGTGCTTGTGGTTGCCGCCTGCACCTTTGAGGCCTATGTCGCGCCTGTGCTCATGCGGCTGCTGGCCGGGTACGGTCGCGTCTAGCGAAAAGGCGGCACCAGACTCCTAGCTGTACTGCGCCTGTGACACGAATCCCTCACAATCTGCGCCCTGGAAGGATTGCCGGACCCTCTTACCGAAAATGACTAGGATAGGTATTTTCGTGCATCTGGATGAGACCACGAGGCGTAAGGGTCCAGAGCAGAGGAGGGACTGGCAGTGATCATCGGAGTACCAAAGGAGATCAAGGCCAACGAGAACCGCGTTGCGCTTACCCCCGCCGGCGCGCACGCGTTTGTTGGCGCCGGGCACCGGGTGCTGATTGAGCGCAGCGCCGGCGTCGGCAGCGGCTTTAGCGACGAGGAGTACCAAGCGGTTGGAGCGGAGATCGTCCCCAAGAACACCACGGTCTTCGAGTCTGCTGAGATGATCATCAAGGTCAAGGAGCCCCTCCCACCCGAGTACGACCTGCTACATGAGGGACAGATCCTGTTCACCTACCTCCACCTTGCGCCCGAGCCGGAGTTGACCCGCGCTCTGATGCGCAATCGCGTGGTCTCGATCGCCTATGAGACCGTCCAGATGCCCAACGGTTCGCTGCCGCTGCTCACCCCGATGAGCGAGGTTGCCGGACGCATGGCTACTCAGATCGGCGCTCACCTGCTGGAGAAGCATCAGGGCGGCCGCGGCGTCCTGCTCGGCGGCGTGCCCGGCGTCCCACCGGCCGACGTGTGCATCATTGGCGGCGGCGTCGTCGGTACCAACGCGGCTAAGATTGCCATCGGCATGGGCGCCAGCGTCGTGATCCTCGACGTCAACGCCGACCGGCTGCGGTACCTCGATGACATCTTTTACGGGCGCATCGTAACGCTGATGTCCACGCCGCACAACATTGCCTCGGCCGCCGCAAGGGCCGACCTGCTGGTCGGTGGCGTGCTTGTGGCGGGCGCCCGGGCGCCGCGTTTGGTTTCCGAGGATGCGGTCAAGCAGATGAAGCCAGGCTCGGTCATCGTCGATGTCGCCATCGATCAGGGCGGCTGCGTCGAGACTATCGATCGCGTAACGACCCACGCCAACCCGACCTACATCAAGCACGGAGTGGTGCACTATTCCGTGGCCAACATGCCCGGCGCGGTGCCTCGCACCTCAACGCTGGGGCTGACCAACGTCACCCTGCCGTACGCCCTGCGGATCGCCAACAAGGGCTGGCGGCAGGCGATTGCCGAGGATCGCTCGTTGGCGCTCGGCGTCAACGTTCTCGATGGTTGCGTGGTTTGCCGGCCGGTGGCCGAGGCGCTCAATCTCGATTACGTGGAGCTGTGCCAGGTCTGCGGGTAGCGCTTAGCCCGGTTAGATAGGCGGCAACCCCCGACGGGTTTCGCCGCACGCGACAGGATTTGGGCAGACCCCGCCCTTGATCACAGGGCGGGGTTTGTGCTGCTCTGGTTGTTATGCCTTCCCGGCCTGCGGCATAGGCTCTACGGGGTCACATGACCTGTGTCCCGCAGGGTAGGGGGTGAGCACATGGTTATCTCGCTCCGGGGCGCTCGCAAGTGGTGGTTCTGGGTCAAGGTTATCGCAGCACTCGTGATCCTGGCTCTCATCCTGCCGATGGCCATCTCATGGGTCCGGCATCTGATGTACAGCGCCGCGACGCGTCCGCCGCAGTCCGAGGAGGTATTAACGCCCGCGGGCAGCAGCTACGGGCAGCCCGCAGGATTCCTGTCCCGGCTGGTCAGGGTGTTGCGCACGTACTATCGAGGTATGGAAACCGGCACCTGATCGAGCCTGTCCGGGCGGCGCCGGAGGCCAATCCGGCAGCCGGCCCGCAGCCCGCCGCCGCCCTGCGCTGTCGTTCGAGGGGACATGCTGTCGTGCGATTGGGGTCGCCACGTCACAGGACATCCTCCTCCGTTATGTCGAATAGAAGGGACAATTCTGGCAGACACTGCAGATAATGCTATTCATCCGACGATAAGGTGGGGCTTCCTGTGGACAACTCGATCGTGGAGTTTATCAGCTATCTCAACGTTGAGCGCGGCCTGGCGGACAACACCCGGGAGTCCTATCAGCGCGACCTCAAGCACTTCTCCGAGTTTCTCAGCAGCACCCGCGGCTCGATCGAGCGCGCCACCCGCACGACGATCATCTCCTACCTGCTGCTGCTGGAGAAGCAGGGCAAAAAGACCGCCACCGTCGCCAGGCGCTTGGCGGCGATCAAATCTTTCTACGGGTATCTTGTGAGGGAGGGGGTCCTCGACAAGGACCCCACCGAGCACTTAGAGTCACCCAAACTCGACAAGCGGCTGCCGACCGTGCTCTCCGTGGAGGAGGTCGAGGAGCTGCTCCGGCAGCCCGACCCCACGACTCCCGGTGGACAGCGCGACCGCGCCATGCTTGAGCTGCTCTACGCCACCGGTATCCGAGTGTCAGAGCTCGTGTCCCTGGACGTTTCGGCGGTCAACGTCGACTTGGGGTTCGTGCGATGCATGGGCAAAGGGTCCAAGGAGCGATTGGTGCCGATGCACGCGACTGCGAGGCGGTCGATCGCGGACTACCTGAACCGCGGACGCCCCCAGCTGACCCGCGACCCGTTGGTCGGGGCGCTATTCGTCAATCATCACGGCCGCCGGCTGACCCGGCAGGGTTTCTGGAAGATCGTCAAGGGTTACGCCCAGCAGGCCCAGATCGACAAAGCGATCACGCCGCACACACTGCGGCATTCGTTTGCCACACACCTGCTCGAGAACGGCGCGGATCTGCGCGCCGTCCAGGAGTTGCTCGGCCACGCCGACATCTCTACCACGCAGATCTACACGCATATCACCAAGGGTCGGCTCAAGGAGGTCTATGCCCGGACGCACCCCCGGGCCTGAGGACGTGCTGGGGCTACACGAAGCCGCTCTCGACTCTGCCCTACCCGCGCTTGGTGCAGGCTACCGGCGCTTTGTACTCATCGTGCTGGACGGGTTTGGGATCGGCAGCGCAAGGCCTGACATCACCAGCTCGGACCCGGAGGCCCACACCACAGCCTCGATCGCCGGCGCCCTCGGCCGCCCCCTCAAGCTACCGCATCTCCTGGCGCTGGGACTGGACGAGGTCCTTGCCACGGGCGGGCGGAGGCTGCACGGGGTAGCTTCGCTGGCTGGGGCTTCGGCTCGCCTGCTGCCGCTGTCGCGTGGCAAGGACACCCTGACGGGGCATTGGGAGCTGGCCGGCCTCGTTACTGAGGTGGAGCTGCAGACGTTTCCGGATGGGTTTCCGCGGGAGATGCTCGACGGCCTGAGCGCGGCTTGGGGCGGACTTGGCGTGCTTGGCGGCTATCCCGCGTCGGGTACTGAGATCATCGCGGCCCTCGGTCCCGAGCACTTGGCTACCGGGAAACCGATCGTCTACACCTCCGCCGACAGCGTGCTGCAGGTCGCGGCCCATGAGGACGTCATCCCGCCCGCTCGGCTTTACAGCCTGTGCGCGACGGCGCGGCGGTTTGCGGTGGGCCGGTGGCTCGTGGGGCGGGTCATCGCGCGGCCGTTTGTCGGTGCCCGCGGCAGCTGGCGCCGCACTCCCGGGCGGCGGGACTTCAGCCTGGCCCCGCCAGGGCGCACGGTGCTCGATGCAGCAGTTGAGGCGGGGATTGAGGTTGTGGCGATCGGCAAGATCAACGACGTCTTCGCCGGCCGGGGCATCACCCGCAGCGTCAAGGCCTCCGGCAACCAGGATGTGCTTGGCCAGCTGCACGGGGTGCTGGCCGGCCGGCCGCCGGACGGGGGTCAACTCGTGTTCGCCAATCTCAACGACTTCGACACCCTCTATGGTCACCGGCGCGACGCGTCCGGTTTCGCCACCGCGCTGGAGGAGTTTGACCGCGATCTGGGCCTGTTCATGGACGGGCTGGCGGCGGGGCAGTTGCTCGCCGTCACCGCCGACCATGGCTGTGACCCGAGCTATCCCGGTACAGATCACACGCGCGAGGACGTACCGCTGTTCCTGGCCGGCACGGGCTGGCCGCCCGCCTGTTACGGCACCGTGCGTGGCCTCGCGGCCGTTAGCGGGTTAGTTGCGGCGGCTTTTGGGCTGGAGGGATTTCCCTACTGGCCCCGAAAGGAACAGCAAGCGCAAGATACCAACCTTGGGGGAGGGTGCCAGTTGTGACGGAGCTGCGGATCAGCGCGGCCGAGCTGAGGGCCAGACAACAGAGAGTGCTGGAGCATGTCGGCGGGCAGGGCTTCGAGGCGATGGTGTTGTTCGGGGCGACCTCGGTGTTCTATCTGACGGGCTTCGCGTTCATTCCGACCGAGCGTCCCATGTGTTTGGTGCTGCACGGCGGCAACCGGAGCCTGCTGTACGTGCCGCGGCTTGAGGTTGAGCATGGTGAGGAGACGACCGAGGTCGATCAGGTGGTCTCGTACCCTGAGTACCCGGGAGAGACCCATCCGATGCGCCTGTTGGCGGGGATACTCAGCGACCTCGGGATCGCCGGCCGGCCCCTGGCGGCGGACGCCCCGGGCTACGCTTCGGGGTGGGGCTACAAGGGCCCCAGGCTGGAGGAGGTCTTACCCAACACGCCGGTGACGCTGTTCCCCAAGCTGCTGGAGGAGCACCGGGTGATCAAGTCCCCGCAGGAGATTGCGTTGATCCGCGAGAGCTGCCGGTGGGGCAACCTGGCGCATGCGCTGCTTCAGGAGTATTCGCGACCGGGCCGCACGGAGACGGAGATCTCGGCCCAGGCGTCGCAGGAAGCCACGCGGATGATGATCAAGACGCTCGGGCCGGCGTTTGAGCCGCGCGGTGGCCGCGGGGCAAGCGCCGGTTTCCGTGGACAGATCGGGCCCAACTCCGCGTTGCCTCACGCCATCACCAAAAACATCACCTTGCGGCGCGGCGACGTCCTCGTCACAGGCGCCGGCGCGACGGTGTGGGGATACAACAGCGAGCTCGAGCGGACCATGTTTGTCGATGAGGTTTCCGCTGAGCAGCGCAAGTTCTTTGACTGGATGGTGGAGCTGCAGGACCTGTCATTCGCGGCCATCAAGCCGGGGATCCCGTGCTCCGAGGTGGACCGGGTGGTTAGGCAGTACTATGACGAGCACAATCTCTGGCCATACTGGCGGCATCATGTCGGGCACGCGCTCGGCATCCTCGGGCATGAGGCGCCGTTCTTTGACATCGGCGACGAGACGATCATCCAGCCAGGAATGGTGTTCTCGGTAGAGCCTGGGCTATACGTTCCGGGGCTGGGTGGCTTCCGCCACTCAGACACGCTTGTGGTCACCGAGGACGGTATCGAGATGCTGACTTACTACCCGCGTGATCTGGAGAGCATGATCTGCAGGTAGGGAGTGAGTCAGCGAGTCAACGGGGCTAGGCTTAGGGTAGACCCAGGATAGGCTCAGGGGCAGGCTTTGGGGGACGGCGGCCGGCGCGATGGCGCCGGCCGCTGGTGTTTGCTTGCCACTGGACACACGATATCGGAGGTTGCGCGGGCTGTGACGAGTGGCGGAGTAGCTGGGGCGGAGAAGGGCAGGCGAGCGGGCACCGGATAGCCCCTGGAGTTTGGCCAGCTCATCCAGGTGGGCAAGACAGCGGCGGAACCATGCCGGGGAGTCCTTAAGGATTTGTGAGACTATCCGAGCGGACAGCGGGGCTGCGGAGCCATGGCGAGGAGTCCTTAAGGATTTGTGAGACTATCCGAGCGTGCAGCGGGGCTGCGGAGCCATGGCGAGGAGTCCTTAAGGATTTGTGAGACTATCCGAGCGTGCAGCGGGGCTGCGGAGCCATGGCGAGGAGTCCTTAAAGTTCATGGGGCAACTCACGCCCCTGTGCTTGTCCCCGTTGAGCATCCAACCTGGCCTTGGTTGCCCGTCTCGGACAACCAGGCCCCCGCCGACCGCTCCCCGATGTATGGGTTGTCTGATTTGAGCAACCCAAGATACCTTGGTTGTCCCCGTTGAGCATCCAACCCGGCCCTGCTTGTCCGTCTCGGACAACCAAGCCCCCGCTGGAAGCTACCCAATCGATGGGTTGTCTGATTTGAGCAACCTAAGATACCTTGGTTGTCCCCGTTGAGCATCCAACCCGGCCCTGCTTGTCCGTCTCGGACAACCAAGCCCCCGCCGACCGCTCCCCGATGTATGGGTTGTCTGATTTGAGCAACCTAAGATACCTTGGTTGTCCCCGTTGAGCATCCAACCTGGCCTTGCTTGTGCGTCTCGGACAACCAAGCCCCCGCTGGAAGCTACCCAATCGATGGGTTGTCTGATTTGAGCAACCCAAGATACCTTGCTTGTCCCCGTTGAGCATCCAACCCGGCCCTGCTTGTTCGTCTCGGACAACCAAGCCCCCGCTGGAAGCTACCCAATCGATGGGTTGTCTGATATGAGCAACCCAAGATACCTTGCTTGTCCCCATTGAGCATCCAACCCAGCCCTACTTGTCCGTCTCGGACAACCCCCGTGCAGCGCCACCTCTCTATGCGTCCGCAAGCGCTCCGCCGGGCCGCTGGAAAGAAATCGCGCCGCCGTTCTGGTGCCAAACTGTCGTGTGACGACGCCGACCTGGGCAAATCTAAACCGCAGACCGCGACACCGCGTCTGCCAATGCTTTGCCAAATTGGAGGTGTCGTGCGGTGAGCAGCAGGCGCGCACGATTGAGAAGATTGATGGGTTGGGCCAGCCAGAGCATCGCCAGGCCCGGAGCGGGCGTGCGAGCGTTGGGCATGGTGATCTTGCTGGCCTTCGTGTTGACCACCGTCGCCAACAGCGCGGCCGGCCCGTTGGGCTGGTGGCTGCGCGGCTGGCCATGGGCGCCCGGTGAAGGCCTCGGCCTCTCGGGGCCCAACGATCAAGCCGTGCTTGCCTATCAGCGCCAGGGGCCCGAGCCGGCTCTGGCCGAGGCCGACCCGTCTGAGCTAGGGCTGGACCGCGACCTAGCGGCCGGTGACCCAGGCGACGCGACCGGCAACGGGGCGGGCGACATCGCCGTCGGAGGTACCGACCACCCGCTTGCGTCGCTCTCGGTCGTCGGCCCGCTGACCGGAGATCTTGCCCCTAAGGCCCCGGTTGCCGTGCTAATGGAGCAGCACAGCGGGATGGTGCTCTATGCCAAGAACGAGCATGAGCGCCGGCCAATGGCCAGCGTTACCAAGATAATGACGCTGTGCCTTGTGTTTGATGCCCTGGAGAGCGGCCGCGCGGCACGCACCGACAAGGTTGTGACCAGCGCGCGCGCCTCCGGTATGGGCGGCTCGCAGATCTGGCTTGAGGTTGGCGAAACCATGACGTTGCACGAGATGCTGATCGCTATCGCGGTCGGCTCCGCCAATGATGCCTGCGTGGCCGTCGCCGAGCACATCTCGGGCACAGTGGAGCGCTTTGTCGAGGCGATGAACGAAAAGGCCAGAGAGCTTGGGATGGTCAACACCAGCTTTGTCAACCCGCACGGCCTCGACGATCCCAATCACTACTCAACCGCCTACGACATGGCCTTGCTGTCACGGTACGCCGCAACCAAGGACGGGCTCTTGGCGTACACGTCGACCTGGATCGAGTACCTCCGGGACGGCAAGACGCTGCAGGCCAACCACAACGACCTCGTCCGGCATTATCCTGGGTGTGACGGGCTCAAGACCGGATGGACCAGCTCGACCGGGTATTGCCTTGCGGCGACTGCCGAGCGTGATGGGAGCCGGTTCATCGCCGTCGTGCTGGGGGCGTCGACCAGCGCCATCCGTTTCTCCGAAACCCGAGGCCTGCTCAATGCCGCATTTGCCACCTTCCGGTCGGTGCCGCTCGCCAAGCGCGGCAACCTGGTGGCCAACGTCCCGATTGAACGAGGGACCCTGGAATCGGTCGACCTCGCCGTGCTGGATGACTTCGGCGCCGTGGTAGCCAAAGGCCAAGACCCCGATATCCAGCGCCACATCGTGCACGAGCCGCGCCTCTTTGCACCCATCAAGGCTGGGCAGGTCCTGGCGGAGCTAGTCGTGGAGGCCGACGGGGTGGAAGTTGGGCGGACCAAGCTGGTTGCCGCCAAGGACGTCCCGCGTGCTAACGTGTGGCAGCTGATGTGGAAAGCGCTGTCGATTGTCATTAGGCCCAGGTAGCAGCCGCAGTTCTGGCAAGAAGGACAAGACACGGTTCGCCACTCCCGGAGGCCCGGGTATGGCGAACCGTGTCTTATCGCGTTGGCTCCTGCCGCCGGGTAGCATCTGGTGACGTTAGGTGGCGTGCGATCCCCAGATCGCGCATAGCTGGCCCGGAAGGATGTGCCAGGCATAGCCGAGAACGGCCCAAGTCGAACCTTGACCTGGAGGGGCAGCCTGTGCTTGAACTTGCTCATCAATTGCACGATCAGATCCTGCTTGTCGTTGCCACGGGAGACCTCGACCTTGAGACCGCTCCTAAGCTCAGGGCGGTGATCGACGCGGAGATGGTCCGCGCCCAAGCTGATCACCTGTTGTTGGACCTGAGCGAGGTGGGTTTCCTCGATAGCTCGGGTCTCGGGGCCATCTTAGGCCGTTACCGCACTGTCAGCGCAGCCGGCGGGCGCATGGGGATCGCCGGCGCCCGTAGCGCGGTGCGGCGGGTGCTGCGGCTGTCGGGGATCTCGCAAATCATCTCCATGTACTCATCGGCGGAGACCGGGCTGCGCGACCTGTCCAAGCGGCGGCGCGGCCGGCCTGCCCGGCGTGCGCGCTGCGCCGGAGACGAGCTGGAGGTGAGCGCCCGGTGACCCAACAGCGGGGCGCGCCTCCGGACCCGGGGCTGCCGAGCAACTACCTGCGCCTCGAGTTGCCCGCCATGAGCGCCAATCTGGCTCTTGCCCGGGCTACCGTTGCCGCCTTTGCGGCTGGGCTGCCGTTTACTGTGGAGGAGCTCGGCGACCTCAAGGTGGCGGTGTCGGAGGCGGTTTCCAATGTGGTACTGCATGCGTACCCCGCCGGAGGAGGCGCGGTCCTCATCGTGGCGGAGATCAATGGCTTGGAGCTGACCGTGACTATCGAGGACCAGGGCTGTGGCATTGCCGACATCGACCAGGCCCGGCAGCCCGCGTACACGACTGTCGCCGATCGGATGGGCCTGGGCTTCGCCCTCATGGATAGTTTTTGCGACGAAGTGACCGTAAGCTCGCAAGTTGGCCAAGGAACCCGAGTAGTACTCCGCAAGTTGGCCGGACACCGCACGCAGGGAGGCAACGCGGTACCCTATGACCGGGACCCAGACCAGCCGCCGCTATGACCTGCCGGAGGAGCACCTCGGACTAGTTCGCAAGGTAGTTCGCCGTTTCGCCGGCCGCGCCGACGTGGAGGATCTGTTCCAGGTCGGCTGCGTGGGCTTGGTTAAGGCATCGCAGCGCTTTGACCCGGGCCGCGGCGTCGCCTTTAGCACCTATGCCGTGCCGCTGATTATCGGCGAGATCCGCCGCTACCTCCGCGACAACCGCATCATCAGGGTGGCGCGCAGCGCCCAGGGCCTGGTAACGCAGGCCCGGATCCTCAGCGCCAAGCTCGCCGCGGAGGAGGGCCACGAGCCCAGCTTGGCCCGCGTGGCCGAGTTGCTTGGAGTCGAGGCCGCCGATCTGCTGTTTGCCATGGAGGGGCTCAACCAGCCCGCCAGCCTCGACGAGCCCGCGTTGCCGGGGCAGGACCTGCCGGACACTATCGGCGACCGTGTCGCCGCGCCAAAGGACGCCATCGATCAGTGGACGGAGAACCAGGCATTGCGTGAAGCCTGCCAGCAACTGCCTGAGCGCGAGCGCGATCTGGTGCGGCTGCGGTACTTTGAGCACAAGACGCAGGTTGAGACCGGGCGCCGGCTTGGCATGACGCAAGTGCAGGTATCACGCCTCGAGAAGCGGGCGCTCCTCCGCCTGCGCGGCTACCTGGTCGACGATAGCTGACCGTTTTTGCTCCTTGGTGGGCACAATAAGCAGCGGCCACAGCCTATGTGGCCGCTTTGGTCTTTGGTTGGCCCGCCGAGTTGCCGTCCATCCGGGCGGCTGCTCGGGGTAAGGAGGAAACCCATGGCCGTAATCCATATCCGGCCGCGCGACAGCGTGACCGCTCCGGTCGGTGTGCCCATCACGCTCGGCATGCTGGCCGAGGTGGCGGCGGACGACGAGGCGCTTGAGCACCGGTTGCGTGCCGAGCCGGTCCTGCCGCGGGAGCAGCCAGCGGAGGGGCCGGTGGTGGTTTCTGCGCTCGATTTGGTGCGCGTGATCCGGCAGCTCTCGCCCGGGGCCGATATCCGGCCGATCGGCCCTGATGTAACCCTGGTCCGGTCGGAGATCAGGCAGAGCCCGGTCACGTCCGTCGTGCTCATTACCCTGGTCTGCCTGACGCTGTTCTTCGGGGCCATGCTGGCGATCATGTTCTTTCACGCGGATGTGGAGATGGAGACGGTCCACCGGTCCATCCATCGCCTGGTGACCGGCGTCGAGGTCGAGCGGCCGCTGTGGCTGTCGGTGCCGTACTCGCTGGGCGTGGGATTGGGCGTCCTGCTGTTCTTCAACAGCCTCTCCCGCCGGCGACCGTCCAGCGACCCCAGCCCCCTGGACGTCAAGATGCATACATATGATGAGGACACGGACAACTACCTCATCAGCCAAAACCATCCTCGGCCCCTGCCGCAGAAAGATCAGCCATAGGATGCTCGGCGTTCCCGAAGTCGTGCACACCCTGCTGTTGGTGCTGATGGGGCTGTCCGGCGGCCTAATCACTGGTACGGGCTTGGCGGCAGTGCTGTCGGCGCTCCACCTGCCCGCCCGGCTCTCCGCCTTGACGTATACGCGCCGCGCTAACCGCCTGTACGAGCTGTCCCTGACCGGCGGCGCGTGGGTGGCCGCGTGGTGGTTGCCGTTTCCGTTCTATCTGCGACTTCCAGCAGCCACTTTGGCCCTGGCAGGCCTATTTACGGGCGCCTTCGTGGGCATGTTGGCCAGCGCACTGGCAGAAACTATCGGTGTTGTGCCCGTGGCCGCCCGGCGCACCGGTGTCGGCGCCCTGATCGGCAAGGTTGTGTGGGCCGTTGCCGCCGGCAAGATCATCGGCTCGCTGGTCTATTTGACCTACCAGCCGTTCCTGGGCCCTTAGGTGCGGGGGGCGCGGCGCCGCGCGAGAACTCAGGAGGACATCATGCTGTGATGGAGGGGTCCAAGTGTCGGTAGTCAAGGTCATTGAGGTTGTCGGTAGCTCCCCGGATGGTTTCAAGGAAGCCGTTGACCACGCCCTGCACGAGTGTTGCCGCACGGTACGCGACGTGGTGGGCCTGGAAGTCATCAACTGGACCTGCTCGGTTGCGGACGGCAAGGTGCGCGAGTACAAGGCCGACTGCAAGATCGCCTTCCGGGTGGAGGACGGGCGGGTTTGAGCAAGGATAAGTCCCGCCGGGGCAAGACCAAGGCCAGGCGGACGGCGCAGGCGGTGCGGTCCGGCAGTCCGCCGGGCATGGCCAGCCCGGGCAAGGAACAGTCTCGCCAGGTCAAGGACTACCGCCAGCTCGCAACGCAGCTTGAGCCGCGGCGGCCCATCCTGCGCAACGTCATCGCGGCCTTCCTGGTCGGCGGGGTGATTTGCACGATTGGGCAAGGCGCGATGCAGGTGTGGAACGGACGCGGCCTTCCCGCGGAGCAGGGCGCCAGCCTCACGGCGGCAACCATGATCGTGCTTGCCGCGATCCTTACCGGGCTCGGAGTGTACGACTTAATTGGGCACGCGGGGGGTATGGGTTCGGCCATCCCGATCACCGGCTTTGCCAACTCGATTGTCGCGCCGGCCCTGGAGTTTAAGCGGGAGGGATACGTCCTCGGCGTCGGTGCCAGATTGTTCCAGGTCGCCGGTCCGGTGATCGTGTGGGGCACCTTCGTGGCCATCGTGGTCGGCGCGCTGCGCATGCTGTTCCTGGGAGCGTGAGCGGGGTGGACGCAGGCAGCAAAGAACGCCAGTTAACCAAGCGGATAGGGCGCCAGACGCTGTTGTTTCGGCGGCGGCCCGTGGTCGTCAGCACTGCCACCGCCGTCGGACCCGAGGAAACCAAAGGGCCGCTTGCCGCCGACTTTGACGTCACCCACCACTCCAATCTGTTCGGCCAGAAGTCGTGGGAGCACGCCGAGACCTTTATGCTGCGCGAAAGCGCCAAACTCGCCATCAGCAAGGTCGGGCTGTCACCCGATCAGATCGACCTGATGCTGGCCGGCGACCTGCTCAATCAGATCATCGCGTCGAGCTTCGCCGCCCGCGATCTGTACATCCCGTTCATTGGTCTCTACGGCGCGTGCTCGACCATGGCCGAGGGGCTGGCGCTGGGGGCGGTGTTTGTCGACGGTGGATACGCGGACCGGGTCGTTGCCGCCGTATCCAGCCACTATGACTCGGCCGAGCGCCAGTACCGCTACCCCACCGAGTTTGGGGCCCAGCGCGTGCCGACCGCCCAGCGGACAGTGACCGGCGCGGGCGCTGCTCTCCTCGCGGGCTCCGGCGAAGGCCCTGTGATAACGCATGCGACGATCGGGCGGGTGGTCGACATGGGCATCAAGGACGCCAACGCGATGGGCACGGCCATGGCTCCGGCCGCCGCGCACACGATCCTGCAGCATTTCACCGACACGGGGCTGCGCCCAGATCATTACGACCTGGTCGCCACGGGGGATCTGGCGAGCGTCGGGCACGGCATCGCCAGCGAGCTACTGCGCGAGGGCGGGCTGGACCTAGGCACGCGATACACCGACTGCGGGATGCTGATCTACGACCTCAACCAGCAGCGCGTTTCGTCGGGCGGTAGCGGGTGCGGGTGCTCGGCCGTCGTCTTTTGCGGACACTTCATGCGGCGGATGCTCCAGGGAGAGCTGCGGAGGGTGTTGCTGGTTTCCACCGGGGCGTTGTTGTCACCGACGACGACGCAGCAGGGAGACACCATCCCCTGCATTGCGCACGCAGTCGCCGTCGAGATGCCGCCGCCATCCGGGCAGCCGGGGGGTGAGGGGTAGGGATGGAGCCGATCATGCCTTACCTGCGCGCCTTTTTGGTGGGCGGCCTGATCTGTGTCGTGGCGCAGCTGCTCCTGGACGGGACCCGGATCAACCCGGCGCACGTGATGGTGACCTTCGTGTGCCTCGGCGCGGTGATCAGCGCCTTGGGGCTTTACCAGCCACTGATCGACTTCGGCGGGGCCGGGGCGACGGTACCGTTGACGGGATTCGGGCACGCCCTCTTGCAGGGGATCAACAAGGATGTCATGGAGTTTGGGCCGGTAGGCTTGCTCACAGGAGGCCTGAGGGCGACCTCGCTGGGAATCACCGTGGCGATCGTGTCGGGGGTCTTGGTAGCGATGTTCTTTAACCCCAAGGGCAACTAGGGCATACCTGCCCTCCGCTGTGGCAAAAATGAAGGACATGGCTAAAGGACCGCTCGTTGGGCTTCCCAGAGCCCTGCTTCACTATGAATACGGCCATGTCTGGCGCGACTTCTTGGCCTATTTGGGTGCGCGGACCCTGGTATCCCGCCCGACCAGCCGCGCTGTGGTCGACCGGGGCGTGCGGGCCGCGATCGACGAGGCCTGCCTACCTGTGAAGGTCGCCTACGGCCATTGCCTGGAGCTGGCCGATCAAGGCGTCGATCTGCTGTGGGTCCCGCGGGTTGTGAGCGTGGAGCACCGTGCCTATAGCTGCCCCAAGCTGTTGGGCCTGCCGGATATGATTCGCCTGGCCGTACCGCAGTGTGTCGGCGTCCTGGCGCCGAGGGTCGACATCTCGCGCGGCGGGACCGGGTCGTTGCGGCGTATCGCAGCCGAAACCGGCGCCACCCTCTGCTCGTCGCCCGCCGAGATCCGCCAAGCTGGGCAGCTTCTCCAGCGGGAGCTACCGCGCGCCGTACATGACCGATTGATGATGGCGCCCGGCCCGGAGCGAGACGTGGAGCTGGGATGTGGCGGGGGCGGGGGACCGGCGCCTGTCGTCCCGCATGGGGCGGGGGCGGCGGCTGGCTGCGTCGCAGCGGCGCGGCTCAGGATTGGCCTCGTCGGCCACAGCTACAACATCTACGACGGCGGAATCAACCTGGGAATGCAAGACCGCCTTCGCCGCATGGGCGCGGAACTCATCACGCCCGAGGATTACCTACCGGCGCAGCTTGAGGCGGCCGCCGGCAAGGCACTGGCCAAGCCGCTGTTCTGGACGCTGGGACGCAGGCTTGCGGCGGCAGCGCACCTCATGGCGGATGATCCTTCCGTGGGGGGCATCATCGCCATCGAGTCCTTTGGTTGTGGCCCCGACTCCATGGTTGTCGACCTATGCATGCGGCTTGTGGGTTGGCGGCGGCCGGAGCTGCCGTTCATGGAGCTGACCCTAGACGAGCACACCGGGGAGGCCGGCTTTGTGACCAGGCTGGAGGCGTTTGTGGATCTGGCGGCGCGGCGGAGGACAGGATGAGCGGCCGGAGTGCGGGGCGCCATGGTGGGGGCAGTGGGCCTCAGGCGATCACGTTTCCGCGGCTAGGCACCGCGACAATCGTTTTCCGTACCGTCTTTGAGAGCCTCGGCGTGCCCGTGATCATGTGCCCGGAGGTCTCGGCCGAGACGATCAGCCTCGGCGTGCGGCACTCGCCGGAATGCGCGTGCTTCCCCCTCAAAGTCAACATCGGCAACTACCTGGAAGCTGCCAAACTCGGGGCACGGGCTGCCGTCATGATCGGCGGCATCGGCCCGTGCCGCCTCGGTTACTACGCTGAGGTCCAGCGCGCCATCCTGCGCGATCTCGGCGTGGATCTGGAGTTGATGGTGCTCGAGCCGCCGTCACGTGGGTGGCGGCAGCTGGGAGCCGAGGCCAACCGCATCTCGGGCGGGCGGTCGTGGCGAGACATCGCCCGCGCCCTGCGCCTGGCGTGGATCAAGCTTGGCTACGTCGATGGTCTGACGGCGCTGTCGCACCACTTGCGACCGCGCGAGGTGCGGCGCGGGCAGGTTTCGGAGAAGATGCGGTCCGTGTACAGCTGGCTCGATGAGGCGATGACCGAGGCCGATATCCGTGAGGCGGGCGAGACGGGCCTTGCGGCCCTGTCAGGGGTGCCGCTGCGCGACGACGTGTCACCGGTGCGCGTCGGCGTGGTGGGCGAGGTGTACATGGTCTGGGAGAGCTCCGTCAACCAGAACTGCATCGAATCCCTCGGCCACCTGGGGTGCGAGGTGGAGCAGACCGTCTGGTTTAGCCACTGGATCCGCAACAATCTCCCGCTTGGACCGTGGCGCGCCCGTGGCGAGGGCTCCGAGGCCTACTACCGGCGCATGGCCGGCCCGTATCTCAACGCCTCGGTCGGTGGCGAGGGGCAGCCTAACGTGGGGCACACCATTGACCTGGCGCGGCGCGGCTACGATGGGGTGGTGCACCTGGCGCCGTTCACGTGCATGCCGGAGATCGTGGCCCGGACGGTGCTGGACGTGGTGAGCCGGGACTACGCGCTGCCGGTGTTGTCCTTCTTCCTCGACGAGCACGCCGGCGAGGCGGGGATGCAGACGAGGCTGGAGGCGTTTTGTGACTTGCTGAGCCGTCGCCGGCAGGGCGTCGCGCTTGAGATCCCTGCCGTTACGGGAGCGGTAGCAGCACAAGGATGTGAGCTTGATGGATGAATGCTATCTTGGCGTCGACGTTGGTTCGGTAACCACCAAGGTAGTGCTGATGGCCGCGGAGGGGCTGCGGCCGGCGGACCAGGGCGTGCGGTCCGTAGAAACCGCCGGAGCCCGACCTAACGCCGCCGCCCCATGGCGGCTGCTCGGCCAGGCCTGCGTGCCGACCAGTGGGCAGCCGCTGCGGGCGCTGCAGGCCGCGCTGGGCGAGGCCGCCGGCGCGAGCGGTGACGCGGTGGGCCGCGGGCGGGTGCGGGTGCTAGCGGCCGGGGCGACAGGCAGCGGCCGTACCTTGGCCGGGACGGTGGTCGGGGCGGATGTGGTCAAGAACGAGATCACGGCGCACGCGCTGGCGGCGCTGCGCTTCGAGCCGGCCGCCCAGACCGTGCTGGAAATTGGCGGGCAGGACAGCAAGCTGATCATCATGCGCCACGGGGTGGCCGTGGATTTCGCTATGAACACGGTATGCGCGGCCGGGACCGGCTCCTTCCTGGACCGGCAGGCGTCCCGGCTTGGGCTGCAGGTGGAGGACCTCGGGCGGCTGGCCTTGGAGGCGACCCACCCGGTGCGCATTGCGGGCCGGTGCGCCGTGTTTGCCGAGTCGGACATGATCCACAAGCAGCAGGTGGGGCACTCGGTCGCCGACGTCGTCGGCGGGCTGTGCCAGGCTCTGGTGCGCAACTTCCTCAACAATCTGGCCAAGGGCAAGGACATCCTGCCGCCGGTCATCTTCCAGGGCGGCGTCGCGGCCAATCAGGGCATCGTAGCGGCCTTCGAGGAGGCCTTGGAGGCAGACGTCATTGTGCCGCCCGACCACCACATCATGGGGGCGATCGGCGCGGCGATGCTCGCCCAGGAGGCCCACCTGCGGGGTGAGGTACGGCAGACGGCGTTTCGCGGTTTCTCGGTTGCCGAGCGCCAGCTGGAGGCGCGGGGTTTTGAGTGCGCCAACTGCGCCAACCGCTGTGAGGTTGTGGAGCTCTACATCGACGGGCAGGTCGTCGCCAGATGGGGCGGCCGGTGCGGGCGCTGGGAGATGGTGGCTTGAGCCCGAGGGGCGTGGGCGGCAGCGTCGGGGAGCGGGCGGCGGGCCAGCAACCGCACGGTCGCTTGGGCGGGCTGCTGGCGCGTCTGGGCGGCGACGGGGCCCTGCCGCTGATCGCGGCCGGTGTGGCGGGCTCGCTCATGGCCGTGCAGGGCACCTTCAACTCGGTGCTCGGCAAGGCGATTGGCTTGCTAGAGACCAGTTTTCTGGTGCAAGTGCTCGGCGGCGTGGCAGCGGCGGTGCTTCTGTTTGGTTTCCGGCTCAGGGGAGGCTCGTTTGGGGCGATCGGCGAGGCGCCCTGGTACACGCTGCTTGGCGGGCCGATTGGCTTGGCCATCGTGTATCTTGTGGCCTTCGGCATCGGCCGGGCGGGCGTTGCCAACGCCACGACCGCGATCATCATCGGGCAGGTGGGCACGGCTCTGCTCATCGACTGCCTCGGGCTGTTTGGGGCGCCGCCGGTGCCCTTCCGGTGGACCAAGCTGCTGGGCGTCGCGCTGCTGGCCTTGGCCGGGTATCTGATGCTGAGAAAGTGCTAAGGGGCGAGGGGCTGCGGCGGTGCGGGGCGGGCACCCAATATGCTACTCGGGAGCATATTGGCGGGCGAAGTTGCTCTCCCAGGAGCAAGTTGGCCGCTGGAGTTGCTCCAAACTCACACTTAGGGCCTCTAATGCGCACAAGAGCGCATACATGCCGCCAGAGTTGTCGGGTTTGGCGCATATCGCCGCCTTGAGTTGCACCCTTCCGTGCATTTCACTCGCGGCCGCGCCGGGTATGTGTGACGATGTGCTCCGGGTGGGCCGGCGAGTCCGGCAGGCCCGCGAGCGCGCTCCGCAAGAAGACTGGGTACAGGTTGACCGCGTCGATCGAGTCGAGCGCAAACCACCGGAACTCCAGCGGCAGGCGATCCTCGTATCCCGGGAACGGCCCATCACCCTGCATTACCTCTGAGTCAGGCGCGATGTCGACGAGGTGGTAGAAACCCATCTCGTGATACTGCATCCCATCACGGTCCGCATAGAACGTCTCCGCCACCCACAAGAGCCGCCGAGTGGTAGCCGTCACGCGCAACTCCTCGGCTATCTCGCGCTCGGCGCCGCGGCCGGTTGGCTCCAGCAGCTCGCAGCGGCCGCCGGGCAGGCTCCAGAAGTCATCACTAACGCACCGGTGCAGCAACACCTGGCCTGGGCGCGTGATCACGGCGACCGCGCGGGTCATGAAGGTGCACGGGCCGGATGGGGTGGGGGCCTCGAATGTGATCATGGCTGCTGCCTCCTTGGGGCTGGGGCTGGTATGGCTGTCGACTGCGACGCACTTACGCAAGTTGCGTGCCAAGGGCATGTTGCGGCTTGGACTTTGATGTGCGCCGGAGTTGTGGTATCATCAACGGTGCACAGCTCATGAGGGCGATTAGCTCAGGGGCGGAGCGCTTGACTCACATTCAAGAGGTCGCTGGTTCAAATCCAGCATCGCCCACCACGAAAGACTAGCTCCGAGGCCGTTTGGCCTCGGAGTTTTGTGTAGATTTGTGGGCTCTGGCAGACATTTAGCAGACATACAAAATCGGTCCAAACAACCCAAACGACCCAGTTCGTCCAATAAGGACAGCTCCGAGAAGCAGCCTCCGATCTCTTGTATGCGGCCCACTACAACAAAATCCGCTCCGTATTCATGCTACACGCATACCCGTCTTGGCGAGTGTCCGAGCGAGCCCTGCAATCCAATCAGACCACAGCGGAATAAGTCCAGCTCTGGAGCATATGCCACCATGTCAGCCTCACCGAGGCAGATCGCTTCTTCCTGTCTCTATGGTTGCGTCCTATCTCCTGAGTTCGCTGGGGCTCTTGAATAGTGTTCAAAGAGCGGTTGACGCCGCAGAGACTTCAGAGCAACCCCAGAGCGCGGGAGTGAGGCGGGAATGGAGCCAGGGCGGACATCGTGCTTCATAGGACAACGCCGAAGTGCACGTTCTGCTAAGAAGGATTTAAGTCTGGCAGCAAGTACCTCTGCAGTTAGTGCCTGTCTGTTCGGACGGGGATCGGGCAATCGGACTCCATGAGTCTGGTGGTGGTCATCGCTGTGGGATAGCGGCGCGGGTTCGCGCCATTCAGCATCTAAAGGTGTAGGGTTGGTTGGCTGGCGGGCCGAGCACTGGCGGATTGCATCGCTAAGCAGTTCGTTCCATGGTCCGAGAGGCTGCCAAGCCATTCTTGAGACGGGTTGCTCAGCGAGCAGGGCTCGATGATAGTAGTTGGCATAGGGATGCGGAGGAGGCGGAGATGAGTGTCCGAGTCCATGCCCCTCACCTTTACCGCTATCGACTTCGAAACTGCAACCCTCGAGAGAGACAGCGCGTGCTCGCTAGGCTTAGCAGTGGTCGAAGATGGCGAGATCACTAGCAGGCATAGCTGGCTTATTAGACCGCCTCGACTTCTGTTCGACGAGTACTGCATGGCATTGCATGGCATTACCGCAAGTATGGTTTGCGATGCTCCATCGTTTTCAGAGCTGTGGCCAACGATCTGCGACCGGATCAGGGGGCCCGTGGTCGGACACAATGCGATCTTCGACATCGAGGTTCTACGTCACACGCTAGCGGCTTGCGAGATCACCTGCCCTGATTGGGTCTACTTCTGCTCCAAGAATCTCGCACAGGAGCAATGGCCGGGCTTGGCTAGCTACTCTCTCGACAGTGTCGGCACCCATCTTGGCCTGGAGTTCACCCATCATTGCGCTGACGACGACGCATACGCCTGCGCCATGATAGTGGTACTCGCCGCCAGGCAGTCGACGCTGAAGTGCCTAATGCAGCTGCTCCAACAACACGGGCTACGAATGCGCTCAATTAACTGTGATGGAGTGCCGTCCCCAGAGGGTAGTCTCAAGCCATCTCGCCGACCCTTTGTTGGACATTCCACAAAGCCTGGGGACCTGTCGCCGACCAACTGTGAGTTTGACACGCAGCATGCCCTCTTCGGTCGAGCTGTGGTGTTCACTGGAATGCTTCAGACGATGCCACGAGTCACCGCGTGGCAGGCGGTCATCGATGCGGGCGGAGAGTGCTGGGAGTCCGTCAAAAAGGGCGTGGACTATCTTGTGGTGGGCGAACAGGATCTGCGGCTACTGGCCGGGCACGACAAGAGCTCCAAGACGCGGAAGGCGGAGACAATGCGGGCCAAAGGGCACCCGATTCAGATCATCACGGAGGCGGAGTTTCTGCGGTTGATTAGCCCTAGAGGGGGTAACTAGAGTGAGCCGTCGCGACCTTTGACCAGCAGCTCAAGGCTACTGCAAAAGCCATTGAAGACATGGATATCGCCCCCAATCGACTTGTCCCCGGCCAAATCGTCTTTGAGCCCACCGGTTACGGTCTGCGGATCCGAGTTACCGCTAGAGATGCTAACCACCGAACCCTTTGGGGGTTTATCGCTTCCCCCGACTCTGTAGAGGAGCATCACTGCCTTGTCGGAGTGTACTCAGCCCTGAAAGAGCTTCTAAGGGAAGAGTTGGACAAATTGGGCGAGGTAACGCAGAGCAGTGACGACCCCATGAGCGACGCCACTAGAGCCCTGGACTCGTTTGAGTCGACGCTTCAGTGGCTTCGCAACAGCTTGGAGGTCCAGAAGATATCTAAGGAGACCCTTGATCGCGCGCGGGCGATAGCCAGAATCACCGCCAATGCCGAGCGTCAGGTTCTGCTAGCCGCGAACACTCTGCGAGGCATGAAGCGCAGGACTGGGGAGGCTTCGGCTGTGAGTGATGATCTGGGGTTGTGACCGTAAGTGTCGAAAGGATCGAACTCCACGTCCTGAACACTCACCCCCGTTTGGCTCTAAAGCAGGTATCCATTGACAATGCGGCTATCAACCTCTTGCTCATGGGCGACTAAGGTCTAGTGGTGCCAAGCGTGGTCAGAATCTCAAGAGAAGGAAGGGCATGGCCCTGCTGAATCCGTCATTCAGGCGATTACTCGCTATAGGCCTACTCCTGGCTCTTCTGGCCACGCTTGCCTTCGGATGCGTCCCGAAGGCTCCGGTCGATATCGCCCCCTACCTTGCCTCCGCAGAGGAGTTGGTGACTCAGGGTATGTATGAGGAAGCCTTTAGACAGCTCGAGGCCGCCCGGAACCTGGCTCCCGGCAGAGACTCCGTTCGCCGGCGCTTGACTGAGGTCAAAGCGCTGGCCGCTTCGGACACAGCGCTAAAGGGAGCAGACGCCGCCCTGGCCGAGGCTGACTATGCGGGAGCGCGTGACCTGCTGATCCTAGTCTGTGCCGGGCATCCCCGCTATGACGAGGCCCAGTCCTTGCTTATGGGTGTGGAACTGGCTATGACGTTGGACCGCCTGTCTGCTGCGTGGGACGTTGAGAAGAACTGCCTGGAAGGCCTCTTCATCCTCAGAGCGGAGATGCGCGCTGGGAACTGCGGGTGCTGGAGTTTGACAGCATCATCGGCCTGGCGACATGCACCCTCAAGTACGCCACAGCCGATGCGGACCACTCCTTTCCGGGGGTGCTTCAGGTTACCATGGGAGAGTCATTTCCGGTGGTCGCAGTCGGAGCTGGGCAAGGTGTAGGCAAGGGATACATCCTGTGGAACCCGCCGTCGGAGCCTAGAACCGTTGGGCCCGACAGTGGCTCTAGCCTTCTCTTGGCTTCTGCTGTCTCCGGTAGCCAGCTTGCCGCAACCTTTGTTCTGGGAGATACAAAGAGCCTGCTGCAGACTGTCGTCGTGGATCTCGCTACCGGCAGGGAGACCGTGATAGATGAGTATGAGGCGGGAACGTGCTTGCCGCCGGCAGGGTGTGTTCGCTCGCGTAAAAGTTGACCACCCTGAGACCCAGCCTCGACGCCAGAGATGGACAATGCTCTGCGTCGGGAGGCACAAGGAGTGCTCAGGATGGTCACTATCGAGTCTATACGAAAGCGAGCCTACGTGGATGGGTGGTCCATCAGGCGGATCAGCCGGGAGATGGGGCTATCCCGCCAGGCCATCCGCAAGGCTCTGCTAAGTTCGGCCGAGCCCAGGTACACCCGCAAGAAGCCCCCATGTCACCCAGTCATGGATCCGTTCCGTGAGGTCATCTCCGGCTGGATCAAGGCTGACGGGACTGCGCCACCCAAGCAGCGGCACACCGCGCATCGGATTTACACCCGCCTGGTAGAAGAGCACGGCTTTGCTGGCGGGGAGTCGACAGTCCGCAGGTACGTGCGGTTGCTCAGGGACAAGAGGCAGGGGCGTTCCTGCCTCTATCTGCGGATTGGGGGCAGCAGGCTCAGGTCGACTGGTTCCGTGAGAGCCTGCAGAGACAGAAGGGGCTCTAGTTAGCTAACTATGCCGGGGTGGCTCAGAATTCGGCGCCGACGCGGCTCAGTTTTACTTGACGAAATGCACCACCGGTGAGAGCCAGCACGGTTTGGTCATCTTACGTCTGGCCTCCCGACTCTGCATGGACCCCAGGCGTTACCGCTAGTTCTTGCAGACCTGGCATCCTCCCAATCCCCGACCTGCTTAGCGACCCAGTTCACCAGCTACAAACTAGGGACGCGCACTGCCGCATTCCTTAGGCCAGTTCCTGCGGGGATCGAGACCTACAGGACGTGGTATGAGCTACAGCAGCGGGAGTACAACCCCTTTGAGGTAGAAGCGGGGGTTCTCTGTCTCGTGTCTTTTCTGCCACTCCGATCACTCCGGAAGGAGCTTTAGGGTTTGCGGACCGCTATGGAATGCTTAGTCGCGTCACCGGTCTCCCGTGTTGGGTCACCGACCCGCAATCAAGCAAGCTGCTTGCCGGTGAGCCACTCGAGTTCTGGCAATCAGAGCTATGAAGGCTACAGTGTTGCTGTGGGATCTCGTGAATGCTCATAGGGACGAGGTTGAGCCGCCGACCTACGCTAGAGTAGGGGATAGCATTGTGGCTGAGGGGCTCGGCGATGCCAAGGCAATCTCCACTTCTTTCGAGACGACTCAGGACACTGGCCCGGCTATTACGGAACAGGTCGGCAGGGTGTTGACGTTGTTCCATATCTGAGGTAGCATCAATGATCGTCTTGGGGCAGCCCCAGAGCTAAGACTCGAATGGCAAAGCGAATCATCGTCGCTGCATCTTGTGTACACAAATATGAGTCTGGTATCTACCTTGTGGTTTCAGCTTGCGTTGGCTGTTGATGAAGACAAGCGGTATGGGGGATGTACCGAATGTGGCTCCTGGTTTGAGATCAGTCCGGAGGTGGCTCGCACCAATCGTGTTTATTGCTCCATGCTTGCAGGTCTCGAGCCTATCGCCGGCGCCAGACTTCCGCCAAGTGACTATTGGCCAAGGAGGGCAGCGCCACGCACAAACGGCTTTGGACGATAGGAGGCCTCGACCGGGTGGCTACTTCTTTACTCCGGACTTGCTTAACAACTCCTCAACAGCGATCCTGTACTCCGCGCGTACCTGGTCAATGTCCGCAAGCCTGCAGGAGTAGTGTAAGTGGTGTGCAGAGAAGTTGCCTAGTTCGCGGAAGCGATGAAGGCATGAACTCGTTTCTTTCGTTAATCTTAGCGTCTTGTTCTGAATAGCTTCGTTGATAATGTCGTTCAGTACACGATAGCTGCCACCTGAATCTCTAACGAGAGTCTCTATGTTGTGATGCTGGTAGCTTAGGATTAGGAGAATCTCAATTAGCCTCCGCATGAGTACCGCGCAGCCATCATAGATGCCATGGTCGTATCCTGCATTAATCTGGCGTGCGAGCCGCTCAATGACTGATCGAGTGCCGAAACATAGTGAATCCGGCAGGACAGACTGCGTACTGGCCACAGCATCCTCACATTTGGACACGTTCATAGGATATTGATTGTTCAAAGCCTGGATGGTCTTGGCGTGGAGACGGAAGGAGCTTGGGTGACTGCCTCGCACAACATCTGTGCATGCCACAAGCCGCTTGCCAGCCTTGATGTGTTTGGGTTTGGCCATACCTAAGGCAACAAACCAGTCTGCGACGTCATTTACCGTGAATTCCAGTTGCCCACTATGGTGGTTGTAGAACGCAAGTAGCACGGCTCTCTGCATTTCTCCCTGACTGACCAGCTGTGACTCCTTGCAGAAACTATCTAGTGTCAAGTCTAGTCAGCGACCTGGGACTTCTTCTTGGGAAGCTGCCGCAGAACGAAGTCCTCACCTTTGGAAACCAACTCAATGCCCTTGCCAGGAAGGGCGAGATAGCCGTTAGAACTCGCTTTCCATACCGCCTGCTGTAGGTTTCCCACCTCCAGCTCCAGTTCGCGGAAGCAAGTGTACACCTGGTTCATGTTCACGGTGTTAAGCCCACAACTGTGTTTGAGGTAATACACGCAGACAACCACGCGTTCCGGCTTGGTTCTTGGATGCTTTTTTGCATAGAATTCTTTAAGCGACGGCTTTCCGTCCCCGCCCAATAACATAAGGCTCTTGTCCTGCTCGTATTGCTTCTTGGAAGCCTGCTTGCGGCCGGACGAAGCCTTCCTTGTCGTCTCCGGACCCCCGTTTGGGTCCAGGATAGGACCAGGTAAATCCACCTTTGCCGGTTCACCACGGTAGCTCTCCATGAGCAGATCAAAAACGGCTTTCTGCAGCTGTTCAGGGTAACGTTCTAGCAACTCCGTGATGCTCTCCAACTCGCGCTTCAGATCATCGTAACTCGGCATTCCACTCACCTCAGATTCCGCTGTTCGGCCCAAGTGCTGCCATTTCCTCTTCACAGACCTCTGGCATGTGCCGTAGTTGACGCCTTGTTGTCTCAGACGTTGTCCGAGTCAGGCGTCCGTCTGAGAGAAGCAAGATCCGAAGCAGGATCGGAGAAGCACGCTGGAGGTAATGGCTCCCATACGAAGAATCCAACCACCGTGCGCTTGGAGGGATGTGGCAAATGAAGAGGATAGTCAATGACCTAGTGGATCGGCTCAGGCGCGAGATCAGCACTGATTTACTCCTTAACAGCGAGGACATCCGGATTTCTGTCGCAGAGCTCGAGAACGGGGATTGGACCATTCGTTTCTTCAGTACTGCCGTACTTAAGCTTCGCTCCCATAAAGCCGGCCCCCGACTCGAGGTAAAGACACTCTACGCGACTACCTTTGGGCTTCTAGGGTCTGTGGTTCCTACCGGGAACCGACTCTGGAGCGTAACTGAGTGCTCCAGCCCGATTCTTGACAGAGTGATAACGACCGCGCATGAGGTGTATGACAAGTGTGGACCTAGAGAGAGGATTGCTTGCTGCTCCCAATACGTCGAATGCAGCGACGCAAGGCGGTGCTTGATACCTAACGAGCCTTGGGCACGAGGTTGCCTCTATGGAGAGAACCTTAAGCAAGGAAGGATCTTCTATGGCAAGAACCGCAATGTGGGTTGAGCCATACTCTCTAACGATTACCGGCCCCTGTGACAGAACTGGTCCCAACTCCTTGACCAAGGGGGCGAGAGTTACGTGGACTTCTTCGTTGTGGATGTGGAGACCGCAAACCCCGACCTTAGCAGCATTTGCAGCATTGGTGTCGTTGGTTTCCAAGAAGGACAAGTCTCGCTCATATGGCACCGACTCATAGATCCTGAGGACTACTTCTGCCCAATCAACGTCTCCATCCATGGAATAACTGACGAACTGGTGGACGGCGCACCGACAATGCCACAGGTCTTCCCAGAGGTCCGGCATCTGCTTGAGGGGGACGTTGTCGTTGCCAGCCATATGCCGTTTGACAGAGCCGCTTTGTGTGCTTCAGCCGTTCGGTATGGCTTGAGACCGCTTACGTGCCTTTGGTTGGACACGGCCCGAGTTGTTAGGAGGGCTTGGCCGCAATACTCGCAGCGAGGATACGCGCTCAAGAGTATCACTAGCGTTCTAGACATTGCATATCAGCCCCACCGGGCTGACGAAGATGCTCGCGCTGCCGGTGAGGTCCTTTTGAGGGCTGTACATGAGACTGGGATCACCCCTCGCGAGTGGTTAGGGCGATCTCTTCAACGCATTCCTTTAGACCACGGTAAGTTGACGCGTGATGGCGATCCCGAGGGACCGCTAGCAGGAGAATCCGTAGTATTCACAGGTGCATTGTCAATCTCCAGGCGAGAGGCCGCAGACATGGCCGCCAAAGCTGGGTGCGCTGTCTGTGGAGGGGTGAGTAGGGCCACAACCATACTGGTAATTGGTGATCAAGACCTAAGGCGCCTTGCCGGTCACGACAAGAGCTCAAAACACCGTAGGGCTGAGATTCTGATCGCGGAAGGCCAACCCATTCGGATACTGCGAGAGAGCGATTTCCTGCGCCTGCTCCAGGAGACCGCATCAGAGAGTCGGTTGAGACCAGCCTAGCCTGACTGTAGTTAGGGTGCACAAGCAGTGATATGGCGCTGTATGTGATCTCTTGTCTGTTGAGCAAGACGCTCACACTTTGACCTGCGGGCACAAGAACCCAAACAGACATGGATGGTTGGTTGGCTGCAGTTTGACTGCAACGGGGGCGGAAAGGCATGTGATAGGGTGTACATCACGGGCTAAAGTGCCTGCTAGAGCTTCTGTTCTGTATACAGTGGAAGCCTGTACTCGACCATACTGCTCCAAACTGGAAAGGGCACTGCGACATCTCTCGTCCGGGCTGTGCCCCCATGTTAGCTGGGAATATCTCCTCGGGATTCTGTTGTTGTGTCTTTGGAAGGACTTGGACCAAATCTGCTCGAAGCAGCGTTTGTCGCCTTGCTTCGACCGGGTTCGGCAGGCAAACGTGTGAGTTCGAACGGAGGTAATAGTGTGGAGATCAAGATGCGAGTCCGTATTGTGTCCCGGACCCCTAAATCCACAGGAGGTCGCTACCATAAAGCCACTCTATGGGTTGCTTGTTGATCAGTTCACTGTAGTCGATAACGTTCTGCTCAACCTCTTGGTACTCTACGTAATAGAACGAGCATCATATCGAATAGCCTTCCGGTCTGTGGGCGATCTGCTTGGTGCTCGTCCCGGACTACTCGGCAGCATTGCGCATTGGACCCTCAGGTTCTTTGTGTTTGCGTCCTTCGTGTATTTGGTCAGGGCAGCGGTCTGGACTGTCCGAACGGTTACTACTCCAGTTGGCGCGGTCACGACAGTCCTGATGATAGCAGTATCATTGCTGGGCATCTGGTTGTGGCGCAGGCGCAGAGCCGAGTCCGAATGAACCGGCTCTAGAAGCTAACGCCACCCGGACCACCGTCACTTCTGACCATTGCAGGCCAACCGCGGTTGTAGGACCGCGCCCAAACCAGCATGCCCAGCCGATCGCGTCCCCCCTCCGACTGCACGCTTCACGCGGTTGGGGGCGGCAGCTCTCCAAGCGAAATGGGCACAAGGTACAAGGGGGCGCATCGCCCACCACGAAAGATCAACTCCGAGGCCGTTTGGCCTCGGAGTACTGCTTTGCCTGAGGACCTGCCGGATTGTGCCTGGTAGCCTCTACCCTACGGCCTCCTGCTATAGGGAGGGACTTCACCCCTGTTGCGGACATGTATCCAGATGACGGGCTCGCCGCAGACCTCACCTGGTTGGCTCGCCGCGTCCAGCCGCAACTCATATCCATGTCGCCTGGTGATTGAGACAAACACGAAGTGCCCATTGTAGTACAGCTCAAGATACTGCCCCTTGCATCCGCAGCTTCTCGGTTGAGGCTCTATGTAGCAGTCCTCATCGAGGAATGCATCGGCATAGAACTCGTTGAAGTCCCACAAGTACTCGAGCTTTGGCTTAAACTTGACGGTAAAGGAGTTGCCACTACGCATTCGTTCGTACTCGCCGCGCACAAAGGTGTAGCCGACACCCCACTCCTCGCGCGTGCCATCGATTTGCCACTGCTCAGGCAATGGAAACCAGTCAAACCACCAACCGCGTATGGTCTCAAGATCGCCCCATTCCTCGTCAGTTAGAGTTTCCCACCAGTCGATGTATTGGGTCTTGAGGATGCGGATCTCGTTGTATCTCAGCGGGCTGTCGGAGCCCTGACTATCGAAGCTCCAGCCTTTCCTATAGACCTCAATCCAGACGGTACCGAGGTTGGGGTTGCTGTTCGGGATGATCTCCACATGGACGAAGTGGTTGTCCTTCTTGAGGAGGATCAACAGATGACCGCGCTCTCTGTCCTGCTTGATGATGTCATCCTTGAACGCCTCAAGGTACATCGTCTCTATGTCAGTTAAGTCGCTGGATCTTACCCGGAGCAGCAAGCTGAACTTGTGTGACTCGTACTGGTCCCGGATCAGCTTCGATACACTGGCGCTCTCCACAACTTTAGGGAGAGGGCACCACTCAAACCACCATTTCCTGATGTTATCGATGTTCTTGTACTCATCCCAGGACAGTCCCTCTAGCCAATCGATCCACTTGTCTTGGATCGCCTGGAGCTCACAGACATCACTAGGCTTCTTGGGCGGTGCCAGCGGCGTGGCCACCGGGCTCGTGCCGGTATCGGGTTGCTGAGTTGCCGGCGGGGTGGGTTTCGCACACGAAGAGACAAGACCAATGACCAGTAGGGCGACAAGCAAGACTGTGGACTTGCCGAAACGCTCGAGCACTAGGACTCCCACTCCTCGCTGGCCTAGTAGCGAAGCAGCTCCGGCCACAGGCCAATCTACCGTTACTCACAGCTGACTTGAGCCGTCCAGTCGGGCGGAGCCGGCAGATCAAGGCAAACGACGAGCATGGGTTCAGGGCTATACCATTCCCCGATACACCCAACTTTCCTCTATCGGTCCTGCCAATGGGCGCTCCTGTCAGGCGGCAACTCTCTCATATCGGCGAGTCGGTTCATGGGCAACACGACCGGATAGCGGAGCAGTCCCCGGCATGCCGCAAAGCGAAAGCCGGACCCCGGTGGGGTCCGGCTTTTTCGCGCAACAGTTGTGTGGTCCGAGCCACTTAGGACGACAGATACATCAACCGCCCCTCGACCCGCCTTGAGACGTTTTGGTGCGCCCGCAACCACTCCTCCAGCAGGTCCCGGCTGGAGGTCGATACCACCTTTGGCGTGCCGAGGTCCTCACCGGTCAGGCCGAGGCCGCGGTGGGCGTTCTCCAGGTGAAACCGCTGCAGGATGATGCGGTATGGGCGGTCATCGGCGACCGGCTGACCGTCCACAGTCAGCTCGAGCAGACGTTGCGACCCGTTGTCGTACGTGGCTCGCACCTTGCCGTTGACCTGGTAGCACTCGCCCTCGCCGGTGCGGTTGCCTGGGCGCATGAACGAGGCAAACGCTTTCCGCAACGTCGCGCCGCTGACGACACACCGGATGGCGGCGTCATCGTACGGGAACACCGCCCGCAAGTCGCCGAGCGTAACCAACGGCCCCATTCGCTCCTTGCGAATGGATCCGCTGCCCACAAGGGCTACGTCGGCGTCGCAAGTCTGCGCGATCGCGTCGGCCAGCAGGTTGCCCAGCTCGGTTTCGACTGTACGGTTGGGGTGAGTGTGCTCACGGCCAAGCTTGCACAGCACCGTGGAGTACTTGCGCTCTACCGTGTCCTGAAAGGACGCGATGAACTCGCGCAATCCGTGGTCCGGCTCCATCTGCTCGCTCGTGACCGGCACCAACTGCCATCGCCACTCCACGATGCTGTTGGTGTCGTCATCCACTACGATGTCAAAGCGGCCAACCTGATCTGTACCAGTGCCCGCCTGAGCGATCAGGACATCGTTGACCAGGGCCGGCTGCTCGAGGACCGTGTGCGAGTGCCCGCCGATGATCATGTCCACTCCCCATTCGGGGTCGAGCATGGCGGCGAGCTTCTTATCTGACTCGAAACCGATGTGCGTCAACAGGATCGTCAGGTCGATGTCTTCATTGCGGTAGGCGTTGCAGATGGCGCCGACCTCGCGCGATGCATCTTCCAGGCTGATCAGCGTGCCGAGCTCGCGGTCGACCGCGATGTGCCCGAGGACGTCTTCCGTGATGATGCCGATGAACAGGATGTCAAAGCCGGCCATGTTGATGATGTGGTACGGCCGCATCAGGCGCTTGTTGTACTTTCTGATGTAGAGGTTGGCGTTGACGATGGGAAAGTTGGCCATCTTCTCGAGGAACAGCATGTGCGGCAGGCCGTAGTCGAACTCATGATTACCCAGTGTGACGACGTCGGGCGCGAGGTAATTCATGATCTCCATGGTCGAGACGCCGCGGTACTCGCTGTCGATCAACGAGCCCTGTACCATGTCGCCGGAGATCACGTAGATAACGTTCTCCTCTTCGCGCCGTACCTGGTTGATGTAGCCGGACAGCAGCGAGAGGCCGCCGACGAGCGTGCCCTCTTGGCCGCGCATCTCGGCCAGGAAGTCGCCATGCATGTCATTGGAGTGCAGGATGGTAAAACGGCGTCGAACTGGTGTGCTGGTCATCAGTGGCAGACTCTCCTTGGTGTGAAGCTACGGCGGCCTGGCGGAGTAGCTCGTACTCTGTCCGAAGAGGCATTCAGCGTTGGGTAAGAGGCCTCCTGCCATACTCAGGCGGTCGGTTGGGGCCCGGGGACGCCGGACCGCAGATCGCCGCGTCGCCATCGGCGGCCAGGCGGTAGGCGGCTTCGGACGCGGGGACTGGGTCGACCGTCTCAACGTCCGGCCTGCCTGGCGCCACCGCGGCCTTGACCCTGGCGATGCTCGCGAAGCCTTCCGCAGTGACGACCGCATGGGTGAACGTTGGGTCTGACCCACTCGTTGACTCCGGCGGGCAAGCTCCCGCCCAGGCTGCTCTCCAGCCAGTGCACAAAGAGGCGGTGGTGCCGGGCGCTCTGCCGGGTGGGACTGCTACAGGCTACCCATCTGTTGCCCTCCTTGCGCCGCCACCTATCATTGCGCCGCGAGGAAGGTGCCTTCCCAAGCCTTGGTTTCGACTAGAAAGATGCCTGGCGGGCCAATCACCAAGTGGTCCAGCTGGATGAACTCGTCTGGCATTGGTTCTAGGACGAGATCATTGATCATCACCCAGGTGCTGGGCAGTGCCAGTCTGACGTTGAGCAGGGTGCCTACTTCTCCAGCCTTACCTTTGAGATTGTGGCGCACCCTCTCCACATCAAAGACAGTCGAGATGACAGGCTTGAGCGCCCACGAAATCCAAGAAGGCAGCTCTTCATCGGCTCGGGCCACAAGACTCGCCTTTTCGCGCTCAACCTTGGCCTGGATTAGCTGTCGAAAGCGCTCTTTGTTCGCAGGAGTCTGTCTGGCTGTTCTGGCAGGCAAGGGCCTCGCCTCCCGTCGACGGGCTTCGTACCCCGGATGACCCTTCCACCCGGAGATGTCGGCCTAGGTGCCTGGTCAGGTAAGGGGTTGCGCGCTTCAGCTCTGGGTCATGCTCCCGGCGCTCCCTCCGCTCATGTCGAAACCTGATGGTCGATTATGGCAACTCTTCCCCCTGCCTTAGCCTTCGGCCTCCGAACTTCATGTGGAGGGGGCCCTCCCTGATTTCGCGCACCCAGGCTAGGCAGTTGGTACTTAGCCCTGGGCGTTGTTTGACGGTGTGGCGCCTTTGCGTCAACTACAGCCGGAAACGGGAGAGGGGGCTGGTCAAGGGCTGCAATGGTCGGGCAGTTACGCACCGCGAGCCATCTGACTGACTATGAGGAGGGTTTGGGTTGCGAAAGAGATTAGCATGGATAGCAGTGATCGCGCTGCTGTTTGCGGCGCTTCCCGGAGCTTACGCTGCCACACAAATCGAGGAACTGATGCCCCTTGTCCCGGCAACTATTTACCAACTCGGCGAGATGAATGACGAAACACCTCAACTATGGTTTGTTGAACTAGCCGGCAAACCCGTCTCCGAGGGTGGCAACGTCAGTAGTCTCAGCAAGGAGAAGAAGGCCTTCCGCGCGGAGATGCAGGCTGCCGGAATCGGGTTTGCGGAGCGCTACTCATACAGCACTCTCTGGAATGGGATTTCGGCAAGCATCGCTCCAGGACAGCTCAGCAAAGTGGCCCAGCTCCCCGGGGTCAAGGCGATTTACCCGGTGGAGCTGATCTCCATCCCCGAGACCGAGCACATCTCACCTGACCTCGCCTACGCCCTAACGATGACCGGGGCCGATGTCGTCCATGATGAGCTTGGGTACACCGGCCTGGGCGTCAAGGTCGCTGTAATGGATACCGGTATTGACTATCTGCACCCCGACCTGGGTGGCGGTTGGGGAGAGCGTGTGATTGCCGGTTGGGACTTCGTTGGCGACGACTTTGATGCAAGCAACCCAGACAAGAGCACTCCTGTGCCCGACGACGACCCCATGGACGCCAACGGCCACGGCACGCATGTTGCCGGGATCATTGGCGCCAGGGGCACGGTGACCGGCGTCGCTCCGGACGTCGAGTTCGGGGCCTATAAGGTGTTTGGGGCCGAGGGCTCGACAACGGCCGACATTATGCTGGCGGCCATGGAAATGGCTTTGGCCGATGGCATGCAGGTACTCAACATGAGCATTGGATCAGGCTACCAGTGGCCCAACTACCCGACCGCCAAGGCCGCCGACCGGCTGGTCAACAAGGGCATGGTCGTGGTTGCCTCTATCGGCAACAACGGCGCTAACGGGCTGTACTCTGCAGGGGCGCCTGGGGTAGGGGAAAAGGTCATTGGCGTTGCGTCGTTTGACAACGTTATGATCACTCGCCGGGTATTCACCGTGTCGCCGGACGCTACGTCCGTCGGTTACACCAACGCGGCCGGGGCGCCGCTGGCGCCGACCGAAGGCAGTGTCGAGGTTGCCCTGGCGGACCTTCTGGGCAACCCCGTCGTAGGCGATAGCTTTGAAGGAAAGGCAGCATTGGTCTCCCGCGGCGTCCATCCGTTCTACACCAAGGCTACCAACGCTCAGGCCGCCGGCGCCTCCGCCGTCGTGCTCTATAACAACATGGCGGGCCTGATCAGTCCCACAGTCGCTGGTGACCCGCCTGTCACCATCCCCGTGGTCGCGATAGCGCAGGCCGACGGGTTATTGATTGCGGAGCGCCTCGATGCAGGAGTAGTGACGCTAACCTGGACCGATGAAGTGCAGTCGATCCCCAATCCAACCGCCGGGCGGACCTCGTCCTTTAGCTCGTACGGGCTCGCCCCTGACCTCAGCCTCAAGCCCGACATCGGTGCGCCAGGCGGGATGATCTTCTCCACATACCCGCGTGACAAGGGCGAGTACGCCAGCCTGAGCGGCACGTCGATGTCGAGCCCCCACGTCGCAGGTGCGGTTGCGTTGCTGCTCGAGGCCCAGCCCAAGACGAATGCCCAAGTAGTGCGCACAGTCCTGCAAAACAGCGCCGACCCACAGATGTGGTGGGGTAATCCGGGCCTTGGGTATCTGGATAACGTCCACCGTCAAGGTGCTGGAATGCTAGACATCCCTGGAGCGATCTTAGCGACCACGCGGATCAGCCCCGCCAAACTGGCACTTGGCGAGAGCGAGGCTGGAGCGGTTTCGCGGACGTTGACGGTGGAGAACAAGGCCGCCTCGGCAATGACGTTTAGCCTGTCATACACCAATGCGCTCTCGACAGGCGCTAACACGTTCGCTCTGAGCTTCTGGACGTCCGATGCGACGGTAGCATTCAGCCAACAGACCGTGACCGTTCCCGCCGGCGGCAAGACCAACGTGACCGCTACCATCACTCCGTCGACGGGTCCGGAAGGCGGGCAGTACGGAGGCTATATTGTCTTCACCCCGGAAGGTGACGGGCCGGTGTACCGAGTGCCATTCGCTGGCTACATGGGTGACTACCAGGCCAGAACGGTGCTGACTCCGGCGGGCCATGGTTTCCCGTTACTGGGGAGGCAGGTCGGTGAGGATGTGTACGACGTCGAGCAAGAGGGTGCAGTCTTCACCATGGTCGACGGTGACATCCCTTACTTCCTGATCCACCTCGATCACCAGTGTGAGCTGCTACGAGCCGAGGTGTTCGAGGCCGGGAGCGGCAAGGCCTGGCATAAGGCGTTTGAGCTACGTTATCTGCCGCGCAATAGCACCGCCACAGGCTTCTTCGCCTTTGACTGGGACGGCAGCGCAATGAGGGGCAACAAGCTGATCGAGGTCCCCAACGGCGATTACGTGGTCAAGGTATCTGTGCTCAAGGCGCTCGGCGACCCTAGCAACCCAGAACACTGGGAGATCTGGACTTCCCCGTACTTCAGTATCGCTCGTCCAGGATCTGAGCAGCCAAGTAAGCCCGGCAACGGGCCCAAGTAGACACCGCACAGCAGCGGGGCCCTGGGTGAAGCGCCGGGGGCCCCGCTGCTGCTATCCTGCTACCTCAAGCCCGCGGTAGTGGGCCGCCGCCGCCACACCGGATCGGCCAGCATCAGGAGCAGTACTGCAACTAGGATCACGTTTGCGAACAGCGCCGCCCGAGCTGTGAGAGCCGCGGCGCCAAGCGAGGAGTTGACCGATGCGTGGAGGAGCACCGCCATGAGGATGTTGCCGCCGGTACGTAGGTACAGCCAAGTAAAGTAGCCGGTCAGCGGGATCGTGTACAGCAGTCGGCCGGCTAGCGCCGCCGCGCCGCCGGCATAGAACCCGTTGTAGTGCAGCGGCGCGTGCCACAGGGCCCACACGGCACCCAGGATTACCGTCGAAACCAGCGGAGTGTACCTCGCCAGCAGCCGTGGCATGGCGTACCCTCGCCAGCCGGGCTCCTCGTTGAGCGCTCCGCCGTAGAACACGAAGACGAGAGCAATGAAGGACCACGTCCTCACCCCTCCCAAGAGCTCAGCAGCCGGGACAAGCAGCGCCTGCCCTGCCAACGCACGGTCGACAAGCCCGCCGAGAATGATTGCCCCTGGGAACAGCAACAAAGCGATCGCATACCATCCGATGCCGTGCCGCCAGCTAACCAGCGTCGCAGGCCAGGCCGTTGGATGGCGACGGCGAGCGGCTACTGCCGATGAAACCAAAACCGCAGCAAGCGCGGCGTTGACTCCGACTGCAGCGATCACGCCAGCACTAGGCACGGCGGCGAACACGGGCCGCAATGCGAGCAGCCCGAGGGGCAGGATCCCCGCAAACGAAACGGCAAAGGCGGCGGGACAGAGTAGGGCGGTAGGGATGTGGCCGGAGCGGTTTCTGCGGGCATTGAGAATCAGCGCCGCCAGCGACGGGCCGAAGGCGCCACCAATGTCGATCATGCGTTGCAGGTCCATGTCGCCTCGGCTAAGGGCAGGGGAGACCAACCATGTGGACCACGAGATGCAGTAGGCCAGTGCAAAGAAGGCCAGCACAGACAGGGTGGCGGAATTGCGTTGTTGCCGGTCCACTTTAACCCATCACCACTTTGAATTGCTGATATAATGTGCTTGACGCCTGACTCCACGCCCCCGCAAACAGGGTTAGGGCGGCGAAGTAATTATGCTAGCATCACCTTACGGTTGGGAGGTTCCCGTCTCCCGATGCCGGGCAAAGTGCAGTCTTCTCCATGAGCACGCCGGACTACTCGGTTCGCAGTACTGGCACCGTTCCCCCGCCGCGGCATGTTACCTCTTGGTTCCCGCAGGACACTGGCAGTATTTGGTGAAGTATCATTCGCGACAAGGGTGAGCGTTGTTCAAGCCGCCGGGACTCGGCTCAGCCCGCCGGTGGGCCCGTCCTCAGGCTCTGGGGGTAGTCTAGCATGGCACCCGCGTACCGCATCTCAAGGACCAGGCGACACGGCCTGCCATCTGTGGTCTGGCTGGTAGTTGACGAGGACGGCATCGTAAGTGCTCACGACATTCTCGCCCATGAGCTACTCGGACCACGACTTGCTGCAGCCCCACTTAGAGCCGTCCTAGAGGAGCTCGGCACTCCATCGCCTACGATCGAGGCCCTGCTAACGACGGTGCGTGAGAGCATCGCCCACGGACGTGCCGCTCAGGTCACGCTCCCGATACTGCCGGTTAGGCCCCGAGGTTACCGGCATTACGTAGTCACGGTGATCCCCGCCCAAGGTAGCGCCTCTCTGGCGTTGACCGAGACTGCCGCTGGTGAGCGCCGGCCCCAGCTCCTCCAGCGACGCTTTGCCTACCCTGGGACAAGCGCAGGCAAGGAGACCGAGACCCGTTGGTGGTTTGCCGTTTTGGATCAGGTGCCGATTGGGATCACCGTTTTTGACAGTTCCGGCGAGGTGGCGTTCGTCAACAAGCGCGGCCGGCAATTGATGAGCCTGCCGGTCGATGGCCGGCCCCTGCAACGGCCGCTGTTCGCGTCTGTGGCGGATCCAGATGGCCTCATCCTGCCGGAGAGCCGGTTGCCGAGCACCAGGGCTCGCAACGGAGAGACTGTGCCAGAAGAAACACTGCTGCTCACTGCTCTCGACGGCAAGCAGGTGCCGCTCAGATCCAGTGCGACGAGGATTACGACGGCGCTTGGCGTAGCCTACGTTATTGTTACTTACCGAGATATCTCGCGGGACAAGGCAATCGCCAGGCTGCGCGATGACTATATCAGCGCTCTATCCCACGATCTCAGGTCACCGCTGACGGTGGTGGCCGCGGCGGCGCGGCTGATCGAGGGCTCCGACGATATCGGCTTTAGTAAGCGGATGGCACGCCAGATCAGTGAGGCGGCCGGTAGCATGCAGCAGATGATCAATCAGCTCATGCGGGCCGCCAAGCTGGAGTCGGGGCAATACCAGCCTCAGCTTGCGCCCGTTGAGTTGAGCAAACTTGTCAGGTGCTATGCCGCGCGTGCGCAGACCGCCAGCGTCGATCGCATCAGGCTCGATCCAGGGCCAGAGCCTGTGATGACCAACGTCGACTCCTCGGCCGTCGAGCAGGTTATCGACAATCTGGTTTCCAACGCCATCAAGTACTCGCCCGCCGAGTCGGCGGTGACCTTGGGCTGGCGAGCCACCCCAGAGCAAGTCGAGCTCTTCGTGCTGGATAGCGGTCCCGGAGTGCCGCCCAACGAGGTAGAGCGTGTCTTCGACCGGTTCTACCGCTCAAGCCGCGGGGCAAGCGCCCACCAAGGCCTGGGGCTGGGCCTGGGGTTGTACATCAGCCGGCTGCTGGTCGAGGCGCACGGAGGCAAGCTGTGGGCGGAGAACCGCCTGGAGGGCGGGGCCAAGTTCAGTGTGGCGTTGCCGCTGTGCGATCCGACAGCGCTTGCGGGCGGCACCGAGAACTAACAGAGTATTACGGGCGCCCGGCCGGCCTTGACCATACCAGCGCGCTGCGGCTATAACATAGATGGCTATCAACGCCGGGCGGTGAGGCATTGACGATCACCAGGAAGGCCGAGTACGCAATCTCCGCCCTCGTTGCGCTGGCTCAGGCCGGCGGCGGGGGCTCGTCCTTCGTATCATCTTCCCTGATCGCGGAGCAGCGCGGTATCCCTAGTAACCTTATCGCCCCGACTATTGCGAGGCTGCGCCGGGTCGGCTGGGTCGAGACCCAGCGGGGTGCGGCCGGAGGGGTGCGCCTGGCAGCTGATCCTGTGATGATCTCCGTCCGCCAGGTTATCGAAACCATCGACGGCCCACTTGGGATCACCCGCTGCCTTACAGGCGACGGACAGTGCGATGATAGCGAGCACTGCCCCCTGCGCATGGTCTGGCAGCAGGCGCAGAGCAGCATGCTCGCGGTGTTTGACGAGGTAAGCATCGCCGATCTGGCGGCCGCCAAACAGCGGCAGGGGCAGCCTGCCGCAGGCGCCCCTAGCTAGTCGATACTTGTCCCGTCTAGCGTAATCGTTACCGTACGCACTGGCACCTCTGTCCCCGCTGCTTGCTGCGCCAACTCGACGATGCGGCGTAGGCCGCCACAACATGGCACCTCCATTACCGCGAGCGTGATGTCCTTGATCCGGTTGCGCCGCAGGATCTCGGCCAACTTGTCAATGTAGGCTCCGGCGTCGTCAAGTTTGGGGCATCCGATCGCTGTGACGCGCCCACGCGGCAACTGCTGGTGAAAGTCAGGATAGGCAAAGGCCACGCAGTCGGCCGCGACGAGCAGTGACGCTCCAGCCAGGTAAGGGGCACCCGGGTTGAGCAAGTGCAACTGCACCGGCCAGTTGCCTAGGCCTGAGCTTGACACCTGGTCAGCCCCGTTATCTCTGGCGGGCTGTGCCGTGGGCATCGACGCCGCCAGTCCGGGGCAGCCCTGGCGAGCGGGTGCGTGCGAAGCCGCCTCACTGCCGGCCAGATGCTTCTCTACAGCGGTTTCGTCAAACGCATCTGCCTCGCGCTCCTCCAGGCGGATCGCGTCCATTGGACAGTGGCCGAGGCACGCCCCAAGTCCGTCGCAGAGGTTGTCCGCCACGAGCCGGGCTTTGCCGTCGATAATCTGAATCGCGCCCTCGGCGCAGGACGGTACGCACTCGCCACAGCCGTTGCAGCGCTCGGGGTCGATGTGTACGACCAGTCTCGTCTGCTTGTTCATAATAAGCCCTCCATCGATGACTTTCGGCGTGACCGCGCCGATAGCGGCCGCCCCGAAAGGAATGTTGACTAATCCGGTTATATTACCGCGGCTCTTGTGGGTCAACCGATCACTCGGCAGGAATTGACCGGCGTCAAGGGCGTATGGACTTATCGATGGCTTATGCTGGCGAGCAAGCCAAATCTACGTGGCGGCGAGTCCGCCGCGTCGTGGAGGGCTGGATGTGCGTTTCCTGGTCTTAGGAGCTGCGGGGCTACAGGCGAGGGCGGCGATTTGGGACCTTCTGCGCCAAGAAGGCGTGGAGGAGGTCATCGCTGCGGACGCCGACGGGCAGGGCCTGGCCGAGCTGATCCGGCAGATCGGTAGCGACCGGCTGCAGACGGTGGTAATCGACGCGGCGGATCCTGACGCGATTGCCCGGCTGATGCGTGACGTGATTGTGACTATCGATCTGCTGCCGAGCCGGATCATGCCAGAGGTATGCTTGGCGGCCATCGCGGCCCGATGCCACGTGGTCAACACCAACTACCGAGAGGCCTTACCGATGCATGTCGCGGACGACGCGTTGCGCGCCGGCATCACGATCTTGCCAGAGGCTGGCCTCGACCCGGGGATCGACCTGGTTCTGTGCGCTCACGGGGCTGGGCAGCTGGACCGGGTTACTGAGCTACACTCGTGGTGCGGCGGGATCCCGGAGCCGGCAGCGGCCGCCGGTAGCCCGATCGCGTATAAGATCAGCTGGTCCTGGGAGGGTGTGCTTAAGTCGTACGCCAGGCCCGCCGTTATGCTTCGCGACGGGGAGACGGTGCGAGTTGCTGCAGTCGACCAGCACCACGCCAAGTGGATCGAGCATATCGACTTCCCTGGAGTGGGGCGGCTGGAGTCGATTCCCAACGGTGATGCGGTGCACTTCGTGGAGATGCTCGGTCTTGGCGGACAGGTCCGCGACAGCAGCAGGAGGACGTTCCGGTGGCCGGGGCACAGCGAGTTCTGGAAGGCGTTGACCGACCTCGGTTTCCTCTCGGAGGAGCCGGTCGGGGGCCTCGATCTGGCCCGCGGTGGCGGTGTGAGCCCGCGCGAGTTCATGTTGCGGCACCTCGAGCCTCGGCTGCAGTACGGCCCCGAGGAGCGCGACCTGGTGGTTATGCGGGTCATCGCGGGCGGGGAGCGCGGCGGGAGCAGAGTGCGGCTGACGTACGACTTGGTGGACCGCCGTGACCTGGCGACCGGGTTCATGGGCATGAACCGCACGGTCGGGTTTGCGGCGAGCATTGCGGCCATGATGGTTGCCACTGGGGAAATCTACACGCGGGGGCTGCTGTCGGCGGTGCGGGACATCCCTCAGCAGCGGTTTCTCGAGCAACTGGCGGCCCGCGGAGTTGTGATCAGCGAGCGGGTCGAGCCGTTGGGGCGGGACGGTCTGGACGGCTAAGCTCGTACCTTCCCGTCGTATTCCTCTTGCGGCGCCGCCTGTTAAGGGATATGGCGCCCCGGTAGACTATCTGGAGGTGTCTCCTTGCCAGCTCAAGCGCACAACCCATACGGCGGCTCGCTGCTGCCTTCACTTCCTGGGGTAGATGCGGCCCAGGATGAGATCCGGCCGACACCCGCCCGGCTCAAACTCGACCTTGCCCCTCTTGCAGCGCTCCCGGAGCGTCCGCCCCTATGGGCGCCGGGCGAGCCCCTGTTTTGGGATGATCCGCACATTGCGCAACAGATGCTCCAGGCGCACCTCAGCCCCAGCACTGACGCAGCGAGCCGCAGGCCAGACACGATCGACCGCTCAGTTGACTGGCTGGCGGGGCAACTAGAGCTAAGGGCAGGGGACTCGGTCCTCGATCTGGGCTGCGGGCCTGGTCTCTACGCGTCGCGACTTGCACGCAGGGGCCTGCGGGTGACCGGCGTCGACTACTCGCGCAACTCGATCCGCTATGCCCGTGAGCAGGCTGAGACTGAGCGGCTCGCCGTCGAGTACGTGTACCAGGACTACCGGACTCTCACTTACGAGGAAACCTTTGATGCAGCGCTGCTCATCTACTACGACATCGGGGCGCTCTCGCCAGGCGACCGCGACACGGTGCTCGCCAATGCGCATCGGGCTCTCCGTCCCGGCGCCCGCCTAGCCATAGACGTCCTGACGCCCCAGGGCCTGGCCGAGAGCCGCGCGGAGTCAGGGTGGTCGGCCAGCGCGGGCGGAGGGTTCTGGCGCCCCGGGCCACATCTGGTGCTGACCAGGGCGGTGTTGTACCCCGCGGAGTCCGTCGGCCTCGATGAGTACGTGGTCGTCGATGAGACCGGCCAATGGACGCTGTACCGGGTCTGGGCGCAGGCGTATACGCCGGAGGAGTTCGGCGCTTTGCTGGGCCGGCACCGTTTCGAGGTTGAGTGGGCCGGCGCTGACCTGCTTGGCAACCCGTATGCCAAGGGGTGCGAGGGGCTCGGCGTGGTTGCCCGCAAGGTCTAGGCCTGCGGACTAGGCAGACCAAGCCATTGGTCAAGCCCGAAGAGCATATCCTCCCTGTATGAGTGGTGCGTCCATGACCGGCTACTGCGGGTGACGGACGCTTCGGGCGGGGAGGGCTGGCCCGTGATCGAGGCCTGGATTGTCTGGCTGGTGTTGGCCGCTGCTGTGCTCGTCCTCGAGCTGGTGGCCGTGTTTAGCGGGCGCCGCGGCGACACCATCAGCGAGAGCGTATGGTGGCTGCTCAAGCATGGTTTCGGTGTGGCTCTGGTGCCATTCTACCTGTGGCTAGGCTGGCATTTCTTTATTGAGTTTTGGTTCCTACCGGAGATGAGCGCCACGCACATCGACGACTTGCTGCTGATCATTGGCTCTGGGCTGATCACAGCCATTTGGCAGCGGAAACGCTCACGGCGCCGGTAACCCCAACCCCGGGCGCTCGGTGAGTCAACCGTGACGGTCAGCGGTCAACCCTTGAGTTTTGGCCGCGTAAGGACATCGGCGACGCCCTCTGCCCACGCTAGGAGCGCTTCGTCGTGACCAAACCGGGCTACCAGCCCAAACCCGTAGGGCAGGCCCTCGGCCGAACTTCCGGCCGGCACCGTTATCGCCGGCAAGCCTGCGTGAGTCCACGGCAGGTTCATGATTGGATCACCCGTGCTGTCCAGGCCGTGCGGGGCTGTTCCCGTCGCGGGTGGGCAGGCCCACAGGTCAACTCCGTACCGCGACATGGCGCCATGAAGCGCCTCTCGCAGCCCCAAGCGCCCGGCCCTGGCGGCGTCCAACTCAGACTGGCCGATGGTCATACCCTCGCGGATGACGGCTGCCGTGCGCGGGCGGTAGCAGGCTTCGTAGCGAGAGAACAACTCCGCGTGCTCCATGGCGAACTCCGCGGCGGTCATTCGGCGATGGCGGTAGTTGATCGCCGCGATTTCCTCCATAGCCGGCGCCTCCAGTACTCGGTATCCCGCAGCGGTCAGCGCGTCTAGCTGGAGCCTGAACGTGTCCAGGGCGCAGGTGGTGGCCTGGCTCAGATAGAGGCCTGAGGGCACGCCGATGGTGGGCAAACGTTTGCCATCAGCAAGCGCCCGGTCCTCGCACCAGTCATCGTACAGCACCGGGGCGACTAGGCGGGCACCGGGGACGTCCTGGGTAAAGTAACCTACGTGATCTGCTGAGCGGGAGAAGTACAGCAGCCCGGTTGTGGGGATCCGGTCGAAGCTGGGCTTGACTCCGACCACCCCGCAGAAGGCCGCCGGACGGATAACCGACCCCACCGTCTGAGTGCCCAGGGCAACCAAGCACGTTCCCGAAGCGACGGCCGCCGCCGATCCGCTGCTGGAACCGCCGGGCGTGTGCCCCAGACGGTGAGGGTTGTGAGTGGGGCCTGGCTCGGCACAGGCGAACTCGGCAGTCACGGTCTTCCCGGCCAGCAGAGCGCCAGCCGCGCGCAGGCGTCGGACCGCATCGCCCTCGGTCCCGGTAAGCGCCTCGGGTGGTAATGCTGAGCCGGCGCGAGTCAGAAACCCGCCGGCGTGAAAGATGTCCTTGATCCCCGCGGCAATCCCGTAGAGTGCCGGGCGCCCATCAGGGTGCGGCCACTTGGCGCTGAGCTGGGCGGCCTCGGCGTGGAGACGCCGGGCCCGCTCCTCGTCGGGCAGCCAGGCCAGTACTTCGGGCTCCGCCACCGCAAAGCGGTCGAGCAGCCCCTCGACCTCGCTCCTGAGCCGTTCGTCGCCGCCTTCCCGCAGCTCCCGCGCCGCCCCGGCCAAGGACCGCCGTTTGACGAAACCAGCATCCTCGACTACCACCCGCACATGCCCCCGATCGCCCAAGCTCAAGCTCACCCCTGCTAACTATACCCGGGTGCGCTTTCGCGCTGGGCATGGGGTTTCCTCCTCGGGCTCAGCGCCGCCGTAGTCTAATCGGACAAGGACCCCGGGTCCTTTGCGGCGAACTCTTGTTCGTTCCCGATGACTCCAGACAAGCCAAAGCTGTGGGGGGTTGCGCTATGCGGAGAGGTACGCGCTCGACAGTGTGCGAGGCACCCGCGCCCGCGTACTGGGCGTTGCATGGTCCGATCACTGACCCGGGGACGGGGCCCGGCGCGGCGCTTCTCGACGGCCTACCCGCCGGTGCGGCGGAGCTGGCCCAGGTGCTCCAGGGGGCGGTAATCCATATCTTCTGGGCCAAGCGTTATGGGCTTGAGCTGGACAAGGAGCGCGAGCAGGAGGTAGGGCTACGTCGGGTGGCCCGCCAGCTCGACCGACTGATGGAGCTCGATTCGCGACCTCTGACTGCTTCTCGTCCGCTGGAGCGGAGGCTGGTCGGCAACTGCCGTGACTTCTCCGTGCTATACGCCGCAGCTTTGCGCCAGCAGGGGATCCCGGCGCGGGCCAGATGCGGGTTTGCGACCTACTTCCGCCCGGGGACCTTTGAGGATCACTGGGTTGTGGAGCGCTATGAGGCCGACCAGCAGCGATGGCGGATGGTTGACCCGCAGCTCGACGAGTTTCAGTGTCAGGCTCTGGGCATCGACTTTGACCCATGCGACATGCCTACAGGACGGTTCTTGACCGGAGGCGCCGTCTGGCTGGCCTGCCGCAACGGGAGGGTTGACCCGGATGACTGCGGCATCTTTGACATGCGCGGCCTCTGGTTTGTGCGCGGCAACGTGATCCGCGACTTCCTGTCGCTGTTGCGCATCGAGATCCTGCCATGGGATGCGTGGGGTGGGATGGATGACGGCTCCGGGCTGGGTTCAGATGAGGGAGCAATGCTCGATCATCTCGCTGACTTGTGCCGGCATCCGGATCGGCACTTAGCCGAGTTACAGCGCCTCTTTGCAGGCGTGCCCGCCTTGGCCAAGCGGCCGGACTGGTGGGTGGCAGGCGATGGCCTCAAGTAAGGTCGATCGCCACCGTGCCGACCTGCGTGGCCTCAAGGGCCACGAGGAGTGGACATCCTACCTGCTGCGGCACTCCGATCTGCCGGGCCCCCGCGCCAACCTGGAGTTGGTCGAGGCGTTCGCCTGGGAGGCGCCGCCGGGTCTGGCTTGGGCTCTGGCGGGCCTCGATCCCGCCGCGGCACCAGGCGAGACCGGAGAGGAGTTCCTGACGGTGTGCGGCGCAGCCGCCCTGGGACGCCTTCTGGCGGATGCCGGTGCCGGCGGTAGCGCCCACGTACCTGAGGAGATCACCGGTCGCCTGCGCGTAATGACTGGGGATCCCCGCTGGCGCGTCCGTGAGGCTGTGTGCATGGCCCTCCAGTACTTGGGGCGGCGGGATTTCGCCTCCGCCGCGACGATTGCCCGCCAATGGGCAGCCGGTACCCCGCTGGAGCAGCGCGCTGCGATTGCCGCGCTCGCCGAGCCGGACTTAATCGCGGACCCCCACGCAGCCGCCGCAGCGCTCGACCTGATCCGAGCCGTAACAGCTGCATATCTTGCAGGGCCAAGGCCCCGGCGGTCGGAGGATCTGCGGGTGTTGCGTCAGGCTTTGGGGTACTGCTGGAGCGTGATCCTTGCCGCGCGGCCGACCGGGGGGCAGGAGGAGTTCGTAGCGCTGGTGGATGAGGCGCTCGCTCCACCGGGCGACCCCGACTTGCTGTGGATCGTGCGCCAGAACCTCAGCCGCAAGCGCTTGGAGCGCCTGGACCCACAATGGGTGGCCGAGCTCAGCCGGCGGCTCAGCGTCAGTGGCAATCACCGGCCGCCATCGGCCGATAAATACGGAGGGCAAGCAAGGGATGGCTGCAGGTGAGTTCTTCGGAGTGATCGGCAAGCTGCTCCAGATCGGAGCAGCAAAGGCAGGCACGGACTACGCCGGCGACAATGCTCGCCTCTATGACCTGGTCGAGCAATACACCACTGATGTGACTTGGTACATCGAGCAGGCGAAAGCGCTCGGTCGCCCGGTGCTCGAGCTGGGCTGCGGCACCGGGCGGGTACTTATCCCGTTGGCTCGCGCGGGCGTGGGGGTGACCGGGGTCGACCTGTCCGCCGACATGCTCGCTCTCTGCCGGGACAAGCTGGATGCTCTGGGCCCCTCCGTCGCCCGGCGCGCGACGCTGGTCACCGGCGATATGAGGCATGTGCGCCTCGGGCGGACGTTTGGGTTGGTGTTGCTGCCCCTCTACACCTTCGTCCATGCCCTCACGGCCGAGGACAAACGGGCAACCTTTACCACGGTCGCCGAGCACTTGGAGCCCGGCGGGGTGCTGCTCATGGAAGCTGAGCTGCAGTCCGGCTGGCGTGAGTCTCCCGAGCCGGTGCTTAACGTCGTCAGACGTGACCGCGCCACCGGCGATCTCCTGCTGGTCCTGCACCAGTCGAGGCTGCAGCCGGACGGCTCAGTGCTGCTCAACTTGCTCAACATCGTGATCCAGGGCGGCGATGGCTCGGCGTCGCTCAGCGCCATCGCAAGCAACGAGTCGCGGACCACCCTCGAGGAGTTGGCCGAGTTGGTGCGCGGCAGCGGCTTGGAGCTGGATGGTTTCTACGGGGATTACGATTGGGGCCCGCTTAGCGACGGGGCGCGCGGCGTGGTGGTCCGGGCTACCAAGCCGCTCTAGTCATCAGTCGGTGATGAGTTGGCCCAGCTCCGCCCGGGCTTGAGCCGCCCCCTCCACGCAGGTGACCACAAATGTCTCCACTAGCTCGGGGTCAAACTGCAGGCCGGCGTAAAAGCGCAGCTCCTGCACCGCTCGCTCCCGGCTCATGGCCGCGCGGTACGGCCGGTCGTTGGTCATGGCGGTATAGGCGTCGACGATGTTGATGATCCGGCAGGGTAGGGGGATCTCCTCTCCCTGCAGCCCCATCGGGTAACCTTCGCCGTTGTACCACTCGTGGTGGTGGAGGATCAGGTCGGCGATGTGGGACAGCTCTGGGGACGACCGCGCGATGCGGTAGCCCATCATCGCGTGCTGCTGGACGACCTCGCGCTCGGCGCGGGTCAGGCGGCCGCGTTTGTGCAGGATCTTGTCAGGGATGCCGACAGTGCCGAGGTTGTGCATCTCCGATAGCAGCAGCAGGTCTGCCATGTCCTTTTTGCTCAGCTCCAGGCTCTGGCCCAGAGCGCGCGCGAGCGCTGTCACCTCGCCGATCTGGCCGGCTTGTCCGCGGTCGCGCTGGGCCAAAGCCGTCACCAGGGCGCGGACGATGCTATGGGCTGCGGCGGCGGTGCGGGTGAGCTTGTCCTGATACATGTTCTTGTCGGCCTGGATGAATGTCTCCTCCAGGCTCTCATGACGCCCCTGGCTGGTCGCAAGCCCAAAGGATACGCTCAGCGGCAGCTTGGGGTGGGAGCGGTTGTACTGCTGGACCCTCTCCTCGAGGGCGCGGCAGCGCTCCTCGGCGACGTTTGCGGGCGTGCGCGCCAGCGCGACGGCGAACTCATCGCCGCCGACGCGGGCGGCCACATCGGACTTGCGAAATACCTTGGTGAGCAGGCGGGAGTATGCGCGCAGCAAGCGGTCGCCCTGGCGGTGGCCGAGCGTGTCGTTGATCAGCTTGAGCCCGTCAATGTCGCTGCAGATCACGGTGATCGGATACTCGCGTCCGCCCTCCAGCCGGTGCAGCTCCTGCTCGAAGTAACGGCGGTTATAGATGCCGGTGAGCTTGTCGTGGAAGCTCAGCAGGCGGATCTCCTCTTCCATCTGCTTGCGCTCGGTGATGTCGTGGCCGGAAACCACAATGTGCCTGATCTCCCCGCCCTCTGGCCTGACGGGGGTCAGGGTGAGGTGCCAGATGCGCAACGGCCTGCTGCCGGCGACCTCAAGCTCCAACTCGAAGCTGACCGCCTCGCCCGTCCGTAGGCAATCCTCGATATGGCGCTCCAAGGGCGCGGCCCGCTCGCCCAGCACCTGCCGCAAGGTCATTCCGCGGGCCAGGCGGGCGTCGATATCAGCAGCCCGCTCGAATGCGGCGTTGACACGGCGAATCACCGGCTGTAGGTCATCATCTAGGTCGAGGAGCGCGAGCCCGCCGCCCGTCATGCCGAAGATGATGTCGTACTCGGCCGTCAATGCGCTCAACTGGCGCTGGAGCTGCTCCTGGCCCGAGATGTCCCGCATCACCATCACAAGCACGGTCTCGCCCTCACTGGTCGCAGCCTCTGCGGAAACCTCACATGTCACCCGCCGGCCATCCGCAGCAACGACGCTGTATTGCCGCAGCTGAGTAAGCTTGGGGACCGTGCCGGGCGCCTTCGCCGGCGCAGGAGGCGTGGTGCCGCCACCTTGCGGCGATGCGCTCTCGGTCACCCGACGGAGATAGCCGGCGACACGCCTACGGTCGGCGGGGTCGAACAGCTCCCTCACATCACGGCCGGCCAGGCGATCGGGCTCGACCCCACAGAAGGCTGCTGCAGCTCGGTTTGCGTAGGCTATAGCCGAGGGTGGACGGATGATCATGATGCCGTCGCGAGTCTGGTCCGCGACCGCGCGGTATACCTCATGGCGGACCCGGTGGGGCTCGATTGTGGTCATCTGCTCGCCTCCCTTGGCGCATCTGAAGGATAGACGGAGGGTGCTCGAGACCGGCGGTGCGGGGCGTGGTTGTTTCATTCTAGCATGCACGGCGTCCCTAGGGGTAGCCAGCCCGCGGGCGGCGAGCAGGGCGGGCAGGGCGGCAAGCGTCACGTACCGAAGATGCTCGGGGCATGGGGAAGGCCCCTGCACATCGCACCCGGGAGGTCTGAGCATGGCAAAACTGCCCGCAATCGACATGGATTACGTCCTACGGCTGCTGGTCGAGCTACTGGAGACACCGAGCCCGTCGGGTTATACGGGTGAGGCGTTGGCCGTGGTGGCCCGCGAGTTCACGGCCTTGGGAGTACCGTATGTAACTACCAACAAAGGCGCACTCGTCGCCACACTCGCGGGGCGTGACACCGTCAACCACCGTCTGCTGTCCGGCCATGTGGACACGCTGGGAGCGATGGTGCGGGAGATCAAGTCCAGCGGTCGGCTGCGCTACGTTCCGGTGGGCGGGCCCTGGGCATCGTCGGTGGAGGGCGAGTACTGCACGGTTATCTCGGAGCAGGGTAAGCGTTTCACCGGGACGATTCTCACCACCAAGGCGGCTGCCCATGTCTATGGCAAGGAAGGCGAGGACCTCGCCCGCAAGCACGAGAACATGGAGATCCGCCTCGACGAGCGAGTGAGGTCGGCGGCAGAGACGCGCGCGTTAGGTATCGAGGTGGGGGACTTCGTCGCGTTTGACACCCGGACTGAGGTTACGCCGTCGGGTTTCGTCAAGAGCAGGCATCTAGACGATAAGGCCAGCGTAGCGGCAATGCTCGGTGTGCTGCGGGCGATGATTACCGGAGGCATCGTGCCGGCGGCGACGACGCATTTCTTTGTCACCAACTTTGAGGAAGTCGGGCACGGCGCCTCGTACGGCACGCCGCCGGAGGTCAAGGAGTTCATCGCCGTTGATATGGGCTGCGTGGGTGAGGGGATCCAGGCCACGGAGTATGATGTGTCGATTTGCGCCCGGGACTCTAGCGGGCCTTACGACCTTGGGCTGCGCCGGCGGCTCGTCGCGCTGTGCCGCGAGCACAACATCCCGCACGCTGTGGACATCTATCCGTACTACGGCTCTGATGCCAGCGCGGCGTTGCGGGCAGGGCAGGATATCCGGGCGATCGTGATCGGGCCGGGGGTAGACGCCTCGCACGCCTTCGAGCGCACGCACAAGGAGGGCATCAAGGCGACAGCCGACCTGCTCCTGGCGTACGTCACATCGTAGGCGGAGACCGCTGCTAAGGTGGCTGCTCAACTGTGGGCGTGGCTGGCGCTCGGCACGGCGCTCGCAGCTGTGGCAAGCGGTCGCCGGCGGTTTGAGCTGGTCAGTCTTGGCGCTTTGCTCGCCCTCGGGTTGGCCGGGGTTGCGCCGCCGGCGGAGCTGTTCAGCGGATTCGCACATCCGGCCCTGGTGACCATCGTTTCACTGTACGTGGTCAGCCAGGGCCTGATCGAGTCGGGGGCCCTCGGCGGCCTAGGGCGAGCGATCGAGGGTCGCGTACACGGGCTGCCCGCCCAGATCCTGGGGCTCGCGGGCGTGACTGCGCTGCTGTCAGCCTTTATGAACAACGTCGGCGCACTGGCGCTGGTACTGCCGACCGCCGTGCGGATGGCGCGGCGGTCCCGCGTGCCTGCCGGACGGTTCGGCCTGCCGTTGGCCTTCGCGGCTGTGCTGGGCGGGACGCTCACGCTCACAGGGAGTGCCCCCAACGTCATCGTGTCTGGCTTCCGGTCGACCGCCTTCGGGCAGCCCTTCAGGATGTTCGACTTCCTGCCGCACGGGGCGGCTATCTGCCTGGTTGGGGCAGCTCTGTGGCTCCTCGGCGCCCGATCAGGCGGCAGCGGTGAGGAGGAGCCCGGTGAGAGCGCAGGGGGAGACGCCGGCCAGGGCAAGGCCAAGGCGCCTCCCTCCGCGGACCTCGCGATAGAGCAGGCAACTGAGTTTGCGCCTCTGGGCACCCCCCGCCGCCGGTTGTGCCTGCTGATACTGGCTGCGGCAGTAGGCGCCGTGTCGGTTGGGCTCCTACCGCCGTCACTAGGCTTCGGGACCACGGCGGTGGCCATGGTCCTCGCCGGGGTCCTGGAGCCCGCCGCAGCTTACGCCGCCATCGATCTCCGGGTGGTGGTGTTCTTGGGCTCAATGCTGGGACTAGGCCGGGTGCTCGATCAGACCGGCGCCTTGGCGGCCTTGGTGCTCCTGCTGGAGCCGGCTGCGGCCGGATTGGGCCGCCTTGCCCTGCTGGGCTTGGTGTTTGCAGCTTCCTGTACCCTCGGAAACCTCCTCAACAACGCCGCCGCCGCCGTGGTCATGTCGCCGGTCGCGCTCAGCATTGCGGAGACGTCGACCGTGGCCGGCGTTGATGCGCTACTGATGACCGTGGCTGCCGGCGCCTGCCTGGCGCTGGTCCTACCGACGCATCAGGTGACCCTGATGGCTTACAGCCAGGCACCTTTTGCGATGGGCAGGCTGCGCCGGTGGGGCCTGCTCCTCACACTCCTCGCGGGAGGCGCAGCGGTGCTGGCAGTTTCTGCCGTTTGGCCGTAGCGCCGTAGCAGCGCGACTCTAAGGCAGGAAATCAACCTCTCGACACAGAAGCCCACAACATATATTGTTTAGTTAATTGCGCATGAGTTCGCGGTGACTGCCGCGACACGTACATCTCCTCGAGATATGTCCCCCAAGGAGGTTGAGCTGATTGTTCTTCGCCCACATCTACACGCCGGGATTGGCCCATTCGTCGTACGTGCTCGGTGGCGAGCGCGGCTGCCTGGTCGTTGATCCGGCGCGCGACATCGACCGCTACCTGGATCAGGCCAAGGCCTGGAGCAAGCCGATCATCGGCATCATCGAGACGCACCTGCACGCCGATTTCGTGTCGGGGCACCTGGAGTTGGCCAGCCGCACTGGCGCGACGATCTACGCTCCCAAGTCGGCACAATGCGTGTTTCCGCACATCGCCCTGGCCGACGGCGAGGAGGTTACCGTCGACAGTTTCCGGATCAAGATGCTCGAGACCCCTGGGCATACGCCGGAGGGCGCGGTGTTCGTGGTTTCCGATCTCAGCCGCGGGCCAGAGCCGTGCCTCGCACTGACCGGCGACACGTTGCTCGTCGGTGATGTGGGTCGGCCGGACCTCTTCCCGGACATCAAGCACGACTTGGCTCGCAAGCTCTACCGGAGCATCGGACGGCTGGCCGGCCTTGGCGACAACGTCGAGGTCTACCCGGCGCACGGCATGGGCTCGCTCTGCGGGCGCCAGCTCTCCGCCAAGCTGTGGACGACTCTCGGCACCGAGCGGCTTCACAATTACGCGCTGCAGATCGGCACGGAGGACGAGTTTGTCACCGCCCTGCTGAGCGGCATGCCCGAGGCTCCCGACCACTTCGCGAGGTGTTCGGAAATCAACCGCCAGGGGCCGCGGCTCCTTGCCGAGCTTCCACAGCCCAAGGCGGTGCCGCCCGCCGAGTTCTGGTCTCTTGCAGAGGAGGGCCACGTCGTAGTCGATACCCGCGACCAGTTGGCCTACGCGGGGGCGCATGTGCCCGGCTCGTATGCCCTGAGCTTGCGCGGCAACTTTGCGACGTTCGCTGGCTGGGTGCTACCACCCGACCGTCCCTTGCTGCTCGTGCTGGAGAATCCCTCCGACCTCTCCGCCGCGCTAACCGGGCTGCGCCGCGTGGGGCTCGATCACGTCACCGGATACCTAGCCGGCGGCATGACGGCGTGGGCTAATGCCGGACTCCCGTCCCACAACCTTGAGAGCATCGGCGTGCGCGAGCTCAAGCAGCGCCACGAAGCCGGCGCGCTGTCGATTATCGATACCCGCCTGCGCTCGGAGTACGACGCGGGGCACATCGCCGGATCCGTGCACATCGCGGCCCCGGACACTCGGCACGAGCATCCGGCCCTTGGTGACGACGGGGCCCCGCTGGCAGTGATCTGCAACACCGGCAACCGGTCGGTGTTGGCGGCCAGCCTGCTGCGTCGCAGAGGGCTTCGACAGGTGATCAACGTCATCGGCGGCACGACCGCGTGGCAGGCGGCAGGGTTCGCACTGACCGCACCCGCGGAGGGGAGCGGGCCGCATGACTGACGTCTACAGGGCTCTGTTTGTCGAGCGATGGCCGTGGTGGGCCGGCGGGGTCGTGATCGGATTGTTGGTGCCGCTGCTTTATTGGCTGCACAACACTGCTTTGGGGGCATCGACGGGCTACGGTACCTTAATCAAGGTGGTGCGCCCCGGGACTAAGCTCAAGTGGCTCAACTCGGCGACGTTTGCGGATCGGTGGGGCTGGCGGCTCTTCTTTGTCGGCGGCATCGTGCTGGGGGCGTTCATTGCCGGGCGCCTCGGCGGCAGGCCGCCGGTCACGGCGGAGATGGGGCTATTTAGCGCCTACGTGGATTGGCCGGCGGCGCTCAAGGGACTGTTCTTCTTTGCGGGCGGCGGGCTCCTGGGGTTGGGTGCGCGGATAGCCGGCGGCTGCACCTCGGGGCACAGCATTCACGGGATCGCCAACCTGCACCTCTCGAGTGTGGTGGCGACGGTGTTCTTCCTGGCGTTTGGGGTGCTGGCAACCTGGTGGGTACGCATGATGCTGTTTGGGGGCGGCTCCTAATGGGCAACAAGCTTGGATTGCTGGTGTGGGGAGCGGTGTTTGGTTTCACCCTATCGCGGACCGGCGCCTCCGAGTATGACCTGATCCACCGGATGTTCACGGGCGAGGATCTTAGCCTGGCCTTCTTGATGGTGACGGCGATTGTCGTCGGGGCGATCGGCATGCGGGTGTTGCGGAGCAGAGGAAACCGGACCGTGCACGGCGATCTGGTCTTTGTCAAGCAGAAACCCCTTAGCCCGCTTAATGCCTTTGGCGGCGCGCTCTTTGGCGTCGGCTGGGGCCTGAGCGGCGCCTGCCCGGGCACAGTGCTGGCCCAGCTAGGCGAGGGTAAGCTGCTGGCGGTGTGCACGGTGCTGGGCTTGCTGGCTGGGACGTATCTGTATGCGGCGCTGGTGGAGCGGTGGAAGTGGCTTAAGGCGTAGTCGGCTATTGGCGCGGCGGGGGATGGGGACTGGGGTTGCTGGGGGCTCGGGCTTGAGGTCTGGGCCTCCCGGTTTCCTGGGCCGGGGGCGAGCAGTTGGAGGACATTGTGCGTTATGACCTAGCCGGAAAGCTGCTATTGGGTGATCTGACAGCACCAAGGCGCCCGAGCTAGGTCAGATCACCCAATAGACTTGATCCGTGTGCTCTGGGGCATAGGTTCTCATGGCATACATGGGTCGATCAGCAGTCGGTATGCGGTAGGGCTATGCATTTACGCACAATGGTCCGCCGCCATGTGCGTTTCAGCACAACCCATCAAGGCCGATTGGGCTTGTCGGCACAATCCCAAGGGCTGGGCTGTGCTAAATGACATAACCACCCACCAATAGCCAGCGCGGTACCCTAGCCTGGTCGGGCGCGTATGCTGACCTAGATAATACTCCGCAGAGGATGATCCCAGCCCCATGGACCAGGCCAGGCGCAAACGCATCGATCTGACCGGGCACCAGTGCCCGTATCCCTTCACTAAGTCGTTGCTCGCCCTGGAGAAGATGGCGACCGGCGAACTGCTCGAGGTGCTGATCGACTACCAGCCGGCGCTGCAGAGCACACCGCGGTCCCTTGCCGCGTACGGGCATCAGGTCATCGAAGTCAGAACCGAACACAAGGGCTGGACGCTGGTCATCCGCAAAGGCGCGCCGCCGCGCTGGAGCTAGATCACTCGCCCGATCGCCCCGCTGATACTAGCCGTCGTGCCGGAAGACCTTGCCGGCCTTCATCACAAAGAACACGCCCTGCTTGAGCTGGGTGATGTCCGCCAACGGGTTTCCGCGTAGAGCGATGATGTCGGCAACCTTGCCCTTGGCGACTGTCCCGTAGTCCGCCTCGACGCCGACGCACTCCGAGCTGGTGCGGGTGGTGGCGACGATGGCGTCGGCCGGCCGCATCCCGTACTCGACCATGGCAATTGGCTCGTCCGCGCTGTCCCCATGCGCCCGCATCGGCGCCCCGAAGTAGTCGGGGCCGGTGGCGATGCGCACTCCCGCCTCATAGGCCCGCCGGAAGCTGTCCGCCATGACCGCGATCAGCTCAAGCTGCTTTTGCAGCCGCCACGGCGGCATGTCGAGCGGGCGCGCCACGGCCGCCTTGAACACGTTGAGCAAGGCGATTGTCGGCACGAAGAACGTGCCGCGGTCGAGCATCAGGCTGATGCACTCCTGGTCGATGTAGTAGCCGTGCTCGATGGTGTCTACGCCGCACCGTACCGCATTCTTGACCCCAGGGGCGCCCTGCGCGTGGGACGCCACTCGCTTGCCAAACCTATGCGCCTCATCGGTGATCGCGGAGATCTCGGCCGGGGTATAGCGCTGGTCAAGCGGGTGGGTCTTCTCTGAGCCCACGCCGCCACTGGTCGCCGTCTTGATAAAGTCGGCCCCCAGCCTAAGCATCTCGCGCACTGCGCGCCGGCACTCGTCGGGGCCGTCGGCGAGCCGGGCCATCGAGTCGTCGCTGTCCTGCACCATGGAGATCGGCAGGTAGTGCGCATCGCCATGGCCGCCCGTCTGCGTGATGATGCGCCCGGATGCCCACAGGTTGGGGCCGGGAATGGTGCCTTCGCGGATGCCGCGGGCGAGCGACAGCGCGATCGTGCTGCCGCAGTCGCGGGCGGAGGTGACGCCGGCCCAGAGCATTCGGCGGCAATCCTCCGCTGCCCTCAGCACTCTCAGGTCGTGGGGGATCACGAAGCTATCCGCTGGGCTGTAAGAGCGCGTTCCGGCGATGTGGCAGTGAACATCCCACATACCCGGCATCAGTGTCGCAGGTCCAACGTCGATTACCTGGCCGTCGGCTCCTTCGGGCGGCGATCCGGTCAACACATCCACTATGCGGCCCTGCTCGATCACGACGACCGGCCGCTCGAGGGGAGGGCCGCCGCTGCCGTCCAGCAGTCGCGAAGCCACCACGAAGGTGCGCTTGCCGTGCTCACCGGCGGTTAGGGTAGTCATGACTACGCCTCCAATCCTAGGTTGAGCTGGGCTAGTTCGGTTTCGGCGGCGATGAAACCAAACGCCGACCAATGCCGGCTCGCCATCACCTGGCGAAACGCCTGCACGGCCTGCTCCGTGCGCCCGTGCAGCAGATGCCATGCGCCGAGGCCGTAGCCGACCGTGCCGTACCAGGAGATACCTTCATCGTGACCGACAGGCCGCAGGTCCAGCAGTTGCTGCTCGGTCAGATTGGCCCGAAACACCTCCAGCAGCCGGTGGTAGTGAACGTTGTCGCCCACGTCGGGCGGGTAATCAACGGCAAGCATGGCCTGAGCCTCCCGTTCCTGCCCGGTGCGCAGCAAGGCCAGATACAGCCAATAGACAATGGCTACCTTGTGCGAATCCTCACCAGTTACCGCGTAGCACCGCCGGTACGCTTGGGCCGCGCCCGCGAAGTCGCCGCGCAGCCAGCGGGCCAAGCCAAGGTGATAGCAGATCTCGAAGTTGTCTCCGTGCAGCTCTGCGGCGCGGTCTAGGTCCGCCTCGGCCTCCGCATACCGCCGCGTGGAGATGTACCGGTGCCCGCGAAACCTATACAGCTCCCACGCCAGCGGGTGGTCGGTCAGGCCGTTGCTGTAGATCTCGATGGAGTCACGGTACCGCCACATAAAGGCCAGCTGACGGCCGTATGCCAGCAACTTGGCGAGGTCGGCGGGGTCTGCCTCATGGGCGGAACGCAGCTCGGCAAGAACTGTTTCCTGCTCAGTCAGTTGGGCGCCACTGAATCGATCCGCGTGGTACACCGGACCCAGCGGCGAGATGGCTTCGGGGGTTGCAGTGGATTGGGAGTCTGGCAAGGGGGGGCCTCCTTATCAGCATAATAGCTCTCGTGCTGGCCCAGGCAGCCCACTTACGGAACTGCTGAGGCCACGCTTAGAGGTGCTTTGGTGTAGATTCGGGGCGGGGTCTGCGGGTGACCTGCAGGGCGTGGCGGCCAGGAGGGCGGGGGAGGGGGTGGGTTGCTCGTATCGGACAACCGACGACCCTTGACTTGTCCACACGAGCAACCTGATGCCTCCAGGTTGTCTTTTGCGGACAACCAGGCCGGCGGGGCGGCCAGCGATGCTCGGATTGCGTGTCGTCATATAAAAGTAGGCCGGCAGGTGGCTAGTCGACGCTGAATATTAAGCCACCCCGAGCCCATGCCCGACGCTTTGAGATGTCAAAGGTCTCAAGGCGAAAGGGCGATCGAGGTGC